>ERZ772979.29-NODE-29-length-129068-cov-18.042810_pt1 | contig 129068 bp, 127 predicted proteins | sample MGYA00511130_ERZ772979 | MGnify/ENA primary metagenome ERZ772979 (study PRJEB29015, sample SAMEA2738103) | human oral metagenome | biome: human oral; feature: human-associated habitat; material: saliva | place: China | collected 2186 ...
ACGGCAAAGAATACGCCGACCCTGTCGAACTCTTCCTCGAAGCCAACCGCATCGGCGGCCGTCACGGCTTGGGCATGAGCGACCAAATCGAAAACCGCATCATCGAAGCCAAATCACGCGGCATCTACGAAGCACCGGGCATGGCGTTGTTCCACATCGCCTACGAGCGTTTGGTCACCGGCATCCACAACGAAGACACCATCGAACAATACCGCATCAACGGCCTGCGCCTCGGCCGCTTGCTCTACCAAGGCCGCTGGTTTGACAGCCAAGCCCTCATGTTGCGCGAAACCGCCCAACGCTGGGTCGCCAAAGCCATCACCGGCGAAGTAACCCTCGAATTGCGCCGCGGCAACGACTACTCGATTCTGAACACAGAATCACCTAACCTGACCTACCAACCGGAACGCCTGAGCATGGAAAAAGTCGAAGACGCAGCGTTCACACCGCTCGACCGCATCGGCCAACTGACCATGCGCAACCTCGACATCACCGACACCCGCGCCAAACTGGGTATCTACTCGCAAAGCGGTTTGCTGTCGCTGGGCGAAGGATCGGTATTGCCGCAGTTGGGTAACGGCAATAAGGAATAATGCTGCAAACCATAGCTCGAACCAAGCCGGAATTTCGTTTTTCATTCCGGCTTGATTAGCGACCGCTTATTTTGATGACGGACGAACACAATCAGAGCAAAATCACTTCTTATTCAATCAAGAGGCTTAAATAATGAAAAACTACCAAGCGCCCGACGAGAAGGGCTTTTTCGGCGAACACGGCGGGCTTTATGTCTCCGAAACCCTGATTCCCGCCTTGCAAGAACTGGCGGATGCCTATCAAGCAGCGAAAAACGACCCGTCGTTTTGGGAAGAGTTCCACCGCGATTTGAAACACTACGTCGGCCGGCCCAGCCCCGTTTACCATGCCGCGCGATTGTCCGAGCATTTGGGCGGCGCGCAAATCTGGTTGAAGCGCGAGGACTTGAACCACACCGGCGCGCACAAGGTAAACAACACCATCGGTCAGGCATTGCTCGCCCGCCGCATGGGCAAAAAACGCGTCATCGCCGAAACCGGCGCGGGTCAGCACGGCGTGGCCTCCGCCACCGTCGCCGCCCGCTTCGGCATGACTTGCGACGTGTACATGGGCGCGGACGACATCCAGCGTCAAATGCCCAACGTGTTCCGCATGAAATTATTGGGCGCGAACGTGGTCAGTGTCGACAGCGGCAGCCGCACGCTGAAAGACGCGATGAACGAAGCCATGCGCGAATGGGTCGCCCGCGTGGACGACACGTTCTACATCATCGGCACCGCCGCCGGCCCCGCGCCGTATCCCGAAATGGTGCGCGATTTCCAATGCGTTATCGGCAACGAAGCCAAAGCGCAGATGCAGGAAGCCATCGGCAGACAGCCCGATGTCGCCGTTGCCTGCGTCGGCGGCGGCTCGAACGCCATCGGGCTGTTCCACCCGTATATCGGCGAAGAAAACGTGCGCCTCGTCGGCGTGGAAGCCGGCGGTTTGGGCGTGGATACCCCCGACCACGCCGCGCCGATTACCAGCAAAGCCCCCATCGGCGTATTGCACGGCTTCCGCAGCTACCTGATGCAGGACGAAAACGGCCAAGTCTTGGGTACGCACTCCGTTTCCGCAGGTCTCGACTACCCCGGTATCGGCCCGGAACACAGCCACCTGAACGACATCAAACGCGTTGAATACACCGTCGCCAAAGACGACGAAGCACTCGAAGCCTTTGATTTGTTGTGCCGCTTCGAAGGCATCATCCCCGCACTCGAATCCAGCCACGCCCTCGCATGGGCAGTCGCCAACGCGCCGAAAATGGGCAAAGACCAAGTGATTCTGGTCAACCTGTCCGGCCGCGGCGATAAAGACATCAATACCGTGGCGAAGTTGAAAGGGATTGAGTTGTAAGGTTTCAGGTAGCCTTTGGGCTACCTGAAATTTCAGCTTCGCAGCAACGCGCAGAGCTCGTTTTAACTGCGTTGAAGCTTATACTTTCAGGTAGCCTTTTCGTATCTTCTGCCAAACGCTCTAGCGCGGATGGCGCATGATGATGTTCAGGATACTTTCGTCTAGTTCTTTATCCGGCATATTCAAGCCCACCGGCTTCACTTGGCCGTTGAAATGGCCATAGCTGCCCAAGAGCGGCTGATCGAAATAGCAGCCGTTTTTGGTGATGTCGCAAGGCAGGGCGCAAACGCTGTGTTTAAACAGATCGCATTGCGTGCCGCCGCTGCTGCGGCAGTTTTGGATAGCGGCATAGTCGGCATGCTGGGCATCTAGGCTGACGGAGGGAAAATGGGTGAGGCGGCCGTTTTTCTGCCCCACCGACATACCGAAACACATATTGCTAAACCGCTGCCACACACCGCATTGCTTGCCGGAAGCGCGTTTGCATTGGCGCAGGGCATCCGCTTTCGCGGCTTCTTCGGTGGGGTGGGCGGCGGAGGGGTAGATAACTTCGGCGTTGTTTTCATTCATGGCAATGGCGCGCCACACACGGGGCTTGGCCGGTGTGTTGGCTTTATTGGCTGCGCTACCGGCAGCTCCCGCACTATCAGCGGCTTGCGGCCTATTTTGCGGCTTGAGCTCTTCGCGGTATTCTTCGCAGCCGTATTCTTTCTCAACATTGCCAAAAGCGGTATCGCGCACTGAAAGGATGGTGCCGTCGGTGTTGGTCACCACGATACGGTATTCGTAGCCGTTGTAATGGCGGTAGTTTTGGTAATACTGCACATTACCGGATTGGCCTACATAGGCCTGACGGATTTCGTAGAGCTCGATGCGCCAGGCATAGAGGTTGCGCACTTCATTATTTTTCACGCAGTCGCGGCGTACGATATCGGGCATGCGATGGGCGCGCTCGGCGATAAAATCGCTGATGTCTTTGCCGCGCCAGCGCAGGGTGTCGGTCGGGCGGATGGTGGTGGCGCAGCCGGCCAGCAATAAAACAGCCGCCCAAGGCAGCAACCGTTTCAGGGAAAAAGGTTGGGGGAACACGATATTCTCCGTTTTCGTTTTAAATTGGATGTTTTAGCACCGAGCCATGCGGCACGGCACGCATCATACGGCAAGGCAGACCGAAACCATAGCAAAAATTAAATAAATTTGCCAAAAATTAAAACTTGCACCAAGCGGTGTGAGGCCGTCTGAAAACTTAGAAAACAGGTTTTCAGACGGCCTCATCGCATCAAAATGCGGCACAGCTTGAAGAAGGATTTTGCCTTGCGGCAGGCAACCGTTATAATCTGCCGTGTTTTTGTAAAGAAAGTGTCATCATGCAATATTTGAAACAAGCGGTGGCGGGGGCGCAGATTTTATTTGTCGCTTTCGGCGCAATGGTTCTGGTACCGTTGCTGACGGGCTTGAACCCCGCCATGGCGCTTTTGGGCGCGGGCATCGGCACGCTGCTGTTCCAACTGCTTACCGGCCGCAAAGTGCCGATTTTTTTGGGTTCTTCGTTTGCCTTTATCGCACCGATTATTTACGCCATGCAGGAATGGGGCATGGGCGGCACGATGTTCGGCCTGTTTGCAGCGGGCTTTATGTATTTCGTTTTTGCCGCACTGGTGAAATGGCGCGGCTTAGATGCGGTGCACAAGCTGCTGCCGCCGGTGGTCATCGGGCCGGTGATTATGGTTATCGGCCTGTCGGTGGCTGCTGTGGCCGGGCAGATGGCGATGGGGCAGGCAGGCGGTGAGCAAAAATACGATTATGTGCAATCCCTGCTGCTGTCAGGCTTTACTTTCGCCGTTACCGTGGTGATTGCCGTATTCGGCAGCCGGATGATGAAGCTTGTGCCGATTTTAATCGGCGTAACATCGGGTTATCTGCTGGCCTGGATGCTGGGTATGGTGGATACGGCGAATGTCGCGGCAGCCAAATGGTTTGCCGAACCCGAATTCCACAAGCCGGAAATCAATTGGCAGGCGGCGTTGTTTATGCTGCCGGTGGCGATTGCGCCCGCAATCGAGCATATCGGCGGCGTATTGGCCGTCGGCAAGGTAACGGGGGAAGACTACGCGGCCGATCCCGGCCTGCACAGGACGCTGGCGGGCGACGGCTTGGGCGTATGCGTGGCGGGCTTAATCGGCGGGCCGCCGGTAACGACCTACGGCGAAGTTACCGGCGCGGTGATGCTGACGAAAAACAGCAATCCCGTCATCATGACCTGGGCTGCGATATTTGCTATCTGCATGGCCTTTTTCGGTAAATTCAACGCCTTCCTCGGCTCGATTCCCCGGCCTGTGATGGGCGGCGTGATGATTTTGCTGTTCGGCACAATTGCCTCGCTCGGCCTGAAAACGCTGATAGACGCACAAGTGGATTTGATGAAACCGAAAAACCTGGTGATTGTCAGCTCGGTTTTGACCACGGGCGTGGGCGGGATGCTGGTGAAGGTCGGCAACGTCAGCTTTGCGGGCGTGGGCCTGTGCGCGATTTTGGCCATTGTGCTGAATCTGGTGCTGCCCGATGAAAAAGTAGTACGCTGAATCGCTTGAAACAGCATAAAGGCCGTCTGAAACGATTTTTCAGACGGCCTTTTTATTTTTACCCGCTTATATTACAGGTTCGGATTAACGATGATTTTAACGGCGGATTCGTTGTTGTGAATCAGACGCTCGAAGCCTTCGGAAATCAGCTCGTCCAGCTTGATGCGCTGGGTGATGAAAGGTTCGAGGTTGATTTTGCCTTCTTCCACCAGTTTGATGGTTTCGGCGTGGTCGTTGCAGTAGGCGATGGTCCCGCGCACGTCCAGCTCTTTCATCACGACGCTGTGGACGTTGATGGTGGCGGGGTGGCTCCAAATGGATACGATGACCAAGTTGGCAGCGGGTTTGCAGGCGGCCACCAAAGTATCCAACACTTTGTTGACGCTGGTACATTCGAATGCGACGTCTACGCCTTCGCCGTTGGTCAGTTTTTTCACTTCTTCGACGACATCGACTTCGGACGGGTCGAGGATGTAGTCGGCAACGCCGGATTCGCGGGCTTTGTCTTTGCGCGCCTTGCTCAATTCGGTGATGATGACTTTGATGCCTTTGGCTTTCAACACGGCGGCAAGCAGCAAACCGATCGGGCCTGCGCCGCCGACTAATGCGACGTCGCCTGCTTTCGCGCCGCTACGGACATAAGCGTGATGGCCGACGGACAGAGGCTCAATCAAAGCGGCTTGGTCTAACGGGATTTTGTCGGAAATCGGATGCACCCAGCGGCGTTTGACGGCGATTTTTTCAGACAAGCCGCCGCCGCAGCCGCCCAAGCCGATGAAGTTCATGTCTTTGGAGAGGTGGTAGTTGCTGCCCGGGCCGGTCGGCACGTCATCGCGCACGATGTAAGGTTCGACCACAACGTGCTGGCCGACCTTAATATCGTCCACGCCTTCGCCGACGGCATAAACCACGCCGGAGAACTCGTGTCCCATGGTTACGGGTGCGGACTCGCCGGAAATCGGATGCGGATGGCCGCAGGGCGGGATGAAAATCGGACCTTCCATAAATTCGTGCAGGTCGGTGCCGCAGATGCCGCACCAGGCGACGTTGATGCCGACGGTGCCTGGGGCGACGGTCGGTTCGGGGATGTCTTCGATGCGGATGTCGCCTTTATCGTAAAAACGTGCTGCTTTCATACTGAACTCCTTAATTCGAGGGGAAGGGATATGGGGACATGCTTTCGTGAATGCTTTAGAAACATAACGTCCCCATGAGAATTCTACTCTTCCTGTGTATATCACACATCCAAATTCCCGCTACAAAACGACCCTATCTGACCCACATCAAAAGTCTCTGCACAGGCAGGCCTCAAGGTTCTGCCAACAGGCGTAATACATCTTCCCTCCACTCTTTGGGAACGTCTGGCAGATGCCGCCGCAACACATCTAAGAGGGCAATCGCAATAATCACTCAGCAACTGCATGATATCCGCCCTGACTTCCGACGAGGGTTCGGTTAGAAAACATTGCTGCAATAAAATAAAAATCCCATCCGAATCAGGATGCAGGCAGCCGTAATAAGGATCGAGGTAATAATCCAGACAAAGCAACAAAGAACGCTTGCTTTCTTCGCTGCCTTCCAGCAAAACGGCCGCCACCGCCGAGATGCCGGCTGCCACAATATCCCTCTGTTCTTGGCCGTAAACGATGAAATCCTTTTTCATGGCATGATACTTTCCGTCTTCCTTTAATTTCCGTTTCAGATGGGAACCATCAACGGGTATCGCAAGAAATCCGTCTGCCCAGCATATAACGGTACGGCTGCGGATTCATGACACTATTCCGCCTCTTTCAACAATAAAGGCCGTCTGAAAACCGAAAAAATGTTTTCAGACGGCCTTTTCTCTATGGCTCAATCAGTCATCAGTCGCCCATCGCCATCAGGCTGGCGTTGCCGCCTGCGGCCGTGGTGTTGATACTGCAAGAGATTTCTTCAAACACCTGCAGGACGTCCAAACCGTTTTCAGACGGCAGGATGCGGATCAGCGCGCCGCCGCTTTCGGCCAGTGCCTGTTTGAGTTCGGCAGGCAGCGGTTCGAGTGCGGCAACATGGCTGATGGCCGAAGATGCAGGTGTGGCAGACACTTCCAGCAAGCCGTCCAATTGGCCGGAGTAAGCGGCCAACGGGTGTTGGTCGGACACGACGGCGGTGATGCCGGACGCGGCCAGTTGCGCCAGCGCGTTGAACGATGCGGCCAAGTCGCCGCCGTACAGCCAAACGCGTTTCGGTGCGCGCCAGCTTGCGGCGTTGCGTTCGCCGGTCGGCCCGGGCAAAACGGCTTCGGCGTTGCGCAGGGTACGGAAACGCGCTTGTCCCAATGCGGCTGCGGCGGCCAGTTTTTCCTGCTGATTCAGCGGCAGGGTATGCAGGACGGCTTCAATCCGTTTCAGGACTGCTTCGTCCGCCTCACCGATTTTGGTCAGCTCGGGCTGTACCCAGCCGTTCAGACGGCATAAGCGTTGCAGGTAGAAGGGGCCGCCTGCTTTGGGGCCGGTGCCGGACAGGCCGTGCCCGCCGAACGGCTGCACGCCCACGACCGCGCCGACGATGTTGCGGTTCACATATACGTTGCCCGCTTCGATGCGGTTGCAGATGTGGTTTACGGTTTCATCGATACGGCTGTGGATACCGTGGGTCAGGGCGTAGCCTTTGCCGTTGATTTGGTCGATCAGGCTGTCGAGTTCGCCGGCGCGGTAACGGACGACGTGCAGCACGGGGCCGAACACTTCGCGTTTCAGTTCGGACAGGTCGTTCAGTTCGAACAAAATCGGTTGGACGAAGGTGGCGTTTTGCGGATCGATGTCGGTAGCCAGTTTGACTTCATGGAAGGACTTGGCGGCAGATTTCATTCTTTCGATATGTGCAAGTAGGTTTTGCTGCGCTTCGGCATCAATGACGGGGCCTACGTCGGTGGTGAGCTGCACGGGTTTGCCGACAACGAGTTCGTCCATCGCGCCTTTGATGATGTTGATCATGCGGTCGGCCACGTCTTCCTGCACGCACAGGATGCGCAGGGCGGAACAGCGTTGTCCCGCGCTGTCGAAAGCGGAGTTGAGCACGTCCAGGCAGACTTGTTCGGGCAGCGCGGTGCTGTCCACTATCATGGCGTTTTGGCCGCCGGTTTCGGCAATCAGTACAGGATTGTCGCTGCGTTTGGCCAGGGTTTGGTTGATCAGGCGGGCGACTTCGGTCGAACCGGTGAAAATCACGCCGCCGATACGCTCGTCTTGCGTGAGTGCCGCGCCGACGTCGCCCGCACCCAAAACGAGTTGCAGGGCTTCGGCGGGAATGCCGGCTTCGTGCATGAGTTTGACGGCATAATGGGCAATCAGGCCGGTTTGTTCGGCCGGTTTGGCCACGACGGTATTGCCTGCGGCCAGCGCGGCCACGACTTCGCCGGTAAAGATGGCCAACGGGAAGTTCCACGGGCTGATGGCGACGATTGTGCCGACGCTGCGGCTGTCCGCCGGCAGGGTTTGCTCGGCCTGATCGGCGTAGTAGCGGCAGAAATCGACGGCTTCGCGCACTTCGGCGATGGCATTGTTCAGGGTTTTGCCCGCTTCGCGTACGGCCAGCATCATCAGTTGCGGCATGTGTTCTTCAAGCAGGTCGGCAAAACGGCGCAAGGCGGCGGCGCGTTCGGCAGCCGGTGTCGCCTGCCAAGCGGTTTGTGCGGCCACGGCGGCTGCGACGGCTTCCTGTGCCAAGGCGGCATCGGCAAAGCTGACCGTACCTACGACATCGTTGTGGTCGGCCGGATTTTTCACCGGCTGTTCACCCTGTGCGGCGCGTGCTTCGCCGTTGATGATAGATGCGGCGCGGTAGGATTGCGCGGCCGATTCGTTGAGTTTTTCTTGCAGTTGTTGCAGAACGTTTTCGTTGCTCAGGTCGATGCCTTTGGAATTCAGACGGCCTTCGCCGTATAAGTTGCGCGGCAGCGGCAATGCGGGATGCAGGTGTATGCCTTGCTCGGCGATGGTTTCGAACGGGCTGCGGATAAGTGTGTCGATGCTGATGTTTTCATCGACAATCTGATTGACGAACGATGTGTTCGCGCCGTTTTCCAACAGGCGGCGAACCAGATAAGCCAGCAGTGTTTCGTGCGTGCCGACAGGGGCGTATACGCGCACGCGGCGGCCGAGGTTTTGCGGGCCGACCACTTGGTCGTACAGCGTTTCGCCCATGCCGTGCAGGCATTGGTGTTCGAAGTCTTTGCCTTGGCCCATTTGGTAAATCGCAGCCAGCGTGTAGGCGTTGTGGGTGGCGAATTGCGGGAACACGGCATCTTGCGCGTCAAGCAGTTTGCGCGCGCAGGCCAGATAGGAAATATCGGTGTGGACTTTGCGGGTATAGAGCGGGTAGCCGTCCATGCCGTCCACTTGCGCCCATTTGATTTCGCTGTCCCAATATGCGCCTTTGACCAGCCTAATCATCAGCTTCTGATTGTTGCGGCGGGCAAGGTCAATTAAATAATCGATAACGAAGGGGCAACGTTTCTGATAGGCCTGAACCACGAAGCCGATGCCGTTGTATCCGGCCAAATCGGGATCGGAAACCAATGCCTCCATCAGGTCGAGCGAAAGTTCCAAGCGGTTGGCTTCTTCGGCGTCGATGTTGATGCCTATATTGTATTGTTTGCCCAGCAGGAAGAGTTCTTTCAGGCGCGGCAGCAGTTCGCTCATCACACGGCCGTGTTGGGCGCGCGAATAACGCGGGTGGATGGCGGAAAGCTTGACGGAAATGCCGTTGCCTTCGTATATGCCTTTTCCGGCCGCGTCTTTGCCGATGGCGTGGATGGCCTGAACGTAGTCGTTGTAATAGCGGTCAGCATCTTCTTGGGTGTATGCCGCTTCGCCCAGCATGTCGAACGAATAGAGATAGCCCATTTTTTCGCGCTCTTTGCCGTTTTGCAGGGCTTCTTCGATGGTTTGCCCGGTAACGAACTGTTTGCCCAGCAGGCGCATGGCGTAATTCACGCCTTGGCGGATAAGTGGTGCGCCGCCTTTGCCCAGCAGGCGGGTCAAGGCCGCGCCCAAAGTGTCGTCATTGTTCGGGGTAGTGAGCTTGCCGGTAATCAGCAAGCCCCATGCGGCGGCATTGACGAACAGCGACGGACTGTTGTTCAAGTGGCTGCGCCAGTTTCCTTCGGACAGTTTGTCTTGAATAAGTTTGTTGCGGGTTTCGGCATCGGGAATGCGCAGCAGGGCTTCGGCCAGGCACATCAGCGCCACACCTTCTTCGCTCGACAGGGAAAACTCGTGCATCAGCGCATCCACGCCGCTGGCTTTGGTGCGGTTGGCACGCACCTGCGTAACCAGGCGGCGCGCCAGTTCGTCGGCGTTTTTACGTTCTTCATCGCTCATTTGGGCGCGTTGCAGCATATCCTGCACGGCCTCGATTTCGTCGCGGCGGTAGGCATCGGTAACGGCTTGGCGCAATGGGGTTTGGTTGGGAAAGGCAAAATCGAACATTTCAGGTTCTCCAAAAGGTTTCAGTAGCGTTTTCAGACGGCCTTTCCTACACAGAGGAAGGCCGTCTGAAATTTATAATATCGTAATAAATTTAACGGTTAGAAACAAGGGGCTTACTTTGAGTTATGACAATATTCCTGTCATAAAATGTTTCAGACGGCCTGCAGATATAGGCCGTCTGAAAAGGGGCTACTTCGCCGCACGGTAATCGGCATCGGCTTTTTCAAAGCGTTCTTGGATTTCACGAGACGGCTCTTTGCCGATAAGTGAAACGACAATAGCGACAATCAAGCAGGCGATAAAACCGGGGACGATTTCATACATGGTTAAAAGGCCGGTTTCATGTGCTGCCAAAGCAGGTTTTTTAACCCACTCGGCCCATGCTACCACAGTCAGCGCACCGGCAATCATACCCGACAAAGCGCCGTATGCCGTGATGCGTTTCCACAATACCGACAGAATCACCACCGGGCCGAACGCCGCACCGAAACCTGCCCATGCGTAAGACACCAAACCCAATACTTTGCTGTTCGGATCGGACGCAATCAGAATCGAGATAACGGCAATCGCCAACACCATCAGACGGCCAACCCATACCAATTCCGATTGCGGCGCGTTTTTACGCAAAAAGCCTTTGTAAAAGTCTTCGGTAATCGCGCTGGAGCATACCAGCAACTGGCAAGACAAAGTGGACATCACGGCAGCCAAAATCGCACTTAAGATAATGCCGGCAATCCAAGGGTTGAACAACAGAGTGGACAAGGCGATGAAGATGCGTTCGTGGTTGCCGTGCATTTCATTGACATGCTCCGGATGCGCACCGAAATAAGCGATGCCGAAATAACCTACAGCCACCGCACCTGCCAAACACAAAATCATCCAAGTCATACCGATACGGCGTGCGGACACCAGCGATTTCGCGCTTTCAGCCGCCATAAAGCGCGCCAAAATGTGCGGTTGGCCGAAATAGCCCAAGCCCCATGCGGCAGTAGAAATAATGCCGATAACGGTTGTTCCCGCAAACAGGCTGCCGTATTCCTTGCCTGTACCTGCGGCAACGCTCTGAATCGCGGCAGACATCTGATCCGCACCGCCCAAACCCAGATAGACCATTACAGGAGTCAAAATCAGCGCAAAAATCATCAAAGAAGCTTGCAGCGTATCTGTCCAGCTTACTGCCAAAAAACCGCCCAAGAAGGTATAGGCAATGGTCGCGCCCGCTCCTAGCCACATGGCTTGGGTGTAAGTCATGCCTTCAAACAGGCTTTGGAACAAAGTTGCACCCGCCACAATGCCCGAAGCGCAATAAATCGTGAAGAAAAACAAGATAATCAGCGCGGAAACCACTTTCATCAAGTGTCCGCCCGCGCCGAAGCGGTGGAAGAAATAATCCGGCAACGTCAGCGCATTATTGGCATATTCGGTATGCACACGCAGACGGCCCGCCACCAAAAGCCAGTTGAAATACGCGCCGACGACCAAACCGATGGCAATCCAAGCCTCATTCAGACCGCTCAAATAAATCGCGCCGGGCAAGCCCATCAAGAGCCAGCCCGACATATCGGACGCACCGGCAGACATGGCCGTTACAAACGGGCCCAAGCTGCGGCCGCCCAAAATATAGTCGTCGAAATTTCGGGTTGAGAAATACGCGGCCAAGCCGATCAGCAAAACCGCCACCAGATAAATGGCGAAGGTGATATACATGGGATTCATAAGTTCTACTCTTTCTTTAAGGTTTTTCTTTTAACATCGTCTTATTTGACGGGCAAGCTGCCCATCGGTATTGCGACAGGCCGTTTATACTTTACACCGCCATTTTTTGTCAATCTTTGCAAAGTAGGACTTGATTTATGCTAAATTAAATTGAGCAAAAGTAAATTTGAAGGATTCACACCGGCATTGCTTGAAACAACGCAAAGGCCGTCTGAATTTAAACCATGAAAAATTCAGACGGCCTTTGCAGCAGAAAAGTAAATGAAAAAAGCAGCCTTTAGAAGGCTGCTTTTAAATTTGGTGCCGGCGGCAGGATTCGAACTCGCGACCCCCTGATTACAAGTCAGGTGCTCTACCAACTGAGCTACACCGGCTGAAAGAAGGGCGCATTATGCGGCGTTTCGAAAAAATTGGCAAGCCATTTTCTCCAATTAAGCATAAAAATAAATCATCACACTGTTTTTTATGGATATATTTATCATCCGTACATATTACGCCTTCAATATAAGGAAGCAAAACGGTTGTTGGGGAAAGCGTATCCGAGCAAAGAATCTGCAGTTATCACTGCCAACCAAGTTCAGCTCTTTGTCATTTTTTAACAAATTTCCCGATAAAACAAGGCGTCTTTGAGTTGCCCACAAAATCTGTGGATAACTTTGTGGATACAGTGTGGGCGACAAGGGCTTTTGCTGTTGAATCATTGTTTGCCCTTAATTTGCCTAAAAAATAAGCAATGCATATTTTTATTTAAATACAATGCCTTATGTTATTTTTTACATTGTCAAGCATGATAAATGAAATTTCCTTGCAACATCGGCAATTATTTTTGTCAATGTGGATAAACGGCATTTTATTGCTGTTTCTCGCTTGACAAAACGGTAAATCGGCGTAAAACCGCGCCGCTGTCCGCTTAAATATAAAGATCCGCACAATGCCTCATTCCAATACTCTTTGCTGTCATTTATTTTGCACCGTTATCGACAACTTCGGCGACATCGGCGTCAGCTGGCGCTTGTCGCGCATTTTGCATAACGAATTGGGTTGGCAGGTAACGTTGTGGCTCGACGATGAAACTGCTTTGCGCACTTTATGCCCGGACCTGCCCGCCCTTCCCTGCCGTTATGCGGGCATAGGGCTGAAAGTATGGCGGGAAGGGGAAGAGTGGCCACAATGGCCTTACCGTGCCGACATAGTCATCGAAACTTTCGGCTGCCGCCTTCCTGATGCCGTGAAAAAAAATATACGCGATCAAAACGCCTTGTGGCTGAACTGGGAATACCTGAGTGCGGAGGATTGGGCTGTGGCCATGCACGGCAAACCGTCTCCGCAAACCGACGGAACGGCGAAATATTTCTGGCTGATGGGTTTTGACGAACGCAGCGGCGGCCTGTTACGGGAGAAAAACTATGCCGAACTGATTGATTTTGACACCGATGCCTTCAGAAAACGGCTGGGGCTGCCGTTCAAAAATGCACCGGAATGGCTGCTGTTCGGCTACCGAAGCCCGATATGGGCAGATTGGCTGAGAATGTGGCAGGACGCAGGCGAACCGATAACCCTGCTGTTGGCGGGAGGACAGATTATCGACAGCCTGAAACAGGCCTCCGCCATTCCTTCGGACTGTTTGACGAGCGACGGCGACAGCATGCAAACCGGCCCTGTCCGGCTGGTTCGGATACCGTTTGTCCCTCAGGATGAGTTTGACCGCCTACTGCATTTTTCAGACGGCCTGATTGTACGCGGCGAGGATAGCTTCGTCCGTGCCCAACTTTCAAGCAAACCGTTTTTCTGGCACATCTATCCGCAGGACGAAATGGCGCATTTGGACAAATTGTCAGCATTTTGGCGGCAGATATATCCCCTATTCCCGTCCGAATTGGCAACAGCCCATCGCGCGCTGTCCGAAGAATTGAACGGCAAAGGCCGTCTGAACCCGCATCAGCGGCTGCAATACTGGCAAACATTGCGCCACGGGCACAGCCGGTGGGCGGCTGTGGCGAAAAGCTGGCGGGACGGCCTGTTCAGGCAACAAACGGCAACGGAAAAACTAGCCAACTTTATCAAACACCGCTAAAATGGCGCGCTTTGATTTTTAAACCTTTCAGAATTGGAACAGCAACATGAAAACCGCACAAGAACTGCGCGCAGGCAACGTATTCATGGTCGGCAACGACCCGATGGTGGTACAGAAAACCGAATACATCAAAGGCGGCCGCTCTTCCGCCAAAGTCAGCATGAAACTGAAAAACCTGCTGACCGGTGCCGCTACTGAAACCATTTACAAAGCCGACGACAAATTCGACGTCGTCATCCTGGCCCGCAAAAACTGTACTTACAGCTATTTTGCCGACCCGATGTACGTCTTCATGGACGAAGAATTCAACCAATATGAAATCGAAGCCGACAACATCGGCGACGCGCTGAAATTCATCGTCGAAGGCATGGAAGACGTATGCGAAGTAACCTTCTACGAAGGCAACCCGATTTCTGTGGAACTGCCTACCATCATCGTGCGCGAAGTCGAATACACCGAGCCTGCCGTTAAAGGCGATACTTCGGGCAAAGTGATGAAAACCGCCCGTCTGGTCGGCGGCACCGAAATCCAAGTCATGTCCTACGTGGAAAACGGCGACAAAATTGAAATCGACACCCGTACCGGTGAATTCCGCAAACGCGCATAACTTGGGCTAAATCCCATTCATCAGAAGGCCGTCTGAAAACATATTTCCCGTTTTCAGACGGCCTCTTCCTATCTGAGGGCTCATACAAAAACACAGCCTGCCTTGAAACGGCCGCCACCATATCGGCTTAACACATTTTCCAAATCAAACCGCAAAGCCGGTTTGTCGCGTTTTCAATATCATGACCACCCCATGCCTGAGGCCGTCTGAAAAAACGGTGCAGCGTTTCAGGCGGCCTTTCTTACGCACAAACGGGGTAGCCGCTATAATCTCATCCTTTCCGCCAAGCCAACGCCGCTTTCAGACGGCCAAAGACATAGTGGCATCTCCGACCCACCTTCGATACCGGGCGGCGATTCGGGGCAATACCGCCCTGTTACAACCCATCACAAGAAAGGAACAGCTATGATTACTCCGCAACAAGCCATCGAACGCCTGATTAGCAATAATGAATTGTTTTACGACGAAATGACCGATTTGATGCGTCAAATCATGAGCGGCCAAGTGCCGCCCGAACAGATTGCCGCCATCCTGACCGGCCTGAGAATTAAAGTCGAAACGGTTTCCGAAATCACTGCGGCCGCGGCCGTGATGCGCGAATTTGCTACCCCCGTTCCCGTAGCAGACAAAAGCGGGCTGGTCGATATCGTCGGCACAGGCGGCGACGGTGCGAAAACCTTCAATATTTCCACCACGGCCATGTTCGTCGCCGCGGCTGCCGGCGCGAAAGTAGCCAAGCACGGCGGCCGTTCCGTTTCCTCATCCAGCGGTGCTGCCGACGTCGTCGAGCAAATGGGCGCGAAAACCGATTTGTCGCCCGAACAAGTGGCCCGAACCATTGAAGAAACCGGCATCGGCTTTATGTTTGCACCCAACCACCACAGTGCCATGCGCTACGTTGCCCCCGTGCGCCGCTCCCTCGGCTTCCGCAGCATTTTCAACATCTTGGGCCCCCTAACCAATCCGGCGGGCGCGCCCAACCAACTTTTAGGCGTGTTTCACAAAGATTTGTGCGGCATCCTCTCACGCGTTCTGCAACAACTGGGTTCTCAACATGTTTTGGTTGTTTGCGGTTCGGACGGCCTGGATGAAATCACCCTCACAGGCGAAACTTATGTGGCCGAACTGAAAGACGGCACCATCCGCGAATACACCATTTCGCCCGAACAGTTCGGCCTGCCGTTGCAGCGCAATCTGGATGAAATCAAGGTAGCCGACAGCCGGGAATCGCTGTCCATGATGAACGCCGTGCTGGCAGGTGAAGCAGGCGCGGCTCGGGATATCGTGCTGCTCAACGCCGCCGCCGCGCTATATGCCGGCAATGTCGCCTCCTCCCTGACGGAGGGCATGGCTGCGGCGAGGGAGGCCATAGACAGCGGCCGCGCCAAAGCGAAACAGGAAGAATTCATCGCCGCTACTTTAAAAGGGTAAACGATACGGCGTTCTGTTTCGATACTGGGCGTATGGTGAGATGAAATCCTGCGGTCGTACCGGATTGGCTCCCGCCAAACTTGGCCTGGTACAGAACTTTGTGAGTATCGCTACAAGACCCAAGCTGCAAGGCTCTGAACCAAAGGCAGCCTGAAAAACAGGCTCTTCCACCACGCTTAACGGAGAACCACATGAACCTAACCGACAAAAAAATCCTTCTTACCGGCGGCAGCAGCGGCATCGGTGCCGCCCTGGCAGAAGCCCTGCACCGTCGCGGCGCACACGTGCTGACCTGCGCCCGCCACCTGCCGGAACCGCTGCCAGACGGCATTACCTTCCGCCGCTGCGATTTATCCCTGCCTGCCGAACGCGACGCGCTGGCCGCATGGGTGCGCGACGAACATCCCGATACCGCCGTTTTAATCAACAACGCCGCCGTGCAGCGCACGCTTGATTTTGTCGGCGGCGAACGCGCAGCCCTGCTGCAAAACCTCGCACAGGAGCTGGCGGTCAACCTTGAAGCCCCCGTTGCCCTGACCGCCGCGCTGCTGCCCGTGCTGGCAAGCCAGCCGCAGGCCGCCGTGGTCAACATCACCACCGGTCTTGCCCTCGCGCCGAAAAAAAGCGCCCCTGTTTACTGCGCTGCCAAGGCAGGACTGCACAACTTCACCCGCGCCCTGCGCTACCAAACGGAAGCCGCCGCGCCACACATCCGCGTACAGGAAATCGTGCCGCCCCTGGTTGACACCCGCATGACCGCCGGACGCGGCAGCGGCAAGCTCAGTCCCGAAGCGGTCGCTGATGCAGTCGTCCGCGCCATTGAAAGCGGTCGCGCCGAGACCTGCATCGGCAAAATACACCTGCTCAAATGGCTGCTGCGCCTCGCCCCATCCGCCGCCTACCGCATTTTGCGCAACGAATAACCCCGTTCATTCGCACGGCAGCCTGAAAACGGATTTCCCTCCTTTCAGGCTGCCTTTAAACCAAACAGCACTCATCTTTGCCCACACAAACGCTCCACCACGCCAAAGGCAGCCTGAAAGCGCGTCCATACGCTTTTGCAAAGCGAATTATAGTCAGTTTGCATGGTCAATAAAAAACATGCCCCCCTACCCTACGCCTGCCAAAGCTTATTGTTTTGATGTCGGCCCGTATCGGAATCTGTTTGTCCGTTATCTGCAAATAATAGTCGAAGGCCGTCTGAAAGATATGTTTCAGACGGCCTTCTTATATCAAACAGGTTATCCCTGGGAATTTCCGGTTTATTTGCTCATTGCTTTAAAAGCATCCGCGCGGGTGGCGATGACTTCGTCAATCAGGCCGTATTCTTTGGCGGCTTCCGAAGACATGAAATTGTCGCGGTCGGTATCCCGTTCGACTTTTTCCAAAGGCTGGCCGGTATGCTTGGCCAACAATTCGTTCAGTTTCTGCTTGATTTTAATCAGTTCGCGGGCATGAATCTCGATATCGGAAGCCTGTCCGCCCAAGCCGCCGCTAATCAGTGGCTGGTGAATCATGATGCGGCTGTTCGGCAGGGCGAAACGTTTGCCTTTCGCACCGGCAGACAGCAAGAATGCGCCCATGCTGGCAGCCTGGCCGAGGCACAGGGTGGATACGTCCGGCTTAATGAAATTCATGGTATCGAACACCGACATGCCGGCGGTTACCGATCCTCCGGGCGAGTCGATGTAAAAGAAAATGTCTTTATCGGGATTTTCGCTTTCCAAAAACAGCATTTGCGCCACAACCAGATTCGCCGTATGGTCGGTAACGGGGCCGACTAGGAAGATGATGCGTTCTTTCAACAGGCGTGAATAAATATCGAAAGCCCTTTCACCGCGCCCGCTTTGTTCGATAACGGTAGGAATCAGGGTGTTGTTGGTAATTTTGGGAAACATCTCGGCTCCTTTTGTTTAAAAAGCACCAAAGCGCATCGGCAGCTTCGGTGCTTGTTTCGCTTTTCAGACGGCCTTAGGCTTGGTTGCCCATGACTTCGTCGAACGACAAAGCTTTTTCGGTTACTTTGGCTTTGCCCAGTACAAAGTTGGTTACATTGGCTTCAACAGCCAAGGAAGTCGGGCCTTGCAGACGGCTGTTGTCTGCGTGATACCAATCGATGACTTCTTGCGGATCTTCGTAGCTTTCGGCAAAGTCGGCGATAACTGCGTCGATCTGCTCTTTGCTCGGCTCCAATCCGTTGGCTTGTACGACTTCGGCCAGGATCAGACCCAATTTGACGCGGCGTTCGGCCTGTTCTTTAAACATATCGAGCGGCAAATCCAAGTTTTTCGCATCGGCCATGCCTTGGTTGATGAAGTTCTGCTTCATTTCCGCAGCCAGTCGGGCGGCTTCTTCGTTAATCAGGGCGTTCGGCACCTGCAATTCGCTCACGGCAAGCAGTGCTTCCATTGCGGCTTCTTTGTTTTGGCTGTCTACGCGGCGTTTTACTTCGCGCTCAACGTTTTTCTTCACTTCCGCGCGCATGGTTTCGATGTTGCCGTCGGCAATGCCCAAGGCTTTGGCAAAGACTTCGTCTACTTCCGGCAGCACCGGCTCGGCTACGTTGCGCACGGTAATGGTGAAGACGGCGGTTTTACCGGCAACTTCTTTGCCGTGGTAATCTTCGGGGAAGTTTACTTCGACGTCTTTGCTTTCGCCTTCTTTCAGGCCGTTCACGCCTGCTTCAAACTCGGGCAGCATTTGGCCTTGTCCCAATACGAAGGCGTAGTTTTCGGCAGAACCGCCGGCAAAGGCTTCACCATCGATTTTGCCTGCGAAGTCGATGATGACGCGGTCGCCGTCTTTGGCCGCGCGTTCGGTGTGGTTGAAGCGGGTGCGTTGCTGACGCAGGATGTCGATGGTTTTTTCAACTTCCGCATCGCCGACGGAGGCGGTCACTTTTTCAACTTCCTGGCCGGACAAATCGCCGACTTTCACTTCGGGGAAGACTTCGAATACGCCGGAGAACAAGAAGTTTTCTTTGTCGTCTTGACCTTCAACGCCTTCCAAACGCGGCATACCGGCGATTTTCCAGCCTTCTGCAACGGCAGTGTCGAAGAATACTTTTTGTGCCAATTCGTTCATGACGTCGTTTTGGATGCTGGCGCCGTACATGGATTGAATCATCGACAAGGGGGCTTTGCCGGGGCGGAAGCCGTCGATGCGGGCTTTGCGCGCGGTTTGTTTCAAACGCTTGTCGCATTCTGCGTTGATGCTGCTCCAAGGCAGGGACAGCGTTACTTTGCGTTCCAGGTTTTCAAGTGTTTCTAGTGTTACGCTCATCGTAAACCCTTAATTTTTTCAGTTAGTCGGTGTGTATGGGCCAAAGCCCGTTCGGTATGGAAGCCCCGTTCTGCGGGACGGAAAACAAAGCGGCGAGTTTAGCATAATTTTGTTTTCTTGGCATGACGGCTTGCGTGTCGGCAGAATGCGCTCCCAAGATGCAAAAGGCCGTCTGAAAGGGGGTTAAAGGGAGATTCCGGACAGGGCGGAATGTCAGGTTTTCAGACGGCCTGCATCCTTATTCAAAATTCGGGTTCGGAGTCTGCGCGCCATATTTGCAACCCGTATTGTTCGGAGGCGCGCTCGAAATCGGCCGCATCCTGTTGCGGGACGGCAATGAATGTGTAGTAGTCGCCGCCGGTTTGCGCGCTGTAGAGGACGGCTCCGGCAGCCAGCAGCACGGGATAGGCGGCCAAGGCCAGTTGGTCGGGCAGCGCTTCTTCCATTTGCTTTTCGCTCCATGCCAGTTTGGCGTTGAAGCGGTCGGCGATGTCGGCAATAAAATCGATAAAGCTTTCCCCGTCTTTCCAATCCACGGAAAACAGATGCTCGGTGTCATTCAAATTATTGTGCAGCAAAAAGAAGCTTTCAATGATGCTGCCGTAGTCCAATTCTTCCTCATCGTCAGCGTTTTCTTCAAGGTTGGCAATGATGGCATCGACTTCCTCGGGTTTGTCGCGGTAGATAACGCCCAACCATTGCCTGAACAGTGCTTCGGCGGACTCGTCGTCTGCTTCTTCTTCCGAATATTCGGATTCTTCTGGCAATACAGCTGGCCCGGTATGCCCAAGCAGCGCGTCGGATTTGTCGGACGGCACAGCCTGACTGCCGTTTTTACGGAAAAACAGCAGTGCCAATAAGGGCAACAACAGTAACAGGATAACTATCCAAAAAAATTTCATGAGGTTTCCTTGTGGTTGGATGATGTTGAAATCGGTCGGGAGGCCGTCTGAAAAACAAGTTTTCATTTTTTTCCGCCACGTTTGAAAATCAGGCGTTTGTCTCCCGATAAAAACGGATGAACTCATCTTGATATTCGGCAACCGCCGAAACCGTCAATTCCCTATCATATAGCAGAATACCTTGCATGGAGGCAGTAAAAGCGGAGTAAGCCGTTTTTTGTAAAAATGAAGCACCTGCATCCCATTATGACCGCCCTGCCCGGCCGGCTGCGGCTGCCGCACCGCGGTTGGCCAATGCATCCGCACGTTCGTTGTCTATATGGCCCGCATGGCCTTTCACCCACCGCCAAACGATGTCGTGTTCACCGCACAGGTGGTCGAGTTCGCGCCACAGGTCTTCGTTTTTGACCGGCTGTTTGGCGGCGGTTTTCCAGCCGTTTTTCTTCCAGCCGTGTATCCAGCTTTCCATGCCGTTTTTAACGTATTGCGAGTCGGTGTGGATTTCGATGCGGCTGCGGCGTTTCAGGGCTTTCAGACCTTCGATGACGGCGGTCAGCTCCATGCGGTTGTTGGTGGTTTGGGCTTCGCCGCCGAAGAGTTCTTTCTCGTGCCGGCCGTAGCGCAACAATGCGCCCCAGCCGCCCGTGCCGGGATTGCCTTTGCATGCGCCGTCGGTGTAGAGGTATACGGTTTTGTCGGTGGTTTCTTGCATCATGTTTTTGGGCTTTCAGACGGCCTTTTGTCTATTCGGCAACAGGTTCGACCGTATAACCCTGCCGCCGCAACTGCATAATCAGGCCGTTTTCGTCGGGCAGGTGGGCGATACCGACGGCAATCAGGTTTCGGCGTTTGGGCAGTTCGTTCAGAATTTTCGGCAGCCATGCGCGGTTGCGCGGCAGCAGTACGCTTTCTTCCAGCCAGTTTTGCCAAAAGGCCGTGCTCTGCGGCGGCAATCCTTTGCCATATTCGCTGCTGTCTGCGGAAAGGCGCATCAGTTCTTTCAGACGGCCTGAATGATACAGTGCGTATTGCCGTTCGATTTGGGCGGCGGTTTGTTCGGGATGACGGTTGTTCGCGGCGATGAGTTCGGCAATGCGCGCGGTCGGCAGGATTTCATAAGGACGCGTGATGTCCTGATAACGCTCCAAACTGTCGGCAGGTATGCGGTTTTGCTCGGCGGCACGGGCAAGCAGGCGGTCTATGCCTGAGGCCGTCTGAAAGCCCTGCGGCTTGACGGAAGCCTGCAGCATCAGTGCACCCCAAGGTGTCATATCGTCCAAACCGGCGGCTGATGCGGCAGTGGCGGGATAGGCACTCAGGCGTTTTTTCAAGGCGGCGACATTCTCCGAGCCGATAACGGACGACAATTTCCGCCCGCCGTTTTGAAAAGCGCGCCCGCGCATGGCAGCCACATCGCGGCTGTACGCGGCATCGGGCTTGGACGGCATGGCGACTTCGGTTATCAGCCGGTCGCTTTGCTGCAGGATGCGGTAGATGTTGTCGGGCAAGGCATCGCCGCTGCGGCCGACGTGGTGCGTTCCCAAAAGATAAGAATCGGGCTGGCCGGCCTTGCTGATTTTCCACAAACGGCTGTCCATTGCCGGCGTATGCCAGTCGAAAGCCGCCGCCAATGCGGGGAACGATAAAAACAGTAGGCAGGCGGCATGGCGGATAAGGCGTTTGCACATTACGGCTGCTCCGGCAAAAGTTTGTTCGGATTCATCATATTGTGCGGGTCGAAAGCAGCCTTGACCGCCCGCATCAGGGTGATTTCGGCAGTGCTCCGCACACGCGGCAGCCAGTGGTTTTTCACTTGACCTATACCGTGCTCGGCGGCAATCGTACCGTCGCAGGCCAGCACGTTTTCGTACACAATCTTATTGACTGCGTCTTCATAAGCATAAACACCGTTGTCCACCGTTTGCGGCAGGAAAGTGTTGTAATGCAGGCTGCCGTCGCCCAAATGACCGAATACCACGATGTCTATGCCCGCAAAAGCCGCCTGTAAGGCATGGCCGCAGTTGACGACAAATTCACCTACCCGCGCAATCGGCATGGCGATGTCGTGTTTGATGCTCGCGCCGAGACGGCGTTGAGCGGCAGAAATGTTTTCGCGCAACGTCCACATATCGCGCCGTCCGCTTTCCGACTGAGCCAAAATACTGTTGTCGAAACCATGCTCCATCAAGGTTTCGGCCAACAGGTCGGCCAAATCGCCACGGGAAAGCGAATCGGTCAATTCCAACAGAATGTGCCATGGCGCATCGGTCGGCGGCGTAATACCGCTGTATTCGGACGACAGCTCCAAAGCAAAGCGGCTGATCAATTCAAAACTACACAGGCGTTCGGCAAAGCGTTCCCGAATCAGGGTCAGCAATTCTACCGCCTGCCCGATGCCGTTCACACCCACCCAAGCGGTTTCACGGCTTTTCGGCAGGGCAAACAGTTTCAGCGTGGCTGCGGTGATGATGCCCAGCGTGCCTTCGCTGCCGACAAACAGTTGGCGCAGGTCGTAGCCCGTGGTGTCCTTGTGCAGCGGATGCAGGTGAGAAACCAATTCGCCGTTCGGCAGTACCACTTCCAAACCCATCACCAAATCGCGCATCGTACCGTAACGCAACACGTTCAGCCCGCCCGCATTGCAGGCAATATTGCCGCCGATTTGGCACGATCCTTCGCTGGCCAGGCTGAGCGGAAAAAACCGACCCGCACCTTCCGCCGCCTGTTGCACGTCATGCAGCACGCAGCCCGCTTCAACGGTAATCGCATTGTCAGCCGTACTGATGCTGCGGATGCGGTTCAGACGACTCAAATTCAGCAAAACGCCGCCACTCGGCACAGCCGCGCCGCAGAGTCCGGTATTGCCACCCTGCGGGGTAACGGGGATGCGGTGCTCGAAACAAAAACGCATGATGGTTTTCACTGCCTCCACGCTTTGCGGCTGCAACACCAAATCGGCCGTTCCGGTATAGCGGCGGCGTTGGTCGGTCAGCAGGCCTGCAGGCTCGGACAGAATTTCCTGCGGCAGCAGCAAGGCGGCAAGTTGTTGGTAAATAGCAGACATAGCGTTTGAATATTGACAATGGAACGCGGAATTATAATGGAAACAGACAGGCCGTCTGAAAAAGGTTTTCAGACGGCCTGTCTCCGCATAGGGACGGATAGGCTGATTTCAACCATTCTGAACTGCATCAAACCGACAATGGTCAAAACAAAAAGGAACGCCGAAGCGCTCCTTTTTGAGAATGATGCTTTACAAAATTATTTGCTGGCAGCAGATGCAGCAGCCTCAGCAGCAGATGCAGCAGCCTCAGCAGAAGATGCAGCAGCCTCAGCAGCAGATGCAGCAGCTTCACCGGCAGCAGATGCAGCTTCAGTAGCGGCAGATGCTGCAGATGCAGCTTCAGTAACAGCAGTAGATGCAGCGTTAGTAGCAGAAGCGGCAGCATCAGCGGCTTTATCACCACAAGCGGTCAAAAACAAAGACATCAGGGCAGCGGCCAAAAGAGATTTTTTCATATTAAACACCTAACTTTAAAACAATATTATAGTCAATAAAATATCAGCAAAAACACACCATCCGGCTCTGTTTGGGCCAGATGGAAAATATTTGCAGATTCATGCTGAACGCCGCAATTATGCCCCTCTGCTCCTGCAAAATCAATCATACTTTTGACCTGAATCACACAGCATTAAGCCTATGCAAAGTAGAATCTCCCGTTTTTGAAACAAAATATATGCAAAAGACATATACGAAACATAGATATTCAACACCGCCCTGGCTATATTTTTCCATTTCTATCACTGTGTTAATCATCATTTTCTGATACTCCGGTTAAACATCCACATAAAATATTTATTTACCACAATATCGGTTTATACGTAGTAAAAACGCAACAATAATCTTCAAATAGCAGGGGGTTGGCTGCATTCCCCTAAGCCCCATAGCAAATAACTAAGTACATACGGCTACTATGTTACAATGTAGTCTTTACTAACCTAATTCCGAAAGACATCCATGATTAAAAAAGACACCGTCGTCGGCCTGCATTACGAAATGTTTGACGCCAACGACCAGCTTATCGACAAAACAGAGCAGCCGATTGTGTATCTGCACGGCGGTTACGACGGTATTTTCCCCTTAGTGGAAGAAGCCTTGCACGAAAAAAACATTGGCGACGAAGTGGATGTCGTATTGCAGCCCGACGATGCTTTCGGCGAACATGACTCCGATCTCATCCGTATCGAATCTGCCGATGCTTTCCCGACCGAAGTCAAACCCGGCATGATGTTTGAAGCCGATATGCCTGACGGCGACGTGGTGGTGTTCCGCGTAGAAGATGTGGCGGAAGGCAAAGTCGTGGTAAACGGCAACCATCCTCTGGCCGGCATGAAAATCCGTTTTAAAGCCAAAATAGAAAGCATCCGCCCGGCGACGGCAGAAGAAATCGAACACGGCCATGTTCACGGCCCGCACGGCCATCATCACTGATCAGCCTGTTCCAAATCATTATTAAGGCCGTCTGAAAACCGATTTTCAGACGGCCTTTTATCTTAACCAGTCTGGTTTTCCCATCTTTTCAGGCCTTTTTTTCCTGCCGAACCGGACTTCACCGTACACATAATTGTGCTTTCCTGCTTTCTTCTATCCGACTTTGGGCAAGTGGCAGGCCCGCAAAACAGTCGGTTTCAAAAAATCCTGCTTAAACAATCCTGAACGGTATCAATCGCATCAAATTCAGCTTGCGGTTTTTATGCACTTATTCATTGCCTATTCAGGGCATTTTCCAAATTTCACGATATATTCGTGATCCTTGCGGTAGCTGGACTTCCCATACAGCACATCATCAACCACACACTTTCCGCCATTGCAGGAAATCTTGAAATCATTATCGACCCGGCGTTTTCCCTCGACCAAATAATGCGCGTGCACCATGCCGTTCGGACGCACGGAAATCTTCAATTTCTGCACCCACGGCACTTCGCTGTCGCCGTTACTGAAGCCCAATTGATAATGCTCGAACAACTCGCACCCCATCGGCTCGTCCCGATAGGCAATCTTCTCCCCCTTGCGGACAATCCGTTTAAACTCAGGAGAGGCATATTTCATAAAACCTTGTTCCCGATAAATCTTTTCCACCAAACGGATTTTCTCTGCATCCCGGTCATTGCCCGCCCATGCCGTGCAAACGGCGCAAAGCAGCATAGACAACATCACACCTTTCGTTTTCATATTATTTCCTGTCAAACCAAAATCGCCATATTCTAATTTCCACCAGCCCGTACGGCAAATCAAACCTCAAGGCCGTCTGAAAACGCTATAATCACAGCCGCCGCCTTTTCAGACGGCCCGAACACCATCAAGGAAAGCATCATGGATTTAACCGAAACCCAAATCGGCAGCGAACCCATTTTTAACGGCACATTTGTCACCATCGCCTGCGACACCGTCCGCCTGCCCAACGGCAATAACGGCAAACGCATCGTCATCCGCCATCCCGGGGCTGCCTGCGTTTTAGCCGAAACCCCTGACGGCAAAATCGTCTTTGTCCGCCAATGGCGTTACGCCACCGGCCAAGCCCTGCTCGAACTGCCGGCCGGCAAACTCGACGCAGGCGAAGACCCTGCCGCCTGCGCCCTGCGCGAGCTGGCGGAAGAAACGCCTTATGCCGCCGAAAAAGTGGAATTGGCCGCCACCTTCTACACCGCGCCGGGATTCTGTGACGAAAAAATGTATCTCTACCGCGCCGTCAATATCAGCAAAAGCAGCAAACTGCATCCCGACCAAGACGAATTCGTCGAAACCGTGCTGCTGGACCGCCAAGAAGTACTGGCCGCCGTCAGAAACAACGAAATCCAAGATGCAAAAACCTTAATCGGCCTGCAGCACTGGCTACTGGCAGAGGCCGTCTGAAAAGGCCGCCAACCGCCCTACCCTGCCTTTCAGACGGCCTCCACCGGCAACTGGCATCATCCGCCAACTGTTAAAGCCACACTAAAACCTTTATAATCCCGCCGTCTGCCACACCGAAGCAAAACAACGGAGCACAAAATGGACTTTGCAAAAGCACGTTTCAATATGGTCGAGCAACAAATCCGTCCGTGGGACGTGTTGGACTTCGACCTTCTCGACGCACTGGAAGCCATCCCGCGCGAAGCCTTTGTCGGCGAGGAACAGAAAAACTATGCCTACGCCGATATTGCGCTGACCCTGCCCAACGGCGGTGCCATGCTGGAACCGAAAATCGTCGCCCGCATGATTCAGGGGCTGGCCTTGAAAAAAACCGACAAAGTGCTGGAAATCGGCACCGGTTCGGGCTATGCCTCAGCCGTCTTATCCAAACTGGCGGCGGAAGTGGTTACCGTCGACATCGACCCCGAACAACAAGCGCGCGCAAAAGCCGTACTGGACGGATTGGGCTACGACAACATCGTTTTCCAAACCAACGACGGCCTGATGACGCAAAATGCCGCCGCCCCGTTTGATGCCGTATACGTCGGCGGCGCGGTGGACGACATCCCCGAAATCCTGAAACAGCAACTGCGCGACGGCGGCCGCCTGATTGCCGTTACCGGCGGCCATCCCGTTCAGCGCGCCCGCCTGATTACCCGGAACGGCGACAGTTTCAGCGAAAAAACACTGTTCGACACCCTGATTCCCAACTTGAACGGCAAAAAAGTCGCTCCTTTCGGCGGATTCGATTTTTAAACCATACTTCCATGATGCAGCTTGCGGCCGGGCATTTCCACCCGGCCGTTTCTACTCAAAGGCCGTCTGAAAACGGCAAACCGCATTCACACAAACCGAAATCCGATTATGTACGACATCCCGCAACTGACCCCGCAACAACTGCAAGACAAACTCTCCGCATCCTCCGATATCCTGCTGCTGGACGTACGCGAACCGGAAGAAGCCGCCCTCTGCCGCCTGCCGAACAGCATTCTGATTCCGATGAACGAACTGTCCATGCGCCAAAACGAATTGCCGGACGGCAAAGAAATCATCGTCTATTGCCACCACGGCATCCGCAGCCAATATTGCGCCCTCTATCTGGCCGACGCCGGCTTTGAGCAAACGGCAAACCTGAAAGGCGGCATCGACGCGTGGGCGCGCGAAATCGACCCTGCCATGCCCCGCTATTGACCGGCCGCCCTTTTTGAATAAATAAAGGCCGTCTGAAAAATAGTTTCAGACGGCCTTTATTTGCCTCAACCATTCAAACGCGGGTAACGCGCCGGACATTCGGAATGCTGTGCAAGGCGTGGATAATGCTGTTTAACTGTTTCAAATCTTTGGTTTTGATTCGGAACTTAAATTCGATGAACCCTTCCGTGCCCGATTGGCTTTGGGAAGGCGTATCCACCGCCTCGATATCCGCCCCCTGCTCCGACATGGCTTGCGCCATTGCCGCCAGCAGTCCGTGGCCGTCTTGCGAAGCAACCAGCAAATTGGTGTGATAACTGCGCCCACCTATCGCCTCCCAATCCGCATCCAGTTGGTGTTCGGGATCGCTCTTGAGGAGGTTTGGACAGGTGTCGCGGTGGATGATGATGCCTTGATCCTTAATCAATACCGCGCGGATGGCATCGCCCGGAATCGGGTTGCAACAGGGGCCGAGATGGACGCGGCCGGTCTCGTTGCCGTTGATTTTTATCGGGCTGAGTTTGACCTCTCCACCCAAATGCTCTCCGGCCAGCCCCGCAAGGTGCATCGCCACGGACACTGGCAGGGTATGCCCCATGCCGACGTTGTACAACACATCTTCAAAACTGGTCTGCTTTTCAGTCAAATCGTTCAGATAGGCTTCTTTGAGTTCCTCAGACAACAAAACATCGCGCGGCAACAGACTGGACAGGGCTTTTTGCAGCAGGCTTTCGCCCAATTCCACCGCATCGTGCCGGTTCATGTTTTTGATGTAGCTTCGAATCGCGCTGCGTGCGCGGCTGGAGACGGCAAAACTCAGCCAGGCGGCATTCGGCCGTGCCTGTTCGGAGGTAATGATTTCCACCGTATCGCCGGTTTTCAGCGGTGTGCGAAGCGGAACCAGGCTGTTATTGACACGGGCGGCCACGGTGCTGTTGCCGATGTCGGTATGCACCGCATAGGCAAAATCAACGGGGGTCGCGCCTTCGGGCAATACCAATATCCTGCCTTTGGGGGTAAAAATGTACACTTCGCTGGGGAAGAGATCGACTTTGACGTGTTCTAGGAACTCAATCGCATTTGCCGAGCGTGCCTGCAAATCAAGAATGTTTTGCAGCCATTTGTTGGTATTGAGCGTTGCCTGATCTAGTTTGTCGTCGCCGGATTTGTATGCCCAATGGCTGGCCACGCCGCTTTCCGCCACTGCATTCATCTCGCGCGTGCGTATCTGGACTTCTATCGGCAGGCCGTGCGGGCCGGTCAGCGTGGTATGCAGGCTTTGATAGCCGTTGCTTTTCGGAATGGCGATATAGTCTTTGAATTTTCCCGGTTTGGGCTGGTATAGATTGTGCAACGCACCCAGTGCAGCATAGCAGGCCGGAATGCTGTTGGTAATCACGCGGAAGCCGTAAATATCCATCACTTCGTCAAAGCGCAGATGCTTGTTGCGCATTTTCTGATGGATGCTGTAGAGGTTTTTTTCCCGCCCTTTGATTTGCGCTTCGATATTGGCGCCGACGAGGCGTTGGCTGAAAGCGGCCAACACTTTGCCCACCACGTCGCGCCTGTTGCGGCGGAAATTGTTCATGGCTTTTTGCAGCGTGCGGTAGCGGGCGGGATGGATATTTTGAAAAGCCAAATCCTGCAATTCCCGATAAACGGGGTTCAAACCGATACGGTTTGCAATCGGGGCATAAATTTCGAGCGTTTCCTGCGAGATGCGGCGGCGTTTTTCCAGCCGCATCGAACCCAGAGTACGCATATTGTGCAGGCGGTCGGACAGTTTGACGATGATGACGCGCATGTCTTTGGTCATCGCCAAAATCAGTTTGCGGAAACTTTCCGCCTGATGTTCGGTTTGATTGTCATACTTCAGTTTTTCCAACTTGGACAAGCCGTCCACCATATCGGCAACGGTTTCGCCGAATTCCGCCGCCATTTCCTCTTTGGTCGTACCGGTGTCTTCCAAAACATCGTGCATCAGCCCCGCACTCAGGGTTTGGAGGTCCATGCGCCACTTGGCCAATTCCGTCGCCACGGCAATCGGGTGCGTGATGTACGGCTCGCCGCTTTTTCGCGTTTGCCCGTCGTGCGCACGGAAGGCATAGGCGCACGCTTTTTCCAAACGCTGCTTGTCTTCCTGGGAAAGGTAGGAGGCGGTTTTGAACAGCAGGCTGCGTGCTTCGGCAGTCAGCGGATCATAAGGGGCGGCGGCTTGAGGCGCAGACATTTTCAGACGGCCTGTTTGATGCTATTTGCTGCGGTTCAGGATGTCGGCCGTAATTTGGCCGGCGGCGATTTCGCGCAGGGCGGTAACGGTGGGTTTGTCGTTACGCACATCTTCCACCAGCGGCGCAGTGCCGTTTTCCAGTTGGCGTGCACGGCGTGCGGCAGCAAGGGTCAGGTCGAAATGGTTGGGGATCTTGTCGGAACAGTCTTCTACTGTAATACGTGCCATGTTTTGCGTCCTTATCGGTAATAAATTGTTTAAAATAGGGAAATTAGAAATTTTCGGACAACAGTCCTTCAATGAAATTTTTCTGCCGCGCCTGGGTTTGGCGTTGAGAACGGATAATCGCGCTCAATTGTGCTTCGGCTTCTGCCAAGTCGCGGTTAACAACCACATAGTCGAACAACAGGGATTGTTCGATTTCGCCGCGTGCCTGCCGCAGCCGTTTCTCAATCACTTCCGCGCTGTCGGTGTTGCGGCCGCGCAGGCGTTCGGACAATACGGCAAAACTCGGCGGCAGGATAAAAATGCTGACGGCCTCCGGCAGCGCACGGCGCACCTGCTCCGCACCTTGCACATCGATTTCCAGGATAACGTCGAAACCTTCGCGTTGCAGTGCTTGCAGACCGCTGAAGCTGGTGCCGTAGTAATTGCCGAACACGTCGGCATGTTCGAGGAATTCGCCTTTGCCTATCATGCCCTCGAATTCGGCCGTACCGACGAAATAATAATGTTCGCCGTTCCTCTCGCCTTCGCGCGGGGAACGGGTGGTATGGGAAATGGAAACGCGGACATCGGCGTGGGCCGACAACAGCCGGGAAACCAGTGTGGTTTTACCCGTGCCGGAAGCGGCTGAGATGATGAAGATATTGCCGGGAGTCGGTTTGTTCATGATAGTAAAATCGGCTTAATAACGGTTCTTGATTATAACGCATCCCTCTGCGGAATAGAAAATTTGTTACAATGGGCGTTTTTGATTTCAGCCATGAGGATACGGCGGTGTTGATTCATCCCGAAGTAATGGGCGTGGAAGCCCTGTTTGAAAAAATGCGGAAAATTCCCAACTGGCCCGAGGAAGGCATTCTGTTTCACGACATTACGCCCATCCTGCAAAGCCCGCAATATTTCCGTCTGTTGGTGGATTTGCTGGTTTACCGTTATATGGATCAGAAAGTCGACGTTGTGGCCGGTTTGGACGCACGCGGCTTTATCATCGGCGCGGCCCTGGCTTATCAGCTGAATGTCGGCTTCGTCCCCATCCGCAAAAAAGGCAAGCTGCCGTTCGAAACCGTTTCCCAAAGTTATGCGCTAGAATACGGTGAAGCAACGGTGGAGATGCACACGGATGCCTTCCATAGCGGTGCGCGCGTTTTGCTGGTGGACGACTTGGTAGCCACCGGCGGCACCATGCTCGCGGGTGCGGAGCTTATCCGCAGACTCGGCGGCGAAGTGCTGGAAGCTGCCGCTATTTTGGAATTTACCGACCTGCCAGGCGGCAAACGCATCCGCGATGCGGGCGTTCCGCTGTTTACCCTGTATCAAAACGAGGGCTGCATGCCGAAATAGAGAAAATCGGCTTCGCTTTCGTTACCGTGCCGACTTGCCCAAACTTAAAGAAAACGATTTCCAAGCTTTGGAAGCAACAAGTTACTCGGTTCGTACGATTTATATTTACGGTTCATATTTACGGTTCGCCGATTTGCATCAATATCGGTTAAAACTTCAGCATTCGCCGCATTGGAGATAAAAAGGCCGTCTGAAAACCCGCGATAAAGGTTTTCAGACGGCCTTTTCATTATTTAAACAACTGCCTCCGCTCAAGACGGACGCTGCATCATCCAACTTTGGATTTTACGTGCATCATTGACGCGCGTGGTGGATGTGGGCGAATTGAGCAGGACGATGGTAACCGGTTCCCTGCCGATTCGCGCGCGCACGACCATCGAACGGCCGGACTCGCGGATATAGCCTGTTTTCTGTAATTCGATATCCCAAGTACCTTCGCGCACCAATGCATTGGTATTTTTATAGTTCTGCTGGCGGCCCGCACTGGTGTACACCGAGCCGTAGGTGGCCGTACTGTTTTTGGTAATTGGCGCATAATTACTGGCGGCAGCGGCCAGTTTGTTCAAATCCCAGGCGGTGGAAACGTTGCGGTAGTCCAAACCGGTCGGTTCGTAAAAACGGCTGTTGGTCATGCCCAAGCTTTGCGCTTTGGCATTCATGGCGGCCACGAAGGCAGACATACCGCCCGGATAAGTACGGCCCAGCGCATGGGTGGCGCGGTTTTCACTCGACATCAGGCTCAAATGCAGCAATTGGGCGCGTGTGAGTTGCGTACCGACAGATAGGCGGCTGCCCGTGCCTTTCAGCCGGTCGATTTCATCCTCGGTAATGGTGATGACTTCGTTCATATTCAGGCGCGCATCCAAAACCACCATCGCCGACATCAGCTTGGAAATCGAGGCAATCGGCATGACGCGGTTCATGTTCTTTTGATACAGCACTTCGCCGGTACGGTTATTGACAATCAGGGCTGCCTGCGACGACAGCAACGGGCCGGCAATCGCCGCTTGCGCTTCCAGCATATCGTCCGGATTTTCGGCCAGGAAAGTACCCAACGGGTCTTGGTCGGATGTCAGGTTTTGCTGCAGAAACTGGCCGAGCACGTCCAAATCGTCGGCCAAAACGGGGGCGGAAGCCAAACTCAGACCGAGGAAAACGGCGGCGGCTTTTTTGTAAAACGGTGTAGAAAACATCAGGCTGTCCGTTAAATTAACAAAAAGAAATTCGGAAAGGGGCGGCGGGGCTCAAACCGGCCGTGAGGCCGTCTGAAACACAGTTTGCCGACGAAGCGGGCTTTGTTTTTTGGTTATACCGCCATCAAGGGATTGTTGTGTGCGCCTTGCTTTGGAGCAAGTCATTATTTTCCTTGAAAAGCAAACGGTTTGTAAAGCAAACATACGCAGTTTTGCATGAGTTTGCGTTTGGCGGCGGCCCCGCCCTTTCCTGCCGCACCTTGCGGCAAATTGAAAAAAGCACGGCTGCTTATTATAATCTCCGTTTTTTCAGACGGCCTTGGGGCCGATTCAGACAAAGGCACAATCGATGACCACAGAAAACCGCCACTGCTCGTTTTGCGGTAAAGCCGAACAAGAAGTCAAACATCTGATTGAAGGCGAAAACGCCTATATCTGCAACGAATGCGTGGAAACCTGCGGCATCATGCTGGAAGGCGGGGACGACGCGGCCACCGAAGGAAAAGGTTCCGCCACCGACGGGGACGGCAAACTGCCCACCCCGTCCGAAATCGTCGCCAACCTGAACGACCACGTTATCGGCCAGGAGCAGGCGAAAAAAGCCTTGGCCGTTGCCGTTTACAACCACTACAAACGCCTGCGCCATCCGAAAGCGGGCGGCGCGGTGGAGCTGTCCAAATCCAACATCCTGCTCATCGGTCCCACCGGTTCGGGCAAAACCCTGTTGGCGCAGTCTTTGGCGCGCAAACTCGACGTACCGTTCGTGATGGCCGATGCAACCACGCTGACCGAAGCAGGCTATGTCGGCGAAGACGTCGAACAAATCATCACCAAACTTTTGGGCAAATGCGATTTCGATGTCGAAAAAGCCCAGCGCGGCATCGTTTATATCGACGAAATCGACAAAATCTCACGCAAAAGCGACAACCCTTCGATTACCCGCGACGTCTCCGGCGAAGGCGTACAGCAAGCATTGCTGAAACTGATTGAAGGCACGGTGGCCAGCGTTCCCCCGCAAGGCGGGCGCAAGCATCCGAATCAGGATTTCATCCAGGTAGACACCACCAACATCCTCTTTATCTGCGGCGGCGCATTTGCCGGCTTGGAAAAAGTCATCCGCCAGCGTACGGAAAAAGGCGGCATCGGCTTCGGCGCGGCAGTACACAGCAAGGACGAAAACGCCGACATCAGCGAACTGTTCGAAATCGTTGAACCGGAAGACTTGATCAAATTCGGTCTGATTCCCGAGTTAATTGGCCGCCTGCCCGTGATTGCAACTTTGGCCGAACTGGATGAAGATGCCCTGATCAACATCCTTACCGAGCCGAAAAATGCCCTGGTCAAACAATATCAGGCATTGTTCGCCATGGAAGGCGCGGAACTGGAATTTGAGCCGGACGCACTGCGCGCCATTGCCAAACTGGCCATGACCCGCAAAACCGGCGCGCGCGGCCTGCGTTCCATCGTCGAACGCGCCCTACTGGAAACCATGTACCGCCTGCCCAACCTGCCGCAGGTAAAAAAAGCCGTCATTACCGCCGAAGTCATCGAAAACAACCGCCAGCCCGTCCTGCTGCTGGCCGACGGCAAAGAGTATCAAGACGACGCACAATAAGCGTGCAATCTTGGAGGCCGTCTGAAACCGAACAACGGGTTTCAGACGGCCTTCCCTTTTTCAGACGGCCTCATACCCGATTGCCCCCGCCCCCGACACCCCGCTATACTGACATCTTTCCCACATGAAACGGAGCATGCTATGCGCCACCAAAAATCCGCCGGCAACCGCCTACCCGAAAAATGGTTCAGACGCGGCCTGTGGCTGATTGCCTTTATTTTTGCCTCCTTCCTCATCGGATTGGGCGGCAAAGTCATCAACGACCTGCCGTCCGTCGAACAAACCCGCGAATTGGACGACTACATGGGCGAAAAAGGGATATTGCTACAGCAAACCCGCGACCGCCTGAACGAAGAAGACACCCGCCTGACGGAAGAAGCGGAACGCTCCGCATTGGAATTGGAAAAACAGCGCAACCAAACCGCCGCCGAACAGCAAAGCCTGCAAAACTGGCTTGCCGCCCGTTCTGCTACCGAACAATCCGAACAAAATCCCGAAGTCATCGCCCGCACCCGCAAGCTGGACGAACTGAAGGCCAAAGAGCAAACCCTGCAACAACAATATGCCGCCATCCAACAGCGTCAGCTTGACAACCGCCAGCAGCGCGACCGAAACGAAAAAGAACTCGAACAGGAGCAGAATAACGCATCAAAACTCAAAGAAAAGGACGACCGCCGCATCGAACTGCAAGTCTTCCTCTACCGCCTCGCCCTCACCCTGCCGCTGCTGCTTATCGGCGGTTACCTGTTCGCCAAAAAACGCCGCTCGCGCTGGTGGCCGTTTGTTTGGGGCTTCATCTATTTCGCCCTGTTTGCCTTTTTCGTCGAACTCGTCCCCTACCTGCCCAGCTACGGCGGCTATGTACGCTACGCTGTCGGCATCCTGATGACCATACTGATCGGCCGCTACGCCATCGTCGCCATGAACCGCTACCTCGAACGCAAGCGCAATGAGGAAGCACTGCCCGCCGACGAACGGCAGCAGCAGATGGACTACGACCGCGCCCAGCAATGCACTGCCAAAGGCATCTGCCCCGGCTGCGAACGCCCGCTGGACTTCCAACATCCCGAAATGGATTACTGCCCGCATTGCAGCATCAACCTGTTTAACCGCTGCGACAACTGCAACACACGGAAAAGCGCGTTCAACCGCTACTGCTTCCATTGCGGCTCCGCAGCCGGCCCAAACGATACCGACCATAAATAAACACCTTCAGGCCGTCTGAAACACCCGGCAAACCGGCACGCAACGCCTTTCAGACGGCCTAATATCCCCAAACAACAGGAGAATCAGCCATGAACGAAATCAAATACCTTCCCGAACAACGCCGCTTCCAAATCGACATTGACGGGCTTGAGGCCGGCTACATCGGCTACACAGAAGAGAATGGCGGCTGGAATGTCGTGCATACCGAAGTATCACCGAACTTCCGAGGACGCGGCATCGCCAAAATGCTGGTCGACGCCCTGATGGCGCACGCCGAAGCCAACGGCATCCCGCTGAGTGCGGAATGCGATTATGCCGCACGCTTTATCGGCAATACGGACAAAGAGTAGCGTTAAAAAAACCGCAATGCGTCAAAGGCCGTCTGAAAAACACATTTCAGACGGCCTTTGACGTTTGCCGCCATAAAACGGCGGCATACCGTTACGGTATTTGACAGATTTGACTATAATCCGCCCTTTCCTCCCAACCGAGACCCCTATATGGCTTTTGCATCCCTGTTTACCCTGCTTGACGACATCGCATCCGTACTCGACGACGTTTCCCTGATGACCAAAATGGCGGCGAAAAAAACCGTCGGCGTGGTCGGCGACGACTTGGCCTTGAACGCCAACCAAGTAACCGGCGTATCAGCCGACCGGGAACTGCCCATCGTCTGGCGGGTGGCCAAAGGTTCGCTGGTAAACAAGCTGATTCTGATTCCGGCCGCACTTTTGCTGTCGTGGCTGGCTCCCGCGCTGATTACCCCGCTGCTGATGCTGGGCGGCGCATATCTCTGCTTTGAAGGCGTGGAAAAACTGCTGCACCCCTTCCTGCACCGTCATGAAACCGGCCATTCGCCCGAAGCCGTTCCCGACGAACTTTTCGACGAAAACGATAAAATCAAAGGCGCAATCCGCACCGACTTCATCCTGTCGGCCGAAATCATCATCATCTCCATGGGTGCGGTGAATGCCGACTCAGGCATGCTGCAACAAGCCTTGATGCTCTCCGTCATCGGCATCGGGATGACCATATTTGTTTACGGCTTGGTGGCCATGATTGTAAAACTGGACGATTTGGGTTTATTCCTGATACGGCGCGGCGGCGTGTGGAAAAGCATGGGAAACGCTCTGCTGGCCGTTATGCCCGTTTTCATGCGCGGTCTGAGCGTCGTCGGCACACTGGCCATGTTTTTGGTCGGCGGCGGCATCATCGCCCACGGCGCACCGTCCGTGTCCGATTTCCTGCACACCATGCACTGGGAGGGCGGCATCATGGGCAATCTGGCCAACCTGATTGTCGGCCTGCTGTCCGGAGCAATCGTTTGCGCCGTCGTCTTGCCGCTGATCAAACTGTTCGGCAAAAAGCATTAAACCGAAAACAGGCCGTCTGAAAGGAGCCACGCCATGCGGAAAATCCGTGCCGCCGTCATCCAAACCGTTTCCGGCACCGACCCTGCCGCCAATACCGCCGCCATGCGCCGACTGGTGCGTCAAGCGGCCGAACAGGGGGCGGATTGGGCGTTGCTGCCCGAATATTGGCCGCTGATGGGGCAAAACGACCGCGACAAACTCGCACTGGCCGAACCCTTCGGCAGCGGCACCTTGCAACAGGCGATGGCCGAAACTGCCGCCGAATGCGGCGTTACCCTGTTCGGCGGCACGATTCCGCTGCAATCGCCCGTACCCGGCAAAGTATGGAACAGCCTGCTGGCATACGACAAAAACGGCGAATGTATCGGCCGCTACGACAAAATGCACCTGTTCGGCTATTCGGGCTTGGGCGAACGCTACGCCGAAGCCGACACCATCGCCGCCGGCCGCGAAGTCCCCCACCTAACTGCCGACGGCTGGAATCTGGCGCAAGGCATCTGCTACGACCTGCGCTTCCCCGAATTTTTCCGCGCCCAAAGCCCGTTTGACGCGCTTTTGCTGCCCGCCGCCTTCACCCACACTACCGGCAAGGCGCATTGGGAACTACTGCTGCGCGCCCGCGCGGTGGAAAACCAATGCTACGTTTTGGCAGCCGGACAGGGCGGCCTGCACGAAAGCGGCCGCCGCACCTTCGGCCACAGCATAATTATCGACCCTTGGGGCGAAATCCTGGCCGTGCTGCCCGAAGGGGAAGGCGTGATTACCGCCGAACTCGACCCCGCGCGGCTGAACAGCGTGCGGCAGCGTCTGCCCGCACTGGCGCACCGCATCCTGTAATACCAAGGCCGTCTGAAAAACAAGTTTTCAGACGGCCTCAAACCATCATAGCCCCGTAAACCCGATTCCGAGAAGAAACCTGATGAAAACATTCCGACTCTTCCTTGCGGCCTGCTGTACCACGGCTGCCGCGCAAACACCGCAAGCCTTTGTCGAACAGAATTTTTACCGCAAAATACCAAGCGTAAAATGCCTAATCGGGCAAAAAGGCAATACCTGCATGCAACTGAAACAAACCGGCTCCGCCGAAGGGCTGACCTTCCTCCTCTACACGGGCGACAATGTAAAACTGCGCCCCAACAGCCGTCCCGTTACCCTTCATACCCCACCCTACCCTGCCGAAATATTCGTCTTAAAACAGAATAACGGAACATGGCAATTAAAAGCCCGCAGCCAAACGCAGGTCGAGGCTGCCGAATCGGGCGGAAAACCCTGGCGTTTTCTTCGTTTCGGCACTTCGGCGTGGGGATTTGAAAATTCTATAAGCGGCGGCAGACAGGGCTATAACAATTTTTTCAGCTCACTGTTTGTTTACAGCGGCGGCAAATTCGACAGCTACCTGATCATTACCGGTATGGACAATACGGAGGCAGGCACGTCGGATGAAGAAGTTTCCCTGCACGGCACCCTCACCCCGCGCCCCGACCTGAAACAGACAGCCGGACGTTACCCGCTGGAAATCCGCCTCACAGGCAAAAAAGGTAAAAACACCTTCAAAGGCCAATCCTACCTTCTCCCATTCAAAGCACGGAATAACGATTATTCCATACCGGAAAACTACCCTGTCTCCGGCTTTTAAACAGAAATATAGCTAGCGCAGATAGAGCCAAAATACTGTACTTGCCAATTGTCTTCATGAGCTTACGCAGGCTAATGACGGCCGACGCAGCTACCGTATTGAAAATTAAGTAAAGGGATACAGAAGAATATCGACTTAACGGCATAAACAAACTGAGGCCGTCTGAAAACCCGAATTACGGTTTTCAGACGGCCTTTATTTATTTCGCAATACCACCGTTACCAACCTGTTGTCGTGCGGATGGCTTGGACGCACCAATCCATCACGCCTTGCGGCAGGACACCCCACAACAGCAACAGCAGGCCGTTAGCCGACAACAACACCTTCATCGCACCGTCGCTGCTCAACCGGCGGCTGTCGGCAGGTTCTTCAAAGTAAATCGTCCGTACCACGCGCAGATAGTAAAACGCGCCAATCAGCGACATCACGACGGCAAACACCGCCAGCCAAATGTAATTCGCACTCACCAGCAATTTGATAACCTGCAACTTGGCATAGAAGCCCATCAGCGGCGGAATACCGGCCATGGAGAACATGGCAAGCAACATCAGGAAGGCATACCAAGCGTTGCGCCGGTTCAAACCGGCCAAATCGGCAATGTTTTCGCATTCGAACGATTCGTCGGACAACAGCATCAACACACCGAAACCGACCAATGCCATCACGATATAGGTCAATGCGTAATACAGGCCGGCCGAGAAACCAACGCTGCCGCTCAAAAACGCCATCAGGACGAAGCCCATATGCGATACAGTTGAATAAGCCAACATCCGCTTGATATTGGTCTGCACAATGGCGGCGAGGTTACCGATTAACAGTGAAGCCACGGACAAGATAACCAGCATCTGGGTCCAATCGGCATGTTGGTTGTTCATCGCCGTTACCAAAATACGGAAAGCGAAAACTGCCGCCGCCATTTTCGGCGCGGTACCGATAATCGAAGCCACCGAAGTGGGCGCACCTTCATAAACATCCGGCACCCACATATGGAACGGAACGGCTCCCAATTTGAACGCCAATGCGACCACAACGAAAACCAAACCCAGCTTCATCAGCCAGCCGTTGGCAACACCGCTTTGACCGTTGGCCAGTACGATGGCGAAATTTAGCGAACCGGTTGCGCCGTAAATCATCGAAATACCGTACAACAGCAAACCGGAGGCCAATGCGCCGAGCACAAAGTATTTCAACGCGGCTTCGGCCGAACGGGCGGAATCGCGCCGCAAGGCAATCATGGCGTAGAGCGACAGCGAAAGCAGTTCCAAGCCGATATAGGCAACAAGGAAATGCCCCGCGCTCACCATCACGCTCATGCCTAAAAGGGCAAACAGCGAAAGGGTATAAAATTCGCCGTTAAACATATTGCGCGCCCGATTGTACGGTTTGGCGTACACAAATACGGCGAACAATGCAGCGTACATGGTCATTTTGCCCAACTGAGACAAACCGTCGGCCAAATACATATCGTTAAACGTACTGACCGCAGTCGGTGTCCAAACATACCATTGTGTCGCTGCCGTCAATACCAAAGTGAACAGACTCAGATAATGGGTAATGACGCGGCTATTGTCTTTCAGCCACAAATCCACCAGCAGCACCGCGCACAATGCCGTGAGCAGCACGATTTCGGGCATGGCGGGGATTAAGTTCAGATCAGTCCAGTTCATTCACACACCTCAAATCTTGCTTTGCGCCACATGCGCGATCAAATCGTTGGCCGCCTGATGCACCACGGCGATAAACGGCTCCGGCCACAAGCCCATGCCCAGCACGGAGGCGGCGAGGATGGCCAGGATGGCGAATTCGCGACGGTTGATGTCTTTCATTTCGGCCACATGCGGGTTGGTCACCGCACCGAAAATCACGCGCTTATACATCCACAGCGTGTAGGCCGCACCCAAAATCAATGTTAATGCGGCCAGCGCGCCCACAAACAGGTTGTAGTTTACTGCGCCCATAATCACCATAAATTCGCCCACGAAGCCGGAAGTGGCTGGGAGACCGGCGTTGGCCATGGCAAACAGCATCATGAAGGCGGCAAATTTCGGCATCACGGTAACCACGCCGCCGTAGTCGGCAATGTTGCGGCTGTGCAGGCGGTCGTACATCACACCGATGCAGAAGAACATGGCGGCGGAAACGAAGCCGTGCGAAATCATCTGCATAATCGCACCTTTCAACGCCCACGGCTGCAACTGCACCTGATTGGTAAACAGGAACATACCCAGGGTCACGAAACCCATGTGGCTGATGGAGGAATAGGCCACCAGTTTTTTCATATCGGTTTGTGCCAAAGCCACCATGCCGATATAGATCACCGCAATCAGGCTGAGCACGATGATGGCGGGTGCGAAATAACGCGAAGCATCAGGCAGGATGGGCAGGATGAAGCGCAAAAAGCCGTATGCGCCGAGTTTCAGCGTAATCGCCGCCAGCACCATCGAACCGCCGGTGGGCGCTTCCACGTGCGCATCGGGCAACCAAGTGTGCACCGGAAACATTGGCACTTTCACCGCAAACGACAGGAAGAAGGCGGCAAACAGAATCTGTTGGGTAAACAACGGAATTTGTTTGATGTTTTGGAAATCTTCAATCGCGAAGCTGCCGCCGGTTTGCAGCGACAAATACACCAAGGCCACCAACATCAGCAACGAACCCATCAGCGTGTAGAGGAAGAGTTTCACCGAGGCATACACGCGGCGCGGCCCGCCCCACACGCCGATAATCAGATACAGCGGAATCAGCATGCCTTCGAAGAAGATATAGAACAGCATGGCATCGCGGGCGGCAAACGCGCCGTTGATCAGGCCGGACATAATCAGGAAGGCCGCCATGTATTGCGCCACCTTTTTCTGAATCACTTCCCAGCCCGCAAGCACCACCATCAACGTGATAAAGGCGTTTAGGATAACGAACAGCACGGAAATGCCGTCCACACCCAGCGCGTAGTTGATGTTGAGCGCGGGAATCCACGCATAAAACTCGGCAAACTGGAAGCCGCCGCTCAAGCGGTCGAACTGCGTAAACAGCGGCAACGTAACCAGAAAACCGGCCAGCGCGCCAACAAAAGCCAGTATCCGCGCCAAGGGGGCACGGCGGTCGCAGCCGGTAGCCAGCACCAATAATCCGGCGGCTATCGGCAGCCAGATTGCCAAGCTGAGAAGATGGTTAGAAAACATAGTTGTAACCTGTGGTTTGAATAAATAAATCGTCGTTTTTCTGCGTTTGCCGCTTTTCAGACGGCCTCAAACAGCCTAAACGCTGCCCTCTTTCTCAATCACCAAAATCCGCGCTTCGCCGCGCGGGTGGGCGACGTGTTCCGCGCCGATGCCGGCGTAGAAAATGTCGCCGCTTTGCAGCCGCGCCACGTGCTCTTCGCCGTTTTCGCGGTAGTGCATATCCACTTCGCCGTCCATCACGGCAAACACTTCCTCGCCGTCGTTCACATGCCATTTATAGGGCCGATCCGTCCAATGCAGGCGCACGGTGATGCCGTTTAGATTGGCGATGCTGCACGCGCCCCATGCCCTCTCAGCGGTGAATTCGGCGGCGCGGATGATGTCGGTTGCGCTCATTTTTTCCTCTGTGTAGTGTTTTCAGACGGCCTTTTCGGTTTTCAGGTAGCCTTAATTAGCTGTCCCGCCCGAACGGTTTACTTCCTGCTCGAAACGGATAAAGGCGGCAATCATGGCCTGCCACACGGCTTCCGCCACATCGGGCGACAAGCCTGCCGCTGCAGCCTGTTCGCGCCGTGCCTTCAGCACCTGCGTCACCCTCTCGGGCGCGGCCACGGCCTGCGCGTCGTGCTTGGGTTTCAGACGGCCTGCCTGTGCAACCAACTGATGCCGCCGCGCCAGCAAGCCGATGAACTGGCTGTCCAGCGCGTCAATCTCCTGCCGCACTTCGGCTAGTGTATCGGGCAAAATATCGGCATCCATTTTTCAGGTAGCCTTTATCTGAACCAAAGCTGCCAGAAGAACACCACAATCAGCACCAACACGCCGGAAACCATGGCGGCGGCGTAGGTGTAGATGAAGCCGGTTTGCAGGCGGCGCACCTGCCCTGCCACCGCGCCGACCAGTTTGGCCGCGCCGTTTACCAAGCCGTTGTCGATGATTGCGGTATCGACGGCTTTCCAGAAGAAGGTACCCAATGCACGCGTGCCTTTGGCAAATACGGCAAAGTAGATGTTGTCGAGGTAGTATTTGTTTTCAAACAGCACATACACCGGGCGGAAGGTCTGCGCAATTTTGGCGGGCAGCTGCGGCGCTTTCACATACAGGAACCACGCGGCCAATACGCCGCCGATGGCCAGATACAGCACGGGCGTATGCAGGCTGTGCGACACCATGGCCATTGCGCCGTGGAACTCTTCCTTCATGATGTGCATCACCGGATGCAGCTCGTGATTGACATAAATCACGTCTTTGAAGAAATCGCCGTACAGCATCGGCCCGATGGCGATGTAGCCGATAATCACAGACGGAATCGCCAGCAAAATCAACGGCAAGGTAACCACCCACGGGCTTTCGTGCGGGTTGTCAGACGGTTTCAGGCCGTGGTGGTGGCCGTGGTCGTCGTGATGGTCGTGCTTGGCCTCGCGCCAGCGTTCTTTGCCGTGGAAGACGATAAAGTATTGGCGGAAGGCGTAAAACGCGGTAACGAACACGCTGGCCAGCACGGCGAAATAGGCGAAACCGCTGCCAGGCAGGTTGCTGGCGTGTACCGCTTCGATAATCGAATCTTTAGAATAGAAGCCGGAGAACAGCGGCGTGCCGATGAGGGCGAGGTTGCCCAGCAGCATGGTGAACCAGGTAATCGGCATGTATTTGCGCAGGCCGCCCATATTGCGCATGTCCTGGTCGTGGTGCATGCCGATAATCACGCTGCCCGCCGCCAAGAACAGCAAGGCTTTGAAGAAGGCATGGGTCATCACATGAAACATAGCCACGGAATAGGCGGACACGCCCAAAGCCACGGTCATATAACCGAGCTGCGACAGGGTGGAATAAGCCACCACGCGTTTGATGTCGTTTTGAATCGTGCCGAGGAAGCCCATAAACAGCGCGGTAATCGCGCCAATCACCATAATCACGCTCAACGCGGTGGTGGAGAGTTCGTACATCGGCGACATGCGCGACACCATGAACAGACCGGCGGTTACCATTGTTGCGGCGTGAATCAGCGCGGAAATCGGGGTCGGGCCTTCCATGGAGTCGGGCAGCCACACATGCAGCGGGAATTGGGCGGATTTACCCATCGCGCCGACAAACAGCAACAGGCAGGTGATGGTGATCAAATCCCAGCCGAACAGGGTGCTGCCGACCACGTTGGGCAGGTAGGCGAACACGTCGGCATAGCGCAGGCTGCCGCCGAAATAGGCCAGCACCAAGCCGATGCCGAGTACGAAACCGAAGTCGCCCACGCGGTTGACCAAAAAGGCTTTCAGGTTGGCGAAAATCGCGCTGTCGCGTTTGAAATAGAAGCCGATGAGCAAATACGACACCAAGCCGACCGCTTCCCAGCCGAAGAAAAGCTGGATGAAGTTGTTCGACATAATCAGCATCAACATACTGAAGGTAAACAATGAGATATAGCTGAAGAAGCGTTGGTAGCCGACTTCTTCATCCGCCATATAGCCGATGGTGTAGATGTGCACCATGAGCGACACGGAAGTAACCACCACCATCATCAGCGCGGTGAGGCTGTCCACCAGGAAGCCGACCGAGAAATCCAGCCCGTTCATGGTCAGCCAGGTATAGACGTTTTCATCAAACTTGGCACGGCTGCCGTCGATAAACCCGCACAGCACATAGGCCGACAGCACGGCGGATACGGCCACGCCGAGTATGGTAACCGTGTGCGCGCCCCGGCGGCCGATGGTGTTGCCGAACAGCCCGGCCAGCAAACAGCCCGCCAAGGGCGTGAGGGCGATGATGAGGTAGAGAGTCATGTCAGTCATGTTGTTGCCATCCTTACGGATAAATCTTTCAATTTTGTGCGGCTCGTTTTCAGGTAGCCTATCCGATTTCCTTGTTTAGGCTACCTGAAACTTTCAGACGGCCTGTTTTCAGGTAGCCCTAGCCTTTGAGGCTGTCCAAATCCGTTACGTTGATTGTGTTGCGGTTGCGGTATACCAAAACCATAATCGCCAGGCCGATGGCGGATTCGGCCGCGGCCACGGTGAGCACGAAGAAGACGAAAATCTGCCCTGCACTGTCGCCGAGGTAGCGCGAGAAGGCGATAAAGTTAAAGTTCACCGCCAACAGCATCAATTCGATCGACATCAGCAAAATCAGCACGTTTTTGCGGTTCATGAAAATGCCCATCGCGCTGATGCCGAACAACAGGGCGGACAGCACCAGATAATGCGTAATCGTAATCATGCTTTGCCCTCCCCTTCGGCGGCGTCGGATTCGGCGGCTTCGCCGTTGTTTTCTTCGCTTTCAGACGGCCTCTGCACCACGGCTTCCATTTTCACCATGCGCAGGCGGCCTTTTTTCGCGTCCACTTTAACCTGATCGGCCGGATTGATGTATTTCGGCTTGAAGGTTTTGCGGTGTACCAGCGCGATGGCGGCCACCATACCCAGCACCAGCAGCACTGCCGCCAGCTCGAAAGGCAGCAGGTAGGTGGTGTAAATCTGCGTGCCCAGCTCGCGCACATTGCTGTGGTCGGCCGGCACGTCGTTCATTTGGCCGAAAGCAGCCAAATCGGTGGCAGGCGCAACCAAAATCATAATCAGCGCGACGGCCATCAGCACGCCGACCACGGCGGCCACCGGCGCGTTGCGCCAGAAGCCTTTGCGCATTTCCTCCACGTCGATATTGAGCATCATCACCACGAACAGGAACAGCACCATCACCGCACCCACATACACCACCACCAGCGTGATGCCGAGGAATTCGGCCTGCATCAGCATCCACATCATCGCACTCATACAGAAAGTGAGCACCAGATACAGCGCGGCATGCACCGGGTTTTTCACGGTTACGGTTTTCAGCGCACCAAACAGGATGATGGCGGCCAACAGGTAAAACAGGATAAGTTGAAAGTTCATATTTTTGCACTTTCCGTTTCGGGATATTTCAATCGGTTTTGCTTTGCGTTCCGGCTTGGCCGGACGCGGTTTATTGGCTGCGCCAATAGCTTAAAAATTCATCTACCAAGCCTTCGGGGTTGGCGCGTTCCGTCCACGATAAGGGAGCATCGTAATACTCCAATTCGTGTACCAGCACGGGAATATTTTTGCCGAACGTTCCGGCAATCACGCCCTCGGCAAACAGGCGTTGCACCACGGCGATTTGGGTTTCGACAAAGGCCTGGTAAAACTCGTTCGATTTCTCGTCTGTTTCACCGCTTTCGTCTTCATCGTCGCCGTCAAACATGGATTCGTATTGTTCTTCGGTGTAGGCAAAGGGCGAGTTTGCCAGCCATACTTGGAGTTCTTGGTTGTTTCTATATGCGTCTACGCCCAACAATTCGGCTTCGTCTTGCAGCCAATAGGCATAACTCCACTTGGCTTCGTCATCCTGATTAAGCGTCTCACCCTTCTTGCCTTCAAACTGCCCGCAAGTGTTGTAGCTGACTGAAAGGCCGGGCAGCCACTCATCACCGCCCATTACCCAGAACGATAAGGCATATACATCATCCCGAATCTCTTCAGGCAGCCTGGCCAATGCAGCGGCGGTTTTCTGAAAAACCATATCGGCAAAGGCTTGTTGCTTATCCATTCTGTATTTCCTTCAATCACGGTAGCCGGAATATTGGGCTTCAGGCTACCTGAAAACTCTGCGGGCGTTCCGTTCTTTACCGGTACGGCGCATCGGCCGCTTTGCGTTTGGCGATTTCCGCTTCGTATTGGTCGCCGATGGCTAGGAGCATCGGTTTGGTAAAGTGCAAATCGCCTTTTTTCTCACCGTGGTATTCGAAAATATGGGTTTCCACAATCGCATCGGTCGGGCAGGCTTCTTCGCAGAAGCCGCAGAAGATGCACTTGGTTAAGTCGATGTCATAACGGGTGGTGCGGCGGGTGCCGTCTTCGCGCTCTTCGCTTTCAATGTTGATTGCCATGGCAGGGCAGACGGCCTCGCACAGTTTGCAGGCAATACAGCGTTCTTCGCCGTTCGGATAACGGCGTTGAGCGTGCAGGCCGCGGAAACGCACGGATTGCGGGGTTTTCTCTTCGGGGAAGTAAATCGTGTCTTTGCGGGCGAAGAAGTTTTTGAGCGTTACGCCCATGCCTTTCACCAATTCGCCCAGCAGGAAGGTTTTTACTAAATTAGCCATTTTCGGATGCTCTTTTCGGATTATTCTGTTCACAGGCCGTCTGAAAGCGGTTTTTTAACCTGCCGCGCCCACCATTTCTAAAAACTCGGCTTCGGTCAGCTTCGGGGTATCGTTGGCCAAGTCGTAATACGGAGCTTTGCAATCGATAAAGATTTGCGAGGTGGTTTCAAAGCCCGCGTTGTCGGCAAACAGCCCGGCGTTGATGTAGTAATCGTTGCCAACCTGCACAAACAGGTGTGTGCCGCAGTGTTTGCAAAAACAGCGTTGCGCCCATTCGGACGACTGATAATGCGCGATGTGTTCGCTGCCTGTGATTTCGGGCGACCGGGCGGCCAAAGTAAAAGATGCGCCACCGCCCCATACGCGGCATTTCCCGCAATGGCAGGCGTGGAGTTCGCGGTTTTCGGCGGTTTCCAGTGATACTGCGCCGCACAGGCATTGAGCTTTCATCGGTTTCTCTCGGTTTGAAACGGTTAAAAATTGGGGTTCAGGCTACCTGAAAACTTTCAGACGGCCTCCCTGCCCTATTTCCACAAGCTCCACGGCGAAGCCATCCACAGGCCGTAGAAAACGATGGCGACAAAGCCGATGGGAATCAGCACCTTCCAGCCCAGGCGCATGATTTGGTCGTAGCGGTAGCGCGGGAAGGTGGCGCGAATCCACAGATAGCCGTAGAGCACGAAGGCCATTTTGGCAAACATCCAAATCGGGCTTGGCGTGCCGACGATGCCCCAGCTTTGCGGGAAGGGCGAGAGCCAGCCGCCAAGGAACATGATGGAGGTGAGCGCGCCGATTAAAATCATGAAGATGTATTCGGCGAGGAAAAACAACGCGAAGGCAAAGCCGGAGTATTCGACGTGGAAACCGGCCACGATTTCGGATTCGCCCTCGGCCACGTCGAACGGGGCGCGGTTGGTTTCGGCTACGGCGGAAATCAGGTAAACGAGGAATACGGGGAACAAGGTGAACCAGTTCCACGAGAAAATCGAGCCGCCCGCAATGCCGGTGCTTTGCGCGGCCACGATGTCGTTGAAGCTCAGGCTACCTGAAACCATGATTACGCACACCAAAGCCGCGCTCATGGCGATTTCGTAGGAAATGGTTTGCGCGGAGGAGCGCATCGCGCCGAGGAAGGCATATTTGGAGTTGGACGCCCAGCCGGCAATAATCACGCCGTACACGGAAAGCGAGGTAATCATTAAGATATACAGCAGCCCGGCATCGACTTTGGTTAAGAGCCATTGGTCGGAAAACGGCACTACTGCCCACGCGGCAAACGAGGGCGCGAGCGAGAGCATGGGGCCGATGTAGAACAAAGCTTTGTTGGACGAGCTGGGGCGGGTAACTTCTTTAAACAGCAGTTTCAACACGTCGGCAAACGGCTGAATCAAGCCCCACGGGCCGGTCACGTTCGGGCCGACGCGCAGCTGCATGAAGCCGATAACCTTACGCTCGAAGTAGGTCAGGTAGGCCACGGTCAGAATCAGCGGCACAAGGATAATCACGATTTTGACGACAATCGACACCAAGAGGCCGATGTCGTTACCCGCCGCGCCGAACCAGCCGGCAAACAGGGCTTGAAACCATTCCTGCATCATCAGACTCCTTCCAGTTCAATCGCGTTCATCAGCCCGCCCAGCACGGCGTTGGCCGAATGCTGCGGCAGGTGGACGACGTTGGGCGGCAATGTGTTGTCGGCCACCACGGTGACGCGCACACGGCTGCCGTTCTGCACGGCTTCGGCGGTTGCGCCGTCGGCAAGGCCGAGCGCGGCCAGCGTATCGGGATGGACGCAGGCAGGCGGCACTTGGGCGTGCGAGGTTTGCTGCAGGGCTTCGGCGCGGCGCACGATGGCGTCGGTGTGGTAGATGCCCACGCCGCCGGTGCGGATCAGGCCTTCGGCGGCGGGCACGGCTTCGCCCTGCCAACTGCTGCGGTTGTTCAGTTTTTCAGGTAGCCTTTGGGCATCCAGCGCGTCGTGCAGGATTTGTTCGCTGCTGTCGTATTCGAAGCCTTCGAGCTCCAGCAGGTTGCCCAGCACGCGCAGGATTTTCCACAGCGGGCGGCTTTCGCCCAAGCCTTTTACTACGCCGTGGAAGGATTGCAGACGGCCTTCCATATTGACGAAGCTGCCGGAAGTTTCGGTGAACGGGGCAATCGGCAGCAGCACGTCGCATACTTCGAGCAAGGTGTCGCTGACGAACGGGGTGAACGCCATCACGCTCTTAGCCTGTTTCAGCGCGGCCACGGCGGCGGCTCCGCCTACCACATCGGCTTCCGGCTCAACGTTGAGCAACAGCACGGCCTGTTTCGGCGCGGCAATCATTTCGGCAATGCTGCCGCTGTCGGCGTTCAGCAAATCCGCCCCCACGCTGTTGGCAGCCTGCGGCAGGATGCCGAATGACGCGCCGGTTTGTTCGGCCAGCCTTTGGGCGGCGGCGTAAATTGCGGCGTAGTCGGGGTGGTTTTGCGCTTCCACGCCGAGCAGGACGGCGGCTTTTTCCGCGTCTTTCAAACCGGCGTGAATCGGGTTGGCGGCATCAGCGGCGAGATTTTTCAGGTAGCCTGCCCATTGGTTCGGATGCAGGGTTTCCTGTGCGGCCAAGGGCATATGCAGTTGTTCTTTACGCGCGGCCACCACGCTGATTTTGCTGCCTTGGTTGGCGGCCACGCGCAGGCGGGCGGTCAGCAGCGGCTGCTCTTGGCGCAGGTTCGCACCCACCACCAGTACGGCTTCAGCATCGGAAAGGTCGGCGATATTGCAGCCCAGCCATTGCGCGCCTGCCAACGTACCTTTCAGACGGCCGTCTTGTTCGCGCAGGCGGGTGGCGAAGTGGCGGCTGCCGATGCCATCGGCCAGTTTTTTCGCCAGATAGAGTTCTTCCAGCGTGTTCATGGGGTTGGCCCAAAAGCCGATTTGCTCTTGGTTGCCGTCTTTGGCGATGCACTCGATGCCGTTGCGCACGTATTCGAGCGCGGTTTGCCAGTCCACATCGATCCATTCGCCGCCTTGTTTGATTTTCGGGTTTTTCAGACGGCTTTCGTGGTTCAGGCCTTCGTAGGCGAAGCGGTCGCGGTCGGACAGCCAGCATTCGTTGATGGCTTCGTTTTCCAGCGGCAGCACGCGGCGCACGGTGTGTTCTTTGGTTTGCACGATCAGGTTGCTGCCCAATGCATCGTGGGCGGACACGGATTTGCGGCGGTTCAATTCCCAGGAGCGGGCGTTGAAACGGAAAGGTTTGCTGGTGAGCGCGCCCACGGGGCAGAGGTCGATAACGTTGCCGGAAAGTTCGGTTTCCACGGCGCGGCCGATGAAGGTGAGGATTTCGGAATGTTCGCCGCGGTTGGCGATGCCGATTTCCTGGTTGCCGGCGATTTCTTCGGTGAAACGCACGCAGCGGGAGCAGTGGATGCAGCGGCTCATTTCCTGCGTGGAAATCAGCGGACCCATTTCTTTGGCCACCACGGCGCGTTTGGCTTCGGTGTAGCGGGTGGTGGATTTGCCGTAGCCGACGGCCAAATCTTGCAGCTGGCATTCGCCGCCTTTGTCGCACACGGGGCAGTCGAGCGGGTGGTTGATGAGCAGGAATTCCATCACACCTTCCTGCGCCTGCCGTGCCATTTTGGAATGGGTGCGCACCACCATGCCGTCGGTTACCGGCGTGGCGCAGGCAGGCAGCGGCTTGGGCGCTTTTTCCACTTCCACCAGGCACATGCGGCAGCTGGCGGCGATGGAAAGTTTTTTGTGGTAACAGAAGTGAGGGATGTAGGTACCGAGCTTCTGCGCCGCTTCGATCACGGTCGCGCCCTGCTCTACCGATACTTCCTTACCGTCAATGCTGATTTGTAACATGGTGTATTTCCTACGTTACGGGTATTTAAAATTTTTCGTTGTGAGGCCGTCTGAAAAGGCGGCGGCCTGCGGGCTGTTTTTCAGGCAGCCTGTTTTCAGACGGCCTTTTTGCTTTCAGGTAGCCCAATTATTCCGGCAGCTAGCACCACTTGTGCTCTTTCATTGGTTTGCCGTGCTCGATGTAGTGGACGAACTCGTCGCGGTAGTGCTTCATGAAGCCGCGCACGGGGAAAACGGCGGCGTCGGCAAGAGCGCAGATGGTACGGCCGGCCATGTTGTTGCCGATGCTTTCTAAAAGTTCGAGGTCTTCCATGTGGCCTTGGCCGTTTACGATGCGGTGAACGATGCGGTAGAGCCAGCCGGTGCCTTCGCGGCAGGGAGTACATTGGCCGCAGGATTCTTCGAAATAGAAGTAGCTCAATCTTTCCAAGGCCTTAACCATGCACACGTCTTCATCCATCACGATAACCGCGCCGGAACCGAGCATGGAACCGGCTTTGGCGATGGCGTCGTAGTCCATGGTGAGGGTCATCATCATATCGCCGGGAATCACGGGGGAGGACGAGCCGCCAGGGATGACGGCTTTCAGTTTTTTACCACCGCGCACGCCGCCTGCCATGGCCAAAAGGTCGGCAAAGGGTGTCCCGAGCGGCACTTCGTAGTTGCCGGGGCGTTCCACATGGCCGGACACGGAAAAGAGCTTGGTGCCGCCTGCGTTGGGAATGCCTTTATCGGCAAAGGTTTGGCCGCCGTCGCGGATGATAAACGGAACGGAGGCGAAAGTTTCGGTGTTGTTGATGGTGGTGGGTTTGCCGAACAAACCGAACGAAGCCGGGAACGGGGGTTTGAAGCGCGGCTGGCCTTTTTTGCCTTCGAGCGATTCGAGCAGCGCGGTTTCTTCGCCGCAGATGTATGCGCCGTAGCCGTGGTGGGCAAAGAGTTCGAAATCGAAACCGCTGCCCAGGATATTTTTACCGAGGAAGCCTGCTTCCCGGGCTTCGGCCAAGGCGGCTTCAAAGCGTTGGTAGCCTTCGAAAATTTCGCCGTGAATATAGTTGTAACCGGCACACGCGCCCATGGCATAGCCGCCGATAATCATGCCTTCAATCAGGGCATGGGGGTTGAAACGGATGATGTCGCGGTCTTTAAAAGTACCTGGCTCGCCTTCGTCGGTGTTGCAGACGATGTATTTTTCACCGGGGAAGGAACGGGGCATGAAGCTCCATTTCAGGCCGGACGGGAAGCCCGCACCGCCGCGCCCGCGCAGGCCGGAAGTTTTGACTTCGGCAATCACGTCGTCTTGCGGCGTTTTTTCGGCCAAAATTTTACGCAGGGCGGTGTAGCCGCCGCGTTTGACGTATTCTTCCAGCGTCCAGCAATCGGGATTGGCGGTATCCACTTGGTCAAAAATCACGCCTGATTGGTAAATAGCCATTTTGGTGTGCCTATGTGTTTCGGTTTCTGCTGCGGCCTTGTCGGTTTCAGACGGCCTGTCAATATTGCGGTGTTTTTCAGGTAGCCTGTTAGGCCGTCTGAAAAAGGGTTTTCTGTTTTCTTTCTGTTCGGTTTCGGGGCGGCCTGCGTTGGTTTTTCAGACGGCCTTTGCGGTTTCAGGTAGCCTCTAACCCAATTCGGCGAGTTTGGCTTCAATCGCTTCTTCAGTCATGAAGCTGCACATTTTATGGTTGTTCAGCAGCATCACGGGGGCATCGCCGCATGCGCCCATGCACTCGCCTTCGACCAAAGTGAATTTGCCGTCGGGCGTGGTTTCGCCGTAGCCGATGCCGAGTTTTTTCTTCAGATATTCGCCGGCATCCACGCCGCCGCGCAGGGCGCAAGGGAGGTTGGTGCAGACGGTGAGTTTGTATTTACCGACAGGCTTGAGGTCGTACATATTGTAAAAAGTAGCAACTTCATAGGCCTGCACGGGAGGGATACCGATGTAGTCGGCAACAAATTCGATGGTTTCGGGGGCGAGCCAGCCTTTTTCGGTTTGCGCAATACGCAGCGCACCCATAATGGCGGAGCGATGGCGGTCGGCCGGGTATTTGGCCAATTCGGTATCGATTTGTTTCAAGGATTCTGCGGATAACATTAGCGGTCTACCTCTCCGAATACGATGTCTTGCGTGCCGATGATGGCAACGACGTCGGCGAGCATATGGCCTTTGGCCATTTCGTCCATGCCTTGCAGGTGGGCGAAGCCGGGGGCGCGGATTTTCAGGCGGTAGGGTTTGTTGGCACCATCTGAAATAATGTAAACGCCGAATTCGCCTTTGGGGTGTTCCACGGCGGTATAGGTTTCGCCTTCGGGCACGTGCATGCCTTCAGTAAACAATTTGAAATGGTGAATCAGGTCTTCCATACCTGTTTTCATTTCGGTGCGTTTGGGCGGTGCGACTTTGTGGTCATCCACGATGACGGGGCCGGGATTAACACGCAGCCAATCAACACACTGCTGGATAATGCGCACGGATTGGCGCATTTCATTGATGCGGCAGAGATAGCGGTCGTAGCAGTCGCCGTTTACGCCAACAGGGATGTCGAAATCCATTTTATCGTAGACTTCGTAGGGTTCTTTTTTGCGCACATCCCATTCAATGCCCGAACCACGCAGCATCACGCCGGTAAAGCCTTTTTGCAGGGCACGCTCGGGGGAAACCACGCCGATGCCGACAGTACGCTGTTTCCAGATGCGGTTATCAGTCAGCAGGGTTTCGAGGGTGTCGATGCGGCCGGGGAATCGTTTACAGAAGGCTTCAATGAAGTCGAGCATGGTGCCTTCGCGGGCTTCGTTGAGCTCTTTCAACACTTTGGCATTGCGGAATTTGCTGGCTTCATATTTGGGCATGAAGTCGGGCAGGTCGCGGTATACGCCGCCGGGGCGGAAGTAGGCAGCGTGCATGCGCGCACCGGAAACGGCCTCATACAAATCCATCAGCTCTTCACGATCGCGGAAGGCATAGAGGATGGCAGTCATCGCACCGATGTCGAGGGCGTGCGAGCCGATGCCCATCAAGTGGTTGAGGATGCGGGTTACTTCCGCAAACATGGTGCGGATGTATTTGGCGCGAATGGGGATGTCGATGCCGAGCAGTTTTTCGATAGCGAGACAGTAGGCCTGTTCGTTTACCATCATGGAGACGTAGTCCAGTCTATCCATATACGGCAGGGCTTGCAGGTAGGTGCGGGTTTCGGCCAGTTTTTCGGTGCCGCGGTGCAGCAAGCCGATGTGCGGGTCGGCGCGGACGATGGTTTCGCCTTCCAGCTCCAAAATCATGCGTAATACGCCGTGGGCGGCAGGGTGCTGCGGGCCGAAGTTGATGGTGTAGTTTCTGAGTTTAGTGGCCACCGTAGTTCTCCTCGCGGACGACGCGCGGGGTAATTTCGCGCGGCTCGATGGTTACAGGCTGATAGATAACGCGTTTTTCGGTTTCGTCGTAACGCATTTCAACATAGCCGGAAATGGGGAAATCTTTGCGGAAGGGGTGGCCGACAAAGCCGTAGTCGGTAAGGATGCGGCGCAGGTCGGGGTGGTTTTCGAAAACGATGCCGTACATATCAAAGGCTTCACGTTCGTACCAGTCAGCACTGTTGTAAATATTGATAACGGATTGAACCAGCGGGAAATCGTCGTTTTCCGCCCACACGCGCACGCGGATGCGCTGATTATTCTTCACAGATAACAGCTGACTGACCACAGCAAAGCGTTTACCGGACCAAGGTTCGTTTTTATAAGTACTGTAATCGACACCGCACAAATCCACCAAGAGCTCAAAGTGCATTTCTTCGTGGTCGCGCAGGATTTGCATAATATCGAGATAGTGTTCGGGGCGGCATTCGACAGTTACTTCATCCAAAGCCAACAATACTTTATCCGCCTTGCCATCCAAGATGCGCTGTGCCGCGCTGTATAAATCTTTCGGGTGCATGGTGCGCTCCTAGTTGCGGGCAATGGTGTAAGTGCGCTTAATTTTGCCCTGAAGCTGAATCAGGCCGTAAATCAAGGCTTCAGCAGTCGGCGGGCAGCCGGGCACATACACGTCTACCGGCACCACACGATCGCAACCGCGCACCACTGAATAGGAATAATGGTAATAACCGCCGCCGTTGGCGCACGAACCCATCGACAACACCCAACGCGGCTCGGCCATCTGGTCGTACACGCGACGCAGGGCGGGTGCCATTTTATTGGTGAGCGTACCGGCCACAATCATCAAGTCGGATTGGCGTGGCGACGGACGAAAAATAATACCGAAGCGGTCGAGGTCGTAACGCGCCATACCGGCATGCATCATCTCTACTGCGCAACAGGCCAAACCGAAAGTTACCGGCCACAGCGAGCCGGTACGCACATAGTTGAGCACGGTATCCGCGCTGGCGGTAATGAACCCTTTGTTCAGAATGCCTTCTACTCCCATTCCAGCGCTCCTTTTTTCCACTCGTACACAAAACCCACACCGAGCACGACGATGAAGACAAACATCGACCAGAAGGCAAACTGCCCCGACTGAGCCAGCAAATCTTTGAACACCACCGCCCACGGAATCATAAACGCCACTTCCAAATCAAACAGGATGAACAAAATCGCCACCAAGTAATAACGCACGTCAAACTTCATGCGCGCGTTTTCAAACGCCTCGAAGCCGCACTCGAACGGCTGGTCTTTTTCGGCGTAGTGGCGTTTAGGCCCCAGAACAGTGCCCAATAGAATAAACAGAATGCCCGCCAACAAGCCGACTATTAAGAATATTAAAACAGGAAGGTAATTTGCCAACATAGTGGTCGCACTCGAATCATTAGCAGATAACGAAATTTTACGGAGGCTATTTTAGCCAAGTCCGACTGTAATTTAAAGGGCGTATAGTCAAAATTCGAAGAAAAAATTCAATAATTTCAATAATTAAATGATAATCGTTATTATTATTTGCATATATGTTTGTTTGCCTGTAAGAAATTACTGCTTTTATTTGATTAAATGCCTGACACTAATCGCTTCACCTCTTGGCTTTAATTAGAAAGATTCCTCAAAAGCAACCCAAGAAAGAATAGCAGTTAAAGTAAACCATACTAATCAAAATTAACCCATCCCGACAAAATTAAAGCCGCCTATGTTTCAGGCGGCTTACAGCTTAAACAGTATCAATCAACAAATGATTAATGGATGTTGCTCAAAATATTTGTTGTATTGTGTTCATCATCGTGCGGATCTTGCGGCACATTAGGTTCATGACGGCCATCATCCAACATATTATCCAAATCTTGCCCCGGTTCTGAAGCAGTATCACCGATGCTGATATTGGTTTTGCTTTCCAGAATAATAGCAGAGGCAAGATTTTGACTGACACGGTAAACCATTGCCAAACCGGCTTCTTCAGCAGGAATAGAAAGATACTTCACAACGCTTCTGCTTCCGTCTTTGCCTTTTTGCATATCCATTTTGACTTGGCGGCTACGTTTGTAAAGACTTAAAACCGTACCTTTTTCCAGACCATGCGCACTACCTTTATTTAAAGTGATGGTTTGGAATTGGCCTGCTTCGCTGATGCCATCAAAAATGGAAACCACTTTTGCATCAATATGCTGGCTAGGCGCATGCGGCATCATATTGAAGCTGTCTCCACCATCTTCCAACTTCAACAGATAATCGCCTTTACGAATTTCGGAAACCGCTTCTTCCACAACCATAGGTTGCGCAGTCTGAGTCGGCACTTTCAACATCGGATGCAGACGTGTGTAGTATTCATTATTCGGCAATGCTTCCGCATCTTCCCTACTTCTGGAATCAAGCGCACTATTCGTGCTCGGCAAAGTAGCTACAATACCGCTAAACACTACTTCCTGACCCAAATATTTTTTTGTTTCCGGATCAGTAATATCTTTTCTTGCCCTATAAACTAAATAACGACCAGGTTCGGTAATTTCGTAAGCATAAACACGATCACCTTTTGAATAAATTAACCGGCTTTCAGGTCCCTCAACCAAACGCGGCGCATGTTGCGTCTGCATTTGATCGATAACTTGCGGATGCTGCATAAACATCCGATAGAAGTTTACATTGACGGCCTGAATGCCATAGCCGGAACTGACTTCGCGCACACGCGGCGACAATTTTACCAATGGGATGTCACCACCGGCTCCACGCTCGACCGACAGGCGCGGATGACCGTTTACATAGCGCAAAACCAACACTTGTCCGGGATAAATACGGTCGGGATTGCGGATTTTGCTGCGGTTTGCGCCCCACAAACGACTCCACTGCCAAGGCCGATACAGATATTTGCCTGAAATACCCCACAATGTATCGCCTTGCTTAACCACATAACGCGTAGGCGCATCCGGCCGAACCTTCAGAGCGGCAGAAAACGCCGGGGCGGAAATAGCCAAACCGGCCGCACAAAGCAGGGTTATAATACGTTTTTGCATGACACTCCCCTTGAAATTGACTCACTCAGTCATCATTAAAAATTTACACACAACAATTCGGAACATTGCCCGTCTTGTCAATTTATCGCGATATTTTACTACTATTTACAGCAAACCTCATAGTATTAAAACCTGATTCGCATATTCCCCGCACAATCTTAGAGAGAAAGAAATGGCTTTACTGAATATTTTGCAATACCCCGATGATCGCCTGCACACGGTTGCCAAACCTGTCGAAAAAATTGACGAACGAATTAAGACATTGATTACAGACATGTTTGAGACCATGTACGAAGCACGCGGCATCGGTCTGGCCGCCACACAGGTAGATGTGCACGAGCGCGTGGTCGTTATGGATTTGAGTGAAGAAAAAAACCAGCCACGCGTATTTATCAATCCGGTGATTACCCACAAAAACGGCGAAACCACTTATGAAGAGGGCTGCCTGTCCGTACCGGGAATTTACGACTCCGTTACCCGCGCGGAAACCGTTACGGTAGAAGCCCTTGATGAAAAAGGCGAAAAATTCACTCTGGAAGCAGACGGGCTATTGGCCATCTGCATCCAACACGAATTGGATCACCTGATGGGCATTGTTTTCGTCGAACATTTATCGCAACTGAAACAGGGGCGCATCAAAACCAAACTGAAAAAGCGGCAAAAACACAACATGTAGCCCTGCCGCAACCTTGAAGGCCGTCTGAAAAACGGTTTCCAATACCTCCGCACCCTTCAAAACCCAATCTTTCAGGCGGCCTTTTACTGCCATCAGACAACAGGCCGTTTGAAAACGCCTCCGAAAGTATAACCATGAAAGTCATCTTCGCCGGTACGCCCGATTTTGCCGCTGCCGCCTTAAAAGCCATCGCTGCCGCCGGTTTTGAAATCCCGCTGGTGTTGACCCAGCCCGACCGCCCCAAAGGGCGCGGGATGCAGCTTGCCCCGTCTCCCGTGAAGCAGGCCGCATTGGAATTGGGTTTGCGCGTGGCGCAGCCTGAAAAACTGCGCAACAACGCCGAAACCCTGCAAATGCTCAAAGAGGTCGAAGCAGACGTAATGGTCGTTGCCGCCTACGGACTGATTCTGCCGCAAGACGTGTTGGATGCGCCGAAACACGGCTGCCTCAACATCCACGCCTCGCTGCTGCCCCGTTGGCGCGGCGCGGCGCCGATTCAGCGCGCGATTGAAGCGGGCGATGCCGAAACGGGCGTGTGCATCATGCAGATGGACATCGGTTTGGATACCGGCGATGTGGTCAGCGAACACCGTTACGCCATTCAACCGACCGATACCGCCAACGAAGTACACGATGCGCTGATGAGTCTCGGTGCGGCGGCAATTGTTGCTGATTTGCAACAATTAAAAACAGAAGGCCGTCTGAAAAGCGTCAAACAGCCCGAAGAAGGCGTGACTTATGCGCAAAAATTAAGCAAAGAAGAAGCGCGTATCAATTGGAACGAAAGCGCGGCAGTGATTGAACGCAAAATCCGCGCCTTCAATCCCGTTCCCGCTGCGTGGGTGGAATATCAAGGCAAGCCGATGAAAATCTGGCGGGCGGAAGCGGTAACGCAACAAGGCAGAGCAGGCGAAGTGTTGTCCTGTTCTTCAGACGGCCTGATTATCGCCTGCGGTGCGAACGCGCTGAAAATTACCGAATTGCAGCCTTCGGGCAGCAAACGGATGGACATCGCGGCTTTTGCCGCGGGACATACGGTTGTAGCGGGAACAGTGCTGTAAAACAACCTTCAATCTTCACGAAACCCGCTTTCAGACGGCCTCAAATCCTCCAAAGGCCGTCTGAAAAAACGACATATCCCGATACCCCGAAATAAGAAAGCGAACTGTCATGAGCATGTCCCTCGCCCAACAACTCGCCGCCGAAAGCATTACCGCCGTTGCCAAAGGCCGCAACCTGCAAGACGTATTGGCCGCCATCCGCGCAACCCACCCCGAACTGACGGCACAGGAACTCGGCGCGCTGCAAGACATCGCCTACGGCTGCCAGCGTTATCTGGGCAGCTTGAAATATATGCTCGCGCAGATGCTGAAAAAGCCGATTGGCAATCCGCAGCTCGAAAGCCTGCTTTTGGCGGCGATGTACCAACTGCATTACACGCGCAACGCGCCTCATGCGGTGGTCAACGAAGCGGTGGAGAGTATCGCGAAAATCGGGCGCGGGCAGTACCGTTCGTTTGCCAACGCGATTTTGCGCCGCTTCCTGCGCGAAAAAGAACAATTGAACGCGCAACGCCGCCGCGACGACACCGCCAAATACAACTTTCCCGGCTGGTGGCTCGATTATATGCGCCAAGCCTACCCGAAACACTGGCACAACATCGTTACCGCCGCCAACGACCACCCGCCGCTGACCCTGCGCATCAACCGCCGCCACGGCAATGCCGAAGGTTATTTGGAAAAACTGGCCGCCGAAGGCATCGCAGGCAAAGCTTTGGACGAATATGCCGTGATACTGGAAGAAGCCGTGCCGGTAAGCCGCCTGCCCGGCTTTTCAGACGGCCTCGTATCCGTACAAGACTTCGGCGCACAGCAGGCCGCATATATTTTAAAACCGGCAGACGGCGAACGGATTCTGGACGCCTGTGCCGCACCGGGCGGCAAATCCGGCCACATCCTCGAACTGGCAAACTGCAGCCTGACCGCGCTGGACATAGACGAAGGCCGTCTGAAAAGAGTGACGGACAACCTGTCGCGCTTAGGCTTTCAGACGGCCTCCCTGCACCGCGCCGACGCAGCCGACCTGTCTTCATGGTATGATGGCAACCCGTTTGACGCCGTCCTGGCCGACGTCCCGTGCACCGCCTCCGGCGTAACCAAACGCAACCCCGACATCAAATGGCTGCGCCGGCCTGCCGACGGCGGCAAAACCGCCCGCCAACAAGAAACCATGCTCGACAACCTGTGGTCGGTACTGAAACCCGGCGGCAGGATGCTTCTGGCCACCTGCTCCTTGTTCCACGAAGAAAACGACGGCCAACTGCAACGCTTCCTGCGCCGCCACCCCGATGCCGCCTGCACAGAATCGCTGACACTGTTACCCAAACATACCCAAGATGGCTTTTACTACGCACTCATCCGCAAACAGCCGTAAACCCGCATACGGCCGCATCGTCCGCGCCGCCCGTACGGCGGCGGCCGTCCTGCTGTTTGCCGTGATACTGTTGAGGCCGTCTGAAGCGGCGGCGGAAAACATTTCCATCACCCGCCAAACCGCAACCGTAACCGCAGACGGCCGCCTCGACATCAGCAGCCGTTTCCACACCGAACTGCCCGACCCGTTGAAGCAGGCGTTGAAACAGGGCGTGCCGCTCTACTTCACCCTAAACTACCAACTTTCCGCCCCCACCATGGCCGCCTACAAATTCAAACTCGGCCAACTCGTCGGCAGCGACAACAGCGTTACCTACAAGCTTTCCTTCCACCCGCTGACCAACCGCTACCGCATCACCGTCGGCACCTTCTCCACCGAATACGGCAGCCTCGAAACCGCCCTTCGCGGCATCGGCGCCATCGCCAACTGGCGCGTCCTGCCCAAAGGCACGCTGGACGACACCGACTGGCGCGAAATCAAAGCCGAAGTCCGCCTCAGCCTCAGCACCAACCAACTGCCCAAACCCTTCCAAATCAACGCCCTGACGGCAAAAAACTGGCAACTCGACTCTGGCTGGAAACCGCTGGCGATCAGCAAAGGTTAAACCATGCGCCGCCGATATTCCTACCTGATATTCCTCGTCGCACTCGCTGCCGCACTGGTTTACAGCCTCACCCTCGCCACCAACAGCGGCAGCCCGTTGTCCGAATATTTCTGGTGGCTGATTGCCGCAGGCGGCCTGATTGTCACCATCCTGCTCGCCATGCTGCTCCGCTACGGCTGGCTGCTGCTGCGGCACAACCGCCACAATATGCTGGGCTCCCGCCTCACCCGCCGCCTGGCCCTGATGTTCACCCTGATTGCCGTCCTGCCCGGATTGTTCCTGTTCGGCGTCTCCGCGCAATTCATCTCTTACAGCATCAATTCCTGGTTCGGCAACGACACCGCGCAAGCACTCGAAAGCAGCCTGACACTGAGCAAATCGGCACTCGACAACACCCTCGACAACACCATCGAGCAGGCTGCCGCCTTACAAGTCGAAATCATCAGCCGCACCTCCATGGGCGGCACGGCGGCGGAAGCCCTGCGCCTCAGCGGTGAAACCGCCCGCTTCAGCCAGGTCGGCCTCTACAACCCTGCCGACGGCACGACCGAACTCATCAGCAACCCTGCCGCCCTTCCCCCGCCGCCCGCCGAAAAAGAAGTGGCGGAAGAACTGCAACGGCACGGCTCATCCCGCAGCGTCACCAACATCAACGGCAAACTGTACGCCCAAGGCTGGCTGGCCCTGCCCGCGCCGCAAGAAAAAGGGAAAGCCCTGTTTTTCAGACGGCCTATTCCCGACAACGTCGCGCGGGATGCCGAACTGATTGAAAACGCGCGCAGCAAATACGCCGAACTCACCTACGCCAAACAAGGCCTGCAAACCTTCTTCCTGATTACCCTGCTGGCCGCCGCCCTGCTCTCCATCATGCTCGCGCTGGTCATCGCCCTCTACTTTGCCCGCCGCTTTATCGAACCCATCCTTTCGCTTGCCGAAGGCGCAAAAGCCGTCGCACAAGGCGATTTTTCCCAGCCCCGACCGGTTTACCGCAACGACGAACTCGGCCAACTGACCCGCCTGTTCAACCACATGACCGAACAACTGGCCATCGCCCGCGAAGCCGAAGCACTCAACCGTATCCGGCAGGAAGCGGCACGCCACTATCTCGAAACCGTATTGGAAAGCCTGACCGCCGGCGTAATCACGCTCGACGAAGCAGGCCGTCTGAAAACCCTCAACCGCAGCGCGGAAAACATCCTCGGCCTGCCGCTATCCGAACTGTCGGGCAGCAACTGGCACGACTGGCCGCAAAGCGTGCCGCAATACCTCCTGCTAACCGAACTGTTCCAAACCATCCTCGCCACCGAACACACCGGCAAACCCGTTCAGACGGCCTACACGGGCGGCGACGAAGCACGCATCCTGCTGGCCAAGGCCACGCCCCTTCCGGCCGACAACGGCGGCGGCACGGTACTCGTTTTCGACGACATCACACTGCTCGTGCGGGCGCAAAAAGAAGCCGCATGGGGGGAAGTGGCGAAACGGCTGGCGCACGAAATCCGCAACCCGCTCACCCCCATCCAACTCTCCGCCGAACGGCTGGCTTGGAAACTGCAAGGCAAACTGGGCGAACAGGACGCGCAAATACTGGCCCGCTCCACCGACACCATCATCAAACAAGTGGCGGCCATGAAAGAAATGGTGGAAGCCTTCCGTAACTACGCCCGCGCCCCCTCGCTGAAGCTCGAAAAACAAGACCTCAACAAAATTATCGAAGAAGTTTTGCTGCTATACGAAGCGGGTGCGTGTACATTTGACGCCGTTTTCAGTAATATACCCGCCGTCATGTATGCCGACACCACCGCCATGCGGCAAGTGCTGCACAACATCTTCAAAAATGCGGCTGAAGCTGCCGAAGAAGCCGCACAGCCGGAAGTACATATCCACACCGCCAACGCAGACGGCCAAATCACCCTCACCGTCACCAACAACGGCAAAAGTTTCAGCAAAGACATGCTGGCGAACGCTTTCGAGCCCTATGTAACCGACAAACCCACCGGCACCGGCCTCGGCCTGCCCGTAGTGAAGAAAATTGTAGAAGAACACGGCGGCCGCATCGCCCTGAGCAATCCCGCAGAAGGCGGCGCCTGCGTTAAAATCACATTACCCGCATTGGTAGAAGAGCACTATGAGAAGTAACGACATCCTAATCGTAGACGACGAAATCGGTATCCGCGACCTGCTGTCCGACATCCTGCAAGACGAAGGTTACACCGTCAGCCTGGCGGAAAACGCCGAAGAAGCACGCCAACTGCGCAATCAAACCCGTCCGGCCATGGTATTGCTCGACATCTGGATGCCCGACTGCGACGGCATTACCCTGCTGAAAGAATGGGCGAAAAACGGCCAGCTGACCATGCCCGTCGTCATGATGAGCGGTCATGCCAGCATAGACACCGCCGTCGAAGCGACCAAAATCGGCGCCATGGATTTCCTCGAAAAGCCAATCGCACTAAAAAAACTGCTGAGCGCCGTAGAACGCGCTTTGGAATACGGCGAACAACAGGCTGCGGCCGGGCTGTCGCTGGACAAACTGGGCAACAGCCCCGCCATTCAAGAACTCAACCTCCGCATCGAAGCCGCCGTCAAACAAAACGACCCCATCCTGCTCAGCGGCGAAGCCGGATCGCCGTTCGAACTCGTTGCCCGCTATTTCCATAAAAACAATACCCCTTGGGTCGAACCGGCCAAAACCGAATACATCGTCGATATGCCGATGGAACTGCTGCAAAAAGCCGCCGGCGGCATCCTCTTCCTCGGCGACATCTCGCAATACAGCAAAAACATCCAGCAAGGCATCCACTTCCTGCTCGGCAAAGCCGAAAAACAGAATGTTCGGATTATCTGCGCCTGCAGCAGTCCCTCGGACGAATGGCTGCAAAATCCGGCCTACGACCCCAAACTGTTTGCCCTGCTCTCCGGCCTCAAGCTCCAGATTCCGCCGCTGCGCGAACAGGCCGGCGACATTGCCTTCCTGGTTAACCGTATCGCCACCGAACTGTCGGAAACCCAGAAAATCCCCGTCGCCCGTTTCAGCGATGGCGCGCTGGAACTCCTGACCGGATACGACTGGCCGGGCAACTTTGACCAACTGCACAATGTCGTCAAAACCCTGGCACTGTCGGCAGGCGAAGAGGAAATCGACGAAGCCGCCGTCGCAAACGAGCTCGGCCTGAACAAACCTGAAAAAAAACCGGAAATCAACGTCGGCGGAGGTTTTGATTTCAGCCTGCCCCTGCGCGAACTGCGGGAAGAGCTGGAGCGCCGCTATTTCGAATACCACATCTCTCAGGAAGGTCAAAACATGAGCCGCGTGGCACAAAAAGTCGGCTTGGAACGCACCCACCTGTACCGCAAACTGAAACAACTCGGCATCCAGTTCTCCCGTCGGCAGAATAAAACCGAAGAAACCGATAAGGACGCATAATCCGCATCAGGCAAACGAAGAGGCCGTCTGAAACTTTTCAGACGGCCTCTTTCTTTCCTACAAAATACTGCGGATTAAATAGGGTCATAATTCATAAACAAAAACGGCCGACCCCCGTTTGCTGTTCCAGTATTCCCTCTGCCTTTCGAGAGGCAAATCTTCGGGAGAGGCCGTCTGAAAACCCCTTTCGACAAACCAATCGCCGGTTTGCGTGGAAAGGGCAAACAGCCGTTTGCAGCTCAACCGTCTGGCTTTATCCAACGAATGCTCCAACAGCAACTCGCCGTAGCCGCCGTCCTGGGCTTCCGACGACACGGCCAAACAGGCCAGCTCGCTACAATCGGGCGCGTCGGCAAAAGTCTTCACAGCAACGCAGCCGTAAATCCGGCGGTCATGCTCCAGTACGGAAAAATCGCCAATATGAGTTTCCAAATAGCGGAGGCTGCGGCGCAACAAAATGCCCGCCTCTTCCAGCGGCCGTATCATGGTAACGATGTCCGCAATATCGCCGCCTTCGGCCGGACGAATACACATAAACGGATTTTGCGCGATAGAGGTGCCCGTACCGTTGCGGGTAAACAATTCGCCAATCAGGGCACCGTCGTTCAGACCGGAAAGGATTTGGCAGCGGCCGACACCCTTGCCGACGGCATTCAGGGCGGCATCAAGCAAATCGTGCTGACGATGACAGATACGGCCGCTTTTCAGACGGCCTTCCGCTTCTTCGGCAGAAAGGTTCGGCAACAGGCGGCCGTTTTCGTCCAAAATGCCATCCTGCCCAATCAGGAACAACAGCTTGTCCGCTTTCAGGGCGACGGCGGCGGTTTCGGCAATTTCCGCCATGCTGAGATTGAACAGTTTGCCGCTCGCGGAGGCGGCCAGCGGATTCAGTAAAACCACCGCGCCTTCATCCAGGCTGCGGCTGACGGATTCGGCATCGATTTTCCGCACCCGGCCGGTATAGCCCATATCGATGCCGTCGATGATGCCGATGGGACGGGCCGATAAAAAATTGCCGGCGGCAATCTTCAATCTGCCGCCGCGCCGGGGCGAATGCACAGGGCCCAGCGACAAAGCCGCCTCGATATCGAAGCGCAGTTTGCCGCAGGCTTGTTTGGCAAAATCCAGAACAGTTTCGTCGGTAATCCGCCGTCCTTGGTGATATTGCGGGGAAATACCGGCAGCCGAGGACAGTTCGTTGATTTGGCTGCGGCTGCCGTAAACCAACACCAGCCTCACCCCCAGCCCGGCAACCAGGGCAAGGTCGGCGGCAACGCTGCGGAAGCGTTCGGGCTGCAGCAAGCCGCTGGCGATACCGACCACCAGCGTTTTGCCGCGCAAATAATCGATATAAGGTGCGGCTTCGCGGAAATTGCGGATAAAAACGGAAAGGGCGGCGGCATCCATATGTTTATATTGCAATCAGCGGTTTAAAGCGATATAGAACAGCTGCAGAATCAGGACGGTCAGCATTCCCAACGCCGCTACCATCCAATGATTGTTTTCACGGCTTTTAACCGGTGCGGCAGCCTGAACCTGCACCGGAATTTGCGGCAGCGGCACCTTCTGGGCAGCATAATGGCCCTTGTCTTCCAATTCGGGCGGCAAGCCGCCGTTCTGTCCGGAATGTTCAAGCAGATAGTCAGCCTGCTCTTTGCTGAACGAATTCCGTCCGCGCACGTAGGTTCCCAAACGGCGCACCAGTTCGATGTCGCTGATACTGTCGGGCATCCAGTCGATAGAGGCCACATCGGCTCGGGCAACAAAATCTTTGGCTTTAAACAATCCCTGGCAGTCGGCACATTTGACAAAGCCTTGTGCGACGTTCAACTGACTCTCTTTGACCTTCAAATAGGTTTTGCAGTGCGGGCAGGAGCAAATCGGCATAATGTGTTTCTTTATATTTTTTTCTGCGGGTGGCGCGGCCGTCTGAAAAAGGCTTCAGACGGCCGCGCCGGATAAAATCAGGCAACGCCGTAGCGTTCGCGGTAAGCACGCACGGGTTCGAGGAAACCGCCGAACTCGGCATTGTTTTGCAGCAGCGTGAACAAGTCGTTCAGATTGGCAATGGCGACGACGGGCAGGCCGTATTGTTTTTCCACTTCCTGAACGGCAGACAATTCGCCCGTGCCTTTTTCCATTCGGTCAAGCGCGATGGCGACGGCGGCGGGCGTCGCGCCTTCGGCTTCAATCAGCCTGACCGATTCGCGCACGGATGTGCCGGCGGAAATCACGTCGTCGATAATCAACACGCGGCCTTTGAGCGGCGCACCGACCAACACGCCGCCTTCGCCGTGGTCTTTCGCTTCTTTGCGGTTGTAGGCAAACGGCACGTTCACGCCTTTTTCCGCCAGCATCATGGCCGTGGCGGCAGCCAAGATGATGCCTTTGTAGGCAGGGCCGAACAGCATGTCGAATTTGATGCCGCTTTCGATGATGGCTTGTGCGTAGAATTTGGCCAGTTGCAGCGTGGAAGCGCCGTCGTTGAACAATCCGGCGTTGAAAAAATACGGCGACTGCCGGCCGGCCTTGGTGGTGAATTCGCCGAATTTCAATACGTTCTGCTTTAGGGCGAAGGTCAGGAATTCTTGACGGAAATCGGACATTGTCGTGCTTTCGGTTGCCAAATTTAAAGCGGGGATTATAAAGGATGACGGCGGTAATGGGCAGGCCGTCTGGAAGGTTTTGCACTTTTCAGACGGCCTTTTTGGGAAAAACGAACACAATATTGATTTATCGGCCTTTAAGCGGCTTGCGATTATTCGCCGATTCAAACCGATTAAGGCGATTCATATAATTTAATCAATACCTTGCCATTAGATTGTTGGAATGTAGCCATGGAGCAGTTGTCCGTCTCATTCCAACAAGCAGAAACAGAAACCCTATTTTCCCCTTTCCATTCAATCCCATACAGTATTTCGTCCTTCCGTCCTTCTCGGGCAAGGTAGCCCCTAAAATCACTATCCTTCTTAGGTAAGCCGTACTTTAAAAACGGTTTCCAAAGCTCTACTCTCGCACCTAAGGCATAGAATGCCTGTGATAGTGAACCTGAATAAACACAATGCTGTTCATACCCCATTTCCAAATCAACACGCTTTTTGCAAACCAAGTCTGAAGGTTTCGCCAAAGCAATAAAAGGTATGCAAAGCATAGGGATGAAAAGTAGTTTGGCTTTCATGATCTTTCATTTCCTTTACTAAAAATTCTGCAAAATTGATGAGATTTATAAAATTCGTCAGTATCGCCGCGCGGAGTACGCCTCTTTATATTAGACAAGTCCCCGATACTGCCGTTATTGCGACTATGCCGCAAAGACAAAACAAAGCATAAAATAATTCATATAGTTAACGGTATTCTATACGAGGAGGAATCCAGCGAAAACCTTCCCCTTCCATACAGGCATTGATTAGGCGGCTTTCTTGCACAGAATTGACTTTATTCATGCCTACATCATATGTACATTTGGCAAAACGGGTTTGCGTATCTTTTTTCGAAATTCCTTCCTGATGCCAATGACCAGGTATGTGGACGGCGGTAAGGCCTGAACAACCTGGAAGCGTGAGTAAGGTCAAAATAGATATAAATAATGTATTTTTCATCTGTTATCCTTATTAAATGGTTTAGATCTGGATTAATTCAAGAAATCGCTGTTGCTTGTATTTAAAACAATCTCAACATTTTTGAATAATGCCCGTATCCGATATTTTCGGGTAGTTACTTGCCGATTCCGGTAATAAATTTGCAAAGGAATACAGTGCGGGATAATATCTTTGCCGCACACTGCCTATCAATACCGATTATCAGATTTAAATACCGATTATCGGGATATTTATTCAAAATAATTTACATTTTGCCTATGAGGAGGCATTTCAAATGTCCGTAAATAACAAAATCCGTGCTTTGCGTGAGTTAAACAACTGGTCTCAGGAAGACATGGCGGAGCGGCTGAATATGTCAAAAAGCAGTTATTCGCGTTTAGAACGGGATGAAAGCAGGCTTGATTTGGCAAAACTGGCAAAATTGGCAGCAGTGTTTAAAATCGATATCGGGGAATTGGTGGCCTCGGACGGAAAGGGCTTAATTTGCCTGATTGGTGAAAACAGTGGGCAGAATTCAAATTATTACGGGGCGAACGAAGGGATTGCCGCCGAGGTGGAGAAGTTGAAATTAAGCCTGGAACACAGCCGCGAACTGCTGGCCCACAAGGATTTACTGCTGGTGCAGAAGGATCAGGAAATTTCCGCTTTAAGGCAATTGGTCGCACAGTTGCAGAAATAAAGCGGGATTGTGCCGAAGGCCGTCTGAAACCGTTGTTTCGGTTTTTCAGACGGCCTCCCTTATTTGCGGCTGCGGCATCGGTTACAATGCCGCCTTTCTTATTTACCAAACCTTACAAAATATGCTGAAAATCATCTCTGCCAATGTCAACGGCATCCGCTCTGCCTACAAAAAAGGATTTTACGAATACATCGCCGCATCGGGCTCGGACATTGTCTGCGTGCAGGAACTCAAAGCGCAGGAAGTCGATTTGTCCACCGATATGAAGAATCCGCACGGGATGCACGGCCATTGGCATTGCGCCGAAAAACGCGGTTACAGCGGCGTGGCGGTGTACAGCAAACGCGCGCCTGACAATGTGCAAGTCGGTATGGGCATTGAAGAATTTGACAGAGAAGGGCGGTTCGTGCGCTGCGATTTCGGCAGGCTGTCGGTGATTTCGCTCTACCTGCCCAGCGGTACCAGCGCGCCGGAGCGGCAGGAATTGAAATACCGCTTTTTAGATGCGTTCTACCCCATGCTTGAAACCATGAAGGCGGAAGGGCGCGACATCGTCGTCTGCGGCGACTGGAACATTGCCCACCAAAACATCGACCTGAAAAACTGGAAAGGCAATCAGAAAAACTCAGGCTTCCTGCCCGAAGAACGCGAATGGATAGGCAAAGTCATCCATACGCTCGGCTGGACGGATATGTGGCGCACGCTCTATCCCGACAACCCCGGCTATACTTGGTGGAGCAACCGCGGACAGGCGTATGCGAAAGATGTTGGGTGGCGCATCGACTATCAGATGGTTACGCCCGAACTCGCCGCCAAAGCGGTGTCCGCACATGTTTATAAAGACGAAAAATTTTCCGATCATGCCCCTTTGGTCGTGGAGTACGATTATGTCATCTGAAACCAAAAAACGCCGCCGCAAACAAGGCACCAACCAAGCCTCCGGGCCGTCTGAAAAACGGCCGCTGATCGCGTTCACGCCTGCCTTTAAATACGGCGTGTTGTGGATGTCGGCCGCCTTTTTCCTGCCCATGCTGTTATGGACACTGTTTACCCTGGCCACGCTGAGCGGCCGTATCCCCGTGATGCGCCCGAACCCGGGATGGGCAATCGCCTGGCTGCTGCTCGCCCTGCCCTGCCTGCTGACCGCCGCCAAATACTTCCGCTGGCAGGGCGCGAACAAATGGGGCTGGATTGCCTCCGCCCTGTTCGGCTATGCCGTGCTGTCCGTACCCGCCGCGCTGCTGATTCATTTCCAAATCGCCGAATGGCTGGGAGTGAAACTGTGAGGCCGTCTGAAAACGGAGATACTGTCGGGCAGGCGGATGTCCGCGAAACCGAAACAGGCAAACCGGCACGGAAGGAATGTTATCGGGGAACGGCTTCCAGCCTGCTGTGGGCGGGAGGTTTGGCCGCTTTCGCCCTTTATATGCTATGGGGTATGTTTTTCTGGCTGCTTTTCCTGCCGGTTGCCTTATTAAAAATTGTGCAGCACCTGTCCGCCATGCTTTTCAGACGGCCTGAACGCAAACTGCGCGCCTGCAAAGCGGCCGTCTGGCTGGTCATAACCCTGATTTCGTACGGCATCACGCTCTACCGCGAAACCGCCGTAACCGAAAACGCCCTCCGCGCCGCCGATGCCGTCGAACGCTACCGCGCGGTACACAACGCCTACCCGCCGAATCTGGCCGCAGCAGGGATAACGGAAGAAAAAGGCTTGTACCGCCTGTACTATTTCCCTTCCGGCCGCCGGCCGGAGCCACAGTTGGGCTACCCTTCCCCGTTCACGCCGTTCGACCGTTATTTCTACGATTTCGACCGGCGCGAATATGTGTTTTATCCCGATTGAAATCCTTTTAGAAGCCGTCTAAAAAAAACATCTGTTGTTCGCCAAGGAACCTGATATGAAGTTTAACGAATACCACCGCTACGATGCCGTCGGTTTGGCAGAGTTGATCCGCAAAAAAGAAGTCTCCGCCGATGAAGTGTTGCAGGCTGCTTTAAACCGCTTGGACGAAGTCAATCCCAAGCTCAATCTGTTGGCTCACGATTTGCGCGAACGCGCGGCGGCATGGCAGGGGTCGTCTGAAAATGCCGATACGCCATTGGCGGGCGTGCCGTTTTTGCTCAAAGACCTGCTGGCGGATTGGGAAGGCGCGCCGACATGGTCGGGTTCGCGCATGATGCAGCATTACATTGCCAAGCAAAACAGCGATTTGACCCAGGCCTATCTCGATGCGGGGCTGCGCGTGTTCGGTAAAACCACCACGCCCGAATGGGGCGCGTATCCCGTTACCGAAACCGAAATCTACGGCATCACGCGCAATCCGTGGAATTTGGATTACACCGCGGGCGGCAGCAGCGGCGGTGCAGCGGCGGCAGTGGCTTCGGGCATCGTACCCGCAGCGCACGGCAGCGACGGCGGCGGCTCCATCCGCTTACCCGCGCACAACTGCGGCGTGTTCGGGCTGAAACCCACGCGCGGCCGCAGCAGTTACGCGCCAAACGCATCGGAGGCGTGGCAGGGTTTGGTATGCGACCATGTCTTGACCCGCAGCGTGCGCGACAGCGCGGTTTTGCTGGACATCGCCGCCCAAACCCAAGAGCGCGCCCTGTATGCCTGCCCGCCGCCGCCCGAAAACGGTTTTGCAGACTGCCTGAAACAAGAAACAAGTCGTCTGAAAATCGCTTTTTGGAAGCAGACATGGTTCGGCGGCGGCAACGACGAAGGCACGGAAGCCGCGTTCGCCCATAGTTTGAAACTGATGCAAGACGCGGGACACGAATTGGAAGAAGCCACGCCCGATTTTGCGCCGCCCGAACAATTAAACCGAGCCGCCCGCATCATCGTCATGGGCGAAACGGCAAAACTGTTCTACCAATATCAATACGAAACCGGACAAAAACTGCCGCACCGCCTGCTTGAGCCGACAACGTGGGCAATGATTGTGCAGGGACGGCAAATCAGCGCGGGCGAAATGGCATGGGCGCGCGACGTGATGCTGGCGCAGGAACGTGCTGCCAAAGCATTTTTCACGCGCTACGACGTGTTGATGACGCCCGTCTGCCCGCGCACCACGCCGAAAATCGGCGAGATGATGCCGCCGCCCGCCGCACAAAAAGCCATGCGCCTGCTGTTCGGCACGCTGCGCTTGGGTTTTCTGTTGAAAAACAACCCGTTTTTAGAAAAAGAAGCCGCCACGACGCTGCAATACGTCGGCTATACATCGCCGCTGAACATGAGCGGCAACCCCGCCATGAGTGTGCCGCTTTACCGGCATCACGGGCTGCCTGTCGGTACCCAGTTCGCCGCCGCACACGGACGCGAAGACACGCTGCTTAGCCTCGCTGCGCAGTTGGAACAGATACAGCCGTGGGCGGACCGCCTTCCTCCCGTATAATCCCCATTTTTTCAGACGGCCTCCATACCATGCAGGAAATCAACGAACTCATCCAAACCGAAACACCCGCCATCGTTGGCGAAACACTCGACTTCATGCTCTACGAATGCAGCCTGGACGAAGCCCCTGAGGCGGAAGACGTTGCCCGCTGGCGCGACATCCTGCGCGCGCGCGGCGGCAAATTCCTACGCCTGGCCGATCTCTGCCAAACCTGGCTGGACGGAGAAGGCGCATGAAGCTGCCGCGCAACAAATACACCCTGTTTGCCGCTGCCTGGTTTGTCCTTTTATGGGCCGCCCTGTTGCGCGAAAGCGGCGGACACACGCCGCCGCCTTTTCCGCATTTCGACAAAGCCGCCCACTGCGCGGCCTTCTTCGCCCAATTCTGGCTCACCGCCCGCGCTTGGCTGGAGGACGGCCGCCGGCCGCCCTATCTTCCGTTGGCCGCCGCCGCGCTGATTTTGGCTGCCGCTACGGAAACGGCGCAGGCATGGTTTACTGCCCACCGCAGCGGCGACCTGCTCGACGCATTGGCCGACCTTGCCGGCACCGCCCTCGCGCTGTTGCTCGCGCGGCAGGTTTACCGCAACCGGCGCGGTATGTAAAACAGGCCGTCTGAAAAGGCAAAACGGCGGCCTCAACCGTTTAATCCTACGCCAATTCGTCCAATTCCGACTGCAAAATCAGCCCGTAATCCGCGCTCAACACATATTTCCCGTCTTCCAAATCCTGTGCGTACCGCGCAAAAAAACCATATAAGGAATCGGCTTCCTTGCTGCGGATCGGGTCGTCGTGCCACATTTGGATAATCTGTCCGGCCGTGCCGTGTTCGGTCGGATCCAAATCAATCATTTTGCCGTTGCCGCCGCCGTCGGCCGTCAGCGGAATCCATTTCGGATTCCACCATAAATCCGGTTTGATGCCCGCATCCTCCGGCTCGCAACCAAACGGCGTGCCGTCATCCTCTGCAAACAAACCTTCTTCATACAACTGTTTCCAAATCCGGTACTCTTCGATAATCCGCCTGACCGACAACCATTCTTCGCCCGCCAGCACGACCTCTTGACCGGCTTCGCCGTCGGCAATGCGGTACAGTTCTTTAAAGTCTTCCGGCAACGCATAACCCAGCTCTTTTTCCAATTCGGCGAAATCGGCTTCGTCCGCGCCTTTGTTCAACGAAAAATCCGCTTCGTGTCTGACTGACGCTTCGGGATACTGCCGTTTCAGCCTTTCCAGCTGCGCATTGATTCTGTCGATTAACTGTTTCATCCTGTTTCCTTTCCTGTTTCGGTTAAATGACAACAAACGGATAACCTGCTTATCCGCGATGCAAAATATATTTTCAGACGGCCTTCCCGCTTTGCCTGCCGCTCAATCCGCCAACACACCCAAATCGTGCAATGCGTGCCAAATGCCGTCTTCGCCGACCGGCGGGCAGATATGGTCGGCAACGGCTTTCAATGCGGGATGCGCGTTGCCCATCGCTACGCCGAAGCCGACCGCGTGCAGCATTTCCATATCGTTCAAACCGTCGCCGAAAGCCATGGCGTCGTTCATGGTCAAACCGAGTTTGTCCAGAGCCGCGCCTATGCCCCGCGCTTTGGAGCCGTTTCGCGCCAAAATGTCCATGCCGTATCTGTGCCAACGCGTCGTCCGCAGCGAAGGCGGCAGGCCGTTTTCGACTTCCGCCGCTTCGTCTTCGCCGTAAAAGGCCAGCATTTGGTAAACGGGCGTGTCGGGCGGCAGGCTGCCTGTTTGATAGGGGATGGACAGCGAGGACAGGGCTTCGTGCAGATGGCCGCTTGTGCCGGGTATGCCGATGCCGTTGTCCGACACCAGCGCATAGGCAGTGTTGCAGCGGCTAAGGTGCGCAACTGCCGCGTCGATGTCGGCCTGCGGGATGGGGAAGGCCGCCAACGGGCGGCGGCGGTATTCGACGTATTGGCCGTTGATGGCCACCAGCATTTCGATGCCGGTTTCGTCCATCAAGCGGCGGATGTCTGCGGGCAGGATGACGGGCGAACGGCCGGTGGCGATGGCGGTAACGATGCCCTGCCGTTTCAGTTTGCGCAGTGCTTCGCGCGTGCTGTCGGGTACGGTGCCGCTTTCTTTCGGCCTCAGGGTGTCGTCGATGTCGAAGAAGATGATTTTGGGCTGGGATGCGGGTTTCATGTGTTTTGGTTTTATAGTGGGTTAAATTTAAATCAGGACAAGGCGGCGAGCCGCAGACAGTACAAATAGTACGGCAAGGCGAGCCAACGCTGTACTGGTTTAAATTTAATTCACTATACTCGGTGGCGGGAAGGCCGTCTGAAAAAGGTTGGAAACGGCTTTCAGACGGCCTTTTCAATATGGATGCCTGATTGTAGCCGAAGCCGTATTTTGCAGGCGGCAAGATGTTGCGGCAAGGCCACCCTTCGTTTTCAGACGGCCTTCGGACGGCTACGGCAGGATTTCGATTTCGGCCTGCGGTTTGACCAATGCGAAAAGTTCGTCGATTTCGCCGTCGGTTACGGCAATGCAGCCGTGCGTCCAGTCGCGGTGCAGATGTTGCGCGCCGATTGCGCCCATACCATTCCTCATGCCGTGTATTTTGATGTCGCCGCCCGCGCTTTTGCCCTGCGCGGCGGCATAGGTGCGGTCGGCATCGTTGGGATAGGAAACGCCGAGGTTTTTATGATAGCCGCTGTTGGGATTGCGGTCGTTGATGATGTAGCGGCCTTCCGGGGTTTTGCCGTCGCCTTCGAATTGTTTGTGTCCGACGGGATTGAAACCCAGGGCGACGGGATAGGTTTTCAGCAGCCTGCCTTGTGCGTCGTAGGCATCCATTTCGCGGTCGGCTTTGCGGACGACGAGTTTGGCGATTTCACTGTCGGCCGGCAGGGCGGGCTGTCTCAACAGACTTTGCTGCCGCGCACTCAATCCTGCGATATTGCCTATGCTGAGGCTTTCGGGCGTGCCGCTTTCGTGTCTGAAAAATACATATACGCCACCGATTAGCAGGAATATAACGCCGCCAAATAAAACGGCGGCTGTTTTTTTCTTCATCATCTTTCCTTAAGGTTTGCACTCCCTTCCCTTTAGGGCGGCACACAGGGCTGTGCTTTATGTTTCCGCTTGTTTTTAAAAACCTGCCTGTCAAATCGGAACATGGGCGGCGGGATAAGGTTGTTCCGGCGGTAGCAGGATTTGTGCTTCGTCCAGTCTGTTTTGTTCGACCAATTCGCGTATCTGCCGCGCCAGCGGGGTGATTTCGGTAATGTCCTGTATCCAGTCGTTCACATAATAGTTCACGGCTTCGCCGCTCAAACCGATTTGTATGCTGCGGTATGGCAGGGCTTTCAGTTGCAAATCGCGCTCGGGGTCCCATTGAATGCGGACGGGGCTTTGTGCTTTGAGCCTTTGCCAGTCGTCTTTGCCCATACCGGCCGGCGGATGACTCAGGCAGGCATGACGCAATGCCCATTCGAAGCCTTCGCGGCTGATGTCTATGGCGAGTATGCGTTTTTGCCCTTCGTCTTTCAGCCCCCAGCCCGCGCGGTACATCATCCATAAAAAAGACGGTTTTATCCAGGTCATGCGTTCCATTTTAAAGGGCGGGGAAACGAATGTGCCGTGCGCCAAGGCAGCATCGGCTATGGGGTCGCTATATGCCTGATAAACGCGTATGGTGTGTTCGCCGTATACGGCGCGGATGGTGTTTTGATTCATCGAAAAATCCTTTTTTGTGTTTATTGTTCTAAGACTCCACCTATCAGTATGAAGATGTTGTTGAGCAGCCAAACGGTTACGCCGGCCGAAAATATGATGCCGAAGATGATCAGCAATCCCGTTTTCGTGGGGATGCGGCTGTTTGCATCGGGTAGTGCGGGCATCGGCGGGGCGTACTGTTTCCATAGTTTTCCGCCCACTATCCAAAACAGGGCAATGCCGCCCAAAACGGCGGTAATGACTAGGGAGAGTATGAGGTTTTTCAGGCTGTACTCACCTGTATATTTCCAAATAAGCAATGTGTGGCATGTGATTGCCGTGAAACTGTACAGGAGCTTTTTCATCTGTATCCCTCCTCTTGAAATCGACATTCGGTGAAACTACCTTGCCAGCCATTCTTTCAACGCGGCTTTTAATTTCGGCACGGCTTCATCTATGTCGCGGTCTTCTATCAACAGGCTGGGGGCGAGGCGGACGACGTTCGCGCCGGCCACTAAAACCATCACGCCGTGTTTGAGTGCGGCGGCGGTGATTTCGGCCGCCCTGCCCGCATATGCTTCGGCCAATACGCAGCCGATAAGCAGGCCTTGTCCGCGCACGGTTTGGAATACGCCGGTTTCTTCTCCGATTTTCTGCAGGGCGGCGGTGAGTTTCACGCTTTGGCGGACGGTGTTGGCGCGGGCGGCTTCGCTGTTGATGATGTCGAAGGCGGCGCAGCCGACGGCGCAGGCCAGGGGGTTGCCGCCGAAGGTCGAGCCGTGCGTGCCGGGGCCGAACGACGGGGCGATGCGGTCGGTGGTGAGCATCGCACCGATGGGGAAGCCGCTGCCCAGGGCTTTCGCGCTGGTCAGGATATCGGGTGCGATGCCGCCGTGTTGGTAGGCGAAGAGTTTGCCGGTGCGCCCCATGCCGGTTTGGACTTCGTCAAATATCAGAGCGGCGTCGAAGCGGTCGCACAGTTCGCGCGCGGTTTGCAGGAACTCGGCAGTGGCGGGCAATACGCCGCTTTCGCCCTGTACGGGTTCGATGATGACGGCGCAGGTTTGCGCGGATACGGCTTGGCGCAGCGCGTCGGGGTCGTTGAAGGGAACGTGGGCAATGCCTTCGGGCAGCGGGGCGAAGTCGCGGCTGTATTTGGGCTGGCCGCCGACGGAAACGGTAAACAGGGTGCGACCGTGGAAGGCGTTGGTGCAGGCGATGATTTGGTGTTTGCCTTCGCCGTGGCGGTCGCGGGCGTATTTGCGCGCCAGTTTCAGGGCGGCTTCGTTGGCTTCGGCACCTGAATTGCAAAAGAAGACTTTGTCGGCAAAGGTGTGCTCGGTCAGGCGTTTGGCCAGTGCCTGCGCGGGGGCTGTGGTGTAGATGTTGGAGATGTGCCAGAGTTTTTGCGCCTGTTCCGTCAGGGCGGACAGCAGGGCGGGATGGCAGTGGCCGAGTGCGTTTACGGCAATGCCGCCGGCCAGGTCGATGTACTCGCGCCCTTCGGTATCCCATACGCGGCTGCCTTGTCCGCGTTCGGGGATGATGGGGGCGAAGGTGAAGTTGGGGGTCAGGTAGTTTTGCATGATGCCGTCCGTGTTTTTTGTCGGTATGGACGGGGGATTATGCGCTGTTTGGCTTCAGGCTTCAATGTTCAGGCCGTCTGAACGGTTTTTCAGACGGCCTGAACATACTGCGGGCACGGTTTACATGAAGCTGCCGAAACGGCCGCCGCCACCGCCTTTGATTTCCATGTCGCATTCAGGGAATTTTTCCGATTCCCCTTTTTCGTAACGGAGGCGTTCTTCTTGGGTGCAGAATTTAAGCTCCTGAATGCCCAAGCCGTCCATTGTGTCGTTAATCAGATTGGTCACGTTACGGCCGCCTTCGTCGATACTGCCCTGCTTTTGCTCCATCGCGCGGGCAGCTTCTTTCAGCCCGGCCAAGGCCGGCTGTTTCAGGCATTCCACCAGGGTGTCGGCCTTGTCGTAATCTTGTTGTACAACCGGCAGGGCGCATTCGGAGCGTAACAGGCTTTTGCTGGTTTCAGATACGGTTTTGAAAACGCCTTGCGTAGCCGCACCCACCATATCCGCGCCCATTTGGCTGATGCTTTTCCAGTTTGTACCGTCTTTGGCGGCAGCCGAACCGCCTGCCAGTATGATGCATAAAGCAAGTAGGATTTTGCGCATCATGGTTTAGCGGTGTTTATGCTGCTGATTTTGATAATCTTCGTTCCATGCCTGAACGGCGGTGTTGGCATCACGCGCTATGGAATGCACGGTATTGCAGGCCGACAAGATACCGCATAAAACGGCAAACAAAATTGCTTTTTTCATCGATTGTTCCTTAATGGTTGGTGCTTTGCCGTTGAGGACGGCCGGCTCCGAATTTATTGGGGATGTTTCAACACAGGGCTGTGTTTTATAGCGGGCAAACAAAACGGCGGCATTCTAACCGATTTTTTCAGGCCGTCAATAAACCCGCCGCTTCAAAAAACGCCCGATACGCCGCCGCCTTCTTCGCCAAACTCAAAGGATAGGCGCGTGAAGTGGACGGCAGGCGGGTCAGGGTCAAATCCCGTCCCGCATACGGAAACGGCACGGTTTCGCCCGTTTTCGGCATTTTGATGCCGCCGCCCTGAATATCGAGCAGGATTTCCGTTGCCTTACCGCCGGTGGTGCAGATACGGCGGCAGTCGGGCATCTGCGCCAACACCGCCGCCAAATCGACGGTTTCGACCACTTGCAGGAATTTGTCAGACGCATTGCCGTGTTCCCGTACGGCCTTTAAGACAGTCGGACAGGAAGCAATACCCTTTGTCCGCAGGAATACTTTGATTTTCTCCGCGTCAAATGCTTTTTCAGACGGCCTCTGAAAGTATGCCGCATCATTGAAAAACACCAGCCCGTAAATGCGCCACATATCGTTTTGAAAATTCGGATAATGGAACTGCATCGCGCGTTTGTCTTCCGTGGGCGGGAACGTGCCCATCATCATGACGGTTGCCGCCGGCGGCAGCAGGGCGGGGAAAGGATGGGTTTCGATGATTTGATCGGTCATGCTCGGTTTGGCTTTCCGTTTGTCGGTTTGAAGCTTTTCAGGCCGTCTGAAAGCATAGTGGATTAACTAAAGGATGCTACTGCATTGGCTTGCTTTGCCCTATTATCTGTACCGTCCGCAACCCACCGCTTTGTCGCGTTGTTTTATTGACCGGCTTATTCCGTTGCGGCACGGAGAAGTTGTTTGCCCCAGCAGCTTGGGGGCAGCTTAGCTTGGGTTTCAATGCGGACAATATCGGCTTGCCGTGCATCCCACTGCAGCCGTTCCCCGCCCGATAAAGGCGGACAGGCGGCAGCGATCCGTTTGTCCAATAAAAGATCGAGTTTGGTGATTCTGTTTTGCTCAAGCCAAACCGTACCAAACGGCGGCAGTATCATCAGGCGGGCGACCCATTCGTTTTCCTCGTCACGGCTCTGCTCCACTTCAAACCATTTAAGCGTCGCCCCCAACCACGGCACATCCTGCTCCACAGCCGCCGCCAGCCGGCAGGAATCCAAGCGGTAATCGGCGGGCGACACGGGTTTGCGCCCCGACTTGTCCGCAAACCGCCACCCTATCGATTCTCCCGTATCGCAATCCCAACCTTCAATCGGCATGTGTCCGGGCTGCTGTCTGGTTTTAAGATATACGCCGTATATACCGTCATCGTGCGCCACATGCTCCATTTCAGCCACTTTCACACCGTGCCAATCAAGCGGAACGGCAAACTCGGCTGTGGAAAAAGCCGCAAAATCAGGTTGCTTACCATACTTGACCGGCTGTACGGTCAGCTTTGCCCCTTTGGGCAACGGAATGCCGTCTATAACCATATCCTGCTGCAACTCCTGATTCGCAGAAGCAAAATAAACCCTTTCGCGGAAATAAGATGCCAACCAAACGATACCCGCCAGCACGCCCAGCAAGACATATGCCCCGCTTATCGAGCGTATCTGCCGATTGTGCGAACCAAACAGAGCCGCCAGGGCAACCAACCACAAAACCGCAGCTGCAGTCGCAATAACAAGCAACCAAACAACTAGTGGCGCCAGTGCGCTTCCGTCCCCCATCATCTTTCCTCTTTAACGCATTCAGACGGCCTATTCCCCCTGTTCCCCATCTTTCGACACAGGTCGGACAACCTTTTTACCCCAGCAATATTCGGGTAAATCGACATAGCTTCTTATGGTAACGACATCCGGCTGTTTGCCGTCCCATTCCAATGAGGCCCCCTCATCGGCAATCGCACAGCCCTGCAGATTTTTTTGGCTAAACGACAAATTGATACTGCTTATCCGTTTATTTGCGTCAAAATAAACCTTACCCCAATAGGGCAGGTTCTCCGAAAGGATATCCGCCTCCCAATATGCCCCCAACTGCTCGTACTTCACCTTTTCCAAGGGCAGTTTCATCGCTTCCGGCCATTGCGGGATCGATACTTCCGCCGACTTGTCCAATAGGCATTCCAACAGCCTGTAGTCGGCGGGATTTGACGGTTTCCGTCCGTTCTCATTCTTTACGCCCCAAAGCATATCGTTGTCGCTACGGCAACGCCAACCCTCCACTTCCACCACACCTCCCGTACCGTTGCCGGAGCGGGTGGTCAAAGTCGCCTCATAATGTCCATCGTACTGACTGACAACACGCTCCATCTCACCAACGGTAACGCCTTTCCAATCAATCGGATGAAGGTATTCGACGCGGGAGAAGGTGGAAAAATCAGGAACCTTCTTTATCCCCATCTGAGGCTCTACGACCAACCTCGAACCGGCCGGTATGCGGATGCCGTCAATCAATAATTCCTTGTCATTCTCTTGATAACGGGATTCCTCATACGCCTGCTCCCCCGCATTCTTAATGACGGCGAGGATAACAACCGACAAAATCAGCAAATTAAGCATTATTGCCAAAGTCTTGATTGCGGGATTTTTAGCTGTAAAAATAGCCACGATACTCGCCATCCATACTCCGAAAGCAAAAATTAGCAAAAAACCCAAGCCGTAAAATAAAACTTCCAATCCGTCCAAACCCATATCCTGTTTCCTTCCCTGGTTTTCAGACGGCCTTCAATGCCGCCGCAAATGCTTTGATTTTCAAAGCATCTTTAACTCCTGCCGCGCTTTCCACGCCGCCGGACACATCCACCGCCGCCGCACCGCTGGTTTTCACCGCTTCGGCAACGTTCCCTGCCGTCAAACCGCCCGCCAAAATCCACGGTTTGCCGATGTTGCCGCGCAACAGCGTCCAGTCGAAACTCTGCCCCGTGCCGCCGTATTCGGTCGGATGGTAGGCGTCGAACAACAGCGCGCGAGCATTGGGGAACTTGGCACAGGCCGTCTGAATATCGGCAGCCGATTGCACGCGCACGGCTTTAAGATACGGCCGGTCGAACTGACGGCAGAAGTCATCGTCTTCGTCGCCGTGGAACTGAATCACGTCTATCGGTACTTGACGCAGGATTTGACGGATAACGTCCGGTTGTTCGTTCACAAACAGCGCGACTGCCGACACAAACGGCGGCAACACCGCCGTGATTTCCCTTGCCTGCACCGCCGTTACCGCGCGTTTGCTTTTGGCGTAAAACACCAGCCCGACTGCATCCGCGCCCGCCTCGGCGGCAGCCAGTGCGTCTTCGGGGCGGGTGATGCCGCAGATTTTGATACGAATGGGTTTCATCAAAACTTCCTTTATGGTTCAGACTCCGCGCTTTTTAATGCTCAAAGCAGAGGGCTTTTGGCAGAAATATAACTCCTGCCGGCGATAAAATACACAGGGCGTCGCTTATGTCGCATACTGTGCGTTAAAGCATCACTCATTTCTTTCAGACGGCCTATCCATACAGCGGGAAACGTAATCCGCCACCGTGCGATAGTCATACCCCAAACGGTTGGAAACGGCAGCAGCCAATGCCTGCTCATTTTCAGAATTGCCCATATCGGCAGCCAAATCGACAAACAAATCGGTAATTTCCACCGCACCGATATTGCGGAATGCGACGGCAAATCCGTCGGCCAGAAATTCTGCAGCATAATCGTCGGCAAAATCAGCCCCCATATCGCACAGCAATTCGGCTTCGGCAATCAGAAAAAACGTACGCTGCCAATCTTTCAGACTCTCTACCCCGTTCAGCCGCCCTGCTTCGACCGCCTCCGCAATCACCCCCTTCTACATCACGCATCGTCATAAACAGCCTTCAAACGGCCACAACCAATCGGGCGGCGGAGGCACGGGCAGGCCGAACTCGGGCGGATAATCCACACCCGTCAGATACAGCCCGTCCGGCATAAAGGTCGGCGGGGCTTTCAGACGGCTTTTTTCGGCCAACAGTTCGGCAAAACCCTGCACACTCAAACGTCCGTTGCCCACATACACCAGCGCGCCAACGATATTGCGCACCATATGATGCAAAAAAGCATTGCCGTGCAAATCCAAAGCCATCAATTGCGGTGTGCCGTGCAAAACCGCGCTATATAAAGTTTTGACCGGAGATTTTGCCTGGCACTGCGACGCGCGAAAACTGGAAAAATCATGTTCGCCGACCAACAGCGCGGCAGCAGCCTGCATGGCGGCAAAATCCAGCGGCGTATGCGTCCAACCGACACGGGCGGCCAACAACGGCGAGCGGACGGGCGAAGATTGCAGCACATAACGGTAGCGGCGGCCGAAAGCATCAAAACGCGCATGAAAATGCGGCGCAACCTGCTTGGCCTGCCAAACCGCCACGCCTTGCGGCAACAGGCTGTTCACGCCGCGTATCCATGATTGCTCGCCGCGCTCGGCAGCAGTATCGAAATGTACAACCTGAGCCGTGGCATGCACACCCGTATCTGTTCGGCCTGCAGCAACGACATTCACCGTTTCACCGGCAATTTGACTCAATGCCGATTCCAAAGTCGCCTGAACCGAAACTACCCCGTCGGCCTGTTTTTGCCAACCGAAAAACCGGCTGCCGTCGTAAGACAACGTCAATGCCCAGCGGCTGGTGCTTTCAGACGGCCTCTCTAATATCATGACCCTGCATTCCAAAAAAACATCATTAAAAATATCGGGCGGCATTATATCCAACAGCTTAAATTCGAACCAGCCGCCATCGCAACCCCATGATAAAAATAAACCCCGAGTATAAACCCGGGGTTTTATTCCGATTACTGTCAGCCTCCGATACTGTTCAGCAATGCCCTCGATTTGGCCTGTATCTCACCGCTGGACTCTTCAATCAATTCATTCAAAGTCTCGCGGGCGGCCTCAGGATCACCAATCTCAATATACATTTCCGCCAATTCGTACTTCGCTTCAAGCGGAGCAGTCATACCGACCGATTCGGAAACGAATGCCGGTTTACTGTCGCCCTCGGCCATATCCAAATCAGACCAGTCAATGGCCAACTCATCGGACGAATCTGCCGAACCATCGTCAAAAGTAATATTGGTATCGCTGAAATCAACCTCATTATCTGACCAGCCTTTACTACCGGCTGCAGACACCTCAGGCTCAGCTTGAACCGCCGGTGCTTCCTGTACTTCCGGGATTTGCACGTTGAAATCAGGCAACTCCTCGGCTGCCACCGTCTCAACAACCTCCTCTTCGGCAACTTGAGCTGTTTCACCGGCAGGAACAGATACTGACTCAACCTCAGGAATTTCAGGCTCTGAAATTTCAGGAACTGCAACTTCAGGAGCAAAAGGTTCTTCAACTTCAAATGACAACGGCTCAATGGCTGAAGGTTGAGACTCTTCAACCAAAGCTGTTTCAGGCACAGCAACAGGCTTAAACTCAACCGTTTCGGCAGATTCAACAGCCTCCACCTCAACCGACGGCTGGCTGACTTCAGCCTGCTCAACCGGCATAGGCTCCAATGCAAACGACAATGTCGGCACCGGTGTTTCAACATCAGCCTTGACCGCTTCAGGTTCAGACGGCGTATCAGTATCAAATGGCTGGTCATCCACAACAAAAGCCAATGCCTCTTCCGCAGGCTCTGCTGTTTTTTCCTCTATAGGCGTTGCCGCAATCACCTCAACAGGATCGGGAGCGACAAATTCCAACGCATCTTCGACCGTTGTTTCAGTTGCAACTTGGATGTCCTCTGCAAACACCTCCTGTCCGACTTGCGGAGTTTCGGCAACAGGCTGGATTTCCTCAGATGAAACCACTGCAAATTCCAGCGGTTCTTCAATTTCGGCAACCTGCCCGATATCATTTTCTGCCCATGAAACTGTTGCAGGCTCAACAATCTCTTTTTCAGCCGCATCGACAACTTCAGGAGTCGATATAGCCGTTTTACGCTCTTCGTATTTGGAAATCGCCTCAGGACTGGCCCAAGAAGTAATGGTTTCCTCTGCCGCTTCGTTTTGCTCTGTTTCTACCGCCTCAGACCAATCAAGTACAGGTGCAGATTCGGTTGTTACTGTTTCAACAGAAGCAGGAGACGGCTCAACGGCCGGCGAGGCAGCAGAAGCATTTTTGACCAAACCAAAATCATCAGGTTCAAATACGCTGTCGGTTGATTCAATACTGTCCCAATCGGCATTGGCTCGGCTCAGGGTTTCTTCATCATCCGTAACGGCACTACTCACAATGCCAACTTGCTGCTGATCAATGGCCAGCGCATTCAGATTTAAATCGAAGCCGTCATCCTGCGATGCAGGCTTATCGTCACCGACCACCTCGAAGAATACGTCATCATCTTCTACATCATCTGCCGCCATTGCGGTTTCGGCCATTGCCGTTTCTTTAGTGATAGGTGCTTTCGGGTGTTCCGGCTTGGCTATGGGCTGATGCAAACGTATGCCATCATTCTGCTCATCAAACGGAGTTTCTTCTCCGGATTGATCATCTTGGCGTGATTTGGCTGCGGCTTTGCGATCTAAAAACAGCTTGGCCAATAGCAAGATAATCGTCAAACCTATACCACCGGCCAAAACCAGTTTCCACAAAGAACCGCCTTCATCTTCCGAGCCGGCATTTTCGGCTTCCGCAGGCTGCGGCTTGGCCTTGGTACTTTCCGCTTCGGAAACTACAGGCTGAGACGGTGCGGCAGGAGCCACCTCTTTAGATGCTTGCTGCACTTCCGAGACAGACTGAACAGGGGGAACCTGTTCGGACGGTTTCGGTTCTTCAACCGCTTCCGGCTTCACGACCTTCTCTTGAGGCTCGCTTGGAATGGCTTCTTGTTTTTTAGGTTCTGTTTTTTCTTCAACAGGTTTTACCTGTTCTTTTTCTTTTGTTTCTGCTGCCGGCTTAACAGGGGGAGCCTCCTTCGCAGGCTTTTTCTCTACCTGAACTGAAGCCGATTGTTTGAACGAAGAAGGTAAATCTAAAACAACGCCTGCAAAAAGCTGATTGGGATTGCGGCCCAACTTTTTCTGGTTGGCATTGATTAACGCCCGAACTGCCTGATCTACCGGCATATCGGCGGGTTTCAGCTGTTCGGCAATAATTGTCAGTGTTTCGCCAGTCTGTACCGTATGCTGCCCGGATGTTGCTACCGGGGCGGCATCCATCTTCTTCTTACCCGAATCGGGAACCGGATTCTTTTTCTCGGCGGCTTCGCGCTCGGCTTTTTTAGCCTCGGCCACGGCAGCTTTCGCTTTGGCGCTGGAAGGATCAAGTACGGCGGTATATTGGCGTGACTGCCCTTTCACGCTCATCTGAAACACGATGACAGGCTCATTAATGGCACTAGACGAACTCAGGCTGACAATTGCATCATTGCCTGATTTGCGTACATTTGCCTTCAACCGATTATCGGACAAGTTGAGTTTGGTGCCCCTTAATAATTCTTTTGCTTCTTTTCCTGTCACGGTAACTGTTGCGGAAAATGGTTCGCCCAAACCGGAATTTACTCTCAACCCACCCAAGGCTGCTACGGAACCGGTGGAGGCCAACAACGACACAGACAATGCTATCAGTTTGATTTTACTATCTACTTTCAAAATTTATCCCCTGATTATTCGGCGGCATGATTTCAACGCCCACAACTTCAGCTTCCTATCATATCTTTTATTTACCTTTCTTGCCAAATTTAATCATAAGAAAATATCTATTACTCATACGTCTTGTCGCTATCTTGCCATTACGCTTGCCTACATCGCTTACGCATTCTTAACATCAACAACTTCCATCTCTGCCTTACCTCATTCAGGCAACCATGAAAAGGATGCAAAAATCAGCGGCTATCTGTATGATGGCGGTTTTCATTTAAATCATTCTTATATTTTTATTTATATGAAAGCTGCCAGCGATTTTATTGCCGTCATACTCTTTTTTCTAACCTACATCCTAACTAAGAATATTATTTGGGCAACGTCTGTTGCCGTTGTTGCCGGTATTGCCCAGGCGGCATTTTTGTGGTGGAAATTCAGAAAACTGGAAACAATGCAATGGGTCAGCCTGTTATTAATCGTCGTTTTCGGCGGAGCTACCATTTTAACCGGCAACCGTACCTTCATCATGTGGAAACCAACCCTGCTCTTTTGGACCGGCGCCATTGCCATCCTAATCAGCAACATCATTAAGAAAAACGGTCTTCAAGCCCTACTGGGTAAAGAGATTTCGTTACCGGATGCCGTGTGGAAAAAATTGGCAATAAGCTGGATGTTCTTCCTTATTATTATGGGTTTTGTCAATTTAGCTGTCGCTTATCCTTTTTCCGCAGAGCGTGAGGCCGTCTGGAACAATTACAAATTTTTCGGTGCCATTCCGCTGACTTTCCTTTTTTCTTTGGCACAAGTTATCTATCTGAACCGTTACCTCCCCAAGGAGAACAAAAATGACTGAACAATACTATATGCTGCTGGCAACAGACGGCGAAGATGTGCATGAGGCACGTATGGCAGCCCGACCCGACCATCTGGCCCGCTTGGAACACCTGCAATCTGAAGGCCGCCTGCTTACTGCCGGTCCAAACCCATTACCCGACAACGCCGACCGTGTTTCCGGCAGCCTGATTATCGCTTCTTTCCCCTCACTCGATGCAGCCCAAGAATGGGCGGAGCAAGACCCTTATGTGGCAGCGGGCGTATACGAAGAAATATTGATCAAACCCTATAAAGCGGTTTTTAAATGACGCTCTGCACGGAACAGCAAATTCAGACGGCCTTAGGGCATTTAAGTCCCGAGATATTCGAATTCTCCGACGAAAGCCACCTCCATGCCGGACACGCCGGCAATAAAGGCGGCGGACATTACCGCATCCTTGTGGTAAGTACGGCCTTTAACGGCATCCCGCGCCTACAGCGTCAACGGATGGTTAAAGAGGCTTTGCACGAATGGTTTTCAGACGGCCGCATCCATGCCCTCAGCATCCGCGCGCTCACACCCGACGAATACTTCCATCAGATTTAAGCGAGAAACAAAATGAAAAAGCACTACTTCCTCCCTGCATTGATCATGGCACTATTTTCAGGCGGCCTAATGGCCGAAACCCTGCTAACCGTAAACGGCAATAAAATCGACAGCCGAGAAATCGACCGGCAAATCAAACTGATCCGCCAAGACAACCCCCAAATTCCCGATTCACCCGAACTGCGCAACGAACTTCTCAGCAACACGGTTACCCGCATGTTGGTCAATCAGGAAGCACGCCGTCTGAAACTGGAACAAGGGCAGGAGTTTAAAACCGCCAGCGAAAATGCACGCAAATCAGCCAAAGAACAAGGCGCCGATAAACATCCCGACTTCAAACAACAGTGGGAAGACTTCCAGGCCGAACTGCTGGCTGAAGCCTTTGTTGCCCACATCGTCCAAACCGACCCCGTCAGCGACCAAGAAGTTCACCAGGCCTATGACGAAAGTAAAAAATACTACCAAGGCAGCAGCGAAGTCCGGCTTGGTGAAATACTGACACCCAAAAAAGCAGATGCCGAACAGGCCATCAAAGACCTGAAGGCAAAAAAACCGTTTACCGATACTGCCCGCAAATATTCCGCCGATCCAACAGTCAAACAAACCGGTGGCATCAATCCCGAATTTGATGCATTAAAAGACCTTGAACAAAGCGTGCCGCCGATTTACACCGCCGTAAAAGACTTGAAAAAAGGACAGTTTACATCCACACCGGTTGTCGGCAACGGCGTATTCGGCATTTTCTATATCCACGACAAACGCCCGCTGCAACTACCGCCATTCGAACAGGTTCAAAACAACATCCGTCACAACCTGCAGCAACAGAAAATCAGCCGGGCTGTCGGTGCGCTGTATCAAAAAGCCACCATTACCCCGGCAAACAAATAGGAAAGAAACATGAAACAGAAACGACTACTCACTTTTATCGCACTGGCATTAACCGGCATTTCCATCGCGGCGCCCCAAATTGATTCGGCACGCGTGGATGCCATGCTGGAACAGTTTAGCAATGCGGAACAAAACCAACTCCCTCCCGATGCCCGTCAGCAAATCGAAAAAACTTTGGCCGCAACCGACATACTGAAAGCAGAAGCCTTAAAACAGGGCTTGGACAAACAGCCTGCCGTCCAAGCACGTTGGAAGAATTTGGAAGCGCAATTTTATGCCTCCCAATACGAAGAACACTTGGTTAAAACCGTTTCCGTCAGCGACAGCGAGGCACTTGCCGCTTACGGCAACCTGACCCGCATCGTCAAACTGGCACAAGTCCGTTTTGCCACGGCAGACGAAGCACGCGCCGCACAGCAACTGCTGCTGAAAGGCTTAAGCTTCGAGAAACTGATGGAACGCTACCCCAACCCCGATCAGCCCGCCATGCAAGAACCTTTGCCGATTGGCCGCCTTCCGGTAGAAATTGCAAATATCATCGGCAATATGCAAAAAGGCGATGTCAGCCGCGAGCCGGTAGCCTATCAAAACGAATTCTACCTGTTCAAAATTACCGCCTCCGAGCAAGCACAGGATGCACCGCCGTTTGAACAAGTAAAAGAAGCCGTTATCCAGCAAGTGAAACGGCAGAAGGCACAGGAACAAATTGACCAACTGTTGAAAGCAAACGGTATTTCCCTGTAATACCGCCGGCGAAAGCATGAGGCCGTCTGAAAATGACTTTTCAGACGGCCTCAACTTCAAATACAGCCCGACAGGGTTATATAGTGGATTAAATTTAAATCAGGACAAGGCGACGAAGCCGCAGACAGTACAGATAGTACGGCAAGGCGAGGCAACGCCGTACTGGTTTAAATTTAATCCACTATACTTAAAAGTTATTCTGCACCCTTATAATGCTCTGACTCCTTCAAAATTTCAGGTTTCACGATTCCCTGTAAATCCTTAGTGGGAATGGTCAATTCAGGTCTGCCTAAAGAATACGCACCAATTTCGTTACTTTGATATAAGAACGTCAAACCGTTTTTATCGAAACGCCAGTTTTCCGTGGCGGAAAAATCATTGCCGTTATACTCGACAATATATTTCCGCGCGCTTTTTTCGTCATCCTCTCCTAATTCCACCAAATACTTGACATAGGCTTCTTTAAGCAGATGTGTCAGTTTGCCTTCTTGATTGGGTAATAGGATGTCATCCAATTTAAGCGGTTTCGGATTAGCAATGCCGCGTTTCAACACCGTCAGCGTATATACACCACTCCCATGCGCGCCACAAACATATCCCCAGTCTTCGTGGCCGAAAACGGCATAATTGGGCGTATAGCCTTCCAGTTCTAACGTATCCACATAGTCCAACGCACAAGGAGAACCACCATCTTCGCCGAGTTTCCTATTTTCCCGATTAGTCTCCTTTACGTCTTTGTCGCGTATTAAGGTCGTCTGAACCGATTTCTGTGTCGGCAGTTTGCCCCCCATTTGTTTTTTGACCCAGTTATCCAAATGCTTGTCGCCCGTAATCGGATAGCCGACGGTAAGTTTGTGGCAGGAGGAGGCAACACCCCTATTTTTACCGGCACAGGATTTGGCTTCCAATATTTTGTCTTTAAACGATAAAGGAGCAGCCTGAGCAGTTGCAGAAAAAACGAGGGACAGTGCTGCGGCGGCAAGCGTTTTGCGGAACATATCAACACCTATTAGGATTTGGATTTAATCAGCGGGAAGCCCAATGCTTCACGGCTTTCGACGTATTTCTGCGCGACGATACGGCTGAGGGCGCGGATGCGGCCGATGTAGGTGGCACGTTCGGTCACGGAAATGGCGCCGCGTGCGTCTAATAGGTTGAAGGTGTGTCCGGCTTTGAGGACCAGCTCGTAGGCGGGCAGGGCGAGACTGGCGTTTTCTTCGGCGAGCAGGCGTTTGGCTTGCGCTTCGTAGTCGTTGAACTGGCGCAGCAGCCAGTCGGCATCGCTGTATTCGAAGTTGTAGGTGGATTGTTCGACTTCGTTTTGGTGGTACACATCGCCGTAGGTGACGGTATTGCCGTCCAGCGTTTTTGCCCAAACGAGGTCATAGACGTTTTCTACGCCTTGCAGGTACATCGCCAAGCGCTCAATGCCGTAGGTGATTTCGCCGAGTACGGGAGTGCAGTCGATGCCGCCGACTTGTTGGAAGTAGGTGAACTGGGTCACTTCCATGCCGTTGAGCCAGACTTCCCAGCCCAAGCCCCATGCGCCGAGGGTGGGGTTTTCCCAGTCGTCTTCGACGAAGCGGATGTCGTGGACTTTGGGGTCGATGCCCAATTCGCGTAGGGAATCGAGATAGAGGTCTTGGATATTGGCGGGAGCAGGCTTGAGGGCGACTTGGAATTGGTAATAGTGTTGCAGGCGGTTGGGGTTGTCGCCGTAGCGGCCGTCTTTGGGGCGGCGGCTGGGCTGGACGTAGGCGGCAAACCAAGGTTCTGGGCCGAGCGCGCGCAGGCAAGTGGCGGGATGGGAGGTACCGGCGCCGACTTCCATGTCGAAAGGTTGGATGACGGTGCAGCCTTTGTCTGCCCAGAATGTTTGCAGTTTGAAGATGATTTCTTGGAAAGTGAGCATGGTAAAGTTGTGTATTTTGCAAAAGAAAGGCATTTTACTGTTTTGGCGGTACTTTGAATAGCTTGGGATAGCTTGCTTTCCTCATTGCATTTATAATGCGGAAAATTTTGTTTGGCTTATGTTAAAGGAATGTTATGAATAACGGTAAAAATGAACACAAAGAACAAAAAATCGGCCTGTGGCTGGTTGGCGGTGCGGCCGGTTTATCTGTGCTGACCATCCTGTTTTTATCGGTTTGGGGCTGGGAAACAGGCAAAATCGAAGGCTCTCCCACTTACGGCCAAGCCGCAGCCTCCGAAGTGGCCGCATCAGCCGTATCGCAAACCGCCGCATCCGAAAGCAACGAACCTGCCGTCATTACCGACTTAGAAACGGGCGAAACCGGCACGGCAGGCGGTTCGTTATTCATCATCCAAGAAGCACCTTCGCTTGAAGTCGAACTCGCGCCGTCCGAATCTGTCGGCGACAAAGGTCTCTCCGTCCCTGTTGAGGAAAGCGTCGTGCAAAACCAAGGTTCGGCAAACGAAGCGCAAGACGAAGCCCGCATCGTTACTGCAAACGGCGCAGTGAAATTCTACTTCGCCACAGGTAAAGCCGATGTTGCCCCGGGCGCGCAGGAAGCATTGAAAGATGTGCTGGTTGCGGCATTGGGCGGCAAAAAAATCGTAGTTTCCGGCTATCACGACAGCACCGGCAATGCGCAAGTCAACGAAGAACTGTCTAAACAGCGTGCATTTGCAGTCCGCACGGTATTGCTGGGCTTCGGCGTACCGGACAAACAAATCGAACTGCGCAAACCGAGCGACACCGAAGCAGGCAGCGGCGCGGAAGCCCGCCGTGTGGAAGTGTTCGTCGAGTAATCACTCCGATACACAGCGCATTGAATTTCAAAGGCCGTCTGAAAGCATCTGTTTTCAGACGGCCTTTCTGTCCGACGGACTTCTCTGTCGGCAGCAGGCGGAATATATAGTGGATTAAATTTAAATCAGGACAAGGCGACGAAGCCGCAGACAGTACAAATAGTACGGCAAGGCGAGGCAACGCCGTACTGGTTTAAATTTAATCCACTATACGAATCCGCTATAAATTTCCCCCTCCATTAACTCCTTCACGGTTTGAACAATCTTGGATTTCCCCGCCCCGCCCTGCCCTGCCTGAAATTCAAGCCATAACAGGTTCGCGTCAAGCCATCCGCCTCCGTACCAATAAGGCCGTCTGAAAAACGTTTCCGCTTTGCGGCTGATGTTTTTCAGACGGCCTTTTACCGATACGGGTCAAACCCTTGCCTTATTTTGCGTTCTGCCGGTACCACTCGATAAACGCATCGGGTTGGACAAAGCCCAACAAGGCTTCGCCGTGGCTGCCGTCGGCTTTAACCACAAACACGCCCGGCGGGCCGAACAGGCCGTATTCTTTCAACAAAGCCTGATGATCGGCGGTATTCGCAGTTACGTCGGCTTGGAAGAAACGGTTCATCGGCACGGCCTGACGCACTTGCGGCGTATTCAAGGTGTAGGCTTCCATTTCTTTGCACGACACGCACCAGTCGGCGTAGAAATCCAGAATCACCGGCGTATCCGGGTCTTCCTGCCATGCCGCCGCCATTGCGGCTTTCAGCTCGGCCACATCGGTAAATTTATGGGCGGTTTCCCCGGCCGGATGCAGGGTCAAAAAACGGTGCATCGCGGTTTGTCCGCCGCGCAGACTTTGCAGGCCGAACCAGCCGCCGCACGCCAGCAGGAATACTGCCAAAACGGCAGAAACGGTTTTCAGACGGCCTTTCTGTCCGCCAAGCTTCATCAGCAGCAGGACGGCCGGAGCAAGCAGCAGCAGGGTGTACAGCGTCGCGGCAAGGGCATAAGGCAGGAAGGACGAGGCCAGATAAACCGCCACAGCCAGCAGGATAAAGCCAAAGGTGTATTTGACGCCGTTCATCCAATCGCCCGCTCTGGGCAGGATATGGCCGCCGAAAGTGCCGATGATGACCAGCGGCACGCCGGTACCCAGCGCCATGGCATATAGTGCCAGGCCGCCGAGCACGGCATCGCCGGTTTGGCCGATGTAGCCTAGTGCCAAGGCAAGCGGCGGGGCGACGCACGGGCCGACAATCAGGGCGGAGAACATGCCCATGCCGAATACGCCGGCGATTTTGCCGCCCGACAATTTGTTGCTCTGCTGTTGGAAATAGCTTTGCACGGCGTTGGGCAATTGAATGTTGAACAGGCCGAACATGGACAACGCCAGCACCACCATCAGGGCGGCCGCAGACAATACGACGGCCGGCTGTTGCAGCCAAACGGTCAGCAGCGCGCCGGTCAGCCCGGCAATCACGCCGACGATGGTATAAGTCAGCGCCAAGCCTTGGGTGTACACCATCGTCAGGGCGAAGGCGCGGCCTTTTCCGGCGTTTTTATCGCCGACCACGATGCTGGAAACAATGGGAATCAGCGGATACATACAGGCAGTGAAGCTCAATCCCAGCCCGGCAGTAAAAAACGCCAATAAATTGGCGCTTAAGGTGTCCCACGACAGTTTGAAACGGCTGCTGTCGGCCTTGTTTGCCGGAGCGGGCGGCACGGCTTCCGCTTCGTTCAACGTGGCTTTCGGCGCGGTAAACCGATTGGAAGGCTTGTCGGCCGCACTATCGCTTTGCACCGTGTGCAACCCTTCGCGGTCGATTTCGAATGTGGTTTCGTTCGGGGGATAGCACACGCCGACATCGGCGCAGCCCTGATACAGCACGGTCAGCTTATATGTGCCCGAAGGGGCGGCCTTATAAGGGAAAACCGCTTGGGCGGCGTGGTAATACACGGTTTGCTTGCCGAAAAATTCGTCTTCCTTTTCTTTGCCGGGCGCGTATTGCGTGTCGCCGAACGCGGTTTGCGGCTCGGCGGCGACGGTTATCTTGTCACGGTAGAGATAATAGCCGTCGGCGATTTTGAATTCGACGGTTACGCCCTGCTTGTCAGCCTTCACCTGCGGCACAAACGCCTGTTCGGGCGGCAGCAGTTGCGAGGCATCGACGGCGAAGGCGCGGCTCAGGCTGAAGAAGGCGGCAAGGAAGAAAATCAATTTTTTCATTGTACTGACTCGGTTGTGGATTGGCTGCAACGGGCGGTTTATAGACATTTCCCGCCATACTGTCAAACGGTTTGCCGACAAATATTGAGCAAACTCAGCAAAGGGCGGATTATGCGTTCGAATGCGGGCGGCGAATCGTCGGAAAGTCGCATTCGCAGGCAGAATTGCAACAGGCCATCTGAAAAAACCGTTGCGGCATTTTTCAGACGGCCTCTTCCGCCCGCATCGGGCATGGCGATGGCGGCCAAACAAAAAGACGGCACGCCATGCCGCCCGAGGCGTTAATAATCGACTCTGATTTTCGGCTGCTGCTTCGCGGCCTGATATTCGCCTTCCAGCTCGAATTGCAGCGGATAAAGGTTCAGCTTTTCCATCAGCAGGCGGTCGCCGTCTTCGCCAGGGTTTTCGGTGGTTAAGAGCTTGTCGCCGTAGAAAATCGAGTTCGCGCCCGCCAAGAAACACATTGCCTGCATGGATTCGGGCATGTTGCTGCGCCCCGCCGATAGGCGGACGTAGCTCTCGGGCATGGTAATCCGCGCCACGGCGATGGTGCGCACGAACTCCGTCCAGTCCAAATCTTCGGCATCGGCCAGCGGCGTGCCTTCCACTTTGACGAGCTGGTTAATCGGCACGCTTTCGGGCTGCGGGTCGAGGTTGGCGAGGCTGGCAATCAGTCCGGCACGCTCGGCGCGGGTCTCGTTCATGCCGACGATGCCGCCGCAGCAGACTTTCAAACCGGCATTGCGGACTTTGCCCAAGGTGTCCATGCGGTCTTCGTGTTTGCGGGTATGAATGATGTCGTTGTAGCGCTCAGGGTCGGTGTCGAGGTTGTGGTTGTAATAATCCAAACCTGCTTTTTTGAAGTCTTCAGCCATGCCGTCTTCGAGCATGCCGAACGTGCCGCACACTTCCATGCCCAGCCCTTTGACCGCGCTGATGATTTCGGAAACCACGGCCACGTCTTTCGGCTTCGGCCCGCGCCATGCCGCGCCCATGCAGAAACGGCTGGCGCCGCGCGATTTGGCGATTTTCGCTTTTTCGACGATTTCGTCCACATCCATCATCTGCTCTTTGCCCAGATTGGTGTTGTGGTGCGCCGATTGCGGGCAGTAGGCGCAGTCTTCGGGACAGCCGCCGGTTTTGATGGACATTAAGGTGGAAAGCTGGATTTCGCGCGGGTTGAAATGGCTGCGGTGGATTTCGGCCGCCTGAAAAACCAAATCCAGAAACGGCAGGTCGAACAGGGCTTCGATATCGCATTTTTTCCAATAACGCGCGGTCGGATGCGGCTTGCGCTCGGTTTGGCGGCGCAAGGCAACGGGAGATACGGTCATATTGTGTTCCTTTGTGTTCGCAGCGGCGCAATGACGCTGACCGGCCCAACCGTCATCGCAATGATGCCGGCGGCACTTTCAGGGGAATAAAGATTTAACGCTTGCCGAAGGATTCAGGCCGTCCGAACCCGCCGTTTGGCAGGGCTTCGCGCTAATCTTGCGGGGTGTATTCATTCAAATCGATTTCTTCGGGCGGATACAAAATCCACGAAATACCGTCGGACTGCTGTTTGACATGCCACACGACCACGCCGTGCGTATGCGTCCACATATGCCGGGTACCGTCTATATCGTTGATGGCAAACGGCGGTATCCACATCAGCGAAATTTCGCCGTCCCCCGCCCAGCCTGCCTGCAAAAACCGCTGCCGCGCGATGTCCAGATAGGGTTCGGCATTATCGACAAAGCCGGCCGGATTCAGGCCGAAGTGCAGATTATCCACATATTCAAACCAAATCAGCTTGAATTCGTGCAGTTTTTGCGGCGGATAGGGAATAACGGCCGCTTTCGGAATGGTGTATGCCATGATGCAGAGTTTAAACGGAATCGGGTGTATCAGGCCGTCTGAAAAGCGCGCGGCAGTTTAACATTTTTTAATTTCGGGCGGCAAACCGTCAGCCCGATAATTCAAACTCAGGCAGTCTGATGCGGAAAGCGGCGGTATCATGTTTCTTTTTCGAGTCCGAGGCCGTCTGAAAAGGTGTTTTCAGACGGCCTCTCCGTTTTGCCTTAGGCCAGCAGCATTTCCTGCATCAGCTTCATGCCCCACTGCCACCCTTGCAGCGGCCCGTTCAGACGGCCTGCCTGCGGCGCGGCCAATAATGTCGCACGCCACACCTGCGCCTGCCGTCCCGCCCATTCTTCGGGACAGTCGGAATCGTCGCGGCCGACGACCAATGCGGTGCGGCAGGGGCAGCGGACGCGTTGGAACGTATGCTCGGCATCATCGGGGAACGCGGTTTGCAGCGGGGCGGCGAGGATGATGTTGCGCACCCGCCGCTGCGAGAGGATGTCTGCCCGATACAGCCAAGCCAGCCAGGCCGACACGCCTGCGCCGTGGGCAACGACGGCGACGTTTTGACTGTGTATCTGCTCCCAGGCCGCCTGAATCCGCCGCTGCCATTCATCTATGCTTTGGCTGCGGGACGCGGCGGCCGTGCGGATGGTGGGATAGCTCACCGCCCAGCGGTCTATCCACATTTCGGCTTCGTCGGCATCGCGGACGAGCAGCAGGGTGAGGTCTTCCAGTTCTTGGCTTTGCATAGCGGTCGGGTTGTCGGTAAAAAAGACGGGCTGGGTTTGACGGTGTATCCCGTGTCCGTTCGGCGGGAATCGGGAGGCCGTCTGAAACGTTTTTTGTTTTGTAAAAACTCAGTTTGCTTCGGCGGATTCGTTTTGGCTTCGCAGAAACTCAGCCTCCTGCGGCGGCTTCGTTTTCAGACGGCCTTTTTTGATGCTACAAAGGCCGTCTGAAAAAACAATGTTTTTATTCTTCGTGCCCCAGAATCATGGAGCCTACGCCCTCGTCGGTAAACACTTCCAGCAGGAGGGCGTTGGGAACACGTCCGTCTATGATGTGGACTGCGCCGACGCCGTTGGAGGCCGCTTCGATGGCGGAGGCGATTTTCGGCAACATGCCGCCGTAGAGTGTGCCGTCGGCGGTCAGTTCGTCGATGCGGCGCGGGGTGAGGCGGGTCAGCAGGCTGCCGTTTTTGTCTAGCACGCCTGCGGTGTTGGTCATCATAATCAGTTTTTCGGCCTTCAGCTCTTCGGCCAGTTTGCCGGCGACGAGGTCGGCGTTGATGTTGAAGGCACCGCCGTCTTTGCCCACGCCTATCGGGGCGACGACGGGGATGCAGCCGCGTTCGATGATGCCGGTAATCAGGGCGGTGTCTATGCTTTCGACCGTGCCGACGCGGCCGATGTCCGCTTGTGTTTGTTCGGGGGTGTCGATGAGGAGTTTTTCCGCTTTGATGAAGTGGTTGTCGCGGCCGGTGATGCCAACGGCTTTCGCACCGCTTTGGTTGAGCAGGGAGACGATTTCTTTGTTGACGAGGCCGCCGAGCACCATTTCGACGATGCTCATGGTTTCGTCATCGGTAACGCGCATTCCTTGTACAAACTCGCCTTTCTTGCCGATTTTTTCCAGCATTTCGTTAATCTGCGGCCCGCCGCCGTGGACGATGACGGGGTGGATGCCGACGAGTTTGAGCAGGGTGATGTCTTTGGCGAAGCCTTCTTTCAGATGTTGCTCGGTCATGGCGTTGCCGCCGTATTTGACGACGAAGACGCTGCCGGCGAAGCGGCGGATGTAGGGCAGGACTTCGGCCAATACGGCGGCCTTGGTTTCGGCTGTTACGGTGTTGTGCGGTACGTTCATGTGCTTGCCTTTTTTCTGTCGGGTCGTAAACGGGGCTTTTGCCGGGCAGAGGCCGTCTGAAAGGGCGTTTTCAGACGGCCTGTTAAGTTATTTGCGCTTTAAGATGTATTGGCGGACGGCGGCGTTGTGTTCGTCGAGGGTGTGGCTGAACTGGCTCAGGCCGGTGTCGTCCATGCGGGAAACGAAATACAGATATTTTTCCGAAGAGGGGTGGGCGGCGGCCTCCAGTGCGGCTTTGCCCGGCAGGGCGATGGGCGTGGGAGTGAGGCCGTTGCGGGTGTAGGTGTTGTAGGGGGTGTCGCGCCGGAGGTCGGCTTTGCGGATGCGGCCGTTGTAGGCGTCGCCCATGCCGTAGATGACAGTGGGGTCGGTTTGCAGGCGCATGCCGATGTTGAGCCTGTTGACGAAGACGGCGGCAACGTGGCGGCGGTCGTTTTCGTGGGCGGTTTCTTTTTCGATGATGCTGGCCATGGTCAGCAGTTCGTAGGGGGTTTTGTACGGCAGGCCGCTTTGGCGTTCTTCCCAGGCCTGATTGAGGTTTTTCTGCATGGTGCGGTAGGCGAGTTTGTAAAGTTGCAAATCGCTGCTGCCGGCATCAAGTTCGTAGCTGTCGGGGGCAAACAGGCCTTCCGCGCGGGTGTACCCTGCTTCGGGATCGATTTCTTTCAGCAGTTTTTCGTCGCTCCAGCCTGCGGTTTCGTGTTTCAAATCGGCGGTCTGGTTGATGATACGGCGCATTTGGGCAAAGCGCATGCCTTCGATGATTTGTACGGTTACGGTGTCGGACTCTGCTTTTTTCAGTTTTTGCAAAATCTGCCAGGCCGAAACTTTCTGCGGCAGTTTGTAGCTGCCGCTTTGCAGGCGGTTGTGTACGCCGAGCATGTAGGCCGCGCCGACCAGCACGTGGCGGCTGTAAATGATGTCGTCTTTGGCCAAACGGTTGCCGACGACGGCAATGCCCTGGCCGTTTTCGATTTTGATGCGGTAGGTTTGCGGGTTGGTTTTCGGCAAGAACAGCAGGGCGGCGAAAACGGCCGCCGATAGCAGCATCAGTGCCGAAAGGAAAACAAAGGCTTTTTTCATAGGGAAAAGCGGGAATGCAAAGGGCGGCAGTATAAAGGCAAAGAATCCGTCGGGCAATTTCAGACGGCCTGTTTGCCTCGGCGGCTGCCTGCGGGTAAAGTATCGTTGTTACCAACACCTGTTGAAAAAGGAGTCGGCAGATGAAGAACGGACAAGGCAGTCGGCCTGAAGATATTATCGACGTCAAACCGGTCAGGGTGGAAAGCCAACGGCAGGCGGCAGGCGTGCCCGATATGACCGAAGAGCAGCGGCGCAATTATATGTATGTGATTTACGGCCTGTTTGCCGCCGGCATTTTTACCGGCGGACTGGCCGTCCTGATCGGCGCCGTCATCGCCTATGCCAAACGCGAAGACATGGCCGGTACGATTTATGCCGACCACATCAGCTTTTTAATTAAAACCTTCTGGGTTTCGCTGGCCGGATTTGTCATCTGCTCCATACTGATGCTGGTTTTAATCGGTTTTTGGCTGATGCCGCTGGTGGGAATATGGTATGTCTTCCGTGTCGTGGTCGGCATCATCCGCCTGCTGGACAACCGAACCGTAACTCCCGACGGCTGGCTGATGTAAGGCTTTTTCTGTTTTTCAGACGGCCTCCAATCGCCATGAGGCCGTCTGAAAACTTCCAAAACCGTTTCACAGACAATACGGACAAGCATCATGGACACTTGGCACAACGGCCGCTGGTCGGGTGCGCGGCAGGCCTTTTCGCCCAACTGCGAACCGCGTCCGGCAGGCGAAACCGTCGGACTCGCAGTCATCCACAACATTTCCCTGCCGCCGTTCGAATACGGCACCGGCGCGGTGGAGAAACTTTTTACCAACAACATCGACGAAACGGAACATCCGTTTTACAGCGTCATCAAAGACCTGCGCGTTTCCAGCCACTTCTTCATCACCCGCACGGGCGAAACGGTGCAGTTCGTCTCCTGCGACGACATGGCCTATCATGCGGGCGCGTCCTCGTTTCGCGGCCGGGAAAAATGCAACCGTTTTTCAGTCGGCATCGAACTGGAAGGCTGCGACTTCGAACCCTTCGCCGACGAACAATACGACGCGCTAAACCGCCTGCTCGCCGCCCTGCGCCGCCAATACCCGATAACGGCCGTTACCGGCCACCAAAACATCGCCCCCGGCCGCAAAACCGACCCCGGACACTTCTTCGACTGGGCACAAATAGGCGGCTGCGACGGCGCACAGGCCGTCTGAAAAAGCAATACGGCTGATGACGGCGGCGAATTTCGCTATAATCCCCGCCATTGCCAATCAAATAAGCGACAAACGGAAACTTATGGACGCAAAAATCTGGATTGCGGCCGCCATCGGCCTGCTGATTATCTTGGGCGTAATCGCCTACAACATGTATCAGGAAAACCAATACCGCCGCCAAGTGCGCGAACAATTCGGCCATGCCGACAAAGACGCGCTGCTTGAAAGCCAAACCGAATCCGTGCGCGACGGCAAAACCCACGGCGTCGCCGCCCCGCAGGGCAAGCAGGGCAAACCGCTGGTCGTCGTCCGTCAGGCAGACGTCTCCCGCGAAGATGCCCCGCCTGCGGCTACAGCCAAAGCGCAAGTGAAAGCCGGAAACAGCCGCCCCGCACCGGCCGACCTCTTCTCCGAACCCGACCAGGCCGAGACAGCACAAAACGAAGCAGCCAAACCGCTGTCGTTTGCCGAAATCCGCGAACAGGAGAAAAAACCCGCGCGTGAAAAAGCCGTCCTCGTGATGGAGCAATTCCTCGCCGAACACGACAGCGGCAAGAAAAACACAGACACCGAAGCAGAAACCAAGGAATCCGTCCTTCAGGAAGCCGGCAGCACAGACGGCAACTACACCTTCGCTTCCGTTGCCGCACCCAAATACACGCAGGAAAAAAACACCGCCAAAGGCAAATTGCTGATGGACTTGGACGACATGGTGAAACAGGAGCTGCCCTGGTTCGAACCGCGCTTCGACTACATGGCCTACATCTCCCTGAGCGAGCCGCAGGAATTCCGCTCCCTGCCCCGCTTCTCCGGCCGCCACCGCTTCCAAATCGCCGGCTGCACCATGGACGGCGTATGGCAGACCGTAGAACCCGTGCCCAACATCTATTACCAAGGCTTCATCGTCGCGCTTCAAGCCATCTCCCGCAAAGGACTGGCCACCATGCAGGAATTGGAAGCCTTCGGCAGCCAAGTCAACGAATTTGCCGCCAAACTCGATGCCGGCATGAAACTGATGGACATCCCCACCTTCCTCGAAACCGCCCGTCCTTTGGACGAATTGTGCGAACGCGTCGACCAAAGCATCGCCATGCACCTGATTTCGCGCACCTCCGTCAGCGGTACCGAACTGCGGGCCGCCGTCGAGCGCGCGGGCTTCGAATTGAGCCACGACGGGGCATTCCACCTCGACAACGGCAACGGCCGCCCGCTGTTCAGCATCGTTACCATGGACGGCAGCGCGTTCACCGCCGCCCTACTCTCTTCCCAGCCTTATAAAGGTTTCAGCATCCTGTTCGACATCCCGCATGTTCCCGCAGGCAGCAAAAACTTCGACCGCTTCATGGATTTGACCGTCCGCTTCTCCAGCGAGCTGGGTTTGGACTTGGTTAACGACAAACTGGAAGAACTGTCTATGGAATGGCTGAAAGATGTCGGCCGCTACGTCAATGCGCGACAGGAAGAAATGCGCAAAGTCGGCATCGAACCCGGCGGCGAACTGGCGCAACGGTTGTTCTCCTAATTCGGACAGAATCTGCCTCAAGGCCGTCTGAAAATCAAAACGAGCACATGTTAAAATGCGCCCGTTTTGATTTTCAGACGGCCTTTTCAATATGACCACCCCGGCACAACACATCCGCCACCTCACCGACCTCCTCAACCGCTACGCCTACGAATACTACACCCTCGACGCACCCAGCGTACCCGATGCCGAATACGACAAATTATTCCGCGAACTCGAAGCGTTGGAACGAAACCATCCTGAACTCAAACTGCCCGACAGTCCGACCCAGCGCGTCGGCGGCGAGCCTTTGGCGGGATTTGCCGAAGTGCGCCACGAAGTGCCGATGCTGTCGCTGACCAACGCCTTTTCCCCGCAAGATGAAAACGGCGTGTTCGACCATGCCGAAATGTACGCTTTCGACCAACGTGTGCGCGACGGCTTGGACGGCGGCAATCCCGAATACGTTATCGAACCCAAATTCGACGGCCTCGCCATCAGCCTGCTCTATCGCGACGGCGTATTGGTACAGGCGGCGACGCGCGGCGACGGCACAACGGGCGAAGACGTTACCCAAAACGTCAAAACCGTCGCCAACATTCCTCTGCGGCTGCACGGTGAAAATACGCCCGAACTCATCGAAGTACGCGGCGAGGTACTGATGCAAAAAGCCGATTTTGCCGCCCTCAATAAAAGACAAGCCGAAAATGGACAAAAACCCTTTGCCAATCCGCGCAACGCCGCCGCCGGCAGTCTGCGACAACTCGATTCACGCATCACCGCGCAACGCAAACTGCACTTTTTCCCCTACTCCGTCGCCCGTCAGCAAGGCGGTTTCGTCGCGGAAGAACACATCCAAGAACTCGCCTATTTCCAAGAACTCGGCTTCAGCCTGCCTTACGGCAATTTCGGCTGTTTCAAAAATATCGACGAAGTATTGGCGTTTTACGAACAAATGCAGCAAAAACGCCCCGAACTGCCCTACGAAATCGACGGCATGGTGGTCAAAGTCAACAGCTTGGCGCAACAGCGCGAACTCGGCTTCATCTCCCGCGCGCCACGCTGGGCGATTGCCCACAAATTCCCCGCCGAAGAAGCACTGACTGTCGTCGAAGCCATAGACGTACAAATTGGGCGCACCGGCGCGGTTACCCCCGTCGCCCGCCTGCAACCCGTATTCGTCGGCGGCGTAACCGTCACCAACGCCACCCTGCACAATCAGGACGAAGTATCGCGTAAAGACGTGCGCGTCGGCGATACCGTCGTCGTGCGCCGCGCCGGAGACGTGATTCCCGAAGTCGTGCGCGTGATTTTCGAACGCCGCCCGATGCAGGAAACCGCCGTTGCCGTTTCAGACGACCTCAAGCAGCAACAAGACGACTTGTTTGCCGAAACACCGTCCGCAAACCAAACCCAATCCGTTCCGCTCCACAAGCCCTACCGCCTGCCAACCCACTGCCCCATCTGTCGCAGCGAAATCGAACGCGAAGAAGGCGAAGCTGTCGCCCGATGCAGCGGCGGTATGCTTTGTCAGGCACAACGCGCACAAGGCTTAATCCACTTCGCCTCGCGCAAAGCCATGGACATCGACGGACTCGGTCAAAAACAAATCGAGCAACTTGTCGCCCAAGACCTCGTCCGCCATTTCGCCGACCTCTACCGCCTCGACATCCCGACCTTGCAAAAAATGAAGGAAACGGCAGATAAAGGGTCGTCTGAAAACGAAAACGGCGACGCAGAAACGGTTTCAGGCGACCTATCTGAATCCAACACCCAAACCGGCAAAAAACAGCCGACCAAGTGGGCGGAAAACATCCTTGCAGGCATAGAAGCCAGCAAAACACCCGAACTCGCCCGCTTCCTGTTCGCGCTCGGCATCCGCCACGTCGGCGAACGCACCGCCAAAACGCTGGCGCAAGCATTCGGTTCACTGGAACACGTCCGCCGCGCACCCGAACCCATCCTCGCCTGCCTGCCCGACATCGGCACCGTCGTCGCCCGCTCCATCGCCCACTTCTTCGCCCAAGACGCGCAGCAGGCGATGATAGACGAGCTGCTCGCCGCAGGCGTTGCCCCGCAAACCCAAGCCGTTACCATCCCGCCCGCCCGCCACGCCGAGCCGCAACGCTGGATTGCCCGCCTGCCCGGTTTCAAAATCAGCGAAAACAAAGCCCAAGCCTTATGGGAACTCGCCGGCAAAAGCATAGAAGGCCTGCAAACCGACAAAGCCCTCCCCGCCGAATGGCAAGCATGGCGCAGCGAACCACAAAACGCCGCCCTGCTCGAAAACCTGAAAACCTTCTTTGCCCAAACGCCGTCTGAAAACCAAGAAGAAACTGTTTCCGACTGCCTCAACGAAGCCGTAGCAGGCAAAACCTTTGTGTTAACCGGCACCCTGCCCACCCTCAAACGCGACCAAGCCCAGGCCTTGATCGAAGCCGCAGGCGGCAAAGTTTCCGGCAGCGTGTCCAAAAAAACCGACTATGTCGTCGCCGGAGAAGCCGCAGGCAGTAAGCTGGAAAAAGCCAACGCCTTGGGTGTGGCGGTTTTGAGCGAAGAAGAACTTTTGGCGATGCTGGGCTGAATACCCGCCAAACATACCGCAGATTAAACTAGGAAATCCACGCATCGTAATTCCCCCATATACGGAAACAACGGCATAGAATTGCTGATTCGAATTTATAAAATAAGGTCGTCTGAAAATTTTCAGACGACCTTTATGGGTGTAAATAAAAGGAAAAATCATGGACAAAGGGAATAAACCCAATCGCTTATTATGGATATTAGGCGGAGCCGCCGTCGCTGCATTTCTTATCGTTTTGGGATTGTATATCGCTTATTTCAAAAACTTATCCATAACCAACGACTCCGCCACATGGGGAACATTTGGCGACTATCTGGGCGGTACGCTGAACCCCATCATCAGCTTCCTAGCCCTTATCGGCCTGCTCTACACCATTCATCAACAAGCACAGGAAATGCAAGCAACGCGTGAAGAATTGAAACAGGCGGCAGAACAGCAACGCCAACAGGTAGAGCAACAAAGCCGCCAGTCAGAGATTTTTAATCTGCAACAATTTGAATCGACATTTTTTTCTTTGCTGGAGCAGCATAATAAGGTTGTTGAAAGGATTGAAGTAGAATCAATATATGAAAAATTACATGATATTTACAATAAGAAACTTTATCAAATTACCACACGCAAACCATCAGAAGAGCTAAGTAATAGCCATGCAATAAAATCTATCAAACAGCATTACGAGCTCAAAAGCTATTTCAATCTTTTATTCCAAATTTTAAAGTTTATATCAATCAGCTTGTCAAAAAATAGCAAATCAAACAATAGCGAAGATTCGAAAATTACCATCAAAGATTTTGCCTCAGATAACAAAATATCCAAGAAAAAACTAAGCCAAGAATATATTACTCCTCAAGAAAGGATGTATAGCGACATACTCCGTTCTTTCATTCCAAATTACATTCTAAAATTACTGGCTTTAAACTGCCTGACGATTGATAAATTTTCACAAGATAATCAATTAGAGACTCTTTACAATTTTCAAGGTTTATTAAGCCGATACGCTCTACTGGAGCAATCACAATTAGTCTTTACAAACATCAACGAAATAAATGAGTCCTATCTTTTTAATGGCGATGACGCTATACACTTTCTTCTTTTAACCAGCCATGCAGATATAGCTCCTGCTTTCGGGAACAATAAAATATTTGATAAATCAAAATCTATATTTCAATATAAATTCGATTATTGGCTAACAGTAAATACAAAATCCTTACACGACAAACAATATGAATTAAAAAACATCAAAAGAAAAATTATTAGATTAGAACCCATGCTATGCGAAGAATATGAAAGGTTAGATATTTCTGAAAGAAAAGAACTGCTTATTTTACCTGAAGGGCAAAATTACTTCCGCCAACCAGACGATAATTTCAACGTATGGAAACAAGAGTATCTTGAGAAACTGAAAAATGAAAAAAAATATTATGAAGAAAAAATTAACGAAATTAATGCTGAGTTAAAACGAATAGAAGAAAACAAAAAAGCATGGTTGGAATTTCTACAAATTGAAGATAACTAAACGATTTATTCCGTCTCATAATTTTCACTTCGAAAAGGCCGTCTGAAAACACCGTTTCAGACGGCCTCCAGCATTTTATCCAACTGCGCAAGATGATGCGCCAACGTCGGGTCATAATTCAAAGCCTGCAAGGGGGAGGCAATGCGGTGCGCACCGCCTGCTTTCAGGGCAATTGCGCGGGCGACGGCATCGGCCAAAGTCTGCGGGTTGGCGCGATTGAAGAAAAAGCCCGCTTCGGGTTTCATCACTTCGCAACAGGCCATGTTGTCGGCCAGTACGACGCGCGTGCCGCACAACACCGATTCGATGCCCACCAAGCCGAAGGGTTCGTAAAGCGAGGCCATGATGGTGTAATCGGCGGCGCGGTATAAATCGGGCATATTGTTGCAAAAGCCGAGTTCCTGCACATTCTTCATCGGGCGCGGCAGTGGCGAACCGGCTACGGCCAGCCTGACGGGCAGCTCGGTACGTTCGAAAAATTCTGCCAGCAAATCCAATCCCTTGCGTTTGTGGCCGGTAGACGGAAACAGGAAAACGGTTTCATCGTCGCGCCAACCGTTTTGCCGGCGTGTGGCGGCGATGCCGTCCGGACGGGGAGAAAAGCGTTCTGTGTCGGCCGGCGGATAGATGGTGCGGATTTTTTCAGACGGCACTTGATACAGTTCCACCAGTTCGCGCCGCATCATTTCCGAATGCGCCATGATGGATTTGGCCGTGGCGTAGTTGCTGCGGTTGCGGCGGATGGCCAGTCGGTCGATGAGGTTGGGCTTCTGCCCCATCGCGCGCAGGTAGCCCAGATGGTTGCCGCCGCAAATGTATACGTCGGCATGGTCGGCGGGGTTGCAGGCAATCAGGTATTCGTCTTTGCGGCGGATGCTGTCGAGCTGGCGGGCGAAAAAAAACGGCCGCAATTTTTTCGGGATTTTTTTTTGGTTGATTAAAACGGGTTCGATGTGCCGGTAAATCGGCAGTGTGTCGTCAAATTTCGCCGCATATACTTTCACTGTACGCCCTTGTGCCGTCATTTGCTTGACCAAGTCGAAAGTATAGCTTTCCATGCCGCCGCCGCTGCGGAAAACGTTGATGCTGATTGCGGTGTTTTTCATCAAGATTTCCTTAATGGTTGAACTCCGCCCTTTGGGGCGGCAGGTTTGGGGGTTTATTCAGGGCACGCATGGGCATACGCCTTATGCACACTCCGGCGTGGTAAATCTTCGGGGCCCCTTGTCAAAATTATTCGGATTTTACCCGAAAACATTTGAAGAGGCCGTCTGAAAACGTTTCAGACGGCCTCAATCACTCAATCGAACAACACCGCCTGATTTAGCGGCCTGCCTGCCAAGTCTTTGGGCGACAAATTCGGTTCGCCTTGCAGCGGCCAATTTATGCCAACTGACGGATCGTTCCAAATCAGCGAATGTTCGGCTTTCGGGTTGTAATAATCCGTGCATTTGTAGACGAACTCGGCCTCATCGCTCAAAACGTAAAAGCCGTGGGCGAAACCTTCGGGTACCCACAGTTGGCGTTTGTTTTCCGCGGACAGGATTTCGCCTGCCCATTTGCCGAAAGTCGGCGAGCCTTTGCGCATATCGACAGCAACGTCAAATACTTCGCCGACAACGACGCGCACGAGTTTGCCTTGCGTATTTTCGGTTTGGTAATGAAGGCCGCGCAATACGCCTTTGCCTGATTTGGAATGGTTTTCCTGCACGAAGGTACGGTCGCAGACGTTGACCTTAAACCATTCGTCGCGGAAGGTTTCCATAAAAAAGCCGCGCGCGTCGCCGAAGACTTGCGGTTCTAAAAGTTTGACTTCGGGAATGGTGGTATCAATGATTTTCATTGTTTTATCTTTCATCTAATAGGCCGTCTGAAAAGTTTCAGACGGCCTCAAACATTATTTTTTCAACAAGCGCAGCAAATATTGGCCGTATTGGTTTTTTGCCATCGGGCGGGCCAGTTCTTCCAAGCGGCCGTCTGAAAGCCAGCCGTTGCGCCAGGCGATTTCTTCGAGGCAGGCGACTTGCAGGTCTTGGATGTTTTGCACGGTTTGGACGAATGAGGCGGCTTCGTGCAGGCTTTCGTGCGTGCCGGTGTCCAACCAGGCAAAACCGCGCCCCAAAAGTTGGACGGACAATGAACCGTCGTCAAGATACATTTGATTCAGACTGGTGATTTCCAATTCACCGCGTTCAGACGGCCTGACTTGTTTGGCGAACTCTATCACGCGGTTGTCGTAAAAATACAAGCCTGTTACCGCCCAGTCGGATTTGGGTTGTTTCGGTTTTTCTTCGATGGATAAGGCATTGAAGTCTTTGTCAAATTCAACCACGCCGAAGCGTTCGGGGTCTTTGACCTGATAACCGAAGACGGTTGCCCCGTGCGTTTTTGCCGCCGCCTGCTTCAGGGTTTGGGTAAACGACTGGCCGTAGAAAATATTATCGCCCAAGACCAAGCAGACGTTGTCGTTGCCGATAAACTCTTCGCCGATGATGAATGCTTGCGCCAAACCGTCGGGGCTGGGCTGTTCGGCGTAGCTGATGGAGATACCGAAGTCGCTGCCGTCACCGAGCAGTCGTCTGAAAGAGGGATTATCTTCGGGGGTGGTGATGACCAAAATTTCGCGTATTCCCGCCAGCATCAATACGGACAGGGGATAGTAAATCATGGGTTTGTCGTACACGGGCAGAAGCTGTTTGGACACGCCGCGCGTGATGGGGTATAGGCGTGTGCCGCTGCCGCCGGCAAGGATGATGCCTTTCATGGGTTTCTCCTGAAGTATTGATGGGCCGGGTATTGTTTTAAGCCATATTTGAATAAGGCATTGAAACGAAGCAAGACGCAAATGATGTTTTCAGACGGCCTTGTATCTTAATAAAGGCCGTCTGAAAACTTATTTCCCCGTTCCCAAACGTTCCAGACGGTAACTACCGTTTAATACATTTTGCCACCAGGTTTTGTTGTCCAAATACCATTGCACCGTTTTACGGATGCCGGATTCGAATGTTTCCTGCGGTTTCCAGCCCAGTTCCCTGCCGATTTTGGCGGCGTCGATGGCATAGCGCACATCATGGCCGGGGCGGTCTTGCACGAAGGTAATCAAATCTTCGTAACGCGCCACACCGGCTGGTTTTTCGGGAACGAGTTCTTCCAGCAGGGCGCAGATGGTTTTGACCACTTCGATATTGGCTTTTTCATTATGGCCGCCGATATTGTAGGTTTCTCCAACAACGCCTTCGGTAACAACCTGATACAGCGCGCGGGCGTGGTCTTCGACAAACAGCCAGTCGCGGATTTGCATTCCGTCGCCGTATACGGGCAGCGGTTTGCCGTCGAGCGCGTTCAGAATCATCAATGGAATGAGTTTTTCAGGGAAGTGGTACGGACCGTAGTTGTTCGAACAGTTGGTTACGATGGTCGGCAGACCGTAGGTGCGCAGCCATGCACGGACGAGATGGTCGCTGGAAGCCTTGGAAGCGGAGTAGGGGCTGGACGGGGCGTAGGGCGTAGTTTCGGTAAACAAATCGTCCGTGCCGTGCAAGTCGCCATAAACTTCATCGGTGGAAATATGATGGAAACGGAAAGCTTCGCGTTTTTCAGACGGCATCCGTTGCCAATAGGCACGTGCGGCTTCAAGCAGGTTGAACGTGCCGACGATGTTGGTTTGGATGAATTCGCCTGCTGAATCGATAGAGCGGTCAACATGACTTTCCGCCGCCAAGTGCATGACGGCATCTGGCCGGTGTTGGGCAAACACACGGTCAAGTTCAGCACGATCGCAAATGTCCACTTGCTCAAAAGCGTAACGCAGGCTGTCGGCTACGTCGGTCAGCGATTCGAGATTGCCTGCGTAAGTTAACTTGTCGAGATTGATGACGGAATTTTGGGTATTTTGGATGATGTGGCGGACAACTGCCGAGCCGATAAAGCCCGCACCGCCGGTAACGAGGATTTTCATATAAGCATCATTAGTTTAAATAATTTAATACATCATGTATAGAATATCTATTCTTTAAACAACGCAATATTGCATATTCGATATAATTTATATAAATAAATTTATATTTTAAAGAATTAATCTACCGGATATAAAAGCGCGTAACGATGCGGTTTAAATATTCTATAATACAACTTTCTTAACGGCATATTATAGTGTCTGACTTTTCGCTCCCTATCTTTTATAAAGCTTTCCATCATATCATGGAAAAATAGACCATTTTCCTTATATAGGCTATAGTGCTTATTATATATTTTCAGCATATTGTCAGATTTCTTCTGCTTGGTTGCCGTATTGCATACGGAAGACGAATCTTCTCTTTGGCGATAAAAAAACAATGCTTCCGGTATTTTATAAGGTATGCCGCCATCTTTAATTATAGAAATAAACAAATCCCAATCTTCATACATCCCCAAATCAGTATCAAACCCCCCAACTTTATCGAAATGAGATTTTCTAATTAACGCAGTAATATAAATACCATTATTTAATAAGAAATCTTTCATTTTAAATTGCGGCTGCCACAATTGATTTTTCCTGCCAAAAAGTTGGACATCGCTATAAACAATAGATATTGATTCATCCTGTTCTGCAACCGACACACATTTTTTTAGATAATCCGGATGCAATTTATCATCCGAATCCAAACATACCAGATATTTCCCCGTTGCACGCCTAATCGCATTCATTCTCGCAATAATACAATAACTGTTTTTTTGTGAAATTACAGTTAAATTAGCATGTTTTTCCTTATATCTATTAAGCACATCCAATGTATTGTCAGTAGATCCATCATCAACGGCAATAACTTCAAAATCCTGTGAAGTTTGCGCAAACAAACTATCCAATGTTTCAGGCAGGTATTTAGCAGTATTAAAACAAGGAATAATGACGGAAACCAAGGGATTTTGTGTATTCATTTAAAGTCCTATTATTATTTTAATTGGGGAGATTTATTTCCTGATACGGGTTAATTTTTAAAATGTAGTTTATCCAATTGCCGAAACTATATTTTTTTCTTATAGATTCATCAATTTGAACATATGGTTTTTCTAAAAAATCATCCAGTGCGGCAAAATCATAACCATCCCAAATTAAAAAATTATTCGGATGATAAAAATCATAATACTTGACTTGAGGATTAGTCGTAATGAGTTTTTGTTGATAACCTAAGGCTTCAAAGGTACGGAAAGATAGGCCTTTATGCTCATCAATAACAAAGTCAATTAAAACCCTTGCCTGACGTGCCCTATTAATATTTTCTTCAAAATCAATTATTTTATCAATAATTGTTATACTATCATCAGGGTATGTCTTACGTCCGTCACCGTTCCTTTTCCAAAGAATGTTAATATCCGCCGTTTTCTTTCTTTCTTTAACATAACGGCCGAATCTGGCAATTACTGCCGCCCGGGAATCCATATGGACACCTGTAAAATAAAAGTCCAATGTCCTTTCAGGCACATTTTCTAAATTATTATCAAAATAAAAATTTGTGGCGGGCAACAGTGGATAATCCGGATTTTTTAAATCATCCGGATCAAATACATAAAATCTATCAAATTCTTTAATTAACGAATAGATGGCAGGAAATCGATGTAACCCGTCAAATTGATAATTAACCACGCCATGTTTGCTCTGCCGTTTCAGAAATCGAATGAATTCCTGGCTATATATATCGCCACTAATCAACAAAGCATAATCTAGCCCGCCTGCCTGCTTAATTTTTTCATTAATATTATTTTGTAGTACCTGCCATTTGAGCTGTTTTTTTGCATAGGTATCGTTATAAACAATTTTCCGCCACTTTACTTTCAACCAGCTGCCAAATGACGGATAACGGAAACTTTCTCCATTTTCCACAATATCGATAACGTTGAATCCATGATATTTTAGATTCTCATGTATCAGTTTATACAAACCCGATACAACCGGCATACCAAACAAAACGGTTTTAGCTGTCATGCTGCATTCCTAGATAAATCTAAAGCCGTCCAAATTCTCAGACGGCCTTGCAATTTTCGATTTACTCCCCCAATACCGCAATATCAGCTACCGCGTTCATCTGCTCTGCCAAACGGTTCAGCAGGTTCAGGCGGTTTTGTTTCACTGCGGGATCTTCAGCCATCACCATTACGCCGTCGAAGAAGGCATCGACTTGCGGTTTGACGGAAGCCAGTTCGGACAAGGCGGTTTGGAAATTGCCTTCGGCAACAGCAGCGGCGATTTTCGGCTGCAAGCCTTGTGCAGCGGCATACAGGGCTTTTTCTTCATCTTGTTGCAGCAGGCTTTCATTGACTTCGCCCAGCGCGGCATCGGCTTTTTTCAGCAGGTTTTGCACGCGTTTGTTGGCGGCAGCGAGCGCGGCGGCTTCGGGCAGTTGTTTAAACGCGGCAACGGCTTGCAGTTTGGTGGTCAAATCGTCCAAACGGCGCGGCTGTTTGGCGAGTACGGCGGCGACGATGTCTTGCGGATAGTCGTTTTGCAGCAACACGGCAAGGCGCGCCTGCATGAAGTCGGCGGTTTCAGACGGCGTTTTTTCGTTGAGCAAACCTTTGGGGAAGCTGTCGAAGGTCGTCTGAATCAGCTCGTTCACGTCCAAGCCATACTGCATCAGCATCCGCAAAATACCCAAGGCAGCGCGGCGCAGGGCGTAGGGGTCTTTGTCGCCGGTCGGGATCAAACCGATGCCCCAAATGCCGACCAGGGTTTCCAGTTTGTCTGCCAGCGCAACGGCAGTGGCGGTTTTGCTTTCAGGTAGCCTATCGCCGGCAAAACGCGGCTGATAGTGCTGCTCGATGGCTTCGGCGATTTCTTCGGTTTCGCCGTCTAGGAGGGTATAGTATTTGCCCATCGTGCCTTGCAGTTCGGGAAACTCGCCGACCATTTCGGTCACCAAGTCGGCTTTTGCCAAACGCGCGGCGCGTTCGGCTGCGGCGGCATCCGCGCCCAGTGCTTTGGCGATGTGGGCGGCAATGCTTTGCAGGCGTTCGATGCGTTCGGCCTGCGAACCGATTTTGTTGTGATAAACCACGTTTGCCAGCTTGGGCAGGCGGCTTTCCAAAGTCGCTTTCTGGTCTTGCTTGTAGAAGAACTCGGCATCAGACAGGCGCGCACGCAAAACGCGTTCGTTACCTTGGATGATGTGCGACGGGTCTTCGGTTTGCAGGTTGGAGACCAGCAGGAAGCGGTTCATCAGCTTGCCGTTTTGGTCGAGCAGCGGGAAGTATTTTTGGTTTTGCTGCATGGTCAGAATCAGGCATTCCTGCGGCACGGCGAGGAAATGTTCTTCAAAACCGGCTTCCAAAACAACGGGGTATTCGACCAGCGCGGTGACTTCGTCCAACAGGGCTTCATCGGCGGCAACGGTGGCTTTCAGACGACCTGCCTGTTCGTTCAAGGCTGTCTGAATCGCGGCTTTGCGCTCGGCAAACGAAGCGACGACTTTGCCTTGCTCGCGCATTTGTGCGGCGTAGCTGTCGGCGTTTTCAATGGTGATTTCGCCGCTGGAAAGGAAGCGGTGTCCCAAAGTTTGATTGCCGCTTTGCAAACCCAAAACGCTGACGTTCACGATGTCGCCGCCGTGCAGCACAATCAGCCCGTGAACGGGGCGCACAAAGGTAAACGTGCTGCTGCCCCAACGCATCACTTTCGGAATCGGCAGTTTCTTAACGGCTTGATTGATAATGTCTTCTAAAAGTTCGCCCAACGGTTTGCCGGTTTGGACGTATTCGTAGGCGTACACATCCTGCTTGCCGTCGTGGACGATGGTCAGGTCTTCGATTTTCGCGCCAGCACCGCGCGCAAAACCTTCCAAAGCCTTGGTCGGCGCGCCGTCTTTCATGGCATTCGCCACGGCAGGACCTTTTTTCACGATTTTCTGATCGGCTTGTACAAATTTGACGTTTTTGACTTGAACGGCCAAACGGCGCGGCGAGGCGTAGGCAGTAAATTCGGCTGCGCCGTCAGTCAGTTGCGCTTTTTCCAAGCCTTCGGCAACAGAAGCGGCGAAGTGGTTGCCTAAATTATTCAGGGCTTTAGGGGGGAGTTCTTCGGTAAGGAGTTCGATTAAAAGGGTTTGGGTTGTCATGCGGGTTTCTTTCAATTTTTTGTTTTGTACCAATCGGCTTGTCTCATTCAGGATTTAGAGGCAGGCCGTCTGAAAACGGAGCGGGAATGATAATGCGGCATTTGTCACGCCGTTTCCGGACGCTTGCTCAACTCGGCATAGTAGCCTTGTTTTTCCAATAATTCTTTATGCGTTCCTTCTTCAATGATGCGGCCGTCGCTCATCACGATGATGCGGTCAGCCTGCTCGATGGTGGTCAGGCGGTGGGCGACGATGATGCTGGTCCGGCCGTGCATCAGGCGTTCCAATGCTTGCTGAACCAGCCGTTCGGATTCATTATCCAGCGCGCTGGTGGCTTCGTCGAGCAACAGGATGGGTGCGTCTTTCAGGATGGCGCGTGCAATGGAAACACGCTGCCGTTGGCCGCCTGAAAGTTTGTGGCCGTTCGCACCGATTTCCATGTCCCACCCTTGCGGGTTTTGCCGGACAAAATCCCACAAGTTGGCGGCTTTCAGCGCGCGCTCCACCGAATCGGCATCGGCATTGGGGCAACCGTAAAGCACGTTATTATACAGGGTATCGTCAAATAGAAATACATCTTGGGATACCAAGGCAAACTGTTTGCGCAGGCTTTCCAAGGTCAAATCGCCGATGTCGATGCCGTCAAGCGAGATGCGGCCGGATTCGGGCGTAATGAAGCGCGGCAATAGGTTGATGGCCGTGGTTTTCCCGCTGCCGGAACGGCCGACCAGGGCGACTTTTTTCCCCGGCCGGATATGGAGCGTGAAATCGTCCAAGGCTTTGTTTTCCTGCCCGGGATAACGCACATCGATGTGCTCGAAACGGATGCTGCCTTTTGCGGTCTCGATGGTTTGCGTACCGTTGTCGGCTTCGTTTTCCGTATCGAGGAAGGCATATACGTTGTCGGCGGCGATGAACATGGCCTGCATGGGAATCCCGATGTTAGACAAGTTTTTAATCGGGCTCACCATTTGCAGCATGGCAATGATAAATGCCATGAACTCGCCGATGGTGGTCGCCCCGCTGCGGCTCTGCCACAAGGCGATGAAGATGACGACGGCTAATGCGGCTGAAGCAATGAACTCGCTGATGGGCGAACGGGCGGAGGAAGCCTGCGCGATTTTTTTGTTGATGCGGGTAATTTTTTGGTTTACCGCCGTAAAGCGGTCGAGAGCGTTTTGATAACCGCCGAACAATTTGACGATGCGGTGGCCCTGATGCAGTTCGTTAATGACTGTGGTCAGCTCCGCCATGCTGGTTTGTGCGCCGATTTGCGGTTCTTTCAGCCGGTTTCGGTAGTAGCGCGACAATCCCAGCAGCAACGGGAACATGACGACCACCACCAAGCTCAACTGCCAGTTGAGATACAGCAGGACACACACCAAACCGGCCACAATCAGGCTGTCCCGGGTAACGGTGATGAAAACATCGGAGGCATTGGAAATGGCGATATTGGCCTGAACCAAAAAACGGCTGGAAATGTTGCCCGAAGATTCGGCCTGCTGTTTTTCGGACGACAAGTGCAGCATTTTGTCGAACATGTCCTGCCGCAGGTGTTTAATCGCCTCTATGCCGACCCAGGAAAGCAGATAGCCGCTGGAAAAGCGGCCGATGCCGCGCAAGGCTACCAACACCAGCAGAAACAAAGGCACAGCCCAGATTTTCTGTTCCGTCCCCCAAATCAGGTAGTTCATTTTGTCTTTGAAGGCAATCAGTGCGCCGTACCAATGCGCCGCCTCGCCGGACACGGGTGCGGCCTGCGGCGCGGCAAAACCCTGATTGACCAAAGGGGCGATAAAGGCGGCGAGGTAGCTTTCCGTAGCCGCCACCACCATAATGGCCAGCAAAGCCCAGACAATGCGGATTTTGTAGGGTGTGAGGTATTTCAGCAGCCGCATAAAATTGCGGGTGTCTTTTTTATTGAACAGGCTGAAGTTTGTTTGTTCTGTCATTGGTTTCCGATTGGGATGTATTGCCTCGGTTTTATTTTTCAGACGGCCTCCGAAGGCCGTCTGAAAATCGGTGCGGCCGGATTCGGCGGCAAGGCGGATTATGCCACAAGCCACCCTCTTCCGCCTGGGCGGCACGCTTCGCGCCTGCCGGTCAAACCCCGGCGGCATACTGCCGCAGCAGTTCGCGGAATTGTCCGCCGGTTTCGGGGTGTTTCAAACCGTAGGCGACGGTGGCTTCAAGATAGCCCAGTTTGCTGCCGCAGTCGTAGCGCTTGCCTTCAAAAGCATGGGCGAGGACGAACTCGTGGTCCAGCAGGCGCGCAATGCCGTCGGTCAGTTGGATTTCGTTGCCTGCGCCGCGCGGCAGATTGGTCAGAAGGTCGAAGATGCGCGGGGTCAAAATATAGCGGCCGACAACGGCCAGGTTGGAAGGTGCTTCTTCGGGCTTCGGTTTTTCGACGATATTGGTAATCCGCTGGAAGTTTTTCAGTTTTTCCACTTCGACAATACCGTAAGAGCCGGTTTGCGACGGATCGACGGTTTCCACCCCCAGTACGCTGTTGCCGCTTTGATTGTAAACTTCGACCATCTGTTTCAGCGCACCTTTGGGCGCATCAATCAAATCGTCGGCAAGGATGACGGCGAACGGCTCGTCGCCCACAGCCGCACGGGCGCACAATACGGCGTGTCCCAAGCCCAATGCTTCGGTTTGACGGATGTAAAGGCAGGTGATATTCGGCGGCAGGATGTCGCGGACGTGTTCCAGCAGCTTGTCTTTATGGCGCATTTCCAATTCGGTTTCCAGCTCGTAGGCTTTGTCGAAATGGTCTTCGATGCTGCGTTTGTTGCGGCCGGTGATGAACACCATTTCCGTGCAGCCCGCTTCCACCGCTTCTTCCACCGCATATTGAATCAACGGCTTATCGACGATAGGCAGCATTTCTTTCGGGCTGGCCTTGGTGGCGGGCAGGAAGCGCGTACCCATGCCTGCAACGGGGAAAACGGCTTTTTTAATCGGTTTCATCACATTTCCTTTTTCAGACGGCCTTCTTGAAGCCGCCGATTCTACCTTCCGGCAGGGCAGGCTTTCAACCGACAAAGGCCGTCTGAAAATCTGCTTTCAGACGGCCTCTATGATTGATCGGCTATTTATTCAGTTTATCCAACAGCTTGCCCAGAAGACGTTGCAGTTCGCGGTGGTCTTTTTCGCTGAAGCCCGCCCACAGGCCGCTGCGTTTTTCGTTCAACATCGGCTGTATCTGCTTGATGAGCTTTTCGCCCTCTTTGGTCAGGCTCAGCACGATTTGACGGCGGTCGTATTCGTTGATGCGGCGGGTTACCCATTTGTTGGCCACCATTTCGTCCGACAGGCGGGTGGCACTGGTGCGGGTCAGGTTCAGAATGTCGCTGAGGCGGGAAGGCATGATTTCCTGATCGGGGCTGAGGTATACCGCCAACAGTGACAACCACATGTTTTCGTTGATGCCCGTGCCTTTCAGGCATTGGTTGAGGTTTTCGCTCATCGATTCGGCGGTCAGCCGTACAAGGCGTGCCGTCAGCGCTTCCTGCAAGGGATATTCCGGCAGTTTTTCCGCCAACGAGGTTAATTGTTCGGTTACTTCGGTACGTGAAAAGTTCATGCTGCTTCCATTCTTTCCGGTTAATTTCATTGCAGACGCAGCCTGCAATTAGTAGGAATCCGTATAGTAAACTGAGTAACTTGCAGCATGGCTGATTGTCGGATAATCGGTTATATCAATCGGTCAAACGGTTGTATTTTTCAGACGGCCTGCCCATTCCGCTCTTCTTTTCGCGTTTGGCGTTCAAACTCTGCCAAAGACATATTCATGCTTTCCAAACCGGGGGTCAGGATGCGCGAAACGGCCTCTCCCACGGCATCCTGCGTGGTACGGGCGGGACGGTAGACGAAGAGTTTGAACAGTTCGCCCAACCCGATATGCTCGGCATTGGTCTTCAGCACCCAGCCGTGCTGCCCTTGGTAAACATAGCCGTGCCGCGCCAATTTTTCCAAAAGGTCGCCCAATTCGTCGTAGCCCATATTGATGCGGCTGCGGAAATCTTTAACGCGCAGGGTCAGGCCGTCGTTTTGCGCCCGATAGAGCATCAGCAGGATTTTCAATACGTCGTCGAAACGGCCGTGCGCGCCGAACGAGCGGCGGAATGCGTCGTCCTGCCAATAGGAAAGCGAAGCGGTCAGCACCGCGCCGGTGAGCAGCAGCATCCACAGCAGGTTCAGCCAGATGAGGAATACGGGGATGGCGGCAAACGCGCCGTAAATCAATGTATAGCTGTTGAACGTGCCGACATACCAGCCAAACCCGCGCTGAGCCAAATCGAGCAGCACGGCGGTCAGCGCGGCACCGATCAGCGCGTGGCGTGCGGGGACATAGCGGTTGGGCACCACGCGGTACAGCAGCCAAAGCGCGGCGGCATTCATCACCAGCCCGCCAACCGTTTTGATGCCGTCTGAAAGGCGCGTATCTTGATTCGCCCACTCCTGATGCCGCAGCAGCAGTTCCCACACCGACAAGCCCGCACCAATGGCCAACGGAGCAAAAGTCAGCAGCATCCAGTACACCAAAAACTGCGTCCACAGCGGACGGCGGTTCTGCGCGCGCCAAATGCGGTTGAAGGTTTGGTCTATCGTGCGGATCAGCATCACGGCGGTAACGCCGAGGAACACGATACCTATGGCGGTCAGATTGCCGGCGTTGCTTTGAAACGTCGCCAGATAACCGCGCACCGCATCCGCGCCCTGCGGCACCAAATAACCGTCTATCAGCTCAATAACCGACGACGACAGATCGTCGAACACCGGAAAGGCCGACAAAATAACCAGTGCGACGGTCAGCACCGGCACCAGCGCCAACAGCGAAGTAAACGTCAGGCTGGCCGACACCTGCGGCACGTCCACCTCGTTAAACCGTTGGTAAAGAAAGCGGGCAAACCCGAACAGGCGCGACTCGCGCACGGCTTGCCATGATGGTTGTTTCAGCATATTCTGCCTTCGTCCGCCTGTTTTCAGACGGCCTCCGAAGCACGCAGAGGCCGTCTGAAAACGAATTTTCCGACATTATCCAAACATTTCTTCAATCATTCTAACGGAAAGCCACCATGAACCCAACTCCCCTCCCCCTGCTGGTTTTGTACTATTCGCAAAACGGCGGCACGCAAAACCTTGCCCGCCACATCGCACGCGGCATCGACAGCGTTGCCGGTTGCGAAGCCGTCGTCCGCACCGTACCGAAAGTCTCCGCCGTCTGCGAAGCGGTGGAAAACGACATCCCCGACGACGGCGCGCCCTACTGCACGCCCGAAGAACTGAAAAACTGCGCCGGACTGGCCTTGGGCAGCCCCGTCCGCTTCGGCAACATGGCGGCGGCCGTGAAATACTTCCTCGACGGCACCATCCCGCACTGGCTTTCCGGCCACTTAATCGGCAAACCCGCCACCGTCTTCGCCAGCGGTGCCGGCCTGCACGGCGGGCAGGAATCCACCCTGCTGAGCATGATGCTGCCGCTGCTGCACCACGGCATGATTATCTCCGGCATCCCGTTCTCCGAAGCCGCCCTCAACGAAACCCGCAGCGGCGGCACGCCCTACGGCGCAAGCCACGTCGCCGGACACGACGGCAACCCCGCCCTGACCACCGAAGAAGAAACGCTGGCCTTCGCGCAAGGCCAACGGCTGGCCCGGCTGGCACTGCAACTCAACCGCCCGTAACCCCGCCCTCAACAAACAGGCCGTCTGAAAAACCGTCCGCAAGGTTTTCAGACGGCCTTTCGCATCCTGTCGCAGAGGCCGTCTGAAAGCACGGCTGAAAAACAACCGACGCGCTTCCTTCCGTTTTTCTGATGGCCTCCATCAAAATTTCGGATTACTCCCGTTTACACAAACTTACTATACTGCCTGCCAACGGCCGTCTGAAAGCCGTTCAAACAAAATATATATAACTACGACGGAGAAACTCCATGAGCAACACAAACGAAAAAAGCTATGCGGAACTGCACCGCCCTGCCTCGTCGTTCGACAACCGCGATGCCTACCTCGAACACGAACTGGAAATCCTGAATCCCAAACGCTGGAAAATCAACCTCCCCCTGCGCGACTATCGCTTCGAATGGGAAGACCTTATCCCCGCGATGGCCGGCACCATAGGCAAAGTCGTGATGGTGGGCGCGGTGGCGGCGGCCTTTGCCGTCCCCTTGGGCCTGCCCGACGGCTTCGTCCTTGAAAACGTGCGCTACGAACTGCTGATTGCCTCGTTCTTCATCCTGCTGCTGTCCGGCTTCTTCCTGCCCACGGCCAACCTGCCCGGCACGCACGGCCCGCTCATACCGCTTATCCCCATCGTGGTTGCCGCCGGCGGCCACCCGCTGGCCTTCGGCATCCTGATTGCCGTATTCGGCTTCATACTCGGCATTTCCAAAGGCGGCAGCCTGATGGCCAAACTGACGGGCAACGGCGTCTGCGGCGGCCTGCTGCTCTACCTCGGCTTCATCGGCACCACCGGACAGGTGAAACAGCTCTTCGAATGGGCGGGCAGTTTCAACATGTCGCATATCGCCTTTATCATCATCCTCGGCACCATCATCCTCTACGCCCTGCTGGAACACTGGCAGAAACGCTGGTTGGCCGTACCTTTGGGCTGCCTGCTGGCAGGCATAACCGCCTACATCCTCGGCGCACCCTTCGCCTTCAAAACCGCACCCGGCCTGCCGCCGCTCTCCCCTAACTACTGGTGGGGCGAAAACACCGGCTGGATGCTCGGCTGGCCGACCCTCGACAGCTTCCTGGTCGTCTTCCCCTTCGCCGTACTGGCCGTAGCCATGTGGTCGCCCGACTTCCTCGGCCATCAGGTTTTCCAAAAACTGAGCTACCCCGAAAAAGCCGAACGCGCGCACATGAACATCGACGACACCATGGTCAGCTGTGCCGCACGCCAGGCCGCAGGCTCACTCTTGGGCGGCGCGAACTTCACCTCATCATGGGGCACCTACATCATCCCCGCCTCTGTTGCCAAACGCCCGATTCCCGCAGGCGCGATCCTCACCGCCGTCTTCTGCATCATCGCCAGCATCTGGGGCTATCCGATGGACTTGGCGATATGGAAACCCGTATTGAGCGTGGCACTGATTGTCGGCGTATACGTCCCGCTGCTTGAAGCAGGCATGGAAATGACGCGCAAAGGCAAAACCACCCAATCTGCCGCCATCGTCGTTTTCTCGTCCGCACTGGTCAATCCCGTTTTCGGCTGGTCGCTGACCATGCTGCTCGACAACCTCGGCCTCATCGGCTGTAAAGCGCGCAGCGCGGAGTTGGGCTTTATCGGACGCGTCGTCGTCCCAACCGTCGGCTTCGTCATCCTCTGCCTGGCCATGGGCGCGGTCGGTATGTTCCCGGGCATCCCCGCCTTCCTGCCTCATTTCCAAAAAATGTAGCAGCAGGCCAAAAATAAAAAAGGCCGTCTGAAAAGCATATTATCGGCTTTTCAGACGGCCTCCCTTATCTTTACCCGACTCCAACCGGTTGCTTCAAACACACCCCGTCCCGCTGAGGAAAATCCCGCGGCAGGCACAACAAGCCGACACAATTCCGCTGTGGCGCAAAACGCAACGCCCCTGCCCGACGGCAAACCGCCTGATGCCCGCCAACCGCTTCCTTTGCTATAATCCCGCCACTTTTCACCCGCCTGACAGGCCGCCTGAAACCATGACCGCCGATTTCCGCCTCCGCTTTTCCATCCAAAGCTGGCATGCCGCCTCCACCCGCCTGCACACGGGCGAAGACTGGGCCGCGTGGGCATCCGGCCGCTTAAACGCCGCCGATTTGCCCGACACGCCGCCGAAGGTGGATTTCCTGCCCGCCATGCAGCGGCGGCGCCTCGGCCTCTCAGCGCGGCTGCTGTTTGCGGCGGCGCATCCGCTGTTGGCAGAAGGTGAATCCTGCCCGCTGGTGCTCACCTCGCACGACGGCGAAATCAACCGCAGCTTCGACTTATGGACAACGCTCTTGCGCGATAACGAGGTTTCCCCCACCTCCTTCGGCCTTTCCGTGCACAACGCCCTCGCCGGGCAGTGGTCAATGCTGCGCGGCGACATGAGCGAATACACCGCGCTTTCCGTGCGGCAGAGCAGTTTGGAAACCGCCGTACTCGAAGCCGCCGGCCTGCTGGCCGATGGTGCGGAACGCGTGCTGGTACTGGTGGCGGACGAACCCTTGCAGGCGCAATACCCCGTCGCACCGGTAGAACGCGCACCCTTCGCCCACGCGCTCGCCCTGCTGCTCACCGCCGGAGAAGAATGGGAACTTTCCCCCGCCGCGCCCGATGCCGAAACGGAAAACTGCGGCTATTGGGGCGCGCTCGAATGGCTGCGGCAACGGCATTCAGACGGCCGCAAATGGATAAACCGTTATGCAGACAAGGCTTGGCAATGGCAGCACCTTACTCCCTGACTGCCCGCTTAAACCGCCTGTGGCGATTGCTGGCTACCGGGCTGGGCTTCGTGTTTTTCGGCGTGTTCGGCCTGCTGCTGCAAATCGTGCTGCTGCCCTGGCTGCTGCGCCCATCGCCCACTTTGGCGCAGCAAAAGCAGGCGCGGCGCATGGTGACGCGCACTTGGTTGTGGTTTAGCTATTATTTGATGCGCTCCGGCATTTTGCGCGCAGAATTTGAAGGCTTCGAGCGGCTCGGCCGCCCCGGCCAGCTGATTTTGGCCAACCATCCCTCGCTGCTGGATGTGGTATTCCTGCTCGGCCGCGTGCCCGAAGCCAACTGCATCGTGAAAGCCGATTTGCAGCGCAATCCGGCCATGGCCGGGCAAATCCGTGCCTGTGGCTACCTGCCCAATCAGGAAGATTTGGATTTTATCGATGCAGTGCACGAAGTTTTACAGCAGCAATGCCTGTTGGTATTCCCCGAAGGCACGCGCACCGGCTGGGACGGCGTGGTGAAATTTCATCGCGGCGCAGTGTCGATCGGCCTCAGAAGCGCGCAGGTCATCACACCCGTGGTGATTAAAATGCAGCCGCCGAACTTCAAAAAAGGCCAGCCGTGGTACAAAATCCCGCTGCAAAAACCGGCCTACCGCTTTATCGTCGGCGACGACATCAACCCGCAGGACTGGTTAAACAAGCACCCTCTGCCCATCGCCGCCCGCCGCCTCAACGACCACCTGCAACAATACTTCAATGAAAGAAGCCAAGAAAATGAATGATTTAAAACAAGAAATCAAACAACTAATTATCGACAGCCTCGGCTTGGAAGACCTCACGCCCGCCGACATCGGCGACGAAGAAACCCTGTTCGGCGACAGCGGCCTCGGCCTTGATTCCGTAGACGCGCTTGAACTCGGCCTGGCCGTGCAAAAACACTTCGGTTTCCAGCTCGACGGAGAAAACCAAGAGCTGCGCGACAGCTTCGCCAATGTGTCCACGCTGGCCACCTTCGTGCAGAAACAACGCGGCTAAACCAAGCACTTCTTTTCCCTCAGGCATTGTCTTGCAAGGAAAAAGAATCGATTTAACAAACAGCTTGGGAAAGGCCGTCTGAAAATCTCAGCTTCAGCGCAGCCAAAACACAGGCCGGACATCCAAAATCCGGCAAACCGACCACATCCCATCATGCAAAGGACTATCCCATGACCGAAAACGAAATCCGCGCCTTCCTGTTCGACATACTGGAAAACATGTTTGAAATCGACACCGGCAACGTAACCGGCAGCACCAACCTCTACGAAGACCTCGAAATTGACAGCATCGACGCCATCGATCTGCTCGACCAAATCAAACGCCAAACCGGCTACAAACTCCAAGCCGAGGACTTCCGCAACGTCCGCACCATCGACGACATTATCGCCGCCGTATCCAAACTCTACCAAGACGCCAAGCCCGAAGCGTGAAAACCGCCGCCAAAATCCTGCTCGGCATCTTGAGCGTACTCTACCCCCTGCTGTGGTATTACGGCCGCGAGCAGGGCTGGTTTTATCCGCTGGCCGGCTTCATGCTCCTGCTTTGGCTCGCCCGCGCCGCCATGCAGCGCGATCCCGGCCAGCGGCGCGTTTCCTTCCTCGTAGCCGCCTTTTTCGCCGCCGTCCTCCTTTTCAGACGGCCTGACAGCATGTATTGGTATCCCGTATGGGTAAACGGCCTGCTGTTGCTGCTGTTCGGCCTCAGCCTCACGCAAAAACAAAGCCTGATCGAACGCCTCGCCCGCCTGCAACACCCCAATCTGCCGCCCGAAGGCGTGGCCTACACCCGCCGCGTTACCCAAATCTGGTGCGGCTTTTTCATCCTCAACGGCAGCCTCGCCGCCCTCCTCGTGCTGCTCGAACAATACCGCTGGTGGGCAGTCTACACCGGCATCATCGCCTACATCCTGATGGGCATCCTGATGGGCGGCGAATTCGCCTACCGCAAATGGGTATTAAAGCTGAATCCGAAAACTTCGGACAAACGCCATACCGACTAAACGAAGTCATACAATAAGCGTCTCTCCGCATCCCGCCAGTTGCCAAACCCCTGCCAAACCGGCACGGCAGACACTTCCTGCGGCCACACCGCCGTACACACCCATTCCCCGTCCAGCAAAAACACAACGCCCCGCCACAACTTCCCAGCCGCACAAAGCCGCCAGCCATCCGCCCCGCCGTCCCGCCTCAAACCCACTTGGGGCAAATCGGCCAAGGCCTGCCCCGTGGCTTTAAGCAGGGCCTCTTTCAGCGTCCACAGCGCATAGCGGTCGGACAATTCGGAATGCCGTTGCAGCCAGCGCGCCTCATCTTCATGCAGCACCCAATCTGGCCAGGCATCGAAACGGCGTTCCCGCAGCCGCTCCAAATCCACGCCCACGGCAAAACCGGCAGACGGCACGGCCAATACGGCATGGCCGCCACTGTGGCTGAGGCTGAAGAGGCCGTCTGAAAACACACCTGCCCGCCGCTTGAGAAAACGGCTGACCTGCCAGCCGGTTTGCGCGGCGCGCGCGGGATGGTGCAACAGACGGATACGGTCGGCCTCGTCCAGCCATTCGGGACGGTAATATTCGGCACAGTCGGGCGCGGCCAGATAAAAGCGGATGCTGTATTCGTCAGATGGGTGGGTAGGCATTTCCTGGGTTTTCAAATATACTGTTAAATTAAGTGAAACTGCTGAATTATAGTGGGTTAAACACTCCATATTCGGAGCGGTTCAAGATGGATTTGTTTTTTTCAACCGATAAAGGGAGCAAATATGATGCTGGCGGCCGCGATTGTAGCCGCTTTCGGCCTGGCCGGCTGCAACAGCAACCGCGCGTCGGACAACGGTGGTGCAGATTCACACCGCACCGAAACCCGTGCTACCGGCGGCAATACGAAAACCACCGGCCGCGTGTGCCAACTGCTGCAAGACGACAATCCGAACCGCAGCGGCCGCAAAGTGCTATATCGCTGCAACGGCCGTGCCGTGCTGGCTTCCGATGAAGCCAAACGCCTGCTGAACCCGAGCGTACCGGTCAGCTTCGGCGGCGGCGGAAGTGCGGTGCAGTCCAACCTCATCACCCGCCAAGCCGCCAACGCCACCGGAAAATCAGACGAAGCCGCCTGCGAACGCGCCTTCATCAATGCCGCACACAAATTCCAAGCGACCGCCCAAAGCCGCAATGCCAACCGCGTCAGCAATTTCCACAGTTACTACAACCGCAAAATCCTGCACGGCGGACAGTAGGCACTTTCCATGCCCGCGTCGTGATGCGCGGCGACATCGCCCGCTAATCGGCCTATCGTTCCATCAAGGCCGCTTGAAACTGCCTCCCGCATTTTTCAGGTAGCCTTCCCCCCCTTTTGTTAAAATCCCGTTTTCCCACCGTTTCCCACCCAATCATGAAACTCCTCGCCGTTATCCCCCACTACCGACATCTCGGCACGCTGCCGCAGGTGGTTTCCGCCCTGCGGCATTGCGGCCTGCCCGTTTTGGTGGTGGACGACGGCTCGGGCGAAGACTGCCGCACCGGTTTGGAGGCCTTGCGTGAAGAAGGCGTTCAGGTGGCCTTCCGCCCGGTGAACGGCGGCAAAGGCAGCGCGATGAAATGGGGTTTCAAATTGGCGGCGGAGCAGGGTTTCAGCCACATTTTGCAGATTGATGCCGACGCGCAGCACAGCTTTGCCGACATCCCGCGCTTTATCGAAACCGCACAGTCGCAGCCCCAGGCCGTGGTATGCGGGCGGCCGGTGTACGGCGGCGACGTGCCCAAATCGCGGCTCTACGGCCGCAAAATCACCGATTTTTGGAACGTGCTGCACACTTGGTCGTTCGATATCAAAGACGGCATGTGCGGCTTCCGCGTTTATCCGCTGGATGCCGTCCTGCCCATCATCCAATACGGCGGTGCCGTCATCGGCGAGCGCATGGATTTCGACAACGAAATCCTCATCCGCCTGCATTGGGCGGGTACGCCTTTCATCTGGCTGGACACGCCCGTGCGCTATGAAGCAGGCGGTGTGTCGCACTTCAACCTGCGCCGCGACAACCTGCTCATCAGCAAAATGCACGCCCGCCTGTTTTGCGGCATGGTCGCCCGCCGCCTCGGCCGCCTGTTCAGACGGCCTCAAACGGCACCAACCGAACAGGCGCATTGGTCGGCACAGCGCGAACGCGGCCACCGCCTCTTCCTCAAAATTACCGAATGGCTGGTGCGCTACCTGCCCCTGTGGCCGGTGCACGGCATTGCCGCCCTTGTTGCCGCCTATTTCTACCTCACCTCCACCGCCCAACGCCGCAGTGTGCGCCAATATCAGGGCTACCTGAAAAGCAGTTTTCCAGCCGCACCGCTGCCCGCGCGTTTCCCCGTATACCGCCAGTTTGCGGCCTTCGGCCAAGCCGTGGCCGACCGCTTTGCCGTGTGGCAGCATAAAATCACCGTGCCCGACCTCGTGGTGGAAGACCCCGACAACCTGTATGCCGATATAGACAACCATAACGCACGCGGCCAAATCATCATCTGCTCGCATCTGGGCAACATCGAAGTGTGCCGCGCCCTCGTCTCCCACCACCAAGGCTTCAAACTCAACGTGCTCGTGCACAACGCCCACGCCGAAGATTTTAACCGCGCCCTCAAAGCCGCCGGCGCCAGCGATTTGCAGCTGATTCAGGTAGCCGACCTCGACGCGGCAAAAATGCTCCAACTCTCGCAAAAACTCGATGCCGGAGAGTGGCTCGCCATTGCCGCCGACCGCACCCCCGTGCGCGGCAACAAAACCGTGCCCGTGCAATTCCTCGGCCACACCGCCCATCTGCCGCAAGGCCCCTGGCTGCTCGCCGGCCTCTTGCGCGCGCCCACCAACACCGTCTTCGTGTTAAAAGAGCAAGGCCGTTATCATTTATGCCTGAAGCGTTTTCAGACGGCCCCAAGCTGGACGGCAGCCACGCGCAAACAAATGATTGAAAACATGGCGCAGCAATACGCCGACGTTTTGGCCGCCCACGCTGCCCGCGCGCCGCTGCAATGGTTCAACTTCTACGACTTCTGGAGCAACACCCCACATGGCTAAACACATCTACTGCCGCCACCACACCGAAATCGAAGTCCCCTTTTTCGACGTAGACGTGATGCAGATCGTCTGGCACGGCCACTATGTCAAATACCTCGAAATCGCCCGCTGCGCCTTCCTTGACGAAGTCGGCTACAACTACACCGTCATGTTCGAACAAGGCCATGCCTGGCCCGTGGTGAAGCTCGACCTCAAATACGTCCGCCCGGCCCGCTTCGGCCAGAAAATCCGCGTGGAGATGGCCGTAACCGAATACGAAAGCTGCCTGCGCATCGACTACATCCTGCGCGACGCGGAAAGCGGCACCAAACTCACCCAAGCCCACACTACCCAAGTCGTCCAACGCCTCGATAACGGCGAAATGCAGTTCCAAACCCCCGAAAACTGGCAAAAAGCCGTACGGCAGTTTAAAGGATTCACACCTTTGGCAAACGGCTGAGATAAGGGTCGTCTGAAAGATAACCGGCCTCCGTTGCAGGCTTCATCCGTCAAGAAAAGAAACGGCATAAAATAATAAAACGGCAAACCCAAGCCCTGCCCGCCCGCCAATTGAAAGGCCGTCTGAAAGGCTGCCAAGAACCCTGCAACCTTCCCCGCATCACACCCTTTCACCATAAATCCACTATACTATGCCCCCTCCCAACTCCCCCGACACCCCCTGACAACATGAAAAAACTCCTCATCAGCCTCCTCCTTTCCCTTACAACCCTACCCACGCTTGCCTTCAGCACCGCCGAACTTGCCGCACAGCTTCAAGCACCGCAGAGCGTACAGGGCGGGTTTACCCAGCAGCGTTTTTTACGCTCAATGGACAAACCCGTACAAACCGGCGGCCGCTTCGCCCTGCGCCCTGGCCACGGCCTCTTTTGGCATCTGCAAAAACCGTTTGACATGAAACTGCGCGTCCGTCGCGACGGCATCAGCCGCCAAGACGCACAAGGCCAGTGGCGCGCCAACGGCAGCCAAACCGCACAGGCCGCACAAGTAAAACTTTTCATGGCCGTACTCGGCGGCGACACCGCCGAATTGCAACGCCACTTCGACCTCGCCCTTTCCGGCGATGCCCGGCAATGGCAGCTTACCCTTACCCCGAAAACAGCCGTCATGCGGCAAGTATTCAACAAAATCGTCATCAGCGGCGGCCAGCTGGTGCAGAAAGTAGAGCTGGACGAAAAACAGGGCGACCGCACCGTGATGCAGTTCACCCAGCTGCAAACCAACCGCCCACTCTCCCCGGCTGCCCGTCAGGCTTTGGGGGAATAAACCGTAAAGCCCGCTATGCCGGCTTCGCCCGACTGCATTTTCAGACGTCCTTAAAGGCCGTCTGAAACCGTTGGAAATAGAGAAAATACAATTCGAAGATGACGGCTATACGCATAACCTGAAGTATTTTTATCTTTAAATCCAAATAATAAAAATGAAATTTATGTAATCTTAGGCAGCGGTCCGAACAATAGATTGGGAAATCCCCCTATCCGGCGGTAAAGTAATTTGATAAGTTTTACATCTTTTCAGCCAATGTCGGCTCAGGCAAAAACAAAATATCATGCTATTGATAAAAAGGCCGTCTGAAACGCAATTTTCGGTTTCAGACGGCCTTTTAAGTAGGCTTGATAATGTTTGGGGATAATCATGTAGCTGTCGGAAAAAATAAAAAGCCGACTTTTAAGGCAAATTGTTGAATTTGACAGGTAGATCGCGTTTTAAATCACTCCAGCAACAGACTCATAATCCGCAGTTTCGGCAACAGAACGAACAACCCTGAAAAGCAAATGACTTCATAGCAAAATTTGCGCAGCATCAATATTTTCTGTTTTTTTCGGTACAAAGTATGACCTATACCAATATTTGTCATTGCAGCAGTATAGCAATTGATATGATATATGATAAAATTTCCTAGTTGTTTTATAAAACAGCACCTTAACCATAAATTTAAGAAGGATAGAACATGAACAAATTACTGATTGCCGTAATGATGATGGCCGCTTTGGCAGCCTGCTCCCAAGAGGCTAAGCAAGAAACTAAAGAAGCAGCCCAAGCTATTGCATCCGATGTTAAAAATAATACGGCTTCTGCCGTTGATGCCACCGCATCTTCCGTTCAAGAAGCTGCAAGCAAAGTAGCGGATACTGCCGAGAAAGCTGCATCTGAAGTCAAAGAAGCCGTTGCTCCTGAAGCCAAACCGGCAGAAAAAACTGAAGCTCCTGCTGCCAAAGTAGACGGTAAAGCTGTTTATGAAGCCAGCTGTAAAGCATGCCATAGCGGCAACATCCCGAGCGCCCCGGGCGTAGGTAAAAAAGACGAGTGGGGGCCACGCATCAAACAAGGTCAAGAAACCCTGCACAAACATGCAATTGAAGGCTTCAAAGGCATGCCTGCCAAAGGTGGTAACGAAGGCTTAAGCGACGACGAAGTCAAAGCGGCAGTTGACTTTATGGCTAACGAGTCCGGTGCCAAATTCTAAATCGTCTGAATAATGAAAACGCACCTTGCAATAAGGTGCGTTTTTTTATGATACAACTACTCTTGGTAACAAAGAAGTAACTTATCTGTAGGAAGCATGTGCAGTATAAGCGCGATTTGGCGGAATTTTATCTAACCGCCTAATGCAATTGCTGATGCAAATCCAATGCAACCATAGCCAAAAACAAACAGAAAACGAACTACTCGGAACAAATTGTAAAGATAAATTAACAGAATAATACTGAAATCAAATTATTAATTTTAAAGAAAAAAATAAACCCTTACTGTTTTCTAAGTAAGGGTTTATTTAAAATCTGGCACGCCCACGGGGAATCGAACCCCGGTTACCGCCGTGAAAGGGCGATGTCC
>ERZ772979.31-NODE-31-length-126156-cov-15.170585_pt1 | contig 126156 bp, 81 predicted proteins | sample MGYA00511130_ERZ772979 | MGnify/ENA primary metagenome ERZ772979 (study PRJEB29015, sample SAMEA2738103) | human oral metagenome | biome: human oral; feature: human-associated habitat; material: saliva | place: China | collected 2186 ...
TGGTTGTGCTGTGATCTTACTTCAACGCTCCCGCTGGAGCATTTACTCAACCTTGCTAGCCTATCCAACGAACTCAAGAAACTTGGTTCTATTGACACTTAGCATTGCCTCTAGCACGAGAGGCTCTTTGTTTGGCTCTCCAGTCAGTCACGAAACGAGGCCGAGACGACACTGGAGACGAAGGGGGCGCATGACCAAGCGGTCACTCCACGCCTGGGGAAGACTACTTCTTACCCTTTGCTGGAGCAGCTGCCTGACCTGGCTTAGGACGCTTAGCACCGTACTTAGAGCGACGCTGCAGACGACCATTGACACCAGCCGTATCGAGTGAGCCACGTACGATGTGATAGCGCACCCCTGGGAGGTCCTTCACACGACCACCACGTACCAGCACGATGCTATGCTCCTGGAGGTTGTGACCCTCACCTGGGATATAGGCGTTGATTTCCTTCCCATTGGTCAGGCGGACACGAGCGACCTTACGCATTGCAGAGTTTGGCTTCTTAGGGGTGGTTGTGTACACACGTACGCAGACACCACGACGCTGAGGACAAGAATCCAGAGCTGGGCTCTTACCCTTCTCGACGAGTGTCTCACGTCCCTTTCTTACCAATTGTTGAATAGTTGGCATTTCGTTTCTACTTATGTTTGAATAACTTATCTACTAAGTTTACACTCTAAAGCAGGGCAAAGCCTACTCCACAGAGTGCACAAAGATACATATAATCTCCGAATATACAATACGATAAAGAAACTTAGATCTTATTTATCCCACCAAAAGCACACTCAATCTAATTATGTAAAGAGTAGGAACAAGAGCGAAGCATCATCACAAAGAACAATAACGGCACCGAAGCCAACGTAAGTTCGGCATAAGAAGCAATGGGACGTACCCGTGGTCTATAGCTGATTTCACCCTCAACCAACACAAACAAGAGGAAGACTATAACCAAGTTGGAGGAGGTTGTTAATGTATAATCAAGGTGCCACAGAGGGGATATCTTCACTTTGCACGGCGAGTATTTGACCAGAAGATGCACTTCTTTAGAAAAAGAAAATATAATCTCTAGAGTATCCTCAGATATCCTCTAGAGATGAAGAGCATTTTCTCTAGAGTTTTCGGGGCCTGGCTCTAAAGTTCATCAGCACCACACTAAGGAGGGAGAGGGGAAACTTATGCCACGAATGCAAAAACGGGTGTTCAGCATCAGGAAGCATGAGACACGTCTTCGGCTTAAACCAAGTTTTATACTTAACCAATACCATCAGTAGAAAGCCTATAATAGGCTGAAGGTAGGCTCCATGTTGAATAAGCAGCCCGTAGGCATCCTACCGCAACAATTTACCCCACTTAATATATAGGTATATCATCGCCAAAACTACACATTAAGCTAATGGCAACAATGTAGCTCTCAATCCTTATCCCAAATTCACGTTGGATCTACATCTACGGCATGACCCAGCCGAGCATGGGCTATGACCTTAGCCTTAGGGCATGCGGATTTCCATGATATTAGATTGGCCACCCCAAAGACGAGCTAGCCCCTGCATATCAAGTGACATGCAGGGGCTAGCAATATACCTTCTTGTGCGATGACTCTCCCTAGTTGTAACCAGGGTTATTAGCCCCGAACTTCGGGTTACGGTCTAGCACAAACTGAGGAATCGGGAGGTAGCGGTTATGAGGGCGGAATACACGTGTCTCAACGAGCTTCTCCGTTGCAGATGCACTAGGATTGATCGTAGCACGAGTGTAGGGATCAGTACCCGACATATTAACCGTACCAACCATACGCTCTAGGGGGCCGTTCAGTACTCGCTCGGCAAGCAACTTTCCATCAGCAGTCTTCCAGCGAACTATATCTGCACGACGCAGCCCTTCGCCAGCGAACTCGACAGCACGCTCACGATGAATGAGCTCACGGAGCGTCTCCTTCGTGCCATATTTAGACTGGTCTACAGCAGGCATACCAGCTCTTCGCCTAACGAGGTTGATCTTCGCATAGACATCTGCCGACGGACCACTCAATTCGTTCTCAGCCTCTGCATAGGAGAGCAACACCTCAGCATAGCGGAAAATAATAGGACAGGCATTCGCACTCCACACATTAGAGTATTGATCAGCAGGATAGGTGTACTTATTCCAAGTAAGACCTGTCTTAGAGCTATTATTGGCAGCCGTAGGGTAATCTGGGTTAGGCTTGGAGGACAACTCTCTATCCAATGTATTATAGATCTTAGTACCCCCTAAGGGTAATGGAGCGATATAGTTAGCACCAGGGAAGCACACCGTCATCGCAAGCCGTGGATCACGATCCTTAAATGGGTGCGTAGGATCATAGCCCGAACTAGGATCATCAATCGTAAGCCCAGACTTCATCTCATAGGTGTTTACAAGATTGGCTGTAGGAACCATTGAAGACCATCCTCCGACAGCATTATTGAGCATTGAGCCAATACTGGTATATAGTGGACGTGTCGTCTCAACATATTGCACTGCTGCAATGATTTCCTTGGAGTCTTGTCCTGACACTGTGAAGAGCTTCTGATAATCTGGCTCTAGCTGGTAGACACCAAGGTCAATAATCGCTTTCGCTTTATCCCTTGCTATCTGCCAATCCCCATAGTAAAGAGCTTCACGCATACGCATCGCAAGGGCTGCACCCTTAGCAATGCGACCTCGTGCTGCAGGCTCATTGGGAAGGTCGGCTATCGCCTCATCCAGATCCTTAGCGATATAGGTACGCACCTCAGCTTCGCTCTTACGTGGCACCTGAGCTTGCTCTGCTGTCTCGGGGAATTCAATAATAGGAACACCGCCATAGAGGAAGTTCAGTGTGAAGTACTGGTAGGCACGTATTGCTTTAGCCTGTGCAACGATGGACTTACGCTGAGCATCAGAGATCGAGGGGATATCTTTAATCTTGTCTAGCAAATGATTACATCTGCCGATAATGCTATAGTTGTAGAAACTTGCCCCTGGAGCGCTGGGTGTCATCGTCCCATTCCCAATCGTGTTGAAACCTTCATGGGCATGGAAGCTATAACCGAAGTCGGAGAGGCAATCCATATAAAGGAGCGTACCTCCGTCTTCCCAACCATCATAGCATCCAACGAGGAACTTCTCTGCATCATCAGCAGTCTTCCAAGTTGTCTGGGGTGAAAGCTGATTGCGAGGGGCTGTATCAAGGAAACCTGAGCAAGAGACACTACCGATCATGAGTGCTCCTACAAGCAGGCATTTATATAGGTTATTCATCGTCGTGAACATAGTTAGAAGGAAACATTTAGCCCAAGGGAGTGCGTACGCAGCAGTGGGTAAGAGGATAGTCTTTGGCTTGTAGCCTCAGGGTCTATATTCCCACGCATGTTGTCGAGTGTGAAAAGATTCTCTGCCGAATAGTACACACGTACAGAGGATACGCCCCAATGCTGGAGTAGACTCTTCGGTAGGGTATAGCCCAGCTGGAGATTCTTCAGGCGGAGGTAGTGCGTCTTCTGCAGCCAGAAGGTAGAAGCGGCCTCATTGTGTCGCGCAGTACCATCTAGGTAAGCACGAGGCATCTTCCCTGAGGTGTGGTCAGGACGCCATGCATCACGCCAGACAGTAGATGGATGCCCTGTGTCTCCAGAGAACGTACCAAACACTTCACCAGAGAAGTAACGAGAAGCCTCCGCTACCCCACTAAACATAGCCGAGAGGTCAAAGGACTTCCAGCCCACATTTAGGTTAAGAGCAAATGTATATGCTGGCTCAACGGGGCTGGTATAGACACGATCATCACCATTGATCTTACCATCGCCATTGACATCCTCGTAGCGTATATCCCCGGCCTTAGGACGAGAGCCAAAGGGTGTACCATACTTCGCTACGAAAGCATCAGCCTCTTCCTGGGACTGGAAGAGACCATTTGCCTTATAGAGGTAGTAGGTCTCGAAGGGTCGCCCTAGTGCATTGCGTGTGTTCCCTATAGAACCATTCATGTACTTATTGTCTCCCAGATTCAGGACTTTATTCTTGTTGTATGTGAAGTTACCACCTACGCCAAGTGTCCAGTCGCCAATATTTGTCTGGTACTGCAGAGATACCTCTACCCCTTTATTCTCCATTGACCCTACGTTTTGTACATAGGGCTTCAGTGGGAACTCCACGGGCACATCTACCTTCATGAGGATGCCTGTTGTCTTACGGCTATAGAAATCGACTGACCCTGTCAGGCGACCAGAGAAGAAGGCAAAGTCCAGACCGACACCGATATTTCGGCTCTTCTCCCAGCTAATGTCTGAGAGCTTAGGATCCGTGAGTGCGTAGCCCGAAGATAGATTACCTCCAAAGGGATAGGTACTCCCAATGTTGTATGTACTAGTAGCAGGATAGTAGTCATCCAGTGCCTCCTGATTACCGAGGAGCCCCCATGAAGCACGTACCTTCAAATCGCTAAGTACAGGATAGAAGGACTTCATGAAGTTTTCCTTCGAAAGCCTCCAAGCTGCAGAGAAGGAGGGGAAATAGCCCCAGCGATGTCCCTCTGCAAAGCGCGAAGAAGCATCAGCACGGAAGTTTGCCTCTAGCAGATACTTTCCATCAAAATCATAGTTGAGACGACCGAACCAAGAGAGCATGCGCAGCTGTCCTGATCTCCCCTCGTTCTGTTGCGTAGACGCAGAGCCTGCGTCAAGGTCTGTAAGGTCGTTAGAAGGGAAGCTCTGACGGACACCCTTCAGGAGCTCTGTACGGAAGTCCTCAGCATGCCAACCGAGAAGAGCCTTTAGGTTGTGCTTGTCAAAGCTCTTCGTGTAGTTAGCTAGTGCGTCAAAGTTTGCTCGCGTCCAAAGGTAATAGCGTTCGTCTAGCTTATTGGGTTCTGACTCCTTGGATGCATTATACTTGATGTACTGGACAAAAGCCTTGTAGTGTTGCAGATTTGCAGCATAAGCTACATTCGCCGTGAGGGTTAGCCCATCTACGAGACGTAGATCTACACCACCCGTTGCAGACACGTTGTGGTTATCGCGATCGATTGTTTGCCCAGAGTCTAGCCAAGCCAGAGGGTTACCATCACCTGTCGTTCCCCAGCTCTTACCGTCCTTACTGCGCCCCAAGATCCATGGAGCGACGATGTTGAGCTGGCGAATGATTTGATCGGATCCACCGGACACATAGGAGTTGTTGGGATCAGCGTATTTGTTCTTGATGTACGAGAGACCGATACGAGCCGTGAAGAGTTTGCCGAGGTTCATATCAAGGTTCGTACGTGCATTGAACTGATTACGCTTGGCATTAGGAAGAATCCCCGACTGGCCTAGATAGCCAACGGAGGCCATGTATCGAACCTGATCTGTACCACCACTGATGTTGATGTTATGGCGTTGCATGAGGGCGGTGCGGAAAGCTAAGCCATACCAATCAGTATTTGGATGGCCCTCTGGGTCACTCCCGTCCTTAAACTTCTGGAGATCATCTGCGGTAAAAGGCTCTTGCTTACCAGCAGCTTTATTCACCTCATTGTAGAGCTTAGCATACTCATAGGATCCCATACGCTCCATCAGACGGGTTGCGCTTTGCATACCAGCACTCCCCGAATAACTGATCCGAGCCTTTCCACTCTTCCCTCTCTTCGTTGTAACAAGGATGACTCCATTAGCAGCCTTCGAGCCGTAGATGGCAGCGGAGGCAGCATCCTTGAGGACAGAGAGGCTCTCGATGTCATTTGGGTCGAGCATATTGAGGGCACCTGACTCTAGTCCATCGATGAGGATGTAGGGACTAGCGTTGTTCAGTGTCCCTGTCCCACGTATACGTATCTTACCATTGTCTAGCCCTGGAGCACCATTGGTCCCCGTGACCGTTAGGCCAGGGACAAGCCCCTGTAGCCCGTTACTTAGGTTTTGGATTGGGCGAGCCTGTATCTGCTTTGGATCAAGGGCTGCCACAGAGCCAGAGAGGTTTACCTTCTTCTGCGTGCCATAGCCCACGATAACGATGTCATCTAGGAGCTTTGAGTCCTCCTCCAATACAATGTTGAGCTCAGTCCGTCCTCCTACTGCGACCTCCTGGGTCTTGAACCCAATGAAGCTCACTTGTAACGTCGCATTGCGATCAATGCCCGAGAGGGTAAATGCACCATTTATATTGGTCGTTGTACCTCGAGAAGAGTCCTTCTTGACTACAACAGATGCCCCCACGACAGGCTCGTTTTTAGCGTCTACGACCTTGCCGTGGATGGTCAACCCCTGGGCCATAAGCCCTGGGGCCAGATAGGTAGTCAAAATCAGTAGCCAACTGACTAAGACAGCCCTAAAGGTGAATGTTTTCTTCATACACTTGTGTCTTATGAAAATGTTAATTGGTATCGCACGGACTGGGCTTCAATCCGTGGTGTTGCCCCTCTTAGGTATCATCGGGAGGGAGGGGCGTTGATGCCCTCTCGCTTGAGGCACATCGGTGGTATCTAGTCACATCTATTTCGCCCCAAATATAGAAAAAGAAAACAGTTTATCCACACGCTTTGGATTCGCTCAAGGAGGCCTGCCCCTTCATGGATAAAAACAAGGACAAGATACACCATCATAACCCTCTCTACAACAAAGAATAACATCCCCATCAAAGAGCTATGTCAACGACTTACTATAACTCGTCTCTACGAGTTACCATAACTCACTTTAACGACTTACCACAACTCTCCACAACGAGTTACCATAACTCGTTAAAGCGAGTTATGGTAACTCGCAACAGGCATATCCAAACAGAATCACAACAGACCGATGGACAAAAGATTACAACCACAGCGCAAGAAGAAGAGAGGGAGGGAAAGAAGAAAACATAAAAGGCTCGCACCGACACATAGTAACAGTGTCGGTGCGAGCCTCTGGTTTGTTTTTAAATAAACCTACTTGGTAATCTGGTCGAGCTTACGCAGTAGGAACTCGTAGTGCTGACGTAGGGTCGCATCTGCCGTCTTGGGCGCTACTCGACGCAGGAGCTCCTGCGTACGATAGAGCAGTGGGAGGTAGAGCGACTCAGTCGTATTGATGGCGTTGGTGAAGAGGTCTTCTGGTTCGCCATAGCTCTTCCCGAAGTTGAGGAAGCCTACCCCTGAGTGCCCATGCGCATCAGCTGAGCTCGAGGGCGCATAGGAGCAGATGTGTGGAGCCTGCTGAGGCAGGAGCGAGATGAACTCTTCGTCTGTCATACCCTCTGTGCGCACCTGCTCCGTAGGCTCTGCAAAGCCCGTGAGCTCTGCGATGGAGAGGGAAGAGCGACCGCCTCCCTTAGGAGCAAGGTCAGAGGCGTAGCCAATGAGGTAGCGCACGAAGTAGTCCTGCAGTTGCTTCTCCTCAAAGGAGAGGTTCTCCTTACCCTGCTCCGTCTTGGCAAAGACACGAGCGTAGACATCGTCCGCATACTCGAGGGGCGAGTAGGAGGTGGAGTCTAGGTAATAGGAGAGGTTGAGGTTGGCAATATTGCGGATAGCCATCGCTCGGGTGAGAGCACCTAGGCGCACGAAGGGAGAGTCGGCAGCGACATCATTCATCGTATGCTCTAGTGGCTCATTGCGCATACTATCGATTGAGACCGCTTGGTCAAGGAGCCACAGAGCGGAGGCACGTTGCTCGGCCTTCGGTACGACCTTGTAGCGGGGTAGGCCAGAGGCTTCGCTCGTCTGATAGAGGTAGATCCCAGGGACGTTGAGGAAGACGTTGGAGACATAGCGCATAGCCTGATTGGCGATTCCTTCGTAGAGGGTGGCACGGTGCTCTGCTTCGTCATCGTTGGGGAACCACTGGTCTAGGTGGCTGAGGATGTAGCGGAGATTGGAGAGGCCTAGGGTACTTGCCTTGACAGGGTCATTCGATAGGTCTTCCTCGATAGCGGAGGGGTCATAGCGACGATCCCCCATCTGCTGTACCCCATAGCGATACTCAGGGTCGTGGGCATGCTTGTCGATCAGTGCTGAGACTCGCTTAGACTCCTCGATGAGATCCCCCTTCGTATCGGGGAAGTACTTATACGTCCATTCGGTGGCATACTTGTCGTACGTCCCTACGGTAGGAGGATCGAAGCTCACGCCCTTGTCTCCGGGCTGCACGACGTAGTTGAAGCGCGCATAGTCCATGATGGAGGGCGTCGTACCGTGCGTGGCGGAGAAGGACGGAGAGCGCAGAGAGTCGATGGTGTAAGCTGCCGAGGAAGCCATGTTGTGCATGAAGCCAAGGGTATGGCCGATCTCGTGGGCGATGACGTACTTCAGCGACTTGGACATGAGGCTATCGGGTAGCTTCACTGCACGTACGGCTGGGTCAGCCTGTGCGGTCTGGATGAATCGCCAGTTGTTGTTGAGCTTGGACACATCGCTCCATACAAGTACAGAGGCATTGATGATCTCCCCCGTGCGAGGGTCAGACCAAGAGGGACCCATAGCGTTCTCGGTAGCGATGGGGACGTAGCGAATGCAGTTGTACTTGAGGTTATCGGGATCGAAGGAAGGGTCATCGGTGGGGAAGTCACGCACCTCGATCGCATCCTTGAAGCCAATGAGCTCGAAGGCCTTGTTCCAGCGTAGTGTCCCCTCCTTCATAGCTTCCTTCCAGACAGGGGGGAAGGTATTCTCTACATAGTAGACGATGGGCTTCTTGGGGCGGACAAGTTCGCCACGCTTGAAAGCCTCGACATCCGAAGGCTCCAGACGCCAACGCTTGACGAAACGTGCCGACTCGAACTGCTTGCTCTCGGGGTTATATGCCCCCTTGCTGATCTGGAAGACCCCAATACGGGTGTCAGCTAGGCGAGGGGTCATAGGCTCCTCGGGTAGACGCAGTAGTGTGAAGGTTGCCCCGAGGGTCACGGGATAGTCCTTCAGTGGCGAACCGCCCCCACGTGACGAGGAGAGCGTGATGCGGTAGCTACGATCAACCTTGATGGAGACATTGTCCTCAAAGGACTTGATCTCCCGTATATGCGTTAGGCTACGCTGTGGGCTGGAGTTCACGCTGTATGAACCGAGGCTCTTGGCCATGAGGGGCAGATACTTCTGATCCTCTAGGAAGAGGGAGGAGGCATCGAAGACCACAGTGGTCTTGTCCTTGTTCCAAGCCTTGATGGGGAACTTATATACGGCTAGGTCCGTATAGCTTGAGGCGATACGTGGCCGTAGCTCCTTCTCGTCGGCTGGGGTGAGGTAGGGCTCAGTATTGATGGCCTCCATCACTATAGCGCTATCCTTCTGTGCGAAGCGCATGTGGATGGGGTTGCCGTTCTTGAAGCCTACCATCCCCAGCTGAGGGTTGGAGATGGAGGAGAGGGTAGCAGCTATGAGGAACTCCTTGCCGAGGGTCTTGACGGGTAGCTCGATGTAGAGCTTGTTATCCGTCTTGTGTAGCGTGAGGAAGTCCCCCTTAGCGGAGACGATTTTCCCAGAGGTAAGGATACGCTCGTAGGGGGTCTTCTCTACGGGCTTCTCCGTCTTGGCTGGCTTCTTCCTCTTAAGGAAGTCGAAGATGCCTGCATGAGCCGATAGAGGAGCGAGTGTGAGGCACCCAGCTAAGAGGAGCAGGGTGATCGATCTATTCTTCATCATGTCTATTCGTATCCTGGTCTACTATTTCTTATCGTCGAGGAGCTTCTTGACCTTGAAGGCTAGTGTCTGGTAGTGTGCACGTAGCTCTCTATCGGTGGTGGAGCTGGCTCGCTGCTCTAGGATAGGACGTATCTTCACCAGTGCTGTGTAGAAGTACTGGTCAGAGGTATCGAGGGCAGGGACATTGGCCATCGGATAGATGTTAGCCGAGGGATCGCCACCACCGTAGCTGAGACGACCTCTGCTGAGGAGCATAGAGAAGTCTGTAGGGGCAGAGGCACTGAGACAAAGCATATCCATCGTCATAGACCCGCTGGTGAAGCCATAGGGCATGTTGGGGGTAGCCTGACGGGCGTTGGTAGCACCAACTACTGCCTTGTCAATGAAGTTACGCTGCATGAAGCGCTCCATATGGTTGGGGGCAGTCCCTGCAATAGTGGAGGCGAAGATAGCCTTGTAGAGGTCGTCGAAGTACTCTCCGAGCGAATAGCTATTCTTATCTACCTGCGAAGCGATGATGATACGGGCACGTAGGTTGAGGATGTCGTTATTGATGAACTCCAGTAGCTGGTCAAAGTAGCTAACATCCATCGGTAGCTTCCGCTCTAGGCTACGATCGGCATAGCTCTGGAAGCGCTTAGCCTCGGCTAGGATCCATTGGAAGGCTTCGCGCTGCTTAGCCTTAGGTACGACCTGATAGCGGGGAAGGCTGGTGGACAGACGAGCTTCACGGGTCACTACACCTCCGACGAGCGACATAACATTCTTGAGGTAGAGGTAGTACTGCTGGACGACTGCGAGGTACATCGCCTTCTTCTTGCGACTGTCGGGGTCGTTCTGGATCCACTGGTCGAGCTGCGGACAAATGATCGCTAGGTTCTTCATCCCGAGCGTGCTGCTCATCAGGTGGTCATCCCCGAGGTCTTCGGTACGGACAGTTGGGTCTACGGAGTAGGTCTGCCTTGGGGCGTAGCGGTAGATGGGGTTAGCGGCCTTCTTATTGACAAACTCTACCAGACGCTTGGCTTCACGGGCGGGATCACCCTCTTCCTCGGGGAAGTAGCGGTAGCCCCACTCTATGGCGTAGCGGTCGTATTCGCCGAGGACGTTGTTGATGAGACGGACACCCTTGTCGCTAGGCTGCGCTACATAGTTGTAGAACTCTCCATCCATGATCGAGGGAGCTAGTCCATGCTCGCTCGTGAACTTTGCAGAGCGAAGGTTCGCAGTCGAATAAGCAGTGGAGGCAGCATAGTTATTGAGCAAGCCAAGGGTCTTCCCTACCTCCTGCGTGACGAGGGCAGAGAGCGACTCGAGGAAGCGGTCCTCGGGCAAGCGTGCACTACGTACTGCGGGGTCGATGGCAGCGGTGGTGATGAAGCGTTGCTTGTGGATGAGGTTCTCCACGTTGTTATAGATCAGGAGCGAGGCATTGAAGATCTCCCCAGTACGTGGGTCGAACCATGAGGCACCCGAGACGGTCTCCTGCGAGTTAGGTATGTAACGGATAGTGGAGTATTCGAGGTTGTCTGGGTCAAAGTTCTTGTCCCGAGGGAAGTCTCGTACCTCGATCACGTTGCGGAAACCCGCTGCCTCAAAGGCCTTATTCCACCTCAATACACCTTCCCTCACAGCCTTTGCCCAGGTAGCGGGGAAAGCGTTGTCGAGGTAGAAGGTAATCTTCTTCTCAGGTTCTACTAGTACTCCTTTGGCGTAAGCTTTCTTGTCCTTGGGGATGAGACACCAGCGGTGGGCAAGGTACACAGGCTCACTCTGGTCGAGGTAGTCGGGGAAGGAGACCTTACGTGAGGTCTCATAGCCCACACGGGCATCGGCTAGACGAGGGGTAGCCTGCGAGGGCTTCACCGGAAGGATGGTATAGGTAACCTCAGCCGTGAGGGGCATATCCTTCGCCACGGTTAGCACGCCCATCAGGGAGGCCGTTACGGAGAAGTTCGTCTCAACCTTGACACTGGCATTGGTATCAAAAGCCTTTAGCCCTCGGATGAAGGTTAGGTTACCGTTGCGGGATGAGGATAGCTTGAAGGGTCCCTGCTCCTTGGGGATAATCTCAAAGAAAGGATTGCTCTCCGTGACGAGCGAGTTAAGACTGAGCACTACGGCAGAGCTATCGGCAGTGTAGACCTTCGGAGTGAAGGACATGACCACAGGGTCACGATAGTTAAGCTCAAGGGCCTGCTGTAGCTGACGGGAGGCATCCCTACGGTAGACGAGGGTATTGGGAGCCTTCATGACGATGACGCTGTCCTGCTTCTCTAGTCTGAAGACGAAGGGAGCGGAGTTCTTCGACCCCACAGCTAGATAGTCAGGGTCGGTGGTGGAGGTGATCGTCGCCCCCATCATAAGCTCCTGTCCTAGGTATTTCGTGGGAAGCTCGAGGAAGACTTCGCCGTCGATCTTGTGGAGGGAGACGAACTTGCCACGGGCACTCTCCACCTTCTTGTCCTTAAAGAACTTGGTGTAGGGGGTCTCCTCCTTTTTCTTCTCTTCCTTCTCCGGCTTTTCTTCCTTTTCCTTCTCTTCCTTCTTGGGTTCCTGCTTCTTCTCTACCTCCTTGGGCTTGGTCTTGAGTGTGTCGATCTGCGCCGAGGCAGAGAGCGTGTAGCCACCCAGTAGGAGTAGAGCCACCACGAGGGTGCGAATGCTGCTCTTGTGCATGAATCTATCGTTTATTGTATTTGTGATTTTGCTTGTGTCACGAACTATTGTATTTTCCCTTCCTCAGCCTATAAGCCCTAGGGGATGATATCCCTGACTCTAGGTCTGTCCCGATATCGCGCCAATGTCTCATTTTCTTCCTCCCAAACTCTCTAGAGTTTCCCCTTTGCTTCTCTAGAGGTCTTGAAGAATTCTTCTAGAGAATTGTGACGAAAGCTCTAGAGCCTGTAATAGCATGGTCATAGGGCTCGTGCAGAGGCGAGGCTATGTGCTAAGGAAAGCCTACGACACAGCCTCACCTATGAAGGAAAATACTGATGGGAATACTAGCGGGGCTCTCTGTAGACGAGCTTCGTCACCTTGCCCAGCGAGGTATCTCGCCAGAGCTGCTGAGCGGTACTACCCGAGACATCATAGCTATAGACCGCTCCTGCCGAGCCGTCATAGGTAGCGATGTAGAGGCGCGTCCCTCCAGAGAGCACCATACTCTGTATCGTCTCTGAAGCTCCGAGCGTGATGTAGGCTTCGGGGGAGGAGGTGACTTGACGCTGTAGGTCATAGAGGTAGACCTTGTTGCCAGCAGCTACGTAGGCCGAGTTGTGCTCAGGGCGCAGAGTGAGGTGAGTCGGGCTGTCTGTCCCCTTGTAGGTAATGCGCTGCATGGGGTAGCTTGTCCCAGCCTTGGAGGAGCTGAGGAAGAGGTTAGGCTCGATCACCGCTAGGGTATACTCACTCGAGGATGCACTATACGTCAGCAGAGCTACATGGCTCATCGTCGTAGTACCTGACATATCGAGGAGGGTACTTCCAGAGAAGGGATTACCCGTGACAGATACGTCTTGTCCCGTGAAGGGATCGGGCTCGCTATAGGTAGCCTTGAAGAGGTGCACCTTGTTTCCCGTGCCCGAGAGCTCCAGCACGATGGCTGTACCCGTCGTCTGATCGAAGAGCGTCAAGCCACCTGAGTAGATAGCATTGCGCCATACACTGATTCGCCCTGCTAGGACGGGGAGGGTACCGGAGAAGGCAGTCTTGAGGCGAGCGTCATTCAGACGGCGAGGGAGCGTCGTCTGTAGACCTATGGTATAGAGGTTGCCTCCTGCTACGACATACTCGTTGAGATCCTGTGAGGAGAAGATATGTGTCTGGACGGTATGCCCATTGAAGTTCATACGAGAGCCTATGACCTTCAGAGAGTCTGCATTCATTCTATAGCCCCAGGTGTCAGCACCGACGAATAGGTAGTTGGTCGTCCTCCCTGCCCCCGTGGTATGGGTAAACATACTCAGCGTATGTGGTGTCCCTGTTAGGTCACGATCGACCCCACCCTCGGTGAAGATGTCCGCAACGGGATTGGCGGCCTGCCCGAAGGGGTAGTAGCCGACAGCCGTCTTCCCCGACTGCTGTGTGAGGGCATAGAGTCCCTCACGATACTTGAAGTTCACACGGATGCGGAAGCGATGGTAGTAGGTACCATCAGGGGTCTGCATCTTGAGGCGAGCAGGGTGAATACCATAGTCCGAGCTCTTAGTCGGTGTATAGGCGAGGGTGCTGGTTGTAGAGACCTTCTTGTAGTCCACTTCCCACTCGATCGTGGGAGTCACACTTGCCCCATTGGTGATCTTATACTGGGGAGCCTGTATCGTGAGCGTAGAGCCAAACTCTACCTCGTAGAGCTCCTGTAGCTGCGAAGTGGGGTCTACCACCTCTAGGGGATGCGTCACCCCCGTAGAGTGATCCTTGTAGCACGAGCTGACGACTCCGAGGGTAAACAAGGAGAAGAGCGCTATGCTGAGCTTATATGTCTGTCGCTTCATGTGTCTTATTGTCTGAATTGTTCGAGAGCACGTTTGGTCACCTCTGGGATAGGCTCACCGATCTCGTTGAGGGCAGCCTCGATATTGACCAGGAGCTGATAGAAGACCTCTACATTACCTAGATGGCTAAAGGCATCATAGAGCGCATTCTCATCCTGATTGTAGCGAGCAAGGATAGCTCGGTACTTCCTTAGGGAGAAGTCTCCACAGAAGAACTGGTAGCTGGAGTTCATCCAGAAGTCTCGTGTGATCATCAGTCCATTGTTAGCAGTCACCGTGATGCGGTTCAGCTCCGTGAAGGCTGTCCTCAGATCCGAGGTAGCCTCTAGCACTAGGACGAGCGTATCGGCCTTACCCTCCTCGGTCTGGAGGGCACTACGGATAAAGGTCACAGGGAACGTCCCATTCAGGGAGTCCGCAGCGAAGGTATATTGGCTCTCCAATGCCTTGAAGTGCTGCCCTACACGTGCCGTAGAGGCAGCTTCGTCTACCCGCACTCTAAAAGCTAGCGGAGTAGAGGCAGCCGTGCCCGTATGACGTACAGGGATATTCACCGTGAACTCGGTGAGGGCATCAGGACGTGTCCCATAGCTCTCCCGTATGATCCGGTCATCAGCACTGGCAAAGTGGAAGTACACACTACGTGGGGCTGAATAGAAGCCATCACGACTGATATACTCTATACGCTCGTCCTCGGTCTTCTGACAGCTCGTGAGCGTAAGCCCAGTGAGTGCAAGGCAGAGGAGGAGCTTTATATGGATCCTTTTCATTGTTCGCATTATCTGAGGGTGATCGATCAGTGGTTGCCGTAGGTAAGCTCCAGCTGTGGCCAGGGCAGGGTGAACATCTCTTCCGTGGGCGTCACACTCTCCCCGGTGAGTGAGGGGAAGGCTAGGAAGAAGTGCTTGATCGCATGGAACGATAGCCCCTCTCCAGGTGTCTCACGGATGTACTCGCGCATCAGTTCCTTGTCAAAGGCAGCCTGATTCGAGAAGTTAGCAGTCGTCAGTGGTGCTAGCCCTCGGCTGTCGCGTACCTTGTTCAGTGCCTCTATAGCTACAGCTGGATCGGTAGGATAGCTCGCTTCGGCTAGGATGTAGTACATCTCGGGTAGGCGAATGAGCATGATCCCCTTGCTCGAGGTCGCTATGGAGCGAAGCAGGTCCCTATCTGGAAGCAGACGGATGAACTGCGTGTAGGAGTCGATCTGACGGAAGTAGGCTACCTGACGATTGTCAATGGAGGCTCCCCCGCCTAGTGGGGTGTAGAGCTCATTGAGGGCTCGGAGCAGGCGTCCCTGATCGACATTACCTGCCCCCCCTGTAGAGAGGTAGGTCGTAGCTACCCAGTCGAGGAACTTAGGAGCATACAGCCCAAAGACAAGCTCCCGATCAGCAGGGAAGCGGGTCACGTTAGCGAAGGCAGAGCGGTCCGCTAGGCCGAAGTCCGCACTGTGTGCGATGACCTTCTGCGCATATTCGATAGCCTTGGCGGTCTCACCCATAGCATTGTAGACACGTGCCTTCGTCGCATAGACAGCATACTTATTGAAGTGCACGATGCGGTTCGTCTCGTAGGTCGCCGCCGTGAGATCACCTCCTCTGATCGTCTCATCACCACTGAGGAGTGCCTCTGCTTGGTCGAGGTCAGCTAGGATATTCTTGTACGTATCCTCGAGGTTGTAGAGACGCTTATTCTGGAGATTGAAGTCATAGGAATAAGGGATACCACGTGTCGTCTTGAGTGTCCCAGCAGCCTTAGCTCGGCGGTAGTCCGCAGCGAAGATACGAGCGACATCAAAGTGCAGGAAGGCACGTAGCCCATAGGCTTCACCTCGTGCAAGCTGGAGCACATGCCCCGAGAGGGCACTCTTCTGAGCATTGGCTAGGATATTATTGACGTAGGAGATCACTTGGTACTGGGCAGACCAGATAGCGTCGATCTGATCCCGCACCTGAGGGTTGGTATAGCGATAGCGGTTCACATGATAGTTCATGGACACACTATTCACATTACCTATCGTCTGAGAGATATTCTCTAGGAAGCCTGCTGTGAGCACTCCTCCATAGAGCCCCTGCTCAGCCATCGATCCATAGACCCCATACATAGCATCCTCGTAGCCTCGTATCGTGGAGAACTGTACATCCTCGAGGAGTGTACCCTTGGACTGGATGTCGAGGAACTTATTGCAGGAGGGCAGTAATGCCAGCGTCAGTAGACCCACAGCCAGGGGGCGGATTATCATCTTTCTCATCATTGTATCGTTGAGGAGTGGGTGGTTAGAAGGAGAGGCGAGCCGACAGCTCTATACTCCGTGCGAAGGGATAGTCTAGCCCACGCTCACGCTTGACCGTGGAGAGATAGAAGAGGTCATTGGAGAGGAGCTCGAAGCGTGCACGACGCAGGTGTAGCTTCTTCACCCATGCTGCCTCCGTCTCGTAGGCCAGTGAGAGGCTGCGCAGGGTCAGGTAGTACTCCTTCTGTACGAAGCGACTGCTCTGATAGGGACTCTCGCGGTTGGCGATATCCTTGTACTTGGCGACATCGCCGGGCTTCTTCCAGCGGTCGTTCAGGACACGCTCGTCGGCATTGTACTGGGGGTCTGCACCCTCTACTCGGGAGGCGAGGGTCTGGTTGTAGACGACAGCCCCGAGGGAGTAGCCAAAGCTAGCATTCAGAGAGAAGCCCTTGTAGAAGAGGTAAGACGAGAGCGTCCCATAAGCCCAAGGGCTCGTATCACCGAAGACGATACGGTCGTTGGAGTCGTAGTCGAAGGTATAGGAGCCATCACGCTTGATGTAGATTTCCTTACCCGTGGCCGGGTCAATACCAGCCGAGGGGACTACCTTCAGAGCCGTGAGTGACTGCCCCTCCTCGTAGAGAGGGAGCGGGGTCGTGGAGCGGTTCAGCACCGTGTCCTTGGCATAGGAGTCGTTCAGTGCCTTGAGGGCATTACTGATCTTCTTCACCTTATTCCTATTATAGGAGTAGTTCAGAGCAAGCGTCCACTGCAGATCTTTGTTCTGAATAGGCACGACACGGGTGGAGAATTCCAGCCCTGAGTTCACGACCTCCCCGACGTTCTGCTTTGCCGTGACGACACCGATTGAGGGCGCCTTCGTGACATCCAGCAGGAGGTTGTCCGTCAGCTTGCGGTAGGCATCGAAGGTCAGGTCCCAGCGACTCTTGAAGAGCGTTAGGTCAAGCCCTACGTTCTGGTTCAGCGTACGTTCCCACTTGAGGTCAGGGTTCCCGATGCCACGGGGTACAGCACCTGCACCGACTAGGTAGTTGATATTCTTATTGTAGTCGTAGGTCGTGTAAGCCTGATAGGGCTCGAAGGACATATTCCCTAGATACCCGAGGCTCGCACGGAGTTTCAGCAGTTGGATATTCTTGTTGCCCTTGAAGAAGGACTCGTTGTGGATATTCCACCCTCCACCGAGCGACCAGAAGGGAGCGAAACGCTGGTTCTTCCCGAACTTCGAGGAGCCCTCATAGCGGAAGACGAAGTCCAGCGAATAGCGGTTATCATAGATTGCATTCCCATTGAGGAAGAAGCCCGCTGCCGTGGAGTAATTGTCCGAACCTGAGGGGCGAGCACCACTGCGATAGCCAAGGGCAAAGTTAGGGTGCCCAAGGTTATCTGAGTAGAAGCCTCGGCTCGTGTAGGTAGAGGCATCGGAGGACGAAGACTCAATATTAGCCCCAGCCATAGAGGTAACATAGAGCTTGTCAAGGAAGGTACGGTTATAGGACACCATCAGCTTCCCCATGTAGTTGAAGCCCTTCGACTGGTTCTCTACCATCTCCCCACGCTGGTCGAGGGCATCGCCTCGGAAGTCATTGGATAGAGGTGAACGGAACTTACGACCACTACCACTACGGATCGTGAAGGAGAAGTCTCCATCTACTCGGAAGTCCCCAACCCAAGCCTGCAGGGTAGAGGTATTCAGCAGGTCGATATTCTGCGACTGATTATAGCTCCCGAGCTTGGCCTCATAAAGCGGGTTATTCACCCGATCACCTCTGAAGCTCTTGACGAGCTGACCATCGGTGCCATAGGGCGAGAGATAGGGGTTCATACGGGAGAAGTTGCTGAACGACCCGTAGTTGGGCTCGTCCGAAGAGACCCTATTGACCGTAAGGTTATTGGATAGGAAGATGCGATTAGGTCTGTTGTAGGAGAGCTTGAAGCTACCCGACACACGCTCACGCCCCGATTGGATCATGACCCCCTGCTCGTTACCATAGCGTAGAGTTAGGCCGTAGCGGACAAACTGGTCACCACCCTCTGCACTGAGGCTATGAGAGTGAGAGACACCCATACGTAGGGGCTTAGAGAGCCAGTCCGTATTCACCCCACTACGGATCATGCGTACCACGGCATCACGCTCTAGGTCCTTGCGATACTGCTCAGCAGGGTCGCTACCAGTGTAGACACCGGCTAGCTCCTCATAGCGAAGCTTCTGCTCGGGATTTAGTAGGTGATAGCCACTGAGGTCTGGGGTAGTGAGGCGTAGCGTACCACTATAATTAAGGCGAATAGCTCCCTGCTCAATGGGCTTGGTGGTGATGACGATGACCCCAGCTGCGGCCTTCGCCCCATAGAGAGCAGAGGCAGAGGCATCCTTGAGCACAGTGACGCTCTCGATGGTGTTCATATCCATATCGTAGATGTAGTTCACGTCTACGATAGCACCATCTACAACGAAGAGAGGGAGGTTGGCAGCTCCCGAGAACGTTGCACGGCCACGGAGGTTGAGGTCTGGGCGAGCATTCGGGTCAGAGCCGAGGTTGTTCTGTTGCACGATCTGTAGCCCTGGGACGAACGCCTCTAGGCTCTCAAGCAGGTTCTTCGTACCCATCGAGAGCAACTCCTTAGCCTTGACAGTCGTCTGTGACCCAGTGAAGCTCTTCTTGTCCTTCTTCGTGAAGCCCGTGATGACGACATCCGTGAGGGTCTCGCTATCGGGATCTAGGGCTATGCGCTGGGACTTCCCTGCCTGCAGGGTGATACTCTTAGCCTTGTAGCCAATGAAGCTTAGGCGAATGGTCTCGCTGGGCTTAGTAGTCTTAAACTCAAAGTACCCTTTAGCATCTGTGATGTAGACAGTCTTTGATCCACTGACCTGCACCGTGACACCCATCATAGGCTCACCACTCTCATCCAAGATGGTCGCACTGATGATACCCGCTGTTGAATGGGGTTGATCCTGTTGCTCTGCCCTCCCTATCTGGTAGGTAGATGCTACAGCTGCTGGTTGGATGGTAAGGGTCAGCCATCCCGCGGTAAATAACAACGTTGTAAATCTCATTACATACTCATGTTGCATTGATAATTTGGGTCAGGGTCACCGTCTCCTCTCTGCTCGGGTTAGCGCATGGGGCATCCCATGCCTAGGGGAGATGGTCTCTCTCAGACCAATACGGACACACGCGTTCACAGAGCTTTGGGAAATCCCCAAAAACTTTACACAAGCAAAGTTAATCTCCACCTCTTGGGGAGAAGCCATTATCCCCTTTAATCAAGTGATGTTTATGAGCCTCACAACTCCGTGATTTACAAAATTAGCAGTTTTATCCTAGTTTTCCTAGCGTTTTTTAGATCAAATACAAAAAATTCCACACCTCAGTCCTCAATAACCCTTTATTTTATATTCTTATTCCTCAACACCAACCTCAACACCAACCTCAACCCATAAGTAAAAAACACCTCTAACCACACTCCTTTGCCACCTGCTCCACCTCTCACGAAACCACCTCATTATAAACAGATTACAAACCCATCAACAGATACCCCCAATGACTTACCACAACTCGTCCCTACGAGTTACCATAACTCTCTCGGACGACTTACCATAACTCTCCGCAGCGAGTTACCATAACTCTTTCTGACGAGTTATGGTAACTCGTTAGCCCTCCCTTTTCACACAATCACATCCCATTATCTCACAGTGGGTTACAAACCTGCAGGAAGAATTAGAAGTCCACCCCAACACCACCATCCAACGACACCCCACCCCGATGACATTCCCTTGCCAATGTCTGGGCACGCAACTTAGCTTCGCTCAAGACCAAGTAGGTTGGGAAGAGTGTCGTATCTTTGTCCTAGGTAAATAAATGCCCCACTGAATGAAGAAAGACTTGACGTACAAGGAGGCTGCTGCACGGCTTGAGGAGATCGTCCGTTACATAGAGCAGGATAGCCCCGATGTGGACGAACTGACCACGCTTGTGGCTGAGGCTGTAGAGCTCTCAAAGTTCTGCCGTGAGAAGCTGACCAAAGCTGACAAACAGCTCACAGCCATGATGGCACAGCTCACCGAAGACCCCTCACAAGCTGGATAACCAACCTTCCCTCTAAAGCACCCTCCATGACTACAAGGCAAGAAGAGCAAGCCCCACGCTACGCTATCATCGTCGCAGGGGGTAAGGGCCTCAGGATGCAGACCGACCTTCCCAAGCAATTCCTCCCTCTGAGAGGACGCCCCGTACTCATGCACACGATGGAGTGTTTCCGTGGTCTCGTGGATAAGGTTGTACTCGTCCTCCCTTCAGAGCAGGTCCATTACTGGGCGGGGCTATGCGAGGAGCAGGACTTCGATCTCCCACACACGATCGCCCTCGGTGGTACGACACGCTTTGCCTCCGTGCGTAATGGACTTGCCGAGCTACCCTCCTCGGGTCTAGTGGCCATCCATGACGGGGTGCGCCCCTTCGCCTCCCCCTCCCTCATCGAGGCATGCTTCCAGATGGCTGAGCGACGTGGAGCGGCCATCCCTGCTATTCCCCTCACGGACAGCCTCAGGATACGTATCGGTGATGAAGTCAGTCAGGCTGTCGATCGCTCAGCCTACGTCTCCGTGCAGACACCTCAGACCTTCTGCCTCAAAGCAATCAAACGAGCCTACGAAGCCCCCTTCTCTCCGACCTTCACAGACGATGCTTCGGTATATGAAGCATCAGAGCAAGGTACCATCTCACTTATCCCTGGTGAGGCAACGAATATCAAGCTCACGACCCCTCTAGACCTGAAGTTGGCCGAACTGCTTCTCGATCAAGATCCTTTGCCCTAAATCTCGTGGACATCTTCCAGACTCCTCTGACGTACCTCCCGGGGATTGGCCCGAAGCGAGCCACTGTACTCGCCGAGGAGCTGGATCTGTACACCTACCTAGACCTCCTACACTACTTCCCGACCAAATATGTGGATCGCTCCCGTGTCTATACTATTAGAGAGCTACAGGGGGAGATGCCCAGCATCCAGCTACGTGGCTATATCAGGGACTACAAGGAAATCGGCGAAGGGCGCAAGAAGCGACTCGTAGCCTATTTCTCCGATGGTACGGGGACAATCGAGCTGGTTTGGTTTCGGTCACTGGCTACGATTCAGCGTCTCTACCCCGTAGGACAGACCTATCTCATCTTTGGCAAACCCGTACTCTTCAATGGTTCGTACAGTATCAACCACCCCGAGGTGGACGAGGAGAGCCGTGAGCAAGCTGTCAGCGGAGGTCTTATGCCGATCTACCCGCTCACCGAGAAGGTCAAGCGTATAGGCATCGCTAACCGACAGATGCGACAGCTCCTCTACATCCTATTGGAGGCTTGTCGCAGTCAGATCCGAGAGACCCTCCCCGAGCATATCATACAGCGAGCCCAGCTCATCCCGTATAGTACCGCCATCCAGCAGATACACTTCCCCGAGGGCAATACGGAGCTTGAGGCGGCACGACGCCGTCTGAAGTTTGACGAACTCTTCTTCATCCAGCTACGTCTCCTCGGGATGAAGAACGAGCGGAAAGCGACGTCGCCGGGCTTCCCTCTGCCCCGTGTCGGTGAAGCCTTCCGTGGATTATACAGCTCCCTACCCTTTGACCTAACAGGAGCACAGAAGCGGGTCATCCGTGAGATACAGACCGATGTCGTCAGCGGCCGGCAGATGAATAGACTGGTGCAGGGGGATGTGGGCAGTGGTAAGACCCTTGTGGCACTCTTCGCCATGCTCCTTGCCCTAGATAACGGCTATCAGGCCTGCATGATGGCTCCAACGGAGATCCTTGCACGCCAGCACTTCCTCTCCCTCACAGACCTTCTAGCTCCACTAGGCATAGAGGTAGGACTACTCCTAGGCAGTACGAAGAAGCGGGAACGCACGAAGCTACACGAAGGTCTACGTGATGGTTCCCTTCGGATCATCGTCGGTACGCATGCCTTGCTAGAGCCCGTGGTGCAGTTTCACCGCCTAGGGCTCGCCGTGATCGACGAACAGCATCGCTTCGGGGTCGTCCAACGCTCAGGCCTGTGGACGAAGAACGAGTCCCAGCACCCACATATCCTCATCATGAGCGCCACTCCTATACCACGTACGCTGGCGATGACACTCTACGGAGACCTCGACATATCCGTCATCGACGAGCTCCCCCCAGGGCGAAAACCTATCCAGACGTACCACCAGCCTGAGAGCCACATCTTCGAGGTCTATGCCTTCCTCGAGCGACAGATAGCAGAGGGCAGGCAGGCCTACGTTGTCTTCCCCATGATCGAGGAGAACGAACGGGAGGAGATACGAGCCCTAGAGGAAGGGCTTGTGCGCTACCGAGAGCGTTTCCCCGAGTACACGATCGTGATGGTGCATGGCAAGATGAAGCCTGAGAAGAAGGACGAAGAGATGCGACGCTTCGCCTCGGGCGAGGCGGAGATTATGCTCGCTACGACAGTGATTGAGGTTGGGGTAAATGTCCCCAATGCTTCCGTCATGGTCATCGAAGGAGCTAATCGCTTCGGACTCTCACAGCTACACCAGCTCCGAGGAAGGGTAGGGCGAGGGGCTAGCCAGAGCTACTGCATCCTCCTCACGGGCAACGAACTCGGTGAGGATGCCAAGCGACGGATAGCGATCATGGTCGAGACCAACGACGGTTTTGAGATCGCCGAGGAAGATATGCGTCTGAGGGGCTTTGGAGAGATCGATGGAACACGTCAGAGCGGCCAGCAACTGAGCCTGCGTATCGCCAACCCCGCCCTAGATGGAGCGATGGTACAGTACACCCGAGACCTCGCCGAGGAGATTCTCGCCGAAGATCCCACCCTTACCCTAGCGAAGAACGAACCTCTCTGTCAGCGTCTCAACGCCCTCTACCACGAGCGTCCCAGCTGGAGCCAAATATCCTAAGACGGGAGGCAGGCAGAGCAAACAGATGGACACCCCTTGTCTAAGGCGTCCCCTAATACAACGACCGCTGATAGCGTCTAATTTGCTATCAGCGGTCGTTATATTATATAGTTACTCCTTATCCTTGCCTTCACTGCCAAAGGACTGTAAGGGCGTGAAACGGCGAGACCTTGTGCGCTCTCGGCCTTCTTCATCTCTGTACTTGAAGCGGTCGTTTGGCCACAGCCCTCCACGTTCTTCACGGGGCCTACTCTCGGGGCGAGGCGAAGAGGTGCGCTTGGGGCGTCTGTGCTCATCTCGTGGTGCAAAGGTGCGCTCCTTACCCCTTTCTTGCTTGCGTTCCCTCGCTCCTTCGTCTGCGACGTCATAGCGTCTCTTGGGTCTATCCTCTCGGTCACGACGGGGACGATCGTCACGATCGCGGCGGGGGCGATTGTCGCGGTCTCTACGAGGACGCTCCTCCCAGTCTCTGCGGGGTCGATCAGAGGCAGAGCGGCGATCACGTCGCTCATCTCTAGGGCGGTCGCTACGCTCGCCCTTGGGACGCTCGGGGCGGAAGGCTCGGTCTCGCTCCCGATCCCTGCGCTTGAAGTCATCCCGCTTGCCTGCGAAGAGCTCGTAGGCTCGTAGCTCACACTCCAGAGCCCCATTGAGGAGCTTGTAGCGGGCACTATGTCGCAAGCCAATATGGTCGAAGTGCTCGGGGCGGTAAGCCAAGATCCAAGCCGTAGAGCCTGCATAGTTGTGCTTCAGTCGCTCCCCAATCATGCTGTAGAGCTCCTCGGCATCACGCATCCGAAGGCGCTCGCCGTAGGGCGGGTTTGTGACAATGAGTGCGGGGGCTTCGGGAGCAGGGCACTGCTGCATCGAGCGGTGCAGGATGGTAATCTCCTCTGTAAGGCCTGCTGCACGGACATTGTGACGTGCTATCTGGACTGCCTCCATAGAGCTGTCGGAGCCGTAGATATGGTGTGCGAAGGTGCGCTCGCCTGAGTGATCGGCTTTGATTTGCTCGAAGAGCTCGGCATCATAGTCTCTCCACCGCTGGAAGGCAAAGCCCCGCTTGCGGAAAGAGCCTGGAGCAATCCCACGAGCGATCAGTGCAGCCTCCACCAGCAGTGTCCCCGAGCCACACATAGGGTCAATGAAGTCTGTCTCCCCACTCCAGCCTGCCATCAGCAGGATACCAGCAGCGAGGACTTCGCTCATCGGTGCCTCGGTCTGTGCCATACGCCAGCCACGCTTGTGCAGGCTCTCACCCGAGCTGTCGAGGGCTAGGGTTACCTCCTCGTGCGAGATGTGGATGTGGAAGAGTAGGTCGGGGTTGTCCAGACGCACCGTGGGTCTCGTGCCGTGCTTCTCACGGAAGTAGTCCGCTAGAGCATCCTTGGCTCGGTAGCCAGCGTACTTGCTGTGGGTGAACGTCTCCGAATAGACAACGGTATCGAAGGCGAAGGTATCGGTGGGGCGCATCCATTGTCCCCAGTCGAGCCTACGCAGCTCCTCGTACAGCTCATCAGGTGACGAAGCGTGAAAGGAGGCTATGGGGCGAAGGATACGCAGAGCCGTACGCAGGTGGTAATTCGCCTTGTAGAGCATCTCCTTATTGCCTGTGAAGGAGACCATTCGGCGTCCCTCCTCGATGTCGGTCGCACCCAGTGCCTCTAGTTCTTGGGCAAGGACGGGCTCCAGTGACTGGAGCGTCTTTGCAATCAATCTATAGTTTTCTTCCATTTTGTCTATCCATTCTCACCCTCAGACTCGTGAGGGAGGTAATTACGTAACCCATCCGAGGACACAGTCCAAGAGTCTGCTACCCCATTTATACACCAAAGGTACATTACCTCTGATAAATAGGCCTTCGTAGCGTACATAAACAACAAGAGGTCTGACGTAGTGCCTACGTCAGACCTCTCTTGTGTATCGTCGGGATACCAGGATTCGAACCTGGGACCCCCTGCTCCCAAAGCAGGTGCGCTAACCGGACTGCGCTACATCCCGAGCATCATCTCCCTGACAAACTAAGTAACGCTTCCACTTGGGAAGCGTTCACTTATCCTGGCGGTATGGACGGGACTCGAACCCGCGACCCCCTGCGTGACAGGCAGGTATTCTAACCAGCTGAACTACCACACCAGTATTGGTTTGTCGCTTTGACGGTGCAAAGATAGTATTTTTTTCTTTATGTTGTCTCGCAAGGATTCGAACCTTGACAAACAGAACCAAAACCTGTTGTGCTACCATTACACCACGAGACAAGCCGTTCCACTCTACACCTCCCCGAGGGCGCATCCCTCTTGGGGCGTAAAATGCGGTGCAAAGATAGCGCATATTTCTAAATGTACAAGTAACACGCCCCGGTCTGACCACACCAAAGGAGGGGAAAGCCTCACCTAGAGCGGGAAAAATGAGGGAGCAACAACCAGCCAATCTAGGCACAAAGCTCACCTTGACTCTCGACTCTAAATGGAGATATAACAGACTTAAAAGACCAAGCGTAACACAAAGGAATACAACCAATTAAAAAGAAGCCGAAACGACGCAGAACAAGTTACCATAACTCGTCGCAACGACTTACCATAACTCGTCTCGACGAGTTACCATAACTTTCCAAAGAGAGTTACCACAACTCGTTGCGATGAGTTATGGTAACTTGTTTCACCCTGCCCCAAAGCTCCCTAAATAGGCAGTTTTATATGAATTAAAAAGAGGCACATGGGAAACCCAAACATAGGCACGCAAGAGGGGCTCCACATCTCCCCAATGTGCGACACATCCATGTCCGCTACCCCACCCTTGGTTATATGGGCGATAGCCCCAAGACAAAGCACAAGCCCTTGACCCAAACAGACTGGATCAAGGGCTTGCATCATATGGAGGATGGAGGAGAGGCTTCCCGAAAAGACTAGCTAAGCAGGCTCTCAATCTCGTCTACAATCCGATCGGCAGCAGCGGGGAGCGCCAGCTTGCGAATCTCCGTGGAGAGACTCTGCCGTGCCTGCTCATCAGCGAGCAAAGCAAGAGCATGAGGCGTGAGGTCACGCTGGGCATCTCGGTCAGGGATGAGCAGGGCTGCCCCTCTCAGCGAGAGCGCCAGAGCGTTCTTCGTCTGGTGATCCTCCGCTACATTAGGCGAAGGGACAAGGATCGAGGGCTTACCCAGATGGCAAAGCTCAGAGATGGCACTTGCCCCTGCTCGTGAGACGACAACATCCGCCAGCGCATAGGCTAGATCCATCCTCTGAATGAACGCAGCCGACCACACGGGGAAATGGTAGCCTTCAAGCAGTCGACGAGCCTTCTCCTCGAAGCTCGTACCCGTCTGCCAGATTAGCCCCACACCGCTATCAGCCCATTCCTTGAGTCTTGAGCCAATGCTTTCGTTGATGCTTCTTGCCCCTAGGCTACCTCCCACAACGAGTACTACGCGCTTCGTATCCGCAGGTAGACCGAAGTAGGAAAGAGCCTCATCTCGACTCGCCGAGAGATGCTCAATGGCTGGACGAAGGGGATTCCCCGTGAGCACGATCTTATCCTTGGGGAAGAATCGCTCCATTTCTGGGTAAGCAACACAAATCTTAGTTGCACGGCGTGCGAGGAACTTGTTCGTCACACCCGCATAAGAGTTCTGCTCCTGGATAAGGGTAGGTATACCGAGGCTCTGGGCAGCCTTCAACGTAGGGGCACTAGCATAGCCCCCGACACCGATGACCACCTCTGGCTGGAAGGAGCGAATAATATCTCGAGCAGAGACCAAGGCACGGATGAAGTCACGCAAGACACCGATATTACGCCATAGATGCTTACGATCTAGGCCACGGATCTTGAGCCCTTGTATAGGGAAGCCAGCCTGTGGTACACGCTGCATCTCCATACGCCCTTCGGCTCCGATGAAGAGAATATCTATATCAGGGTAACGCCGCCTGAGGGCTTCGGCAATAGAGATAGCAGGGAAGATGTGACCGCCCGTGCCTCCACCACTGATGATCGCTTTACGTATCATAGCTATTTATACTTCTAGTAGCGTAGTTGTTTCTTCTTCAATTAAGGCCTCTTCCTCCCTTTGACGTCGCTTATCCTTGTCTACTCGGCTTGCTCCAATCATGATACCAAAAGCCATACTTGCAGCTACAATAGACGAGCCTCCGAAGCTCAGGAGAGGTAGTGTCTGCCCCGTGCTGATTAACCCCGAGGCAACAACCATATTAATGATGGCCTGCATGGGGTAGAGGATACCAAAGCCCTTAATCAGGTTACTGCGATAGACGTTTGTTTGCTTGCGTGCCTCTCTGTAGGCAAGGAGCATCCAGATGACATAGAGCCCAGGGATAAAGAGTAACCCTATGAGACCATACTCCTCAATGATGATTGCATAGAGGTAGTCCGAATAGGCCATTGCCAGCGTGTCTCGGATCTTACTGTTGCCAGGCCCCTTACCGATGAGCTGAGAGCGTGCGATGGCGATACGCCCCATTTGCTCCTGACGGTTTTCATCCGTTATCTGAAAGCGATCCTCACGCTCACTCACAGCACGCTCGATGCGATTCCGCCACGTAGTGGCACGACTTGGCAAGAGGCTATCGGGGAAGGTAAATAGAGCGATGGCAAAGAGTGCAACAACCCCTGCCCCAACGAGCGCAAAGCGACGCATCGCTCTTTTGGGAGCTTTCAGCACCCAAGAATAAAGGAAGAGGAAGGCAACGAATATAATGCCCGTGGAGAGGTTGCTGAGGATAAGCGGTGTCGAGAGCAGGAGCAGAGCAATCCAATATACGTAATAGGCCTTCTCCTTCTTGGGGTTCTCCACGAGATCATTTTTCGCAATCAATGCCCCACAGAGTACCATATAGACACGCATAAACTCCGAGGGCTGCAGTGTGATAAACCCGAGGTTAATCCATCGCTCAGCACCATTAGTCGCTCGCCCGAAGAGGATCAGTGCAATGATCATCACGACCATACCGATCGTCATCAAGAGAGGCACATGCACTCGATAGTATCGGGCAGGTAGCGAACTCATGACCACAGCAGTCGTCCCCCCGATCACCAGCATGATCCAGTGCTTCATGATGGGATTCATCCCTCCTGCTGATAGGCTCTTGTAGAAGTCCGAACTAATAGCACTCGACACCGTGACTAGGGAAACGATGATGAAGGCAAAGTACAAGACCCACATCAAACCATTCCCATCGAAGACTCGCTGGTACCAGTGACGCTCACCAAGGGGCTGCGATATCTGTTGCTCGGGCATGCTAGTCATGTTTCCCCTGCTTGCGTATCAAATCCTGTACAATCTCTCTGAAACAATCGCCTCGGTGGATGTAGCTAGTGAAGAGGTCGAAGCTCGCACAGGCTGGAGAAAGGAGTACCGTATCGCCTGGCTGAGCCATCTGACGAGCATGAGCAATAGCCTCCTCCATCGACAGGGCAGAGGCTATATGCTTCACCTTGCCATGGAAGGCCTTATAGAGCTTGAGGACATCGGTAGTGAGGAAAATCAGACCACGTGCTCCTGAGACAATTTGCTCCGTGATGTCAAGGTAATCGTTCCCCTTGTCTTCGCCCCCGAGGATGAGGACGTAGGGTGTGGTCATCGTGCGTAGAGCGTAGTAGGTCGAACTGATATTCGTTGCCTTCGAGTCATTGATGTAGCGCACACCATCCAGCACACCGACCTTCTCCAAGCGATGAGGAACATTCACAAAGTCTTCCAATGCGCGGGTAAGCACCTCCTCCGACACACCTATATGCAGAGCTGCGATTGAGGCAGCCATTGCATTCTGTAGGTTATGAGGCCCTTGCAGAGCAAGCTGGTCGATCGGGAACTCAAAGCTCTTACCCTCGAAGTGTAGACGCATCATGTTGTCATCCGACTTATCCGCTGCAGAGCCTACCTGTGGATAGGTAAGGAAGGGCAGTAGATGCATCGGCATCGGTTGGTGCATCATCACATAACGAGATACGAATTCATCTTCACCCCAATAGATGAAGGCATCTTCCTCGGTTTGGTTTTGCAGGATACGCATCTTCGCCAGCGCATATTCCTCAAAGTTGTAGTGATAGCGGTCAAGGTGGTCTGGGGTGATGTTCATCAGGAGTGCAATATGTACTCGGAACTGATACATATCATCCAGCTGGAAGCTACTTAGCTCCACGACAAAATACTCTGGCTGATCATCCGTGATGACCTGACGGGCAAGGCTAAAGCCAACATTCCCTGCAAGCCCGACACGCAGACCGGCTTCACTCAGGATGTGGTGTAGCCACATCGTCGTCGTGGTCTTCCCATTGCTCCCTGTGATTCCTATCACTTTGCCCCTGAGGTAACGCCCAGCTAGCTCAATCTCCGAGATGACAGGTATTCCCTGCTCACGTATTGCCTGCATGATTGGGGCTTTCTCTGGGATCCCTGGGCTCTTTACGACCTCTGAGGCACGAAGAATAACGCTCGTGCTATGCGTGCCTTCCTCGTAAGGGATTTCGTGTTCCTCTAGCTCAACCTTGTACTTCTCGGCAATCTTGCCGTAATCGGATACAAAGACTTCGATACCTCGGCTCTTGTAAAGCAGTGCGGCACCCACACCACTCTCGCCAGCGCCAAGTACGACAGCCTTATAGTTCTCTTCAAACATAATGTCTATAGACGTCTTTATGAAGCCTCACAACATATCGCCGTTGCATCAGAGAGGCTTTCAGAACTGCAATTTTCGGTAAAATCTCGCACATTTCCAAACACTTCGCTTGTTTTCTCCCCACAAATTAAGCCATACATACAACAGCGATGGTTGAGGAGCAACCCCTTACAACTTGCTGTATTTTCCCCTTCTCCCTCACAGAGGCACACCCTGATATAGCAGCATACTTATCTTCAGAAGCACCCATCTAAAAAGGCTGGCCCCCTAAACAAGCAAACAAGGAACTTAGCAAGACAGGGAAAGCTATCTCCAACGGACAACACCACCTTTACCACAGAACTCAACTCCAATACCACATAAGGGAATTTTACCTCGTGTACCTAGGCTGAATCTGGTATGCTAACCAAGATTCACGCTTAGGGATCCTTGCACCGAAGATGATAAAGAGTAAAAGGAAGCAGGTCACGTTTATTTCGTATTCCTTCAGAGGGCATCAATCAGGCGGAGACTGTAGATGAAGGCAAGGCTGTAGTGAGCTCACATTGAACGAGATACGAAGGGTTAAAAAAACATGAGGTGACGAGTTACCATAAGTCGTCGCAAAGAGTTATGGTAACTCGTTATGAAAAGTTATGGTAAGTCATCGAAGAGAGTTATAGTAACTCGTTAAAACGAGTTATAGTAAGTCGTCACCACCCCTTCTTAAACCCCGCATCTAGGGCGTTCTTGGAGGACAGAAACAGAAAATCTTAGAGAAGGAATTATTGCACAATATCCTCCTTATCATTACATGCATCAGCCCTAAGGATGGCACACCCATCCCTCCGAAGGCTATGACACCGCCGTACACATGCGGGCAAACAATGAGTATGATTTACGGAATGAACCTACATTCAAGAAGGACCTCAAAGCTATCGCCATCCTCCAATGGATGAGTTCCGCACGGAGACCTACTCCTATCAAGTGAGTGGTCTAGCGTACCTCCTCCAGCTCTCGCTATAACAAAAGCCCGAGAGACACAGATATAATAGACCTGTGCTCTCAGGCTTTATTCAATCTCGCACCTATGAGCGCTAAAGGCTATAATATTAGCAATATAGGAAAAGTCTTTTTCTCTGGATGGTCATACCTTTGCCTTCGGTATTCAACATCACATATATGAAAACTGATACACATAACAGCTACGTCCAGAGTATCAATAGGGTGATAGACTACATCAACAATCACCTAGACGAACCGATCGAGGTGGCTACGCTGGCACGCATCGCCAATATCTCCACCTTCCACTTCTGCCGTGTCTTCAAGGCGCTTAGGGGTGAGTCTCCCATTGCATACATAGCACGACTACGCATCGAGACTGCAGCACAGCTCCTGAGGTACTCCTCTCTACCGGTGGAGGCGATTGCCTTCAATGTGGGATATGAGACTCCAGCCTCCCTCTCTAAGGCCTTCAAGCTACAGTACGGCTTTAGCCCCACCCAGTATCGCAACGACAAAGACAAGTACATCATGAAACGAGAAATCATCAATCATGACCTCGCCCTAAAGGCCCCTAAGATCCTAGACCTAGAGCCTAAGGGTGTCCTCTATGTCTCGCTGACAGGTACCTATCTCACGCTTGACTACGAGGGTGCATACCAGCAGCTATGGGCTGTCGTCAAGGAGCAAAAGCTCTTCACCAAGGGAATAGAATCTATCTGTGTCTTCTACGATGACCCAAAGGTTACCGAATCCTCCCTCCTGCGCTCAGATGTCTGCCTCGTGATACACAAGGAGGCACAACCCTCCCAGCAGGTGAGCTGCAAGACAATCGCAGGGGGAAGGTATGCGGTCTTCCACTACCAAGGGAGCTATGACCATCTCTCAGAGGTCTACGATACTGCCCTACGCTGGATCGTGAGTGGCGGATATGAGCTACGAGACGAACCCATGTTCGAGAAATATCTCAATGACAGCCGCCGTACTCCAGCAGAGAAGCTAAAGACTGAGGTCTATATCCCCATCAAGTAACTATAGCTAAATAGAATCCGCACCAAGTGGCAGGATAAGACACCCTCCAAGATCAATGGAGAAAGCCCGAGAGACATAGGACTGGCCTATGCTCTCGGGCTTCGCTCATTCTAATACTCTAAGAGAATATCGTCATCTCGACGAGGGGGTCTCTCCCCCGCCTAGGGTATAACAAGCCTCCTATGGGTGAGGCGATACCCCAGAGCTGGGGGAGGTAAGGGAGGACTCTGCGTGCACAAGTGCAGAGCAGAGCGTGGGAAAGGGGCGGAGGGGCTACTTAGCGGCCTCGAGGACGAGCTCGGGCGAGAGGTTCTTCTCACGCTGGGGAAGCTCGGTGATGAGGGCGGGGTTGAGATAGTCGTACTCCTTGTTGGGGTTGGCGATGTAGCTACTCTTGACGTTGATCTTGTTGCGCACGAGGTCATAGAGACGGTGCCCCTCGCAGAAGAGTTCTACACGACGCTCATCCAGCAGATCCTGCAGGGTGACCGAGGAGGCTGGGGTATAGCCCGAGATGCGGTTCTTGCGCAGGGTGTTGTAGTACGAGACAGCCGTCTTACCAGTAGAGGAGGTAGCCCCCTTGAGGAGTGCTTCGGCAGCAATCAGGTAGACCTCGGAGAGGCGAATGACCTTGTAGTTATTTACCGCTATGGGTGCAGTCGAACCCTGCAGACCTGGATACTTCAGCGTGTAGTAGGCCTTGTTCGTCCCATCGCCCCCCTGACGCTCAGAGATAGCCGCTGTGAAGCGAATATCATCGGAGCGGTTGGCACGTAGCCAAGCGAGGAAGTCATCCGAGACCGCATACTCGGCATAGCCGCTGGGGTTGGTGTAGCTCCCTAGGCTGTTCAGCCCAGCATTGGACTTGTCCGTAGTCAGGATCTCAAAGAGGGACTCGGAGGCTCCTTGGGTATTCCACACCTTGGGATACTCCTCTCGAGAGTAGAGAGCATAGGGGCTATTGGCGATCACGTCCTCGGCATAGTCGTAGGCCTTCTGATAGTCACCATAGTAGAGGTAGGCACGGGAGAGGAGTGCCTTGACCGTCCAGCTATTGATATGCCCAGAGCCTGAGGTCTTGGCAGTGGAGAGCGCATTGCCTTCGAGCGCCTTGAGGAAGTCGGAGAAGATCTGCTCATAGGTCTCCTTGAGGGTCGAGCGCTGGAAGGTACGGGGGCTGTCGTCACTGACGAGGTTGAGGGGCACACCTGAGTACTGCGCCGAGACATTCACCCCCGAGGTGGGGATGTAGCAGTAGAGACGAGCCAGCTCGAGGTGCGCTAGAGCACGCAGCGCATAGAGCTGTGCGATGTCATCCTTGGCCTTCTGCTCATCGGTAGAGCCCGCCTTGACTCCATTGAGGACGGCAGGGGCATACTTAAGCACGTTGTTCACACGTCCAATGACGAAGGCAAACTGGCGATAGGCACCTTCGGAGAAGGCAGAGTTACGCCTCGTGGTGAAGTGGTGGGCATCAGTTGTCTGCTGGTAGCCGGGGTTGACGACCCTGACATCACCGCCCTTGGCATCGGGGTAGAGGGCGACATCACCGCCGTAGCCGTAGCGCAGTACGAGGGGGGAATAGGCACCATTGACGGCACGGTGTAGGGAGGCCACGGACTCGATCGCCTCATCATCGGGCAGAGAGGTCGATGGGAACTGATCCAGCTGCTTGTTGCAGGAGGCGAAGAGCGTAGCAGCTGTGAGGGCGATATATAGAGGGGTTCTTTTCATTGTGATGAGGAGCATTAAAATCCGACATTGAGACCGAAGCTGATCGTACGCAGCGAGGGGACATCGAGGGCACGGAAGCCATTGATGGGTACCTCGAGTTCCTTGTCCTTGGTAGCTGCATAGAGGTAGAGGAGGTTATTAGCCGTCAGCGAGAGACGGAGCGAAGAGAGGCGAAGCACGTCGGTGACCTTCTTGGGAAGGGCATAGCTCAGGCTTAGCTCCTTGAGGCGGATGAAGTCCGTGGAGTAGATCGTACGGGTAGACCACTCACCGCTATTGAGGGGAGAGTTGAAGATAGGTAGGGGATTGGAGGCACCGGTATTGGTAGGTGTCCAGTAGTTGCCGACCAGTTCCTTCACTTGGTTGAGCACCCCGAGACGGCGACCATCACCCTTGACATAGTGGCTAGAGCCCTCCAGCAGATGACCACCGAACTGGTAGGTCACGAGTGTGCTCAGCGTGAAGCCTCCGTAGGAGAGGGTGTTCGTCAGCCCCCCATAGACCTTGGGATAGGCAGACTTCGTGGGGGCACGCCCTGCCTCGTCGTAGCGGTAGGTGATGTTGCTAGGCTCTGCGGGCTTGGTGGGGTCGATGAGGAAGCGACCTAGCCCCGTAGTGGGATCGACACCCAGCCAAGTAGGCAGGTAGAAGGAGTAGACATCCTGCCCAGCACGATAGACATAGAGGCTCTTGGGGCCATTGATGATATCCCCATTGGGCAGGGACTCGACACGAGAGCGGATCTTCGTCAGAGAGAAGTCAAGATCCCAGCGCAGGGACTTGGAGTTCAGCAGGTCGGTAGCGTGAAGCTCTGCCTCGAAGCCCTTGTTCGATAGCTCTCCACTATTGCCCTGACGGGTATCCACAGCGTAGTTGTAGGACACAGGGACAGCCATCAGCAGGTCAGTCGTATGCTTGTCGAAGTACTCGAGGCTCAGCGAGAAGCGACGAGCGAAGGTCAGATCAAGCCCGATATTCACACTGCGGCTCTTCTCCCACCCTAGGTCGAGGTTCGCCAGCTGGCTCAGAGCGATCGCAGGCTCGGTGCCATAGCTCCCGCCGAAGGCATAGAGCGAGCGCCAGGAGTACTTTGCATCGGGGAGGTTACCATTCGTCCCGTAGGAGGCACGTAGCTTGGCATCGGTCAGGAACTCATTCCCCTTGAGGAAGCTCTCACGGCCAAAGCGCCAAGCGGCAGAGAGGCTATAGAAGATCCCCGAGCGGTTATTACGACCGAGCTTGGAGGAGATGTCGTTGCGCAGACTGAGCCCAGCGAAGTAGCGGCCGTCATAGTTATAGTTCACACGGCCTAGGTAAGAGAGCAGGAAGCTGCCGTAGTGCTGGGCATCTCCGTCGTTGAACTGTGCGTTGCCCAGCTCCTTGAGCTTGGTCGTCGCATACTGGTTCACTGCTATCTGGGTACGGAGCTGGTCAAAGCTCTGCGCCTCTACCCCTGCGAGGGCATCGACATGGTGCTCCCCAAAGTCTCGGTCGAAGTTCAGTACGTTGGAGCTCGTCTTGACCACGAGTTCATTGCTGAGACGCTGTCCTGTACCATTCTGTCGAGCTCCATCGCTGGAGAGGGGGCTGGTATACTGGAAGCCCTTGAGGAGGGTATACTCAATCGCATTGGTAGTCTTGAAGGAGAGGTAGTCCATGAAGCGGATCTGTGCACTGACATTCCCCGTACCACGTAGCGTCCCGACCTCGGTAAGATAGGAGTCTGGGCTAAGGCGAGAGATCGGACTATCCCCCTTGGTCATCGGAGAGACATTGGTGTTGAGGGAGCCATCGGCATTGTACTTAGCCTCACTGGGGCGAGAGACGAAGGTCAGTAGGACAGGGTGCGTGAGGTAGACGGCATCCCGCTGTACGCTATTGTCTTGGCTCCCCTCGTTGCGGGTATAGGAGACCTGACCCTTGAAGGCGAGATCGAGCCACTTGGTAGCCTTGTTGTCCACGTTCAGTGCACCCGAGTAACGCTTGAAGGAGCCGTAGGGTGTGACGCTCGTAGCATCGTTGTAGCCGAGGGAGGCGAAGTAGCGGAGAGTCTCCGTACCCCCCGAGGCAGAGAGGGAGAGGTCATTGAGGCGGCCCGTACCCCCGAGGAGCTCCTTGCGCCAGTCGGTGCGTGTCGTACGGCTATTGACGAAGACCTCATTGGACTCTGCTAATACTTTATCGGTAAGGGTAGCAGCATAGCTTTCTCTCAGGGTTGCACGCTGAGCGTAGTTAGCGCCCGTGGGGAGAAGTGCATCCTGCTGCAGGAGGTAGCGGTTAATGAAGGCCTCACGGGTATAATCGAAGTGCTCGCTAGCATTCATCAGTTCGTAGGAATTGGTAGCGGTGCGTGCAAAGCCCGTGCTGGCGTTCAGCGTGAAGCGGGTCTTGCCCTGACGTCCCTGCTTGGTCGTGATCAGCACCACCCCGTTGGCTGCACGTGAGCCGTAGAGGGCAGCCGAAGCAGCATCCTTGAGCACGGAGATCGACTCGATGTCCTCGGAGTTGATCGTAGAGAGTGTGCTCCCCGACAGACCACCGATACCGTAGTTCCCCACCGTGATGGGCACACCATCCACGACATAGAGGGGCTCTGTCGTACCGTTGATACTCCCGACACCACGTATCTGGATCGTACCGGCAGCACCAGGTGTCCCCGTCTGGGAGGAGACACGAAGGCCAGCGACCTTACCTGAGAGTGCCTTGTCTACGGACTCTACCTTAGCTGTGGCGAGACTAGATGCCTTCACATTGGTAGCAGCACCCGTGAGCGAAGACTTCTTCTGCTGACCATAGGCTACGACGACTATCTGATCAAGCACACGGTCATCTTCGTTGAGGGTAACACGTATCTCACCGGGCTTGACGGGTACCTGCTGGGATGTGTAGCCGAGGCTGGAGACCGTGAGGCTCTTCGTTCCTGCAGGTACCTTGACACTGAACCGTCCGTTAGCATCTGTTACAGCACCTATACTAGGTGTACCTGTTACGACGACATTAGCTGCAATGATTGGCTCATTACCTGGGGCAGAGACCACCACACCTGTGGCAGTGATATGTGCCTCTTGAGCCTCGGCTATCCCGAGGGGGAGAGCTAGGAGGAGGAGGAGTGTAAATAATCTTCTTTTCATCTTCGTTCTGTCTGCTTAATGATTGTGTTGCTTTGTGAATTGGATGTGTAGGGGATAGAAAACAAGAAGCCTCCCTTCGGTGCATTGACCAAAGGGAGGCTTACTTGTATGTGGCTATGTAACGACTACATGCGACTAGAGGTAACGCTTCGACTGAGGCAATGCGGGACATGGACTGACATCATCATGTCAATCATCATCATTCGCCACATGCTCATCGTCATAGTCTGCGTCATCCTGTCTGTAGCTCTGTTACTCTGTGAATCTTTACTGTCTGTCTTGAGTGAGGGATATATGCTTCCCTCAACCCTGAGAGCAAAAGTAGATAATAGATTTTGTATTGCCAAATATTTACAAACTAAATCTTCGGCGAACACCCTAAGCAAAGTTCTCCCTAGAGATAAAATCACCTTGCGAAAGCAACATACAACACCCTATAAATCAACATGCTATAAAAGTCCTCTCAAATAGCCTCGACGAGTTACCACAACTCGTTATTATGACTTACCATAACTCGTCACAAAGACTTACCATAACTCATCTCGGCGAGTTACCATAACTCTTCAAAGCGACTTATGGTAACTCGCTACACCCCACTCACAACGCCTTTATCTAGGCACTTTTCAGAGAGCTAAACACACCCCCTGAAAGACATTCGTTTCCCCCTCCCAGATATTCAGACTATTTCCTCAGCCTCCATATATAATATAGGTATAGGTAGCCCGTCTGAAGGAGATGTGGCAGCACCCAAATCGAAGGCTCCCAAAAGTCTTTATAAAATTGCGCTAACTTTGCTCAAGAAGTAGAATAATTAAGGACAGAAGCATCTATGAAGCAAGTAAAAGCCTATGGCACAAAGGCCGTAAACACACCGCTGGAGGAACTCACCATCAGCCGTCGTAGCCTACGCCCCTCGGACGTAGAGTTTGAGGTGCTCTACTGTGGCATCTGTCACTCCGACCTACACAGTATTAAGGGCGACTTTGGCGAGCCCTTCCTCCCGCTTGTCCCTGGACACGAGATACTGGGGCGTGTGACGGCTATCGGTGCAGATGTGAAGGACTTCCAAGTCGGCGAGCTCGTTGGTGTAGGTTGTATCGTTGGGAGCTGTGGACACTGCGACTCGTGTCATGAGGGTCTGGAGCAGTTCTGCGACGAGGGGGTAACCTTCTCCTTCAATAGTGCCGATAAGATCTCGGGCGGGCAGACATTCGGTGGCTTCTCAAAGACCTATGTGTGCGAAGACAAGTACGTCCTCCACATGCCAGCCTTCGACAATCTCCCGATGGCAGCCCCATTACTTTGTGCTGGTATCACGGTCTACTCCCCTCTCAGACACTGGCAGGCAGGACCAGGGAAGCATGTCGGTGTACTCGGTATAGGTGGGCTTGGGCATCTAGCCGTGCGTATCGCCAAGGCAATGGGTGCGGAGGTAACGGTCTTCACCACATCCCCCTCGAAGGTAAACGACGCAAAGCGTCTCGGGGCAGACCACGCCATCCTCTCCTCAGACACCGACGCGATGAAGCAAATGCGTGGTAAGATTGACTTCATCATCGACACAGTCCCTGCTGGACACGATGTGAATAGCTACCTCAACCTCCTCCGTCATGATGGTAGTGTCGTTGTAGTAGGTCTCCCCAACGAACCCCTTCAAGTCGCAGCCTACTCTGTCGTAGGTGGGCGCCGTAGCCTCTCGGGCTCAAACATCGGTGGGATCGCAGAGACACAGGAGATGCTTGACTTCTGCTATAAGCATGGTATTATCGCAGAGGGCGAAGTCCTGCCTATCAGCCGAGTGAACGAAGCCCTTGATCGTCTCGAGCGAGGAGACATCCGATACCGCTTCGTCCTTGACCTCAAGGAGCTTTAAGCGAAGCCCTACATCTTCCCGACCACATCTCTCCACCTCCCCTCTAACGCCTCAGGGCTTCTCTCTGCCTTAGTCATTAAGCAAAGAGAAGCCCTGAGTTATTGTACTAGAATGAAATTTAGTGCGAGGGATATGGCTAAGATGATCGAGGCAGAGGCTAGCGTGCCGTGCGTTGATAAGCAAAGCGTGGGTAGCCATCAGAGGCTATAATCACACCGCAACGCGTGAAGCCAAACGAGGTAAGTAGCTCCTGCATCTTTCGGTTATCTGCATGTGTGTCTACACGGATATTCTCCACTTGATTGCAACACCAGTCGAAGACAAACCGTGCTACCCCACGCACCTCGCCACTCGAAGCAAGACGATGAATAACCCCATAAGGCTCATCATTCAACCACAGCCCATCGCTTAGCTCTGCATAGGTAGGCTCCTCCTCCTCAACCCCAAAATAAAACGTAGCAACAACACCCAGACCTTCCTCTTCACACACATAGCTATTGCCTTTAGCCATATCCCTGAGGAGAAGCTCCGACGTTGGATAGCCTGATCGCCACTGATTCGGGTTACCCGCCTCAGCCATAAACCGCCGAGCCAGCTCAGTGATTACCAAAAGGCGAGGGAGGTCGGCAGGGGTACTCTTACGGATTATCATAGGCAGGGGATAGGTCAGCTCTACCCTTGATGTGCCTCTAGACGTAGGGTGAGCGAGATGAACTCCTCTACACCGAGCTGCTCAGGACGCTGAGAGAAAATAGAGTCAGCGTAGTCATAATCTGAGCCAAAGAGCCCACGCAGAGAGTTTCGCAGGGTCTTACGTCGCTGATTGAAGCCCGTCTTCACAACTTGCTTAAAGAGCGTCTCGGAGCAGCCAAGGCTCTGTCGTACATTTCTTCGTAGACGGATTACACCACTCTTGACCTTAGGGGGCGGATTGAAAACATGCTCATCCACCGTAAAGAGGTACTCGACATCATACCATGCCTGCAGGAGGACACTGAGGATGCCGTAGTCCTTGTTGCCCGGGGGAGACGCCAGACGCTTGGCAACCTCCCGCTGCAACATACCCGAGCAGAAAGGGATGCGCTCCCTATAGTCCAGCACACGAAAAAAGATCTGTGAAGAAATATTGTATGGGTAATTCCCAATAAGACAAAAGGGGAAATCTCCAGCAAAGTATTCCTCAATGGGGATATGCAAGAAGTCCCCCTCAATAATGCGTCCTTCTAGTGCAGGGAAGTGCTCCCTGAGGTAGGTCACACTCTCGCTATCGAGTTCAATCACATGCGTGTCATGGCCCTTCTGGAGGAGGAACTGCGTCAGCACACCCATGCCTGGTCCTATCTCCAGCACAGGTAGCCCTCGATACTCAGTGAGTGTATCTGCTATACGCTCCGCAATGGAGAGGTCTGTGAGAAAATGCTGACCCAACGCCTTCTTTGCTTTAACTTGCTGCATGAGAAATCAATAAAACTTATTACATTTGTTCGGACGAAAGTAGCACTTTTACTATAATACGGCTACAGAACGGCTCTTGGAGGGTATGAGAAACGCCCCCGGAGATCGTAATAAAATATGAAGATTAACCCCACGCTGAAGTCTATTCTCTGGATCATCATCCCGCTTGCTCTCGGTGGGCTGGGCTTCTATGGCCTATACCGAGACACGGACTGGCAGGAGCTGATGACGACGCTTCGCACGGGGGTTAACTATCCTATCCTGCTCTTTAGCCTACTCTTTGGGCTGATGAGCAACCTCTGTCGAGGACTTCGCTGGGAGCTCCTCGTTCGTCCCATAGTCAGCGATGGCGCACCCCCTAGGCGCATCAATGCTGTCTGCACCGTGCTCGGCTCCTATACAGTCAATATGGGCATCCCCCGCTCAGGCGAGGTATGGCGGTGTGTGGAGATGGAGCGTCGGGAGGATCTCCCCTTCGCCGGGCTCTTCGGTACGCTCATTGTGGATCGTCTGGTGGATGTATGCATGCTCTCGATGATCCTCGTGGTGATCGTGCTGAGCAGTACAGACTTCTTCAGAGACTACCTCGCAGCACACCCCGAGGTGTGGCTGGGGCTGATGGACTTCGTGCAGTCGGTATGGTTCTTCCTACTCATAGCCATCGGGCTGGGGTCGCTGGCACTACTCGTGTGGCTACTCAGATGCCGTCGGGAGAGCAGGATAGCACGCTTCTTCGTCCATATCTGGGAGGGGATGGTGAGCATCCAGCACATGCCACAGAGGGGGAAGTTCCTCTTCCTCACGGCGATGATCTGGGTAGGCTACTTCTTCTACTTCTACTTGGCACTCTTTGCCTTTGAGGCGACCCAGCACATCCCCTTCTCGGTAGCGTGTATCGCCTTCGCCATGAGCAGTATGTCGGTGATCGTACCGGTACAGGCAGGGATGGGGGCATGGCATGCAGCGGTGATCATTACCTTCACGACCTTCGGTATGGCAGAGCAGCCCGCCAAGGACTTCGCCTTCATCGTCCATACGGCACAGACCCTATGGATCACGCTCATCGGGCTCGGTGCGATCATCGCCCTGCCCATCATCAATAGACACTACAAGCGGGTACGAGGCCCCCAGCCTAGCCCCAAGACTACAGATAACTAACTAAACCTATCCACTCACCCTCGCAACGAACAGAAGCTATGGCAACAGAAATCAAATCCCTCGCTCCACAGTCCGTATGGAGCTTCTTCTACGACCTGACCCAGATCCCTCGCCCCACTGGCCATACACAAGCCGTACAGGAGTACGTACTCGAGCTGGGCAAGCGACTAGGGCTGGAGACACACCGAGATGCGACGGGCAACGTGCTCATCCGCAAGCCTGCCACAGCAGGGCTAGAGGGGCGCCCAGTAGTCACCCTACAGGCACACCTAGATATGGTACCCCAGAAGAACAGCCACATCCAGCACGACTTCACTCGTGACCCCATAGATGCCTATATTGATGGTGAGTGGGTAACAGCTCGCGACACAACCCTCGGAGCTGACAACGGCATCGGAGCAGCCTATGCGATGGCTGTACTAGCAGACAACACCCTCAAGCATGGCCCCATAGAGGCACTCTTCACCATCGACGAAGAGGTCGGTATGGTAGGGGCAAATGGCCTACAATCAGACTTCTCCAAGGGGGATATCCTCATCAACCTCGACAGTGAGGAGGAGGGACTCCTCTTCGTAGGCTGCGCTGGTGGGATAGACGTCAATGTAAACCTAGAGTATAAGGACCAAGAGCCCACACCCGAGGGCGACATCGCCGTACGCATCGCCCTGACGGGGCTACGTGGCGGACACTCAGGGATGGATATCCACCTCGGTCGTGCCAATGCCAATAAGCAGCTCGCCCGACTACTGAAGTATGCCATCGCCGACTATGGTGCTCGCCTCGTCTCCTTCGACGGGGGCTCGGCTCGCAATGCGATCCCACGTGAGTGCTTTGCCGTAGTTACCCTCCCCGAGGCAGATGCCGATGGGCTGTGGGAGCTCGCCTCAGACTTCCTCGACACCCTACGCACGGAGTACAAGGGCATAGAGGAGTCGATCAGCCTGACCCTAGAGCGCACCGAGATGCCTAAGACAGTCATCCCCGAGGAGATCCAGGATGCGATCATCAACGCCCTCGTAGGCTGCGTCAATGGAGTGCAGAGCATGCTCACGGACTTTGCTGGTATAGTCGAAGCCTCGACAAATATGGCTCGTGTGACCTTCGGAGACGGAAAGTTCTCGGCGAAGTTCTTCGTACGTAGCTCCTCCGAGACGAGGAAGGAGGAAGTAGCCTCCGAGATCGAGAGCATCATGAACCTAGCCGGTGCCAACGTAGACTTCTCCGGTGCCTACAACGGCTGGGCACCCAATGCCTCCTCCCCCATCCTCAAGACCCTGAGCAAAGCCTGCGAAGAGGTGCTCGGTAAGACCCCCGAGGTCACCGTCATCCACGCGGGACTGGAGTGTGGTATCATCCAGGGAGCCATGCCCAATATGGATATGATCTCCATCGGCCCCGACATCCGCTCACCACACTCACCTGATGAGAAGGTACACATCGCTTCGGTAGAGCGCACCTGGCGCATCCTCAAGAGAGCGTTGGAATTAATATAATCTCCATAACCCATAACTAGTCAAACAAACAGAGAAGTAAATGAGTAAAACAGCTTATGTATTCCCCGGACAAGGGGCACAGTTCGTAGGCATGGGGAAGGAGCTCTACTCGAGCCATCCCGTCGCCAAGGAGCTATTCGATAAGGCCAATGAGATCCTAGGCTTCCGCATCACGGACATCATGTTCGATGGGACAGACGAGGAGCTCAAGCAGACCAAGGTCACACAGCCAGCCGTCTTCCTACACTCCGTAATCCGTGCCGTATGCCTCGGCGAGGAGTTCCAGCCCGACATGGTAGCAGGGCACTCGCTCGGGGAGTTCTCTGCACTCGTAGCCTCTGGTGCCCTTAGCTTCGAGGATGGGCTTCGCCTCGTCTCCAAGCGTGCCCTAGCAATGCAGGCTGCCTGCGAAGCTAACCCCGGCACGATGGCTGCCGTACTCGGTCTGCCCGATGAAAAGGTCGAGGAGGTCGTCAAGAGCATCGAGGGTGCTGTGGTCGTAGCTGCAAACTTCAACTGCCCAGGTCAGCTCGTCATCTCAGGGAGCATCGAGGGTGTAGACAAGGCTTGCGAACTGCTCAAGGAGGCTGGTGCCAAGCGTGCCCTTCGCCTCAACGTCGGCGGTGCCTTCCACTCTCCTCTGATGGAGCCTGCTCGTGTAGAGCTGGAGGCAGTGATCGAGGCCACGGAGTTCCACGCTCCACGTTGCCCGATCTATCAGAACGTCACCGCTGCACCCACGACAGACATCGACACGATCCGTCGTAACCTCATCGCACAGCTCACGGCTCCTGTACGCTGGACAGAGAGCGTGAAGGCAATGGTCACAGACGGTGCTAGCCGCTTCGTCGAAGTAGGGCCAGGTGCTGTCCTGCAGGGGCTTGTCAAGAAGATTGCCCCCGAGGTAGAGACCGAGGGAAGACAATAAGCCTCCATCACTTCACCTCAAGGAACCCAGAAGGGGAGCAGTAGCGACCGCTACTGCTCCCCTTCTCTTTTTAGTGAAGCCTCCCCGAGTATATCTCTCCCAACCTATCCCATAATGAGAGTTCGGGATAAGGATTTCCGTGCTACATCAGTTTCGATTTGCTTGACATGCTGTCCTAGTGATGACACACCAGCATATAAGTAGGAGAAATCGCACGATGGGATACCAGTTGGCTACTTATTGAACATAGTGCCTGCCCCAAGTCTATTTAGGAGCATCCTCTTAGTTGTATTGGTTTAGAATAAACCGACTTCTAGCGAAAGATGCATCCCGTTATTTATTATGTAGAACACACGTTTTATCACATTTATAGTATAAATCCCCTCCTTCATAGGATAGCTCTGATTGACTCTAGAACTACGCTACGAAAACTCTAGAGAAAATACTCTTCTTCTCTAGTGTATCCCTGGATATCCTCTAGAGATTCCCTTTACTTCATCTAGAGAAGCGCATCTTCAGGCAAGGTACCCACATCGCAAGGCGAAGATATATCCCCCGTAGCACCTCTATTATACACAAGGAACCTGCCCAAACTTATTTGTAAGCCTCCTCTTCTTTATCCATAGACGTAGAGAGTAATCTCTAAGGCTGAAGAGAATTTGTTAAATTAGCATAGGGATAAACCTGATATGGCATCTCCTAGTACAATAGATTTGTATGATAATCACAAAAGACCAATTAGCATCTTGGGCCGATACGCCAGAGTCAAAAGCAAGCTTTCCACATCTTATCTCAAGGCTGATAAGAGCGACTACCGCTAAGGACACTAAGGTTAATATTCCCTGGGGTAGTGCCACCTATATAGGGGGATGGGATGGTATTGTAGATAGTAAGGAGAAGACTAGATACGTCCCCAAAGGAATATCCTTGTGGGAGCTCGGTACAAATCAAGATCCTCAGAGTAAAGCAAATGCCGACTATGAAAAGCGAACAAAAGAGGCTCTTGGATACACGCCCCAGGATGCTACATTCGTCTTTGTCACTCCAAGGACATGGACGAAGAAGGAAGAGTGGGTTAGTCAGAAGAAAGAGGAGAAGAAGTGGAAGGATGTGATCGTCTATGATGGTATAAGCTTAGAGCAGTGGCTTGATGAAGCTCCAGCTGTATCCCGATGGTTCGCATCTCAGGGGTATGCTGGTGTATATTCTGCTGATGGAATTATAACGGCAGATGAGTCTTGGGAAGAGTGGTCTTGCTTAGAGCAACTGCAACTACAGCCAGGTTGTGTGCTTGCTGGTAGAGAAGTCTCAAGAGAATCGTTGATAGAGCTACTAGAGGGGGATCCAAGCATCATAGGGGTAAGAGCATCTACGAAGGGTGAGGCGATTGCCTTTATCCTTGCTACGATGAAGGCTAGTGACCCCGAGCTGTCCGGTCAATTCTTTTCTACAACACTCATTATCGACCAAGAGGATCGTTTCCGAAGTGTTAGTTCATCGATGCAGCATGCACTGAACCTGATTGTTCAGTTCGAAAGTACAGATCCTCTAGGTGTAGCTACGAAGAATGGGCATCATGTCTTAGTCCCATTAGGCGCAGACGATGTGTTTAGTCAAGAGTCGATCACACTGCCCGCGGTAGATAGAGAAGCCCTCATTGAAGCTTTAGAAGCAAGTGGGCTATCAAGATCCAAAGCCTCTACGCTTACGAAAGAATCGGGGCACGACATCACGATCCTTAAGAAGCTCCTGGGCTTTCCTCGCTATGGTGCAACTTGGATGAAAACTCAAACGATTCGAGAGATAATACCTGCACTCCTCCTAGGTCGATGGGATGAGAGCTATCCTGGGGATGTAGAGCTTTTAGAGAAACTCTCTGGAATGAGCTATGATGAGTATAAGAGCTTGTTAGGTAGATGGCTTCATCTCCCAGAGTCACCTCTGAAAAAGATCGGTGAGACATGGCGATTAACTTCACCTCTAGACTTATGGAGGAGTATATCTATCCTCTTAACCGATCAAGATTTCCAGAGCTTAGCCGATTGCTTTATTCAGGCCTATCATTCGGGGAATCCAGTCATAGAATCCCAGATGAATCTACCAAACTATATCAGTGAAAAGAGGACGTACTCAAACTGGGTAAGAGAGGGCTTAGTTCAGTCTTTGATCCTGATGTCAATATCACAGGTCGGAGTTAGCCTAGGAGATCCACAGAGTTGGGTGGATAAGATTATTAGAGACCTATTATTAAAAGCTCGTGGTGAAATATGGGTCTCCATAAATAGGGAGCTTCCACTTATTGCCGAAGCATCTCCTCTGAGTTTCCTTCAACATGTAAGTATCTCCCTTTCCCATCAAAGTCCCGAGATTATGGATATGTTCAAGGAAAACCCAGGGTTTGTTGTTCCCGTTGGGTCTCATACAGGTCTATTATGGGCGCTAGAAGAGCTAGCTTGGAAGCCGTCGTATTTTAGGAATGCATGCCTCCTCCTATATGAACTGGCGACGCTGGATCCAGGGGGAAGTTTATCTAATAGACCCCTAAATAGCCTAACGGAAATATTTAAAGCTTGGCATTATCAAACGTTAGCTCCTTTCACAGAGAGGGTCAAGGTGCTGAGGGAGATGCTTCCTAAGAATGTCGATGTCTCGTGGAAGCTCTTGAAGAGTTTGCTGCCAAGCTTTTCTTCAGAGACAGCTTTCCTCACACATAGGATGCGCTGGCGAATGTTCTGGGAGAAAGCAGATCTGACCTACACGTATGAAGAATGGTTTGATATGTACTCGGAAGTGGTAGATATGCTTATCGGTCTGTGTGATGGTGATGAGACCAGATTCTCTGATCTCATCGAAGCTGCACCAGGCTGTACGCCTAGGGATCGGGAGCGGATATTAACGTGGGCTCAAGAGACTGTGGGTAGTATCGAGCATAAGAAGGGGCAAGCATTGCATACACTACGTGAAATTTTAAATAGGCACAAGCAACATCCCGATACAGAGTGGGCATTGAATGGGCATGAATTATCTCCTTTTGAACAGCTTTATAGTCAATTACAGCTACAGCCTGTGGATGTTCTGGTAAGGAATGTATGGCTGTTCAATGAGGATGACCATACTCAAATGATAGATCCAGCTACGGCAATTAGACGAAAAACTGCTGTGGTAGAACTTTTCAGAGAGCTCGGGCTAGAGAGAGTCTTAGAGTTGAGACGAGAGGTTAAATGTCCTAGATATCTAGGGGAGGCCTTGGCTAAGGTGATAGAGGATGAGCAAGATCTGCAGTGTGTATGGCAATGTCTAGAGGATGACAATCCTCATATTGCTTTTGCTCATGGATTTATCTCGCAGAAGCTCAGATGTGAGGGGCTCTCCTGGATGCAGACGCTAGTGAAAGAACTATTGGAGAAGGGATATAGTGATAAAGCTGTGGCAAACGTCCTTGTGGTCGCACGTTCGGGGCAGGAGCTGTGGCAATATATAGAAACCCTTGGCGAGGGTGTGCATCAGGAGTATTGGCTACGGATGAGACCCTCCTTTAATGGCCTCAAGAATGAAGAGATTATAGAATGCATAAATAAGTTGCTCCAGTATCGGAGGTTTAGTTTTGCTGTGGAGGTTGCTTGGCTCCACGGAAGCGATCTTCCTAGCAGCATACTCATTGAGGTATTGAGAAAATGGGGTACAGGGGAATCTCTAGAACTAAGCAGTCTGTGTGGTTGTGAGATAGGGTGTATATTTAAAGAGCTCAACAAGAGAGAGGATGTTGCAAAGGAGACTCACCTCGAGTTAGAGACTTTATACTTGCCTCTACTTACACGTGTAGGTGCTCAAGTAGGAGTACCTCATTTGGAGGAAGAGTTAGCCCGGAATCCTGACTCCTTTGTTCAGCTTCTAAAGTGGCTCTACAAACCCAAGGATGAAGATCGACAACGAAAGGAACGGGAGGGCTTATCCGAGGAGCAAGTACAGAATGCGGCTAGAAGAGCTGATCTGATGCTTGGGGCTTGGAGGAAGATTCCAGGTATGCAAGAGGATGGTACGATTGATGGAACTAAACTTAGGGTATGGATTGATGCTGCTAGGGCTTTAGCAGAGGAGTGTGATCGGCTAGAAGTCGCAGATATACATATTGGGCAACTGCTAGCAAAGTACCCTGAGGATTCACCAAACTGGCCAGCGAGGACGATATTCCAAGTGATAGAAGATATTAACACTGAACAACTCAAGAAGGGGTATTCGAACGGTATGTGCAATAAGCGAGGAGTGACTATTCGGGGAGCTTTCGATGGCGGAGGTATTGAGCGGGATCGAGCAGAATACTTTGGAGAGCTAGCTTCAAGCCTAATGTGTGACTACCCCAATATGGCTGGGATCTTCCAGCGGTTACAAGATGAGTATCGGGCACTAGCCAATAGATATGATGAAGAGGCACACCGAAGGCAGCTAGATGCCTAACTTAAGGCGATATTCATAAATATATAGCTGGTTTTGCTATGGTCTACGAGAGAGAGAAGACGGTCTTGCTGGAAGCTCCTAATTAAGTCTCTATATCTCCCCTATGGCCTTGTTATCTATTTCTATGTGTTTGAGGGGATACCCTTGTATTTTACTATTCTTAAGGGTGAGCGTGGAGATTGGCTATCTGCACTATTCTGAGATCAGTGCAGGCGTGAAGGAAACGTGAGTTCGACAGAAGGAACAGAGAGAGATACACATTAGGCTTAAAGCTATTTTATTCCTAATCAAAAACAAGTAACAAGGAAGTTTAGGCACCATGCTGGTTTCATCACTGAACTTCGTACCTTTGTGACATACTTCGCTATAGTTCTAAGTGATACAATGAAGTACGTAGTTCAAGTAAAGGACGCCACATGCTGGATGCACTACAACTCCTTAATGGGAAGTATCTTCCCAGCACACAAAATCGATAATTTTCATACATAGGAAATATCATTCCTTAGGACTCGAAGCGCGACTCTATAGCTCCCTCAGGAGCACAGCCCCCTCTAGATAGACACATTCATATTCCTGGATACATCTACCAGTCGCAAGGATAACTATGCTAAAGTCACATCCTCGTTCAAACACTGGATTCTAAACCTAAACATTCATTTTGACAACTCATGGCAAAACAATTTCTCATCATCTGCTTCATCGTGTGTGGATGGTTAAATACACAAACAGTATTTGCCCAAGAGACACGTCCTACACAGACAATACGAGGTCTAGTAACCGATGTCGCATCAGATGCACCACTGCCACTGGCAAGTATAAAGATCCTCAACACAGATATTCCAGCTACCGCCACTAATGCAGAAGGACAGTTCGTACTGCCTAACATCCCCGTAGGTCGATATGACTTACAGGTATCTTTCATGGGTTACGAAACAGAAATTGTGAAGGACATCGTACTTACCTCAGCTAAGGAAGTCAACCTAGAGATTCGTCTGAAAGAGCATTTAGGGACTCTGGGAGAGGTCGTCATACGAGCACGAGTAGATAAATCCCGACCTCTAAACAAGATGACACTGACGGGAGCTCGCATGCTCAGCACGGAAGAAGCCAGCCGTTTTGCAGGGGGGATGGATGACCCCGCACGTCTAGTCAGTGCCTATGCAGGTGTAGCCTCAGGCCTATCCGATAATGGTATCTCCATTCATGGCAATTCACCAGGATTCCTACAATGGCGATTGGAAGATGTAGAGATACCCAACCCCAATCACTTTGCCGACATCGGTTCGTATGGAGGAGGTCTTCTTACCTCTTTAAGCAGTAATCTGTTGGGTAACTCCGACTTTTATACGTCGGCTTTCCCTGCCGAGTACAACAATGCCATCTCGGGCATCTTTGATATGCGGCTTCGCAATGGGAACAATCAGAGGTTTCAACATACATTTCAATTGGGCATTCTTGGTATTAATGCAGCATCCGAAGGGCCACTAGATAAACAAGGGAAAGCTTCTTACATCTTCAACTATCGCTATTCCACGGTAGAGCTGCTGAGCAAGCTGAGCAAAAGCAAAGACATGTCACAGTCCTTAAACTATCAGGATCTGAACTTCAAACTCAATTTTCCGACTGCTCATGCCGGTACATTCTCTTTTTGGACTACTGCACTTATAGATAAGGTGGGACCCCAAATGCGTAAACCCTCAGACTGGGAATACGCTGAAGATGCAAAAGATTCACGAGCTAAACAGACATCAGCTGCGGCGGGGCTGTCACACCATTATCTATGGAATAATGGCGGGATGCTGAAAACGACGCTTGCCCTTACATTCTCGGAAACCAACGTCTGGGAAGGTGTGTACGATGCTCTGATGAATGCCAAGCCCGTTATCGACTTCAAGGTGCGCTACACCAACGCAGTGCTCAACTCGTTTTTCAACAAGAAATACAGCTCGCGCCATACCAACAAAACAGGAGTCACGATTACCAATATGCACTACGACATGCGTTTTGATATGGCTCCATACTATCAACAGCCACTTCAACGCCTTTCAGAGGGTCAAGGCAACACGGTGTTGGGATCGGTTTACAGTAGCTCGTTATTCAATCTCAGCGACGACCTATCGGCGACCGTGGGTATTAATGGTCAATTCCTTACGCTCAATAAGCGCTGGACACTAGAGCCACGCCTGGCCTTGAAGTGGCAAATGACAGACAAGAACTCGTTGGGATTCGCCTACGGACTATATAGCCGAATGGAAAAGCTAGATGTATACTTTGTGAAAAATCCAACGACTGGACAGGCATTGGTAAACAAAGACCTTGATTTCACCCGCTCACAGAACGTATCATTATCCTATCAGCATCGCCTTACTGACAACCTCAGCATCAAGATCGAACCCTATTATCAGTATCTCACCAACATCCCCGTTGTTGCCGGCAGCTCCTACTCACTCATCAACCGACGCTCCTACTATATCGGTGAGCAATTAGTAAGCGAGGGAAGGGGGTATAATTATGGTGTAGATGTGACGCTGGAGAAGTATATGTCACACGGGCTCTACTATATGGTAACGGCATCCCTATTTGACTCTAGGTATAGAGGTGGTGACGGCAAATGGTACAACACACGGTTTAATCGGCACTACATCCTAAATGGACTCGTCGGTAAAGAGTGGATGATAGGACGTAGCAAACGCAATGTATTGAGTGTAAACCTCCGAGCTAGCCTACAAGGAGGCGACCGTTATTCGCCTGTCAATATCCCGGAAACGTTAGCGCATCCAGATAAAGAAACTGTCTATGACGAAAGAAGGGCTTTTCAAAATGAGCTTTCGCCTATCTTCATGTTGCATTACAGCATCAGCTATCGCATTAACTGCAAAAAGATCTCGCACGAGTTTGCCCTCAAAGGGTTGAACGCCACTAATTATAGAGAGTATTCGGGGCATGCCTATAACTTGCATACAGGTGTTATTGAGCCAAGAAGGATGAAAACAACGATTTTAAATCTGCTCTATAGGATCGACTTCTAAGGACAGCGGACAAGCATTAAAGCGTGCATCAAAAGCAATTGCCTTTGATGCACGCTTCATTTTTGCAGAATAAATGTTCATTCTTTACTTATATGCTTGAAAAATCGTACCTTTGCTGTTAAAGGTTTAACCACAAAATGACTCAGGACGAAGACCTAGAACTCCAGCGCCTAGAGGTCAATGTCACACGACTCGTAGGCATTGTCGGTCAGCAGAGCTCTCGGATCATGGAGCTAGAGAAGCTGCTCCACCTTCGTGACCAGGAGCTTTCCTCCCTCCGAGGGGAGCTTGATGTGGTACGCCAGCAAGGCTCTACAGAGGCTCTTGCCACCGCCCTCTCTGGTGGTGCAACAGCCCAGGAGCGAGATCGAGCTAAGAAGCTCTTAGATGAGATCATTAGGGAGGTAGAGCTCTGCATCGCACAGCTCACCGCTGAGTAAGAATAATTCGGTAGAGGCTAGAGTCCTCTCACGCTATATACTCTCACAATGGACCCCGAGCGAAGCCCTCTGCAACGCATCTCAATCATCGTGGAGCGCGCACGACTCTATCTACGTGTGCCCCGCGAGCATGAGGCTTTGTACCGCAAGGCAGGTGAAGAAATCACGCGCACGGTACGTCTATACAAGGCGAAGTATCCCAATCAGTCGGAAATCCCCTCGGGGGGCTACCTAGCGATGGCGGCAGTTGATATAGCAGTCCGCCAAGAAGAGGTTCGGCAGGCTCTGGAGGCCAAAACTGAACAGCTACAGCCTCGCCTACAGAAGATCAACGAAGCCCTCGAGAATCTCATCCATTCCTCCTGCGACTTGCTGCAGCACTAGAGACCTGAGTACATCCTCTCCCTCGATGGAGGGAGTGGAGCAAAAGTGCGTCTAATCCTTCCTTAGGATCATTATAAACAAGACGGAAAGAATGGGAACAATTACCATCATTGCCCTTTGTGCCGTAGCGTTCCTCGTTGGAGCGGCTCTGATGTGGTTTGTCACCGAGCGACTGCTTGGGCAGAAGACACGCACCATCCTCAGTGAGGCTGAGCGAGAGGCAGAGGTACTGAAGCAGAAGAAACTACTAGAGGTCAAGGAGAAATTCCTACAGCTCAAGGGGGACCTAGAGCAACAGGTAGCTCAACGAAATAATAAGCTCAAGCAGATAGAGAGCAAACTCAAGACCCGTGAGCAAGAGCTCAACCAGCGACAAGGCGATCTCCAGAAGCAGCATCAGGAGATAGACACCCTGCGTGAGCGTCTAGCACAGCAGAGCGAAGGCATCGAAGAGAAGAAGACCGAGTACGAGCTAAAGAAGGGTGAATACGAAGAGAAGAAGGCTGAGCTGGAACTCCTTCGCCAGAGCGAGCTGAAGCGACTAGAGGCCCTAGGCGGACTATCCGCCGATGAGGCTCGTGAGCGACTCATTGAGAGCCTACGTGCCGAGGCACGTGATCAGGCACAGGGCTACATCAACGACATCGTGGAGGAAGCGAAGATGACCGCCAACAAGGAGGCCAAGAAGATTGTCGTACAGTCCATCCAGCGCCTAGCTACCGAGACCGCTATCGAGAACTCCGTGACCGTCTTCCATATCGAGAGCGACGAGATCAAGGGGCGCATCATCGGCCGCGAGGGGCGTAATATCCGTGCCCTCGAGTCTGCCACTGGTATAGAGATCATCGTGGACGACACCCCCGAGGCCATCGTCCTCAGTAGCTTCGACCCCGTACGTCGTGAGGTCGCTCGCCTAGCCCTACACCAACTCGTGCAGGACGGGCGTATCCACCCTGCACGTATCGAGGAGGTCGTCTCCAAGGTGCGTAAGCAGATCGAGGAGGAGATCATCGAGACGGGGAAGCGTACCGTCATCGACCTCGGTATCCATGGGATGCACCCTGAGCTCATCCGCCTCATCGGGAAGATGAAGTACCGCTCCTCCTACGGGCAGAACCTCCTACAGCACTCCCGTGAGACCGCCAACCTCTGCGCCATCATGGCCTCTGAGCTCGGGCTCAACCCCAAGCAAGCCAAGCGTGCAGGCCTCCTACACGATATCGGTAAGGTGCCCGACGACGAGCCCGAGCTACCCCATGCCCTCCTAGGGATGAAGCTCTGTGAGAAGTACAAGGAGAAGCCTACCATCTGCAACGCCGTCGGGGCACACCACGACGAGATCGAGATGGAGAGCCTCATAGCTCCGATTGTACAGGTCTGTGATGCGATCAGCGGTGCCCGTCCCGGTGCCCGCCGTGAGATTGTAGAGGCCTACATCAAGCGACTCAATGACCTAGAGCAGCTCGCCCTCTCCTATCCCGGCGTCGTGAAGACCTATGCCATCCAGGCAGGACGTGAGCTCCGTGTCATCGTAGGGGCAGAGAATACCGACGACAACACGATCACCACACTCTCGGCCGAGATCGCTAAGCGCATCCAGGACGAGATGACCTACCCAGGTCAGGTGAAGATCACCGTCATCCGCGAGACTCGCTCTGTGAGCTACGCCAAGTAAGGCGGGGCACACAGAGCACAGTAGGGCGACTAAGCCAGATCAGGCCACGGCAGGGGCTGTCCCTTCGCCTGACTTGAGGAGGGCTTGGTCGTCTAGCTATCTTTTAGATTTGTTACATATTCTAGTACATTTCCACTCGAAACAATACGTGCACTAGAGTGTTAGCAGTAGTGGAGGACTAATCCTTTCAGATATTCTACATGCAGGATAACGATCAGATCATCGATGAGGTAACATCGAGTGACTATAAATACGGCTTTACGACAGATATAGATACAGAGACCATCGGCAAGGGACTCACTGAGGACACCGTACGCTTGATCTCTGAGAAGAAGGGTGAGCCCGAGTGGCTACTGGAGTTTCGCCTAGAGGCCTTCCGCTACTGGCAGACTCTGGAACAACCCGACTGGGCGCTCCTGAAGATCCCCCCAATCGACTATCAGGACATCATCTACTACGCTGCGCCGAAGAAGAAGGAAGGGCCAAAGAGTCTCGATGAGGTAGACCCCGAGCTCCTTCGCACCTTTGAGAAGTTGGGTATCCCCCTCGAGGAACAGAAGATGCTGAGCGGTATCGCTGTCGATGCCGTCATGGACTCAGTGTCGGTCAAGACGACCTTCCGTGAGACGCTCGCAGAGAAGGGGATTATCTTCTGCTCCTTCAGCGAGGCTGTGCGTGAGTACCCCGAGCTAGTACGTCAGTACCTTGGGGTGGTCGTCCCGTATAAGGACAACTACTTCGCTGCGCTGAACTCTGCTGTCTTCAGTGATGGCTCCTTCGTCTACATCCCGAAGGGGATACGTTGCCCGATGGAGCTCTCCACCTACTTCCGCATCAATGCGATCAATACGGGACAGTTCGAGCGCACCCTGATCGTCGCCGATGAGGGCGCCTACGTCAGTTACCTAGAGGGCTGTACTGCCCCCCAGCGTGACGAGAACCAGCTCCATGCCGCTATCGTCGAGATCATCGTCGAGAAGGATGCCGAGGTGAAGTACTCCACGGTGCAGAACTGGTACCCCGGCGACAAGGAGGGCAAGGGCGGTGTGTATAACTTCGTCACCAAGCGTGGCCTCTGCCGTGGCACTGCCTCTAAGCTCTCTTGGACGCAGGTCGAGACCGGCTCTGCTATCACGTGGAAGTATCCCAGCTGTATCCTGCAGGGCGATGACTCCGTGGCAGAGTTCTACTCCGTAGCGGTGACCAATAACTTCCAGCAGGCTGATACCGGTACGAAGATGATCCACCTCGGGAAGAACACCCGTAGCCGCATCGTCTCCAAGGGTATCTCTGCAGGGCAGAGTCAGAATAGCTACCGAGGGCTCGTCTACGCAGGCCCTGAGGCAGAGAATGCCCGCAATCACTCCCAGTGCGACAGCCTCCTGCTGAGTGACCGCTGTGGAGCGCATACCTTCCCCTACGTGCATGTGGACAACGATACGGCGATCATCGAGCACGAGGCCACGACGAGCAAGATCAGCGAAGATCAGATCTTCTACTGCCAGCAGCGAGGTATAGGCGTGGAGGAGGCTGTAGGGCTGATCGTCAATGGCTATGCCAAGGAGGTCATGAACAAGCTCCCGATGGAGTTCGCCGTCGAGGCGCAGAAGCTCCTTTCTATCTCCCTCGAAGGCTCCGTGGGCTAGTGCTCCCCCCTTCGCATTCCCATCATATACAGATAAGACTAGACACGATCAATAGATATGCTACAGATACGTAACCTCCACGCTGCTATCGCAGATAAGGAAATACTCAAGGGGATCAACCTCGAGGTCAAGAAGGGTGAGATCCATGCCATCATGGGACCTAACGGCTCGGGGAAGAGTACCCTCTCCTCGGTCCTCGTCGGTAACCCCAACTACGAAGTCACCGAGGGCGAAGTCCTCTTCGAGGGGCAAGACCTCCTAGAGCTAGAGCCCGAGGAGCGTGCCCACCTCGGCCTCTTCATGAGCTTCCAGTATCCTGTGGAGATCCCAGGGGTGAGCATGGTGAACTTCATGCGTGCAGCCCTCAATGAGAAGCGCAAGGCACAGGGGCTAGATCCCATCCCCGCAGCAGAGTTCCTCAAGCTCATGAAGCAGAAGCGCGAACTCGTGGAGCTCGACAACAAGCTCGCTAGCCGTTCCGTAAACGAAGGCTTCTCGGGCGGGGAGAAGAAGCGCAACGAGATCTTCCAGATGGCTATGCTCGAGCCTGAGCTGGCGATCCTCGACGAGACCGATAGTGGTCTGGATATCGATGCCCTGCGTATCGTGGCCAAGGGCGTGAACGAGCTTCGTAGCCCCGAGAACGCTACGATCGTCATCACACACTACCAGCGTCTGCTGGACTACATCCGCCCCGACTATGTCCACGTCCTCTACAAGGGACGTATCGTGCGTAGTGGTGGCCCAGAGCTAGCCCTAGAGCTCGAGCAGAAGGGCTACGACTGGATCAAGGACGAGGTAAAGGACTAGACGAGCGATGGACGCACAGACTAAGCACTATCTCGATCTGTACGCAGCACATGCCGACGAGCTGCGTCAGCGAGTGCCCCTCCTGCAGCATTATCGGGAGGAGGCCTTCGATGCCTTTGCACGCCTCGGGCTACCCGCCTTCAAGAGCGAAGACTACCAGCGCACCGACCTCCCCAAGTTCTTCGAGCACGACTGGCAGCTTCTCACTCAGGAGGGCTCTCCCTACTGGGCTTCGCAGGTCGTCCCCGAAGGTGTCTTCATCGGCTCTATCTCGGACTTCGCTCGCCTCTATCCCGAGGTCGCTCAGGAGCATTATGCCCGTATCGCTCCCGCCTCTAAGGATGGACTCGTCGCCCTCTCTACTCTGCTGGTCAATGAGGTCTTCGTCGTCTATGTCCCACGAGGACTGAAGGTACCCGGGCATATTGAGCTTCGCTATATCCTTCCTCGCACAGAGGGGCACTTAGCGATCGAGCGAGCCCTCTTCATCGTGGAGGAAGCTGCCGAGCTAGCGGTCTACTACAAGGACTGCCCCGAGGAAGACGTACGGGCAATGACCCTACGCACCCTAGAGGTCTATGTCGGCCGTGGCGCACGCTTCTCGCTCATTGATAGGGAGGAGTCAGGCTCGGACAATATTCGCTTGACCTCTACCTACGTCCGTCAGATGGGTGGTAGCCACGCTGACCTCTCCACGCTGACGCTCCGAAACGGCACGACCCGCAATAACTACTTCATCACGCTTGCCGAAGAGGAGGCCGACCTACGTGTCTCAGGCTTCTCACTCACCAGCGAGCGTATGCATACCGATAACTTCTCCTTCATCGAGCACGCAGTGCCCCACTGTACCTCGGATGAGCTCTTCAAGTACATCCTCCTCGATGAGAGTCGTGGTGTCTTCACTGGACGTATCCTTGTGGCTCAAGATGCTCAGAAGACGCAGGCCTATCAGAACAATCGCAACCTCCTGCTCTCGCCCTCGGCACGCATGCAGTCCAAGCCCCAGCTGGAGATCTATGCCGACGATGTGAAGTGCTCCCACGGGATGACCACAGGGCAGCTCAGCGAGGATGCACTCTTCTATATGCGCCAGCGAGGGATCGCCCTGCAGGAAGCCAAGCTAATGCTCAGCAATGCCTTCGCCACCGATGTCCTGAAGCGTATTCCCGAGGAAGAGCTCTCGGAGCACCTCCGCACCAGAACCGAGGAGCGCCTCCGCACCCTAGCCGGCAAGTAGCGCCCCACAGCACAAGCCCCTAAGCATAGCCCGCCCCGCACCTACCCAATGGTAGCTGCGGGGCGGGCTATTTATATTCCCCTGAAGGGAGACTTAAGGCCATAGGCGCATTTCTTCTCCAAAGGGAGATCTCTCCAGAGGCATTGGTATCTCTATTCTTAATATGAATTATATCAGTATATTTGCACGTTTATCTTGGTCAAATACTTAAGGGGGATACCCTAAAATAGTAGGTGGATTCTATTCTTGAAGGATGTTCGTCGGGTTCAAAGGCTGAGATTCCATCAAGACTTGTTTTTCTTTTTATCTCCAGAAGCAAAGTAATCGGCTATTTAAAACTTGGTGAGTATGGACATTTCTCATTGTAGCTCAACTGAAAGAGCTGTATAGGGGTTAAGTATACCTGATAAATATTCATTGGAAAAGCATTGATATATGTATAGCCAATCATTTACTGCTAGAGAACTGTACGAATGTACGACGCAATCGGAACGATGTAATCTTGGTTTGGGGCGAGAGGGTATTATCAAGAAAATAGACGATATACTATGCATGCAAGGGGGGATTGATGGCCTATCTTTCGCTTTTAAGTCAGAACACGACTTTTTTACGAATGGCCAGGTTAGAGATACAGATATGTATTTTATCCAAGAACTTGTCCTACGGAAAATCTACAAAAACATCAAGCATATCTATGGAATACAACAAGCTAACCGCAACACTATTATTCGTATTCTATACTCCTTGCTCCAAGAGAGAACTCCTCACTGGGTGGTTCGCTTAGACGTCAAACATTTTTATGCTTCAATCAACAGGGATAGTCTAGTTCGAAGGTTGGAGCTAGACGGGCGTCTAACAAGGACAACCATGGGGCTGCTTAAAAAGCTACTTGTATCATCAAATTTAGGGAGTGGTCTACCAAGGGGGCTAGCTATATCTGCTGCTATGTCAGAGTTATACATGAAATACTTTGATTACGCCATGAAAAGGATTGAAGGAGTTTATTTCTACGCACGCTTTGTCGATGATGTAGTTGTATTGTGCGTGAGCGAAGAGGTGCAAAAGGTTGTGAATAAGGAGATCTCAGAGCAGTTGAAAAAATATGGGCTAGATATCAATACTGATAAAACAAAGCTCTGGAATTCTGATGGTAACGGATCCAAGGTGCCTTTAGAATACTTGGGTTATTCTTTCAACGAGATACAGGTTCAGAGGGGAGGAAAGACTCATTTTCAGATGGAGGCTTCTATTTCTATCCGCAAAATAAACAAGATTAAGACTCGTCTAACTAAAGCATTCTTAGATTACGCTAAACGAAAGGACTTTGAACTCTTGAAAATGCGTATCAAATTTCTTACTGGGAATATATCAATTCCCAGTGATACATCTTTGCTTCCCATAAAGGTTGGTATATATTATAATTATAGATATGCAACACTTGATGGTGTGACGGGAGATTTAAAAATGCTAGATAAGTACTATCAGAAGCTGCTACATTGCAGACAAGGCAAGCTGGGGAGGGAACTGTGTCTGACAAAGGAACAGACTCAAGAATTGGAAAGATACTCCTTCTTGTTTGGGTTTAAATATAGAGTCTTGTACCATTTTAGCAAGCATAAAATCGGAATGATTAAACAGTGTTGGCGATAGGATGAAGAATGTTAATGTCTTAACAACAAAGTACCGAGTACTTGTTACAGAAGTGCTACCATATGAGCGCCCTCTACGGATTGATGGCGATTTGTTTTGCCGAAATATGCTGGAGCAAGGAGGTCGGGAACTTATTGAAAAGTTATTTAAGGAGGCTGGTATTAAATCAGATGAATGGACCATACCATTTAACTATAACGTTAGGAAAGCTGGAGGGATGAAGGGGAGAAGTCTCAGTATACCCCATCCTTTGATTCAGTTACGCTGGGTAGATTTCTACGAGAAGTATGATGAGTATCTGATATATCTATGTTCAAGAAGTCCTTTCAGCATCCGTTATATCTCTAGAAAGTCAGTCTGTATAGTGCCGCTTAACAGTGGTATAGAAGACGAAGAGGACAACAATAGCGTTGAGATGGATTATCTTCAAGACTTTGATAAGGGATATCGATCATACTTTTCCTACAAAAAGTACGATATGATGTATAAATTCTTTGATGGAGGGGACTATCTTCGACTAGAGCAGAAGTACCCGATAATGATGCGCCTAGATGTAGCTCATTGCTTTTATAATATCTATACTCATTCGATTGCATGGGCTGTAAAAGGGAAAATAGCAGCTAAGAAACAAGTAGCTATACAGGGCACATTTGAGAAAGAGTTAGATATACTAATGCAACATGCAAACTATAATGAGACTCTCGGAATCATTGTTGGCTCTGAATTCTCAAGGATATTCGCTGAGATTATTTTCCAAAGTATAGACCTTGAAGTAATGACCACGCTCCAGAATAAGGGGTTAATGTTGGGTCTTGATTATGAAGTTCGCCGCTATGTGGATGACTACTTCTTGTATGCCTATTCGAGAGATAATCTCGCCATTATCAAAGAAACTCTAGAGGAGAAGTTAGAACTCTATAAATTGCATATTAATAAGAGCAAAGAGGCTATTTTTGAGCGTCCTTTTATAGCCGATCTAAATGCAGCAAAATCTGATGTATTGTTGCTGATGAAGCAAATTCGCGATCTCTGTAAGGGGAGGAGCGGAGGAGAGTTCTCAATACTCCAAAATGTGGCAAGGCAATTTCGGTGTATAGCAGCCCGTAACCATCTCCAGTATGGCGATCTAAATAGGTTTTTCCTATCTACTCTTAGCAAGCAGATCAAGAGAGCGATGACGACAGAAGACAATCCTGAGAATCTGGGATTACAATGGCGCTTTTATACAGAGCTCTCGTTCTTCCTGTTTTCATTGGATATGAGTCACTCAGCATCATTAAAATTATGTCGAATCTTGGAATTGCTTTATCAATGGAGTAATGGAGCAGAGGTCGTTCGAAATAAAATCCAAAGAGAAACCAAGCGAATTCTTGATATTCATGTGCAAATGAAGATTTCAGGCCATTCTAATATTGAGATTATCAATATCTTAATGGCTCTAAAGTCGCTGTGCTACGATCAGGATATCCTTTCTCCTGACATTTTGGAGAAGGTGTATGGACCTTCCTCTACATGGGGGTATTTTCAAATTTGCACTTTGCTCTACCTAATAAGAGATAGGAGTGATTGTGGTTCCATTCACAAGGAACTAGAATTTCGTATCAAGGAAAAACTTCGCACGAAGGAGGACCTAAAGTATGCAGAGAATGCATATCTTTGGCTAGACGTAGTGGCTTGCCCTTATTTGGAAGATGCTTTTAAAAGTCAAATTATTAAACAAGTATTAGACTGCAGGGAAAACAAGGTAAAGGCCAAGCGTGAAGAGATAAAGAAATATGGATCCTGGTTTTTTAACTGGAGTAAGAGCGCTCAACTTTCATCGTTCTTAGAGAAGAGAGAATACTCGGCCCCATATGAATGAGCAGGAGGCTGTGAGTGGGGAAACCTCATTGACTGGCTTGTGGGTAAGACTTGCAAATTATCTCAAGGTCAGCAATACGGCAACTTGTTGTCGAGGAGGAGTCCCAGTATCCACTAGGACTAGCTCCACACACTACTGAGAGTTAAACTTCGCAAGCAGCCTCTCTGCCATTCTCCCTACCGACTCATACAGCATTTACTCTATGCGACGATTAGCAAAGTGGTCTATCGGAATAGGCTCGTTCATCGGGTGTCTTATCGCCCTTCTTGCGCTACTGCTCTGCACGGGTGTCATCCGTGTGTATGGCTTGACGACGGGGTATAACCAACTACCGCAAGAGCTGCAGGCACGTGTCGTCTTCTCTCAAGGCAGCTTAACGGACTTGGATAAAGCTCTAGCCCAAGTTCTACAGCAGAGGTTAGTACTCCTCGTTAATGGACGTGAGCTACGGGAAGCAATCGCACGAAAGGGTGGTAAATGGCTTGTCTATATCTACCAAGAGGGCTGTAGCTCACCTTCCTGCCCTACGCTCTCATCTGTCACACATTATGCCGAGCAGTTGGGGGCACATCCGCTCTTCGTCGCCATGGACTTGCGGTCGGAGATCTTCCTCCATCCAGAGCCGATCCTCAGCATTGACTTCCGCTACTATAATACCACGTGGTGCTCTGTCTTCCAAGATAAGTTCCTCGCAGATCTCACCCAGTCTAAGGACGATGAGCATTACAACATCCTCCTCTTCGAAGATGGACAACTCGTGAAGAAGGTTTCTCTACAGCGTACCTCCTAAGTAGACACCATAACACCTAGTTGGGGGAGAGTGGCATCCCCTGACTCTATAATAGTTTAATCCCTTCCCTTGGGTTCAATACTGAGCCCAAGGGAAGGGATTAAACTTATGGGATAGCCCCCTCATAGCGATATCCAAGCCCCGTACAAACGCCCTAGATACAGGGCTTCTGAAAGGAGGGCAAAGACTTACTATAAGTCGTTGTAACGAGTTACCATAACTCGCTTTGATGACTTACCACAACTCGTTAAACCGACTTACCATAACTCGTTATGACGACTTATGGTAACTCGTCACAGCACATTTTTATCCGTCCTGTTTATCAAGGTGGAATAGGAATAAGTTCCATTCAAAAAGATTAAGTTACAGATACAGAGTTTACGTTATCGGAGGCAGACTTGGTTCTATACCCTCCAGCCTCCACGCTTCACACAGCAATATCAATCCGCATGTAGATATGAATGTATTTGTAACTTTATACTTAGGTTTTAGTACATCCGCAGGTCTCCTTCGGTGCATCCCCTTGCATCAACACCTGCACGAGGAATGTAGCAGATAGGTGCAACTTAGACCCTCGACAGGTTATGAACGTAGTGCGTCCATCTATAGCTCTCCGAAATATTAGACCGCAGTATGCTCTGCAAGTGTGTGAAGGTCGTATGCATAAAATGACTTAAATGACAAGGTTATACTACGCCTTGCTGGCTCTAGTGCTCTCCGCAACGACACTCCTCGCACAGCAAGGAACAATCAAAGGACAGGTATATAGTGCGGCAAGTCACGATCCCCTAGAGTTCGCCACCGTGCGAATCCAAGGTACAACCCAAGGAGCGACCACTGACTCGCTTGGTCGCTTCACTATCCCCAGCGTTCAGCCGGGCTTCGTCCGCCTCGTGGTGAGTATGCTCGGGTACGAGACGACGATTTCCTCGGAAGTCCACGTCCTCGGGAACCAAACGAGCTTTATTGACATCTCATTAAACGAGACCTCTACCAACCTAGCTGAGGTACTCGTTCGCCCCAATAGACTCCTCAAGCGAGCCGAGAGCCCACTCTCTCTGCAAACCCTCAGCCTAAAGCAGATCGAGAAGAGTGCAGGGGCTAATAGAGATGTCTCGAAGCTGGTACAGACACTGCCTGGTGTCGGAGCAACAGACCCCAATCGCAATGACCTGATCGTGCGTGGTGGGGGGCCTTCGGAGAATGTCTTTTACCTAGATGGTATCGAGATCCCCGTGATCAATCACTTCGCTACGCAGGGTGCATCGGGTGGGGGCGTAGGGATGATTAACCCAGACTTCGTCCGAGAGATTAACTTCTATACGGGTGCTTTCCCCGCAAGTCGAACCAATGCGCTAAGCTCCGTGATGGAGATCAAGCAGCGTGATGGTGACACAGACCGCATGCACGTCAAGGCGTCGGTTGGTGCCTCCGATGCAGCCCTTACCCTAGAGGGGCCACTGGGGCGTAAGTCGTCTATCATCGTGTCGGCTCGTCAGTCTTACCTGCAGTGGCTCTTCAAGGCCATTAAGCTACCCTTCCTCCCGACCTACAACGACTTCCAGCTCAAGTATAAGTATCGCTTCGATCCGCACAACGAACTATCTATCCTGGCTATTGGGGCGATCGATAATATGCGACTAAACAGCCAGCTCCAGACCACGGGTACAGAGGTACAGCGGTATATCCTGAGCTATCTCCCCGAGTACAAGCAGTGGAACTACACAATCGGCACCGTCTACAAGCACTATGGCAGGGGGCATGTGGATAGCTGGATGCTTAGTCGCAATATGCTACGCAATGGTGGTGTGAAGTATCAAGGTAACGACCCCGCTCAGGGCAAGCTATCGGAGTATCAGTCTGATGAGACGGAGAGCAAGCTACGCTATGAGCGTATGTACACGGGGCTACCCTTCAAGCTCAGCTTCGGTGCTGGCCTCCGCTACGCTGATTATAGTAACGATGCCGAGAGGCTCATATACCAGTCGGGGCGTATCGTGCCTGTCTCGTATGATGCCCGTGTTAGGCTCTTCGCCTACTCCGCCTTTGCTCAGGCATCGGACGAATACCTAAACCAGAGGCTCAAGCTCTCGCTCGGGGTCAATCTCGTGGGCAATACGCTCAACTCCACAATGAGCAACCCCCTCCCCCAGCTATCACCACGTTTCTCGGCCTCGTTTGCCCTAACAGATGACATCGATCTAAATGCGAACCTCGGACGCTATGCCATGCAACCCTCCTACACGACCATGGGCTACCGAGCCTCGGACGGGAGCTATGTGAACAAGGAGCATCTACGCTACATCATGTCGAACCAAGCCGTGCTAGGGGCTGAGTACCACCCAGGCGACTACCTTCGCTTCTCGGCAGAGGGCTTCTATAAGGCCTACAGTGGCTACCCGATCTCTGAGCGAGAGGGGGTGAGCCTAGCCAGCAAGGGTACGGACTACGGGCAGGTAGGGGATGAAGCCGTTCTGTCCAAGGGGCTAGGTCGAGCCTATGGCGTGGAGGTCGTAGCCCGCTTGATGCCTTGGCATCAGCTCTCTGCGACGGCGACCTACACGATGTTTAGGAGCGAGTTTACTGACCTAGCTGGCATCTACCGCCCTTCGTCATGGGATACGAGGCAGATGCTCAACCTCCTAGTGAGCTATCGTCTGGGCAAGAGCTGGTTCCTCTCGGCACGCTGGCGCTACATCGGTGGAGCACCCTATACCCCGATTGATATGGAGCTATCGACAAATAAAGACGCTTGGGCTGTTACACATCGTGCCTATCCGGACTACGAACGCTTCAATACGCTGAGACTGCCCGACAAACACCAGCTCGACCTGCGCCTCGACAAGGAGTTCTACTTCAAGCACTGGATGCTCAACCTCTACGTCGATATACAGAATGCCTATCTGAGCAGTTCGGTCAGTGCCCCTATCTATACCAACCTCGATACTTCGGGTCGTGTGATGGATGATCCCACCGATCCCAGCCGTCATCAGCTACGGAAGCTAGACTATTATAGCAAGCTCGTACTCCCGACTCTGGGGCTGATCGTTAAGATTTAGTAGGAGCATGTGTATCGTCTACTACGCCCTGCTGCATTGAGGGCCTCCCTACCCTATTTCTCTTCTATTACCTTACTCAATCGTTGGTCGTTCTTTTATTGACATTACACACTAAGGATCTACAAAAAACCTATACACATGGACAAGAAACACGATTTGGATTCATTTATATCTTTTTCGCTACATTTGAATCATTATTAATCACAAACACATCAAACGTATGGATAAGAAACAAAGTCACCTAGGCATCCGCTTAATACTCGCATCCCTTTTCTTCTTCATAGGGATGACGATGAGCTATGCCCAAACCAAATCACAGCCCACTAAGGAAGCGACTGCCTCAAGCCAAGATGATCCAGAGAAAATCTATGAATCAGTGGACGAGTCACCCACTTTCCCAGGAGGGTTTAAGGCTCTCTTGAAGTATCTGGCCAAAAACATCCAGTATCCCCAAGAGGCTCTCAAGAGTATGATTCAAGGGAAGGTAATCTTACAATTTGTCATTGAACGCGATGGCACCATAGGGGATCTTGGTGTCCGCCAAGGCGTCGATCCACTACTAGACGCAGAGGCTATCCGTGTCGTGCGCTCCATGCCCCGTTGGACACCTGGGAAAAAGGATGATAAAGCTGTACGCTGTCGCTTCATACTCCCAGTAGTCTTCTGCCTAAAATATAGGCCACTAGTGCATATATAAAAGGTGAGGGGGAGCTAGCTCTTAGGCTAGTTCCCCCTCACTTAGTTTTATGATTTAGACCCCTTTCCGCTTACTTTTTATGACTAACACACCAGTCATAGGCATTACAGAAAGCCTTCAGCCAAGGTGTGGCTTCGTGTTCGGGGCAAAGGGCATCTGGATAATACGCACACTGCCAGGGGAAGATAGCACGCTCAGGGTGAGGCATTAGAGCCAGATGCCTACCATCTGCACTACATAGCCCTGCGATTCCACTCGGTGATCCATTCGGGTTCGCAGGATAGGCATCATATGCATAGCGAGCGATAACATGGTAGCGATCTTGCTCATAAGGTAGAGCAAACTTTCCTTCGCCATGCGCCACCCAGACACCAAGAGTTGTACCCGAGAGATTACCCAGCATCACTGAGCGGTTCTCTGGGATTGTAAGACTGACGAAAGCACTCTCAAATTTATGCGAATCATTGTGCTCCATACGGTGCTTCTGCTCATGCTCTGGGTAGAGAAGTCCAAGCTCTGCCATAAGCTGACACCCGTTGCAAATACCGAGGCTCAGTGTATCAGGCCGTGCATAGAAGCGGTCAATCGTAGCCTTTGCTTGCTCGTTGTAGAGGATACCTGCTGCCCATCCCTTTGCAGAGCCTAAGACATCAGAGTTTGAGAACCCTCCACAGAAGACAATCATCTGCACATCCTCCAGCGTTTCACGTCCAGCGATGAGGTCAGTCAAGTGCACATCCTTGACATCGAAGCCTGCTAGATAGAGTGCATAGGCCATTTCACGCTCGCCATTCGTTCCCTTATCTCGAAGGATGGCTGCACGGACTGGTGCTTTGGTCGTGCGATTTGGATCGGCATGGAGCTCTTTGAATGTGCCTGTGAAGCCCTCAGGGAAGACGTAGCGAAGAGGTTGCTTCTTATAATTTGTATAACGTTCCTTAGCCAGGCTCTCCCCACTCTGGTACTGATCCATGAGGAAGGATGGGCGATACCAAAGATCTCGCTTCTCATCAATGTTGAGTGTGAGTACTTGCTTTCCTTGATGTATCTCCAGTGTACGCCCAGAGACAGTAGGAGTAGCAATACGAGCAAAGCCAATACTAGCACTTGTCAGCACCTCTTCGAGTAGCTGGGGAGCAGAGGTCTGAACTAGTACACCGGGGTTCTCTGCGAAGAGAAGCTTAACAAGGTCGGGCTCTGGTATAGCACTTAGATCCACTTGAAGGGCACCCTCTTCATTAGCAAAGCACATCTCCAGAAGAGCTGTCACCATACCTCCTGCCGAAATATCATGACCTGCAACGAGCACTCCACGTTGTAGCAACTCTTGGACAGCAGCGAATGCCTCACGGAAGTATTCGGGCTCACCAATGTAAGGAGTCTCATCCCCTAGCTTACCAAGTGCTTGAGCAAGGGCCGAGCCTCCGAGTGCAAGTGGAGCAAAGCTAAAGTCAATATGATAAAGTGGATACTCTGGCTTGGGGACAAGAACAGGTGACAGCACCTGTTTCACATCCGACACCTCACCAATGGCACTGATAATTACTGTACCTGGACTAAGCACCTTTGTACCATCGGGATACTTTTGTGTCATCGAGAGGGAGTCCTTCCCCGTGGGGATATTAATTCCTAGCGAAATAGCCAGAGCAGAAGCTGCTTCCACAGCGTCATAAAGGCGTGCATCCTCACCCTCATTCCGACAGGGCCACATCCAGTTAGCACTAAGCGAAACACCCTCCAGCCCGTAGGTAAGGGGCGCAAAGACTATATTCGTCAGAGCCTCAGCGATGGCAAGCTGTGAGCCAGCAACAGGATCAACAAGCGCCGCTGCTGGTGCATGACCAATGGAAGTTGCTATCCCTGCCTGCCCACGGAAATCCACAGCCATTACGCCACAATCACTCAATGGGAGCTGGATTACCCCCTGGCACTGCTGGCGTGCGACACGACCTGTCACAGAGCGGTCAACCTTATTTGTCAACCAATCCTTACAGCCTACCCCCTCCTGCTGGAGGACAAGGTCAAGATACTCCTCTAGCTTTGCTGGCGCATAGACTAGTGGCGCATATTGCCGCTCTACAGTCTTGTCATACATATAGGTCTTCGGAGCAGAGCCAAACATATCTGATAGGGCAAGATCAATAGGCTTATCCCCACCCTTCTCCTCGAAGGTAAGGTGCATATCACTTGTCGTTTCCCCTACGACATACATTGGAGCACGCTCACGCTCGGCAATGCGAGCAATGCGCTCTAGGGCATCTTCCTTCACAAGTAGCCCCATACGCTCCTGACTTTCGTTACCGATAATTTCACGGGAAGAAAGCGTTTCATCTCCAATCGGGAACTTAGATAGATCAAAGTGTCCCCCCGTTGTCTCTACGAGTTCGGATAAACAATTCAAGTGTCCCCCTGCCCCGTGGTCATGAATAGAGATGATGGGGTTATCCTCTGCTTCAGCTAGGCTTCGGATAACATTCTCCACACGCTTCTGCATCTCAGGATTGGAGCGTTGTACCGCATTCAGCTCTATGGCACCTGCATACTGACCTGTATTGACCGAGCTAACAGCACCACCACCCATACCGATACGGTAGTTATCACCACCGAGTAGGACTACCTTCTCATTAGGCTCAGGTGTCCCCTTCTGTGCATCGGAGCGCCGTGCATAGCCGACACCGCCCGCGAGCATTATAACCTTATCAAAGCCATAGCCGACTGCTTCGCCTTCCTCTTTATGCTCAAAGGTCAGCACCGAGCCACAGACCAAGGGCTGACCGAACTTATTACCAAAGTCACTTGCCCCATTTGAAGCCTTCGTGAGTATCTGCTGAGGCGTCTGATAGAGCCAAGGGCGTGCGGGGAAGTGCTTCTCCCAAGCACGCTCCCCTGCGAGGCGTGGATAGCTGGTCATATAGACTGCAGTACCGGCGAGAGGGATGCTAGCACGACCACCTGCCATACGGTCACGTATCTCTCCTCCAGTACCCGTAGCGGCACCATTAAATGGCTCTACCGTTGTGGGGAAGTTATGCGTCTCAGCCTTTAGGCTCAGCACGCTATCTACGCTTTTTCGTTCATAGTAGTCTGGGCGGTCAGCAGAGGCGGGAGCAAATTGCTCCAGATCCTTAGGGCCATCAATGAACGCTACATTATCCTTGTAGGCTGACACTAAGTGATTCGGATTGGCAGCACTCGTATCCTTAATCATGGAGAAGAGTGAAGCCTCCTGCTCCTCTCCATCAATGACGAACGTACCACCGAAGATCTTATGTCGGCAATGCTCTGAATTGACCTGCGAGAAGCCAAAGAGTTCACTGTCGGTCAAAGGTCGCCCTAGTCGCTCTGCAAGCTTCTCAAGGTACACAATCTCCTCCTCACTCAAGGCCAAGCCCTCCGCTTCACTATAAGCTCGAATATCCGTGATATGACGAATGGGCTCTGCTTCATGCTGCGTAACAAAGACGCTCTGATCAATCCCCTCGTAGAGGTGCTGCAACATCGGGTCAAAGGGTGCATCTACACCCTGCACCTCTGTGAACTCCTCGATACGGACGACATCCGTGATATTCATATTCCTCACGATCTCCACGGCGTTGGTACTCCATGGTGTCACCAGCTCACGCCGAGTACCGACGAAGTAGCCCGAGAGCGACATCTCATCGAGAGGTAAAGCTCCACCAAAGAGCCACGACAGACGCTCTAGCCACTCCGCCCGTAGTGGACTATGGCTCTCGACAATATAAAGAAGTGAGGTGTTTGGCCTTCTGAAGAGGGTAATCATTCTGATAGGTTATAGTGATAATGTACGAGAAAGCATACCTATTAAGAGCTCTAGCAAAGCTCTGCGCAAAGATAGCTAAAAAGCAAGGCTTCACAGACTAGAGTCTTTGCTACTCTGTAGTCTGTGAAGCCTAATATATATCTATTATCTCTTAGGGGAGAGGATAGCACCCTTAGCTAGGGATGCGAAGGGTACGTCCGATACTCAGTTTCTGCTTGGATGAGATGCCGTTGGTACGACAGAGCTTCGAGACGCTGACCCCATAGTGGCGAGCGATTGTAGACATTGTTTCGCCCTTCTTGATGCGATGTGTCTTAAACTGCTCTTCGTTCGCCTCTCCACTCTTCTTTGGCTTAGCTACTGCACGTGCCACAGCGAAGGAGCGTGGCGTCTGATAAGCACCTTTAACGAAGGCAAAGACGTCAAAGCGAGGGACACCAGCAACGAAGTCAAACAGATCCGTAGGGTCTAGAGGAATACCCATGAAGCGGGCTTCGAAGTGAAGGTGTGGCCCTGTGGAGCGTCCTGTACTTCCACCAAGTCCAATGGGATCACCTGCCTTGACAACAGTACCCTCACGGGCAATGGCTTGGCTCATGTGACCATATACGGTCTCTAGGCCATTAGGATGGCGAATGACTATGTAGTTACCATAGCCTCGTCCTTCGTACGAACGGATACGGACCTTGCCCGAGAAGGCTGCACGTATCGTATCTCCCGTACTGAGCTTCAGGTCCACACCGTAGTGCATACGTCCGAAGCTATGACGGTAGCCATAATTGGATGTTACCTGTCGTGTACCGATGGGCATCACGAACTCTTGCAGGTCGATATCCTGCCTGTCGGGGATATCCACCGCCATCCCAGCGAAGGGATTCACGTGGCTCCCCCAGGAGTCTTCGCCGTAGATTTCGGCGGCAGGGGCTTCGAGATCTTCTTTCTCTTTGCTTGCCTTGAGATCAGCCGTCCGGCGTTGTTTCTCTTTGAGCAGTCGGCTCTTGATCTCTAGTCGGTCGGCTAGTAGCAGATGCTCACCCGACTGAATCTGGGAGCTCTGCTGACCGGCTGTCGTGCGTGTCTCCTTCTTTGGTGTCTGAGCCTTCTCACTAGGCGTACGCCAGCTCGTGAGGCTGAGGGCTACTAGACACAGAGATGCGCATAACAGTTGCGTTTTTTTACTTGTCATACCAGCTTTTGAGTGCTTAAAATCTGCTTGCTTATCACTAAAAAGGCGTGAGAACGCTTCTCTCACGTTGTCCATCTTCACCGCAATTAGTGACCACGGACGAATGCAAAGATAATCAAATACTTATAATAGCAACACCTGCACATTATCTCCACATTTGTGCGAGTCCATAGCCCATAGCAACGAGGACTGGGTAACATACTCTGCACACAAACTATGAACGCACCAATTTAAGAAAGTATTACACTCTACGCACCCTCCTCCCCTCAAGTTCAATCCACCAGAAGTAACACTACCCTCCCCTATCCTACATAAAATAGACTTCGCAGGAAGAAGGAACAGGACTTGGATCATCCATAGGCTAAGGCTCTACCCAAGTATCATCTCACCCCCATGACCAGACAGAGGAGGTGAAAGATAATGGGTAGGTGGGATGCATGACAGCCTTGGGCAGATTGACACAAAATCAACAGTCAGCAAGGGTATCTCTTTATGGTTGCCCCTCCTGTATTTTTAATCTCTAAACATGATGGCAGATAATCAGCAAGTTATATTGGTTATATGTGGCTCTTGCAGGGCAAATACATAAGCTCTATGAAACCCACCATAACAACCTCTGTTTAACACATTTACAAGGGACATCAACGAGTTACCATAAGTCGTTTCAATGACTTACCATAACTCGTCGTAGCGACTTACCACAACTTGTTTGAACGAGTTACCATAACTTGTTGAAGCGAGTTATGGTAACTCGCAGTAGGCTCTTTCATCAGCTCACATAACCCTCTGATTAAATACATATTACGCCATATTCAACGAAGGGGGAAAGAGGCGCATCGTGGTAGAGGCTTGATTGCGTCTAAGGTTACCTCTACTTCTGTACAATATTCTTACTATCTTTCGCTTGTAATTCTTAGGATTTACACACAATAGCGGAGGGAGCGGATAGCAAGGGGGATAGATAATAGACTTATGGATAAGCGATATTCAGCAATGAGAGATATATCTGTAACATTTATCATATTTCACAAAAACAATGAGCAACGTATTCGCCCAAAACGCAGACTATCTATTCATGATAGGACATGCGACAAAAGCCCCATCTGGGCATAATACCCAACCATGGTCATTCAAGATTAGTGAATCAGAGATAGATATTTATCCTGACTTCACAAGAGCACTACCCGTCGTAGACCCAGACAACCGAGAGCTCTTCGTCAGCCTTGGCTGTGCAGTCGAGAACCTATGTATCGCAGCCAGCCACAAAGGATACAGCACCAACGTGGTGGTTACCGGAAGTGGCCTCATAAAAATCATGCTTTCACAAGGCTCCACACCCTCCAAATCTTCCTCCTTATTTCACCAAATACCTATACGGCAAACAAATCGAAGCCTCTATAATGGGCAAATCATACCCGATGATGATATAGCCTCACTGGAGGGCATCGATACAGAGGCTGACGTGAGCGTACACTTCTTTAGGATTGGCTCACCAGAATATGAGACCATCTCTAATATGGTGTATCGGGGAAATAGCCTGCAATTAAACAACAGAGCGTTTAAGCGAGAACTACAACACTGGATGCGCTACAACAAAAAGCACCAGGACGCAACGTACGATGGGTTGAGCTACGCTGTCTTCGGAGCGCCCAACATCCCCCGTTTCATCGCCAAGCCAATCATCAGTAGCATCATCAATGAGAAGGCCCAGAACAAAACAGACCGGAAGAAAATAGCATCCTCTTCTCATTTTATTCTACTCACGACCTCGGACAACACGATTGAGCAGTGGGTAAACTTAGGTAGGACTCTAGAGCGCATCCTACTGAAGACCACCGAAATGGGCATTGCACACGCCTACCTGAATCAGCCGAACGAATCCGGCGAATTGGCCTTGGAAATGGCGCAAAAGCTCGGCATCCCCAATGAATATCCCACCATACTCATCCGTGTCGGCTATGGGAAAAAGATGCCATATTCATTGAGAAGGGCTATAGAATCCTGTATTCTTGGCTAAGCCTCTCCAAACACCTAAGGTGTGTCTACCATCAGCCCACTCCCCCATCCCAGCACAAGACAAACAATCAATCCTTTGTCTCAAAGGCCAATGCTTAACCGCCGTAAGAGACCTAAAATAATCCTATAGGAGGAAATGAATTATCCTATAGGAGAAATGAAATTACCCTATAAGAGAACGAAAGTTGTCCTATAGGGTAATTTCATTTCTCTTATAGGGCTATCTGGAGTTGGGCAGTATCTCAACGCAAGTCATAGTAGTCACCACCCCCGACGACAGAGTGGAGAATTAAGGCTTTCGTATCTTTGTGATGGGGTGTAGACGGAGACTAGAGTACGCTTTTCACATAGAGGTAGCTATTGAACAAAACTCCACACAGCCCTCTCTTCCACTTTTTTACCCTACATATTCATGCCACAGCGATTATTCCTACTCGATGCTTACGCTCTAATCTATCGGGCATACTATGCCTTCATCAAGGCCCCTCGTATTGATAGCCAGGGACGAAACACCAGTGCTATCTTTGGCTTCGTGCTGATGCTGGAGGACCTGCTGGGGAAGGAACAGCCCGATGAGCTCGCCGTGGTCTTCGACCCTGCGGGCGGGACGTTCCGCCACAGAGAGTACCCCGACTACAAGGCTCAGCGAGAGGAGACCCCCGAGGGTATACGTATCGCCGTACCCATCATCCGCCAGCTCCTAGAGGCCTACCGCATCCCCGCTGTGGAGGTGGCAGACTACGAAGCCGATGACGTCATCGGGACACTGAGCCATCGGGCTGCGAGTGCAGGGCGAGAGGTCTATATGGTCACGCCCGACAAGGACTACGGCCAGCTCGTCACGGAGCAGGTCAAGATGTATCGCCCGATGCAGGGCGGTGGCTATGAGGTGTGGGGGGAGAAGGAGATACTGGAGAAGTTCGGGCTCAGCTCTACCAAGCAGGTCATCGACTACCTTGCTCTCCTCGGGGACAAAGTGGATAATATCCCGGGGTGCAAAGGTATCGGGGAGAAGGGAGCGCAGAAGCTCCTAGCTGAATATGGCTCGGTGGAGAACCTCCTAGCACACGCTAGCGAGATCAAGGGAGCTACGGGTAAGAAGCTCCTAGAGGGCGAGGCCGATATTCGCCTATCGTACTACTTGGCTACCATCCGCACCGATGTGCCCCTGGACTACACCCCAGGAGACTATCAGAGAGCAGAGAAAGATGAGGAGGCCGTGCGTCACCTCTTCGAGGAGCTGGAGTTTCGCACGCTCCTGAGTCGGGTGCTTGGCAAGTCGCCAGCGCCTGCCAAGGCTAAGCCCGCTCTCCCCCCAGATGACCTCTTTGCTAGCCTAGAGGAGACGGAGGAAGCCGATACCCCAGCCCCGACGACGATCCCCCCAATGCGGATTGAGGTACTTCGTGCAGAGACGCTCCCTGCCTTCCTAGAGCGGGCACGAGGGGCGAAGGTGCTTGCCCTAGATACCGAGACCACGAGTGTCGATGCGCTGAGGGCGGAGCTGGTAGCCGTTACCTTTGCTTTCGATGCTGAGACGACCTATTACCTAGATATCCCTCAGGGGAGGGAGGAGGCTTGCGAGCTACTGGGGCAACTTGCCCCGATCCTCCAGCAAGCAGATACACTCAAGGTGGGACAGAACCTCAAGTACGACCTGCAGGTACTCCGTTCGTATGGTGTGGAGGTCGGGGGGCCTCTCTTCGACACCATGATCGCCCACTATCTCCTCTACCCCGATATGCGTCATGGCTTGGACGAGCTGGCGGACAAGTTCCTCGGGTATAAGATGATGTCCTTCGAGGAGATGATCGCCCCACAGAGCCCTCGGCAGTTTGATCTACGTCAGGTCGAGCCCGCTCGCCTCCAGTTCTACGCAGCCGAGGACACGCACATCACCTACCTGCTCTACGAGTACCTCTATGAGCGACTCGAGAAGGCTGGGCTCATGAAGCTCTTTACAGAGGTGGAGATGCCTCTGGTGAAGGTACTCCTGGGGATGGAGCGAGAGGGGGTAAGGCTAGACAAGTCGTGCCTCGGCCGTCAGGCGGGTGAGCTACAAGGGGAGTTGGCTCGTCTCGAGGGTGAGATCAGTCTCCTGCTCGGGCATAGCATCAATGTCAATAGCAGTCGGCAGGTAGGCGAAGCCCTCTTCGACGAACTGCAGATCGTAGAGAAGGCGAAGAAGACAAAGACTGGTGGCTATACCACGAGCGAAGAAGTGCTGGAGAAGCTCCGAGACAAGCACCCTGTGGTAGAGAAGATCCTCGACTACCGAGGAGTGAAGAAGCTCCTCAGTACCTATGTAGAGGCGCTCCCCGAGCTGGTCTACCCAGATGGGAAGATCCACACAACCTTTAACCAAACCATTGCGGCTACGGGTCGTCTCTCCAGCAGTAATCCCAACATCCAGAATATCCCCATACGTACCCCCGAGGGACGAGCTATTCGTGAGGCCTTCGTCCCCGAGGAGGGCTGTACGTTCCTCAGTGCCGACTATTCGCAGATCGAGCTTCGCCTGATGGCGCACTTTAGTGAAGATCCTGCACTGATCGAGGCCTTCCGTTCGGGTCAAGACGTGCATCAGGCGACAGCTGCCAAGATCTACGGCCTGAGCCTCGATGAGGTGTCGGCAGATATGCGCCGAAGGGCTAAGACAGCCAACTTCGGGATCATCTACGGTATCTCTGCCTTTGGGCTGAGTGAACGTCTCTCCATCCCACGGCGAGAGGCCAAGGAGCTGATTGATGGCTACTTCGCCTCCTACCCAGGTGTAGCCCGCTATATGACCGAGGTAGTCGAGGAGGCTAAGAAGCGGGGCTACGTGACGACCCTCCTCGGCCGTCGCCGCCTCCTGCCCGATATCAATAGTGCCAATGCAGTGGTACGTGGCTATGCTGAGCGAAATGCCATCAACGCTCCCCTACAAGGCTCCGCTGCTGACCTCATCAAGATAGCGATGATTCGCCTCGAGCAGGCCATCCGTGAGCGAGGCCTTCGCAGTAGAATGATCCTGCAGGTACATGACGAACTGAACTTCAATGTCCCCCTCGACGAACTCGACGAGATGACCACCCTCGTACGTGAGGTGATGGAGTCCGTCTATCCCGACCTGCGTGTGCCCCTTGAGGTAAGTATCGGGCACGGTGCCAACTGGCTCGAGGCACACTAAGGCCTCCCCCTTCCCTAGATCCCAACTAAATGATACATCATACTATGGTACGAAAGATCCTCTTTACTCTTACGCTCCTCTGCTCGGTGTCGCTTGTGAGCCTAGCCCGAGAGGAGCGTCTCCTTTGGCTTCGCTACCCTGCGATCTCGCCCGATGGGACGAAGGTTGCCTTTACCTATCAGGGTGACCTCTACACCGTCCCTACCTCTGGGGGCGATGCCCAGCGCCTCACCTCGGGTAGTGCCTACGAGTGCCACCCCGTCTGGTCGCCTGACGGGAAGCAGATCGCCTTCACGAGTGACCGCAATAACAGCGGGACGAACATCTACATCATCTCTGCCACCGGGGGCGAAGCTCGCCAGCTGACGACCCATTCGGGTACGGAGATCCCCTATGCCTTCACTCCCGATGGCGCGCATGTACTCTTCAAGGCACATATCCAGGATCCTGCCCACTCCGCCCTCTTCCCTACCTCTATCTTGACTGAGGTCTATCGAGTAGCCGTCCGAGGAGGGGCACGCCCCGAGCTCCTACTAGCTACGCCCGCAGAGGCGATCAGCATGAGTGCGGATGGTCGGCGCATCCTCTATCAGGACATCAAGGGCTTCGAGAACGAATGGCGTAAGCACCATACCTCGTCTGTGGCTCGTGACCTCGTGGAGTATGATCTGGACAAGAAGACCTACCGCTACGTCCTACAGCACCCTGCGGAGGATCGCAACCCACTCTATGCTCCAGATGGGAAGAAGCTCTACTTCCTCAGTGAGCGAGGTGGAGGCTCAATGAACGTCTATGAGGGAGACCTCTCGGCAGGGAGCACCGAGGCCAAGGCTTTGACTCGCCTCAAAGGTGACCCCGTACGTTTCCTATCTGTGTCGAAGGGTGGGCTACTAGCCTTCGGCTACGCTGGTGAGCTATATACCCTCACCCCAGGCAAGGAACCCCAACGCATCTCTGTGCGCATCACCAAGGATAGGGAGAGTGACGAGCAGCTCCACCTCTCTATGTCTCGCTCCTTAGGCTCCTCGGCGGTCTCACCAGACGGGAAGCAGATCGCCTTCCTCTCACGTGGGGATATATTCGTCACTTCGGCAGACCATAGCACGACGAAGCAGGTGACTCATGGCTCGTTCACGGGTCGTGGGATGACCTTCGGTGCGGACAACCGCACACTGGTCTATGCCTCTACGAAGGAGGGCTCTTGGGAACTCTATCAGGCACGCATCGGACGTAGTGAGGATCCCAACTTCCCCAATGCAACGAATATCATCGAGGAGAAGCTCTCCCTTGGGGTGAAGGGGGAGAAGATGTACCCTCAGTTCTCTCCCGATGGCAAGGAGCTCGCCTTTGTGCTGGATCGCTCCAAGCTTATGGTCTATAACCTACAGACGAAGCAGCTGCGCACCATCACCGACGGTTCCCAGCACCACGAACGTTCGGGAGGCATAGACTACACTTGGTCTCCTGATGGACATTGGTTCGCTCTGCAGTATGTCGCTCGGGCACATGCCCCCTATAGTGATATAGGGATTGTGAGCGCAGAGGGAGGGAAGCCTGTCTTCAACATCACCAATAGTGGCTACTTCAACACCTCCCCACGTTGGTCGCAGGATGGCAAGGCGCTTACCTATATGACTGACCGCTATGGGATGCGTAACCACGCCTCATGGGGCTCGGAGAATGACGTGATGATCGTCTTCCTCACCCGCAAGGGGTATGAACGCTACCGCATGACCGATGAAGAGCGTGAACTCCTAGACGAAGCAGAGAAGCAGGCCAAGGCGAAGGCTAAGACCGACTCTACCAAGACCACTAAGGCCAAGCCCGAGCCTGTACAGCTCGAGCTCGAGGGGATAGAGGATCGCATTGTCCGCCTTACTCCTAATTCCTCTTCGCTCGCAGACGCTATTCTCTCTCCCGACGGGAAGAAGCTCTATTACTTTGCTTCCCACGAAGGGGGCTATGACCTTTGGGTGCATGACCTCCTCAAGCACAAGACTCAGCTACAGAAGAAGCTCGACCTAGGCTCTCCCTTCTTTGACAAGGACAAGGAGGGTAAGACGCTCTTCATCCTCGGTAGCAGTCCCCAGAAGCTCGACCCGAAGACAGACGCACTGAAGGCGATCACGATCTCGGGCTCTCGCTCCATCGACCGCGTTAAGGAGCGTGAGGCGATGTACGACGAAGTCGTGCGTGAGGAGGCGGCTCGCTTCTACCGTACAGATATGCATGGTGTGGACTGGGCACAACTGACGAAGCACTACCGCCAGTTCCTCCCCCACATCACCACGAGCCAAGACTTCGCCGAGATGCTTAGCGAGCTACTTGGCGAACTGAATGTCTCGCACACAGGTGGACGCTATCGGGCATCGGGCTCTGCCTTCCCCACGGCAGAGCTAGGTCTCTTCCTCTCCTCGCCCAGCCGAGGGGATGGGCTACGTGTGGACGAGGTCGTAGCAGGAGGCCCCTTTGATGTCTCCTGGAGCAAGCTCCGAGCTGGTGCACTCATCATCGGGATCGATGGCACGCCAATCAAGGAAGGGCAAGACTACTTCCCGCTACTCAATGACAAGGTAGGCAAGCGTGTCCTTGTCACGTTCCGTACGGCAGGGGGAGAGACCATCGAGGAGGTCATTCGCCCCATCTCTCAGGGTGCGCTCTCCTCGCTCCTCTACAAGCGTTGGATCCGTCAGCGTGCTAGTGAGGTCGAGCGTCTCTCGGGTGGACGTCTAGGCTATGTTCATATCCCTTCGATGGGAGACCCCAGCTTCCGTAACGTCTATTCCGATGTCTTGGGCAAGTATTATGGTAAGAAGGGGATCGTCATAGACATCCGCTATAATGGTGGGGGAAGACTCCATGAGGATATTGAGGTGTTCTTCTCGGGTAAGAAGTATCTCCAGCAGGTCGTCCGTGGTAAGGACTACTGTGAGATGCCCAGCAGACGATGGAACCACCCCTCCGTAATGGTCACCTGCGAAGCCGACTATAGCAATGCTCACGGCTCGCCTTGGGTCTATCAGCACCAACGCATAGGGAAGGTCGTAGGGATGCCCGTACCAGGCACTATGACGAGCGTCAATTGGGATACTCTCCTAGACCCAGCACTCTACTATGGGATCCCAGCCGTAGGCTATCTGACTGCTGATGGCAAGTATCTGGAGAATACCGAGATGATCCCAGATGTCGTTGTACCGCTAGAGCCTCGCAAGGTACTTCAGGGCCACGACACACAGCTCGAGCGAGCCGTAGAGGTCTTGCTGAGTGAAGTGAAGAAGTAGCCTCTCGTCCTTTTGAGCTCACCCCTCCCACATACAGATTTTGCCCCCTTACAAACGCCCTAGACACGGGGGATATAAGAGGGGAATCAAAGAGTTACTATAAGTTGCTCAAACGAATTACCACAACTCTCCTCGACGAGTTACCATAACTCGTTTGAGCGAGTTGTGGTAACTCTTTATGACGACTTATGGCAACTCGTCTCTTCTCTGTTTTTCACCCTTCGTATTTTCTTCCCTCTGAAAAGGTTGTGGAGCCTATACCGAGACACACGTGGAGGATGCTTGAGTATCTGATTTGGTAGTATCAGATTTTGTTGTACCTTTGCAGGGCAAACGGGTCAGCCCAGGTGGCGGAATTGGTAGACGCGCTCGTTTCAGGTGCGAGTGTTCAAAAGACGTGCAGGTTCGATTCCTGTCCTGGGCACAGCCTTGACGCACAGCGTCCTCAGTTTGCAAGCTTCAAATACGCGGGTGGTGAAATTGGTAGACACGCTACTTTGAGGGGGTAGTGCCGGTTACGGCGTGTGAGTTCAAATCTCATCCCGCGTACACGATTTAGAGCGAGACTCATCTAAGAGAAATCTTAGCGAGTCTCGCTCTCGTTTTATCCCTTAATGGACTTCGTTATGATCGTTCACCCCAATGCGAAGATTAACCTTGGTCTCTTCATCGTCGGAAGACGAGAGGATGGCTATCACCTGCTTGAGACGGGCTTCCTGCCTGTCCCTCTCTGCGACACCCTCGAGATCAACTACGCTGAGGGTAGGGAGGATGTACTGGAGGTCTCAGGCGGAGTAGAAACGGGCACCATACACAACAACCTAGTACTACGTGCCGTACGCGCCTTGCGTGAGAAGCACACATTCCCAGCTCTCCACCTTCGTCTGAAGAAGGTCATCCCTTCGGGGGCAGGGCTAGGTGGAGGATCAGCAGATGCGTCCTTTACACTCCGTGCTATTTGTGAGCTTTGTGACTTAGGGCTTTCCCTAGAGGAGCTGGAGCGTATCGCCCTCAGACTCGGAGCTGACTGTCCCATCTTCATACAGAATAAGCCACAGGTAGGTCGTGGGGTAGGGGAGCAGCTCTCACCGATGGATGTCTCACACCTGCGAGGGCTCTACCTGACAATCATAAAGCCAGACCTGCACATCGCTACGGCAGAGGCCTTCCAAGGCTTACGTTCCGTCGGCCCCAAGCCATACACAATAGAGGAAATACTCACCTCACCGGTGGCAGACTGGCAGGATCGACTCATCAATGACTTTGAGTACAGCCTCTTCCCTAAATATCCAGAATTAAAGGAAATCAAAGAGCTACTCTATGCTGAAGGGGCAACCTTTGCCTCGCTCTCTGGCTCTGGCTCATCACTCTATGCGCTCTCCTACGAGCCACTACCACTGACAAAACTAGAGGCTCCAAGGCGGTTTATTTGGCAGGAGAAGCTCCCTCTTACCTAAGAAAGTTGGAGAAAAAGCGGTACATTTGCCTATAATTCGATATTCTGGATATGTATTTTGATGAACTAGACCTAGAGGATGAAGTGCTAGATGGCCTCGAGGCGATGAACTTCTATGAGACCACACCCGTACAGGAGGCAACGATTCCTTTGCTTCTAGAGGGACGGGATATGATTGCCTGTGCACAGACAGGGACGGGCAAGACCGCTGCCTACCTCCTGCCCATTATCAATAGGCTCAGCCGAGGAGAAGGGGATGAAGAGATGGTCAATGCGGTCATCATGGCCCCAACACGTGAGCTAGCTATCCAGATCGAGCAACAGGTAGAGGGCTTCTCCTACTTCCTACCCATCTCTTCTGTAGCCATCTATGGCGGGACAGATGGCATTACTTGGGAACAACAACGCAGAGGCCTCTCAAAGGGTGCAGACATCATCATCGCCACACCTGGACGACTACTCTCACTGATCAACCTACAGCATGCAAACCTCTCTGGCGTGAGCTACTTCGTCCTTGACGAGGCAGATCGCATGCTTGATATGGGCTTCCAGGAGGACATTCTCCAGATCAACAATGCCATCCCGAAGAGATCACAGCGAGTGATGTTCTCCGCAACGATGCCACCGAAAATCAAGAAGTTTGCCCGCACCATCCTATCCAACCCCGCCGAGGTAGAGCTAGCCATCTCACGGCCACCTGAGACCATCATCCAGAGTGCATACGTCTGCTATGAAGCGCAGAAGATGCGTATCCTCACTCATCTATTCGAGGAGACACCGCCTACACGCACCATCATCTTCTCTTCCTCAAAGATGAAGGTAAAGGAGCTAGCAGCAGCCATGCACCGCCTCTCAATACGCGTCGAACAGATGCACTCTGACCTCACACAAGAGAAGCGCGAAGAGGTGATGCGCCAGTTTAAGGCAGGCAATATTGACCTTCTCGTAGCAACGGACGTCGTAGCCCGTGGCATCGACATCGACAACATCCGCATGGTCATCAACTACGACATTCCACATGACCCCGAGGACTATGTACACAGAATAGGTCGTACGGCTCGTGGGGGGAATGACGAAGGCTTAGCCATTACATTCATCAGCGAGAAGGAGCAACCAGGCTTTGGACGTATCGAAGAGTTTCTAGGTAAAGTCATTTATAAGATCCCTGTCGATCCATCGTTTGGGCCAACACCTGAGTACCACCCAGAGCAGCGAGTACGCACCGATAGGCGAGGAGGGAAACCCTCATCAGGCTCGGGGAAGAGAGCAGGCTCTCGTGGCGGATCACGAGGGCAACGACGAGGTAAACCCCAGCAAAACAAGCCATCGTCTACTCACTAGGAATACCCCTACTTAATTACACTACATATACACTAACTCTACTACATCCATCCCCCGCATGACACCGCAGTTACTCGAAGACATCGCGCAGGAGACCAAGAAAGGACAACATAAGCTCCATGTCATCAACTACCTGCTTGCCCATCAGACCGCCACGATGACCGACATCGCCAAGGAGCTATATGTCAGCATACCCACTGCGGCCAAGATTCTCCAGGAGTTACAGGAGGGAGGCTGCATCCAGGAGCAGGGAAAGCTCGAGATAGGTATTGGTCGCTTCCCCGTACTTTTTGGGCTAAATCCCAAGGGAGGTTACTTCATCGGTGTAGACGTAAAGCGTAGCTACATCAACATCGGACTTATTGATCTGAGTGGGCAGATTTCTCACGAAGATTACGGCATTCCCTACAGCCTAGAGAACACTCCTGAGGCACTGGAGGTCATCTGTGAAGAGATACTCCTTTTCATCGAGCGCCACGAGCTAAAGCAACGAGATATACTCAACATCAATGTCAATATCCCGGGGCGCATCAACCCCGTCACGGGGCACAGTTACAATCTCTTTAACTTCTTCCCCGACCGCCCCTTAGCGTCCATCCTCAGTGAGCGGATCGGCACACGTGTCTCTATTGACAACGATACTCGTGGTATGGCCTTCGGGGAATTCACACAGGGCTGTGCAAAGGATCTCGGTGTGAACTCTGCCCTCTACGTCAATGTCAGCTGGGGGCTAGGTCTTGGGCTGATCCTCGATGGTCAGATTTACTTCGGCAAGTCAGGTTTCTCAGGCGAACTTGGGCATATCTCCGTCTATAACAACCAGATACTCTGCCACTGCGGTAAGAAGGGTTGCCTTGAAACGGAGGTAAGTGGTCAGGCAATGTGTCGCAAGGTACAGGCTCGCATACGTGGGGGAGAGAACTCCGTCCTTACACCAGCTGTCCTACGAGGAGAAGACCTCAAGATGTCAGACCTCATCCGAGCATGTGCACAGGAAGATATGCTTTGCCTCGAGGTCCTCAGTGAAATGGGTCTACAGCTCGGCAAACAAATAGCTAATCTGATCAATGTCTTCAACCCCGAGCTGGTAATCGTTGGTGGTAGCCTAGCGGACTCCAACGGCTTCCTTACCCAGCACATCGAGGCCTCTGTACGCACCTATTCGATGAGCGTTGTCACGAAAGATACGCGCATCGAGACGGCGACCCTAGGGGACAAGGCGGGGCTCATCGGTGCATGTATGCTTGCTCGCACACGACGCTTCGAAGAGCGCTCCAAATAGCCCTCATCCCTCACTCTTGATTACACAGCTACCAGCAGGGCTTCACCTAGTCTGGTAGCTTTTTTATATCGCCTAAAGGACAAATAGGGTAGGGGAGCAAGACGAGACAAGGCAAACGATTAAGGACAATTAAAATGTCCCTCCATGACTCTAATAAGCTACTGGAGGGACATTTTACTATAAAAACCATACCTATCTACTGAAAACAAGCACTGAGCCCTAGCAGAGGAGTCCACTCACTTTGCAGAGTTGCACACATCTTAACCTTGGTGTAGCCTGCTATCCTCTGCCCGTTTTTTCTTTAGAGGAATACATCTGTACGGCGAATCTTAGGCGTTATAGAGGGCTGATTTTCATCCTTGGGATCACGCCGACCAAGTGCAACGGCTACAATCGGACGATATTTCTCGTGTCCAAGGATCCCATCATACGCCTCTAGATCAATCCCCTCCATTGGTGTACTATCAATGCCCATCGCAGGGAGAGCAGCCAGCAGCATCCCTAAGGCAACATATACCTGCCGCTCCATCCAGGCTCGGACAGCCACCTCTCCACTCGAGGCGACGTAGCCTCGATAGAAGCCCTGTGCCCCCTCAGCTAAGCAACCGATACGCTCCTGCTCAAACACGTCAACACTTCGATACACGTGGAACACAATAATGTGACTTGCCGCCCTCACACGCCCACGGTTATTCATCGAATGCTCAGAGAGTCGCTCCTTTATCACATCATCCTCAATGAATTCAAAAGCCCATGGCTGGGAGTTGATGGAGCTCGGGGCGAGGCGGAGTATCTCTTTAATTTGATTGATCTCTTCTGCCTGCAATCTAAACGTAGAGTCGTAGAGCTTGGTCGTATAACGCTCACGAAATATCTTTAGGATATCCATAATCTGGTCTAAAATCTATTATTTTTCTTCGAGTTGAAAACCACCAATAGCCAAGCTAATGCCCGCCAATGCATAGGCAAAACAAAGCACAATGAGACAAGCCAAGACTTACCATAAGTCTATGCCCGCGAGTTACCATAACTCTCCTCGACGAGTTACCATAACCTTGCACAACGACTTACCACAACTCATCGCGACGACTTATGGTAACTCCCCCGCCTCCCTTACAGTCACCAAAGCTACTACAATAGGGCTACGTCTACACCCATCCTTCTGCAGCTCGTGGCATCCGCTTAGGTCCCCCACTATGAAAATCGCCAGAGCTCCCTCTTCACAAGCAGAGGAAGGGGCATTACATCTAGACATATAAACCTTCATCTTCCCCCACAACCACAACCACTCAACTGATGAGGATAAGAATCGCCCAACCTCCTCAAACCAGAACTAGAAATCGAGGAGGCGGTAACGGCGACGCACCTCAGGCATCGACATTCGTTCTTGATAATGCCACCACTCTTTCGCGTAGGGACGAAGCCCGACCTGACCAAGGATGCGCCTCATCAGCGCTCTATTCCGTGGCACTTCGGGAGCGAAGACCCCCGAACGAACAAGCTCGTGTTCCCTACCGAGATGAGACGTAGTACCAAAATGATCAAAGGAGCTACCCATATCAAGCACACGCCCCCGATCATCCACGATCGTCAAGTCAACAGCTACCCCGTAGTTATGACGTCCACCACGATGAGGCTTCGCCACATAGATGCGATTTGGTGTGCCTGCCACCCGCTCGTACATACGCCGCTGCATACTCAGCGGTCGGGCAGCATCATAGACAAGAAAGCGATAACCAGGACACGCCTTCTCCAATAACACCTGGGCACGAGCGAGGGCTTTCGCAAGGTTAGGGTGCAGATAGGCTCTGCGCAGATCTCCATACACGTTTGCCCCCATGAAGTTATCCATCGTAGCATATTTCAACGACACTTGCACACGTGGAGCAACAGTCTGCACGTCTACAAGCCCATGAGCACGCATTAGAGAGTCATACCCCTGAGCATTCAGAGACTCCGCCACAGAGGAGAAGAGAGCCACAAAGGGGAACACGACAAACTTTCGCAACAACCTTGACATATAGAACAAACTAAGCACACCCCTGGAAAACAAACCAAAACAAAGGAACACTTCACGTGAGACACATAAGCAACCCCAACACCACCTCCAGAACGCCCAACACAAACACCGCAGATAAACGGCATCAAATCAACCCACCCTTTCACCAAAGGCATGATGCACCAGCAATGAAAAGCAAAGAGGCAACACCAAAGCGCCAAAAAGCACAGCACCCCACAACAGAGAACACAAAAGTCACAAGTAGCAGACCCAGAGACCGCACCACCTCAACAAAGATAACCCTTCCACCCCACAACCCAGCAGAAGGAACATAAGCCACCCCCAACGTTCCACATGGAACAAACCACAGCGATTATAACAACCCACACTACCCCAAGCCCTCAAGCCCCACAGGGGTATGCCCCGCCAAGGGAGGTGCACTAGCTGGAAGCCCTCACTTAAGCCCCAGAAGACAGGCATAATAAGCTGAGGGATAGACCATTAATAATATCCGAGACACATCACAACGAGTTACCATAACTCGCCCGTCACGAGTTATGGTAACTCGTTGTGAAGACCTATGGTAACTCGCCACAAAAAGTTATGGTAAGTCGTTGCCGCGAGTTATAGTAAGTCGCTAGGATGGGCTCATCGCAAACCTCCGCAATCCATTTGCACCACCCACACAAAGGGAGAGGGAGAGGATAGCGAATCCATACCGTCACCCTCTCCCTCGATGCATAAACCACAGCACCAGAGGCAAGAGAAAAAGGACGCCAAGAGCCACAACGAAAGCAATTAAGTGGCTTCAGAAAAAGAGGATCAAGGCCTCGGCAGGGGAGAGAGCCAGCCTTATCTCAAGAGCAGACAGAACTTCCCCAAAGAACTACTGAGCTGACTGCGTAGAGAGGTTCAGCCCTTCATTCGCCTCTGTCGAGAGACGCTTCGTATCATCATGGCGAGTGCGTTCCTCATTCGTCTTCAGAGACTTCTTACCCCAGCTATAGGAGAGCGTGAGCTGTAGGCGTGGGCTGTGCCAGTTGCGCTCGAAGGTGAAGGCAGGAGAGGAAAGCTCATACGCCCCCCGAGCAATATTCGTATTGAAGAGGTCATGGGCAGAGAGTGCTACACGTAGATCTCCGAATCTCTTGCTCAGCGAGGCATCTACCCACCACTGGCGTTGCATAGCATAGAGACCATACATCAGGCTACTGTAGTAGGTCACACCCAGCTCTGCAGTCCAACCCGAGGGAGTGCCAAGGCTATGCTTATGCTGAGCATAGTAGGCGTTAAAGATCTTGCTATAGTCGACAGAGGCAACCCTCCCTGCATCCCACTGACGCTGGGCAGCAAGATAAGTAGAGGCCGTCCAGCTCAGCTCTCCATGATGAATAATCGGGATAGGGAGGATGAGAAGCGCACGCAAGTAACGACTGTAGTCGAGATTTATTCGCTGGAGCGCATAGGTGCCATGGTCGGCAGTGATCGCCTCCACGACAGGATCCTTGGTATCTACATAGCTCAGCTCCAGTTGGGCAGCACGCAGGTAGCTGTAGTTCAGTGTGAGACTTTGACGATAGGAGGTGGCAAGCTGAGTATTCCCTCCACGAGTCAGGAGGCCTGAGGCCGTTGAGGTATAGCCGAGGAGATCCCTATAGCTCGGACGAGTGTAGCTTGAGGTATGAGTCAGCGACACTTGATGTCCCTGAGCAGGCTGATAAGCTAGTGAAGCGTAGGGGAGCAGCTCCATCCCTGAGTGAGAAAAGCTGCCTATCCCCGTCCCTAGATCCCCTGTACGATCTTCACCTGCGACGCGTAGACCTGCATTACCAAAGAACCGAGGGGTACGGAAGCGTAGACTAGCATAGCCCTCAATATCCCATTCACGAAGGGTTGACTTATCCGTTGCAAGTGTCCGCTTTGAGTCTATGGCTACATGGCTTGCCTCTGCTCCAGCATAGAGAGTAAAGACCTTTGAGAGCTGCATAGCGTAGGCAAGGGCAAGGCGCAGGAAGTGGTTATCGTCTTTGTTTGACACGCCCACCACGGGATTACCACGGCGAATATCGGAGCTCCCTTGCGAAGCCTCACCTGTGGTCTGGAGCACCCACCTCTCGGCACGATAGGTATGATAAATCGTACCGTAGGCATTCTTCCACTTCAGGGTGTTACTCACACGCTCGGTGAACTTGAGGTTCTCATCAGCATAGTTCCACAGGATCTGTGCGCCGAGAGTATTCCTCTTCCCCAGCGTAAGGTCTGTGCCGAGGCCTACCTGATGAGAGAGACGCGAGTCAGTACGCAGATCATCCGTATACCCCGTGGAGAAGGTTGTAGTCTCCCGTTTACGTCTGTCACCGAAGGCATAGGAGATGTAGGAGCGGCTATTCCCAGAGCTAAGGTTCACTCTCGTGGACAGTTGCTCCGAGACAAGGTATTGGTATGTCCCGATAGCACTGGTGAAACCCTTGATGCCTTCCTCAGAAACCGTCTTACGTTTGATATTGAGGATCGGGGTAGTCACACCGCCATACTCCACACCCGGCTCACGGATGAGCTCAACACTAGAGAGCTCGCTGACAGACATGCTCTGCAGTAAGGCAATCACCTCATCTTTAGTCATACGCTGCTGTCGGCCGTCGATGTAGACGGTGACCTCTGATAGTCCATAGAGCTTGAGGGTATTAGCACCCTCAAGTTGGAGACCTGGGATGAGCTTTAGCCCGTCTAGTACGCTACCGCCACGAGCATGAGCAAAGGCTGCCTCGCCGAAGATGAGGGTAGTACCCTCGTAGCGTACGAGGGGTGCACGACGCTGCACAACGACAGAGGATAGCTCACGTGTCAGTTCTACAGGAAGGACGCCCAGCTGTAATCTGCCGGAGCGAAGCTCCAGAGAGGGACGCAGGACGATTGGTTGCTGAGCGAAGGAGGCACCGAGGAGGTACTTCCCAGGTATTGCCTTCAATAGGAAGTAGCCCTTTTCATCGGTAATCGTGCGGAAGCTGGTATCTTTCCCCTCGGCTGTACGCAGAGCGACAAGGGCGTTCACAAGGGGACTCTTATCCGTCTTGCTGACGAGCGTCCCCTCTAGCCATGCCTCATCTACGCCCTGAGCTAGGGCAACTCCCCCCACGAGGGTGAGGAGCAGAGTGAGTAAGATGTGTCTCATATGATGATGCTTTGTATTGTTAGGTAACTATGTTCCTCTATCGTTAGTGAATGAGTATACACAGGCAAATGTACTAATAGTTTTTCCCGGCAACAATACCTACTCTTGTGCCACTCATAGGCGATAGAGACAGATAAAGACTTCGTAATCAGAGGATGAAAAAGCTCATTTTCCCTCTCAATACTCCACTCCGCCCTCTTCTGGATATGCAAAACACCTATTAAGAAAAGTGAAACGAGACAAGAACGGCTGAGGTGAAACACACCTCTCATGAACCTCTTTTAACTACCTAATAAATAGCGAATTACAGAAACGCTATAAAATACCTTAATGAGTTACCATAATTCGTCATGACGAGTTATGGTAACTCGCTAAAAAGACTTATGGTAACTCGTCGCAAAATGTTATGGCAAATCGCTACGGCGAGTTATGGTAACTCGTTGGGGTACGATTTATGGTAACTCTCTCGATTTCCTTTACACTGTCTTTACATACTTCTGGAGCGGAGGGGCAGGAGCATACCAAAGCAAATAGTTAGGCTCTACGGATAGGGGAGAGCTACGTATCTAGAGAGCGGGACAGGATATACTTAGCCTTTTCATTTGCTTAGTCGATAGAGCAGTGTCACCATTTATAGGTATATAGACTAAAAAATTCTTTATTCATTATATTTAAGCTATATTTGCCCCTGTGTTAGGCATTCTAGCACATCTATTAATCCAACCGTAAGAAATGTTACAGGAATTCACCCTCAATCGCGGTAGAGCGATCATTAACTTTACCTCGAAGTATTGCGATAATCGTCGCAAGATCCTCAGCAGTTATGCCTATGGGCGTGTGGTAGAGTCCTTCATCCTTCATCTGAAGAAGGACAACCCAATCATCTATGATGCCTTCATCGAAGACTTCAAGACAGATGATAACCTCATCAACTCTCTTATGGAGGTGATTCGCTTCTTGAGTGTCTGCGATGTAGACGAACTCCTAGCGACAAACAATAAGTACGCTCCGTTCTTCAAGGATCGTGACCTCTTCCTCGAGCTTGTAGAGCTACTCTATCACTACTGGCGGCGTATGGAGCGCATCGCTGTCGTACACAACCAGCGTCAGGGTGAGGGACTACAAAACGTGCGCTTCGTGCAGGCCTACGAGCTATTTAACGAGCTCATCCTCTCCATCTATCGCCGCACCAAGGAGGTGGTCAATGGCTTCGCTAGCCATGTCTACCGACAGACAACTGCCGGCGTGAATGCAGGGCTTATCCTCAACGATGCCCCTTGGAACTGCCCCATCGAGTATAAGGGACTCTCCTCGATCCCCTTCATCGACTCCATCATCATCAACCCTCCATACGTCTCCTACACGAAGAAGAACACACGTGACGGAATCTTCCAGGAGCACATCTCCAATCCTGTCTCGCACATGATCCTCAGCGAGGACGAATGGTTCCTCTATCCAGCTAAGGTGGGAGACCTGCTGGCCTTCGTGTACTTCCACAAGGACTTTATGTGTCACGGGCTGGGGCTGGCTAACCTATTTGAGCTAGCCAAGCCTAATGAATACATCGGCAAGAAGCCCGACATGATCTACATCTTCGGCTACGAAGATGGTCATGACGAGAAGCGTACCTTCTACCACAAAGACCGTAAGAACGACATCCTTATCGGCTACGCTAACTACAGCGATGAGATTGACTACTTCGGCTACATGAAGAAGATGCTTCTCACGCTACATAATATCAAACAAATGGAGCGTGGGAACCTGCCTATCCATGGTGCTATGGTCAATATCGTGCTGAAGAATAGTCGGGTGGCAAACATCATCATCATGGGGGACAGTGGCGCAGGCAAGAGCGAAAGCCTCGAAGCCTTCCGTACACTAAACGAGAAGTACATCCGCCACATGCGTGTGATCTTCGATGACATGGGTTACCTCAAGCTCGGTGAGGATGGTTCCATCCGTGCCTATGGTACAGAGATTGGAGCTTTCGTACGTACCGATGACCTCGATCCTATGTATGCGTTCTCTCAGCTGGATCGAGGGATCTACACCAATCCCGACAAGATCAATGCCCGAGTAACTATACCCATCTCCACCTACGAGGTTATATCAAAGGGATTCCCTGTTGACTACTTCCTCTACGCAAACAATTACGAGGATGTGGCTCAGAAAATCTCGCTCTTCGACAACATGGATGACGCCATCAAGACCTTCGAGGATGGCGCACGTCGTGCTAAGGGGACAACCACAGAGACAGGACTCGTCACCTCGTACTTCGCCAATCCTTTTGGCCCAGTACAGGAGCGTGAACTTGCCGAAGGTCTTGTCCGCAAGTACTTCGCAGCGCTCTACAACACTGGCGTAAAGGTTGGGGAAATGCATACCTCACTCGCCGTAGAGGGTCAGAGCAAGACGGGACCTCGAGCTGCTGCAGAGGAGCTCTTCAGCATGATTAACGAAGGCTAGCTTTCTTACCCACATTCCTTCATAAAGTTACCCCACCGTCTCCCTGGGCTGTCCCAAGCGAGGCGGTGGGGTTATTTTGTCTCGTGCCTTTAGGCTTATCGGCTCGTTGCGGTGAGGGGTTACGCTATCTCAAGGCAGGAGGAGCGAGCTATCTCCATAGCTGAGGAAGCGGAAGTCATGAGTGAGCGCATGGTCATAGATCCGTCGCCAATCACTGCCGACGAGTGCAGCGATCAGCAACAGGAGTGTACTGTGTGGCTGGTGGAAGTTCGTAACCATCCCCCGAATGACTCGGTAGCGATAACTAGGAGCAATGATGATACTCGTAGGGAAGACCAGCTGTGTGAGTTCCCAGCGTTGCATGTAATCGATGAGGGCAGCGAAGGCCTCCTCTGTACTCGGGGTGGACACGCAGGCTTTCGGCGCTTCTCCACTCTGTGCTGGGGGAAGCTCGCCCTCCACATCTCCATAGGGTTGCCACTGGGTGACATGTAGGGTCTCGGGTGAAGCATCGGGATGCTTGAGCAGGGAAACCCCAAGATGATACAGGCTCTCCAACGTACGGACTGAGGTCGTACCTATGGCGATGATTGAGCCAAGTCGCTTACGGAGCTTCTCCACTGCCTCCCGAGAGACGCTGATAAGCTCTGCATGCATCTCATGCTCCCCAATGTGGTCAGCCTTGACAGGGCGGAATGTACCTGCCCCGACATGCAGTGTCACATCCAGCGTCTCAATCCCCCTATGATGAAGAGCCCCAAATACCTCGGGGGTGAAGTGTAGACCTGCCGTTGGGGCTGCCACCGATCCCTCACGCTCGGCGTAGACCGTCTGGTAGGTGACGAGGTCTCGCTCCTCAGTCTCTCGGTCAAGATAGGGGGGAATGGGTAGAATGCCCATCAGTTCCAGCAGTTCACCAAATGTATACGCCTCGTTATCCCAAGTGAAGGATACCTCTCCCTCTCCTGTACGACAAGCTCGTAGGGTAACCTCCCCCTTCTCCCCCGAGAGAGGAGCTGTGAGACTTGCCCCGAGCCTAAAGCGTTTGGCATTCCCCAGCATACAGTGCCAGCTACAGCCCTGTGTCGAGGAGAGGGATAGTTCGTAGCTCTCAGGGAGAGCAGGGTCTAAGCAGAAGATCTCAATGCGAGCACCACTATCCTTGTGGAAGATGAGACGCGCACGGATGACCTTAGAATTATTACGCACAACGAGGCTTCCCTCAGGGAGGAGGTCAGGTAAATCTTGGAATGTATGTGTGCTTATCTCCCCCGATCGATAGACGAGGAGCTTCGAGCTACTTCGCTCAGAGAGAGGATAGCGAGCGATGCGCTCGTCAGGCAAGTCGTAGTCGTAATCTGCTATTGCTATATCTTGGGGCTTCGTGCTGGACATGTTACTTTCGCTTATTGCTGAGACGTTATTCTTCAAGAAAAGAAGGCCTTTTCTTGCCCAGCAAAGATACAAAAAGCCTTATGCCAAAGGATGATAGAGAGGTAGGGGATAGGGAAATCCCGCTCCTTTGAGTCTGTCTTCGACAGCATATAAAAGACCTTCTTTTCACACATAAAAGCCACAAAATCCCCCTTCGCAAAGCTCACATCTTCAACCCTTTAGCAAACCTATCTAACGAGTTACCATAAGTCGTCTTAGCGAGTTATGGTAACTCATTAGACAGAGTTATGGTAAGTCGTGTAAGCGAGTTGTGGTAAGTCGTGGAGACGAGTTACCACAACTCGCAGAGGTCCGTTTTAGCACACTTGTATCTAGCTGATAAAAGGATACTTACCACACACCCAGCGTATCGATGAAGGGCTCGCCTATTGACGAAGGCGTATAACATGTGAAGACACTTTCCTTTCCTTAGGTATGAGCTTTTATGTGCTTATGGTATTTCCCCCTGATAGGTGTAGGAAAAGTAGTGTCTAATGCATAACTTTGCGGGAGATATATTGTGTAACCCTTTAAGATGCTCACTCACGTATGATGGAGTTCATTAATCAAATACCCATTTGGCAGCTCTGGCTCGTAGCTGCCTTCATCCTCTTTGCCTTAGAGGTTGTCACGCCTGGCTTCATCTTAGCCTGTTTTGGTGTGGGTGCACTTATCGCAATCCCAGCGGCACTACTCGAGCTAAGCTGGCTCGTGCAGGTCATTTGCTTCTGTGTGGGGAGTCTCCTTGCACTATGGCTTCTCCAGCCCTTGATGTGCAAGTGGTTTAAGTCACACGATGCTCGGACAGGAATGGATGCCCTCATCGGTCGCCGAGTCTTCGTCAGCGAAGAAATCCTCCCAGGGGATGCTGGTGGACGAGTGGCCGTAGATGGAGACAGCTGGCGAGCTATCTCCGTAGGGACAGCGAGCAACATCCCCGCTGGGACAGAGGTACGCATCCGTGGACACCAAAGCCTCGTACTCGATGTAGAGCCTATCGAACATGATCACTAACTCAAAACAAGAATACAAATGCCAATCGAACTGATTATCCCGATCGTCATTGCCCTACTCGTCATCATCACGATCTACCAAGGGCTATGCATCGTACAGCAGTCTCAGACAGTCATCGTAGAGCGTCTAGGGAAGTACTACCGCACACTCAGCTCAGGGGTAAACATCATCATCCCCTTCATCGACCGCCCACGCCCTATGCGCTGGCGATACACGATGCCTGGGCCAAATGGACAGACCTACGTGCGCTTCACCGAGATCACCAACATTGACCTGCGTGAGACCGTCTACGACTTCCCTCGCCAGAGCGTAATTACAAAGGATAACGTCGTCACCGAGATTAACGCTATCCTATACTTCCAAATCGTCGATCCCATGCGTGCCATGTATGAGATCCAAAACCTACCCGATGCCATCGAGAAGCTCACCCAGACCAGCCTACGTAACATCATCGGTGAGATGGATCTAGATGAGACCCTGACGAGCCGTGATACGATCAACAATAAGCTCCGCATCATCCTCGATGAAGCAACGAATAAATGGGGCGTAAAGGTCAATCGTGTAGAGCTGCAAGACATCAATCCTCCTCGTGATATACGTGACGCGATGGAGAAGCAAATGCGTGCTGAGCGAGACAAGCGTGCTCAAATCCTCAATGCCGAAGGGCAGAAGGAAGCAACCATCCGTGAGTCAGAGGGACGCATGCAGCAGGCGATTAACCACGCTGAGGGGGAACGCCAAGCGCAGGTACTCCATGCAAAGGCCGAGGCAGAAGCCAAACTCCTCACTGCAGAGGCAGAGGCACAAGCTATCCGCAAAATCGCACAGGCCGTCGAAGGCTCTGGTGCTAACCCCGCCCAGTACCTCATCGCTGTCCGCTACCTCGAGACCCTCAAGGAAATGACTTCAGGTAAGGACAACAAGACTGTCTACCTCCCCTACGAAGCCTCGGGTGTACTATCATCCCTCGGGGGCATCAAGGAGCTGCTCAAGCAGTCTTAGTCTCACATAACCTAGCAGGCCTAGCCCCCTCAGAGCCCCGAGATAGCCTAGCAATAGTGCTACCAGAGGCTCTAGGGAGACTAGGTCTTCTGGCTTCTACAAAAAAGATAATAGACGAGCCAGACCGCTCGTTATTCCTCTGCAGGGAGTGTTACTCCCTGTCCTAGGTCATTATAATTATTACGTATCCTGCTTATGATGCAAGTTTACCCGCGTACAGAAAAAGAAAAACTTAACCTCATCGCACGAGCCGCCTACGAACGTACGCGTTCACGCCACCAAGAGACTCTGCGCCGTCTACGCCTACTGGCCTCCATCATCTAACCTACACCACTAAGACATGAGTGCCCAGACCACAATCGTAGCTCCCTCGCTCCTCTCGGCGGACTTCCTCCACCTTGAGGAAGCAATCCACATGGTCAATGAGAGTGAAGCGGATTGGCTACACATAGACGTCATGGATGGCGTCTTCGTACCCAACATTTCCTTTGGCTTCCCCATCCTAGAGGCTATACGCCCCATCATCCAGAAGCCTCTGGATGTGCACCTGATGATCGTAGAGCCCACAAAGTTCGTACGGGAGTTCACCGCTCTCGGGGTCGATACCATGAATGTGCACTACGAAGTGAGTCCACATCTACATCGCTCAATAGGCGCAATCAAGTCTGCTGGCATGAAGGCTGCGGTCACACTCAATCCTCATACTCCCGTAGAGCTACTGAGCGATGTACTGGATGACCTTGATATGGTCCTCCTGATGAGCGTAAACCCCGGCTTCGGAGGACAGAAATTCATCCCTCGCACGGTCGATAAGGTACGACGCCTCAAAGCGATGATTCAGGAGCGAGGTCTACACACCTTGATTGAAGTAGATGGCGGTGTCAATGCCTCAACGGGAGCCCTACTCGTCGAGGCAGGGGCTGATGCACTCGTGGCTGGGAGCTATGTCTTTTCGCATCCCGATCCTAAGGCAGCCATCCACAGCCTCAAGGAGCTATCGCGTCCGTAGCGTAACCCTAGACGGTAGACGACTCCAGAGGTACATCAATCTCGCTCGCTACAGCTGGAGACAAGGAAGTCTTGCCACAAGCCGAAATCGCTGGCTACGTAGCCCCCTCTTCCTCTTTCTCCTCATTGTGCTCGCAGGCTATGCCTCAGCACGCATGCTCCCCCAAGGGTGGGTAAGCTTTGCTCTTACCATCCTTGGGGGAACATGTTTTGTCCTAGCTCTCCTGCAGCGCATACACCGGGTAGGAGAACTCATACCGATACTCCTTCGTAGCCGATTACTCGTGGCAAGCGTCTGCGCTCTGCTATGCCTTGCCTCGAGGCTGTACTATCAGGAGACGGAGCGCACGCTCATGCCTCCCTCTCTCTCCTTGGAGCAAGAAGAGAGAGCCGTCCTACTACAGCGCTTAGGGACGGCGACCGAAAGGGAAGGTTGGGAGGTGCAACTTGTCTCTGGGACACACCACGGCAAGACACTTCGGCTCTATACCCAAACACATCTTCATCCCTCGATAGGAGATACCCTCATACTGTCCCTAGAGAGACTACGTCCACTCACCTCATACAGCAATCAGCCCAGCTACCAAAGCTATCTCCTTAGTCAGGGCATCGTTGCCACGGGTCGCACAAGCATCCTTTCCCTCCACCCTACGAGAACGAGTAAACTACTCTTTTCTCATCCTTCACTCTTTTTTCTTCGTTACCGAGAGCAACTCCTGCAGCACGTACATGAGCTTCATCTATCACCTTATGCAGAGACACTCCTTGTAGGGATTACACTGGGATATATACCTCGGGACGAAGCAGGCAAACAGCTACGGAGTGAATTTACCTCTGGTGGTGTAGCTCATCTGCTTGCTGTGAGTGGCTTTCATCTAGCTGTGGTAGTCGGGGCTGTCGGCTACATACTTTCTCATCTACCAGGAATCAGAAGAAGGCAACGACTAGGCTGGGTAATCCTGCTCCTCTGTGCTTGGTGCTTCACGCTCGTGACGGGCTGTGCCATCCCAACGGTACGTGCCGCAGCGATGCTCAGCCTCTACTATGGGGCGAGGATGCTTGGTCGCCCAGCTTCGCTACCAGAGATCATCGCCCTTCCTGCTCTCTTTCAGCTACTCTTCAACCCCATGAGTATCCTATCGGCAAGCATGCCTCTAACCTATCTAGCCATCCTCAGCATACACCTCTTCTACCGCCCGATCTACCTCAGTGTAGGGAAGATCAGAAGCAAACTCATCGGGACCCTTTGGGGGATACTTGCCCTAACCCTCTCTGTACAGCCTCTGCTCTTTCCGCTATCGCTCTATCTCTTTGGGTATAGCTCACTTTCCTTTCTCTTCACAGCACTTCCTCTGACACTGCTTGCCTCACTCCTCATCCCAACCTTCCTCATCGTACTACTCCTCTTAGCTCTAGGTCTCTCCATCGCACAGCCATACCTCACCTTGCTCGAATGGGCTACCCAGATGATGCACAACCTCGCGAATGCCTATTCCTCGTTGCCCTTCCTCCAGATTCACTACACCCTCACACTCCCGCAGCTCTTGCTTATCTATACCCTCCTCTTCCTCTCGCTCGTTGCTCTACGCCTACACCGAGAGAAGCAGAAGACTTGGTAAAGGAGAGAGAAAAAGAGGGAACCGAGAGCCCACACTGATACCAGCAGTAAAGGATCCTCTTGCCTACCATAAAAACGCTCTTACTGACGATAAAGAAGCCTCTTACTGGCAACAAAAGAAATCTCTGCCGTCTCGTAAGGCCTCATAGAGAGCCTATACAGACGGCAGAGATTTACTATTGTAGCTGACGCTAACCGATGCTACTAGGGCGTATTATCATCTTCCCATTCCCCTAGCTCACCACCAGCGGAGAAGTTGACGAGGAGATCTAGGCGGTTACTTATCTTGATGACCTCCATTATGGGGCGCTGATATTCTTCTTTCTTCATGATGGCTTATGCTTATTCGGTTACTTTCTTGAAGAGGGCGACGGGGAACGCAATGTCGAGCGGATAGGGGAGTACCTTATTGGTCGGAGCACTGAAGGCTGCAATAGTACGTTGACCAGTCTCATCGCGCGTATTGGTTACGTAGTCAATGATTCTTCGGTTACCAGCTGTATTATCCTTGTAGGTGAAGGGTGACACATTGGATATACCGTAGAAGGGGATAATCCGACTTACAGCAGCCTTACTTGAGAAGAGCGCAGGTAGGTTAGGAAGATCCGTCACCGCTATGTTCTGAATACCAATAGGTACACAGGTGATTACAAAGCGATCCTCATGCAGGGTATAGCGGAATGCATAGCGGTTGATATTCGTCTCTTCACGTGGGAAGCGATGGGGCGTCTTATCATCTGGGAGCTGTGCACTCGCTTCTGCAAAAGAGAGTACATAGAAGGACTTCCCTGTCTTGATTGTAGGTCTCGCGGGGTCACCTGGTTTCTGGACATAAGTACCCTTTGCATCATCGGGGATGTGGACTTTATACGAGATCGTCTTCCAGTAGCTATATGCACTTCGCTGACTTGCCTGTGGGCCGACCCCGACCTTCACACGCACCCGTTCCTCTCTATCGGTATAGCCAGTTCCTGAAGCATTTCGTGGGTCATAGAGGATGGTATTCCACTCGAAGAAGTCGGGTAGGTGCCAATTGATAGCCCCTGTACTGGGATAGGTATTCTCAACACAGAAGCGATTAATAGCATCGGCGTGCTTGAAGTAACCGACCTTCCCTGCTCCATTATAAGTTGCGAGATTATCAATCTGGAATGTATTACGCAGATTGACGAAGTCTGTACCTTCCTTGTTTATCACATCCTCGGAGAGGAGGCTCAAAGGATTGGGGATAGCCGTCTTGTAGAGTGTCACCTCAGCTTTATAGATCACACCATCCATATAGTCTACCGTTCCCTTGGGGATCCTCATCGTAGTGTATAGACGAGAGGCCTCCGTATTCTTTAGGGTGAGGTCTAGGCGATGATATGTACCATTCTCATCCAGACGTGGCACCCAAAGGAGGAATGTCTCACCAGCTGTCTGATCATTTGCGATCGTCACCTCCCTAGAGAGCTTGAGGTTCAGAGGTGTATTATACTCTTTCCTCTTCAGCTCTCTAAGGCGAGGATGAAATTGGATACCATCTGCTAGTACCCTGTTGCTCGACACGCCTGTGACAGTTACAGGGGCTCCTGTCTTATTGATCATACGCACACGGAGTAGATGACCATAGGGCTTGAAGGTTTTATTCTCACCTTGTGGTATCCAGTGTCCCCCGAGGTCTCTTGCGAGCTTTGCCTCCATAATGTAGGGGACATTGATGGTGGTAGGCGTCGTGGTAGAGAGCAAGGGGATGACCTGACCCTCACTGTAGGCAGGCGCAAGTGTTAGGTCTGTTGGCGTCCCTGTGGCGTCTCCGATGACAGCTAGTATCCGGAGGCTGTTAGGGTTTGTTACGCTAGCGGTAAAGTTTATATCACCATCGAAGGATAGGGTCTTCTTATCATCCTTTACAGTCCAGTTGAGCCTCTCATTGAAGAGCAGCCTTGAGCCCTCATAGATACAGGTATAGACGGGGAGCGTCGTCTTATTCCCTAGAGAGTACTTTACTCGGTCTGAAACGAGTTTGTAGTCGATGGAGCGCGCATCCGGAGCCTTTACTTCGGCTGAGATACGCAGGTATTGCACTTTATTTTGCTTGTCTAGGCCCTGATCGTCCTTTTGTGTACACGCCGAGAGGAGCAGTGTAATCAGGGAGAGGATGGAGATGGTAAAACGTCTCATTCTAAAAATTAAGAGATAATGGATGTGAATTGTGAAAGTCATAGTTAAGGGGGCCCTTAGACCTACTTTGGGTTTACACCCAATGTTGTAAGGAAAGCCCTTCATCCCCAAATGGGGAATACCAAGAGAAGCGGGTAGATTTATGATGGGGTACTTACCCCATGAACATGACTTTGAGTAATCTTTTTCCGATACAAAGATATATCAAAATCACTCAATATCGTGCTCATTCCGAATAATTTAATAATTATATACTATTATTCATATAATATTCAAACATCCACAATAATTACTAGCCATAAAATACCACTCTCCACAGCACAGATGACACCCTCACATCACACACTTGCCCCTACCAGCCCCACTCATCACGAACACGTAACGCATCTCTGGATCAGAGTACACCTCATCAAGCCCAACCAATACCCCTTCTCCGACCACACATACCTCCAATTATCAGCCAAATGAAATCACCCCTCTAACAAACTCTATATCAAAGCTCCCTAGAGATACATGTACAAATAACATATATGCGTACTAAACACAACCTCTCTTGGCATATATCACCTGTCTTAGCAGAGATAGTGAACGGAGATTGTTGGCTAGTTGAGCTTACACTATCCCCCCTTAGAGCACCAAGGCATGGGCGATTGATGGGGCTCCACTCTAGCCCCCCTTAATGAAAGACATGCATACTACTATATATCAACTATTTACATAGAGAGTTAAAAGTGCTTACTACGAGTTATAGTAACTCGCTTTAACGACTTACGGTAACTCGTCTGAATGAGTTACCGTAAGTCGTTACAAAGAGTTATGGTAAGTCTCCGAGGCGACTTATGGCAACTCGTCTCTTACCTACATAAACAGCCTAAACATAGCCTATTACAACAGGAAATAGTCCAACTTATATCTTTAATCAATACAGATATAGGTAGTCCCTCAAAGCACAGAGGGGTAAAGCGTAGGAGATGTAATAGGGGGATGTATCATTACCGATAGGTTGTTTCTTAGCTGTATGCCTCAATCTACTATACGTCACCACTGATAGATACCCCCACCATCGCCCAAGCACTCAGACGCAGTGTATATATCTTCAAAAGAGGTTACTTTGCAAGACATAAATAATCATACTTAATTCATCATCAAATATGAATAAGAAGCATCTTTCCCTAGTAGTCTTTGCCATCACCCTCTCGGGACTCGTGGCTTGCTCAGGTCAGCAAAAGACTCAGCAGACAGACAGCACGACAACAAGCGAAGTCATACCGACAGAGACAACCATTCCTTATCGTATCGCAGAAGCATACTTTGCAACGAGTGACACCCTTCCCTCCGTCATCACAACTCAGGAGGAACAAGAGAAGTACTTAGGCATGGCCACCACGATGGGGCAACGCCCAACCAAAATTGACTGGACAAAGGAATTTGTTATCCCCGTTGTACTCCCCTCCACCGCCATCAGCACGGAAATCATCCCAGTAAGCCTCGTACGCGATGTTGCAGGAGAGTTAACCTTCACCTATCAGATTAAGAAAGGGGAAGACCTAAAGACCGCAGAAATACGCCCCTTCATAGCCATCATCGTCTCACGTGATGTCCTCGGTCCCGTACACCTCCTACCTCAGACGGAGTGCGTCTAGTTATAGAGCTTAGAGTACTGGCCGTAGAGGGATAATTGGCGAAAAGAGAAGGCGCAGAGAATACTCCTTGTAGGGGAGGAGATACTTCTTCTGCGGGAGCGCACCCCAGCTATCATAGCAGCCTAGCCCCATATGCTCCGAGTCAACGAGTAGCTGCGTGAATGGAGCTACAGGGATGAGCTCAGAGTGCTGCTGGGTCTTCTTGGGGTAGCCATCCAAGCTCTCCATGCTCCTATTCAGGGCTGAGGCCATGAAATAGCGATCAGAGCGCACCTCAAGCCCACGCCCCCCTTGATCAAGGACTCGGAAGAAGGTAAGGTCACTCTTTAGCCCCGTCTCTTGGGGACGGATATAGGGGTAGAACTGCTCCTCTACCATACCCGTGTAATGCCCAAAATGCTGTGAGAGCTTGCGATCTGGGTAGCTCTCTACTGGGCCTCGTCCATAGTAATCTACTTGGTTGAAGGCCTTAGGAAGCTCCATGCGCAGACCGAAGCGGAAGAGGTTCGGCACATCTTTCTTTGCCCCAGGGTGCATCGTTTGCTCATAGAGCAGATGACCCGAGGCATCTATACCATAGCGGAGCGTGAGCTCTGCACCAACGCTAGGGAGGATATAGTTCGCTTCTATCCGAACAACCTGATTAGCCTCTTCTTGCATCTTAAGACTTCTGAGTTTCAGCTCTGGGTATCTCCACATGGCATACTTACGCTGTAGCCCTGCTCCCATATCGTTGTCCGTTGGGGCACGCCAGAAGTTCGGGCTCAACTGATGCCCTTCATCAAGTAGCGAGAGACCAGCCACATCATAGCGGGCAATAAACCCTGTATTCCTATCTATATCAATACGCCAGTCCGCACCCGTGATGATTAGATAGCGTGTGTCATTCATCATAAGCCGAGGAGCAGATTGAGCCCTGAGCGTATTCAGCTCAAGTGGAGCAAGAGTGCCTCGCTGCAAGACAAACTGCTCATGAGCCACCTGCTCACCAGCAGGCAGGATACCATCAGCATCCCGTAGTGTGAAATAAAGCTGGAGCGTCACATCCTCGTACGGTGAAGCCTCAGGGAACCGATAGGGGAGCTTCAGCTCTGCTCTCGTCTGTGGAGCAATCGCAGGCATGGCAATCACACCCGACTGCACAGGGCGACCCATCACTGAGACCTCCCAGCGGAGATCATAGCGACTGAGGTCAATGAAGAAGTACTCATTGTAGACACGTATCTTCCCTGCCTTACCATCGATGAGCTCTGGACGAAGGCTCTGTTGCACATAGCGGACTTCATGAGCATGTGGATTGAGCCTACGGTCAGGGCTAATCAAACCGTTATCTAGGAAGTTATTATCAGAGTAATCATAGCGATTAAAGTCGCCACCATAGGAATAAAAGCTCCGTCCATCACGAGCCTTCCAGCGGATACTCTGATCGACAAAATCCCAAATGAAACCACCTTGGTACTGCGGATACTTACGTATCAACTCCCAGTACTCATCGAAGCCCCCTTCGCTATTACCCATCGCATGAGCATATTCACACTGTATGAGGGGCATCTTGGGCTTGCTCTCTAGATAGCGAATGACCTCATGAGGCTGGCGGTACATCGGGCAATAGATATCGGTTGCCTCTAGCCCAGAGCGTTCGTACTGCACGGGGCGTGTCGGATCAAGAGCCTTAACTCTACGATAGGCTGCCCAAAAGTTATCCCCGTGCCCAGCCTCGTTACCCAGTGACCAAATGATGACACTCGGATGGTTATAGTTCCGCTCTACATTACGCTCGTTTCGCTCTAGGTGCGCCCGAAGGAAGTCCTTACGTTTGGCCAAGGTCTCTTTCCCATAGCCCATACCATGAGACTCCAGATTAGCCTCCGCCACAACATAGAGTCCGTATTCATCACAGAGCTGATACCAGTAGTCATCATCGGGGTAGTGGCAGGTACGCACAGCGTTCATGTTCAGCTGCTTCATCACCAGCATATCCTGACGCATACGCTCACGAGAGACATAATAGCCTCCATCAGGATCCATCTCATGACGATTTGCTCCCTTAATGAGAATAGGCTGACCATTGACGAGCAGTTGCCCATTCGCTACACGCACATTCCTAAAGCCTACACGCTGGCGGATGACCTCACCACCTGCCACCAACTCTAGAGTGTAGAGGTATGGATCTTCTGCAGACCAAAGGTGAACATCCGCAAGTGTGAAGGTTGCACTTCTTCCAGTGAAGGTCTTATCAAGTAGAATAGACTTTCCCGAGCGGTCACGTAGCGAGACCTGTACGGGCAGCGATGGTGTCGTCTTACGTAGCTCAAGAGCCAGCGTTCCCCTTGTGTAGCTCGTGGTATCAACATCTGCGATGATACGCACATCCTCGATATGCTGAGGCTCACGAGCATAGAGATAACAATCTCGGGCGACACCACTCAGACGCCAGAAGTCTTGGCACTCTAGATACGTCCCGTCTGACCAGCGGAAGGTCTGGAAAGCAATTAGATTCTCTTGCCCAAACTTTAGATAGGGTGTGAGATCAAACTCGGCCTCGAGCTTACTATCCTCGCTATAACCGACAGAGCGACCATTGACCCATAGATCAATATTCGATGTAACCGAGCCAAAATGTGCGATGACCTTCTTCCCTCGCCAAGAGGCAGGTACATAGATCTGACGTCGGTAGCTACCGACATGGTTATTCTCGGTAGGGACAAAGGGAGGGTTATTCTTAAACTGATTATGCCAAGCGTAGAACGTATTAGCATAGAGTGGCTCTCCATAGCCATTGATCTCCCAGATACCAGGTACGGGCATTGTCCCCCATCCCTTATCGTTGAGGGTAAGACTACCAAAGTCCCGAGGGCGCTCATCGGCATTACGCACCCAGAGGAAGCGCCACTGACCATTGAGCGAAAGGAAATGCTCACTCTGATACTTATCCATCGCCTGCTCACCTTGCTTGAACGCAAAGAAAGCCGTGTGCATTGGCAAACGGTTAATGGCATTCACCTCTGGGTCTTGCCAAGGCTCTTTCCCTCGACCTTGCCCCACAAGCGTAAGGCTCCCCAAGAGAAATAATAGTAGTGCAAAGTATTTCTTCATCATGTCGTGTATATGTTGTTTATCTTATTATATCGTGTGTATAATCTATGTAGAGAGGTGAGCATATTCACCACCCTTACTCATCATATCCTGAGCATACGCAAGCAGTATATTGCAAATATTGAAGCTCCAGAGTGTTTTCATTATATCATCTGGGACATTTATTAGATTTAAGAGGCTGTTCCAACGAATTCAACACAAGATACTTGGCGTATATTCACACAAGAGAGAGGCTCGCCCCTCACACTGTTTGCCCCTTGCGCATATAGTAGCTAAGGAAGAAGTTCTGCCAAGCAATGTAGCCTGCAATACCCGGGGCAACAAGCGGATGAAGGAAGGAGATACAGAGCCAAAGTACTAGAGCTGTGTTCTTTTGTCCCATGGCCTGACGACAAGCTGTCTCGTCAATACCTATCCGTCGGGCAAGTAACCTACCGAGTGTGAACTGGATGAAGCATGCCAAGAAGCCTACGGCAAACGAAGCAAGAAGTAGTACAACATTCTCCCCTCCTTCTTTAGCGACAAAGTCCACTGCCTTCCCGAGGATGAAGATAAGCGATGAGAGCCAGAGCCAATAGGTCAGCTTCTTCTGCGGTCGTGGCTTCCGTCCTAACCGATGCATAAATGCCCGCACAAGCCACGCCAGAGCGATTGGGAGAATCACCATGCGTGCCACAAGCAGGGCGATTTGTCCTGAGAGCGTCCAGAAGGGAAGCGTACTGGTTGCATCCAATAGGGGCAACAGCAACGGCGCAAGGAAGCAAATAAGTGTATGCGTCAGCAGAGTATAACCCGTAGCAAAACCCACATCCCCCCCCATCAGACTGGTCATCGCCCCTGCAGCTGTAGCTGCTGGTGCAAGGAAACACATGAAGAGACTGCATGCAATACGCTGATCCCACAGCGAGAGGGGGGCATAAAGTGTTCCACCGATACCCAACTGCAGGAGGAGCAAGAACAAATGCTGACGCCTCGGACGCATCTCCCTCGGGGGCATATTCAGCACCGCAAAGAAGAGCATCGAGGCGATGATCCACGGCAAGATGCTAGAGAAAGGAGAAGTAATCCGCCAAAGCAAGATACCCGCTGTGATGAAGCACAGCGGTGCATACCCTCTGAGGCGATCAAACGGGATGGTCATGAGCTAGTCATCAAGCACGGAGCGATCAGCAAGCAGCCGCTCAATCGAGGCTCGTATTGATACAAGCCCAAAGTCCTCTGCTCGTAGCTCCTCAGGAGAGCAAATGACAAGCTCCTCAGCATCGTCTTGTGCTACTGCGCCCTCGAAGCTCTCTACTCGTACGACCCAAAAAGTATCAGCCGTGTAGACATCAATGCCAGAGTAAGGATAGATATTCGGTATCGAGAAGGCGTAGCGCATACTTTGCACCCTCAGACCAGTTTCCTCTAGCAGCTCTCTGCGGACAGCCTCCTCCACGCTCTCCTCAGGATCAACGAAGCCTCCAGGCAAATCGAGTGTACCCTTCGCAGGCTCTCTGCCTCGGCGCACAGTAAGGATTTGCCCGTCCTTGTCCAGGACGAAGCACGCTACCGAAGAGGCTACATTATGGAAATAAGTGAGGTCGCAATGCGTGCAGTGGATCGCACGCTCATGTACATGCTCCAGCCCTGCCTCTCCACAACGAGGACAGAAGAGGAAGCTAGAGAGAGGATGTTGTCTCTTCATTAGTATTCTTAGATAGAAAGGGAAAGAGCCAGCTAAGGATACGCTTCTTTGTGCGCACTTTAGCTGACTCTTTTGTCGCTTTTATTGTGATGGGATGAGGCTTAGAGCTCCTTTGCTTCCCAGCCGAGTGCACTTGCTCCTAGTACGGCAGCATCGCTTTCCTTCAGCTGTGAGAAGAGGAGCTTCGTCTTCCCCTTGTAGATGGTCAGGAGGTTCTTCTCCATGTGATGACGGATGGGGTTCATAATGAGGTCACCTGCCTTCGTCAGACCACCGAAGAAGATAATAGCCTCGGGCGAAGAGAAGGTAACAAAGTCCGCACAAGACTCACCTAGGATAGCCCCTGTGCTCTCAAAGATCTCCAAGGCCAGTGCGTCGCCATTGACAGCTGCATCATATACATCCTTAGAGGTAATTGCGTCGATGTCGATGCTCCTGAGCAGGCTCTCATCGGAGCGAATGGTAAGGTATTCACGAGCCGTACGTGCTACCCCCGTAGCCGAGGTATAAGTCTCGAGACAGCCCTGTCGACCACAGCCACACATACGTCCGTTGCGTCGCACGATCATGTGCCCCAGCTCTCCAGCAAAGCCATCATGACCATAGACGAGTTGTCCCCCAACGACGATACCACTACCCACACCCGTACCAAGCGTGATGACGATGAAGTCCTTCATCCCACGAGCAGCACCATAGGTCATCTCACCGATAGCAGCAGCGTTGGCATCATTGGTCAGTACGACCCCGATACCGATACGATCCTGGATCATCTGTGCCAAGGGAATCTTGCCCTTCCAAGGGAGGTTTGGAGCGAACTCAATTGATCCGCTGAAATAGTTCCCGTTCGGAGCACCGATACCGATACCTCGGATCTTATCTTTCCCTCCGACCTGCTCAATGAGCATATTCAGACCACTCACGAGATCGCTGAGATATAGCTCGATGTCATTATGCGTACCTGTCTTGATTGAGGCGCTAACGACGACGTTCCCACGGGCATCTACTACGCCGAAGACGGTGTTAGTACCTCCGAGGTCTACACCTATTACATAGGGCTTTTCCATTCTTTTTATCTATTACGATGTGTAACTAGCAATGTCTCATAGACAAAGATAATAGTTTTACATTAGAGATCTGAGCAAAGCACACGTAAATCAACGAGAAGCAGAGTTTAAAGACCACCAGCGGCACAATACACTCAGGTCATGCGCACCTCTCAACCCACACTACCACCCCTATAACGCAAGCCCCCGGAGAGGGATGTTCCTCTCTGGGGGCTTGCATAATCTAAGAGCTTTTGGTCTACTCTCTGCATCACAGACAGCGAGAGTAAACCCCGTATCTGACAGCGTCCTTATCCTCAAAGGAGCTTCGCCAGACGCTCGTGTAAGCCTTGTATATATTCCCAGATACGCTCCGCAGCACCTTCGACAAATGGAGGCTCCGCAGCAAAGCGTCTATAGGCATCCTCATTCTCCCACAGCTCTTTCACTCGTTCGTATAGCTCTGCTTCCTCTCCCACCTTATAGCGTAGGATCGCCTTAGGGTTGAGTATCCCTGGCTCAAGGTAATCACCCCAATAGATGGGGATACAGCCCGAGGCGATACTCTCGAAGATCTTCTCGGTAATATAGCCTTCACCAAGACTATTCTCTGGGCAAAGATTGAAGCGGTAATTAGCTAAGAAGTCCTCCTTAACGTCACCAAACTTCGTCCTTAGCTCATCGGTATTGTTCATAAACTTCCCCGCACAATCAATCTGCCCTATTGGACTCAAGAGCTTAATCAAGGGGGTACGCACACCACCCAAGTCATGCGAAGCAATCAGCGACATGAAGCGTGTGCGCTCCTGATGCGTGCGAGCATTATATAGCCTACGCTTGGGGTCATTGAGCTTAGCGATGAAAGCTCGAATATCCTCAAGTGTCGCATCTGGCTGAATGAAATCTCGGTGACAAATCCAGAATGGGAATCGGTAATAGTTCGGCTCCTTCCGAAACTCAAAGCCTATACTTAGGTCTACCTCCGCAACACGTGCATCACGCCAAGCCGCAGGAAGACCTGGACGCACGGCATCAGACTGGAGATTCTCTCCACTATAAAAAATCTTGACACCCGGATAGAATTGGGCGAGACGGATACGTGGATCAAAGCAGGAGAAGAAACAAACCTTCTTATGCTCTGGGAACTTTAGGTCGATATACTTCTTTATCCAAAAAGTACTAATATCCTCATGCCATATCCAGTTGCGGGCAATAGCCTTGTCTTGGGTGGTATGTGCCGAGAGGAGAAGAGAGAAGTCTCGTCCTATCTTCTTTAGCCGAGAGATCATATATGTAGCTTTGCTTTGTGAGAACCAGCTCCGGTACTTGAAGTAGCCAGAGTCTTACCATGGACAAAGGTACAAAGATATTACCTAAGCCCCTCAGATTATTGCCTTACCCATACAGGATTACGTTGTTTACAGAGTATAAACATACACCTGCCGAGTCTAAGGGAAACCAGACCTCTTGGGTATAATGAGCGTTACGGAGCTGATATGGAGCATGGTGACCACACGCTCACCCTTTCACTAATTATCCCACCAACCCCAAGTACAGTACACTACCCCTCATAAAAAACTCTTGTATTTCTGCCCCCTATCTCTAGAGATCTGCCTCGAAAACTCTAGAGCCTCCACAGAGGAAAAGCAAAAGAGAGGCTAGACAACTTAAATAGATGTCTAGCCTCTCTCGGGTTTTCGCACCCTTGAGATTCCTACCTCAAGGGCTGTTAAGTAGCAAATACTACTCCTCTGGATTATTACTTGTCTCCTGCCTGTCAGATTGTAGCTCACGCTGACGAGCCACAGCTTCCTCATAGCTCATAGGACGCTCTGGGCGAGTGCTTGGAGCAACTACGGGCTGAGGCTCCACGGACCTCTGAGGCTCGGGGCGAGATGTTGTGGTAGGCTGTTGCGCTGTAGGCTCAGACTGATGGCTCTGAGATGTAGTCTGGGGCTGAGAAGTTACCAGAGAGGGCTCTGTCGCAGGGCGAGTATCAGGACGTGCCTCAGGACGAGGACGACGGATTTGTTCACGCTGAGCAGTAGGAGCTGGTAGGCTGTGCTGTGGATTATTCGAGTGAGAAGTGGACTCTGCCACCTGCTCCTTAGCAGGCTCTACACTCTGTGCCTTAGGCTGCTGGGACTGTGTAGCCCTTTGCTCTGAGCGCTCTGGACGAGGGCGACGCTCTCCTCCCTCCCGTTGACGCTCATTCCCCTCACGCTGGATGGGCTGATTCACCGAGCCTTGGGCTGGGGTAGAAGCATTAGGCGTAGACTGATTGCCCCGAGAAGAGGACTGATTTTGTCGCTGCTGTCCATTGTTACGACCTTCTCGGTTGCCCTCCTCTCGACGAGGACGATTTCCGTCCTGTGCGCTACGAGGCGCAGGGGCAGGAGTATTGGCCGAGGAAGCCTGATTAGCATTGGGCTGAGACTGCCTCTGACCGCCCTGGGAAGAGGACTGCGACTGAGAGGCTTGCTCTCTGCCTTGCCCCTGTTCTTTTTCCCGATCGTTTCGGTCTTTGCTTTTCTTTTTGCTCTTATTCTGCTTTGCCTTCTCACGCTGCAGGGTCTCATCATCCGGACGTCGACGAAGGGAGGGAGCTAGCTCCTTCTTGATGGAACGTAGGTTAAGGTTTAGAGCCTTGACCGATATCTGGATCTCCCAGATACAGAGACAGAGGGAGAGGGCAAGGAGCACCATGCCGAGACCAAAGACCCAGCCTGCTAGCACATTCCACTCTATGTAGTAGAGGAACATCGCACCGAGACAGACCAAGAGGCTACTCGCACCGAGGATCTGCATTGCACGGATGAGGTTCAGGCGACGATAGAGGTTGTTGATCTGAGCAAGCGATGTGCTCTCAGAGTCAGGATTGCTTTCATACTTCTCCTTCAGGTGGCGCACAATCGTGGCGTAGGAAAGGAAGCGATTGGTGTAGGCCAAAAGAATCAGAGAGATGGCCGAGAAAAGTAGGGAAGGGGTAGTGAGATTAAGCTCGTTCATATACTGGATGAGTAAGCGTATGAGTAAATATTTCTAATAGCGTGGCGTGAGATGCTCATGCAAGCGTCGATGCAAGATCGAGACAAGCATATGCTTGACCACGGTGAAGTCTACTTCATGCCCGACTTCTTGGGCGATAGAGGCCACCTTACCTTGCTTAAAGCCACAAGGGTTGATGAGCTGGAAGGGAGCAAGGTCGTTATTGACGTTCAGCGCAAAACCATGCATTGTCATATAGCGACTGCTCTTGACACCAATAGCACAAATTTTGCGCTCCAGAGCAGGGTCCCCAACATCGAGCCAAACACCTGTTGCTCCATCCTTGAGACCAGCCTCAATGCGGTAGAACTTCAGAAGCTCAATGACCGACTGCTCTAAAAGCTCAATATAGGCTTTGAGCCCAAGATGAAACCGCTCTAAGTCAAGGATGGGATAACCCGTGAGTTGACCTGGCCCGTGATAGGTCACATCCCCCCCACGCTCTACCTCGTAGAAGTCATAACCGCTCTCTCGTAGCATATCTACACTCATCAGGACATTTGCCGAATCAGCATGCTTGCCCATGGTGAAGACAGGATTATGCTCACAGAAGAGGAGGAAGCTCTCAGTAGGAAGACCTTCGTGCTTGGCCTGAAGCTGCGCCTCAAAGAGTTCTTTCTGCATTGCCCACGCCTCAGCATAGGCTATGCGACCTAGGTCTCGGTAGCTAAAAGGCTCTTCGTAGGGAGCAAGTGGAGTTTCGGAAACCCGACCCTCACTGAGCGTGATACACTGACCATCATAGCCAGGCTGTAGCCCCTCTGGGAGCATAGAGAGCAGCTGCTGGTGAGACGGTGCATGGTGCGATAGGTGGGTCAGAAGTGTAAGCTGTGGACGATGATGCAGCTTAGGGAGTAAGGCTTCGACGTCTAGAACGGACTGATGGCTCGGATGCGGACGCTGATACCTAAGGGCATTAATGACCAAGAGTTCTGAGCCATCCACCTTCATCCATTCCGACTCCGAGATCGTCTTCATGTCGGTGATATAGGTGAATGCACCTATGCGATAACCAACGATAGGAAGCGAGCCATGATCGAAAAAGAGTGGTGTAACCTTCTCGCCAAGGAGCTCAAATGAACCTTCTCCATCCTCGTCGATTGGACAGAGAGTAAGTCGTGGCGTCCCTGGGTAAGGATTAGGCCCAAAAGCATAATGCATACGTTCCCTCACCGTCTCTAGCACTCGAGCCTGCCCATAGATAGGTAGCTCTTGGCGCCAAGCGATGGTACGGACATCATCCAAGCCAAACGTATGGTCGTAATGTTCGTGGGTGAGGAGGATAGCATCTATGCGATCCAAGCGCAGACGCACAGCCTGCTCATGGAAGTCCGGACCACAGTCGATAAGAATTCGCTTACCAGAGTCTGTGATGATAAGCGCAGAGGAACGCAAGCGATGATCACGAGGATCACCACTATGACACACGGGACAGCCACAGCCAATCTCAGGGATAGCAGTGCTTGTACCCGTGCCAAGGAGGATAACCTTCATTGTTTAGAGAGGGGGAGTAACCACTCTTAGGCTCTAGCCTAAGCTATGAGGCTTACTCCCACAAAAGGCGTATTCTAGTGTAAGGGGTTCTTTTTATCGACTAGACGATGTAGCGCACCTCAGGCTCAATGGCTATACTGAAACGCTGCATAACCTCACGCTGGATATGCTCTGCTAGGCGTGCTATATCTTGTCCCGTAGCCTCGCCATCAGCATTGATGAGAACTAGTGCTTGTTTCTCATAAACTCCAGCGTGCCCCATCCTATAGCCCTTAAGTCCACAAGTATCGATCAGCCAACCTGCGGGGACCTTCACTCGTCGATCAGCCAGCGGATAGTGAGGCATATTGGGGTAGGAGCGTTGCAAAGCCTCAAAGACAGAAGCGTCAACAACGGGGTTCATAAAGAAGCTTCCAGCGTTGCCTATCACCTTTGGATTAGGGAGCTTAGACTCACGTATACTGATGACCTCACGCCGTACATCATCCGGAGTAGGAGTCTTGTACTGAGAGGTGATACGCTCCCTGAGGTCTGCATAGTCCAGACGCAACGTGGGGCTCTTGTCTAGCCTTATGTGTACATGGGTGACGATATAGTCTGCGTACTCAGGCTCCTTGAATATGCTGTGCCGATAGGCGTATGCACACCCATCCTTAGAGTAGATACGCTGCTCGCCAGTACGACGATGGAAGGTATGCACAGCAACGATACGCTCACAGATCTCCATGCCATAGGCTCCAATATTCTGGATAGCAGCAGCACCCACCTCCCCAGGGATAAGGGCTAGATTCTCAATCCCACCAAGCCCCTCTTTGGATGCTAATGAGACGAAATCATTCCACCGCACACCCGAGCCAACGAGGAAGTCTACATGCTCCTCATCCTCACTCATCCGTTCAATCGTCTGGATCTCCGAATGAAGTATAACCCCATGAAAGTTGGCGAGGAAGAGCAAGTTGCTCCCCTCGCCAATGGTAAGACAGCGACACTCCTGGAAGTATTCATCCCGAGCTAGTAGGCGAAGATCCTCTAACCCATGAAAAGAGACAAACCAATCTGCTTGAGCACGAATACCAAAGGTGTTATGCTCCAGAAGTGAATGGTTTTGTCTAATCTCCATGAAATGCCGTGGAAGGAAAGATGTCTCGGGCTAGAGATCGTTCTCTAGCAGCCAAGCATCCTTAAAGTCGGGTGCAAAACGAGCACGGATAGCGTCACGGCTAGCAACGGCTTCTTCACGAGCATCGAAGCTAGCAACGATGACACGTAGCATACCTGCTTCGTTCGTAGCAAGGACAGCATTATAACCTTCTTGAACCATACGATCCTTTAGGTTACGGGCATTCGTAGGATTCTGGAAGCTCCCAATGACCACGCTAAATCGCTTCAGGTGATTGGCGTCCTCCCCTGTGTAGGTGGTGACACGCTCCTTACGTACAGAGACTGGTACCTGAGCTTCTGTTGTACTCGTTGCTGGAGCTTCGTACTCCAAGGTGGGCTTGTTATCTTGCCCAGCTATTTCTCGTTGCTTAGCCTGCTCGTAGGCCTTTCTATAAGCGCTCTGCTTTGCCTTGCATGAACCCAAGGTAACGAGCGAAATAAGTGCCAGAGAGGCAATGATGATCTTCTTCATAATCTAAACTTCAATTATGTGCGATGATACAATATGCAAATCTACTAAATGCAAAGGTAAGAAATAAAAACACTTATACTTTATCTCTAGGCAATGACTGGAGGCTGAAGAATAAAAAATTCTCTTCTTTCCTCCCATTCATGCTTTACTATACCTCTGATTTTCAAATGCTATAACGTCCCTATATACAGACAACGTATGTTCACTACCCTCACCCATTATAAGTGATACGTGCAAACATACGCCATTTGTAGTCCGTCGGAATTCGTTGTTTTAGGGTAGAGAGGTCTCCCTATTTAATGTTACTAACACCGATAAGCTAATGCCCCTGATGAGCTTCGGCGGGTGTTTTTCTTTTCAAGAGGTGGTGCAGTACCAGCTCATACACATAGAGAAGGTCCTGCCTCATGAAGAGAAGCAGTAGCCCTAGGTACATCAATGCCATGACACATCCACCGATTGCCAGGCGAAGGAAGTCGGACAGCCCCCCAACAAGGTACGTATCTACAGCCCAGACAACAAGGGCAGAGACCCCGCTCATGATGAAGAATGGGAAAAGCTCTCTAAGCTGCTGCCAGAGCGTATAATTAATGAACTGCCCGGAGTAGTGGCTATTGACAAAGAGGAAGATCACTTGGCAAATGACACTACTCCACAGAAGCCCATATACTCCCCACTTACTGCTAAAAACAAGTGCAATGAATATCCCAACACCTCCGATGATACGGCGAACAATATCTAGACGCATATATAGATCACTACGCCCCTTAGCCGAAAGGATATTCACATTGTAATCATTCAACGGTAGGAGAATACCTGCCAAGCAAAGAATCTGAAAGTACCCAGCAGCAAGTATCCACTTCTCCCCAAAGAGGAAGTGATACAACGGGTGAGCCAGTACAGCAAGCAGTGAGAGTGTCGGTACCGAGATCATGACCAGCAGACGCATCACCTTCCGATAGCCTGCTCGCAGAAGCTCCATATTACTCTGCACACGTATGAATATGGGATAGCTTACCTTGTTTATAGGGTCTGCTAGGATATATACAGGCACGACATAGAAGGCATTTGCTTGTCCATACAGCCCCAAAATACGTGTAGAGAAATAGCGACCGATGAAGACCGTAGTGATATTGTTGTAAACCTCCTTGATGATACCAGAGAGTGCAATGCGCCAACCGAAATCAAAATGCACCTTAAATCGCCCTTTATCAAATATCCTCTTGGGTCGCCAAGAGGAATAATGCCAAAGCAGGCCAGCATTGACAAGAGCATTAGCGAGACCCATCCCCACCAATGCCCAAACCCCAAAGCCGAGAGCAGCCATCCCCACACCGACAGCCCCAGAGATAACTCCACAATAGAGCTGCACATACATCTGCTTCTTAAACTCCATGCGCCTCCATAGGAGGATGCCTTGGATGGACGAAACGGCGTATATGACCATCGAGAGCGACTGCACCCGAAGGATAGGGATAAGTATCGGGTTATGGAAGTAGTCGGCAATCCACGGTGCGGCGATAAAAAGTATTAGGTAAAGGGATGCACTCATCCCTAGGTTGTAATAGAAGACCGTAGACAAGTCTCGCTCATCGAGTGTCTCTGTCCGAGATAGAGAGCTGCTAAAGCCAGCATTAGCCAGTGTCGTTGAGATGGCAATAAAGATCGACAATACAGCCACCGTACCAAAGTCCTCAGGTGTCAGCAACCGAGCCAGAGCAAGCTGAATAACGAAACTCGTGATGCGCCCGACTGCCTGCTGCACTGTTGCCCAACCGAAGCCCGTGACGGACTTTCGCTTGAGTGACTCAACATCTGCAGTTAGGTTACCTAACACCTCATCCCCTGTATCTTCTATCGGTCTCTGCTCTTCTTGCATGTACTTTTCTCAGCCTAGGCTGTACCTTAACATTTACACGCTAAGGCTCTTGAATATGATGATTATGTGTTCTTGAAAGACGGCTCTAGCACCCGATGGTTGAGGCATAGAGGTCAAGCTCCTTGCGTGTCTCATCCAGTCGCACACGAAGCTCCTCACTCACGGGAACCAGCGGTAAGCGTAGGGTATCGGAGTCAATCAGACACATCAAGCGAAGCAATGCCTTGATCCCCGATGGATTTCCCTCTTGGAAGAGCTGCGTGTTGATTTGCCTCATGGCCGTCTGGAGCATGTCTGCCTCGTTATATCGTCCCTGCATCGCCAGATGAGTAAGGCGAGACGTTAGCCTTGGGTACGCATTACCTACCACGGAGATTACCCCCTGAGCACCATTCTGTACAAAGGCTATGGTCAGAGCATCGTCTCCAGAGAGTACAACGAAATCCTTTGGGAGCTCTGCGGAAGTAATCTGCTCTGCCTGCTGTGGGAAGCCCGAGGCCTCTTTAACCCCTATAATATTCTCATGCTCCTGAGCTAGGCGGATTACCGTATCTGGTGCCATGTTTACCCCCACTCGCCCCGGCACATTATAAAGCACAATGGGAAGACTGCTCCTACGTGCAAGTGTCGAGAAATGCTGGTAGATCCCCTCCTGTGAAGGCTTGTTGTAGTAAGGCACCACAGAGAGAATCCCATCAATCCCACGAGTCTGCATGGCTGCAATCCTCTCGGCTGTCTCTAGGGTGTTATTCCCCCCGAGACCCACCATGATGGGGCAACGACCAGCGACCTGCTTGACGATCTGCTCTGTGACAGCATCTCGCTCCTGACGGGTGAGGCATGGGGATTCGCCCGTCGTACCATGCACGACGAGGAAGTCTGTGGCTCGGTCACGCAATAGATGCTCTACGAGACGCTCTAAGCTCTTGTAATCGACCTTATTCGTCTCTGTGAACGGGGTAACGAGGGCTACGCCCAACCCTTTGAAGGAATGTTTGCTCATCGCTTCTCACTAGTAACTCCCATGAGGGAGGACGATATTGATAGACAAAGGTAGTGATTTCCTATTCTTGGTCGCTCCTCATCCCTTTGTTTGAGTAGGTTAGGCATATTTCTCTCATCCATGCACGATGGAGAGCAAAAACGATAACAAAATATACCGCAAGATAACGACAAGCATCCCCTCCCTCAAGACTTCATACCACACTTAAAAACAGCACAATACAAGAGACAAAAACAGAGTGCCGATGAATTACCATAAGTCGTTACAAAGAGTTGTGGTAACTCGTCATTACGAGTTATGGTAAGTCGTCGAGGAGAGTTATGGTAAGTCGTTACAACGACTTATGGTAACTCTTTATGCCCCTTTCACAAACCCCTTATCGAGGGCGTTTGTGAAGGGTCCCCATCGAGGGTAGAAAACCGAAAGAGAGATAAGCAACCACCCCTCCTCTGCACCGAGCCCAGAGCCCAACAGGTTAGATCTAAACAAACAAGGACGTAGGCTTAAGTGAACCCAAGAAGGGCGTTTTTAGGAGCAGAGCAAGCTATGCACTCAGGAGCAAAGAGAAGCCCCACCTCAGCCCTGCGCCATGAGGAGCAGGAGCTAAGGTGGGGCTAGGATTACAGTGGCAGGCGACTACCTACGGGACTTCTTCTTGCCCTTGTACTTATCGAAGGGTGAGGAGTGACTGTCGCCCTTTCGGCTAGAGCGAGGTGAATAGTCTTCACGATGCTTCTTCCCCTTGCGTGACGCACGTGGGCTATCGTCGGAGTAGGTGCGCTTACCTCTGCGCTCACGCTTGCCCTCGGAGGCTCCTACGGCATCAGCGTAGTCTACGACGATACGCCGACCATCCACCTCGTAGCTACTCATAGAGGAGACGACCTCTGAGGCCTCGTGCTCATCGACCTCGAAGAACGAGAAGCGAGGCATGAGGTCGATCTTACCGATCTTCACACGACCTGGGACGCACTTGTTGATGAGCTCAATGAGCTTGTTGGGGTACATCTTGTCGAGCTTACCGAAGTTGATGAAGAGACGCTTCATCCCTTCCTCGGCTACGGCATTGCGCTTGTCACGCTTCTCCTTGCGTTCGGTGGGTAGCTTACCTTTATCATCTGCCTCCTCAATCGTCTCTTCGCTCTCATAGTAGTCGAGCATACGGCGAAACTCCATGAGCATGATCCGTCGCATGAGCTCTTCCTTATCCAACCAGTCGAGCTTGCGTAGGAGGTCGGGTAGCACACTCTCCAGTGTAGCATCCTCAGTGATCTCTACTCGCTCAATGCGATCAGCTAGACCGAAGAGTTGCTTCTGACAGATCTCCTGCCCTGTGGGTAGGTTCTTACGCTCTAGGGTAGCGTGTGAGATGCGCTCTATATCTCGAATGCGTCCACGCTCACGGCTGTGGCAGATAGCTATGGATAGTCCCATCTTCCCGGCACGGGCTGTTCGGCCACTGCGGTGGGTATAGCTCTCGATATCATCTGGTAGACCATAGTGGATCACGTGGGTCAGGTCGTTCACGTCTAGTCCCCGGGCAGCGACGTCGGTAGCTACGAGGAGCTGGAGGTTGCGTATGCGGAACTTCTGCATCACATAGTCACGCTGAGCCTGAGAGAGCTCACCATGCAGGGCATCAGCATTATAGCCATCACGAATCAGCTGGTCTGCGATCTCCTGTGTCTCCTTACGTGTACGGCAGAATATAATCCCATAGATGCTGGGGTAATAGTCTGCGATGCGCTTTAGGGCAAGGTACTTGTGGCGGGCAGAGACGACATAGTAGTGGTGTTTGATATTGGCATTACCTTGGTTCTTAGTGCCGACAACGATTTCGCGAGGATGATGCATGTATGAGGCTGCGATCGAACTGATCTCCCGAGGCATGGTAGCAGAGAAGAGGAGGAGGTGACGCTCCTTGGGCACCTGTGCTAGGATGGTCTGTAGGCTCTCGGTGAAGCCCATATTCAGCATTTCATCCGCTTCATCTAGGACGACCGTCTGTACCTCATCCAGCGAAGCCACACCACGCTCCATGAGGTCGATTAGACGGCCTGGGGTAGCGACAATCACCTCGACACCACGACGAAGGGTGCGTATCTGTGCCTCTATGGATGAGCCTCCATAGACAGGGAGGATACGCACTGAGGGAAGATACTTGCTGTACTCGGTGAGGTCATCAGAGATCTGTAGGCACAGTTCGCGGGTGGGACATAGGACAAGGGCACGTGCATGCCCCGAGGCATTTGTCCGAGTCTTGGACTCGTCGAGGCTACGAGCGACGTTCTGTAGGAGGGGAAGGCCGAAGGCAGCAGTCTTACCTGTGCCCGTCTGGGCTAGTGCGATAAGGTCTTGTGGCTCTCCGAGGAGATGGGGTATAACAGCTTCCTGCACGGGCATAGGCTGTTCGTAGCCAAGCTCTGCTACGGCTTGGCAAATAGGGGTACTCACCCCTAGGGCTTCAAATGTCATTGATTGCTCTTGTAATTAATACGCCTATCCTTGATGGTAGGCAGTGTGCTTCTCATGGACTACCTCAGCCCAACCTCGGCACACACAACAAAATCTGGAATAACGAGGTACATAGCCTCACAGCTTCGTACCCCACGTGAGCAGACGCCTAGCGTTGCTCTGTCTGTAGCTCACGACTCTTATCCCCAAGGTAGCCACCATGATGGCGGAGGGAGTAGTCGTGATAGGTGAAGCCGATGCGTTGCATCACGCTCACCACGAGCAGGTCTCCCAGTACCGTCATCACCGTAGTGCTGGTGGTGGGGGTGAGTCCGAGGGGACAGACCTCCTTAGGGTTACCTGTGGAGAGGCAGACATTGACCTCTCCAGAGAGTGGACTATCGGGATTACCCGTAATCAAGATGAAGGGTAGGGAGGGATACATCCGACGTGCAAGAGCAACCAGCTCAAGCACCTCTCGAGTCTTCCCCGAATTACTAATCAGAAGCATCACATCACTAGAGCAAACCATCCCAAGGTCTCCATGCTGTGCTTCACTGGGGTGAAGAAAATAAGCTGGTGTACCCGTGGAGCTGAAGGTCGTGGCGATGTTATGCGCGATCTGCCCCGCCTTGCCCATTCCCGAAGTAATGAGACGCCCCCCTCCATCGTGCACACGCTCAAGTATAAGAGCTATGGCCTTCTCGTAATCGTTGTCACGGGGGATGTTGCGGAGAGCTTCAATCTCAGCTTGCAACATCTGATCGATGGTATATTCGGAGGGCATACGAAGTTGCTTCTTTATTCTTGCTCACAAAGATAGGGCTTTCTCCGCAGATAAGCCCTAGTAACCCCAGCAGTTACGTAGTATCCACCAAGCAAGGAGTATTGAGACGAGCAAAAGGATAACGATCGGGTGGTGTAGGAATCCCCTCAGACGTGGTGTCTTCTCTCCCCACAATGCGTCACTGATATAGAGTGCCAGAATGGGTACAGTAAAGAGCAGGGAATAATTGTACGCTATTCCCTGTGCAAAGTCGCCATGCAGGAGTGCATGTACAGCGCGCTGCGTACCACAACCCGGGCAACGAAAACCTGTAAGCCTAAGGAGTAAACATGAGGGAAGGCTCCCCGATGATGGCTCAAGAGCATAGTACAAGATCACGAGCACAAGCCCAAGGACAAGCACCAGTAACCACCTACCCCTCCTATATAGAGGGGTACAGCGGGACTTGTGAGCATCACACATAGCTCGAAGTAAACCCCGAGATCACAATATAAGAGGTGTGAAGCAGTGGCGAAGCTAGTAGTTGAGGACCTGCATCAGTGCCTCAAAGTTCTTACGCCTTGTGACACCTTGGATCTGAAACCAGTCAATCAGCGCAAAGATCCCACAGCCACCCCCGGTCAGGAGCTTGGCTACACCAATCCCTACATCACCAACCATAAATCGGTCTACACCAAGTGTCCCAGCGAAGATAGATACTAGGAGCATCATGCTTGGATCTTTGTATTCGATCGACGAAAGGGCGAGGAGCTTCGTATCATCCACTGCCTGTAGTCGCTCGCGGATGATCTGGAGCTGTGTTGGCTCAAAATACTTTTGGTTGGTAAGGATGAAAAGGTCTACTTTCTGATTATCCATTGTTATACTGAATTTAGACTATACCTCAGCATCCTGAAGAGCGAAGGTATAGCGATATGGGCAATAAGACATTGTGGTGCAAAATCCATTACACCTACTACGATAGGGCAAATTTAGAGCTAATACGCTATACCACCAAACACAAGCTACAGAGCTAAGGCAGAGCCACGTACCACTTAGAAGAGCAAACATAAGGAGCAAGAAGCAACTAAAAGATTGCTTGCTCCCTGTCTGCACTACATTCAAGTTTGGCAATGAAAAGAAATACAAGCAACGAAACCAACAGTATAGACAAAAGATATATACTGGATCAACACCTATTGTAACACCTTCTATTTATGACATTTGCAGAGTCGAGCAACGAGTTACCACAACTCGTCTCAGAGACTTACCATAACTCTCTGCAACGACTTACCATAACTCGTTTTAATGAGTTACCATAACTTGCTGCGGCGAGTTACCATAACTCATAGAAGGCACTTTCAGCAAACACCATAAATCATTTACTATAAACATATTATACCACACTTGATTGAGATAGAGCTCCCTCTTCCTTTGTTTTCTTCCCATCAGCTCTCCCTCTCCCGTTTCAAAGCCTATTGAAACTCCAAGCACACCACCTTCGCTCACATCACAGGCGGTGGCAGAGTACCATGAGGGGGAGGGAGGGGGAGAGTGTGAGGGCGAAAAGCGTCTGGGCATCGCTGTCCTTGATGCCGAGCTTAGCCCGAAGGGCTTCGGGCGAGAGCGGGAAGTTGCGACACGAGATCTGTGCTGCCCCGAGCTCTCGACCCAGCCGACGAAGGGTGGAGGAGGCAAAGGGATGGACAGCTCGTACCTCAAAGACTCGCCCAGGGAAGTCCATTACCCGACGGCTAGAGGTATAGAGATGGGTGCTGGGGTGGAGGGGCTGCAGAGCGAAGGTCTCCGCTAAGGTCTTGAAGAGCCCGGACTTCATGAGGGCGGCATTCGGCTCATAGAGATAGGTCGAGAGCTCTGTGGCGTAGATCGCCGTGAGTTCTCCCTCATGAGCTAGTGCACGGGGCTGTGTGAAGATCTGGGCAGGTCGCTCCGAGCCTAGGAGGTTAGCCGCCGTGATGGTGACGGCCCCCGCCTCGGGCATCGCCTCCTCTAGGCTTAGGTCGAGGGATAGCAGGAGCTCCTTCACCTCGCCCCGCACGGCTACGACATGTAGCTCGGCAACGTAGGGCACACTCTGCAGGGTATGGGTGATGTCGAGCATCGGGGAGAGCTTGACCAGAAGGCGAGGGAACGGATGACCAAGCGAAGTGTAGAGCGAGCGTAGTCTCGGTAGGAGTTCCCGAAGGTCAGGCTCGCAGTCCTCGATGGCATAGACCCTACGATGCTGGTCACCGCCCTCCCTACGTGCGGGGTCTAGGTAGATAAGGCTTGGTTTGTAACGCTCGAGGAGCTCTGGGAGGAGCTCTAGCGACTCCCCACAGATCACCTCACAGGGCTGCGTGGGGAGAAGACGAGGGAGGTTGTAGGCTGCGGCAGAGGCTAGCTCCTCTTGACGCTCCACATACACCCCATGAGCCGTCATCGCCCTCAGAGCAGCGAAGTCCACCCCCATCCCTCCGGTGAGGTCAAGGAGGCGGTCGTCCTCTCGTGCGAAGCGTCTCTTATACTCGGCAGCCTCCTCGCTGGAGCACTGCTCTAGAGCAAGGGAGGAGGGGACGAAGACCCCGACCACCGCCCACCGTGGGAGTCGCTTCGTGAGGGCGGCCCGAGAGTTTAGCTGGAGGGCTACGAGGGTTCGCTCCTCACGGCTCATCGCCCCCTTGCCGAGGAGGATACGTTCGGGGCTCGCCGTCTGATATTGCTGGGTGAGGGCGAGGATATGCTCGATCTCGCTCGGGGTGTAGTAGGGCATCGTGCGGGAGGGATAGGAAAGACCCTCCATCGCTCCCCTGCCTAGTACTAGGCGGAGGGCGGTGGAGGGTCGTGTAGGTTAGGAGCTTACTTGATCTGAAGGCGCAGAGTAGCCGTAGGCAGACCCTTCGCCGAGACATGGAGGACAGCCTCACCCGACTGCTCAGAGCTCTGTACGAGCGTGACGAGCTGACCACTGAAGGCATGGTGACGTGGCAGGTGGAAGGCATCCAGCGAAGCGGGGTTGCCCGAGGCGGCTGCACGGAAGGTAGCAGCACCCGTGACACGGAAGTTCAAGAGACGGGCATCGTCGGGAATCAGGTTGCCATCCTTATCCACCACACGCACCGTCACGAAGGCTATATCCCGTCCGTCTGCCGTGAGGGTCGTGCGGTCAGCTACGAGCTCAAGGTGATGGGGCTTGCCTGCGGTGCGGATGACCTTCTCCTCGGCTACCTCGCCAGCGTCATTGTAGGCGACGACCTTGACTTCCCCGGGCTCATACTTCGTGTCCATCCACATCAGGCGGTAACGCTTCTGACGAGTGAAGTTCTTGAAGCTCTCGGCATTCTCCGTAGCGTCGATCGTGATCGAGCGATCCTTGCGCTGACGCCCCTGACTCTTGCCGTTGATGAAGAGCTCCGCCTCGGGATAGCTCGTGTAGACGAAGATGGGGGTCACCTCACCTACTCGGTTAGGCCAAGTCCAGTGGGGCAGGATGTGCAGCGTGGGTGAAGTCTTGTTCCAGTGGCTACGATAGAGATAGAAGCGATCCTTGGGGATACCTGCTAGGTCCACGGCACCGAAGAGCGAGGAGTGGCTGGGCCAGTCGCTGTAGTAGGGTGTGGGCTCACCGAGGTAGTCGATCCCCGTCCAAATGAACTCACCCATGCTCCAGCTGTGGTCCTCCTGACGCATGAAGTCGTCCTCGGGGAGGTTGCTCCACCCGCAGTGCTCGACATCATAGCTAGAGGACTGATGGTCGGGGTACCTAGCCATGGACTTACGCACGACGGGGAACTTGTATACTCCTCGTGAGCTAACCGTAGAGCAGGTCTCGGAGCCTAGGAGGAAGCCCTGTGGGAGGACACGATGCGCCGTATCGTAGAGGAAGGGACGATAATTGAAGCCCGGTATATCGAGCGTAGCTGCCATACCGGTCTTGAGCACTGCCTTGGGGTTATCCATCCCGTTGGTGACGGGGCGAGTGGGATCCTCTCTGTGGCAGATCTGCTGGAGGCGGTAGGCGAGCTTAGCACCCTCGGCAGAGGGTTGCTCGGGGACTTCGTTCCCGATGCTCCACATGATGACGGAGGGACTGTTGCGGAACTGGTGGATGAGGTTCACCAGATCACGCTCATGCCACTCGTTGAAGTCTAGGTTGTAGCCATTGGGCACCTTGGGCTGAGCCCAGGAGTCGAAGCTCTCGGCCATCAGGAGCATCCCCATCTCGTCACAGAGACGGACGAACTCAGGGGCAGGCATATTATGCGAGGTACGGATAGCATTGACACCCATATCCTGCATCAGACGTATCTGACGGCGCATAGCTGCCTCATTCACAGCAGCACCGAGGGGGCCAAGGTCGTGGTGCAGGCAAGCTCCCTGGAACTTAATCTTACGTCCGTTGAGGTAGAAGCCATCGCCAGCCTTCAGTTCGATCGAGCGTATCCCGAAGGTCGTCGTATCTCGGTCTAGGAGCTTGCCACCAGACGAAAGCTCCACGACATACTTATATAGGAAGGGATGACCGATGTCCCAGAGTAGAGGCCTCCGTACCTCGAAGCCCGAGCGCAGGATGCTGTCCTTAGCCCAGAAGGAAGCCTTAGTCTCTACGCTCTTGCTCGCGATCTTTGTGCCCAGAGGGGTGAGAATATGGGTCTTGATCGTCAGCACTTTATTCCCAAGCGTCTTCAGCCCAGCGAGCTTTGTCTCGACGTCTACATAGGCGAAGTCTCCCCGTACGACGGGTGTCTTGATCTGTGTCCCCCATGTAGGCACATGGACGGGGTCGGTGATGACCATGTGGACATTGCGGTAGAGGCCTGCACCGGGGTACCAGCGACTGCTCTCGTGCTTATTCTCTAGTCGTACAGCTAGGGTGTTGTCCTTGCCGGGGCGAACGTAGGGAGTTACATCGAGGTGGAAGCTATTGTAGCCATAGGGCCAATAGCCCGCCTCATGCCCATTGACATACACACGAGCACGGCTCATCGCCCCATCGAAGCGTAGGACGACCCTACGCTGCCCAAGATCCTCGGGGATAGATAGCGTACGGCGGTACCAGCCCACCCCGACGAAGGGGAGGCCACCCGTACGGCCTGCGTGCTCCATGGCCTCCTTCTGCCCATCCTGCGTGATGGCTAGGTGCTGCTTGTCGTTGTCGAAGCTAAAGGGGCCGTAGATCGCCCAGTCGTGGGGTACGACGACACGGCTCCACTTGCTGTCGTTGTAGTGCTCTGTGGAGGCCTTGGGGTCATCTACTCGGGTAAATCGCCATCCCTTCTCCAGACGCTCTACCGTGCGCTGGCCCGAGAGGGGTAGACTAAGGAAGGGTAGGCTAAGGGCACAGCCCAGCGTGAGGGCCGATGCGACTAGTCTCTTCATAGGAAGCAATCAAACAATGGAAAAATACGTCACCAAGTGGCACCCCTCATTTATATAGTATATAGGGTGCTATCAGTCAAAGATACAAATTTCGCCCTTACAGCCTTCGTTCCAAAAGAAGAAAAGGTGGCGAGCAGAAAGGAGAGAGCCTCACCCTCCGAAGTATGGAGAGTGAGGCTCTTGGCTTCTCAGTTTGGTCAGAGGACTTTTATATCCCAACTCCGCCACCTTGTGGGGCATCACCGCTAGGCGGGGTACTTGGCTTGGGCTCCTTACCAGACTTACCCTTCTTCGGTTTGGTGGCTGTACGCTCGAAGCTCACGTCTGCGAGTCGGAAGTACTTACGACTTGGCATAAGCGTCACACATGCACCCTTAATATGGGTATTGGCATTAAAAGTCTCACCCTGAGGCACCATGTGGCTTTTGATGCTTGGGCGTAAGCGACCTAGACGACCATACTCTACGATGTCTCCGTTAGCCACTAGGCTACGAGCCATATCTGCTGCGAGATTGAGGACGGAGGCCACCTCCATATAGTTGAACGTGGTCTGCCCTGCGACGAGCTCACAGAAACGCTCAAAGGAGATTGCATGACGATTGGTGGGCTGGGCGACCTGAAAGGTCTTACCTGCGAACTTCCCAGTCTTGAACGTACGTTCGCTGAGCGAGAAGTTGAGGGGCTTGTTCTTTCCCATGATTCAGTAAAATATATTAAGTAAAACATAAATTTTTGCCCTCTCACTTGAGGACACAGCAAAGGTAGGATAACTTTTTCTTTCCCGATAAACAATCCCAGGGGTAAACCTTAAAACGCGCTACAAGTCAGAGAGAAAAATTTTTCTTGCACACTTCTCCTCTTCAAATAATCGCTCTCTGTCTATCTCCAAGGGGAAAAGACCGCTCCATCTTGAGCCATAAAGAGCTCATCTTGAACACCTTCAAACAAAACTCTTAACGGTTGTACACACAAACGTAGGCTAGAAATCAACCCTACTCTGCTCACAAGGGAAACAACAGTTATGATAAATAGGGACGTGAAAGTGGCTTATTTTAGCTTCTTCCCTTTAGGTGTAGGCTTTACTTTCTTTTCGATCTTCTTGATACTGTCTGCCACAGGGAGATCCTCTGGCATGGTTCCTCCGAGCTCCTTTATGGTCTGCCTAACTTTTGCTCCAACCTCCTCATGGGCACGATTGGCATTCTGCTTGCCTTTGATTCCTTCTCTCCTTAACTTCTCCTCCGTTTGCGTAGCACGAAAGAGATTTGCAGCAAGCTCCGTACTCCCCATGTGGTCTAGGATCTGCTGGCTCTTCTTTAGTTTTTTTCGTGCACGAATGTCTTTAGCCTCTAGTCCACCCCTCTATATCCACAATTCTGGAAGATTGCATATTCCAGAGAAGTCTTAACCCCAGCATCCTGAGCAGCAGCCGCAAGCTGTGTATTATGCTTTGCCACCTCTCCCCGAAGGATAAGCCGATTTTGCTCTTCTTCGGTAAGAAGTGCCCATTTTTCTTCCTGTAGTTCCTGTGCCCTTGTCTGGATAGCGAAGTAGGTTTGTCCTAGTGCTATTACCTCTTTTGATGGGTCTGCATTCTGCACAATCAAGTAGCAGGCATAGCGTGATAACCTGATCTCATCCACCTCTCGCTGAGCTGTTTTTGCAAGCTGTATCATTTCGGTGACATCACCGAAATGATCCTCCACCTTCTTTCCGCTATTCAGACAGGCCTCTTTAGCCTTTTTTATGACAGATAGGAAGTTTCGGTAGTCTGAGTAGCTAAGGACCTTGGCCAGCTCTCGGGACTTCCAATACTCGATACCCCGCTCATCCACGTGGCGGATTTCTTCAAATAGGATTTGTCCTGCTTGGGTAATATTGGTACTCATTGTCGTTATTATGATTTATTTATATTTCTGATGCTCAATATCTTCTTTCTGTTTATTGATAGCTAACATGTTGTACTTTATGGTACTCTAAAAGAGAATAGCAAGGTGTGTTTTTGTACTACAGATTACCAACTTTTTACAGACATTTCTTATCCCGAGTTCAGGTTATTTGGATCTTTTTTATTACTCTTGTAGCATGGATATTTTTAATTTTATTTATAATTATAGTATAAGTCTATGAAGTTAACAGAACAGAGTAGTAGTACGCTTCATGGTGTACTGCTGATTACTTTATTTGCGTGTGCCGCCTTCTATATCGGTGATATGGGATGGGTGAAAGCACTCTCTT
>ERZ772979.32-NODE-32-length-125830-cov-22.550753_pt1 | contig 125830 bp, 99 predicted proteins | sample MGYA00511130_ERZ772979 | MGnify/ENA primary metagenome ERZ772979 (study PRJEB29015, sample SAMEA2738103) | human oral metagenome | biome: human oral; feature: human-associated habitat; material: saliva | place: China | collected 2186 ...
ATACCCCCTGTGCGAGGAATACGCGACGCGCGCACGGACCCGATCACTGCGCCCCTACCCCGCTTCCTTACCCCGCTTCTCTGCCCCGCACCTACACCTATATATGCATGCGAAAAGCCCCCGGCTCCTCCCCCATCTGGGGGTAGGAAGCCGGGGGCTTTCTCACGCTATCCGTTACGGCGCTATCCGCTGACGCTCAGGCGGCTGTTATGCCTTGGGTGCTTCGTAGCGGGGGAACACCGGTGCGGGTGCGGGCAGTTCGGTGCCGGGCACGAGTGCGGTGCCGAGGGCTGCGAACTGGCGTGCGTCACCTTCGGGTACGCCAAGCAGGGTGAGCAGCTTGGCGGTTGAGTCGGGCATGACGGGCTGCAGCAGCAGGGCGACCTGGCGTACGACCTCGAGGGTTACGTACAGCACGGTGTTCATGCGGTCGAGTTCGCCGTTCTTGCGCAGGGTCCAGGGTTCCTGCTCTGCGAAGTAGGCGTTGGTGTCTGCGAGGACGGTCCAGATGCGGTCGAGCGCGCGGTGGAATGCCTGCTCGTCGAAGTCTGCACGGACCGGCTCGTAGAGGGCTGCCGCCTCGTCGAGGATCTTGCGGTCGGCTTCGGTGAATTCGCCGTGGGTGGGCACGGCGCCGCCGCAGTTCTTGGCGACCATGGACAGGGAACGCTGGGCGAGGTTGCCGAGGTTGTTTGCCAGGTCGGAGTTGATGCGGTTGATGATGGACTCTTCGGAGTAGGAGCCGTCCTGACCGAAGGACACTTCACGCATGAGGAAGAAGCGCACGGCGTCCAGACCGAATGCGTCGACGAGGTTTGCGGGGTCGACGACGTTACCGACGGACTTGGACATCTTTTCGCCGTTGACGAGCAGGAAGCCGTGGCCGAAGACGCGCTTGGGCAGTTCGATTCCGGCAGACCACAGGAATGCGGGCCAGTAGATGGAGTGGAATCGGGTGATGTCCTTACCGATGAGGTGCAGGTCGGCGGGCCAGTACTTGGTGAACAGTTCGTTGTCGGTGTCGGGGTAGCCGAGGCCGGTGAGGTAGTTGGTGAGGGCGTCGACCCACACGTACATGACGTGCTTGTCGTTGCCGGGTACGGGTACGCCCCAGTCGAAGGTGGTGCGGGAGATGGACAGGTCGTTGAGGCCGCCCTTGACGAAGGAGATCAGTTCGTTACGGCGCGATTCGGGGTAGACGTAGCCTTCGTTGGCGTAGAGTTCGAGGAGCTTGTCGCCGTACTTGGAGAGGCGGAAGAAGTAGGACTCTTCCTCGGTCCATTCGACTTCGGTGCCGGTGGCGATGGCGTAGCGCTGGCCGTCGCGTACTTCGGTTTCGTCTTCTGCGTAGTAGGCTTCGTCGCGGACGGAGTACCAGCCGGCGTACTTGTCGAGGTAGATGTCGCCGTTTTCTTCCATGCGCTTCCAGATGGCCTGGGATGCGACGTAGTGGTCGGGGTCGGTGGTGCGGATGAAGCGGTCGTAGCTGATGTTCAGCGCGTCGTTCATTGCTTTGAAGCGTGCGGAGTTCTCGTCGGCGAGTTCCTTAGCGGTCTTACCGAGCTTCTCGGCGGTGGTCTGCATCTTCTGGCCGTGCTCGTCGGTGCCGGTCATGAAGCGCACGTCGAAGCCGTCGAGGCGCTTGAAGCGGGCTAGCACGTCGGCTGCGATGGTTTCGTAGGCGTGGCCGATGTGCGGGTTGCCATTGGGGTAGGAGATGGCGGTGGTGATGTAGAACGGAGTTGCAGTCATAACTTTCAGTTTACCGCAGTATTAGGCGAGGCTCTCACCGGGGTTACACTCTGATACGCGGCAAGCACCAAGCCGCCAGGTAACATGGCTGCCACGCCGCATGTTTCCTCCGGGCCTACGCAGGGGCACCCGTCACCCGGACGCTCCGCTCCTCCTTGCTTCGCTGCGGAGAGCGTCCGTGTGACACCCTGAGGGCGCTTCCGGAAAACGCGGCGCACCAGCCCAAACATCCAGCCACCACGCAACAGGCTAAAAGGCGACAGCCCTCCCCCGCCCCACACGCAAAACACCAACCACCAAGCAACAGACCAAAAAGGCGACAGCCCTCCCCCGCCCCAGTTCGCTAGGCACGGGGCGCACACACGGAACCATCGCGCATCTACCGCACCCCGGCGGGACCGCAGCGCACCCCGAATACCGATACACGCGAAGGTGCATATATCCTCTACCGCAGCACTAGGTACCCAAGCGAGGCAAGACGGTATCGCCCGTAGTGACATCAGGGTGTCCGAAGCGAAGCGAGGACGGGTCCCCTGTAGGAACGAGGGCGAATACCGTCTTCCAAGCATCGAGCACCGGAGCAAGGGGAAATATCTATACCTCAAGCCAAAATCTATAAAATTCAGGGAACGCAAAAATCCCGCCGATTCCGAAGAATCAGCGGGATTTTCTTTCAAGTGCGCCCCCTGGGACTCGAACCCAGAACCCATTGATTAAGAGTCAATTGCTCTGCCAATTGAGCTAGAGGCGCTTATTTGTTTTTCAAGGTTTCCCTTGCAACAAGTAAATACTATACGGCATTTTGTGGGTGCCTGCAACTCGAGTGAGTATGAACTACATCACATATTTCTTGGGTGCTGTGATTCAGCCTGAAACAGCAAGAATCCGGCGCCCCGCCCCCTCCCCGTGGCGGGGTGTGGGTGGAGCACCGGATTCTTAGAAAGCTATTGCTGAGCTACAGTTTAGCGAGCGACGGAACCTTCGGTGTAGTCGTCGTCAACGGAGTTCCAGGAGAACAGCTCGCGCAGCTTGCGGCCGGTTGCCTCGATGGGGTGTGCCTCGCCCTTTGCGCGCAGTTCCTTGAACTCGGGGCCGCCTGCAGCCTGGTCTTCCATGAAGCGCTTTGCGAAGTTGCCGTTCTGGATGTCTGCCAGGACAGCCTTCATGTTTTCCTTGACCTCGGGGGAGATCACGCGGGGGCCGGAGACGTAGTCGCCGTACTCTGCGGTGTCGGAGATGGACCAACGCTGCTTAGCGATGCCGCCTTCGATCATCAGGTCGACGATGAGCTTGAGCTCGTGCAGGACCTCGAAGTATGCGATTTCGGGCTGGTAGCCTGCTTCGGTCAGGACCTCAAAGCCGTACTGGACGAGCTGGGAGGTGGCGCCGCAGAGGACTGCCTGCTCGCCGAACAGGTCGGATTCGGTCTCTTCGGTGAAGGTGGTCTTGATGACACCTGCACGGGTTGCGCCGAGGCCCTTTGCGTAGGACAGCGCCAGTGCGAGTGCTTCGCCGGATGCGTCCTTCTCGACTGCGACCAGGGCGGGAACGCCGCGGCCTGCTTCGAATTCGCGGCGGACGGTGTGGCCGGGGCCCTTGGGGGCGACCATTGCCACGTCGACACCCTCGGGTGCGGTGATGTAGCCGAAGCGGATGTTGAAGCCGTGTGCGAAGAACAGTGCGTTGCCGGGCTTCAGGTGGGGTTCGATGCTCTCTGCGTAGACCTTTGCCTGGACCTGGTCCGGGGTCAGGATCATGATGACGTCTGCTTCTGCTGCTGCTTCTGCAACGGTTGCGACGCGCAGGCCTTCTGCCTCAGCCTTGGCACGGGACTTGGAGCCCTCGGACAGACCGACGATGACCTTCACGCCGGAGTCACGCAGGTTCAGTGCGTGTGCGTGGCCCTGGGAGCCGTAGCCGATAACTGCTACGGTGCGGCCCTGGATCAGAGAGAGGTCTGCGTCGTCGTTGTAGAAAATGGTTGCTGCCATTTCTTCTCCTCAGTAAGTTTGGTATGCGGCCCAGGCTGGGCTCAACATTGACTATTCTACTTGATAGCTGTTTAGTTGCGGGCTGTCGAGAGTACTTCTCAGCATCTGAAGTATCCGGAAGGTCTGTGAGCCCATAGGGGCGGGTATCGCATCGCCCGCCGGTTTCCCGGTTGAGGCGGTGCGATACCCGATACTATTCCCCGCTGGTGCGGGGTTGGCGTGGCACCCTGGTGGGTGTTAGATGCGCTCGCTCATGGCGCGGGGGCCACGTGCCAGACCGATGGTGCCTGCGCGAACGATTTCGCGAACGCCGTAGGGTTCCAGAACGTCCAGCAGGGCGTTGAGCTTCTCCTCGGAACCGGTTGCTTCGATAACAACGGACTCGGGGGAAACGTCGATCACGGATGCACGGAACAGGTCTGCTGCCTGAACAATCTGCAGGCGTGCTACTGCGTCTGCCTTGACCTTGATCAGGATGTGGCCGCGGCGGGTGGAGGAGTCGGCGGGAAGCTCGACGACCTTCAGCACGTGAACGAGCTTGTTCAGCTGCTTGGTGATCTGCTCGATGGTGTGGGCGTCGCCTTCGGTCACGACGGTGATGCGGGATACACCGGGGTTTTCGGTGGGGCCCACAGCCAGGGAGAGGATGTTGAACAGTCGGCGGGAGAACAGACCGGAGACGCGGGTGAGAACGCCCGGCTTATCTTCTACCAGAACGGACAGAGTGTGCTGAGACATTAGTTCTCTCCCTCACGATCGAACTCGGGCGAAGTGTTCTTCGCAATCCAAATCTTGTCATTAGATACGCCTGCCGGGACCATGGGCCAGACCAGGGCGTGGGGGCTGACGGTGAAGTCAATGACCACGGGGCGGTCGTTGATTTCGAGGGCAGCCTTGATGGTTGCGTCCACGTCTTCGTCGCGTTCGCAGCGGAAGGTTGCGCAGCCGTATGCTTCGCCGAGCTTGACGAAGTCGGGGATGCGTACGGTGCCGTGGCCGTCCTTCAGGTCGGTGTTGGAGTAGCGCTCGTTGTAGAACAGAGTCTGCCACTGGCGCACCATGCCGAGGGAGGAGTTGTTGATGATGGCAACCTTGACGGGGATGTTGTTCTGTGCGCAGGTGACCAGTTCCTGGTTGGTCATCTGGAAGCAGCCGTCACCGTCGATGATCCACACGGTGGATTCGGGGTGTGCAACCTTTGCGCCCATGCCGGCGGGGACGCCGTAGCCCATGGTGCCCAGACCAGCGGAGCTGATGAAGTGGCGGGGGCTTTCCTGCTGAATGTAGTGTGCGCCCCACATCTGGTGCTGGCCAACGCCGGTGACGTAGTATGCGTCGGGGCCGGTCAGAGCGCTGATGCGCTCGAGGACGTACTCGGGCGAGCCGAGACCGTCGCTGGGCTTTTCGTAGCCGAGCGGGTAGTCCTTGCGGATTGCGTTGAGCTCGTTCCACCATTCGGTGAGGTTCGGCAGCTGGTCTGCGAACTCGGTGGAGAGCAGGTCGGTCAGCTCGGGCAGGACGTACTTGAGGTCGCCGACGATCGGCACGTCTGCGAAGCGGATCTTCGAGATTTCTGCCGGGTCAACGTCAATGTGGATGACCTTAGCTTCGGGTGCGAAGGAGTCAACCTTGCCGGTGACGCGGTCGTCGAAGCGTGCGCCGAGGGTGATCAGCAGGTCAGACTTCTGCATTGCGGCGACGGCGGGGACGGTGCCGTGCATACCGGGCATGCCGAGGTTCTGGGGGTCGGAGTCCGGGAACGCACCGATTGCGTTGAGGGTGGTGACGACGGGTGCGCCGATGAGCTTAGCCAGCTTGTGGAACTCTTCGGAGGCACCTGCACGGACCAGGCCACCGCCGACGTAGAAGACGGGACGCTTGGATTCGGTAATGAACTTTGCAGCTTCGTGAATCTGCTTGGAGTGGCCGCGGGTGGCGGGGGTGTAGCCGCGCAGTTCGAGGTCTTCGGGAATGCCGCGGTACTCCATCATGCCGACCTGCGCGTCCTTGGTGATGTCCACGAGCACGGGGCCGGGGCGGCCGGTGGATGCGATGTGGAATGCCGCTGCGAGCGCGCGGGGGATGTCCTGCGGGTCGGTGATCATGAAGGAGTGCTTGGAGATGGGCATTGCCATGCCGACGATGTCAGCTTCCTGGAATGCGTCACTACCCAGCAACTTAGTGGACACCTGGCCGGTGATTGCGACCAGGGGGATGGAGTCCATGTTTGCGTCTGCGATTGCGGTCAGCAGGTTGGTTGCGCCAGGACCGGAGGTTGCGATGCACACGCCGGTCTTGCCGCTGGACACGGCGTAGCCCTGAGCTGCGTGGCCTGCGCCCTGCTCGTGGCGGACCAGGATGTGGCGGACCTTCTTGGAGTCGTACAGGGGGTCATAGGTCGGCAGAATAGCTCCACCAGGCAGGCCGAATACGTCAGTCACACCCAGGTCTTCGAGGGTGCGGACGATTGCCTGAGAACCGGTCATGCGTTCTGCGGGAGCGTTTGCCGCGTCATCAGAAGTGGAAAATCCCATGGTCATGGAAATGCCTCGTGTCTTAATGGTTCTTCGTTGTACTCAATGTTCTGCGTGGGGTTTGTGTGATCCTCACGCATCCTATGCCCGGGGGTACCAAGCTATAAAAAATGCCCCTCGCTGTTGGTGGTAGCGGTAGGGGCGCTCAGTCGCAGTGAATAGACCCTGCCACTCGCCCTAGGCGACGTCGACAAGGTTTAGAATTCGCTGGAACATTGCTGTCTTCACCCTTCTATGGTGCGCTTCGAGAGGGGGTGAGTCAAATCTCTATCGGGCAACACACCCGTTTTTGTTCATAAAGGCGCAGGTCAGATACTTTCTTTCATGATGTGGACACCTTGCGCTTGTTTGCACATTCCCACGTATTCATTTGAACAGGTGAGAAAAGCTCGCATTTTGGGCGTCATGGCGCGTAATATGCGCGAATACTCGTGACCTTCATTGGTTGCCCCGGTAGACTGATGCTATGACCGAACCGATTATCCCGGTCGCTGATGAGCTGACCGAAGCAAGTAAGTACGCAGAGGTTATCGACCCCCGTAACTCTGTTGAGAGTAGCGAGTTTTTGACGGGTGAGGAACTCATTCGGGTTCTGCACCCGGTTTTTGACGAGCAGATTATTAATTACGGTGCATACAATTTGGTGTATGCGACGGGTCGTGCTGTTTACCGTAATCCTGATTTGGCGTTGCATCAGTATCCTGACCAGCAGCATTTTATTGTTGGGTATCAGGATGCGCCTGATGAGGTGATTATTGCTCCGGTGAATTTGCCGGCGTTGACGCCTGCGGGTACGGCTACGACGATTGATAATACGAATGCGCTGCATGCGTATCGTGTGGGTGATGATGCGGTGACGATTGAGTCGGTGAATGGCAGCTCGTTTTATTTGTCGTTTGAGGATAATGCTGAGGTGGCGACTCGTTTTGGCGTTGGTCTGCTGGAGCAGGGTAAGGATGTGGAGGATTTCCGTGAGTTTGTGACGCGGATTTGGCCGGTCCTGTAATAGAGACTTTTCGTGTTGGATGCCCGCTGCGACTCTTAGGGTTGCAGCGGGCTTTCCTGTGCCCACACCCGGCTATGTGGACCGCTTGAGGGGCGGTGCACGTCCTCGCTCCTACAGGGGCACCCGCCCTCGCTTCGCTTCGGGCACCCTGATGTCGCTACGGACGGCACCGACCCCTCTGCGCACACCAGACTAGCTATCTCGCAAAAGCCTGAAAGGCGACAGCCTCCCCCGCCCCACACGCAAAACATCCAAACCACCAAGCAACACACTAAAAGGCGACAGCCCTCCCCCGCACCAGTTCGCTAGGCACGGGGCGCACACACGGAACCACCGCGTATCTACCGCAACCCCGGCGGGACCGCAGCGCACCCCGAATACCGATACACGCGGAGGTGCATATATCCTCTGCCGCGACATCAGGGTGTCCGAGCTCTGCGAGGACGGGTCCCCTGCAGGAACAAAGAGGATATATGCACCTCAAGTCTCAGAACTGTATTTATTCGGGGAACGCAAAAATCCCGCCGATTCCGAAGAATCAGCGGGATTTTCTTTGATGTGCGCCCCCTGGGACTCGAACCCAGAACCCATTGATTAAGAGTCAATTGCTCTGCCAATTGAGCTAGAGGCGCCTGTTTGTTTTTCAGGGTTCCCCTTGCAACAGAAAAATACTATACGCGAGTTTCCATAGTGTGCGCAAGTTGATTTAACGTGAGCCTGGACACATTGTTTGGGTGGGGTGTGTGGGACACTAGTGTGTGTACTGTGTGGGGCGCTTCTGCCCCTCCCCTATTTTGTTTTGAGGAGTTTTGATGAGTGTTCGTCTGGAACCGGGTACTGTTGCCCCGGCTTTTTCGTTGGTTGATTCGACTGGTGCTACCCATAGCTTGAGTGATTATGCGGGTAGCAAGGTGATTTTGTATTTTTATCCGAAGGCGTCGACTCCGGGTTGCACTAAGGAGGCGTGCGATTTCCGGGATAATTTGGCGTCGTTGAAGTCGTTGGGTTATGTGGTGTTGGGTGTTTCTCCGGATTCGCCGGCGGCTATTGCGCGTTTTGTGGAGAAGGAGTCGTTGACGTTCCCGCTGCTGTCTGATGCTGATCATGCGGTGGCTGAGGCGTATGGTGCGTGGGGTGAGAAGAAGAATTACGGCAGGGTGTATGAGGGTCTGATTCGTTCGACGTTTGTGATTGATGAGCAGGGTGTTGTTGCTTTGGCTCAGTACAATGTGCGTGCGACGGGTCATGTGGCGAAGCTGCGTCGTGATTTGGGTATTGACCCGAAGTAGGGTCGTGCTTTCTACGCTCGGGTAGCGCGAGGGGCGGCAGCTCTGTGTGGGGGTCGCTGTTTGGCGTGTTTGCGGGCTTTCTGCCCTTTGGGGGCTTCTTTTAAGGCTTGGAGAACCTTGGTTCCTGGTGTAAACTAATTTTCTGTTGCCTCAGACGCATGCATCTTCGGATGTGGGGGTGACACTGCGCGCGAGTGGTGAAATTGGCAGACACGCAGGATTTAGGTTCCTGTGCCTTATGGCGTGGGGGTTCAAGTCCCCCCTCGCGCACACACATTCACATTGGGCCCGCCGTCACGGTTTTCGTGGCGGCGGGTTCTCTTGTATGTGCCTTGCCGGGGTGGGTGTGTCTCGCCCGGTTGGGTGTTGAACCGTTATCCTGAGAGGTAAGCATCCGCGACGGAAGAGAGGACCCTCCCGTGCAGCATCAGCCTTATGCGCATCAGCCTTATGCATCGTCAGCTGTTGGCAGTTCTGGTGAGCTGTTGCGAGCCACTGCTGGTTCGAGTGGCTTGAGTCGACGCGCCGTTTTGCGTTTTGGCGCGCTTTTTAGTGCTGGTTTGGCGCTTTCTGCGTGTTCTGGTCAGTCTTCTACTGGTTCGTCTGTTGCTGCTTCGGCGAGTGCGTCCTCTGCTGATGCGCGTCGTGTGTTCCGTTTTGCGCAGGGCGCGGCGCCGTTGGGTTTGGATCCGGCATTGTTTCCTGTGGCGAGTACGTATCAGGTGACGGCGCAGGTTTTGCAGACGTTGCTGGTGGCGAATCATTACACGGGTGATCCTGAGGTTCAGGATTCGTTGTGTAGTGACTGGACGGTTTCTGCTGACCGTTTGACGCATACATTTGTGTTGCGTGAGGTGCATTTTAGTAATGGCGTTGCGTTGACTGCGGATGCTGTGGTGCAGAATTTCCAGAGGTGGCAGGCGTTGGCTACGGGTGAGGGTACTACTGCTTTGGCGGTGCCTGCTCAGCCGTTGTTTGCGTGGGGTTTTGGTGTGCCGAAGCCGGGTTCTGTTGATCCTTCTGCGGTGGAGCCTACGCCTGTTCAGGCGTCTCCATCTGGTGCCGCTACTCCGGGTGCGGCTACTCCGACTGCTTCTGCGAGCGCCTCCGCTACTGCTTCTGAGACTGCTACCCCGAGCGCTTCCCCGTCGGTTTCTGCTTCTGCGAGCGCTTCTGATGCTGCGCGTCCGGGTGATAAGAAGCCCGCGCAGGATGCTTCTGCGCCGCGTACAGTGCAGTCTTTTGTGCCGCTGGTTTCGTCGGTGGTGGCGAATGGTAATTCTGTGGTGGTGACGCTGTCGCGTCCTTCGTTAGCGTTCCCGCGTATTTTGACGCAGCAGGCGTTCGGCATTATTGAGCCTTCGCTTTTTGGTGCTGATCAGAAGTTGACGGGGCACCCGGTGGGTACGGGAGCATTCCGTGTGGAGTCGTTCAAGGACGGCACGGTGCGTCTGCTGAAGAATACCCATTTTGATGGTCAGGCACCTGAGCTAGATGAGATTCAGATTTCGACTCTCACTTCGTCGGATAAGCGTTATTTTGCGCTGATGGAGGGTCATATTGATGCCTGTGATCAGGTGAATTCGTCTGATCTGGGTCAGTTGGCGCGTGATGGTTATCAGACTCCGGGTCGTGACCCGTTCTCGCTGGTGTATTTGGGTTTGAATACGGCGCATCCGGTGTTGAAGAATATTTCGGTGCGTCGCGCTATTTCGCATGCGGTGGACCGTGGCGCACTACGTCAGTATTACCCGCAGGGCACCTCGGATGCGCAGACGCTGATTTCGCCGTCGTTCCGCATTAAGGCTGATGACGCGAAGGAATATACGGACCGCAATCAGGATATGGCGCGCTCGCTGTTGGCGGCGGCAGGGTACGACAATCAGGTGATTGAGTGCTACTACCCTGCCGATGTTTCTCTGCCGTGGATGGATACTCCGCAGAAGGTGTATTCGGAGATGGTGGCTTCGCTGATTGAGGTGGGTCTGAATATTAAGCCGGTGCCTCTGCCATGGGCTGAGTATCTGCCGAAGAGCCGTGAGGTTTCTTCTGAGCGCGGTATTACGCTGGCTGGTTTCTACGGCATGTACCGTGACCCGTATGCGTTCTTTGGTCCGGTGTTGGCGCCGCTGATTGCTGAGCATCAGGTGCGTTCGTTGATTGCTGATGCGCCTGCGGATATGACGACTGGTTTGACGAAGAAGAGTTCTGATGTGCCCTCGTCGGGTGGTTCAGATTCGAATGTGCGGATTTCTGCGACTCCGAGCCCGCAGCCGAGCTATTCGCCGGATCCGTTGACTCCTGAGGAGGAGGCTTCGGCTTCTGCGTCGCCGAGCCCGTCGGCGACTCCTTCACCACTGCCTACTGCTGCGGCGGTGGCGCCGTCGCCTCGTTTTACGGAGATTCTGGAGGCGATTCGTACCGCAGATTCTGCCGATTCGGTGGATTCGCAGCGTGAGTTGTACGCGAAGGTTCTGTCTCAGCTGGGTCAGTTCATGCCGGCGGTTCCGTTGTTGAATGTGACGTCTAAGGTGGCTGTGAGCCGTGAGGTTCAGGGTTATCAAACGGAGCAGAATGCGATTGAGCTGTTCAGTAAGTTGCGCAAGTCGTAGCCTGCGTATTTGCTCGTAGCCTGCGTATGTGATGGATTGATGAGGGGCGCATCCCGGTTGGGGTGCGCCCCTTTCGCTACGTTTGGGGGCTTCCGGGGGCTTTCAGGGGCTTCCGGGCGGCTTTCGGGGAGCCGGTGCGTGGTTGTTTCTGAGGGCGTTGCTGTAGGTGCTACTGAAGGTGTTGCCGAGGCTGCTTTTGGGGTACTGTCGGCGGGTGCAGCAAATGAGCGCGATTACAGGTCTTTTCGACCCTAAGAAATTTATTGATATGAACTGCAACACTCTCTCTCGTTTTGTGGATTCTGGCTATGCCAACCCAGCCAAAAGGAGTAGGCTAGATGATGTACCCCACATTCACTGTGCCCAGGCCGGGCACCCGCACCCCTAAGGGAGAATTCAGTGGTAGCACGTACTGAACGAACCGACGTCGTCCTGGTCGGCGGCGGCATCATGAGCGCCACCCTCGGCGTGTTCCTCAAGGAACTCGAGCCGACCTGGAACATCATCCTGCTTGAGCGCCTCGACAAGGCCGCCCAGGAGTCCACCAATCCCTGGAACAACGCCGGTACCGGCCACTCGGCACTGTGCGAGCTCAACTACGCCCCCGCCGGCCCCGACGGCACCGTCTCCACCGCCAAGGCGCTGAACATCAACGAGCAGTTCCAGATTTCCCGCCAGTTCTGGGCCTCCCTGGTTGAAGAAAAGATTCTGGACAACACCGAGTTCATCAACCCGGTCCCCCACATGTCCCTGGTCTTCGGCGAGGATCACTCCAAGTACCTGGCCGCACGTTTCGACGCCTTCCGCAAGGAGAAGCTCTTCGAGCGCATGGAGTTCTCCACCGAGCGCGAGAAGATTGCCGAGTGGGCACCGCTGACCGTGAACGGTCGCAAGGGTAACGAGCCGATCGCCGCCACCTGGGCTCCCGAGGGTACCGACGTCGACTTCGGCGCCCTCACCCAGCAGATGATTGACCACCTGCAGCCCAGGGGCGTTGAGGTTCGCTACGGCTACCAGGTCACCAACCTGAACCGCGAGTCCAACGGCTCCTGGACCGTTAACGCGATTAACCGCATCAACAAGGAAGAACCGCTGACCATCAACGCGAAGTTCGTCTTCCTCGGTGCCGGTGGCGGTGCCCTGCACCTGCTGCAGAAGTCCGGCATCAAGGAAGGTAAGGGCTACGGCGGCTTCCCCGTCTCGGGCCTGTTCCTGCGCAACACCCACGAGGCTACCGCACAGAAGCACAACGCAAAGGTCTACGGCCAGGCATCCGTGGGTGCTCCCCCGATGTCCGTGCCTCACCTGGATACCCGCTACGTGGACGGCAAGCGCGCCCTCATGTTCGGCCCCTACGCGGGTTTCAAGACGAACTTCCTCAAGCAGGGTTCGCTGCTGGATCTGCCCCTGTCCCTGCGCCTGAACAACATCTACCCGATGAGCCGCGCGGGCCTGGACAACCTGGACCTGGTCAAGTACCTCGTCTCCGAGCTACTCAAGAACAAGGAAGCCCGCCTCGAATCTCTGTACCAGTACTACCCCGAGGCTGACGGCGGCGAGTGGGAGCTCATCGAGGCCGGTCAGCGCGTTCAGATCATGAAGAAGGACGCGAAGAAGGGCGGCATCCTGCAGTTCGGTACCGAGGTCGTCTCCGCCGCCGACGGTTCGATTGCTGCACTGCTGGGCGCATCCCCGGGTGCCTCCACCGCGGCTCCGATTATGCTGAACCTGCTGGCTAAGTGCTTCCCCTCCAAGATTGCCGGTTGGGAGCCTCGCCTGAAGGAGCTTATCCCCGGTTACGGCGTGAAGCTCAACGACAACCCGGATCTGGCTGATGAGCTGATGGCTCACACCGCTAAGGTTCTGGGTATTCACAACTAGTTTTCAGTTAGGCTCAGCAGGTAGCTTTAAACCCAAGCTGACAAGCCTTTTTTGAGGCTTTTCGGGGCGGTTACCCTTTCTAACTGACCGACAGGTCAGCTATCTGCACTCGCAGAAAAATGCGGGAGGGTTAGAAAACCCTATAATGTCACCGCAGGGGCGGGAAGGACAGCTCATTGTTCTTCTCGCCCCTTCTGTGCGCCCACACGCTGAAGCTCATCGGCGCACCACTGTGTACACCCCACTCATTCAAGGAGCCCCATTGGCTGCACACACCGGCTCTTCCACGGACACCTCCTCAACCCAGGTACCCGCCGGAGCTCGACGCGGACTCTTCTCCCGTAAGAAGAAGCCCGCGGCCCCCAAGTACGCAAGCGTGAGACTGCGCGACTTCCCCAAGGGCAGCATCCTCTACATTCTGCGCCGTGCCATCTACAAATTCGGCGCAAACGGCGGCACCGACATGGCGGCAGCACTCACCTACTTCACCGTGCTGTCCATCTTCCCCGCCCTGCTGGCAATCGTCTCCCTGCTGGGCGTATTCGGTCACGGTGAGGAAAGCGCCGCCGTCATCCTCGCCTTCCTCAAGGACAACGCGCCCGCCCAGATGTACGCCATTCTGGAAGACCCCATCAAGCAGATTACCGGCGACCATGGCGCAGGCCTGGTGCTGTTGACCGGTATCCTCAGTGCGCTCTGGTCCGCCTCTGGGTACACCGGATCCTTCGGTCGAGCTCTCAACACGGTCTACAACGTGCGTGAAGGCCGCCCCGGCTGGATCCTCAAGCCGCTGAACGTCTTCGTCACCACCGTGCTCATCATCCTCGTGGTACTCATGATGCTCATGATGCTGCTGGGCGTAACCGTCCTGGACATGGTCGGTCAGTACGTACCCGAAACCGTCGATATGGAGCTCATCAAGCTCATCTGGCTCAACGGCCGCTGGGTCCTCATCCTGTTCATGGCAATCGGGCTCATCACCCTGCTGTACGCCGCAACCCCGAACGTGCGCCGCTTCAAACAGTGGAAGCTCTCCCCCGGTGCGGCGCTGGCACTCTTCGGCATGGGCCTGGGCGGTTTCGGCTTCACCCTCTACGCCAACAACTTCAGCAAGTACAACGCCACCTACGGCCTCATTGGTGGTGTGATTGTGATGCTGCTGTTCATCTGGATCATGAACAATATGCTCCTCTTCGGCGCGCACCTGGACGCAGAAATCATGCTCATGCGCCAGGTACTCGCCGGCGAAGACGACCACGGACACCTGAAGGTTCAGCCGCGCAGCACCACAGCATCCCGTGCGATGAAAGAACAGCGCGAACGCCTCATGTCTGCCGGACGCGAATTGCAGCAGCAGGCGGCAGGCCAGGGCATGCTCCCCAAACCGAAGGGCCCCTCCATTGCGGATCGCGTACAGAAGGCGGTGGACACCAGCACCACCAGTATTCGCACGCTCATTGCCGACGGTAAGGAACGCATCGAAAACGGCAAGGAGCAGCAAAAGCAGGCGAATGCCGATGCCTCCGAGGCTCAGGCTTCTGAGACGAGCACAAAGGCAGATGCGAGCGCAAAGGTTGAGCCTCAGCAGGAGGCGCTTTTCGACCCGAGCACCGATACATCAACCGGTACGGAACAGAAGAACTAAGCGGCAGCTCAGCTGAGCGCGTATCGCCTCCACCTTTCAAGGGCGCGAGATAGAAAAGGGCGCAGGACAGAAACCCCGCGCTGGTCACTAAGATAGACATATGACCAGTGCAGATTTCTCTCCCGCGCCCTTTGCTGTGCCCGCCGTTGCTCTCCCCGACCTCGCGTACACCCTCTACCAGCCGCAGCAGCTCAAAAGCCGCGTCCCCGTCCTCATGATTCACGGCTTCGCCACCCGCGGCGAACAGCTCTACGGCGGCACCGGCTGGATCCGCCAATACCTGCGCGCCGGATACCCCGTGCTAATCGTTGACCTGCCCTACCACTCCGACGAATACCTCAAAGACCCCGGATCCATGCACGCCATCGATTGCAAGCTCCCCAACAACACGGGCGTGCGCAGCTGCACCATTCCGTTTGATTCGGTGCACTCTGTCGACGCGGCAGGTCAGCCGCTGACCCCCATGCACCTATACACCAACCTGCTCGCCCAGCTTCTGCGCACCGTCGCCACCGAGAACGACCTCGGCGTTGAACTGGAGCCCCGCGCACACGTTATCGGTTTCTCCTTCGGCGCCCGCGTCGGCTGGGAACTCGCCCTCACTCACCCGGAGGCGGTCGCATCCCTCACCCTGGGCGGCTTGCCCCTGCACGACCACCTCATCACCCTGCGCGCCATGCTCGAAGCGCACGAGGGTACCAGCGCCTCCGCGAGCGCAGAAACCCCCGCGGCGGATTCCACCGACGAGGCGATTGCCTCCTTCACCTCGATTATTGACAACTCTCCCATTCAGCCCGACGCGCTGCTGAAGTTCGTGTGGATTCCCTTCGGCCCGTTCTTCGACGTGCCCGCGCTACGCGCAGGTTCCCCGGATTTGCCGGCGGGTCACCCGGGCGCACATCCGCGCGTACCCGTTGCGGTAGTACTCGGTGACGCGGACACCATCGCCGCAGACGGTGCGGAACTCTACGACATGGTGCGCGGGGATAACCCGCTCAACCGCTTCATCTCCCTGCCCGGCCGCGACCACGTCAACGCGCTGACCTCGGGTGCGTTCCGACGCGGTGCGCTCGCCTTTGCTGCTGAGGTGGAGGCGGCAACGTCATAAAACGTCACATTCACCTGGGGGCTTCACGCTCAGCCCCGGGGTGCATCAGGTATGCCTTAGCTCTTAGAATGGGAACGTATCAAAAAACCTTTATCTGCGGTTGAACCTCAGCCGCGCCTCAGCAAAGGAGCACCATGCACAAGGTTAAGGCTGTCGTAGCCCTCTCCCAGGACGCGCCCGTCACCGTCACCACCATCAACGTACCCGACCCCGGCAAGGGAGAAGCACTCGTCAAGGTCCTCACCTGCGGTGTCTGCCAGACCGACCACCACTACGTCACCGGCGGCGTCGGCCAGGACTTCCCCTACCTGCTCGGCCACGAGTCCGCAGGTATCGTTGAGGCTGTCGGCGATGACGTCACCAACATCGCCCCCGGCGACCTGGTCATCCTCAACTGGCGTGCAGTCTGCGGCGAATGCCGCGCATGCCGCAAGGGCCAGCCGCAGTACTGCTTCGCAACCCACAACGCAACCCAGAAGATGACCCTCGAGGACGGCACCGAGCTCACCCCCGCACTGGGTATCGGTTCCTTCGCTGAGAAGACCCTCGTCGCAGCCGGTCAGTGCACCAAGATCACCGCTGACATCAGCCCCGAACAGTACGCAGCCATCGGCCTGCTCGGCTGCGGCGTCACCGCAGGTCTGGGCGCTGTTCTGAACACCGGTGAACTCAAGCGCGGCGAGTCCGTCGCAGTCATCGGTTGCGGCGGCGTCGGCACCGCAGCAATTGCGGGTGCACAGCTCGGTGGCGCAACCACCATCATCGCCGTCGACATCGACGAGGATAAGCTGGCACGCGCACGCGAGCACGGCGCAACCCACACCGTGAACTCCTCCAAGGTCGACCCCGTTGAGGCCGTCAAGGAACTCACCGGCGGTTTCGGTGCAGACCTCGTCATCGACGCTGTCGGCATCGCCCCCACCTTCAAGCAGGCATTCGAGGCACGCGACCTGGCTGGCCGCGTCGTCCTCGTCGGCGTGCCCGCACCCGGCACCACCTGGGACATCCCGCTGGATGAGGTCTTCGGCCGCGGCGGCTCCATCAAGAGCGCATGGTACGGCGACACCCTGCCCTCCCGCGACTTCCCCGAATTCGTGGACCAGTACCTGCTCGGCCGCCTCGACCTGGACGGCTTCGTCTCCGAGCGCATCCGCCTCGAGGACGTCAACGAAGCATTCGAAACCATGAAGACCGGCCGCGTGCTGCGCTCGGTCGTGGAACTCTAGGAGCGTAGCGTGAGCGAACGTATTGAACGAGTCGTCACCTCCGGCACCTTCTCGTTGGACGGCGGTTGCTGGGACGTCGACAACAACGTCTGGATCATCGGCAATGACTCCTCCGTGATCATCATTGACCCCGCCCACGACGTCGACAAGATCTCCCGCACCGTCGCAGGCCGCACCGTGGAGAAGATTCTGCTGACCCACGCCCACGACGACCACATCCGTAGCGCCAAGGAGGCGGCAGATCGCTTCGGCGCACCCGTCTACCTGAACCCCGCCGACCGTGTGCTCTGGGAAATGGTGTACCCCTCCTGGGACTTCGACCACGAACTCGCTGACGGCGACGTACTGCGCATCGGCGACATCGAACTGAACGTCCTCGCCACCCCCGGCCACTCCCCCGGCTCCGTGTGCTTCTACGCACCCACCCTCAGCTGGGAGAACAGCGAAGGCGTCGTCTTCTCCGGCGACACCCTCTTCAACGGCGGCCCCGGCGCAACCGGACGCTCCTACAGCGACTTCGACACCATCATCGAGTCGATCTCGACCCGCCTGCTGACCCTGCCCGAGTCCACCGCGGTCCTCACCGGCCACGGCGACAGCACCGGCATCGGCCTGGAAGCACCCGAGCTTCCGGCATGGATCAAGCGCGGTCACTAAACCGGCAGATAGCCTCACACTGAGATTCTCACGCTGAAGCTCTCAGGCTGAGGCTCGCAACAAACCGAGCACGGTACACAAAAGGCGGATGCCCCACCACCTGCAGAAGGTGGCGGGGCATCCGCCTTTTATCACGCGCTCATCACGCTCAAGCTACCGGCAAGGAACTAGCAGCAACCCAAACTAGCCGCGTTCCGTCTCAGCCAAAGGAGCCAGCTGCTCCTCATGCTCCTCACGCCACAGGTATCCGTACAAATGACCCAACGCAAAATACAGAGTCGCAATAATCACCGGAACCATAAACGCATTACGGTAATACGGGGCGTCGCCCATATAGCCGCCCCACATACAGCCCAGCGCAAGACCAACGCCCAGCATCGAGCGGGTAAAGAAGCTCGCCTGCGCATCAGGAATATGCTTGAGCGAACGGTTCAGCCACAGCTCATGGCCACCAAACGCCACGCCCAGCACCGCGCCGCAGAACGCCAACGCATAGAAGATCGTGGACGTATCATCGCTCGCCGGCAAGTATAGCGCCGCCATAATCAGCAGAACGCCGCTCACCAGCCAGCCATGCCACGGGTTCACCGAACGGCCACCCAAAACCACGGGGAAAGCCACCACCACGAGCGCACCGGTACCGGTCGCAACCATAGCCATGAACAGGTTCATCGAACCGTGAATCAGCGAGAAGCCCAGCAGACCAGAACCAACCGACCCCATGCACGCACCCAGCAGCACCAAACCAAGAATCAGCACCACCGTCTGACGGCTCGGACGCACCAGATTCTGCGGCGGAGCCATACGAATACGAGAAATATCAGGTAGAACCCTCGGCGCCACCAGCACCACGACGAACAGCAACGCATCCAGAATAATCGTGATCCAGAAGCCCGCATACTCATGATTCGGGGTGATGTACGCATCACCCAGCCACACCAGCAGAGCAGCCAGCGGGTGCATCGACATGTTCGCCGTAGTACCCCACGACACCGCAGTCGACAAGCGAACATCACTGTACTGATAGTTACGGCGATACAGCGACTCAAGAGCAAACGGAGTCCACGGCGGAGTCGTGAAACCCATCGCCACACACGAGAGCGCATGGTAGGTCGTACTCACGTTATTCGGGTCAACCGTCAAACGCCAACCAATGACCAGCATGTTCAACACCGCAGCAATATTCAGTATCGACGTAATCGCCAGCAACGCCCGCAAACCCAGGGCACGCACCAGCATTGGGCCGAGCATAATCTGCACCGAATACGCGCCAGTAAACGCCGCCACCGCATAGCCGCCATCATGCACACTACCCAGGTGGCTCGCCAACAGAATATACAGCGCAAACGCCGAAGAAGCCGCCGGAATGTGGAACAGAATCGTCAACACATTACGGGCAAATCCCTCAGCACGAAGCACCGCATACAGGTGACGACGCTGCTCCTTACCGTTGCGCAGGAACAACGCCCAATGCTGACGCAAAATGTCCGGCACCGACGCATTCGTATTAATCTCATCCGCAGCCGGAATCGGGCGAGGCGGCAACTCCTGCAACACGTGCTCGTTGCTGCGCACCACATCCGTCAGGGAGGTGCCCGGAACCGTCGGAATGCCTGTGCCCGAAGCACTCAACCTATCCGAGGTATCGGGGGCGGGTGCCACCTTCATGGTGCGCGGAGGAACCTTCGGCGCGGATGCGTTAGTGTGCGCATCAGCCGAAGGTTCCACACGATACGTTGAATTCGGTGCCCTGTCCTGAGGTGTCGAGGTCATCATCTCTTTCACGAATAAGCCGCCGGACATGCCACAACAGCAGCCCGGAAGCGAATTTATGCCTACTAGGAGTTTACCCTCACCGACGAGCCGTTCTGACCCTTTTCAACCACAATCTGGGCGGGAATACGGTTCTTCATCTCCTCCACATGCGAAATCAGGCCAATAGTGCGGCCACTATCACGCAGGGATTCGATCGTGCCCATCACCATGTCCAGAGTTTCAGCATCCAGCGTGCCGAAGCCCTCATCAATGAACAGGGTGTCCAGCTCGATGCCGCCGTTATTCGCCTGAACAACCTCAGCCAGACCCAACGCCAACGACAGCGACGCCAAGAACGACTCACCACCGGACAGCGACGACGCCTCACGCGGCTCACCCGTCCAAGTGTCAGTAATCTCAAGGTTCAGGCCGCCACCGGAACGGCTACCCTTCGCACGGTGATCGCTGAACACCATGCCGTAGCGGCCCTCACTCATGCGGTCCAGATGCAGCGACGCCGACTGCAGAATACGCTCAAACTCGGCACCCAGCACATAGCTGACCAGATCGACCTGATGCTCATAACCGCCCAGAGTGTCACCGCGGGCAGCCGCCGCCAAGTTAGCCAACATCTGCGCACGGTCATAACGCTGCGCCGTCTGCGCACGGAACGCCGCATACTCGCCACGCAGAGCCTGCAAAGAACGCAGCACGCTCTCCCGCTCGCCCTCACGAAGAGTCAAACGGTGCGCCGCCGCACGCAACTGCTCAACCTGCTCACGCACACCCTGCAGATCATCCGGCGCCTGCTCACCAGCGGCAACGCGCGCCGCCACCGCAACAATCGCCTCACGACCAAAGCCCTCGAGGAGGCGGGCATGCTCCAGCTCGTACGCGGCAACAGCCTGCTCCAGGGCATCAACACGCTCGGGGGTACGCACCGCCGCATGAATCAGCTCGGCGCTCTCAAACGAAGACTCAGCCAGCAGACGCTGCGCCGCAGCCGCCGCCAGAGCATGACGCTCACGCGCCTGCCCCAACAGCAACACCGCACGAGCAAGACGCTGATGCGCCGCACGGTAGCCCTCCACAGCCTCAACACGCTGCGCAAAACCCACCGCCGCACGAGCAGGCGCCAACTGCGCCGCAGCCGCCTCACAGCGCGCCGCAGCGTCACGGTGACGAGTCTGAGCCTCAACCGCCGCGCCCTCGATGGTGCGTAGCGCCTCCTGAGCCTTCTGCAGATCAACCCGCACCCGCTCAACCTTGACCAGCACGCCGTCACGAGCGGTCACACGCGACTGAGCCTGCGCGAGACGGGTCTGCGCCTGCTGCAGCTGGGCGGCAGTCTGCTCCACATCGCACTCGCCCTGAGCCGCCAGGGTCTCGTACTGGGTGCGGGCGGCAGCGAGCGCCTCGGAGGCTTCCTGGTGCGCCTTGGTCGCCCGATCCTTAGCCAGCTCGTGGGTGCGCGCCTGCTTGTGAGCCTTGTCTTCACGCTCCTTGGCGGCGTCCAGGTCGGCACGCTCAACCAGCTGCTCACCCTCGGCAATCTGCGCGGGGGCGGGGTGCTCGACCGAGCCGCAGACCGCGCAGGGTTCGCCGTCCTTGAGCTCGCGCGCCAGCAAGGAGGACGCCTGGGCGAGGCGCAGCACCTGCAGGTTCTTGAACTCCTCCGTCGCGGCGAGCGCCTGCTGAGCCGAAGCCTGCCACTTTTCCTGCGCCTTCTGCTCGGCGGTGGCGGTGCGCTTGCTCTGCTTCTGGGCCGCGGCGACCGCGGCGGAGGCGGCGTCCAGCTTCTGCTGCATCTGCTGGGCGGCGTCGTGCTTCTGCTGCGCCTCGGTGACCAGGTGCGCGGCGAGGGTGCGTTCCTCGTCGGCGGTGCTGTAGCCGGTGAGTTCTTCGGCGAGCTGCTCGGACTGGGCGGTGAGGTCACTCAGCGTCTTTTCGGCACGCGACTTGTCCTGTTCGAGGGCGTTCGCCTGCTTCAGCAGGGCAGCTGCGGCGGCTTCCTCGTCTGTGAGCTGTGCGTCCTTCTTCTGCAGGGCGCGCAGGGTGTCGAGGAGCGCCTCGAGCTGGGTTTGTTGCTCGGCGGATTCGAGGGAAGGGAGCGCGGCGAAGGTCGTCTCCTCGGGGAAGGTGACGTCTGCCGAGGTTTCCTCATCGCGCAGTGCCGCAAGCAGGGCGCGACCAGTCTCATCCAGCGCGGATGTGCACGCCGCCTGGTCCTGTTGGCGGGCGGCGAGCGCCTGCGATTCGGCGTGGACCTGCGTGTACTGTGCGTGCAGGGGCGCGGCGGCACGCGCCTGCGCCAGCTCTTCACGCTGCGCCTTGTGCTCGTCGGCGCGTTCGGTTAGGCGGGTGCGGCGCTCGCAGAGCTGCTCGTATTCGCGCCAGTCGGCTTGCAGCTGGGCGCGTTCGGCGAGCAGGCGGGTGTTCTGGTCGGCTTCGTTGGTGAGGCGCTGCTGTTCCTGCTTTTCGTGCGTGGAGGTTTTGCGGGCGCGTTCTACTCCGCCGGCGATCCATGCGTCGAGGGTTTCGGCAGTGACGTTCTCAGCGGTGAGGTTTTCCGGCTCCTCCCCCGCCTCCACAGACCCTTCAACAGCAGAGCCCTCGGTATCGGTGCCCTCAGCATCCGTATCTACAGCATCCAGTAGTGCCTGTAGGGCGAGCATTTCTGCGCGGGCACGTTCGAGGTAGCCGCGCTGGGTGTTTTCGTCCTGGGCGACTTCCTGCTGGGCGGTTTTCGCTTCCTCAGTGAGTGCGGCGAAGAGCTGCTCGTAGTGTTCGACGGGGAACATCTTTTTGAGCAGTTCTTTGCGTTCTTTGGGCTTGGACTTGAGGAATTGCGCGAACTGACCCTGCGGCAGGAGTACGACCTTGAGGAATTGTTCTTTGGTCAGGTGGGTGCGTTCGGCGATGGTGCGGTTGACTTCGGCGACGCTGCTGGAGATGGGCGTCCATGCCTTTTCGTCGGCGGGGTCGGCGCCGGGCGCGAGTTCGGCGAGGGTTGCTTTGGCGCTTTCTTCGCGCATCTGGCCTTTGCGGGCGCCGCGGGTGATGGGTTTGTTGTAGGCGGGGGTGCGGTCGATGCGCAGGCGCTTGCCGTGGAGGGTAACGTCGAGTAGTACGCGGGGTTTGGTGCCGCTGTGTGCCGCGTAGGTGGAGTGCAGTTTGGCGGATTCGCGGTCGCTGCTGGTTTCGCCGTAGAGGGCGTAGCAGATGGCGTCGAGGATGGTGGTTTTACCGGCGCCGGTGGGGCCGTTGAGGAGGAATACGCCGGCGTTGTTGAGGGTGTCGAAGTTGATTTCTTGGCGCTTGGGGTATGCCATGAAGGCTTCGAATTCGAGGTTGTGCAGGATCATGCGTTGTCCTTGTGGCTTTTGATGTGGTCGCTGAGGGTGGTGATGACGTCGCGTTCTTCGCTGGTGAGGGGGCGGTTGCGTACGTATTGGTGGAATTGGTCGAAGGTTTCGACGGGGTCGGCGTCGCGGGTGGGGGGTGCGACGGTGGGTTTGTCGGTGGCGGGTTGGGTGCTGCGGTAGCTGAAGTGGGAGATGGTTTCGTAGCGGCTGCGCAGGCGGTCGACGGCGCCGACGGGTAGGGTTTCGTCGGTGAGTTCGATGCGGCAGTAGTAGCCCTGTTCGTAGTCGGTGTGTTCGGGGCTGTTGAGTAGCTGGTCCATGGTGCCGCACAGGGTTTTCATGTGTACGCGGGTTACCCATTCGTGGCTGCTGATGACGGGCTCTTCGCCGGGGGTGAGTTCGATGAGGTAGGCGCCGTTGCGGTTGTTTTCTTCGCTGAATGAGAAACCGAGGGGTGAGCCGCTGTAGCGGATGGTGTGGGTGACGGGGTAGCGCTTGTGGATGTGGCCGAGGGCTACGTAGTCGAAGCCGTCGAAGAGGGAGGCGGGTACCCAGTCGATGCCGCCGACGCTGATGTCGCGTTCGGAGTCGCTGCGGGGTGTGGTGTCTGCGCTGCCGGAATTATCGCTGCCGGTGGTGTCGCTGACGGTTGCGTGGCTCATGACGATGATGCGGTCGGCGCCTTCGCCGCGGGCGCGTCGTTCTGCGGCGTCGGTGCGGATGGCGTCGGTGACGGCGCCGAGGACCGCCTGGTGGGTGGGGTCTACGCCGAGGGCGGTGGCGTGGAGGCGCGGCGCGAGGTAGGGGATGGCGTAGACGTGTACGCGCAAGGTGCCGTCGGTGAGTTCGACAGGGCGGGTGGCGTCTTCGAGGCTGGTGCGCAGGTGCACGCCGGAGGCTTCGAAGAACGCGGCGCCGTAGCTGAGGCGGCGGAAGGAGTCGTGGTTGCCGGAGCTGAGGATGACTTGCACGCCGGCGCGCATGAGGCGGGTGAGTGCCTGGTCGAGTAGGGTGGTGCTTTCGGCGGTGGGGATGGTGCTGTCGTAGACGTCACCGCTGATGAGGAGAGTGTCGATGCCTTCGGCGTGCACGTAGTCGAGCAGTTCGTCGATGAACTGCTGGTGTTCGCGGGTGAGGGGGCTGCGGTGGAAGGTGCGGCCGAGGTGCCAGTCGGAGGTGTGCAGAATCTTCATGGTTTCAGTATGGCACTGCGTCATGTTTTGCGCCTCACAGTTCGTCATTCAGGGCGTAGGCACTCACGCGGAGCGGGGGCTCCGTCCTCAAGGCGCCCTGTCTATGGAGCAGGCACCCAACCCGCGGCGTAGGTGCTCGTGCGGAGCGGGGGCTCCGTCCTCGAAGCGCCCCCAGGCGCTGAAGAGGGGGCACTCCCCCGCGAGCATGAGCACGAAGCCGCGAGCATGAGCACGAAGCCGCCTGGCACATCCTCCCTCCCACGAGCGTGAGCCCAAAGCCGCCTGCATACCCTACCCTCCGCGTCCTAAACGCACATGGGATAATCGCCCTATGAGTTTTTCTTCTGTTGAGTTCACGCGTGCGCCTGAGGTTTCGGCTGAGTTTGCGGGCAGGGTGCGCGGCTTGTTGCGTGCGTCTGCGTTGGGTGATGCGCTGGGTTATCCGTTGGAGTTGTTGTCGGCTGAGCAGATTGCGGAGCGCGCCCCTAAGCCGTGGGATTCGGCGTTTGGTGAGTTGCTGGTCAGTGATGATACGCAGCTGACGTGTTTCACGCTGGACGCTTTGACGGAGGTTTTGGAGTGGAATAATGAGGGCGCGGCGGCGGATGAGTTGGCGTGTCTGTGGTTGGCGTATTTGCGGTGGTTCCGCGGTATTGGTGAGGTTCTGCCAGAGTCTGCACCGTTTTCGTTGGATCGTGAGATTGATGGGTCTTCGGAGTTGACGGCTCGTCGTGGTCCGGGTGCGGCGACGTTGCGGGCGTTGGGTTCGGGTGAGATGCAGGTGGTGTCGAAGTCGTTGAATCCTGAGGCTTTGGGTAGTGGCGCGTTGGTGCGTTCGGCGGCGTTGGGTGTTTTGCCGGTGGCGCAGGAGCGTACGGTGGTTTTGTTGGCGGTGCGTGCGGCGGCGTTGACGCATGGGCATCCGGAGGCGTTGGCTTCGGCGGCGGCGTATGCGTTATTGGTGCGTGACCTGTTGGCGTCGCGGTCTGGTTCGTTTGGTGCGTTGTTGGATTCTGCCCGCCGTGTGCTTGACTGGTGCGGCACGGTGGCGGCGGATGATTCGATTCCGGGTGATGCTGCGCGTACGGCTGCGGCGCTGAGCCGTGCCATTGAGCTGCTGGAGCGCGGCGTGGTGCCGGTGCCGGAGGCTGTGGCGGAGCATTTTGGTACGGGTTGGACGGCGCCGGAGCTGTTGGGTGTGGCGTTCTGGTGTGCGGCGTATGCTGTGAAGAGCTTGCCTGCTGATCCCGATGAGGCGACGGTGCGTGGTGCCCTGTTTGATGGGTTGTGCCGTGCGGTGTCGGTGGATTCGGATTCGGATTCGGTGGGTGCGATGACGGCGGCGTTGTGGGCGGCGGCTGGTTTGCCAGTGGTTGGCGGTGAGGCTGATGCGTGGTCGGAGGCGCTGGGTCGTGTGCGCGGTTTGAATCAGGCGGAGGCGGTGGCGGACCGCTATCTGCGTCAGCTGGGTCTGTAGCGGCGCTGAACGTTGACGGCGCAGCGGACATGCGTAGCGGGGGCTCCGTCCTCGAAGCGCCCCCGGGCGCTGAAGAGGGGGCACTCCCCCGCGAGTATCGTCCGCAAGCCGGTCGTGCGGAACTGTGCCGCAAGCATTGTCCGCAGAGCCAACCTGACATATTCAGCCTCTGTGAAACTGAACTTTGACGGCGTAGCGGACATGCGCAGCGGGGGCTCCGTCCTCAAGGCGCTCAGCGCCGCAGAGGGGGCACTCCCCCGCGAGCATCGTCCGCAAGCCGGCTATACAGAACGGTACCGCGAGCATCGTCCGCAAGCCGTCTAATGAACTCTACCTGTGCGAATACTCTTCGCGACCTATATAGGCATAGAAAAGGCTCTCCGGTATCTCGGAGAGCCTTTTCTGTATGTGCTAAAACTAGCGAAACTGAACCTAGACGGCATAGCGGCGATGCGGAGCGGGGGCTCCGTCCTCGAAGCGCCCCCAGGCGCTGAAGAGGGGGCACTCCCCCGCGAGCATCGTCCGCGTGCCGGTTGTACGGAGCGGTACCGCGAGCGGGAACCGGCTACGTCCGCTCAAGCTAGGTGGTGTTTCCTAGTCCAGGTAGTCGCGCAGTACCTGCGAACGCGACGGGTGACGGAGCTTAGACATGGTCTTGGACTCGATCTGGCGGATACGCTCACGCGTCACGCCGTAGACCTTACCGATTTCGTCGAGGGTCTTGGGCTGGCCGTCGGTCATGCCGAAGCGCATTGCGACCACGCCGGCTTCACGCTCGGAGAGGGTGTCGAGCACGGAGTGGAGCTGTTCCTGCAGAAGGGTGAAGGACACTGCGTCTGCGGGGACGACTGCCTCGGAGTCCTCGATGAGGTCACCGAATTCGGAGTCGCCGTCTTCACCTAGGGGGGTGTGCAGGGAGATGGGTTCGCGGCCGTACTTCTGGACTTCGATGACCTTTTCGGGGGTCATGTCGAGTTCCTTGCCGAGTTCTTCGGGGGTGGGTTCGCGGCCAAGGTCCTGGAGCATCTGGCGCTGCACACGGGCGAGCTTGTTGATGACTTCTACCATGTGCACGGGGATGCGGATGGTGCGGGCCTGGTCTGCCATTGCGCGGGTGATGGCCTGGCGGATCCACCAGGTTGCGTAGGTGGAGAACTTGAAGCCCTTTGAGTAGTCGAACTTTTCGACGGCGCGGATGAGGCCGAGGTTGCCTTCCTGGATGAGGTCGAGGAAGAGCATGCCGCGGCCGGTGTAGCGCTTGGCGAGGGAGACGACGAGTCGCAGGTTGGCTTCGAGCAGGTGGTTTTTGGCTCGCTTGCCGTCGTGGATGACCCAGCGCAGGGCTTTTTTGAGGTCTTTGTCCATGTCGGGGTTTTCGGCGAGCTTGTGTTCGGCGTAGAGGCCTGCTTCGATGCGCATGGCGAGGTCGACTTCCTGCTGTGCGTTAAGCAGGGAGACTTTGCCGATCTGCTTGAGGTAGTCCTTGACGGGGTCGGCGGTTGCGCCGGGGGTGACGACGCGCTGTGCGGGTGCGTCGTCGTCGTCGTTTGCGGTGAGGACGAAGCCGGAGCCTTTGGCTGCTACTTCTTCTGCGGCCTTCTTTTCTTCTTTTTTGGCTACGGTTTCTTCGTCTTCTTCGTCGGTTTCGTCTTCGCTGTCGGTGGTTTCGAGTTCTTCGTCGAGGACGAGGTCGAATTCGTCGTCGTCGCTCTTTTTGCGGCGGCCACCGGTCTTGCGCTTAGTTGCGGTTTTGGTGGTGGTGGTTTTGCGGGTGCGCTTGGGCTTGTCTGCCTCGGTTTCGGCAGTAGTTTCGGCGGTTGCGCCGGTGGTGTCTTCGGTTGCCGCTGCGGCTTTGGTGGTTGCCTTCTTGGTGCGGGTGGTCTTGGTGGTGGTTTTTGCGACGGTTTCTTCGGTTGCGTCGCCGGTCGCGGTCTTCTTGCTGGTTGCAGGTGCCACTAGAACCCTTTCTGGCTTGTGGTGGGGTGTTTTGTTTGCAAAACACCTAAGACCCTGTCAAGTCTGTGCTGGCGTCCTCGGTCGGGGTGTTTGCTGCGTTTGTCCGGTTTAACGCTGTGGGGGCGGGTTTTATTCCGCGTGCGTTGGGCGATTTGCAGGGTTCCGTTGCTCGTTGTGTGGAGCGGTTTGAGGGCGCGTTATAGCGCATTGACTGTACGGGGTCAATATATAAGTATTGCAGATTTTTGGTTGCTTTCAACTTGACGCGCTGTTTGGGTGGGCTTGGGGCTGTTTTTGGGTGGGTGCGGTTGTGCGCGGGAGTGGGCGCATGTGGGAGGGGCGTGCCGGGGTGGCGCGCCCCTCCCTCGTTTTATGTCTCTCTTTTAGGTGCGGGTTTTTAGGGTTTTCGGGGTTTGAGGGTGCTGATGGGTCGGTGGTGTGTTCCGGGTTCGCCGCAGATGGTGTGTTTGATCCAGGCGGGTAGGTTGCCTGCGTTGAGGTGTACGTCGAGGATGTTGAGGTCCTTTCCGAATGTGTGGCGGTGGGCTTCTTGGCGGAGCATGCGGGCGTAGGTGCTGTAGCCCTTGTACCAGTTGGCCCAGGCTTGGGTGTTGCGTAGTGCGGCGTATTCTCCGTCGGTGCTGTGGGGTGTGAGCAGGCTGGTGAGAAGTTCGAGTGCGTTGAGGCGTGCCCAGTGGGGGCTGTCTAGTTTTCCTTTGAGGGCGTTGAGGTAGTGGGCGTAGGCGGCGTGGTGTTTGGTGAGGTATTCGCTGGTGGTGCAGCTTTCGTCGATTCGTTGCCGGAGGCTTTCGAATTCGTTGTGGGCATTGTGGTCTTCGGAGTGTCCGGCGAGGCGCGAGAGCACCTCGTGGCTGATGGTGTTGAGTTCGGCAGCGCTGGCGAGGTCGGCGGGGGTGAGGTTTTCGAGTACCCAGCCGTTGAGGTTGGCGTGTTGGTTGTTACGGCTCTGCTGAATGGTGCGGCTCTGTTGGATAGTGCGATGGGTGCGGCGGATCCAGTCTTGCCATTGCACGCATTTTTTGGGCACGGCGCGTACGTGTGCCTGTTCGGTGCCGGGTGTGGCGCTGAGTGCGTGGGTGAAGCTGGCGGGTATGTAGGTTTTGCGGGTGATGCGGGTGCCGTAGTGGGGTGGTTCGAGCGGCACGAAGTTGGGGCTGGTGCTGGGGTATTCGCCGCCGAAGGCGTGGTAGGTGTATTGGGCGGAGTAGTGCAGGTAGGCGAGCGCTTTTTGGGCGTGGTTGAGCCCGTAGCCAGCGAGGTAGGTGAGCATTTCGGCGGTGATGGGGTTGAGGGTTACCGGTGCGATGGAGGCACGTAGGTGCCCGGCGACTTCGGCGGGGATGAGTTCGCGGAGTGCATCGCCGATGGTGGGTGCGTCACCGATGGTGGGCACATCACCGGTGGCGGGGTTGCCGGCGTGATTGACCGGGTGGGTGGCGAGCAGGTGCTCGGCGGCGTTGATGGCGGCGTCCCAGTAGCACAGATCGATTTGGGCTTGGCGGTAGATGGTGCGGACGCTTTGGCGGGCTTCGTCGTGGCGGGTGGTGTGGGTGTGGTCCCAGAGTTCTACGGCGTTTTCCCAGTCGTGGCGTGTTTCGGGGTTGGTTGTGGGGTCGGTGTCCCAGGGGCTGTGGGCGTAGTTGTGGTGGGCGGTGTCGGCGATGGTGTCGCCGTGGCGGGTGAGCCAGGTGTAGTAGCTGCTGTGTCGGATTTCTTCGATGGGTGCGAGGAGGGTGAGCGCTTGCTGTTCGGGGTTGAGCGCCCAGATGCTGGCGCCGCCTGCGTAGATGACGTCTTCGCAGCGTAGTTCGCTGACGATGCGCGGGTCGTGGAGCAGATGGAGCCATGCGTTGATGGGGATTTGGGTGTCGACGTCCCGTTGGATTTCTTCGATGGCGGCAAGTTGTGCGGTGTTGGGGTGCAGTTGGCGTTGGCGTACGGTGTTGTCGCCGTCGATGATGATGGCGTAGAAGCGGGTGAGGGTTTCGCCGTTGTGGCAGGTGGGGAGTTTGGCGAAGGTTTCGTGCAGGAAGTCGGCGCGTTCGCTGTGGGTGCAGGGTTCGTCGGGTAGGTTGACGCGCAGGCTAGGGCCGAGGGTGTTGTCGGTTGCGGTGAGGATGATGAGTGAGTGGTCGGGCCAGTAGCCGTGCTGGTGGAGGGCGCAGCTGAGCACGTCGTATTCGTTGCGGATGGGCGGGGGCGTGTCGTAGCCGCCGTGAATGTGGTCGCTGTTGGGGGTATTGCCGTTGGAGATGTTTTTTGCGTTCATGCCTTCACGGTGGCATGGTTTGCGCGGGTTCGCAGGTTATACGAATAAATCTGTGGATACTTCGGTTCATGTGTCCGAAGGTTCCACAGATTTATTCGTATTGTTCGTTTGTACGCTGGGGTTTGTCCACAGCGGCGCGGGGTGCCGCGTCATAATCTGTCACGCACTATCTATCATGCACACTATCTGGCGGGCGGTATCCGACGTGCCAGACGGTATCCACGAGCCAGGTTCGCGGCGGGCAACCCTCCGCGCCCCTATGACTCGCGCTCCTCCGCAGCATCCCCTACTGCGAGCACTTATTGTTCGTCGAGGAACCGCTCGAAGAGCGCACCAATCTCGTCGCGGCTGGGCACGTTGTGCGCGTCGCGTCGCGAGAGGGGAACCGCAATGTCGGAGGTGCGGAAGTTCTCGTCGTAGTTCTCCTCCATGGTCGTAATCATGCGACCGATTTCAGGGTTCTGCTGGACCTGATCGTTGATCTGGCTGTGCACATGGCGTGCGGCTTCGCGCAGGTTCTCGGTGGGCAGGGAGAGGTGCGCCGCCATGCCCACGTGTTCGAGGGCGGTGAGGGTGCCCTGCGGCAGGTCCGCCTCCGAAATGTACTGGGGAATGTTCACGCCGAAGCCGACGGTGTCAATCCCGTTTTCGGTGAAGAGCACTTCGAGCAGGTTAGTGATGGTCGCGTGCACGTCCGCGCTGGGCTTCCACGGGGAGATGCCGCGAATCAGATCCTTGCGGGAGCCGTGCGCGGTAATTGGGAAGGGGCGGGTGTGCGGCACCGGCATGGGGAATGCGGAGACCAGCACGACCAGGGAGGGCTTGACTCGCTGGGCGATGGTCAGCACCGCCTTTTCGAAGCGCTGCCACTGCAGATCCGGTTCGGCACCGGTGAGCAGCAGGAACGGCTTGTCGAGGCTGTCTTCTACGGCGTAGAGCTTCAGCTGCGGGTATTGCGGCTTTTCGAAGTGGTCTTTTTCGTAGCGGATGTAGGGGCGGCGGGCACGGTAGTCGTGCAGCTGGTCGCTGTCGAACTCGACGATTTCAATGTTTTTGAGTTCGCTGAGCAGCACCTGTCCGAGCTGGCCTGCGGTGGAGCCTGCGTCTTGCGGACTGGAGAGGGCGATGATGAGGGTTAGCCCGTGCATCCTGGGGTCGTCCAATATTTTGGTGTTGGCTAAGTAGAGATCTTCGGGGTTGAGCATTACGCCTCCTCACTTCTGTCTGGTTCGCGCCGCGTTCGGGGTGGGCTGAGTGTTTCTGCCGGTACCCGAGGTGTTGGGGCGAAGGGGCGTCTTCTGTTATCTGACGCTTTCCGTAGTCTTTCATTTTATGCCACTACGGCGCTGTCTCGACAGTGTGCGGGCTTTTCTCGCAGTAGGTGAACTTGTTTGGCGTCTCGTCGAGGTTCTTAAGAGGCTGCAGCTCGGCTTCTTGCGCATTTTTCCGTGCTGTCGGCTGTTTCGGGTGAGAGCTGAACCTCACACCCTCCTGCATATCCGTGTAGAGTAGAAGCAGTAGTCCGCGCGGCTTTGCGCGGCGGTATTCATCCTCACTCTTCGAGGGCCTACAGTTGAGTTTTGCGGGTGCGAGGATGTGCCCCGACTATTTTGAGAAGACATACGCAAAGGAGTAACGATGTCTCTGTCTCTGTCTATTCACAGCACCGACCTTGAAGCGCTCGAAGCTGACGTTCTGGTTCTGGGCGTTCTGAAGGGTTCGGACGGCGCGTACCTGGCGCCGAGCTCCCTGTCTGAGGACTCTGTTGAGGGTATTAACGAGCTTCTGGAGGCGCTGGGCGCCTCGGGTGCACCCGATCAGCTGCTGCGTCTGCCCGGCCTTGAGGACACCGGTGCCGGCATTGTGGCGCTGGCGGGTCTGGGCTCTGATACTGCTGAGGGTCAGGAGCGCCTGGACGCTCTGCGTTACGCCGCCGGTTCTGCGGCTCGTCAGCTGGTTGGTTCCGCTGAGGAGATTGCTTTCGACTTCGGTGTTTCTTCGGTAGAGGAAATTGAGGCTATTGCTCACGGCGCTGTGCTGGGTAACTTCGTTGAGGAGGGCCTGCGTTTCAAGACGAAGGATTCGGTTCAGGAAGAGATCGAGTCCATTCTGATTGTTTCTTCGATTGATCAGGAAGAGGCTGAAGAGGCTCTGGTGCATGCCCTGGTTCTGGGTGAGACCGCTAAGGATGCTCGCCGTCTGGTGAACCTGCCTCCGTCGCACCTGTACCCGGAGACTTTCGCTGAGTTCGCTGCTGAGGTCGCTGAGGATTACTCGAACATTGAGATTGAGCTGTTCCACCACGACCGCCTAGCTGAGGAGGGCTTCGGCGGCATTTCCGGTGTTGGTCAGGGTTCGCCCCGCAAGCCGGTTCTTGCCGTTGTGAAGTACACCCCGGAGAACCCGAAGGCTCACGTTGCTCTGGTTGGTAAGGGCATTACCTTCGATACCGGTGGTAACTCGCTGAAGCCTGCCGCTTCGATGATGACCATGAAGTGCGATATGGCGGGTGCTGCTGCCGTGCTGAACGCTGTGGTTGCTTCCGCTGAACTGGATGTGCCGGTTGCTGTGACCGGTTACCTGTGCCTGGCTGAGAACATGCCCGGCGGTCACGCACTGCGCCCGGAGGACATTATCACCATGCGTGATGGCCGTACCGTTGAGGTGCTGAACACTGACGCTGAGGGCCGCCTGGTCATGGCTGATGGTATCGCTCTGGCTTCCGAGTCGAACCCGGACGTCATCCTGGACATCGCTACCCTGACCGGTGCCGCCATGGCTGCTCTGGGTCTGCGCACTGCGGCTCTGCTCGGTGACGAGGAGATTCGCGACCGCGTGATTGCGGCCGGTGCCGCTGCGGGTGAGGCGTACTGGCCGATGCCGCTGGAGTCCTACCTGCGTAAGAGCCTGGAGTCCCCCGTCGCTGACATCAAGAACATTGGTTCCCGCTACGGTGGCGCGCTGACTGCGGGCCTGTTCCTGAAGGAGTTCGTGGGCGAGGGCATCCCCTGGGCTCACCTGGATATTGCGGGCCCCGCGTTCAACGAGGAGGCGCCCTACGGCTTCACCCCGAAGGAGGGTACCGGCTTCGGTACCGCTACCCTGGTGAACTTCATCCAGTCCTACGCCAAGTAGTCTGCTTCGCTGGGCGCGCATCCTAACTGGCGCATCCTAGCTGGTGCGCGGCCGCTCAGCTTAGAACTATCAGAGGAGGGCTTTTCGGTATTTCTACCGGGGAGCCCTCCTCTGCGTCTTTCCTCTGCGTCTTTTCTTGGTTGCGTTCTGTGTGAGCGCTGTGATGGTCCTGTCACCGCACTGTTCTATGACGCGTCGCTTTTCTTGAGTGGTGAAAAATTTGCGCTGTTTGGGCGATTAATCGGCTAAAACCGCCCTGAGTGAACTTAAACGACCCTCAACGGGGGTATTGTTGTATTAAGTGTTTTTCTGCGTACGCGGAGGGGCGCGCGATTTTTGTGAGTCGCGGGCCTTTCGCGCATGCTGGGGAACCTACCAATAAATTGGTAAAGAACTCATTGCAGGGGTCTTTAGCCCCCACAACTATGCAAGGGAGCAATATCGTGGCTCAAGAATTCGACATCCTCATCCTCGGCGGCGGTTCCGCTGGCTACTCTGCAGCTATTCGCGCACGCCAGCTAGGCTTCACCGTCGGCCTGATCGAGAAGGAAAAGGTCGGCGGCACCTGCCTGCACACCGGCTGTATCCCCACCAAGGCGTACCTGCACGCTGCTGAGCTGGCTGAAGAGGCACGCGAGGCATCCAAGGTTGGCGTTAACGCTGTTCTGCAGTCCATCGAAATGGGCAAGGTTCGCGATTACAAGGACAACATCGTCTCCGGTAAGTTCAAGGGTCTTGCAGGCCTGCTGAAGATGAAGGGCGTTGAGGTTATCCCCGGCGAGGGTAAGCTGACCGCTCAGGACACCATCACCGTCGGTGGTGTTGAGTACAAGGGTAAGAACATTATCCTGGCATCCGGCTCGGTCTCCAAGACCTTCGGTCTGCCCATTGAGGGTCGCGTTCTGACCTCCACCGAGGCACTGGAGATGGACTACCTCCCCAAGAGCGCTATCGTGCTCGGCGGCGGCGTGATTGGTTGCGAGTTCGCATCCATGTGGAACGCTATGGGCGTTGACGTCACCATCATCGAGGGCCTGCCGAACCTGGTTCCCAACGAGGACCCGGCAATCATCAAGGTTCTGGAGCGTGCGTTCAAGAAGCGCGGCATCAAGTTCAACACCGGCACCCTCTTCGAGAAGGTTGAGCAGGACGCTAACGGTGCTAAGGTCACCCTGGCTGACGGCAAGGTCTTCGAGGCAGAGATCGTTCTGGTCGCTGTTGGTCGTGGCCCGAACACCGCAAACATGGGCTACGAGGAGCAGGGCATCCCCATGGATCGCGGCTTCGTCCTGGCTAACGAGCGCCTGCACACCGGCGTTGGCAACATCTACGCTGTTGGCGACATCGTCCCCGGCGTTCAGCTGGCTCACCGCGGTTACCAGCAGGGTATCTTCGTTGCTGAGGAAATCGCTGGCCTGAACCCCACCATCGTTGAAGACGTGAACATCCCCAAGGTCACCTTCTGCGACCCGGAGATCGCTTCCGTTGGCTACTCCGAGCCCAAGGCTAAGGAGAAGTTCGGCGCTGAGAACGTTGAGACCGCTGAGTACAACCTGGCTGGTAACGGTAAGTCCGCTATCCTCGGTGCTACCGGTATCGTGAAGGTTGTCCGCCAGAAGGACGGCCCCATCGTTGGTGTTCACGCTATTGGTAAGCGCATGGGTGAGCAGATTGGTGAGGCTCAGATGTGGGTTGCTTGGGAAGCATTCCCCGAGGACGTCGCTAAGTTCATCCACGCACACCCGACTCAGAACGAGTCCCTGGGTGAGGCTGCAATGGTCCTGAACGGCACCCCGCTGCACAGCGCATAATTTTTGCTGACTGGCGTTAGCGCGTCAGCTTAGTATTGACGACCGTTGGTCGTTAGCGGTTGCCGGGCGTATCCGCTGAACAACGCCCCTATCCGGATGCGCGTCGACGTGCTTTGACGCATACGGCGCGCATCCGGGTCGCCGCTCACATTTTTCTAGTTCAAGCATTCACAAGGAGAACGGGAAAGATTATGTCCCACACCGTAGTACTGCCCGCACTGGGCGAGTCCGTGACCGAGGGTACCGTTACCCGCTGGCTCGTTGAGGTCGGCGACACCATCGAGGTTGACGCACCCCTGGTTGAGGTTTCCACCGACAAGGTTGACACCGAGGTTCCCTCCCCCGTAGCAGGCGTTGTTGAGCAGATTCTCGTCCCCGAGGACGAGGACGTCGAGGTCGGCGCTGCTCTGGCTATCATTGGCGACGGTTCCGGCGCTGCTGCTCCGGCTGCTCCCGCAGCTGCTGAGGCTCCCGCAGCTCCCGCTGCTGCACCGGCTGCTCCCGCAGCTGCTGCTGCAGGCACCGAGGTCGTACTGCCCGCACTGGGCGAGTCCGTCACCGAGGGCACCGTTACCCGCTGGCTGAAGGAAGTTGGCGAGCAGGTTGAGGTTGACGAGCCCCTGGTTGAGGTTTCCACCGACAAGGTTGACACCGAGGTTCCCTCCCCCGTAGCAGGTACCCTGCTCGAGATCCGCATCCCCGAGGATGAGGACGCAGAGGTTGGCCAGGTTCTGGCTATCATCGGCGACGCTTCCGCTGCTGCTGCACCGGCTGCTCCCGCTGCACCCGCTCCGGTTGCTGAGGCTCCCGCAGCTCCTGCAGCACCCGTTGCTGCTCCTGCAGCTCCTGCAGCTCCCGCTGCACCTGCCGCTCCGGCAGCTGCTGAAGGTGAAGCATACGTGACCCCGCTGGTCCGTAAGCTCGCTAAGGACAACGGCATCGACCTGTCCACCGTCAAGGGCACCGGTGTTGGTGGCCGCATCCGCAAGCAGGATGTTCAGGCTGCTATCGTTGCTAAGGGTTCCGCTGCTCCCGCCGCTGCTGCACCCGCTGCAGCTGCTGCTCCGGCTGCTGGTTCCGCAAAGGCACCGCACACCTTCGAGGTTTCCCCCAAGCGTGGCACCGTCGAGAAGACCGCACGTATCCGCCAGGTTATTGCAAAGCGTATGCGTGAGTCCCTGGACATCTCCACCCAGCTGACCCAGGTCACCGAGGTTGACGTGACCCGCATCGTTCAGTTGCGTGCAAAGGCTAAGGACGGCTTCGCTGCTCGTGAGGGCGCTAAGCTGACCTTCCTGCCCTTCTTCGTCCAGGCAACCGCTGAGGCTCTGCAGCAGCACCCCGCTCTGAACGCTTCCATGACCGAGGACCTCAAGCAGATTACCTACCCTGCCTCCGAGAACATCGCGATTGCTGTGGACACCCCCAAGGGTCTGCTGGTTCCCGTCATCAAGAACGCTTCCGACCTGGGCATTGCTGGCCTGGCAAAGGCTATTGGCGACCTGGGTGGCCGCGCACGTACCGGCGACATCTCCCCCGAGGAGCTGTCGGGTTCGACCTTCACCATCACCAACATTGGTTCCTTCGGTGCACTGTTCGACACCCCGATCATCAACCAGCCGAACGTTGCAATTCTGGGTACCGGTTCCATCGTGAAGCGCCCCATGGTTGTTAAGGATGTTGACGGTAACGACGTTATCGCTATCCGCTCCATGTGCTACCTGTCCCTCACCTACGATCACCGCGTGGTCGACGGTGCGGACGCTGGTCGCTTCCTGCACACCCTCAAGACCCGCCTGGAGGAGGCAAACTTCGAGTCTGAGCTGGGCCTCTAAGACCTGCAAAGATTCAAGGAAGTTTCCTTGTGGCGGTGCCCTGATGGGTAACCGAGCGTAGCTCTCCGGGTTTTCCCGGATGGTGAGCAAAAGGCGGCGGCTCCATCCACTTCGGTGGGTGGGGCCGCCGCCTTTGTTGTGTCAGCGTTTTTATTGTGCCCGCATTTCTACGGTGTCAGCTGTGTCAGCTATACTGCATCAGCTATGCCGGGACGGGTTCGGCGCGGGCTATCTCCCAGCCTTTCTCCCCGCGGTGCAGGTCGAAGATGACTTTCTGGCGGGTGACGCCGTTTTCTTCGCTGAGTTTACGGGCTTCCTGCTCGGTTTTATCGGCACGGTAGCCGAGTGCGGAGACCACCGCCATCACGCGGATGTTCTCGCTGTCGCGACTGAGTTCTTCGACGGTGTCTAGGGTGAGCTCTGCACCGCCTCGCATGCGCCGTTCGTGGTTCCGCTGGTCGATGAGGGCTCGCAGAATCTGCTCGCCCTGCGATGCCTGATCCTCTGCGTTCTGATCCTGCGCGCTCTGATCCTGTGTTGCCGTGCCGTCGGGTGCCTGCTCCCCCGCTGCGTTCACGGCTTGAGCGGATACGGGCTGCGCCGTTGCCGGGGCGTTCTGCCCGTAGAGGGTGAACCCGAGCGGCAGCGCGATAGCCCCCAGCGCGAGCGCGGCGAGTCCCAGGCGGGCGGAGGGGCGGGTGAACGCGCCGCGTAGCGCCCTCATGCCGGATGTGCCCGTCGCGTCTGCGTTCTTTGGGGCGGGCGCAGTCTTTGCAGGATTCTTTGTGAGGCTCAACGGCTTAGAACCGGTCGTAGCTACGCGCCCCGGCTTCTTCACGCCCGACTTCTTCACGCGAGGCAAACGTTCCGCGAGGTAGCGTTGCGCCTTCTGCGCCTTTGAGAGCTTCTGTACCGGCGCAGGTTCCACGGCTGCGGGAATTAGGGCGCGGGCTCTTTCTGAACAGCTCAGGTAGACGTTGAGCGGGCGAGGCGGCACCTCCTCCGCCAGGGCAACCACGGAGCTCAGTCCGGCGAGTGCCGCCTCCTGGTCGGGTGCGTCCAGCAGGTATTCGAGGGCCCTGCCGAGGCGTTCAATCCATTCGCTACTGGGTGCCCATTCGGTTGCGCTGCCGGTGGTTCCCATACCCGCTGAAACCATGCGCAGTGAGAGGGGTACGCGGGCGGCGGAGGGTTCCGGCGTGTGCCCGCAGGCTGCTTGCCAAAGCAGGGCGGCCGCGGAGCGTGCGTAGTTGCCCCAGGCGGCGGTGAGCTGTTCCGTCTCTAGGGTAGCCGCTTCACGGTAGACGGCATCAGGCAGCAGGAGTTTGGGCACTCCGACGGCGCTCAGGCCAATATATTCGGCGCTGAGTTCGGCGCGCCCCTCCCCCACCTTTTTGAGGCTGCCGAGCGCCCGATGCAGGGTTCGTGCCAGGGTCATGATCTCGGCGGGAGTCAGGGTGCGAGCTCGCAGGAGCTTGTCGAGGGTGCCCGCGTCGAGGGGCTCGTACCAGAGGCACAGCTGATCGGTGCTTTCATCAGTAACAGCGTGGAGCTTGGCGAGTCCGGGCGCGTTACGCAGGGCGGCGGCTACCTGCGGGGTCTGGGCGTGCCGCTGAGCGGATGCATCCGTGTTTTCTTCGAATCCGTACCCGTTGGCTGCCGCCCGCAGGGTAGGTGCGCTAGGAACCGGCGGGGCAGACTGGGCAGACAGCGGAATGGTGCGCAGGGTGTAGCGTCCCGAATGCAGGGGGCGCACGGGGCGCACGGGGTGCGCGGGGTACGCAGAGGTTACGGAGGGTGCGCTCTCGGTGGTTTCGCTCCGGTACTCGACAATCTGCAGGGTGGGTAGAGCCGGGTTGGCGATGCTTTCCAGAACGTGTGCTTCGTTGCTTCTCATACCATCATGTTATCAAACTGCATCAAATAATATATTCAAGCAAGCTAAAATATTTCAAATACTCCAAAGAGTCCTATAGATAAATTCAGACATTTACCTACCCATTCATCCTTCCTGCCCCCGAGCACGCCCTCACGTAACATTTCGACGTGTTCGCTCATCACGTGATTCAGGGCGCCCTAATTTTCTTCCCTCCACTAGCAGTACTAAGGTAGAAAGTATGTCTGTGACGATTGAACGCGTGGGCTTCGCCCCGAACTATGTGAACTATGTTGAGTGCCTGGACAAGCAGTACCGCATCCACGATGAGGTGGCTAACCGCACCCGCCAGAATACGATTCTTCTGCTTGAACACGAGGCAGTAATTACCGCCGGTAAACGCACCGAAGACCACGAGTACCCCGCAGACAAGTCCACCCCCGTCGTCAAGATTGACCGCGGCGGCAAGCTGACCTGGCACGGCCCCGGCCAGCTGACCGGCTACCCGATTCTGCGTCTGCCCGAGCCCATTGACGTGGTGGCGTATGTGCGCATTATCGAGGAGATCATCATTAACGTCCTGGCTGGTCTGGGCATTAAGGGCGAGCGTGTTGAGGGCCGTAGCGGCGTGTGGATTCTGGGCGACGGCATCACCCAGGACAAGAAGATTGCGGCACTGGGCATGCGCGTTTCGCGTAACACCACCATGCACGGCTTCGCGATTAACTGTTGCAATGACACCGCCCCCTTCCAGCAGTTCATTCCCTGCGGTATTAGCGATGCCGGTGTTACCACTATTTCGGAGCAGCTGGGTCGCACCGTCACCCCCGCCGATATTTTGGAGCCGCTGGAGGCGGAGCTTCTGAAGTACCAGGACCGTCTGGCGGAGTCCTTCGAGCCCGTCGCGGCGCAGAACTAAACGCAGAACTAAACGCAGGGTTAGACGCAGCCAAGAAGCATCGAACGGGCCGTACACGTAACGCGTCCGGCTTTGTTCGTCATATACGAAAACCAGTTTCACCTACGCCTGAGCGGGCGTAATATAGAAGGTGGCCCACCTGCACAGAGGGCACACCGAGACCAAGGAGAAGACTTTTGAGCACCGCACCTGAAGGACGCAAGCTACTGCGTGTGGAGGCCCGCAACGCTGAGGTTCCCATTGAGAAGAAGCCTCACTGGATTAAGACCAAGGCTATTGTTGGCCCCGAATACAACGAGATGCGCGAGCTTGCTCGCGGTCAGGGTCTGCACACCGTGTGTGAAGAGGCCGGCTGCCCCAATATTTACGAGTGCTGGGAAGACCGTGAGGCAACCTACCTGATTGGTGGCTCCGAGTGCACCCGTCGTTGCGACTTCTGCAATATTGCGACCGGTAAGCCCGTTGCTGTTGATTACGCTGAGCCGTTCAAGGTTGCTAAGAACGTGAAGGTCATGGGTCTGCGTTACGCAACCGTGACCGGTGTTGCTCGCGACGATCTGGAAGACGGCGGTGCGTGGCTGTACGCAGAGACCACCCGCCAGATTCACAAGATGTGCCCGAACACCGGCGTTGAGATGCTCGTCCCCGACTTCAAGGGTGTTCCCGAGCATGTTCAGAAGGTGATTGACGCTAAGCCTGAGGTGTTCGCGCACAACCTGGAGACCGTCCCCCGTATCTTCCGTCAGATTCGCCCGGCGTTCCGTTACGAGCGTTCCCTGGATGTTATTACCCAGGCTAAGGAAGGCGGCATGGTCACCAAGTCCAACCTGATTCTGGGTATGGGCGAGACCGATGACGAGATTTATGAGGCGCTGTGCGATCTGCACGATGCTGGCTGTGACATCATTACCCTCACCCAGTACCTGCGCCCCGGCCCTCTCTTCCACCCGATTGAGCGCTGGGTGAAGCCGCAGCAGTTCGTGGACTTCGCGAACATGGCTGAGGAGATTGGTTTCGCCGGCGTTATGGCGGGCCCGATGGTTCGTTCTTCGTACCGTGCAGGTCGCCTGTGGGCTCGTGCAATGCGTAAGAACGGCTACCCGATTCCTGAGAACCTTGCCCACATTGAGAGTGAGGGCGCAGCCCTGCAGGAAGCCTCCTCCCTGGTGGCTGCAGGCTACTAAGCCTTTTCAGAATCTTTCTGAGAGCGTTGAGGCTCCTCGACCCCGGTGTTCGTCCGGTGTTCGGGGAGCCTCCCCTTATGCCCCGTCCCTTGTGTGGGTAGGGTAAACTAGAAAAATTGCAGGCATACACTGCATCGTTACGTCACTATGGTTCCGTGAGCGTTTGAGGCGCTTCTCGGGGCCGCGGAAGAACCAGCCGAGGAAGAATCGTGGCAGATAAGCGCGAAGAGAAGAAAAAGAAGAAGGAACGCACTCCGGGCACTTTCGCCCAGATGAAGCAGGTCTACCAGATGACCAAGAAGTCTGACCCGAATATCGGTTGGATTCTGAGTCTGTCGGCTCTGGGTACCCTTTTGGTTTTCCTCCTCATCGGTATTGCCCTGGGTAACTGGATTACTTTCCTGATTCTGGGTCTGGGCGTTGCCGCTATTGTGGCGATGCTTCTGCTGGGTCGCCGCGCGCAGACTGCGGCTTTTGCTCAGATTGAGAACCAGCCCGGTCGTAGTGGTGCAGCGATGAACTCGGTGCGCCGCGGTTGGATTGTTGAGGAGCAGCCCGTTGCTGCGAACCGCAACCAGGATCTGGTGTTCCGTGCGCTGGGCCGTCCCGGTATTGTGCTGGTGACCGAGGGCCCTCACAGCCGCGTGAACTCGCTGGTGAACACTGAGAAGAAGCACCTGGCTCGTGTGGCTCCCGGTGTGCCGGTTCATGTGATTGAGACCGGTCACGATGAGGGTCAGGTTGAGCTCAAGGATGTTGTGAAGACTATGAACAAGCTTCCGAAGGCTCTGACTCAGCAGGAGATGCAGGTTGTTTCGGGTCGTCTGAGCACCTTGAACACGATGCGTAACCCGATGAATGGTCTACCGAAGGGTGTTGACCCGATGCGTGCACGCCCCGACCGTCGTGCGATGCGCGGCCGCTAAGCGAGACGCTGATATTGATTTTGAAGGCTCCGGCTCTTCCCGTGTGGGGAGGGCCGGGGCCTTTTGTTACGCCCAGTTATTGCGCTGCTGAGGGCATTGATATTGGCTTTACTGGAGCTTTATTAGAGGGCGTTAGCATCTCTACTGTGTGTCGTGAGGCAATCAAGATGTAACTCCTTTCCAGGATTTGTAACATTACCGAAACACGATAGTCACGCACGCGCAAAAAATAACCACTATGCTTGATATGTCACAGGGTTTTGCCCGCGGCCAAAAACTAAACCAAAGACTGAATGTGATGAGGGAAAATACCCTTCTGCACCGTCAGTCGAACAAGGAGCAGTCCTCATGTTTACCAGCCCCCAGGAAGTTCTCGACTTTATCAAGAACGAAGAAGTAGTCTTCGTTGATATCCGATTCACCGACATGCCCGGCGTGCAGCAGCACTTCAACCTGCCCGCCAAGGCAATTGATGACGATTTCTTCGTCAACGGCCAGCTTTTTGATGGCTCCTCCATTCGCGGCTTCCAGGGCATTGCTGAGTCCGACATGCAGCTGATCCCCGACGTTCAGTCCGCATACGTTGACCCCTTCCGCATTGAGAAGACCCTGGTCATCATCTGCTCCATCGTGAACCCCCGCACCGGCGAGCCCTACCACCGTGACCCCCGCGGCGTCGCTGAGCGTGCCGAGGCGTACCTGCAGTCCACCGGCATTGCAGACACCGCGTTCTTCGCATCCGAGGCTGAATTCTTCGTCTTCGAGGATGTCCGCTACCAGGTCGAGCCGAACTCCGTGTTCTTCAAGATCGACTCCGATGAGGCTCCCTGGAACACCGGCCGCAAGGAAGAGGGCGGCAACCTGGGCAACAAGACCCCCGTCAAGGGCGGCTACTTCCCCGTCTCCCCCGTCGACAAGCAGGCTGACCTGCGTGACGCAATGTGCGTAGCAATGGACGAGGTTGGCCTTGAGGTTGAGCGTAGCCACCACGAGGTGGGCGCAGCCGGCCAGGCAGAAATCAACTACAAGTTCGACACCCTCACCAAGGCTGCTGACGACCTGCTGAAGTTCAAGTACGTCATCAAGGGCACCGCAGACGCATGGGGCAAGTCCGTGACCTTCATGCCCAAGCCCGTGTTCGGTGACAACGGCTCCGGTATGCACTGCCACCAGTCGCTGTGGCAGGACGGCGAGCCCCTCTTCTACGATGAGCGCGGCTACGCTAACCTCTCTGACACCGCACGCTGGTACATTGGCGGTCTGATTGAGCACTCCTCTGCTGTTCTGGCATTCACCAACCCGACCGTGAACTCTTACAAGCGTCTGGTTCCCGGCTACGAGGCTCCTATCAACATGGTGTACTCGCAGGGTAACCGTTCCGCTGGTATCCGCATCCCGATTACCGGCACCAACCCGAAGGCTAAGCGTCTGGAGTTCCGTGCACCGGACCCCTCCGCTAACCCCTACTTCGCGTTCGCTGCTCAGCTGATGGCTGGTCTGGACGGTATCCGTAACCGTATTGAGCCGCCGGCACCGATCGATAAGGACCTGTACGAGCTGCCCGCTGAAGAGGCTAAGGACATCAAGAAGGCTCCGGCTAACCTCGAGGAGGCTCTGGCGGCTCTGGAGGCTGACCACGACTTCCTGCTCGAGGGCGGTGTCTTCACTGAGGACCTGATTCAGGCGTGGATTGACTACAAGCGTAAGAACGAGCTGGAGCCGCTCTCGCTGGTTCCGCACCCGCTTGAGTACCAGCTGTACTACGGCGTCTAATCCGCTGGCGTCTTATCTTTCCTTATGGGCTTTGCCCCGCACCCGCACTGAGGTAAATTCCGGGGTAAGTTCTAGGTAGCAGGCAACGGCCTATACGTTCCTTGGGGAGCGTATAGGCCGTTGTTGTGTTTTCTGAGGGGTTTCTACTGGTTTTCTACGGGGCACAGGCTCGCCACACTCTTTTGGTGACGGTTCGTGTCTAATATTTTTCTGCTTCGATGAGCCTCGTGTATCTTAGTTGCACTTAGAGCGGCTCTAAGGGCTAAGCTGTTGGTGCTGGCGTTCCCTCCCTTTTTGTCGTGCAACCGGAGGGAACGCCAGTCTATTTTTATGTCTTAATGCTGTTGTGCGTTGAGAACCTGCTGAGCGATGAGCCGGTCAAGCTTGCGGACGTCAATCTTTCGGCCCAGCTTGATTTTGATGTAACCGGCCTTCGTCCACAGAGCAATTTCGCTATTCGCGTCGAACAGGTTTCCTGCATTTTCAGAAGACCACATATGAATCGAGGAGTAAGGCAGCGAGTACATTTCTACCTTCTTACCGGTCAGGCCCTGAGCATCACGAATGATGAGTCGGTGAGTCGTGAAAATAGCGGAATCGCGGAAAGTAGCAAAGGCAGCGACAGCGCTTTCGCCCGGCCCCAAAAGGGCTTGAGCATCCTGAGGTACTGGAATTTCTGATTGCAGAGTCCAGGTCATGATAGCAGCGATAGACATAGAGTTACCTCCAAGGTGTTGAGTGATAATAACGTTCTCAGTATAAGAGCTTTATTAATTCATGCGCGGTCTAGATGGTTATCCTTGCAGACACGCTGTGAGCAATAAATACCTGTGGAGGGTTGTACCGGTAAATCTCATAGAGCGGGTTCATACCTATACCTTTGTACAGAGCTTTCAATACTGAGGTATGCTCTTTCACCACGCAGAACGTATTTGAAAGGAACCGCCGTTGCCAAATTCCTCCGCATATTTTCAGGCAAAGCACTTCAACGAGCTGACTCTACGAGAACTACAGCAGATTCATATCACCCGTTCTCTTGTCTTTACTGTGGGTCAGCAGATTCTTGCGCAGGAGCCAGACGAAGCAGACTTCGAGTCTGTTCATTTCTTCCACGCGGATGAGGCTGGTCGAGTTCTGGCTTACCTGCGTCTCTTTGATCTTATGACAGTAGATGATGGCTATCATCGCCCCATCCAGGGTGCTTGGACTCTTGGGCGGGTAGCGATACGTGAGGAGGCGCGTGGCACCGGCCTGGGGCGCGCCCTACTGCATGAGGCGATTGGCTGGGTCCGTGAAAATACGGAAGCTCGTCAGCTGGTGATTAGCGCCCAGTCCTACCTGAAGGACAGCTACTACGGTGCGGCGGGGTTTGTGCAAGTGGGAGAACCGTACCTTGAGGTTGGAATCGAGCACGTAGAGATGGTTCTGGAGCTCTAGCGGACCCTACCCCCTCTTCCCTTGTAGGAGCAGGTCGCGGCCACATCATAAGATGTCGTACCCGCTAGTCCCGGGGCTCTTCCTGCACAGGCGTACAATGGAAGTGCGTGCGCCCGGCCTGCGTCACCTACGAATTCCTCGAGAAACGACATCACACGCCGTGTTCTCAGCGCCGCCCTCCCGAAGCACTCTCACGCCTCCCGGGGCGAGTATCGCCGATGACCGACCGACCCGTCTGACGCCGCATCCACTGTAACGAGGAGAAATCTCATGGCATATCAGCCGACCATCCTAAACGGTGAAACTGTTTTCCGTAACGAAGTTTTTCAGACCGGCCTCATGTCCCAGCTGCTGGACGGCATCTACGATGGCGAGATGACCATCGGTGAGCTCCTGAGCCACGGCAACTTCGGTGTGGGCACCTTCAACGGCCTCGACGGCGAAATGGTCGTCCTCGATGGCGTCTGCTACCAGGTACGCCACGACGGCTCCGTGTCTCTGCCCGACCTGCGCCAGCAGACCCCCTACGCCGTGGTCACCAACTTCGTGCCCATGATTAAGCGCGAACTACCGCATAACCTACTCCGTAAGTCTGCCTCGCAGATTCTGGATGACTTCACCGTCTCCAAGAACTACATGTACGCCATCAAGATTTACGGCGAGTTCGAATGGGTCCGCACCCGCACCGTCATCAAGCAGGAGAAGCCCTACCCGAAGATGGTTGCGGCCACCGAGAACGAGGACATCGTCCAGTTCGATAACGTGACCGGCACGATTGTTGGCTTCCGCACCCCGATTTACGAGCAGGGCATCTCGGTGCCCGGCTGCCACGCCCACTTTATCGATGATGAGCGCGTTCAGGGCGGCCACGTGGTCGACTTCAAGCTGCGCTCCGCTAAGGTCGAGATTTGCCCCGGTACCGGCCTGCAGCTGCACCTACCGCTGACCCCCGAGTTCTCCTCCGCTAACCTCTCCCCCGAGGACCTGGCTGACCAGATCTCCAAGGCTGAAAAGCACTAAGCTTCTTTCCCGCCGGAATATAGCAACGGGATATAGCAACGAAGGAGCCGCCCTCTACTGTTCTGTAGAGGGCGGCTTCTTCGTGTTTATACGCGCTGTCGTGTTTATACGCGCTGTCGTGTTTATACGCGCTGTAAAGGGCGCTTACGCCTCGGGCACGAACTCGCCGTGGCCGCGCTCGCGCAGGGCAGCACGCACCTTCTCAGCGGCCGCATCCAGCTCTTCGGCGGTAGCATCCTTCTTCGCGTTGGCGGGATCGTAATCAGCCATGCTATCAACCGGGAACAGATGGATGTGGGTGTGCGGCACGTCGAAGCCAGCAATCACCAAAGCCACACGCTCCTTATGAAACGCCTGATCCAGGGCACCAGAAATCTTGTGCACCACAGCGAACAGGTGCGCAGCCAGCTCAGCCGGCAGGTCGGGCCAGCGGTCAATCTCCGCGCGGGGAACCACCAGCAGGTGACCTTCCGACTGGGGCATGATGTCCATGAACGCCACGCAGTGCTCGTCCTTCCAGACGAAGCGGCCGGGAAGCTCGCCGTCAATAATCTTGGTAAAAATCGTGCTCACAATAATCTCCTTCATGCGCCGTCGTCGGCGCGTTTGAATCTCAACGGTCAGGCTTACGCCTCAACCTCAATGCTCTCGCCGGGGTTCAGATGCTTCAGCTCAGTGCCGTACTTCGCACCGAAGTTCGTCACCAGACCCTCAATAATGCCGGTGCCGTTCTGGTTAATCATGCCGTTGTGAATCGGAACCACACGCTGAGCGCCGGTCGCAATCACAAAATCAATGACTTCCTGAACCTTCGACCAGGGCGCGTGAATCGGCACCAGGACGGTATTTGCACGCACGCGGTGAGGAACCACCAGCGAATCACCAGGGTGGTACACGGCACCGTTAATCAGGTAACCGACATTGGCGATGGTCTGAATCAGCGGGTGAATCAGGGCGTGCTGACCGCCGTAGGTCTTCACCTCAAAACCGGGGATGCTGAACTCAGAATCAGAGGAAACAACGGTAACCTCGGCAGCGGGTACAGCCTCCTTGATGACCTGGGCGACAGCCTCGGGAGCCCAAATCTTCAACGGGGTCTGCGACTCGGCACGCTGAGCAATCAGCGGTAGCACCGACGGGCCATCAAAATGGTCCGGATGCGCGTGGGTCACGAACAGGTAATCGGCGCCTTCCAGCGCGGTGGCATGCTCACCTTCAGCAGCAAAATTGCCGGGGTCAAGAACGAGGGTGCGCCCCTCATTCTCAAGGCGGATACATGAGTGGGTGTACTTCGTCATCTTCATAGTTTTAGTCTACCGCGAACCTCCGCACCCGCCCGGCGGCGGCTTCAACTTTTGAGATAAGCCGCAAATCAGCCACCTTTTGAACGCCTCTAGTGTAAAGTCGTAAGACAAGATCGACCACACAATGGGGCGGATTTCCGCCCCGAAAGGTTCAGCAATGGACACTCATATTCCCGTACGGAGAATTACGAAGCCCGCCGAAGCCCGAAATACCCGCCAGCGTCGCATCATCAAGGCGACCATGGAAGAGCTCGGCGATTTCATCTCAGCACAGGATCTGCACCTGACCCTCGCGAACCGCAAGGAACAGGTCTCTCTCGCAACCACCTACCGTGTGTTGCAGTCGCTGGCTAACGCCGGTGAGCTCGACTCGGTCAAGGGCATTGAGGGTGAGACTCTGTACCGCCACTGCCAGGTAAAGGACCATCACCACCACCTGCTCTGCCGCCGATGCGGCACCGCCATTGAGCTAGAAGCACCCGCCCTCGAGGACTGGGCACTGGCCATGGGTAAGCAGCACGGCTTCTCGGAGCTGGAGCACGTGGTTGAAGTGACCGGTTACTGCCCGGACTGCACTTTGGCACGTCGCGAGGAAGAATCGCAGGGCGGCGCTGCACGCTAACGTTGCAGGCTACGCCGCAACCTCTAAGCCCCTCAATCTGAGGAGCTCTCCCCCACCGGGGAATCCCTTCTGCTCGAAGGATACGGCGCCTTCAAAAATCTTCGGCGCCACTACAGCACGACACACAGGGCATCTGGACAAGGCAACACAACGCCACACAGGTTGAGCCCGCATTGCGCACCGGGTACATGACCCGTAGCGCTAACACAGCACGACAACAAAAGAGCCCCACCTCATTCCCGAGGTGGGGCTCTTTCTATAGGTCTTATGCCTTCTCAGTCAGCTGGCGGCCCGACGCGCTATGGCGGCGCTTCACGCCACCAATCACACGGCACACCACGTAAATCAGGAAGGAAATACTGGTCACGTAGGGGCTAATCGGCAGCGAACCGGCAAGAGCCAGCAGAATACCGCCCACGATGGACGCCTCCGCGAACAGCACCGACAGGATCAGGGTGCGCACCGGAGAGGCAGTCACCTGCATCGCCGCAGCCGCCGGAGTAATCAGCAGCGCCAGCACCAGCAACGAACCGACCACCTGCACCGACAGCGCCACAGCAATACCCAGAATCACCATGAACACCAGGGACAGGAAGCGCATCGGCACGCCCTTAGCGCGCGCGACCTCCGGGTCCAGGGAGGCGAAGCTCAGCGGACGCCACACCATCACCAGCAGGCTGATAATAACCACCGCACCAATAATCATAGTGTGCAGCTGGTCGGCATCCACGGACACGATCTGACCGGTCAGCAGACCGAACTTATTCGCGCTACGGCCCTGGTACAGGGAGAGGAAGAGAATACCCAAGCCCAAGCCGAACGGCATGAGTGCACCAATGACCGAGTTCGAGTTGCTCGCCTTAGAGCCCAGAAAGGCAATCAGCAGAGCCGAGGCAATCGAACCGACCATAGAGCCGGTCACCACGTCATAGCCGAGCAACAGGGCAAGGGCGGCACCCGCGAAAGACATTTCAGAAACGCCGTGCACCGCAAAGGCGTGATCGCGCATCATCACGAAAATGCCGACGAAACCACCGATAAGGCCCAGAACAGCGCCAGCAAAAATGGAGTTCTGCAGCATCTGCAGCAGCTCGCCGTAGCGGTCAAAAACGAAGATACGGGAAAGCAAATCGTTCTGCGCGGCGGCAACCGGTGCCAGAGCGGGGAGGGAAGCAAGAATGGTCATCGAGTGGTTCCTCCCGGAATGTGTAGAGTGCGCTGCGGTTCAGAAAGACCAGACTTCAGGTGGGAGCCGTGAATGTTCTGGTCAGTGCCCTCAATATGGCAGTGGTCGCTGGCGTGAGTCTCACCCACCACCACGTAACGGCCATTAGACTTGAGCACGCTCACCGGGGTTCCGTACAGGGAGGTGAGAGTCTCACTGGTCATGACCTCTTCCACCGACCCGACCGTGAAACGGCCGTTCGCCAGGTAGAGCACGCGATCCACATGCTCAATGATGGGGTTGATTTCGTGGGTCACGAACACCACCGCCACGCCGCGTTCACGGTTGAACCGGTGAATCAGCTCAGCCACCGCGTACTGGTGGTTGAGGTCCAGGGAGAGTAGCGCCTCGTCAGCCAGCAGAATCTTCGGGTCGTTCGCGAGCGCCTGAGCGATACGCAGACGCTGCTGCTCACCGCCGGAGAGCAGGCCCACCGGCACGTTCGCGTACTCGGTCGCGCCGACGGCTTCGAGGAGCTCGTCAACCTTGGCGCGGTATTTGCGGCCGTGCAGGCGGATGCCCCAGCGGTGCCCGTCCACGCCAAGTCCCACGAGGTCGCGGGCGCGCATCGGGGTGGAGGTGGGGATGGACTTCTGCTGCGGTACGTAGCCGACGCCGGCGTTGCCCAGGCGTGCGGGTTTGCCGAGCACGGAGATTTCGCCGGCGTTGAGTCCGGTCAGGCCAAGAACGACTTTGAGGAAGGTGGACTTGCCGGAGCCGTTGGGTCCGAGCACGGCGAAGTATTCGCCTGCGCCGATGTCGAGGGTTAAATCTTTCCAGAGGGTGCGGGCCCCGAAAGCGAGGCTACCCCCGCGAATGGAAATCGCGGGGGCGGCACCGTTATTGTTGTCAGTCACTTAGGAGAGCGCCTTTTCGAGGTTGCTGACGTTGGTCTTCATCCATGCCAGGTAGTTGGTGTTTTCCGGCAGGGTTTCGGTGAAGGATACGTAGTTCACCGAGGCATCCTTAGCGGCCTGCAGCACCTCGTTGGTCTGAGAGGTGGAGGTCTGCTCGTTGTAGGCGAGCAGCTGGACCTTCTTCTCAGTGACCATGTCCTTGGTTTCCTTCAGGACGAGTGCGGGGACGTCGTTGCCGGCTTCTGCCGCCTCAGCGAATTCGCTGGGGGTTGCGTTCTCTGCGCCGGTGGAGGAAATCAGGTAGTCCGGCACGGGCTCGGTGGACAGGTACTTCTTGCCTTCACCGGCGATTGCCTTGGCGGTGGTGTCCAGTGCGTCCAGTTCCTTGGAGAAGGTGGATGCGTTGGTGCGGAACGCCTCAGCGTGTGCGGAGTCGAGGCCTGCGAGCTCTTCAGCGATCTTCTGGGCGACCTTCTTCATGGTTTCGAAGTCGTACCAGAGGTGCTCGTTGAACTCGTGTGCGTGGGCGTGGTCGCCGCCGTCTTCGTGGTGTTCGCCGCCGCGGTGGTCCTCGACCAGGTGGGTGTATTCGGCGTCGGTGAGCTTGCCGCTGACCTTGACCGCGTTCACGATCTTCTGGGAGGTGTTGTCCTTGCCTGCGAGGTCTTCGAGAAACAGGTCGTAGCCTGCGCCGTTGATGACGATCAGGGATGCGTCCTTTGCCTTGAGGCGGTCGGCGCTGGTGGCTTCGTAGGAGTGGGGGTCGGTGCTGGTGGAGGCGATGAGCGCGGTGACCTCAATGTAGTCGCCGCCGACCTGCTTGGCGATGTCTGCGTAGACGTCGGTGGAGGCGACGACCTTCACCTTGCCCTTGTTGGAGCCAGCCGAGGAGGACGAACCGGAGGAGGTGCTGTTCTCGGTTGCGCAGCCTGCCAGCAGCAGGGAGGACGCGGCGAGTGAGCCCATTGCGGTGAGGAAGTGCTTGCGGGTGATCTTCGGGTGCGACATGAGGGCTCTCTTTCGGTTCGTTCTAGTCTGGAGGTTCCTTAACTACATCATGCGCACACCCGTATAAACAACTCTTTATTGGTGTCATTTGGGTGCTGTTAGGCAACCCTTTTCCCTGTCAGTAGCTTATGCAACAGGGATAGTTAGCTCAGCCTACTGCGCTCCCCCACCGCTACTTTATACTGCCGCTTCATCCCTCCGTCTGAGACTGCCCTTTGGGGGCATCCATAAGCCGTTTTTGACCGCAAAACAGCCCGCCCCGCCCTCTCCTTCACGAGAGTGCGGGGCGGGCTGTGTGTTCAAGATTTCCCTGTTTTATTCGGGGTATCTCACGATGCGGCTACTGGGCTTATTATTGGGCTTCGCGCGCCTGCTGTCGGCGTACACGCTCACGCACCGCGTCCTGGGTGGTGTCGTTGATTTCGCCGACGAGCTCCTCCAGCACGTCTTCGAGGAAGACCACGCCGAGGGTTACGCCCTGTTCATCCATAACCTGCGCGATATGGGTTCGGCTGCGCTGCATGGAGGCGAGCGCATCGTCAATATCGGTGGTCGGGGTGAGCGTGTCCAGGGAACGCAGCTTGTACCAGGGGAAGGGCTCCTCGAACCGCTCGGGGGCGATGGCGAGGGCGTCCTTCACGTGCAGGTAGCCCATGTAGGTTCCGTCGCTGTCGGTAATGACGAAGCGGGAGTAGCCGCTGCGTGCCACGGCGCGTTCCAGTTCGGCGGGGGTGCTGCCGAAGGGCAGGGTGACGAGCCTATCGCCGGACACCATGATTTCGTAGACGTCCTTCTCGGTGAATTCGAGGGCGCTTTCAATCACGCCGGCGTCGTCTTCCACGGTGCCTTCCGCGGTTGAGGTTGCCACGATGGTCTGCAGCTCGCCCAGGGTGAAGGTGGAGGCGACCTCATCCTTCGCGTCGACCTTCATGAGCGCCAGCAGCTTGTTGGACAGGTTGTTCAGCAGGGCGACCACGGGGGCGAAAATCTTGGAGAAGGTCACCAGGGTCGGCACAATCCAGAGGGCCACACCGCGGGCGGCGAGGGTCACGGCGGCGTTCTTGGGAACCATCTCGCCGAAGATCACGTGCAGGTAGGTGACCAGGATCAGAGTGATACCGAAGGCGATTACGTCCACGATCGCGTGGGGCAGGCCGACCAGGTGCAGGGGCACCTCCAGCATGTGGTGCAGCGCCGGTTCTGAGACGTTCAGGATCAGCAGCGAGCAGATGGTGATGCCCAGCTGGCAGGTGGCGAGCATGAGCGAGACGTTTTCTAGCGCGTAGATGACGGTCTGCGCTCGCTTATTGCCTTCTTCGGCGAGCGGTTCGATTTGTGCTCGTCGGGTGGACATGATGGCGAATTCACCGGCGACGAAGAAGGCGTTTCCGGCGAGCAGGATGACGAGCAGTGCGATGGCTACCCAGTCGTTCATGCGTTGCCTCCCTTCTCGGTCTGTTCCTGTGCGCTAGGTGCGGGGGTGAATCGGATGCGGTCCACGCGGCGGCCTTCGAGGGTATCGACGCGCAGGGTACCGCCGGTTACGGGGACGCTGTCGCCTACTTCGGGGATGCGGCCGAGGCGTTCCATCATGAAGCCGCCGACGGTTTCGTATTCGGGGCTTTCCTCAACCTCGAGTCCGGGGATGAGCGCGTTGATTTCGTCGGGGCGGCGCAGGCCGGAGAACACCCAGTCGCCGTTGCCGTAGCGTAGGGGGCGTTCGGTGCGGCCGCGGTCGTGTTCGTCGGAGACTTCGCCGACAATTTCTTCGACGAGGTCTTCGAGGGTTGCAATGCCGGCGGTTCCACCGTATTCGTCGAGGACCACGGCGAGCTGCAGGGCGCCCTGGCGCAGCTGGGTGAGCAGCGCGTCCAGGTGCAGGGTTTCGGGGACCTGCAGCACGTCTTCTGCGAGAGCGCCGGCTTCGAGGGTTTCGCGAACCTCCGGGGGCACGCCGACCGCCTTCTTCACGTGTACGACGCCCACGATGTTGTCGTGGTCGCCCTTGTAGAGCGGGAATCGGGAGTGGCCGGTGGAGCGTGCCAGCTTGATGACTTCGGCAACGGGGGCGGTATCTTCGAGCATGGCGACCTGACCGCGCGGGGTCATGACTTCGGAGGCGGTCAGCTCGGAGAAGCGCAGGGTGCGGTCCACGAAGCGTGCCGCGTCGGAGTCGAGGGTGCCTTCTTCTGCGGAGCGACGCACCATGGAGGAGAGCTCTTCGGGGGTGCGTGCCGCGGAGAGTTCTTCCTTGGCTTCCATGCCGAAGCGTCCGAGGATCCAGTTGGCGGAGCCGTTCATGATGCGCACGAGCGGGGACATGACGCGGGTGAAGGCGAGCTGCGCGGGGGCGACTCGACGCGCCACATCGTAGGGTTCGGCGATAGCGAGGCCCTTGGGCAGCAGTTCGCCGACGACCATGGAGAGCAGGGTTGCGATGAGCATCGCCAGCACCAGGGTGAGTACGTCGGTCACGCTGGTGGGCAGACCCAGGCTGCTGATGGCGCCGGTGGTGAGCGCCTTGATGGCGGCGTCGAGGGTGTAACCGGTCAGCAGCGTGGTGATGGTGATGCCGATCTGGCAGCTGGAGAGCTGAGTAGAGAGCGTCTTGAGGCAGCGCAGGACGGCGTCGGCGGCTTTATCGCCGGAGTCCTTTGCCTGCTGTACGGTCGCGGTTTCGAGTGCTACGAGGGAGAACTCTACGGCGACGAAGAAGCCGGTACCCAGGATGAGGAGCAGGCCGATGAGCAGGAGAATCAGATCCACTCAGCCACCGCCTCCATCGACTGGTGTGCGACACCTTGGGCCTGGCGGGGTAGCCCTGCAACCAGGCTGTCCAGATGCTGAGCATCGGAGGTGGTGTTTTTGGGTGTTACAGTGCCGTGTTGCGCAGAGTACGCGGGCAGTATTCTGCGCTGGCTAATGGTCAGAGTCTTACTCAAAGGGTCATCCATACCCAATATTTTAGCGAAGGTTTCGCCTCTTCCAGGTGCCTTAGAGTGCCTACTCACACGTGTAAGACCGCGCTGGGTGCGCACGCGGGTCATCGCGAATCAGCAAGAGTGAAAAATTGCATTGCGGATATGGCGCGATGAGCTGGAAAGTTCACCGTGCTTCTCTTTACACTTATACATAGGAGCATGAGTGTGCCGCCAGGTAAGCGGATGAACCCCGACGTTCACGGCACGCTAGGCAGGTTGGTACGGTGCACACCCCGCACGCAACAGCCACCAAAGGCGATGCGCACATGCTCAGCGTGATGATTCGCCCCTCAAAGACGCGGGTCGTCTATGCCGGGTGAGTCCCGGACGCGACGGATAAATTCACACTAATTGGAAGAGGCGTTTAACGTGCCAAATCTGCCAGAACATCTGGTGCCTGAGGAATTTGCCGGTAACGAATGGTTCGTTGAAGAACAGTACGAGCGTTACCAGAAGGACAAGAACCTTGTGGACCAATCGTGGTGGCCCATTTTTGAGACCATCGACAAGGCGCTGGGAGGCGCCGGTACCGCGAGTGCAGCACCTGCTGCGGCACCTGCCGCACCGGCTGCTGCACCTGTAGCGCCTGCAGCAACTCCCGCTCCCGCGGCACCGAAGCCTGCGGCTGCACCTGCTGCCCCCACCACCCCTCCCGCTGCTACCAAGAAGGCTGAACCTGTGGAACCTGCTGAAGACAAGATTGTCCCCCTCCGCGGCCCTGCTAAGGCAGTCGTCACGACCATGGAAGAGTCGCTGACTGTCCCCACCGCAACCACCGTTCGTGCGGTCCCCGCAAAGCTGCTCATCGAGAACCGTGCTGCTATCAACAAGTACCTGGCAAGCACCCGCGGCGGTAAGGTCTCTTTCACCCACATCATCGGTTACGCAGTGATTCGCGCGGTGGCTGCTATGCCTTCGATGAACGTGACCTACGGTGTGGATGAGAAGGGCAAGCCCGTTGCAATCCACAACGCGCACGTGAACTTTGGTCTGGCTATTGACCTGCCCCGCCCCGATGGTTCCCGTAACCTGGTCGTTCCGAACCTCAAGGGCGCTGAGCAGCTGAGCTTCCGCGAGTTCTGGGAGGCATACAACGACATCGTTAAGCGTGGCCGTAACGGCGCGCTGACCATTGAGGACTTCCGCGGCACCACTGTTTCGCTGACCAACCCCGGTGGTATCGGTACCGTCCACTCGGTGCCCCGCCTTTCCAAGGGCCAGGCAGCCATCATCGGTGTGGGTGCTCTGGAGTACCCGGCTGAGTTCCGCGGCCTGTCCGAGAAGCTCATCACCCAGCAGGGCCTGTCCAAGATCATCACCCTGACCAGCACCTACGACCACCGCGTCATTCAGGGTGCAGGTTCCGGTGAGTTCCTGAAGCTGGTTGAGCACTACCTGCTCGGCGGCGACGACTTCTACGACGCAATCTTCCGCGACCTGAAGGTTCCCTTCGAGCCGGTTCGTTGGGCACGCGACAACCACGTCGATGACGCTCACGAGATTTCCAAGGTTGCACGTATCCAGCAGCTGATTCACGCGTACCGCGTGCACGGCCACCTGACCGCAGCGACCAACCCCGTTGGTTACAAGATGCGTTCGCACCCGGACCTGAAGCTGGAGAACTACGGCCTGACCCTGTGGGATTTGGACCGTGTCTACCCGACCGGTGGTTTCGGCGGTGCCGAGCGTCTGCCGCTACGCACCATCCTGGAGCGCCTGCATGAGGCATACTCCGGTTCTCTGTCCGTTGAGTACATGTACTCCGAGGATCCCGAGGTTCGCGCATGGTTCCAGGAGCGCCTGGAGCGCGGCGTTGCTAAGCCCACCCGCGAGGAGCAGCTGCGTGTTCTGTCCAAGCTGGTTGAGGCTGAGGCATTCGAGAACTTCCTGCAGACCAAGTACCTGGGCCAGAAGCGCTTCTCCCTGGAGGGCGGCGAGTCCCTGATTCCGCTGCTGGACGCTGTTCTGGACAAGGCCGCTAACAACGACCTGAAGGGCGTTGCCATTGGTATGGCACACCGCGGTCGCCTGAACGTGCTGACCAACATTGCTGGTAAGTCCTACGCTCAGATTTTCCGTGAGTTCTCCGGCACCGCAGCACCCTACGAGGGCGGCTCCGGTGACGTGAAGTACCACCTCGGTACCGAGGGTGTCTTCACCTCCGATTCCGGTAAGCAGACCCAGGTTTACGTGGCTGCTAACCCCTCGCACCTTGAGGCTGCAAACACCGTACTCGAGGGTATCGTCCGCGCTAAGCAGGACGTCTACCGCGAGCAGGGCATTGAGGGCTACCCGGTTCTGCCGATCCTGATTCACGGTGACGCAGCGTTCGCTGGCCAGGGCATCGTCATGGAGACCCTGCAGATGGCCGGCCTGAAGGCCTACACCACCGGCGGTACCGTACACATTGTGGTGAACAACCAGATTGGCTTCACCACCCTGCCGAACGACGGCCGCACCGCAACTCACGCCTCCGACATTGCGCGTATGACTAAGGCTCCGGTCTTCCACGTCAACGCTGATGACCCGGACGCTGTGGTTCGTGCCGCACGCCTGGCATTCGAGTACCGTGAGCGCTTTGGCCGCGACGTTGTCGTTGACCTGATTTGCTACCGCCGCCGCGGTCACAATGAGGCTGATGATCCCTCGATGACCCAGCCGAAGATGTACCAGGACATCGACGCTCTGCCCTCGACCCGCACCCTGTACGCACAGGATCTGGTCGGCCGTGGCGATGTCTCCCAGGAGGAGGCAGACGAGGTTCTGGATTCGTACCACTCGAAGCTGGACGCTATCTTCGTTGAGACTCAGTCTTCGGCACCGGCTCCTGCTGGCGCGCACGTTTCCGGCCTGGAACTGCCCGCTGCTCAGCAGAACACCGAGGTCGTTCACTCCGGTAAGACTTCGATCTCCCTCGAGACCCTGCAGCACATTGCTGATGCGTTCGGTAAGGCTCCTGAGGGCTTCACCATCCACAAGAAGCTGAAGAAGCTCATGGACCAGCGCGTTGAGATGGGCCGCACCGGCAACATCAACTGGGGTATGGGCGAACTGCTCGCCTTCGGTTCGTTGCTGATGGAGGGCACCGACGTTCGTATGAGCGGTCAGGATGTTCAGCGCGGTACCTTCGTTCAGCGTCACGCTGTGCTGCACGATCACCTCACTGATGAAGAGTGGTCGCCGCTGGAGCACCTCTCTGAGAACCAGGGTAAGTTCCGTATCTACAACTCCTTCCTCTCTGAGTACGGTGTTCTCGGCTTCGAGTACGGCTACTCGGTGGAGCGCCCCGACTCGCTCGTGGTGTGGGAGGCTCAGTTCGGTGACTTCGCGAACGGCGCTCAGACCATCATTGACGAGTTCGTGTCTTCTTCCGAGCAGAAGTGGGGCCAGCGCTCCTCGCTGGTTATGCTGCTGCCTCACGGCTACGAGGGTCAGGGTCCTGACCACTCCTCGGCTCGTGTTGAGCGTTACCTGCAGCTGTGCGCTGAGAACAACATGACCGTGGCTTGCCCCTCGACTCCGGCTTCGCACTTCCACCTGCTGCGTCGCCACTCTCAGCACCGTCCGTACAAGCCGCTCGTGGTGATCAGCCCCAAGCAGCTGCTGCGCCTGAAGGCTGCTGCCTCCTCCATCGAGGACTTCACCGAGGGTTCGTTCCAGCCGGTGATTGGCGATCGTACGGGTATCAATCCGGCTCAGGTTGAGCGCCTGGTCTTCGTGTCCGGCCGTCTCTACTACGATCTGGAGGCGGAGCGCGAGCGCCGCGGCGACACCAAGACCGCTATTGTCTCGGTGGAGCAGCTGTACCCGCTGCCCGAGAGCGAAATCAAGGAGCAGCTGGCTCTGTACTCGAACGCTACCGACGTTGTGTGGGCTCAGGACGAGCCGGCTAATCAGGGTCAGTGGCCGTTCATGGCTGTGAACCTGCTGCCGCTGCTGGACCGCCGCGTGCGTCTTGCTTCCCGTGCTGCTGCAGCTTCCCCGGCTGCCGGTACCGGCAAGCTGCACGCTGCTGAGGCTGAGGCTCTGTTCAACCAGGTCTTCGAAGGCTAAGGTCTTCTACGGCTAAACAGCTAAGGTTTTAGCTCTTCAAAACCCGTCTTCCCATCAGATGTTTCTGGTGGGAAGACGGGTTTTTTAGTCTCGGATACTTGCCGGATAGAGTATTAAGTTCGAAAAGAGGCCGGTAAGCGCTTATCCTAGATATGAAGACTATTACTCACGTGCCTTGCCGCCTCTCACGGCGGGCGCATCCTGCTGAAGAAAGAATTCCGTGGAGCAACGCAATATTCGAATTGTGGCAGTCGGCGATGACCTGCTCGCCGGTGTTGGCGACCCCCGCACCCTGGGCTGGTTTGGTCGCGTTATGGCGCGCACCCCGCAGACCACTGCATCCATTGCGGCATATAACCTTGCCGCCCCCAATGAAGGTAGCGAGCAGCTGAACGCACGCTGGTTCGAGGAGGCGCGCCGCCGCTTCGTTCCCGGTGCTGATAACCGCCTCATTATTGCTCCGTCGACCTTTGACATTGACTTGGGTCTGACCAGCGCTCGTTCGCGTCTAAACCTGGCGAACATTGTGGACATGGCGTCGCAGAACAACATTAAGGTTCTGGTTGTTGGTCCGCCGCCGACCCTGGACGCTGAGCGTAACCGCCGTATCGCTGACCTGTCGGCGGCGTACGCAGATGTGGTGACCCGCCGTAACCACGTGTACGTGGATACGTTCAACCCGCTGCTTCACCACGAGCAGTGGCGCAACGATCTTGCTGCGAATGATGGTCGCCCGGGTCAGTCCGGTTACGGTCTGATGGCGTGGCTGGTTCTGCACCGCGGCTGGTACAACTGGCTGAACATTCCTGAGCACGGCTAAGAGCCTGCTCCCCCGGGGCGGGACTGTGAGTTGTTGCGAAGAAAGTTCGTGTTTTTTAGCTCATATCCCGGTTCCAAGATGCAATCATGCCGTTTCTATGAAAAAATAGACGGCGTTGCCCTTATAGCGTGGAGCACCGGTTTCGGTGACCGCCTCTGCTAGGGCAGGTAATAGGGAGCGCGCACCGCGAAGGCGGGGCGTGCATCCATGAACACTATAAGGAGGCTCTGATGAGCAAGCGCGGTCGTAAGCGCAAGGACCGTCGTAAGGGCGGCGCAAACCACGGTAAGCGCCCCAACGCATAAGGTATCTTGCATACACTTTAAAACCCCGGCGTTTCGGATATTATTCGGACCCGGGGTTTTGCTTTACCCGCAGGTGTTTGTGCGCGTTCTGCGGAATAAAGAGAAGAATTCTACGTTATGGATGTGAACGCCTGGCGCGTTCCTGTAGAGGAGAAACATGGCTGAAACCAACACCGCGGCGGATACCCGCGAGCTGCGCGAACGCTTTACCGCGGACGCTATGCAGTATGTGGATCAGCTCTACGCTGCCGCCCTGCGGATGAGCCGCAACTCTGCCGATGCTGAAGACCTGGTGCAGGAAACCTATATGAAGGCTTTTGCCTCGTACCACCAGTTCACTGAGGGTACGAACCTGAAGGCGTGGCTGTACCGCATCCTGACGAATACGTACATCAATCTGTACCGTAAGCGTCAGCGTGAGCCGCAGCAGTCTCAGGGTGAGACGGTGGAGGATTGGCAGCTGGCTCAGGCCGGTGAGCATGATGCGGTGGGTCTGCGTTCTGCTGAGGCGGAGGCGCTGAGTGCCCTGCCGAATACGGAGGTTCGTGAGGCTCTGAATGAGCTGTCTGAGGATTTCCGCATGGTGGTGTACTACTCCGATGTGGAGGGGTTCGCGTACAAGGATATTGCGGAGATTCTGGATATTCCCATGGGCACGGTGATGTCTCGTCTGCATCGTGGCCGCCGGATTTTGCGTGAGAAGCTGCTCGATTATGCGCGTGAGAATGGCCTGCGCCCTTCGACTATCGCAAAGGTAGAAGCGAAGGCTGAGGCAAAAGCTGCCGCGAATGCAGGTGCTAAGGCGAGCACTAAGGCGCAGCCGGCTAAGGCTACCAAGGGCACTAAGGCGGCCAAGGGCGTCAAGTCCCCGCCATCGGGCTCTCGTTCCGAGGCACCTGCGGATTCTTAGTTCCGCTCTTCTTCACGTGAGCTAGCCTTCATGAGGTTGAGGCTAGACTCCCCTAACGCTTTATACCTTCCGTGTGAAAGGAACCCCGATGTCAAGCACAGACAAGAATTCTTCCGTCCCCGCAGCCTCCGAGCCGCTGGAGGATTGCGGCGGCCTGCCCTGCTCGTCGACCCTCAAGCACCTCTACGAGTTCCTCGATAGGGAGCTGAGCCCCGAGCAGCTGCGCACGATTCAGGCGCATCTGAATGCCTGCCCCGAGTGCGAGGATGTGAAGGACTTTGAGCTGATGGTTCGTGAGAAGATGCGTTCTTCATGCGCTCAGCAGGCGCCCGAGCAGTTGAAGGCTCGCCTGCTGCAGGATGTGCAGAAATTCTGCGCCGAGGCAAAGCTCTAAGCTACCCAACGTTGTTGCCTCGCTGAGGGGACAGAAAACTGACGATGAGTGAAGGCGGTGCACCAATAACGGTGCGCCGCCTTCCTGCGTATTATCTGGTTCGCGTTACCTGTCTCAGCGCGACAGCCCTCAGCGGCTCGCAAACCCTCAACCGGTAGAATAGGGGTAGACGTCAACCGGCGCAGCCTCTCTGAATCTGCGCCCCCCATGATTTGAACCAGAAGAGGATATATGAGCGACGCAGCAGTGCAGCTTTCCCCCGGTGATTGGCCCGCTCCCCTGGCACCCGCCTCCAGCGAAGCCGCTGGCAAGAACGCGCTGGTGCATATTCCGGGTTCTAAGTCGCTCACGAACCGTTATCTGCTGCTTGCTGCTCTGGCTGATTCTCCCTCGTATTTGCGTGCGCCCCTGCATTCGCGCGATTCGGCGCTGATGATTGAGGCGCTGCGTCAGCTGGGTGCGGGTATTGAGCTGGTGCCGACCGATTCGCCGTTCGGCCCGGATATTAAGGTCACTCCCCTCAACTTTGCGCAGGCAGATTCCGCACAGGCGCAGTCCGATTCCGCTCAGGCACGCGCAGTGTCGATTGAGTGCGGTCTTGCCGGTACCGTGATGCGTTTTGTGCCCGCCCTGGCGGCGCTGCTGCCGGGTGAGTTCGCTTTTGACGGTGACCCGCACGCCCGTCAGCGTCCGATGGGTCCTATTCTGGAGGGTCTACGTCAGCTGGGTGTGCAGGTGGAGTGTGAGCAGGGCGAGAACGCTCTGCCCTTCGTGCTACGCTCCCCCGGTCTGGCGAGCGCGGAGGGTGTCTCTGAGGCGCCCGTGGTTCGTATTGATGCTTCGGCCTCGTCCCAATTCGTTTCAGCTCTGCTGCTGATGGCGCCTCGCCTGCCGCAGGGCATGGTGCTGGTGCACGAGGGTTCTTCGGTGCCGTCCATCCCGCACATTCAGATGACCGTGGAGGCGCTACGCCAGATGAGTATTCGGGTGCAGGAGCACTACCCAAGCCACAACAACAAAGCAGAGGGTGGCGAGTACCGTTGGACGGTTCACCCCGGTTCCTTCCCCGGCTTTGAGATGACCATTGAGCCGGATCTGTCGAATGCTGGCCCGTTCCTTGCCGCTGCCGTGGTTACCGGCGAGTCGGTGACTATTCCTCATTGGCCGGCACCCGCGGCTGATTCGTCGGCGGGTACGACCCAGGTGGGCGATATGTGGCGTGAGCTTCTGCCCGCGCTGGGTGCCCGGGTGCACTACGCTGAGGGCCGTTTGACTGTGACCGGTCCGGCGCAGCTTCCCGAGGGCGATTTCTCCTTTGACCTGTCTGCCGGTGGCGAGTTGGCGCCGACCATGGCGGCCGCCTGTGCTTTCGTAAAGGGCCGCGTTGAGCTGACCGGTATTGCGCATCTGCGCGGTCATGAGACGGACCGCCTCGCCGCGCTCGCCGCTGAGATTAACCGCCTGGGAGGCAGCGCCCACGACACCGCCGATTCGCTGGTGCTTGAGACGCCCATCCCCGCTACCCCTGAGGCTCAGCCGGTTCTGGCGCGCACCTACGACGATCACCGTATGGCAACCTTCGCGGCGATTATTGGTCTGCGACGCCCCAATGTGGTGGTGCAGAACGTAGCCACCGTGGCTAAGACCATGCCCGAATTTACCGCAATGTGGGAGGACATGCTGGCGCAATGGCAGGCCGGCGCTTCCACCGTTACCGCCGACCAGGAGGTCTTCTAAATGGGTTCTTCCCGCATGAACGTGCGCGATTTCTCCGAATGGGATGAGTCGGATGTGCGCGTGCGCCCGAACAAGAAGGGCTCCCGACCCCGCACGAAGGACCGCCCGACCTTCAAAGAAGCGATTCGTGGCAGGGTCATTACGGTGGACCGCGGCCGCTGGTCGGTTGTAGTTGATGAGGGTACCGAGAAGGAGCGTACCCTCATTGCGGCGCGCGCTAAGGAGCTACGCCGTACCGCGATTGTGACCGGCGACTTTGTGGACCTGGTGGGTGACACCTCCGGCGCGAAGGATACCCTGGCGCGCATTGTGCGTCTGGGCGAGCGCACCTCGATTCTGCGCCGTAGCGCCGACGACACCGACCCGTCGGAGCGCGTGGTCGTGGCGAATGCTCAGCAGCTGGTGATTGTGGTTGCTGCGGCGAACCCGGAGCCGCGTACCGGCTTCATTGATCGTGCCGTAGTGGCGGCGTTTGATGCCGGTATTGAGCCGATTCTGTGCATTACGAAGACCGATGTGCGGTACCCGCAGAACCTGCTGGATTACTATGCGGCAAGCGGTTTGAAGATTGTGCTGTCTTCTTCCTCGGATGGTTTGGCGCCGAGTCAGGAGGGTGCTGCCGGTTTGGAGTCGGCACCGGTTCAGGAGCTTCTGCAGGAGCTGCTGGGTCAGGTATCGGTGCTTCTGGGCCATTCGGGTGTGGGTAAGTCGACCCTGGTGAATGCTCTGACCGGTTCCGAGCGTGCGACCGGTCATGTGAACGCGGTGACGGGCCGTGGCCGCCACACTTCCTCGTCGGCGTTGGCATTGCGTCCGGTGAATGCGAATGGTGAGCCGATGGAGCCGGGCACCTGGATTATTGACACTCCGGGTATTCGTTCTTTCGGTCTGGCGCATGTGCCGCCGGAAACCGTCGTGGAGGCGTTCGTGGATTTGGCACCCGGCGCGGCGGATTGCCCGAAGGCGTGTACTCACGCGGCGCAGGCTCCCGAGTGCGGTCTGGAGGCGTACGTTGCTGCCGGTCATGCCGGCGAGAGCGGTCCCGCCCGCCTGGAGTCCTTGCGTAAGCTGCTGCTGTTGACTCCTGAAGAGGGCGATTCGGAGAAGGAGCTGGGCGCTCTCGTCTAGCATCTCTCCCCTGCACTGCACACAGCATTACACACATTTTTGCTGACTACATCACCGAATATTGAAGAAGAGCATTACTATGAGCCGTCCCCAGCAGTACACCGACGATTTGCGTCTTGCGCATATTCTTGCCGATAGCGTCGATCGTGTGAGCGCCATGCGTTTTCGTGACCGCCCGGTCTTCTCCCCCGCTTCCGAGGTGGTAGAACCCGCCGAGGCGGCACCCGCTGCGGCACCGTTGGCGCCGTGGCAGCAGGCTACTCAGCAGCCCGCGGAACCGCAGGCACCGGTGCAGGAACCTGCCGATTACGCCTCGGATGTGGCTGGAGAGGTTGAGGAGCTTCTGCGCGCGCAGCTGTCGCGTGTGCGTACTCGTGACGGTATTGCCGGTGCGCATGCTGGCTATAACGGTCAGGCGGCGCGCCAGTGGGTGATTGCGCCGATTGCTGAGCTAGATAATTTTCGCCGCGGCGTGCCGGTGTGGGCGACTCTGATTGCTCTGCTGGATCAGGGTGAGCCGGTGGTGGGTGTGGTGTCTGCACCCGCGCTGGGTCGCCGCTGGTGGGCGGCTCGCGGTTCGGGCGCGTACACGGGTAAGTCCTTGGCGCAGGCTACTCGTCTTGAGGTGTCTTCGCTGACTCAGCTGGATCAGCTGTCTGCCGCGTACACCGACCTCTCCTCCTGGAAAGCGGCCTCTGAAGGCGCTATGGACCGCTCTGGCGAGCTTGTACAGCTTCTGGGTTCAGTGGGTCGTTCCCGTGCGTACGGTTCGTTCTGGGCGGCGTGTATGCTCGCTGAGGGTGCTGTGGACACCGTCGTGGACGCATCCCTGTCTTTCTACGAGGTGGCGGCGCTACTGCCGCTGATTCGTGAGGCTGGCGGCGTAGCCTCCACCCTGGATGGCGATTTGCCCGAGCACGCGGGCGTTTCGGCCGCCGGTGTGCGCCCGGTGTCCCTGGTGGCAAGTAATACTGCGGCGGTCCAGCAGCAGGTGCTGGAGGTGCTCGCGCCCCAACCCTAGCCTGCACTCCCCTCCCCGGTGACGGTGACAATATAGCGAGGCGGCGGCTTTCCGGTCAGTGGAAAGCCGCCGCCTCGCTGTTATCACTATGAGAGCACGTATTGCCTGTTTTAGGACAGCATCGTGAGGGTGCCGAGCAGACCCAGCAGGCTCAGACCCGAGATGATGTACGCCAGAATGTTGAAGGTCGTCATCTTCGAGGTGTACTTGGTGGTGTGACCGGCGTTCACCTTCGCCGAGTAGATGGCAAGCCAGATAGACACGCCTACCGGGATCAGACCCACGAGCAGCAGCGCAATCACCATGATGTTGGGGCTCAGGCTCAGGCCGGAGCTATAAGTAGAGCTGTAACCGCTGGAGCTGCCCCTTGCCTCAGTGCGGAGCGCCGCTACCTGAATCCACGCGTAGAGGGTCAGTGCCAGGGCGCCCAGGGAGGCGCCGAACGCGCCGATGGAGTAGAAGTAGCCGGGGCCGCGGAAGTCGCCGGTGGTCTCGCCGTAGGGGCGGCGGTGCTCAGCCGGCACGCGGTACATGTCCGGGACGCGCTGGTAGCTGTCGTCGCGGTCGCGCACGTTAGCGGGTGCCACGCCCAGGGCGGGGCCAGCGGGTGCTGCGCCGAGGGGAGCGCCGGGTGCTACGCCTGCAGGTACCGGCTGCGGGGAGTTTGCGTTGTTCTGCTCCGGGAAGGAGGGGGCGGGAATCTGGTTTTCCATGGTGTGTCCTTGAGTGGTCGTCATAGCGGGTATGTAGCTACCGCGTCGTAGTGGCGGCGTCCCTATGACCGGCCATTCTGTATGACCGGCTACTTTGCGGCTCGTTTGGTGGCTCTGTGGTTGCTCTCGAATGTTGCCGGTGAGATTGAATGAACAATCAACGCCGAACAACGATATCTACCCTTCGATACTACGCCATAGGGTGCGTTTTCGTCTTCTCTGATGACGTTCTCATTACAATGCGGTCACCTGAGCGCCCTCGGGCACGCCGGTACGCCCCAGAGCAGACCGACAATGCAGACCGACAATTGGGCATAAAAATACCCGGCAGGTGACGCCGTGAGGCGTCCTGCCGGGTGGTAGAAACCTACCACGGTTCTTCCTCTTAGAAACTTCTAAGCGATGTTTTACACACTAGGTCCTTTAGGGGGTCCCTTAGGGAACTTTGAATCACTCTCAAGCGTCCTTCTGGCTGCAAAAGTGACCAAAAGACCTCCTAAAATTGCACTTAGAATTGATACTGGATTAAAGAACTCCCCGTCTCTGGCAAATGAGATAATCACCCAGAACACCGGAACAATAGTGAGAAAAAATCCTAGTGTAAATATATTCTTCGTACGCATTGGACCTCTCCCAGGTTAAAGAGTGAGAGTGCAGGACACTGCTGCAACAGCTAGCGCAGCGGCAATTACTGCCGGACCTCCAAGGGCTTTTCCAAAACCACCAACAAATGCTGGCCCTAAAGCTCTTGCAATATTTTGGTGTTCGTGTAGGAGATGTACGTGAAATTTCTTATTCCTCATAAGCTTTATGATGAATGCGTTCCCACGTCACACAGTGATGTATCTTACATTACTATTCAGCAGTTTATCAGAGAGTCTCGTCAGATGCACCACGCAAATTGACATTACATGAAAAATATACCTCTTCTGTCATACACGCTCTCAGTGGTGGGTCCACTGCCGCATCTAATCGCGCGGTCGAGGCCCATGATGGTGGCCACCACGCCGGTACGCCCCAGAACGAACCGGCGATACAGACCGACAATTGGGCATAAAAATACCCGGCAGGTGACGCCGTGGGGCGTCCTGCCGGGTGGTAGAAACCTACCGCGGTTCTTCCTCTGGATTGGAACCGATTATCACCGCCGCACCCCATACGGGATAGCGGACGGTTGGGAGATCGTGGAGATGCGGGGAATCGAACCCCGGTCCGATGTGGCGTCAACGGGGCTTCTCCGTGCGCAGTTTATGCGAACGCTACTTTTCGGCTCCGGTACTTGCATAAACACATATACCGACGAACCTAGTCACGTAAAAGTCCCGCTAGCCCCCGCAACAAGGGCTAGCAGCAGTGGCCTTTTAAGTCGATGCCGGTAACTGAGCCAAAGGCATGCTCAGGCCGACAGACGGCAACTCGCGCTTAGGCAGCGAGTGCGAAGTCAGTGCGCTTAGATTCTGCACTTAATTTTTTGCAGAGGGCGTTAACGAGATAACCCTGCATCCTCGGCACGCTTCACCCATCTCAACTCACATCGTCGAAACCGATCATCCCCCTATGCTTTTATCAAAAAGCCCACCGTCTTCTGAAAGTTTTCCTCAACATACCTTGATGCCGCGGTGCCATTCAAACACGGTAGAGATTCAGTATATCGGAGGTGTTTAACGGTGTGCAAGTCCCCCCCCCGTCCCACACGCAGGGTGCGCTCACTGACAGAGAACACCTGCAGAGAACCCGGTGCTCGCGCCTCCACCGCACACACCCGGCTCAACTGCGGGCGCAGTAAATCACGGGTACAGCAAACGGGGTGAGGCGCCCCCAGATCATCTGGGAGCCTCACCCCGTTCGCGTACCGCACTGGGTAGCCAAAATTAGGCAGTCAAAATTAGGCGGCTAAACCTTAGCGGTGAGCCGGAACAGTCATGCGGTTGTTCGGGTTATCACCAATCTGGCAGACCACGTTACCGTGACCGTCATCGGTACCAACCTCAAGGCACTTCTCAGCAGTCTGGAAGAAAGAAATGTATACGAAAAGCATGCAAATCGAAATCAGGACGGACACCGCACCGGTGATAATACCGGTCAGTGCAAATGCCTTACCCGCGCCAATTTCCTTAGTCTTCTTCAAGGACAGCGCGCCCAGAATAATCGCGGCAATACCCAGCAGAATACCAAACACGAGGAAGCCGGTCAGCACAGCCGCAATACCAAGAATCATCGCCGCCAGCGCCATGCCGGGAGCCTTCTTCGTCACGGGAGCCGCATACGGGTAACCCGAGGGCTGGCCGTAACCGTAAGCATCCTGCTGAGGCTGCTGCTGGTAAGAGTTCTGCTGGTAGTTGTAGTCAGCGGGCTGCGACTGGTAGGAGGCGTCCTGACCGTAACCGTACTGGTTCTGCTGCGCGGGCTGCGCCTGGTAGGAAGCGTCCTGACCGTAGCCGTACTGCTGCTGAGCGGGCTGAGCCTGACCGTAGGTGTTCTGAGCCGAAACGCCCTGGGCAGAGGCACCCTGTGCAGAGGAGCCCTGAGCGGCGTTCTGGCCGTAAGCATTCTGAGAAGAAGACTGCGCACCGAACTGACCGTACTGGTTCTGCTGAGCGGTGTTCTGCTGAGTCTGGCCGTAGCTGTTCTGAGCGGATGCGTTCTGACCGTAATCCTGGCCGTAAGTGTTCTGCGCTGCAGGAGCCTGGCCGTAATCCTGACCGTACGAGCTCTGGGCGGAAGAATTAGGCTGCTGAGCAGCGTAGGGGTTCTGTGCGTTCCCCTGGTTGTTTCCGTAGTTATTCTCAGACATCCGTCGTTCTTTCCTTCACAGTTGCAGCGAACAATTTATACTCGCCCAACGCACCATTGCGCGCTGAGTCCGGTTCCATTATATAAATAAGCCGTCATTGGGGTCATCTATGAAGTCCAAGATTCCAGAATCATCCCCCAGAATCCACCAATCGGGCAGAATCAGCGCAGAAAAAGAGCAAGGGACCGAATAGTTCAACACTATTCGGTCCCTTCACATCTCTATATGCTCAACGCGGCTTAGCGGCGGGCAGCGTCGTAGTCCTCGGGAGTCAGGGTCATGGTCTGACCGGCCATGGTGCACACGTAGTTACCGTTCGAATCCTGCACCGCGTTCTCAACGCACTGGCTCGCGAGAACAATGCCGAGCACCATCATAGCAGCAGCAACAATCATGCCCAGCGCGCCGGTAACAATACCACCAATCGCCATGCCCTTACCGGATGCGGTACCGTTCTTCACCTTCACCAGAGCAACAATACCCAGGATCACGCCGACCAGGCCCAGAACAGCACCAAAAAACATCAAGCCAGTGAGCAGACCAATAATACCCAGAATCAGCGAAGCAATCGCCAGAGCCGAGCTCGGGGTCGGCTGGTAGCCGGGGTAGCCACCCTGCATGTTGTATGCCGGTGCCTGCTGCGGTGCGGGGACGAACTCGCCCGGGTTCTGCTGGTAGTTCGGGTTCTCAGACATGTGTCTCCTCATAAAAGTATGGTGCTCGCGGTACGCCGCGAATTTTCAACCATTATACGCGAGGAACCGCGCCCCGCCCCTAGCAGCGGTCATCGGCTAGATAGGTCCCGCCGTTGCCTCAGCCCTAGCCGAGGTTGCGGTAACGCATCGCGCGGCGCGCCTCCAGGTCATCCTGACGCTCACGCAAAGCCTGACGCTTATCGTACTCACGCTTACCGGTCGCCAGGGCAATCTCAACCTTCGCACGACCATTCGAGAAGTACAGCTTCAACGGAACTACCGTGTAACCGGTCTCTTTCAGCTTCTGCGCCAACTTGTTAATCTCAGAACGATGCAGCAGCAGCTTGCGGCGACGACGAGCCGCATGGTTCGTCCACGTACCGTAACCGTACTCCGCAATATGAATACCCTCGAGCCACAACTCGTTATCGGTCACCTGGCAGAAACCATCCACAATGGACGCCCCACCATCACGCAGAGACTTCACCTCAGTACCCAGCAGAACAATACCCGCCTCATAGGTATCCACAATGTTGTAGTTGTGGCGAGCCTTCTTATTCTGGGCAATAATCGCGTTATTCGGGTCCTTCTTCGCGTCTTTCTTCTTTTTCTGAGCCATCACTCAATCCTTATACGTCTTAGCTCTCTTCAGCCGCGCGCCCCGAAGCACGCCAGCGAATACCAGCATCAATAAAGGCGTTCAAACCGCCATCCAAAACATTAGAGGTATTACCCTCCTCATAGCCGGTACGCAGATCCTTCACCATCTGGTACGGATGCAGAACATAGGAGCGCATCTGATCACCCCAGCTTGCCTTAATATCACCGGCAAGCTCCTTCTTCTTCGCGTCCTCCTGCTCCTTACGCAACAGCAACAGGCGAGACTGCAGCACACGCAAAGCCGCCGCACGGTTCTGCAACTGCGACTTCTCATTCTGCATCGACACCACAATACCGGTCGGCAAGTGAGTCATACGCACCGCCGAATCCGTCGTATTCACCGACTGACCACCCGGGCCCGACGAGCGGAACACATCCACTTTAATCTCAGACTCGGGAATCTCAATAGCATCCGTCTGCTCAATCAGAGGAATCACCTCAACCGCCGCGAACGAGGTCTGGCGGCGGCCCTGATTATCGAACGGTGAAATACGCACCAGGCGGTGAGTACCCGCCTCCACCGACAGGCGGCCAAAAGCGTACGGTGCGTTCACCTCGAAGGTCACCGACTTCAAGCCCGCCTCCTCAGCGTAGGAGGTGTCCAGAACCTTCGTCGGGTAGCCATTCTTCTCCGCCCACCGCAGGTACATGCGTAGCAGCATCTCCGCGAAATCAGCAGCATCCACGCCGCCAGCACCCGAACGGATCGTCACCACAGCCTCACGCTGATCGTACTCACCAGACAGCAGCACCAGCACCTCAAGCTCTTCCAGCTTGGCGCGGATTTCACCGCACTCACGCTCAGCATCAGCGAGTAGCTCGGCGGCAGTCTCCTCATCCTCCGCTTCGGCAAGCTCCACCATCACCTCAACATCGTCAATGCGAGAAGACAGCGAACGCAGACGATTCAGCTCCGACTGCTTATACGACAGTGCGCTCGTCACCTTCTGCGCGTTCTCCACGTCATCCCACAAATCGGGTGCGGCAGCCTGCGCAGACAGGTCCTCAATGGCGCGCTCAATCCCCTCAATATCGCTCACAGCAGCAATAGAGGTGAAAATCGCGCGAAGCTCTTTAATCTCAGCAGAAAAGTCGAAGGATGCCATAGCTTTTAACACTATCGCGAAACTGCCAGAAAGTCCCGCCGTTACAGCCCCCAACAGCCCACAGCGCAGAAGGATAAGGCAGTCAGAGGGCAGAACCCGCGCAACGAAGACATAAAAAGGGCATAAAACGAGGGCGCATCCGCTAGCCGTTACACTACCTTGCGGATGCACCCTCGCAGTCTAGGGGGCCCACAACACACCAATAAGCGAGTGAGCCGATATGCCCGTGCGCCGTTGATGGACGCACTAATCGCTGGACGGGCCCTGGCTCGTCTTCAAACGCGACGAACCATGAGCGGTCACCTCAATACCATCAGGCACCAGAATCGACAGCAGCGGCGGACGAATACGAGCCGACAGGTACACGTGCACACTGTGATCAGAATCTACGGACACATTCTCCAGGCGCAACGCCTGAAAATCCTGCCCCGGCTGAACCTCAGCCAGGTACGCACTCGCATACTCCCACGCCGCCGAACCACTCGCTTCATCAGGAGTGCGTATCGTGCGGGTAATCGAGTTCGCCTGAGCGTCCGCCACATCCTGCAGATGCTGAGTCTGCAGATACGCGCCCGTAATCGCCACCGTCACCGAACCGATGAGCAGAAGCAACGCCAGCATGCCCACAATCAGCGGGGCAATGCTGCCCTCTTCCGGGTTTGAGGCGACCGGGTCAGCGGCGAGGCGGCCTGAGGCGACCGGGTCAGCGGCGAGCGCCCGGCTCTGCGCACGGGCTCGAACATGTAGACGGGCACGACGGTATGCGTTAGTGTAGCGCTCCCGCACAGTCGCGAACAGTCGAGCCAGCAAACCATTAGGAATCAGCATGACCAGACCCCCAACTCGTCGCATGAGAACTCACCGGAATCACGCCGCCACCCATAAACGAAGGCAGAAGCGGAAGACGCGCCTGAACCGTCACCGTGGCGTACGCCTTCGTACCCGAGACGCACTCCCCCGATGCACAGCTCAACGACACGCTCACATCGGAAGGCTCAACCCCGTAATCCGCGGCAGCATGCACCGCCAGACGCTGAGCCAAATCCGGGCCAACCGACGAGTCCTGCGGCTGCTCCTGCACATACAGCACCAACTGGGCGCTCGCCGCATGAGCTGCCATCACCGAAGACTGCAAGCTAAAAATCGTCAGAATGCCGTAGAGCACCGGGATGAGCAGAGTAATGCCCAAACCCAGGAACTCCACAATGGCGCTACCCTCTTCAGAGTCGTGTTGCTCAGAAAGAGACCGACCAGAGCGGCTCTTCAGGCGTTCCTTCACCCGCTGCCGAAGCGAAAAGTCGCTAATCGCCGGAACGATGCTCCGCATAAATCGCATGCCCCTTCACCTCAATAGAATCCGGAAAACCCCACGGGCCCAGCACCGGCAACGGCGACTTCACCGTCACCTCCAAAGTGCGCACACCCGTAGAATCACTACTCTGACGGTACGAAATATTCTCAGCATACGAAGACGGAAGAACCCCCTCAATCATCTGACGGGTACGCTCCATGCCCTCCTGCGGAGTGCGGTCACGCATCGTACCGTAACGTGCCCCAGCCGCCGCAGCATCCACCAACATGGTTCGTGCATACAGGGCGAAAGAAACCTGCAGAATCGCCATGGTCAGCAACACCAGCAGTGCACCGACCATGACGAATTCCGTGCTGGCGTCACCGCGCTCGCTCTCCTCCACAGAATATTCCGCGGAGGATAGCTCAGCGGCAGTCAGCTCAGAAGCGATGCGGGGCTTACGCATTACTGGTGAACCAGAGCAATCGCGTCGTTGAACATCTTGGTCAGAGCAGGCTGAGCAATCGCCAAGATAGCGGCAACCAGCACGGCGCTCATCATGGTGATCATGACCCAGCCGGGCACGTCGCCGCGCTCGGGGTCATCCTGCGTGTTCTTCAGGCGCAGAGCCAGCACGGATGCGATAGCCAGGGCGATCAGCACGGTGAGGGTGGTGCGGAAACGACGGAACATGATTTTCTCCTTCTATCAAAGGGTGTAGTGTGTGGTTGGTACGGCGCGCCGGGCAATCAGCCCAGCCCGCCGCGGTGCAGCCGGTACGGTGTGTACCCGCCGCAAAATCTAAAAGTTCAAACGCATGAGCGACAGTCCCGGGAAGACCGCAAAAATTACGGTCAGCGGCAGGATGAAAAACACCACCGGGGCGAGCATCGCAATCTCCTTCTTACCGGCTGTTTCCATCAGCTCACGCTTAGCGTTATCGCGCACATCCTGAGCCTGCGCACGCAACACATCAGCCAGAGGGGTACCGCGCTCAATCGCAACAGCAATACCCTCAACGAAGCGGCTCAACGCCGGAACGCGAGTACGCTCCGCAAAATCCTGCAACGCGCTCAGTAGTGAAACACCGGTGCGGGTCTGCGCCAAAATCTCAGAAAACTCACGAGCCAACTCGCCGCGAGAGGTCAAACAAATACGCTCCAAAGCCGCCAGCGCCGACTCGCCCGCCGTCACCGACAGAGCCATCATCTCCGCCAGCGCCGGGAACTCAGCAACCAACTGCTTCTCACGCTTAGTCACCGCCTCACCCAGCCACCAGTCACGCGCCAGAAAGCCGCTCAAACCGCTCACCAGCACCAGCACAAGAGCCACCAGGATGGAGAAACGCTCCTGCACCACGCCAATAACGGTCAAGGCACTCATGACGGTCACACCGGCAAGAGCCCACAGCAGCTGCTCAGCACGAAACGCGCTCACGCTCTGCGAAGAACCAGCACGACGCAGACGCTCCTGCACCGAACTATCACTCAGCGACGAGCCGCTCAACGACGAAGACAGCGAACGCAGAAGCGGCGCGCAGAAGGCCGAGAGGGCCTCCATCAGGCTGGGTTCGCGACGCTCCTGCTCCCTCAGCAGAGACTCACGCAGGGTCTCACCGCGAAGCTGTGATGCCACGCGATCGGCGAAGGAAACGCTTCGAGTATTCAGCACCGACGAAAGAATCAGACCCACGCCGGCCGCCAACAGCAGACCAAAAATCAGAGGCAGGTTCACCCGAAAACCCTCCGTTCACGCGGCAACTCACCAATACGCAGCATCAGACGGTACGCCGCCAAAGAAATAGCGGCACCGGCAATCATCAGCATCGCACCGGCAAACGAGTTATAAACCATGCGCGCGGCAGGCTGAGTCGCCATCAGACACAGCACAAACCAGGGCGCCACACAGGAGAGACGAGCCGCATTCACAGTCCACGACTGGCGAGCCAGAAGCTCCGAACGGGTACGCGCATTCTCACGCAGAAAATCACTCAGCGTGCCCAGCAGCTTGCCCAGGTCCGAACCGCCCACCTCGCGAGCAATCTTCAACGCCTCAATAATCGTGTCCGCCACCGGGTCAGAGAGGTACTCCTTCAAACGGTTCAACGACGGCACGAACTCACCCGACGCACGGTAATCACGCGAGAAATGGGCGAAGGCATCACGCAACTCTTCCGGGCCGCGGTAGGACAGCTGAATCAGTGCCTCCGGCAAGGACAAACCCGCACGAATCGCCGAACGCAGGTGGTCCACAGCATCCGGCCACAACTGCCAAATACGGGCATCCGCCGCGCGGGCACGATGATTCACAATCACACGAGGCGCCGCAAAACCACCAATCAGGCCCAGCAGACCCAGCGGCAAAAGCTGAGTGACCATCAGCAGCAGAATCGAAGCCGTCACACCGCTGGCAACGCTCACCCACATGAACGTGCGAGGCGTCAACGAATGCATACCCGCCTTACGCAACGCCACCACCAGCGCCGGGTCGTTACTCGGCTTCGGCGGCTTGCCGTTATCAGGAAAGCAGGAAAGGTAAATCAGGCAGACGCCCAACCCCAAAATCAGGCTCAGAAACAGAGGCATTACTGACCCGCCTTCGCCGCAGCCAGCACCTGCTCGGGGCGGTGACCGGCACGAATCCAACGGTCCGGGTTCGGCAGCTCCAACGCCACGCACATCATCTGACCGTCACGGCGCACAAACAGCGGGGACATCTCAATCACGCCGTCCTCAACGCGACCACCCAGCATGCTGATCTCTTCGACCTGACGCTGACCGCGCGAATCGCGGCCGCAATGAACCACAATGTCAAAGCAGGACGCCACGGTCGGCACCACGAATGCCGAGGAAATATTCTCGCCCGCCAGCAGCGGCAGGGTACAAATCTTGGTCACCGCGTCACGCGCCGAGTTCGCGTGAATCGTGCACATACCCGGCAGACCCGCGTTGAGCGCAATGAGCATATCCAGGGACTCCGCCTCACGCACCTCACCAATGAGGATGCGGTCCGGGCGCATACGCAGAGCCTCCTTGACCAGGCGGCGCAGCTCAATCGCGCCGGTGCCTTCAAGGTTCGGCTGTCGGCATTGCAGGCCCACCACATCGCGTAGTGGAACCGCGAGCTCAAAGATTTCTTCGCACGTAATCACGCGCTCACGCGGAGGAATGGATGCCGACAGGCAGTTCAGCATCGTGGTCTTACCCGCCTGGGTTGCGCCCGAAACGAGGATGTTCATGCCGCTCTCCACCGCCGCATGCAGCAGGGACGCCGCGCCGGCGCTCAGCGAGTTCATGCGCACCAGATCGGGCAGGCGGCGGGCACGCACCACGAACTTACGGATATTGATGCTCGTGTGCCTGCGAGTAATATCCGGAATCACCGCGTGCAGGCGGGAGCCATCCGGCAGGGATGCATCAACAAACGGGGAGGAAAGGTCCACACGGCGACCCGAAGGCTTGAGCATGCGCTCCAGCAAGCTATTGATAGCCTCGGCGCTCAGGTGCAGACCGGTCAATTCGCTTTCGCCGTTACGGGCGATAAAGACTTCGTCGGGAGAGTTAATCCAGATCTCTTCAACGCTCTCATCATCAAGGAACGGCTGAATCACGCCGAAGCCGCAGATTTCATCATGCAGGCGCTGAATCACGGATTCGCGGTCGCCCAAATCGGGCAGGGAGATGCGGGTACGCCGCTGCTCGTAATCGCTCAGGTGCTCGTCAATGAGCCCACGCACCGCGTGCTGGTCCTCGTGCGGGTCCAGGCTGCGGTGGCGCATTGCCTCACGGATATTCTCCTCGAGCAGAGTTAGATGCTCCGCCCGGGTATCCAGTACGGTGTTCTCCATTGAAATGATCCGATGCTGTGTGTGGTGTGGTTGTGTGGAATACGGTGAAGCATTGATACATCAATGCCACCATCACCCTACCCTCAGCGCATCAAATTTATCAAAATGTAATAAAACACCCCTTAATATTTACGAGTATAGTATTTGAGCATTTTTGATACATAGAATTGCATACATTGTTACCTAACGTGCACCAACATTCAAAACACCTAGTCAGCTGTGACTTGCAGAACAGTTGCAGGTACGCCCCTCGAATCGCGCACCATTAATCACCGCCATATTGCACTCGGTGCACCCGTAACATTTCGTCTTAAAAGCCGCAGCCTCCCCTGCTAAAGCGCAAGAACCCTACCCAGCAGCAGCGCCTTCCCGGGCACAACTTTCGGGCACAGTAAAGGGGCGTGCACTCCCCCATCGGGAATACACGCCCCATCACAAGCGATACATCTAGCGGTTAGTCGCCGCCACGAATCACCTTCACGGCTTCCTTAATCGGACCGTCAAAACGCAGGTTACCGTGCTCCAGCACCACGCCGCGGTCACAAATCTTAGACACCAAATCCAGGTCATGGCTCACCACGGCAAGAGTCTTACCGGCAGAGCACAGCTCCTGAATCTTCGCAATACACTTCTTCTGGAACGGCTCATCGCCCACCGCAAGAATCTCATCCACCAGGAAGATATCCGGGTTCGTATGAACCGCAACCGAGAACGCCAGACGCAGGTACATACCCGAAGAGTAGAACTTCACCTCGGTATCGATAAAGTCGTGAATCTCAGCGAAATCCACAATCGAATCGAAGGAAGCCTCAATCTCATCCTTGGTCATACCCAAGATTGCGCCGTTGAGGTACACGTTATCGCGGCCGGTCAGATCCGGGTGGAAACCAGCGCCCACCTCAATCAGACCCGCAATATTGCCGCGAGTGAGAACCTCACCCTCATCGGCGCGCATCACACCAGAAATCATCTTCAGCAGCGTGGACTTACCCGAGCCATTCAGACCCAGCAGAGCTACACGCTCGCCCTGACGAATATCCAGGCTCACGCCGTTGAGCGCATTGAACTTCTCCGAAAGATCACCCTTGCGGCCCTTAATCAGCCACACAAAAGCTTCCTTCATCGAACGGGTGTGGCGCAGAACGAAGCGCTTCACCAAATTCTCCACGTGAATTACCACGGGAGCGTCCGGGCTCACCGGCGGGAACTCAAGCTTCTTAATATCCACAGAATCAGAGCTCCTGGGCGAAGTTGCCTTCAAACTTACGGAAGAGCAAATCACCAATCAAAACGGTCAGCAGAGAAATACCAATGGCAATCGGAGTCCAGAAGCTGAAGAGATGCGGAACCACCTGCGAAGCAGGAAGCGCCAAATCCTCAGGACGGAGCGTCGGATGCCAGAAGCCATAGTGGAACAGCTCCACCGCAACGGTCAGCGGGTTAATCATGAACACGTTGAACACCCACGGGTACAGGGTGTCACGCACCATGGTCCAGGAGTACAGCACCGGCGAGAACCAGGTAGCCACCATCAGCAGCATGTCCACGATGTTCTCCGAATCTCGGAAAAACACGTTCGCCACACCGAAAATCAGACCCAGACCATAGGACAACAGCATCACGATGAGCATGCCCGCCAGAATCGACCCGAAAGCCAACGCGGACGGATGCCAGCCCACCGCAAAGCATGCCAGGAGCATGACCACAATCTGCGGCACAAAATGCACCAGAGCCACCCACACCGTAGACAGCGAGAACAACTCACGCGGCAGGTAAATCTTGCGAATCAGAGCACTGTTAACCACCATGGCGCGAGCACCATTACCAAAACCTTCCGAGAAGAAGTTAATAGCAATCATGCCCGAGAACAGGTACACCGCATAGTTGTGCATACCGCGTTCCAGGCCAAGGAAAAGACCCATGGCAATGTAGAACACCAGGAACTGCACACCCGGCTTAATGTACGACCACAAAATACCCAGCACCGAGCCGCGGTAGCGGACCTGGATTTCCTTATCGACCAGAAGTCGAAGCAGGTAGCGATTCTTCATCGCATCCAGGATGCCGCGGCCGCGACCGGGCGCCTTCAGGGGAACAGACTTCAGATCGCTCATCGGGTCAGCTCAGAATCCGTATGCTCAGCAAAGGTCTTAGCCCACGCATCGTAGGACGCAACCTCTGCAGCCTTCGAACGATACTGCTCACGCAGCTGCTCCCAGCCGGTCACCAGCTGGACGTGCAGCTTAGCTGCCTGAGCCAGCTTCGACTTGAGCTGCTCGGGGTCGCGGCGGTACCAGAACAGGCCGGTACCCTCAGCGTTAGTCGCCAGAGCCGAATCGAACTTCGACAGGGTCCACCAGTTAGTCTCACCGTAGTTCAGCTGAATCTGCGGGTGAGCCTTCGCCTCTTCGCTCACCGGCTTGAACAGCTGACGAGCAACAGTCTTTGCGGTCCACGAAGCAAGCTTCTTGTAACCGGGGGACGCGAAGGAACGGCGGCCACGGAACGGAGGCTTCTTCGTCTGGATAGCCGGGAAGTCATCCACGTTCGGCTTCACCTGAGACTCCGGGTACTCCTTAGCCATCGCACGAATCACCGGCAGACGCTGCGAGAGCGAGGGGTGCAGGTGATCGGGGCCGGAGAGCAGATCCTCCAGCGCCATCAGGCGGCCAGCCTCGGTGTAGTACTGCATGGACAGGGTGTGCTTGACGTCCAAGAACAGGGACTCCAGCAGCACGCGGCCACCCTTATCGAAGGGTGAGTGCAGCAGCGCCGTAATGAGGCGGTTGCGCTCGTGGTAGTACGCCTGCCAGCCGACCGAGTCATCCTTATCGGTCCAGGACACGTGCCACACGCCCGCACCGGGGAAGGACACGGTAGCGAAGCCCGCAGCCTTAGCGCGCAGACCGTACTCAGCGTCATCCCACTTCAGGAACAGAGGCAAGGACAGACCGATTTCCTTAATGACGGCGGTCGGGATGAGGCACATCCACCAGCCGTTGTAGTCCACGTCCACGCGGCGGTGCAGCCACGGGGTGTTACGCAGGTTGTGGTGACCCAGGTTGTGGCCCATCGCCATGTCATCGTGCGGCTTAGCGTAGAAGTTACGCCACGGGTCAACAACCTCACCGAACGCGTGCAGGACCGAACGGTCAAACATGTCGAACATGTGCGCACCCACGATGGTGGGCTCCTTGCAGTAGTTCGCGAAGGTCACCATACGCAGAATCGACTCGGGCTCAACGATAACGTCGTCATCGAGCAGCAGCACGTAATCGGAACCGTTGTTGACAGCCTCGAACATGCCGCGCGAGAAGCCACCGGAACCACCCAGGTTGCCCTGGTTAATGATGCGGAACTTACCGGAGAGGGGCTTGACGACCTCTTCGAAATCCTCGTGATCCTGCACCTTCTGGGTGCCCTGATCCACAATCAGGAACTCGTGCACAGCATCGAAAATCTCGGGGCTCTCACCCAGAGCACGAATGTTGTTGATGCAGTACTCCACCTTGTTCATGGTGGTAATCTGCACCGTCGCCTGACCAGCCTTCACGTCTGCGCGGGGCTCAATGTCGCCCAGCCAGTTCGCTTCAATCAGCTCAAGGTCGCCGGTGCCAGCCAAGTCGAACCAGTACCAGCCACCGTCACCGAACGGTGCCAGGGGCAGGGTGAAGGTGTTGGTCTCCTCGCCGGAAAGCAGCTTCGCATCCACGCGCTGGATCACGCCACGGCCATTGGACTTGTACACAATGACCATGCCCTCACCGCGAGTCTGAACGCTCAGAGTGACCTTCTTCAGGTCAGTCCAGCGGCGCCAGTACGAGGCGGGGAACGCGTTGAAATACGTACCGAAAGACAGGCTCTGGCCCGCGTTCACGGTGATGGAGCGGCGGCTGTTCAGGCTGTTCGCGGCATCACGGTTCGCGCTGGCGCTCGACGCAGACTGACCGGAGGTGTTCATCGCCTCCGCAATGGAGGTGGAAGCATCGCCGTCAATACGGGTGGGCAGCTGAACGCCGGTTGCGACACTCGCGTCCACGTACAGGGGGACGACGTCGGTCTCAACTGCGCTCGGGAAAATAACCCGCTGCAGGTTCTTCAAAGTCTTATCAGCCATGGTTATGCGTCGACACCACCGGACTCGATCTTCGCACCGTTAGCGAAGTGCGGGCGGATCTTGTTGTCGAACATGGACAGTGCAGCGCCGATAGCCATGTGCATATCCAGGTACTTGTAGGTACCCAGGCGGCCACCGAACAGCACGTTGTTCTCGCCCTTAGCCAGGTCGCGGTACGCCAGCAGCTTCTCGCGGTCCACGGAGGTGTTGACCGGGTAGTACGGCTCGTCGCCCTTGTTCGCGAAGCGAGAGTACTCGCGCATGATGACGGTTGCGTCCTTGGTGTAGTCACGCTCGGGGTGGAAGTGACGGAACTCGTGGATGCGGGTGAAGGGAACATCAGCATCCGGGTAGTTCATCACGGAGCAGCCCTGGAAGTCCTCAATCGGCAGGACTTCTTCTTCCAGGTCGATAGTACGCCAGGACAGGTCGCCCTCAGCGTAGTCGAAGTAGCGGTCAACCGGACCGGTGTAGACCACGGGAATCTGACCCAGGACGTTCTCGCGAGAGTACTGGTGACCGGGCTCGAAGAAGTCAGTGTTCAGGTGCACCTCAATGTTCGGGTGCGCCGCCATACGCTCCAGCCATGCTGCGTAGCCGTCAACGGGCAGACCCTCGTACTTGTCATTGAAGTAGCGGTTGTCGTAGTTGTAGCGAACCGGCAGGCGGGAAATGATGGATGCGGGCAGCTCTTCCGGCGGGGTCTGCCACTGCTTAGCGGTGTAGTGCTTGATGAACGCCTCGTACAGGGGGCGACCAATCAGGGAGATACCCTTGTCATTCAGGTTCTGCGGGTCGGTGCCAGCCAGCTCGCCAGCCTGCTCAGCAATGAGCGCCTTTGCCTCTGCGGGAGAGTAAGCTGCGTTGAAGAACTGGTTGATGGTACCCAGGTTAATCGGCATGGGGTACACGATGCCGTTGTGGCGGGTGTACACACGGTGTACATAGTTGGTGAACTCGGTGAAACGGTTCACGTACTCCCAGACACGCTCGTTGGAGGTGTGGAACAGGTGCGCACCGTAGCGGTGCACCTCAATACCGGTCTGCTTCTCCTTCTCGCTGTATGCGTTACCACCGATGTGGGAACGGCGGTCCAGCAGGGCAACCTTCAGGCCCAGCTCAGTGGCAGCCTGTTCTGCGATGGTCAGACCAAAGAGGCCCGAACCGACTACTACGAGGTCAGCGGTCAATGTTTTCTCCTGTATTATCACGGCGCACCGCCGCTTCTGCGAGGGCGGTATTCACCTACCAGATTGGACACATCCGAGGGTTCTCAGTCGCGCCGCAATCCGCACGGGTAGGGACAAAAAGCCCCACCCGTGATGGATATAGTCATAATCTAAGATACCCGTTTATCATGCGTCACGCATACTTATGACGTGTTTTTAGTGGCTTTTGGACTATTGTTCGCACACTCTTTCCCCGAGTGAATATTCTTCACGAACCCCGAGGTCAAGCGGGTCTGAGCGAGTTCCTTTTTCTGCAGACTTTGACGTTCCACCAACGGCGAGGAAAGTTGGTTTACGGGTAAATATTCATTGTGAATAGCGATCGCGATTTTGCTGAACCGCCAAACAATCGACAGGATAAGCCATGAGCCAATTCGGATACCGGAGTCTTCTAGGGGCGTCAATGAGGATGCGCAAGCAGGGTCAAGCATGGATGTTTCAGCGGGTGCACTGTCGGGCTTTCGAGCGGCAATCTGGGCAGTATTTCGGTGAGTTATCCACAGTTTTTCGAAAAACGGGGCGAAAAATTCAAAAAATACGAACACTTTAGTTTATACACGGATAATTTATTGAGCTTTAATGCTTTTTAATGTTTTCTGAGGGTATGACTCTCTTCTTTCTCGACCACCACAACACCGCACTCCCCTACCCCCGCGTACTCCGACTCGACGGCGAGGCGGCACCCACCGGAATACAGCTACGCCCCGGTAGCGCAGGTAGTGCAAACCAGCAGGCTCTAGAGCAGGCACTCAACCACGCCCTGCAACACCCTGCACCCGGCACGCACGCTCAGGCGCAGGAAACGACGTTCCAGCTACGCCCCGCGCATGATAAGGACCCCGCCGGCGCCTCGATTACACCGAACAGCCGCATTCCGAACGAATCTCAAACTCCGGGCGCGCCCGCAGTCAGCGTGCTGCACATTCTGCGCGGGCCCGACGCGGGCTCCTCCTTCCCCATCAGCCGCGGCCGAACCAGCCTCGGCAGGGCGGCTCTACCTACCCGTGGAGGAGAGCAACCGCGCCATATTCACCTGCAAGACCCCTTCCTCAAGCCGATGCACGGCAACTTCTACGCCGATAGCTCCGGCATCCGCTGGATCGAAAAACGCCCCGCCGCGAGCGAGGGTAGGGAGAAGGTGCAGGGAGGCAAGGTGCAGAGCGCCGAGCCGCGCATCCTGCGCTGGGACGAGCCTTTCCGTCTCGGCTCCTCACTCTGCATGCTCACCTCACCCAGCGCCGACGGCGAACACACCGCCAAGAAGGCGAGCGTCACCGCTTCCCCCGGCGAGCCGGCGCAGACGCTCGCTCCCCTGGGCGACGCCGGCAACCCCTTTGAGCCGGTGGTGGTGAACCCTCCCGCGCCGCGTAAGCTCAAGCAGATTCTGTTGAGCGTGTGCTTGCCGATTGTGGTGGGTCTGATTATTGCGCTGGTGACCGGCATGTGGTTCCTGCTGCTGATGTCTGCGGCGTCTTCGCTGCTGATGCTTCTGCATTTCTTTGGTGGTCGGGCGGAGAATCGTGCCGCATCGCAGCAAACTCATCAGGCGGCGTTGCAGGAGAAGGAACGTGCCCTCGCCCTGCCGACCGCGGGCGACCTGGCGATTTCGGGCCCCTCTGCCCTACATGATGCCGCCTACCCGGCTATTGTGCTCGGGTGCGGTCCCCGCCAGCCCTACCTGCGCGGCCGCAACCTCCCGCTGGGCACTCTGGAGAAGCAGGATGTGCCCCACTACCTGCCGTTACCCAACCCGGCTCTCGGTCACTACCTGAAGCTGGAGGAGGCGCATCTGCGCGCCTACCTGGTGCAGCTGGTGGCGGGTTATCCGGGTTCGGTGCACGTTCTGCTGGCTGGCGCTGAGAGCGCTGATCAGCAGCGCACCAATAGTCTCTTGCAGACTCTGGCTGTGGTGCCGGGCGTGAGCGTGCATTGTCTGCCGGGCGTGCAGCAGGAGAAGTATCTGCAGGCTCTGCAGAGCAGCTTGCAATCGGAGTTTTCTTCTTCGGTTCCGCCGCTGATTCTCATGCCCCTGCAGGCGAGCCCTATCTACGCTCCCCTGCTGACCGCGCTGAACTCTGGGGCGGTCACGGAGTCTTCGCAGTCCCGCGCGTTCGCCTCCCCGCGTGAGCAGAAGATGAACGCCCCGGCGCTCTGCGTGCTGGGCAGCGCTGAGGGCGATAGTTCCGCCCATACGCCCGGCGCGCTTTTTGGTGCCGCCTGGGTTGAGTGTACGAGTGAGGGTAGCCACCGTCAGAGCATTCGCTACCGCGCGCAGGGTTACGCGGCGCCTCCGGTACAGCCCACCGAGGGTGTCTACCAGGTGCATCCTCTGACGTGTGAGGGTCTGTGCCAGCACGCCGATGGGCTCAGCGTTGAGGCGTTCTGCGCCGCTCTTGAGAACCTGTACCGCGCCGGATGCGAGCAGGAGCAGGGCGCGCTCGGTGAGGCGCAGGTGCACCAGTCGGCGCATCTATTCTCTTCCCTACAGGCGCAGAGCGCGCGGCAGAAGAACCGCACCGATGACATGGCGGTGGAGTCTGTTCTGCAGCGCTGGTCCGCTCAGCGTTACGCCTCCGATATTCGCTGCTACCTCGGTGTTTCTTCGGGTGGATCGCTGAATATTGGTCTGTCTGAGCACGGCCCGCACTGGCTACTCGGTGGCACGACCGGTGCCGGCAAATCACAGCTGCTGCGTTCGCTGGTGCTCAGCGCTGCCCTACGCTACCCGCCCGAGCGCCTCGGCCTGATTCTGGTGGATTTCAAGGGCTCGGCTGGTTTGGGTCCTCTGGCTCAGCTACCGCATGCGCTCAGCGTGTTGAGCAATTTTGATGTGTCCGCGGTGGAGCGTGCGCTCGAATTTTTGCGCGCCGATATTCACCGCCGCGAGGTGGATCTGCAGGCGCTCGGCGTAAACTCCTACCGCGACTACCTGGCGTCCTGCCAGGCGGCGGGCACGACTCCGCGCTACCCCGAGCTGCTGATTGTGGTGGATGAGTTCCGTATGCTCATCGATTCTATGCCGGACGCTATGGCTGAGCTGATGCGCATTGCCACGATTGGTCGCTCGCTGGGTCTGCACCTGGTGTTGGCGACTCAGCGTCCGCAGGGTGCTATTTCGCAGGATATTCGCGCCAATATTGCCACGAGCATTTGCTTGCGTGTGGCGAGCGCGCAGGATTCCTATAACCTGCTGGAGCATGAGTCTGCGGCGTATATTTCGGCGGCGCATCCGGGTGCCGGGTATGTGCGCCTGCCGGATGGTCGTTCCCTGCCGTTCCGCGCCCCGCTGGTGGATGCGGTCCCTTCGAGTAGCGATGCTCGTCCGGTGCAGGTGCTGGGTCTTGAGGAGGGCGGCTGGCGTGAGCTGACTGCCGCTTCTGCCGTTCAAACGTTGGGTGGCAATGAGGATGAGCTGCTGATTCGTTCGGCGCAGCAGATTCGTGCGCTCTATGAACGCGAGTACGTTCCGAGGGGTGCGCAGAAGAACGCGGCGGTTCAGGATGAGTACTGCCCGATTCCGCCTGAGCTTCCCGAGAGCACCCCGTTGCCCGTGGTGGAGGCGCCGGTTAGCGAACCGGTAGCGTACGGTATTGATCCGGCGGCTACCTCTCAGGAACATGGCGAGCCCAACACCGCCCCCGAAGGCTATCTGCTGGGTGAGCTGGAGATTGCCCGCTACGGTGTGCGCCGCCCGATCAGCTGGTCGGGTCAGCAGGCTCTGGCGATGCTGGCTCAGAGCGCCGAACGTGCTCCGATGCTCTACGGTCTTTTAGCTCAGGCGTTCGCCGCCCGCACGCCGGTTGTTCTGCTGACCTCCGACGGTGCGCTCCACCGCGACCTGGAACCCTACGCAGGTGCCTTTGAGTCGCTCGTGGGCGCACAGGAACTTTCGCATCTGCGATTCTGCCTGGAGGAACTGCGCACCCCGAACCTGTGGGGTGCTGAGACCACCGCCCGCCCGCTCATTGTCGTGGACGGTCTGGACAGTTGGTTGGAGGCGCTGGTTCGCCAACCCGATACGGAGAACCTGCTCTACGATCTACTCTCGCAGGGGTGCCGTCGCGGCTATTCGGTGGTGTTCACCTCCGCGTTGAATCCGCGCGGTCGTTTCGCTGCTGCGGCACATTCCACGCTGTTGAGCCGCCGATTCTTGGACGCCGACCTGATGCGTTCAACGAGCAAGGACTACCCGACCCCTGCGCAGAGCCATTACTGCGTGGAGGGTGCCATCAATGAGGAGTTGATTGGGGATCAGCCGCTGAGCGCGTCGATTCTTTCGCCCTGTGTTGCGGGTTTCCGGGAGCTGGTTCAGGTTCTGCGGGGTAACGCCGCGAGCGCTTCTAGCGGGTCGAGCATTCGCCCCGGCACTCTTCTGCGGCAGTTCCCCGAGTACTATCACATGCCCTCGACCGAGTACGTGACCGCCGCCCATGCCGCGTGCAATCCTCAGGGCGCTAAGTTGCTGGTCGCGTTTGACCGCCGGCAGATGCCGGTGTGGATGAGCGCCCCGGCTGGCGCGGTAGTTCCGGTGCAGGGTTCCCGGTCGGCGGGTAAAAGTACCCTGCTGGAAAGCATTGCTCAGCTCAACCCGCAGCTGAGCGCCCTTGTCTTTGAAGGTTCTGGAGGTAGCACCGGTGAGCCGCCAAGCGTGGAGCGTACCCGTGCGCTCCTGGACTCGGTGAAGAACCCCGCGCACACGCTCGTGCTCATTGACGATCTGCAGTACCTACAGCCCGCCGTTCAGCAGCTACTTCTGGAGCGTCGCGGTGAGTTCCGCGCCATGCTGGTCGCCTACACGCCCTGGCCGAGGCGCGCCTCCTCACCCCTGCTAGCTGCGCTCATGGGATGCTCGCGTGCGCTTCTGCTCGCACCCGCATCCCTGGCGGATGCCGACATGTGCACGGTGACAGCGCTACCTCTGGATCGATTCACGCAGGGTGAGCAGCCCGCAGGTCGCCTGGTGGTGGTGGATGGCGCCTCCGTGTGCGCGGCGCAGGTTCCCCTGGTGCTGGCACCGGCGGTGGAGGCGGCTACATCTGCACAGAAGGTGCCGGTAGCGGTTTAGGGGTTCTAGTAATTTAGGGTTTAGCGGCGTCGGCGGCTGTACTTCTCCGCTTCTTCGCCCGATGCCTCGGTGACCGCCTCAATATAGCGGCGGCTGCTGGGCATGAGCACGAAGATGAAGGCAGCCGCCGCACCAATAACGCCCGCAATCGTGATGACCTGGCCAATATTCAGGCCGTAGGCGCTCACGTTCATGACGAGGGTGCTTGCGGTGACCCACAGTGCGCAGAGGGTAATCAGGATCATGGGCAGGCGCGAACCGAAGCGGCCGCGGTAGAAACGCAGGCCAAAGTAGGTCATGCCCGCGGCAATGAGCACCTGGAGCACACCGCCCACAATCGCTTGGGCGGTAGACATTCCGCTGATGATAAAGGGGTAGAGGATGCCGCGAATCAGGATGTATGCCGCGAAGGTTTCGGTCAGGGCGAATGCGTAGATGACGTTGAACGGGCGTGACGGCACGGTGGACTCCTCAGGGGTAGTGTCGGCGGCAGACCGGGGTGTACTCGATCCGATGCGCTAATGCGTTAGCGGGTGGGCGCTCCCCATGCCTCGGGTTCGCCTCGGGTTCACCGCCTCGTCGTCGGTGCGGCATTTCAGGGGGTAGGTACCGCTTTATATTATGCCTGAGGCGCCGCTCACCCAGCCGCCCGCGTCTCGCCTATGAGACGGGGTGCAGATTATGCGTGTCAGCATGCGATTCTTCACCCCATCAATTAGACAAAGGTTTACCTAAGTGATAGATGCCTCAGCTTAATACTGAAGTTTTTAGAGAAAAGTACTTGTCACATCCGCTCCAACATGCGAAAGTTGATAAGTCAATTTTCACCCTAACGCTGGGTGAGCGTCCCACCAGCGGATGTATTTGACACGCACACAGGAAAATAGATGTGTCTTGCCACCGCGTGAGACCGTAAATCATGAAGGAGGTCCACCGTGGATTGGCGTAGTCGTGCAGCTTGTTTGGACAAGGATCCGGAGCTGTTCTTCCCCGTAGGAAACACCGGACCTGCCCTGTTGCAAATTGAAGAGGCTAAGACTGTCTGCCGCTCTTGCGAGGTTGTAGACGTCTGCCTGAAGTGGGCCATCGAGACCGGCCAGGACTCCGGCGTATGGGGTGGCACCAGTGAAGACGAGCGTCGTGCGATGAAGCGTCGCGCAGCTCGTGCCCGCCGTGCATCCTAACTTCCGGAGTATTCAATAGGGCATCAAAAGCGTGGTGCAGTGACTTTATGTCACTGCACCACGCTTTTGCCATATACAGAACGTATCTAGACAGCAAACTGCCGCCGCTCCCCCTATCGGAAGCGGCGGCAGTTCAATATGTCGTGCGAGAAGGTGGCTAGATGAGCGCCGCGGTAATCACCACGCGGGTGCCCTTCGGTTCATTAGCCTCCCAGCGAATCGAGCCGTTCAGCTCGCTCGCCACCAGGGTACGCACAATCTGCATGCCCAGGCCTTCCTTGCCGGTCACCGGACGGTAGGCGTTCGGGCCGGACTCTTCAATCTTCTTATCGCCCATGCCCTTGCCGTCATCGGTAATCACGACGGTGAGGATGTTCTCGCCCTCTTCGTTGGTGCCGCGAATACCCTCGAGGGTTACGGTGCCGGTCTCGCCGTCCAGTCCGTGCTCCACGGCGTTCGCGACAACCTCGTTAATGACCAGCGCCAGAGGGGTAGCGAACTGGCTCGGCAACGCTCCAAAGGAACCAATCAGCTTGGTCGACACGTGCTGACCGGGGGAAGCCAACTCAGCCGCCAGATGGAACTGACGCTCAATCAGCTCGTCAAAGTCGACGTTCTGAGTCAGACCCTGCGAGAGCGCCTCGTGCACGGTAGCAATCGTCGCCACGCGGCGCATCGCCTGCTCTAGGCCTTGGCGCGCCTCGTCAGTGGTCATGCGGCGCGACTGCAGGCGCAGCAGAGCGGACACGGTCTGCAGGTTGTTCTTCACGCGGTGGTGAATTTCGCGGATGGTCGCGTCCTTGGTCATGAGCTCCAGCTCGCGGCGGCGCAACTCGGTCACGTCGCGGCAGAGAATCACGGCGCCCTCACGCTCGATGCGGGCGCGACTCTGTGCCAACAGCGGAATGGAGCGCATGGTCACGCGGGCACGGGAAATGACCAGTTCGGTGCGCAGGTCGCTGCGGCCGGCAAGGACCAGCTGCAGGGTTTCGTCTGCCTGCTCACCGGCAGGAAGCATGGCGCGGGTGACGTCTGCGAGGTTTCGCTTTTCGAGGTAGCCGGTCATGCCCATGCGGTTGTACATGGAGTTTGCGTTCGGGGACGCAACAACTACGCGGCCGGAGGGGTCAAGCACAATAATGCCGTCAATCACGCGGGGGTTACCCTGGGTGTTATTTCCCTGGGCGAGGGGGTCGGGCCACAAGCCGGAGTGCACCATGGAGAGCATGGTGTCGGCAGCATATTCGTAGACCTCGTCGCTAATAGAGGGGTAACCATTGGGGGTAGCGATCTTGTGGCTGGTCAGCAACGCAATGGTGCGGTTGTTGCGCACGATGGGCACGAAGGTGATATTCACACGCGGGCGGGCGCCAATACCTTCACCGCTTCCTTCGTCGGTGTAGGTGCTGATGTTCTGGTCAATCCAGACGCGGTATGCTTCGTCGCGGATTCCGTCTTCCATATCACGCTCAATGATGTCGTGGTGGAAGAGGGTTCGGACGTTGGAGGGGCGCACGTGCGCGAAGGCACGGAAAGTACTGGTTTCGCTGGGGCCGGAGACGGCGTCCGGAGAGCTGCCGTCGGCAACAACGTAGTCGGTGGGGAACCATAGAACCAGGTCACTCTGGGCGATGTCAGAGATGACCTGCCATTCACCCATGATGAGGTGAACGCGTTCAGTGTCGCCGGGACCGAAGTCGCAGGCGCTCATAATTCCTTCTGCAAAAGACATATGTTTGTGTGCTTCCCTAAGTTCGGGTGTGTTCAACCATTTTACGGTTTGTTCGCCGCAAATCCCATTCAAACGACAATACGTGGAATAGTTTACAGAGCATTTCTTGGAGCGCGCTTTTTAATCGCAAATATGACGCCCTGAGATGAGATGAACCCCTCAACTTTGAGGTGAAATATTCGCGCTACTGCCCTGCATTATTGTCACCTTCCCCGATTCAAAACCCCGGCCCAAAACCCTACGTAAAACCCGGCGTAAAGACACAGAAAACCCGGCATATCGGCGCTCTGCAGTTCCTAGAAGAAACCGAGAGAAACACCGATACGCCGGGGTTTCGTTCGCCCGCCTCTGGCGGGCATTAGTTGTAGCTGACGGGCCTACGCGCCGGGACTGAAGTTAGACACCGGGCTTGATGCTAGGCACTCGGGCGTACCGCATACATGCCCTCAAGCATCGCCTCCAGGGACTGCACGACCGCGTGGCGAGGCGCCACCTCCAGCAGTGCTTCACCGTTGCGGCGCAAACGGTCCATGACCTTACGCTCGTACGGGATCACGCCGGTGAGCGGAACCGACAGGTAGCGTGCCCAGTTATCGCGCATCTTCGCCTCGGGATTGAAGCCGGCGGCTTCGCGGCGGCTGCGGTTGAGCCAGTACTGCACATCCGTTTCTGGGGCGAAAAGATCCGGACGCGACTGCACCTCGCGGGCGAGGTTAATCAGGCGCGGCAGTCCGATGACGTCCGCTTCGCCGAGCGCAATCACACGGTCGGCGCAGGCGAGCGCGGTGAGGGTCGCCGCGTTACGGCGCGGCGCCGGGCCGTCAAAGGTTAGTTCCTCATCCACCTCGATGGGTGCGGCAACATCGCAGATGACCAGGTCGTAGCGGTGTTTGAGCCATTCGAGCACCTCGGAGAAGGCGCGGGCACGCACCTCGGGCCAACGCGAGGAGGAGGTGATACCGCTCAAGAAGTCGAAGGTGCCGTTTTTGAGGGGCACGCGCTCCATGATGGCACCCGCCTTTTTCTCGTCGAGCTGGGCGCGGTCGGCATCCGAGCAGAGAATTGCCAGGCCGGAGCCGGTATCCTCGAGCGCCATGAGCGCATCCAGGCTGGGTGCGTAGGTGTCTGCGTCGATGAGGCAGACCTGCTGGCCCTGCTGCGCCGCGAGAGCGGCGAGATTGAATGCGATGGTGCTTCGGCCGGGCGCGCCGTGGGTACCCCAGGCGGTCACAATTTTGCCGAGGCGGTGGCCGGGCTGGTAGCGGGAGGGTGCGGCGGGATCCTGGTTAATGTCGGGGTGTTGCGGCAGGGTGCCGTCGTTGTTCTCGTTCTGCACGTGCAGGGCGTAGTCGCTGCCGGGTGCGAAAGAGTCGACGATGGCGGCTGCCTGGCTGAGCACGGATTCCTCGTTGCTGGGAACGGTCGAGGAGGCTTCTGCCGGGTCGTGCACACCGGGTGCCGGGGCGGCGGGGGCTGCGGGGTCGATTCCGTAGCTTCCGTAGTCGGCGCCGTAGTGTGCGCCGGCGTTTACAGCAGCACCCGCAGCGGGGTCGTAGCCGTAACCAGCTGAATCATACCCAGCCGGACTGTGCCCGCCGTTATCGTAACCATAGCCACCGTCGTAGCCGTATCCGGATTCGTAGGCGCTGTCGTACCCGTAACCCGCATCCTGACCGTAGGCGGCGTGCGCCTCCGGCTGATGTACAGGCTGCGCGGGCACCTGGTTCGGGGTCTGGGCGGGAATACCGTAGCCTGCGGCGGGTCGGGCGAGTGCCGCATCCACCGCCTGTTCGAGCGAACCCAGAATCTCATCGAGGGCTGCTTCGGGGCGAATGCGATGTGCCTGCGTGGGCAGCGGCAGAGTGTCCGGGGCGATAACCGCCAGGAGCACCTCGGAGGCGGCGAGCGCATCCACGGTGGAGGCGCTCATTTCTGCGGGCACGTGCACGCAGAGCAGCACGCGGGCAATGCCGGTGTGCGCCATGCCGACGGCTTCGCTGAAGTCCTGCACGGTACGCGCCACGGAAACGCGGCCACGTTGGGATTCGATGCGGGTCAAGAGCGAGCCGTCATCGCCGTAGAGGATGACGGGGATGTTCACTGGCCCTCCCCGTAGGTGCCGGGGATGAGGCTGATCTTGGAGTCGCTGTTGCTTTCCTTCACGAGGTCGGTGAGGGCTTCTTCCTTGACCCACAGCTGCACGGTCGCCTTACCGTTAGCGCCGAGCACGCCCTCGTCGACCGTAATGGCGACGATTTCTGCGTTGGTGACGATAGCGCGGGCACCGTTTTCGGCGCGGTTATCGCTCTTGGTGTCGGGGTTGCGCGGGCCGGAAGTCCACACGTCCACGCGCTCGCCTGCCTTCAGTGCGGAGGCGGCGGTGCGGTCAATGCTGACGGTGGCGAGGCGGCGGCCCGGGGAGGTTTCGGTGCCTACGGATTCTTTGCTGATGAGGTTGCCGGCGGGGATGCGCTGAATCGCGATTTTGCCGTTCATCTGGGCGGCGTCGGCGCGGGTGAAGTACTTGTCTTTGGCGGAGTCGATGTTCGCTTCGACTCGGGCTAGTTTGTCTTCGGTAATCTTTTCGCCGAGGCGGATTTCGCTTTTGGCGGTGTAGTACTCGGTTTTGCTGTTATTGGCTTGCACGTAGAGCTGCACGCCGGTGATGGAGACGAGCACGAGAAGTACACCGAGGATGAATCGCCAGTCTTTGACGGTAGGCCTTTTGAGACGCTTGGCGTGGGGCTCGGTGAGGGTGGAACGCTTCGTCGCGTTCTGTCGTATGCGCATGATGTGGTTGTGCCTTTCGGTGCGGAAGCCGGCGGTGATTCCGGGTGTTGTTCAACTGACCGATGAGCGAGTGGTGTGTGTTCGATAGTGCTTTGATTGGTTCTGACACTAACCCTAACAGCATATTTCATTTAGTATTCTCTCTCAACAAGAGTCGTGTTTATGAAATATTTTTGGGTTTCGTCCCTTTTGAAGGGGCGATTAGATAACTTTTCAGCTCATATAAGGCTTTTTGCGGGCAAATTTTACGGTGATGACATATACTGAAAGTACTCAATAGATGTTCACTACGAACTCTATCTGAAAGGCTACTAACGGTAGCTAGGGGCCCAGGATTTCACTCACGGAAAGGAACAATTCGATGACTGCACCTCGTTTCCTCACTCTGAGCGACGTCGCCGAGGAGCTGCAGGTTTCGCTTTCGCAGGTACGCGCTCTGGTGCGTAGCGGCGAACTTCCCGCCATTCAGATTGGTGGACGTAACCAGTGGCGTATTGAACGCTCTCGTTTTGAAGAGTACATTACCGAGCGCCACGAGCAGACTCTGGAGGCAATTGCTTCCGGCAAGCTCACTGCAAAGGCTAAGGCTGAGTAGCATTCGACATGCACCTCACGGGCGTAACGCTCGAGTGTTTTAGAAAGGTCCGCTCCTCTCGTTGAGATTTCAACGGAGAGGGGCGGACCTTTTTGTATTTATTGTCGCCTTTATTCGGGTGTTTATGCTTGTCAAGACACCTTTTACGAGTGTTCCCACGAATAGTGCTACCTACTATTTACCCTGCGCTTTTTAGCGTGAAATACGGGCGATTACTGCGCTGACGCGAGCCAGCGGAATGGTGCGCACGCCGGCACCGCGAGGGGCACGGGAATAGCCGGAGGCGCCCTGACCATAACCAACTTGCCCGTAGGTTCCCTGCGCGCCGTAGGCTGCACGCGCGTACTGGTCGCGTTCGTAGATGCGCGGGTACTGCCCACCGTTGAGCAGGCGCAGTTCAAGAAAGTCGGCGCCGACTCGCTCGATCACGCCGTCGTAGCTGACGGTGCCACCTTCGAGGGAGAGGCGGACGGGTTCGCGTGCCATGGCGAGGGAGCGGAGGGCGAGCTGAATTTTCATGCGGTAGCGTTCGGGGCGAATATCAGCGCGCCCGGGAGCGATGCCACCTTCCCACCAGAGCATTCCGCGCAGGGGGATGATGATGTTTTCGCCGCGCGCTTCGATGCTGACCCATTCTTCGCCGACCATTTCGAGTTTGCCTTCGTAGGTTTGCATGTCGGTGGCGCAGATGCGGATGGGGCCGCCGACCTGCGCAAGGAGACGGTCGTCGAGGGTAATTGTGGAGTACTGGACGCGGGCGACTTGGCGGGCATCCTGTTCCATATCCCAGGCGCGTTCGGAGGCGAGGCGCGCCTCAATGTCTCGTAGGAACTTTTCCATGCTCATACTATGACCCTACCCGAGTAGCGGGTGCGGATACGAACCGGGGCGTTTTTCTGGTCGGATGATGCTTCTTGAGCCTGATTTTTGAAGCAAATTTCACCAAATTACATGTTTTTCATACATTTTGATGCGTTTTGCTTCATTTTTACTGCGACCTCCTGTATAAATAAAGCAACACCAAAAGCTATTAAACACACCATTTGGAGGTCATTGTGGACCATCTTTCCACGCCGGGTCAGGCGCCCGCAGCCTTCGCTTCGCATCCCCTTGCATCCGTTGTTCCTCTGGCATCCGGCGCTGACGCAGGTCACGAAACCAGCACCAAAGCAAGCTACCAGGACGCGCTGCTCTTCATCGCCCCTCCCCTACTTTCCGCCGCGGTCTTGGGTGCGTTGAGTGTTAACCTGCACCGCATCCCCTCGGCACACCCACTAGCTGATGCCTCGTTGCTCTGCGCGGGGGCTGCGGCAATCCTCATTACCGCCTGGTGGTTCGTCAGTTTTATCTGCGCGCTCTTCTACGCTCGTTCCCTGCGAGTCTCGGCACACGCCGCAAAGCCCACTGAGCTGAAGGTTCCGGCGATTTTCCGTCCGCGCTTTATGCGCCGCATCGTTCTGACGCTCGGCGGCACGGCTCTTGGAGTGGTCGCGGTCTTGGCTCCCGCGCAGGCTACGGTGGTTACGCCCAGCAACGCCGGGGTAAACGGCACGGAGGGAATGCCGCAGACGACCATTTCGGCGGTCATGACCACAGATTCAACGAGCACCGCAGCTTCAGCGAGCACCGCGACGGCAGAGGCCAGCCCAGATACCACCCCAGCCAGCGTCTCAGATGCGGAGCCCGCCAGTGACATCCCGGACAGCATCACCCCGAAAGCCACCTCCGCTCCTCTGACCCTCTCTGCAGAGATTCCCGATATTCCGCTGGGTCCTCAGCCTTCAGAGGCGGCAGGCTCGCTGCAGGATCGCAGCCCGTTCTTCTCCCCACCCCGCGTTGAGGCGGGCACCTACTCCTACACGGTTCAGGCGGGCGATACGCTCTGGTCTATTGCCGCCGAGCAGTTGGGTGAAGGCACCGACGCCTCCACCATTTACGACTACACTCTCGATATTTACGAGGCGAATAAGGACGCTCTGGGTCAGAACGCCGAGCTGCTCTACGAGGGGCAGGTTCTGCAGATCCCCGAACAGCCCGTTCACTAACCCTCGCCGTCTAGCCCTCGCCGCCGCTACCTCGAATCTTCTGCCCCACCCGATAGCTTTCGCTCAGCTCGCCTCACATACCTCTGCACCGAAAGGAGCCGTCATGAGCTTCTCCAACCTTCTCCCCCGCGCCCCGTGGACGCCGCCGCGTTCTCAGCCTGCGCAGCCCGCCTCCCGTAACGATCAACCTGCCAGCCCGTATTCAAAGCGTCAGGCGGCACACACCTCCCAGCCGACGGCTCAGCCTGTGACAGCCGAGCAGGTCGCTCCGCTACCGGAGCAGGGGCAGGGCACGATGGCTCTGGTGCAGAGGCGGAACAGCGCGTCGGTCTATTCGCTGTTGCCGCTGCCGCGTTATGAGCAGCATTCGGCGCAGCGCCCGAAGGTAGTGAAGAGGGGTCGCCCGCTGCGTCCTGCGGATGCGTTGGCTCGCCAGCTGGAGGGCCGTTGCGCGGGTGTGGCGATTGCTTACCTGGAGATTATGTCGGCTCGTCGTTCGCGTCAGCAGCTGGCGCAGTGGGTATCAGCGGATTGTTTCCACCGTCTGCTGCCCCTCTTCCCGAAGAACCCGCGTCAGGTGCGCAAGGATATGCTGCTGACTCTTCCTCCGGTTCTGCTGCGGGTGCGAGCGCAGAAGGTGCACGATGAGCTCTACGAGGTGGTGACGCTGCTGCGTTGTGCGGAAAGGGTGCGTGTGGTGACCATGCAGATGCGCCTGATTCACGGCATGTGGCTGATTACCGCAATTGAGCAGCCGCAGAGCCGCTTGGACGAAGACTAAGGCTTCCCCGGCTTCCCCTACAAAACACACAGACAAACAGAGAGGGTGCGAATCCGGTATTGGATTCGCACCCTCTCTGCTAGGTCTATAGCATTTCAGCTTTTACGCTGAGGCTACTTGTCCTTCGAGCGTTCCACGTGAACCTGCTCGTGGCCGTCCTCATCCGGGGCGGAGTACTGCAGGAACTTCGGACGCGAAGGCTCAGCCAGGCGCACGGTAGAAGCCTGAGTGCGCTGCTTGGACAGGTCCAGGTTGAACAGGTAGGTCACGGTCTCTTCACGGATCGCGCCGAGCATCGACTGGTACATGTCGTAGCCTTCACGCTGGTACTCGACCAGCGGGTCACGCTGAGCCATCGCACGCAGACCGATACCTTCCTTGAGGTATTCCATCTCGTACAGGTGCTCGGGCCAGCGCTCACCGATGACGGACAGCATGACGCGGCGTTCAATTTCGCGCATGCTCTCTTCGCCGACGCTCTTTTCGCGCTCCTCGTAGATGAGGTGTGCGTCCGCCAAAACTTCCTTCACGATCTGGTCGCGAGTAATCTTGGTGCGGTCACCGGCGTCCTCCGCCAGGTCGTCCACGGTGATGGAGATCGGGTACACCTGCTTGAGTGCGTCCCAGAGCTCGTCGAAGTCCCAGTCCTCGGCGTGGCCTTCAGAGACGCGGGCGTCAATGATGGTGGTCAGCACCTCGTCCACGAAACCGGAGATCTGTTCCTTCAGGTCGTCACCGTGCAGGATGCGGCCGCGGTCCTTGTAGATCGCTTCGCGCTGGCGGTTGAGCACGTCGTCATACTTGAGCACGTTCTTACGCTGCTCAGCGTTACGGCCCTCAACGTTTGCCTGGGCGGTAGCGATAGCGCGGCTAACGATCTTGGAGTCCAGTGCGGAGTCCTCGGGGGCTGCCGCCATGAGGCGGGTTGCCATGCCGGTGTTGAACAGGCGCATCAGTTCGTCGGTCAGCGACAGGTAGAAGCGGGACTCACCCGGGTCACCCTGACGGCCGGAACGACCGCGCAGCTGGTTGTCGATACGGCGGGACTCGTGACGCTCAGTGCCGAGCACGTACAGGCCACCGAGCTTGGTGACTTCCTCATGCTCTTCAGCTGCGGCGTCTTCGCAGGCCTTCAGGACCTCGGGCCAGCGTGCCTCGTACGCCTCAGAGTTGGTGTTCGGGTCCAGGCCGAGCTCACGCATCTTCTCGACGGCCTCAAATTCGGGGTTACCGCCGAGCATAATGTCGGTACCGCGACCAGCCATGTTGGTTGCCACGGTGACGGCACCCTTACGACCCGCCTGCGCAACAATAGCTGCCTCACGCTCGTTGTTCTTTGCGTTCAGCACCTCGTGGCGCACGCCAGCCTTCGCCAGCTGGCGGGACAGGTACTCGGAGTTCTCCACGCTTGCGGTACCAACCAGAATCGGCTGGCCCTTTTCGTGGCGCTCCTTGATGTCCTTGACAACCGCCTTGAACTTGGCGATTTCGTCGCGGTACACCTTATCGGGGTTGTCGATGCGCTGCACACCCTTGTTGGTGGGGATGGGCACCACGCCGAGCTCGTAGGTGTTCATGAACTCTGCCGCTTCGGTTTCCGCGGTACCGGTCATACCGGACAGCTTGTCGTACATGCGGAAGTAGTTCTGCAGGGTCACGGTCGCCATGGTCTGGTTCTCAGGCTTGATTTCGACGCCTTCCTTCGCCTCAATCGCCTGGTGGATGCCGTCGTTGTAGCGGCGGCCCGGCAGAATACGACCGGTGTGCTCGTCAACAATCAGGACCTCGCCGTCGATGACCACGTAGTCCTTGTTGTTGGTGAACAGCTCCTTCGCCTTGATGGAGTTGTTCAGGAAGCCAATGAGCGGGGTGTTCTTGGATTCGTAGAGGTTCTTCACACCCAGGTGGTCTTCCACCTTGTCAATGCCGGATTCGAGGATACCGACGGTGCGCTTCTTCTCGTCTACTTCGTAGTCTTCACCGCGCTTGAGCAGGGTCGCGGCAATGCGCGCGAACTCTGCGTACCAGCGGTTCGCTTCACCGGCTGCGGGGCCGGAAATGATCAGAGGGGTACGCGCCTCATCGATCAGGATGGAGTCCACCTCATCGATAATGGCGAAGTTGTGGCCGCGCTGAACCTGCTCCTCCACGGTCCATGCCATGTTGTCGCGCAGGTAGTCGAAGCCGAACTCGTTGTTCGTACCGTAGGTGATGTCTGCGGCGTACTGCTTACGACGCTCGTCAGGTTCCATGGAGGAGAGAATCACGCCGCACTCCATGCCGAGGAAGCGGAACACGCGACCCATGAGGTTCGCCTGGTACTCAGCCAGGTAGTCGTTCACGGTCACAATGTGCACGCCTTTGCCGCTGAGCGCGTTCAGGTACGCGGGCAGGGTCGCGACGAGGGTCTTACCCTCACCGGTCTTCATTTCGGCAATGTTGCCCAGGTGCAGCGCTGCACCACCCATGAGCTGCACATCGTAGTGGCGCTTGCCCAGGGTACGCTTGGATGCTTCACGGACCACCGCGAAGGCCTCCGGCAGCATAATGTCGAGGGATTCGCCGTCCTTGACGCGCTCGCGGAACTTGTCGGTCTCTGCTCGCAGTTCCTCATCGGTCATCGATGCGAAGCTGTCCTCGAGCGAGTTCACCGCCTTAGTGTACGCTTCGAGCTGTCGCAGAACCCTCTTATCGCCGGTTCGGAGGATTTTCTCCAAGAAAGATGCCACTGAGCTTCTACTCCTTGCTTGTTTCGGTACCCTCACCAAGGGCGCGCGAAAGTGCGCGCGGTGAGGCCTTCCTACATATTGTATGGCAGAGCCGCCTAATTCGCCCGTCCGAGCTATTTTTTACGCTGTACGCCCACGAGGTGACATTTGGTGACACTCGAATCTTTCACCCTCCGGTTGAGGCAGAGCCGACCCATCCGTCTAAAGGAACAGATGTGTGGAGGGCAAAGAAAAACCCGGGGGCCTGGAGAAACACGGTGTGTGTTCCCAGACCGCCCAGGTCTTGAGCCTACTCGCTGGGCATGCCGCCTCAGCTGCCAGCAGGTACGTTGGGTTTTACTCGTTATCCAGAGTAATAATGCCGTAGCTCCAGCCCTTACGGCGGTATGCCGCAGCCGGTGCGCCGGTCTCGCTGTCAATGTACAGGTAGAAGTCGTGGCCGACCAATTCCATACGGTCAACAGCTTCTGCGGGAGTCAGACGCTCACCCTTGAAGCTCTTGTGGCGAATCTCAATGGGAGATGCTGCCTCGTCGGCGAGGGTGACCTCGCTGTTATCGAATGCTGCTTCTTCCACCGGAACATCCGGCAGCAGAATCTCGGTAATTGCTTCGGTAACCACAGGAATCGAGCCGGTAGCGTCTGCCACGGAGACGGGGTGCTTGCCACCGCGCTTGTGCAGCTTGCGGCGGTCACGTGCACGGCGCAGACGCTCCAGGAGCTTGCCGTAGGTTTCATCGAAGACCGCGAACTTGTCGTGACCCTGGGCTTCGGAACGGAGGACAGGGCCAGTACCAACAACGGTAATCTCAACGCGGATGGACTCGCCACCCAGGTGACCGTCCTTGCTGAACTTGACGTCGATGTCCTTCACGTTATCGCCGAGCTGAGCGAACTTCTGAACCTTGTCGCTCACGTACTCTTCCAGGCGTTCGGTGACCTTGATATTGCGGCCGTAGATGTTGACTTCCACGATCATTCCCTCCAGGTTGGGGGCTTATACCGCGTCCGGTTGGACCCGGTACGGGGGTTCGACTTCAGTGCCGTTCCCTTGTATATATTTTAGTACGAAACATGTTTCATATCACTAGATATGACAAATATTTAGCCTAAATAATAGCTATTCGTCCGTCTGCGAACTTTATTCGCCAAAAATCGTGTATCTCTTGCAACTAACTACAAGAAACGCTATGTCTGAGCCTTTTTCGGTACCGCCGCCACAGCACACACGCCCAGCACCCGCGAACCGGATTCCTGTAGCACACGCACCATCTCAGAGGCGGTCGCGCCGGTGGTCACCACATCATCACAAATAACGCTCACCCGACCCGCGCACAGGGCAGGCTCCATGACACACAGAGCACCGTGCATCCGCTCGGCACGCCCCACAGCGCCCAGGCTCTTCTGCTCGTTCTGCGCACCGGAAATCGCATCAGAAATAATGGAGGCGCCGCTCCCCCGCCGGTTGCGAGGAACGTACCCGATAACGTCCACAGCGCGCACCCGCACCGAGGCAGGCAGACGCTTATTAAGCTGACGCGCCGCCTCCTGCACCAAAAGATTCGCCGGCGCATAGCCGCGGCGGCGCACGCTCTGGGCAGAGGACGGCGCCGGAATCAGCAGAACCTCAACCGGTGCGGCGGAGGTGCCCACAGAAGAGATAGAAGACCCCGGTACGCTCTGAAGCTCAACCCGATGCGCCCGAAGAAGCTCGTACACGCTACGCGCCAACCCCTCTCCCAACAGGGGCAGCAGGTCGGTACGGCCCGCATTCTTCAACGCCAACAGGGCACGCGGCATGATCCCCTCATAACGGGATGCCGCACGCACCTCGGGAGCAGCCGCGCCATCAAGAGGTTGCAGAGCATATACTCGCTCCACCTTAGCCAACGCCGAACGCAACTGCGGCAAGCAAGCCTCACACAGTGGCGAGCCTGCCCCATAGGCGACCGGCACCGCACAGCACGGGCAAGTACGCGGCATCAGCACCTCCCCCAAAGACCCGCCGGCACTCTTGAGAGCGCCAGCGAGCCCGGTCAGAGACCTGCTCAGAGACCCGTTCACGGGCTCGTTCAAACCACGCTGTTCTGAACTCACCGAAAGCAACCTTTCCGCGCGCTATACCCGGTACCCGAGGCTAACCGGCGTAACTAATCTCGTGCAGGGTCGTATCCAAACGGATCCAGCCGCGCTCCTCCATCAGATAGCACGAACCATCAGAACGGTGGGCAATAATATTCGACGTATTATCTGCGGTGGAAATGCTCATCACACCATCCAGACGGTCCAGCTTCGTCTCTTCACCGCTGAGGGAAATCACCTCAGACTCACCATTCTTCACGTTCACCACCACGACGCTCTGGTCTCCAGCCCAACGGGCATTACGCGGAGTCACAGAAGAACTCAGACGCACCATCTCCGTCAGACGCAGAGGCTTGCCGGCATCATCACGCACAATACCGGAAATAATCACAGCCGACGCACCCTCAGTAGACGCCACAATCGCCATGCGGGCACCATCGTGAGAAACGTTCACGCTCGTAAAACTCAAATTACGCTGCCAGGACAAACCAATATCCACGCCGCGCTCACGCTCGGTTGCGTCCTCAGAATCCGGCTTAAAAGCACGCACAACGCCCTCACCATCAGCAGCCCACACCCAGCCGTACGCATCAAAACTGGGGGCAGTCAGCGCGGTACTCTGCCACACGCGGCGGGCAGTGCCCTGATACACCGTGTACAGGCTCGCAGCATCATTCGCCAAGCAGGCATAAACATCCGCAGAATAGCCCATCGCCGGGGAACTCAACTGGGTTACGCCACGCAGAAGCAATTGCTCACCCGCATTGCTCATATAGTCATCACGCGCCACCATCTGGCCGTTCGAATTAATAGCAACCGTGCGGGCAGGAACACCCGGATTCAGCTTCACCGCAGAAAAGCCGCTCGGCGCGTTCTCAGGAATCAGAGTGCCGTTATAGAAAACCTCAGTCTTGCCCAGACCCGAGAAGTTCTCCAAGCCGTGCATAATCTGCTCACGCACACGCGCCAAACGGTTATCGTCCAGGTGCTCACCCGAGAGGCGAACCAGCACATCCTGGTTATCGCTCATGTTAGCGACCTCAAGGCTCATCGACTCATTCAACGCCGAGAACGCAACATCCTTCAAGTAGGATGCAGGACCAATCATGAGGGTACGCACCAGCAGCTCAAAGTAACGGTCCGTATGCGGGAACCAGCGGATATCAGGCACAGCATAACGGAACGCACGATCATAGAAATACAGGCGGCACGGGCTAAACACACGCTCAAACTCAGCGCCATCCAGCCACAAACCATCCGGGCACGAGTTAATGCGCCATTGGTTATCTTCCATGACCACCGTAAAATCCTGAGTCTCAGTCTGAGCCTCCGGGAAGGTGCTCGTAATACCCTGACTATTCACAGTCGCCGTCTGCTGGAAACGCACATGGTACATCCCCTCAGCAGTTCCGCTATCGTCACTACGAGGCTGCACCGTATTACGGTACACACGAGTCGTACCCATAGGATTCCAACGGCCCGCAAAAGAAGAGCTCAAATACTGGCGCGCCACAGCATAATTTTCGATACTATCCACGCCAGCACGCACGAAGCCTTCAATAATCGCCTCGGGGGTAGCGCCCGCCAGCGGTCCCGGCGCACGCGCCGGAGAAGTATTAACGCTCTTCACGTCCAGACCACTGCTGTGCTGAGTCACTCGGTCGTTCGAAGGAAGACCCGCGCAAGAGCTCATCAGCGTCGCCAAAGACACCGCGCACCAAGACAGCGCGGCGCGTCGAGAAACAATACCCCTGTGAGACATGGAGGTCTTAACCTTCCTCTACGAACAAAGACAAACAATCACCAGCTACCACTGCAGGCCATCGCAGCGCGGCGAAAGAATCAACACAGCGAAATAGCAACACCGTGAAAATATATCTGCATTGATTGTACTGGGTAAACAGTGCAAATACGCAAGGATAAGTGCAAATACAACCGCACCGACCCCAATCCCCCGTTTCATGACAGGGACCAGAGCCCCGCGCCTCTTCTAGAGGTCGCCCCCAGCAGCCGTACGAGGAGCGATATTGGGCAGCGTATCCTTAGCCGGCGCCGAACGATGCGAGCTTGACTCAGGCTCACCCGTCACCAAAACCGGCGACTCACCCAACGGAGCGCCATGAACCAGGGGCAGGTTCACCGTGAAGCAAGCACCGCGGCCCTTCTCGCCCCACGCCTCAATCGTGCCACCGTGCAGACGCACATCCTCAGCAGCAATCGACAGACCCAGACCCGTACCGCCCAGGGTACGCTTACGCGAAGTATCAGCACGCCAGAAACGGTTGAACACCTGAACGGCTTCATCCTCAGACAAGCCGATACCGTGGTCGCGCACCGCAATACCCAGATTCGTGGCGTTTGCATCCACGTACACGTCAATCGGTCGGGATTCGCCGTGCTCAATCGCGTTGTACAGCAGGTTACGGAGCACACGCTCAATACGTATACGGTCCATATCCACCATGATGCTCTCATGGCTCGTATGCACGTTCAGCTTCGTATGCGTACGTTCCAGATGAGGCAGAGCCTCCTGCAAAATATTCGAGAGAACACGGATGAAGTCTTCCGTGTCAATGGTCAGCATTGCGCTACCAGCATCGAAGCGCGAAATCTCGAGCAGATCAGAAAGCATTGACTGGAAACGGTCCACCTGTTCATGCAGAAGCTCCACGCTACGGACCTGCATCGGGTTCATATTCTCACGCGAATCGTACAGCAGCTCAGTACCCAAACGCACCGTCGACAGCGGAGTGCGCAACTCATGAGAAACGTCAGATACGAAGCGCTGCTGCAAAGTCGACAGGCGCTCCAGCTGAACAATTTTCTCCTGCAGCGAGTCAGCCATCAGGTTGAAGGAATAGCCCAGACGCGCCGCCTGATGCTCACCGTGTACAGACACACGCTGATCCAGGTCGCCAGCAGCCAGCTTCTCCGCCGTAATAGCGGTCTGCGTAATCGGGCGGACCACAAAACGAGTCACAATCCACACCACAGAAAGCACCACAGTAAGCAGTGCACAGAAACCACCAAAAAGAACAAAGTTAATATGCGCAATCGTGGCGGAAGAATCCGTCATATCGTACACAAGGAACAAACCGTAATTAGGGTTCTGAGAAATAGAAATATGTGTACCAACGATAAGCACCGGATAGGTGCGCTCACGATTATTTTCGACAGTAGTCACCGTAGACGTCTGCCAGAAAATACCGTCCTTATCACGAACAGTTTTTTTAAAATCATTCGGAATACTCGAAGAATTCAAAGAATTATTACTGCTCTGCTCAGGAATAAAACCCTGCTTACCTTGACCTTCCAAAGGCACAAGAATCCAATTACGCTTACCCGAACTACCCGCGTCCAAGACGGTCAAGGTACGGCTCACATTACGACGAATCTCGCTGTCACTACGGGCCTCCGAGGAGTCCAGCACGCTCTGGACGTTGCGGAAACCACTCTCCGATTCCGCCAGCGCTTGACCCTTCTGATTCTCAAAAAGACTCGACGCAATCTGGCTCGACAAGGACCAACCCACCATCAAGAAGCTCAGGAACATCATGATGCCCGCAGTGCCCAAAGCACGGAACTGCAGAGATTCCTTCCACAGACGCTGGGCGCGCTGGATCAGGTTCCTACGCTGCTTCTGTGCCTTACGCGGCTTGGAAGCGCGGGTACGCGAAGAGGCGGAGGCTACCGCCTCCGCCGTCAAAGCGCCGTGCTCATGGCTCGACTTCGCAACAGACAATCAGGTTATCCCTTCGCCTATGAATAGGTTCCGATTAGCTACCGGAAGATCCCACCAGCTCGGTCGGAATCTTATAGCCAACGCCACGGACCGTCTGGATAAAACGATCCGCACCCAGCTCATCAAACTTAGCGCGCAAACGCTGGACGTGCACGTTTACCAGCGAATCGCTCACATCAGTGTAACCCCAGACCATGTCCAGCAGTTCCTGGCGGCTCAACGCCTGACCCGGGTGACGAACCAGCGCGGCCAACAGGTCAAACTCCAGAGGAGTCATCGGAACCTCAGTGCTGTGGTACTTGACGGTACGACCGTCCATATCCATGACAATATCGCCAATGGACACCACCAGCTGACGGCTCTCACGCGGACGCAAACGGGTACGAATACGCGCCAACAATTCAGCGTGCTTAAAAGGCTTAGCAATGTAATCATCAGCGCCAGCTTCAAGACCCTTAACAACATCTTCAGTGTCGCTTTTAGCGGTCAACATAATAATCGGCACATTAGAAGAACGGCGAATTTGCTGGCACACTTCAATACCGTTCATGCCAGGAAGCATCAAATCCAAAAGCACCAAATCGGGAGTGGAGCGCATAAAAGTTTCAAAAGCGCGGCTGCCATTTTCGCAGAAAACAGCGTTAAAGCCCTCTTGCGCGAGCACGAGGCCAATCATTTCCGCCAGAGCATCATCGTCATCAACCACCAAAATGGTGTGTGCGTCGCTTGCGCTCACAGTACCTCCCTAAAGAATTGTCGTAAATACTTACATAAAAATGCTGATTCTCTAATCATACCGCGCACTCAGCTAATGCACGGGCACACTCTGTCACCCGCGCCAGCGAAGCCGTGGCATCCAGCATACTTACCGCGACTGAAGTCATCCCAGCAGGCACGGAACCGCTCTGAATACGCTCATCAGGCATCAAACCCACCGCACTCAACTGCGTCGGCTCAAGACCAACCTCACGCCACAGGCTGTACAGGCGGTGCACCTGATCAGGAATCCGTGCAGAAGTCACCACCGGCAGCCACAGCTGGGTCTGCGCATCCAGAAGCTGCGCGACGGGCTCCCAGGAACGAGGGTCGCTCAGCGGCGGAACCTGCAGCGTGCCGGGCCCTTTGAGGCGGGCGCGATCAGGATGCAACAGCAAAGCGCAGGGAGCGCCGTCCTCAACACGCATCGCCTTCACAAGGGCCAACGCATCAAGGGCAGGGCGGGACTGGCTCAGTAGCTTCAGCTCCTGCACAGGCTTGAGCGCGGTGCCATCCACGTCCAGGATGAGCTGCAGATTCAGCTCGGCGAAACGCTCCGAGATACGGCGGTACACCTGCTGATAGTAGTGAGGTTGCAACGCCGACAGGGAGCGGAAGCCACTCACCGTAGGGATGGCCCCCTCCATCAGACGCTGAAATTCGGATTCATCCAGCTGCACGGCAATCAGCGCCCGCGGAGCTTGCAGAGCCTCACGCAGAGACTCCGCCCAACGCTCCAGGCCTTCCAGGAACGACTCCAGCAGGTCACGGCTCGCCCCTGCATCACTAATGGCACGCTCACCGCCGGGCAGGTAGATGCTCGCGGCAAGAGTCAGCGGACCGACCAGCTGAATCTTATACACCGCAGCGGAACCCTCAACACCGGAAGTGAACCTCTTCTTCTTCTGCGCGCCCACACGGTCAGCGAGAAGATTGATATCCGAGAGCAGACGATCCTGTGCCAAGGCAGACTCGCGTGCTCCCCTGCCGCCGCTATGCACCATGCGCCAGCCAAACGAGGCACCGTCAAAGGCAAGTCCCTCGCACACCGCCAGGGTGCGTGCCAGAGGAGTACTCCGCCAGCCTAGCGCCGGCAGATGCGGCAAGAACGGCAGATGCGGAGAACCCAGCTCCCCTTCCACTCGGGACATTGCTTCGCACAAGTCATCGCCGGGAAAATCGCCCAGACCGCTGGCACGCACCAGCGGACGCTCCGTAGCGAGCGCGGCGAGGTCCTGTTCGGTCAGTTCGTCCCCTTCGGGGGCACGGTATTCACCGGGCAGCAGCAGGCGCTCCGGCGTCGGTTCAGTACGGACGTTCTGGCGGTTGGAAGATTGAGCGGGCATAGGAGTGTGTCCAGAGGGGTCAGATGGCGTACAGGTTCAAACGCAATGATGCGAAAGTTGCGCGGTACTAGCCTTCGGACTTCTCGGCTTCAGTTGCCTCGCCGTCCTGCTCGGCGCGCTCGTTTGCGATGCGCACGTGGTGGCGAATCACCTCAGAAATAATGAAGTTCAGGAACTTCTCCGCGAATTCCGGGTCGAGGCTGGATTCCTTCGCCATGGCACGCAGGCGAGCAATCTGCGCCTCTTCACGGCCGGGATCGCCAGCGGGCAGGTTGTGCTTAGCCTTCAGGATGCCCACGCGCTTGGTCGCCTGAAAACGCTCCGCGAGGATGTGCACCAGCGCTGCATCGAAGTTGTCGATGGAGCGGCGCATGGCGAAGAGCTCCTCGTAGACCTCCGGTGCGACTTCATCGCCCATGGAGGTTGCGTGGGGGTCAAATTCGCAGGAAGTGTTTTCGGGGGTCATCGGTTTCTCCTCGGATCAAATATGGTCTTCTGCGTGTTCCGCTCACGCAAGATGTTAGTGCAGCTGTCGGGGATCAGCCGTGGCGCAACTACTCGGTGCAACTATTCGGTGCTGGTTGAGGCGCCGGCAGACAGGGTTTCCTGAATGTCTTCGCGGTCCAGCGAGTAGGCGCGGGCGATGGTGGACTGGCCCAGCACGCGGGTGCCCTGGTAGAGCACCATGGTCTGCCCCGGTGCCACACCGGAGAGCGGATCCAGGAGGCGCACTACGGTTTCCAGGCGCAGCGCGCCTTCTTCTTCAGCTTCGGGGTCGGGTGCCCAGGTCATGTACGCCTTGGCACGGACCGGGTCGGCGTGCGCGCGCACCTGTGCGGTCACCTCGAACTCTTCGCTGCGGGCGCCCAGTTGCGCGGGCTCTTCCAGGAAGCGTGCCGCCTGTTCCACGGGGACGCCCGCCCAGGTGGCGCGGATACCGCGGATTTCGTGCACGGCAAGTAGCTCGCGGGAGCCGACGATGACTTCGTTTTCCTTGGGGCGCACCTCCAGCACGAAGCGAGGCTTGCCGTCGGCGGCGGGGCGGCCCAGCGCCAGGCCCTTGCGCTGGCCCACGGTGTACGCCTGCGCGCCAGGGTGCTCGCCGAGTACCTCGCCGTGGGTGTCTTTGATGAGGCCGGGGCGCATTGTGATGTGGTCGCCCAGCCAGGCGCGGGTATCGCCTTCGGGGATGAAGCAGATGTCGTAGGAGTCGGGCTTCTTCGCCACGGAGAAGCCGCGCTCTGCCGCCTCCGCACGCACCTGTGCCTTGGAGGGGGTGTCTGCCAGGGGGAACCAGGCGTGCTTGAGCTGTTCGTGGGTGAGCACGCCGAGCACGTAGGACTGATCCTTGGCCCAGTCGGCGGCGCGGTGCAGTTCGCGGTTGCCGTCTTCGGTGGTGATGACGCGGGCGTAGTGGCCGGTCACCACGGCGTCGAAGCCGAGGGCGAGGGCGCGTTCGAGTAGCGCGGCGAACTTGATCTTTTCGTTGCAGCGCATGCAGGGGTTGGGGGTTCGTCCGGCTTCGTATTCGGAGATGAAGTCGTCGACGACGTCTTCCTTGAAGCGTTCGGAGAAGTCCCAGACGAAGAAGGGGATGCCCAGCTGGGAGCAGACGCGGCGGGCGTCCATGGAGTCTTCGAGGGTGCAGCAGCCGCGGGAGCCGGTGCGTAGGGTGCCGGGCATGCGGGATAGGGCTAGGTGAACGCCGACTACTTCGTGTCCTGCTTCTACGGCGCGGGCTGCGGCGACTGCGGAGTCAACGCCGCCACTCATAGCTGCAAGAATTTTCACTGCCTATCCTTCTGTTGTGTTGTGCCTCTAGAAAGGTACGCCTTGTTGGTGGGGGCGGACTTTCCGTTACTGTAGCTACCCATTGTACGCAGGGGCTCGGCGGGATATTGGGCAGTGCACCCTCAGCCCGCCCTCAGTGAACGCTGAGATTGCAGGCTGAGGGCGGTTGGGTATCTTCTCTTCTGCTTTTCTAATGCCAGCGGGAGGCGTCCGGCAGCTGCGAGGACAGTCCCGCCTTTGCAGCCTGTTCGTAGGCGGCGGGTAGTGCCGCGATGAGGCGCGCAATATCGGCTCCGGTGGTGGAGTGGCCGAGGGTGAATCGCTGGGCGCTGCGGGCGGTGTCTTCGTCCATTCCCATTGCCATGAGCACGTGGGAGGGGCGGGTCACCCCGGCGTTGCATGCGGAGCCGGTGGAGCTGCTGATGCCTTGCATGTCCAGCAGGAAGAGCAGGGTGTCGCCTTCTGCGTTTTCGAAGGTGAAGTGGGCGTTGCCCGGCAGTCGCTTCTGGCCGGGGTATTCTTCGGTGAGCGGGTTTTCGCCGCTCAGGTGTGCCTGCGGGATGAGCGAGCTAATTGCCGCAACGAGTTCGTTGCGTAGTGCGGCGATGCGGGCGGATTCTTTGTCGAGGTGCTGTACCGAGTGCACGGCGGCCTCTGCAAAACCCGCGATGGCGGGCGCGTCGATGGTGCCGGAGCGTACGGAGCGTTCCTGACCGCCTCCGTGAAGCACGGGGGTCAGCTGCACAGCGCGGGTTGCAACCAGCGCGCCGATACCCATGGGTCCACCGATTTTGTGGCCGGAGATTGCGAGGGTCGCTACCCCGCTGGCGTGAAAATTAATGGGGACCGCGCCGAAAGCCTGCACCGCATCCGAGTGCACGGGAATGCCGTATTCGGCGGCGATAGCGGCGATCTCGGGGATGGGCTGTACGGTGCCGACCTCGTTGTTCGCCCACATGACGGTCACGAGGGCGACGTCTTCGGGGTTCTTTTCGATGAGTTCGCGGACGGTCTGCGGGTTGACGCTACCGTGCGCGTCTACGGGGATCCATTCGAGCTGCGCACCTTCTGCCTTTTCGAGCCATTCGCAGGTTTCTTCCACGGCGTGGTGCTCGATGGAGGAGACGAGAATTCGGGTGCGCTGCGGGTCTTCTTCGCGGCGCTTCCAGTAGATGCCCTTGACGGCGAGGTTGTCCGCTTCGGTGCCGCCGGAGGTGAAAATAACCTCGGCGGGGTCCGCTCCAACAGCGCGGGCGATGCGTTCGCGGGCGTATTCGACGGTGGCGCGGGCATCGCGTCCTACGGCGTGCAGGGAGGAGGGGTTGCCGCCGTTGCGCATCTGTTCGACCATGGCGTCGATGGCGGCGGGCAGTACGTCGGTGGTGGCGGCGTGGTCGAGGTAGACGCGGCCGTTCTGACGGGTGGTTTCTGCGCTCATGGTTCCTCCTGCTGGGTTGTTCGGCGGTTTTTCGCCTCGCTTATTTTATCGCGCTCTATCCGCGCTCTTCTAGGCGTGTTCATCTGCGGCTGGGTTGGCGAGCGCTACTGCCCCGGGACGCTCAATGCTGGTCGGGGGCTGTTCCGGGCTGGTCGGGGGCTGCGCGGTACACTTAGGAACGTGTTCAAGATTCTTTTCTATACCCCTGAGATTCCGGGCAATACCGGCAATGCTATCCGTTTGGCGGCTATTACTGGCGCTGAGTTGCACCTGGTGAAACCGCTGGGCTTTAACTTTGATGATGCGCATCTGCGCCGCGCGGGTCTGGATTATCACGACCTGGCGGTGGTGACGGTGCATGAGACCCTTGAGGATGCATGGGAGGCGCTGGCTCCGGAGCGTGTTTTTGCGTTCACGACGACTGCTTCGATCTCGTACGCTGATATTGAGTACCGTCCCGGTGATGTGTTCATGTTTGGTCCGGAGTCGGTGGGTCTGCCCGCTGAGGTTCAGCAGGATCCGCACGTGAGCGAGCGTGTGAAGATTCCGATGAAGCCGGGTCGCCGTTCGCTGAACCTGGCTAATTCTGCGTCCATTGCGATTTTTGAGGCGTGGCGTCAGAACGGTTTTGAGGGAGGCGCTATCTAGCATGGCTGCAGCACACCATAATCTGCCGGAACCGCTGGTTCAGCAGATTCTGGAGACGCGCCCTCCCCTGGCTGAACAGATTCGCCAGGATCCGCAGAATAGGGAGTTCACGGAGCGGGGTTGGGAGCCGGTTTATTCGGCGTCGCCTCATGCTCGTATTGTGGTGATTGGTCAGGCGCCTGGGCGTGCCGCGCAGGAGAGCCGTATCCCGTGGAATGACCCGAGCGGCGTGAAGTTGCGCGAATGGATGGGCGTGACGGATGAGCAGTTCTATGACCCCGAGCTGATTTCGCTGTTGCCGATGGATTTCTATTACCCGGGTAAGGGCGCGCACGGCGATAACCCGCCGCGTAAGGATTTCGCACCGAAGTGGCATCCGCAGCTTTTGGAGCTCATGCCGAACGTTCAGCTGATTCTGCTGGTGGGGGCTTACTCGCAGAAGCACTACCTGGATGGTGTGCACGCCCCTAAGGCACAGAAGAATCTGACGGAGACGGTTCGTGCGTGGGAGTCTTATCTTCCTAAGTTTCTGCCGCTGGTGCATCCTTCGCCGCTAAATTTTAGGTGGCAGGCGAAGAACCCGTGGTTCGAGCAGGAGGTTGTCCCGGCTTTGCGGAAGCACGTGGGTGAGGTTCTCGAGGACGTCTAATTCTCCCCTAATCTGCAACGCCAATACAGTTTGCTGTACTAACGAAAGAAAGCTCCCACCCCGCATATGGGGTGGGAGCTTTCTTTCGTTACACCATGTGGCACTCTTTTGAAGTTAGAGTTACTGAACGGTAGAGCCGGCTGAGCGGGTGTTTTCCAACCGTGTTTCTATCTGTTCAGAGGCAGAGTGCGTTTTACTTCTGGCTGTTTACTTCTGGCTGTCAGCGTCGCCCAGGGTCACGGTGATGTCATGGGTGGAGGATCCGCGCTTAATCTTCAGCTTCAGATCAGAGCCTGCTGCTGCCGCACGCACGGTACCGTTGAGCTCGTCGCTCTTAGTCACAGCGTGGCCGTCGGCTTCAATCACGACGTCGCCGGATCGCAGGCCTGCCTTCGCGGCGGGGCTGTTAGATTCCACCGAGGTGATTTCAACGCCACCGGGGATGAGCTTGGACGAGCCTGAACCGGTGTCTGCGGGGCTGTTCTTCACGCTCGCGCCCAGGTAGCCGTGGGTTGCTTTGCCCTTGGCGATAATTTCGGAGGAGATGCGCTTGGCGTAGTTGGAGGTAATGGAGAACGCCATACCGTCAGCGGCACCACCATCCTGGCTTGCTTGGCCCTGCGCGTTGATGCCGACCAGTTCGCCCTTGAGGTTCACCAGCGGACCGCCGGAGTTACCATGGTTGATGGGCACATCAACCTGAATCATGGGGATGTAGTTCTGGCCCTTCGCATCAGCGGGTTGCACGCGGTTTGCGTTCGAGACTACGCCGGCGGTCACCGATTCGCTACGACGATACGGCGCGCCGAGGGCAACCACTGCCTCGCCAGAGACCAGCTTGGAGGAGTCGCCCCAGGTGATGGGTTGCAGGTCCAGACCGGAGGGGTTAATCTTCAGAACCGCCAGGTCAGCAGCAGCGTCCAGGCCCACCACGGTTGCGGTGCGCACGGTACCGTCGCTCAGGCGAACCTCAATGGTGGATGCTTCTCTGGAAGATTCGAGGGTAACCACGTGGTGGTTGGTGAGGATGTGGCCGTCCTTATCGAGGACGACACCGCTACCGCCGCCGGAGGTGGAGCCGCTTGAGGCCATGATGGTCACGGTGGAGGGCAGGACCTTCTTTGCGGTTTCTGCTACGCCTGCCACGGTGGAAGAGTTGCTGATATTGGAGCTGACGGAACCACGGGAGGAGGTGCTGGTGGAGCTGTTATTCGATGCTGCGATGCCGCCTCCGACGCCCGCGCCAACGCCGCCGCCAACGAGGGCTGCGAGCAGAGCTGCGGTGAGCACAACACCTGCGCCGTAACGCTTGTTATGGTCGGTGTTCTGGGGTGCAGACTGCGCCGACGCAACCTGCGCGGTAGCAGCCTGGGGGTAGGTGTAGCCGGGAGAAGCATATGCTTGCGGGTATGCGTTCTGACCCTGCTGCTGGTTTGCGGGCTGGTAGCTTGCCTGTCCGTTCACGTTCTGCAGGGGACGGGTTGCATCCGTGACGCCGTCATTGCCGCCGTAGGACCATCCATTGTTTTGAGTCATGAGTTCTCCTAGAGTCGTGCGTATGCGTCACCCTGGGCACACGCTATCTTTCTACTGTAGATGGTGTTTCATTGCGTTCTATATCTTTTTGCTGTTGGTTATCGGGGAGTTCCCTGGGAATTTTCCTCACACCCTTCATCGGCAGCTGATTCGCTGGTCTGAGATGCCCTGCGATTTACCCGGCAGCTAGTTTATTTTGGAGCTTTGTTCGCGATTTTTCGTCATTCTCAGGTTTCTCTTTTAAAGCGCCCAGTTTTTCTCCACGGTTTACACAGCATGACGCTTCTTGGTACACAGCTTGAACACAGGGTCAGTCCGTAATGTTGAAGGTGCATAGAGCCGAGAATAAAGGCAAAGGACAAAGGTAAAGGAGAAACCCATGATGATTGGCACCCTGATTTTCTGTGCGATCTTGGCAAGCTCCATCGGTATTGGTGCGGGTATTGTGGCGTGTTGCTCGGGAATGGTGTACCGCCGTCATCGTGCGGAAAAGGCCTCCGAGTTGGCTCAGCAGATGGCTACCCAGGCGCTGACCGCCGGTAGGTAGCGTATAAAGTTTGATAGTTTTCCGGGGCGGGAGATGAGAGCCCTGCACCGGGAGGGGCGAGAATCCCCAGTATGTCCCGAAGGGTCGGTGTGAGGACCGGCCCGGGTGTGATAATGAGTTGAGTGATGATTGATGCGGCGTGAGCCCCCCCCCACATGAGGGCGCACGCCGCATCGTCCTTTAACTGTGAGGCGGATGCGGGGCACAGGAAGCACTGGCGGAGAGCACCCGGCACCCCGGCTACTTCCCTTTTAGTATGCGGTTAGGCAACGGCGTTGCGAGCACCCGGGATTTAGCTGGGTTATGGTGAAGTCATGAGGATTATTTCTGCTGTTTTCGCTCTTGTTGGCGCGCTGCCGGTCATGCCTGCGGCGGTGGCGTCTTCCCTAGACGGCGCAACACGCCTGTATGCGTTGCTTATATTTGTTCTAATCTGCGCGGCGGTAGCGTTTTTCGCGTCGTTGAGCCCTTCGCGCCGTCGTGCGCGTGAGATTAGGCGGCAGGTATTGCAACAGCAGCAGAACCAGGCGATGAATCAGCAGGTACCGCCCCCGCAGGTAACCCCTCAGCAGGTTCCTTCGCAACCAGTACAGGGCGCGGTGAGCTACCCGATGCACTACCAGCCGAAGCCAGCACAGCCGGGTCATAGTGCTCAGCAGGCGCAGCAAGCTCAGCAGAGTCAGCAGGCTCAGGCGCCCTCGCCTCACCCTGCCTTGCCTCAGCCTCCTCAGCCGGTGACGGCGCCTTCGCCGTTGGAGCCGATGCAGGCCGGTGGTGTCTCCGGTTCTTCAGCGCAGAACCATTCAGCACAGAACCACTCGGCGCAAAACCATTCAGCAGAAAGCCATTCAGCAGAAAGTCAGGAGCAGCAGGGCATGCCCCAGAACACCCCGGCGCAGCCTGAAGAGCGCCCGCAGCAGGAGACCGCCCAGCAGGCTCCCAAGAGTAACCCGGTGCCCTCTGACCATTTCTCTTTGAGCACCAACTTCAAGCTCATTCCCCCTCTAGAGAACGCGCAGCGTAGCCGCTACCCCATGGTGCTTTCTATCAGTAAATCCGAGGATGAGGTCTTTGCGTTACCGTCGATTAGCGGTGTGCCGCAGCATCTGCTGGTAGGCACGCAGGAGAATCATGTTCCGCTGAATCAGCGTCCGCGCCTACAGCAGATCAATATTCTGGAGAACTACCTCATGCGTGCGGTCATGAACCTGCAGACGCTGAAGCGTGCGCAGGTTTCCCCGCTACACAGTTTCAAGGAGACTGCCCAGGCTGACCGCACGGTACTTGCCGCTGAGCTGGAAGAAACCATCCGGGTATCTCGGCTGAAGCTGAGCGGGGCGCTGGAGTTTTATACGTCCCTGCCTCGTCTGGCGGATACCCCGGGCTCTTTCGCTTTTGCCCGTGACCACGCGCTCTCTTTGAGCGCCGCCGTCATTAGCCTGACCGAGGAGTGCTTTGAGCGTACCTTCCGTTGGCGTCCGTTGGAGGATACCCTCCCGGATTCTTTGAACGACCGCCTCTACGCGGTGCGTTATCTGCGTGAGAGCGCACAGAAGCTGGCGGCTTTTGTGGAGCTGAGCGAGTTTGACCGCGCCATGCAGCTTGCCGAGACCTGGAAGAAGACTGTTCGTAAGGACTCAAATCTCGATGAGGTCAAGGTCTGGAATGAGATGACAGAAGTTGCCTTTGACGTTCTACCTGAGTTGCGAAAGCAGGCGTTGAAGGGCGTTCAGTCTACGTTGGAGTTTAGCGAGCTTTTCTACCGTCCCGGCGAGGATGGTACGCACCGTATGCTCCGCCCGGAACAGCTGAGCGAGTTTGAGCTCAAGGGCGTGCAGTCCACGCTGGAGGAGCGCTTGGAGAAGGTGCGTCTTGAGCTTCAGGATGCGGAGTTCTGCGCTGCTGTTTTGAGCTTGCAGGCGCGCTCTGTCATTGAGCTCCTGGAGGAGCTTCTGCAGGTTGAGCAGGACGGCGTTCTGGCGGAGGTTGTGACCGATTTGCGGGCGCTTGCTCATAACTCGCCCGATCTTGCCGAGCAGCCTATCCAGACGTTGATGTTCAGCCGCGAACAGTATGCCCCCGATGGGGAGGATCTGCCGACTATTGGCGAGCGCATCCGTTGCCTCTCGAGTGTTCCCGAGGTTCTGGCGTTCGTTCATTACGAGGGACCGGTGCTGCTTGCGGGCCTCTCGGACCCGTATAAGGCATTTTCCGGGGAGGGCGCCGAGGGTCTGCTTTCAGAGGAGAAGAGGCTATCTTCCATGCCGCTGTCGGTGTTGCGCACCCATTCGCGGCTTCTGCAGCAGGTGCTTCGCCTGCAGAATCTGCGTTTGAAGCTGGCGTGGGTGAGTAGCTGTAGCGGCTACATGCCTTGGTCCCTGGTTGATCGTCATTTCGTTGGTCCCTCTGCCGCAGATGAGGATTTGAAGGAGCTGACCGAAAATATTGAGGCGCTCGCTGAGCTTCTGGACGCCCGTTCTAACTCCCAGGTGTATAAGGGCCGTGGCGTGCCGACTACGCCCTTTTTGTGGTCGCAGATGCGGAAGCAGGCAGATCGCAGTTCTAGGTTGCTGAATCATGTGCAGTTCTTAGGCTGGATGTTCGCCTCGTCTTCGCGGGTTCAGGTGGTGAACGGCATAGCACAGAGTATCCATGATGTTGATGCCGCGGAGGTAGTAGGTCACCTGATGAGCAATCTGAAGATTGCGCGCCGGCGCTAATCACTGAATAGCCGGTGAGCCGGGGTCTAGCATGAGCCTAGACCCTGGCTTTCTTATATACCGGCTTTCCTGTATACCAGCTTTCCTGTATAAAGCCTGGGAAGTCGGTAAACGGTCGGCAAACAGCGGCGCAATATTCTCGTATCTGTGCGTCTGTGTGGCTGTGCCACAGCTACACTAATAATGTGACCAGCACTAAGGTGTGCGATGAACAAGCACGCCGTGAAGTGCAGGTCCGTTCATACTTCACGACAACGGAGGAAAGACCATGACCGAGCACGCCTTTGCGCGTCAGATTCGTCCCGCACGCCCTCGCCTGCGCACTATCTTGGGCGCCACAGTGCTGGCGGCAGGTCTTTCTTGTGCCCCGGTGGTTCTGCCGGCTGGTTCTGCATTTTTGAGCACGTCGGCGCAGGCTGCTGACCCGATGCAGATTACGGGCACCACCGTGTACGATTCCACGAAATCTTTGGGTGATACCGCTACCCTGAAGTCTAAGATTTCTGCTCTGTCGAAGAAGCATAACGTGGATTTGCACGTGGTGGTCATCGATAAGTTTGAGAACCCGTCTACTTCTTCGAGCTGGACGAAGGCGCTTGCCACGAAGAATAACTGGGGTTCTGCCGATGTGGTGCTGGTGATTGCTACCGAATCTCGCCAGGCGTATTTCTTGGCGGGTAGCACGAAGACCCTGTCGAGTGACCAGCAGACGAAGGTGTACCAGAACTACATTAAGCCGAAGCTGCAGAATAGTGACTATTCGGGTGCGGCACTGGCCGCGGTTGAGGGTATCGAGGCCCAGAAGGGCGGTAGCTCTTCGGGTGTTGTAACCGGTGTGCTCGGTGTGGGTGCTGCGGCGACCGTGGGTGCTGGCGGTTACGCGATGTACCGCCGCCGCAAGAAGAAGAACGCTCAGCAGCAGCCTCAGCGTTCCTACGGTGCGCCTCGTAACTACTCCCCCATTCCGGAGGTTCCGCTGGAGGAGCTGCGCACCCGCGCCGGTAGCGCCCTGCTGCAGGCTGATACGACGATGAGCCACGCGAAGCAGGAACTGGATTTTGCGCGCGCACAGTACAGCGATCAGCAGGTTGCTGAGTTCGCTCAGGAGATTGCGCGTGCTGAGGATCTGATGCGTAAGTCCTTCCAGCGTCAGCAGCTTCTGACGGATAGCATCCCGGATACTGAGGCTGAGCAGCGTGCCTGGTTGACTGAGATTATTGATAACTCTCAGGAAGTCACCCGCATTGCTCAGGAGCAAGACGCTAAGCTGGCTCAGTTGCGCAACCTGGAGCAGGAGGCACCGCAGGCTATTGAGGCTCTGGCTCAGCGTCTGCCGCAGCTGCGTGCCTCGGTGGAGGAGATTGCCGCCCAGTACCGCGCGTTGAAGGAACGTTACCTGCCCAGCGCCCTGGAGCCCATTTCTAAGACTCCTACCCTGTTGGAGTCGAACATGGTGCTGTGCGCTGCGGAGGTTGAGAAGGCTCAGGCGACCGTTGCGACCGCTCGTTCGGAGGCGGTTGCTCACCTGCGCACCGCTGAGGAAGCTGCCTCGCAGATTCAGACTCTGGGTGCGGCTGTAAATACCCGCGCGCAGGAGCTGGAGCAGGCTCAGCTGGGTCTGAGCACCGACTTGCTGAGCATTCAGCGCGACGTGGCGGAGGCGAAGAGCCTGGCTGCATCTCAGCGTCGCGATGATTTGGGCGCGGTCGCTGCCGGTATGGAAGCGGTGCTCAACCAGGTTAACCAGAGCGCTTCGGCTCGCCCGAATGACCCGCTGACTCTGGCGAACCAGCTGCGTCAGCTTTCCGCTGAGCTGGATAAGGCAATGACGAATATGCGTGCTACCCGCGAGCGTTCTCGTGCAGCTTCGCAGAACCTGGATCGTACGATGCGTTCTGCCTACGCTGCGGTGAACGGTGCGCGTAGCTACATCAATAACCGCCGCGCTGCGGTGGGTCCGATGACCCTGACCGCTGTTTCTGAGGCGGAACGCCACCTGGGTCAGGCTCAGCGCCTGGCTTCTTCGGATCCGCTGAACGCCATGAAGGAAGCCAACATGGCGATCCAGAAGGCGACCGACGCGCAGAACCGCGCTCAGAGCGAGGTCGGCAACTACTACAACAACCAGAACAACCGCGGCGGCGGCAGCTTCGGCGGTGACCTGGCAAAGGGTCTGCTGCTGGGCGCTCTGATGACCGCAATGAACTCTGGCACCAGTAGCTGGGGTAGCAACGGCGGCCACAGCAGTGGCGGTAGTAGCGGCGGCAGCTGGGGCGGCGGCTTCAGCGGCGGTGGCGGCGATTGGGGTAGCGGCGGCGGTGACGGCGGTAGCTTCTAACCGCCTCCGATGCTAACGATCCTGCCGGTCGGTTTTTGCGGGTTTTTCTACAATCTGACCGGCGGGGTGGATAGCTTACCTCACCGCTTTCTTCCCCAGTCGGAAAACACCTGAGGTAATTTACCAAAAGTTTAGGTTGCAGAAATCAGGCGTGCATCATTTTCACAGCATGCACCCAGAAATCTGCCACATAATTAGTTGTACGGGCACGGCTCACGAGGAGCGTAGTGCTCCCCCGCAGCCCGTGAACAGAAAGTAGGAGATTATGGCTAAGCAGACCATCTTCGGCCGTATTGCACAGCTCGCTAAGGCAAACATCAACGCTCTGATTGATGCAGCTGAGGACCCGGAGAAGATGCTGGACCAGATGGTTCGTGACTACACCAACAACATCCGCGAGGCGGAGGCTGCAGTAGCACAGACCATCGGCAACCTGCGACTGCTCGAAAAGGACCACGCTGAGGACGTCAAGACCGCTCAGGAATGGGGCACCAAGGCTCTGGCAGCTTCTAACAAGGCTGATGAGTTCCGCGCAGCTGGCGACGTTGCCAACGCTGACAAGTTCGATAACCTCGCAAAGATTGCTCTGAACAAGCAGCTGCTGGCTGAGAAGGCTGCGCAGGCTGTTGAGCCTCAGCTGGCTTCTCAGACTCAGGTTGTCAACCAGCTCAAGGACGGCCTGGAGAAGATGCGCTCCAAGCTTGAAGAGGTCAAGTACAAGCGCGATGAGCTGACCGCACGTCAGAAGACTGCAGCAGCTCAGACCCAGGTGAACGACGCTCTGAAGGCGTTCGACGTTCTGGACCCGACCAGCGAGATGAGCCGCTTCGAAGAGAAGGTTCGCCGCGAAGAGGCACGCGTCATCGGTCAGCAGGAACTGGCGGCTTCCTCCCTGGACGCTCAGTTCAACACCCTGGACCAGATGGAGCGCGACACCGAGCTGGACGCTCGCCTGGCCGCTCTGAAGGCAAAGAACGCTCCGGCCGCTCCGGCTCCCCTGGCTGTGGAAACCCCCACCCAGACTCTCTAAGCCTGGGATTCTCAAGCCTGAGATTCTCATGCCTGGTCTAGCGCATAGCTTATTGAGCTAAACCCATAAAGATCCGCCCCGTTCCTGATGCGTTCAGGAACGGGGCGGATCTTTATGCGTTATGGGGTGCGAGCTTTAGTTCGCGTAGATGTACAGGTAACCAGCCATAGCGTCACGGGTGACCGCATCCGAAGAGGTGGAGCCGGTACCGATACCGTTGGAGGCAGCCCACGCCAGAGCCTGGGACGCGTAGCCGCCCTGAGCCTGTGCCGGGGAGCCAGCCGCACGGTACATGAACTCAGCCATGGTGGACTCGGTGACGGCCTCCAGGGGGCGGAAGTCGCTACCGTTGATGCCCTGCTGGCTCAGCCAGAAAATCTCCTTGTACGCGGGGTGGTTCGCAGGAACGTCGCTGAACGGCGAAACAGCCGGTGCGTTCACTGCGGGACGACCAGCCACGCGGTACAGGTAGGTTGCCAGCTGCGCACGGTTGACCGATGCGTTCGGGCGGAAGGTGCCGTCCGCGAAGCCAAGCATGATGCGGCGATCAGAGTTCCAGCTGATCTCGTTGTAGTTCGGGTTCGAGGAGGATACGTCGGTGTAGCCCAGCGCGGGGGTCTTACCGGCGAAGTCCAGGGAGGACGCCAGGATGTGCGGCAGGTCGTAGTCGTGGTGGCTGAAGCCGTCAATCAGCTTCACGCGGGCGTCGGAGAAGCCAGCGCCCAGGTATGCGTTGTAGCCGGACTCGACTGCGCCTCGTGCGCTCCAGGTGACGGGGTTGGTGTTACCGGAGGTGTCCTTCGCGCCAACCCACCAGTACATCGGGGATGCCTTGGTGGTTGCGTCAGCGTCCACGGAGCCGTCCGAGTCGCCGCCAGCGACCATAATGGAGCCGCCGCCGTTACGCCAGGAGGTGTTGTGGTCGGTCAGCTCGTAGGTGATGAACTCAGCGCCACCGGAGTAGCCCATGGTCCACACCTGGGAAGCGTCCAGGTTGTTCTGGCTGACGAAGGACTTCGCGAAGGAGCGGAAGAACTCGCCATTAGCGTCCATGTCTTCCCACCAGGTGATGCCGTCACCGGATGCGTTGGTGTCCGGGGAGATGACCGGTACGAAGACCATGTTGCGGGCGTTAGCGATCTTGCCCATTGCCGCGAGCATGCCCTCGTCCGGGGTGTAGACCTTGGACTCGTTACGCTGCCAGTAGTCGCCGTCGAAGTAGAAGACCACGCCAACAGGTTTGGAGTAATCCAGGTTGTTCGCGTACACGTGATACTGGGAGGTGGTACCCGCCGGGGAGGTGTAGCTCTGGTAGGTTGCGGAGCTCATGGTGCGGGCGCGAGGAGCGTTGTTCTGCTTCTGCTCAGACTTCTGCTCAGCCTTCTGCTCGACCTTGGGAGCGGCGGTTGCCTTACCCTTGGTGAGCGAGCTGCTCAGAATCTCAGAGAAGTTGTAATCGAAGTGGCCCGAGCCGTTCAGAACGGTCGCGGAAGCGTTCGTGTAGCCGGCGTTGCGGTAGGCGTTGTAGCCGCCCTCAACGGCGCCTCGTGCGCTCCAGGTCTGCGGGTAGGTCTCGCCGGTGCCGTCGTTCGAGTTTGCGTACCAGAACATGGGCTGGGACTTCAGCGTAGCCGAGGGGGTGCCCTCGTCCAGACCACCGCCAGCGACCATGATGGAGCCGCCGCCGTTGCGCCAGGTCTGGGGCTTGGTGTTCAGCTCGTAGGTGATGAACTCGGCGCCACCGGAGTAACCCATGGTCCACACGTTGGAGGAGTCCACGCCGTTAGCCGCGATGAAGGAAGACGCGAAGGAGCGGAAGAACTCGCCGTTACGCTCCATGTCTTCCCACCAGGTCACGCCAGCATCGTAACGGTTAGCATCCGGGGAGATGACGGGCACGAACAGCATGTTCTGTGCCGCTGCGGAGGCAGCCATCTGAGCCAGCTCACCGGAGGGGTCGTAGACCTTGGACTGGTCGTTGCGCCAGTAGTCGCCGTCGAAGTAGAAGACCACGCCAACGGGCTTGGAGAAGTCCACGCCCTCAGCGTAGACGTGGTACTGCGAGGTGGTACCAGCCGGGGAGGTGTAGGACAGGAAAGTCTGGTTGGTGCGGGTTGCCGCCACACCGGATGCTGCCCGGGTAGCCTGTGCGGTCTGCGCGGGCTGCGCGGCAGGGGTTGCAGCGCTCTGGGTAGCTGCGGGAGCCTGGGTAGCTGCGGGAGCCTGGGTAGCTGCGGGGGTCTGTGCAACCTGTGCCAGGGTGGGCTGAGCGGAAGGCTGAGCCGCCTGTGCGGACTGGAAGGTAGCCGAGGGGGTTGTCTGCTGAGTTGCCTGAGCAGTGTAGGTCTTCTGGATGGGCTGAACCGCGGTCGTTGCGGGAGCCTGCTGAGTCTGCTTTGCCTGTTCTGCCTGCTGGCGAATCTGCACAGCAACCTGCGAGAGGGTGGGCTGCACGGTGGAGGTGAACAGGGACTTCGGAGCCTGGGTAGCTGCGCCGGGGATGTCCTGAACGACGGGTGCGAAAGCCGAAGCGGGTGCTACCAGGGTGCTACCGAGCACGGAGGGTACAGCGATGACTGCGAGAGAGCCAGCCTTAACAGTGCGGGGGCGAAGTGCCATGGGTTGTCCTCGTTGTTGGTGTTTCGTGGGGCGCGAACGCCCGAGAGTGGTTGAGTGATAGGTGGTCTATAGGTGAGAAGCCTATAGGCGGTCGGCCTGCGAATGTGATGCCGCTTGGAGCAAGTCCAGTAACCGTCCCGTGTGTGTTGCGGGGACGTCCTCATGTGATGGAGGGCTGCAGTATTCATTTCGGAGAGCTACGCGGCGGACCGCGGTGACCACGTACTCAAAGCTACCAGGTCAAAAAGCCTTTTCCAGCGGTTTTTTGGGGCTATTTTTGGGTATCGAACAAGATTCAATCTTAACAAGAGCTTTTTCTAAGCTTCTAGTTTAACTTGAATCACCCTCAAGTAGAGGTTGAATGGGTCATTTTTCCTTGATTTTTCGGGGTTTTTGAGCATTTTTTGAAAGAGTTTCAAAAAACTCTACAATTAACTTGAATGTTTCGTATGTGATTACAATCACTTTCAGAGTGAATTGTTGCACTCGAAGCCCAATTTTTGCCAAAAACCGCGGAATTCCGGGGCAAAACGGGTGATTTCCAAGCCCGGAATATAGGCACCTTTCGCATATTCCACTTTGAGAATGCACTTTGAGGCAAAAACAGCCCCCTCGCCACTCCCCCACCCAGGCATCCTATCGGACCCCTCATCACGCTCTTGAGACCCGCCCCAGAGCCCCCTTCAGGACCCCTTTCAGATCCCCTTTCAAGGAGCTCAAAAGCAGCGTCTCAAGAAGGCGTAACCACCCTCCAGCAACCGCTCGGAAGTGACTCCACCACCCCCATGGGCACACCCGCTTGAAGCCCCGATAGACGGACTGAGGAATACCTCGAAAGACGCATCGGGAGACGTTCCGAAACCAGTCCAGGGTACTTTCACGACGGTTCTATGAAATTCCGTGAGGAGGTTTCAAGAGGGGTTTCGAGAGGCCGAAAGATCCACCTCAAGCACCCCGGAAGGGGCAGCAGGCTGCCCCCCCCCCATCAGTCTCCCCGAAGCACCGCCCCGACAAGGTTCAGAAGACCCCCTCCGCAGATTACAGAAGGCAGGAGATACGGAGAGGCAGGAGATATAAAGAAAGCCGCCCAGCAGGCGGCAGAAAGGTAGCACAAGAAGAAGAAAAGTAGGCGGCAAATGAAGACAGGTCGCCGACAGGAAAGGTGCAGGAAGGTGGCGAAAGAAGGCAGACCGGCGGTCGGAAGGTGACGGGAGGACAGCAGAAGGAGACAGGTCGGCGGGAGTACGGGTTTTAGGGAATAAAAAAACTCCCGATAGCTAAGCTATCGGGAGTTATCCGTTGCGGGGACAGGATTTGAACCTGCGACCTCCGGGGTCTGCATCTCTTTTTAATGAAACAGTGAGATACAGCCAAGTAATCGTTGATATTGTGCGGTAACCGTCCCCTTATCCTTCCCTAAAGATACTTGAAGTTACCGGCATATCCTCACGAAAGATAGGGAATAAGGTAGGGACTACTTTTCCTCCCTACGCCGTGCTCGGGCTGCCTCGTACAGCGTTGTGAGGTCTGACAGGTCTGAGTATGCCTGAGCGTTCACATCGACCGAGTGGCCGAGCGTTCGAGCACGCAGTAGCGCGTCTACGTCCGTGCGGTACATGGTGTTGAGGGTGGTTCTCCAGACGTGGGTGCGGTAGGTCTCCAACAGAGGCACTCCGCAGTCGCGAGCCAGATCCTTATAGAACGCCTTGAGAGCCTTCTGAGCGTTGTATCTGTCCCACTCGGTGTCTGGGTTGAGCGGTGCGCCCACAACGTAGGCTCCACCGACTTCATCTCGTCTACGGGTAAGGTGCTCATAGACCGCAGGCTCGACGAGAGCCGCGACGCGGGTGGTGCCTGTCTTGGCGTTTTCAGCCCGAATAATGCACGCTGGGCGGTTTTGGTCGTCGGTGATGATGTCGTCCCACATGAGAGTTCTTGCCTCGCTCACACGCAGCCCTGTGGCCATTTGGAGCAGGGTTAGGTCGATGCAGCAGCGGTGGACGGCAACGCGGTCCTCTAGCGTGTACCTGCCTCGTTTGGGTGGTACTAGTGTGGGTGACCAGGTATTGGTCGGGGGTTGTGGGTAGAGGTCGAGGTCCTTGATGATGAGCGGACTTCTACCACCGCGATCTTCAAAGGATCTCCTGTTGACTTCTTACCGTGACGGATCATGGGGCAGCCACACACAGAGCACGATGCAGTATTCACAGGAACGAGGCAAACACGACCAACTGAAAGAGTGACTTTCCCGCACCAGAAAGCCGAAAAGTCACCCAACCAGCAACACGTAGTGTCCTATAACCCAGAAAGAAAGCTCTCCCTGGAAGCCACTGAGGCTTCCAGGGAGAGCAGTCAGAGAGTGCGAAAGACGAATACACCGCTATCAAGCGTGAGGCGGCCGATGGGGGAGTCGTAGGTGGCGAGCGCCGGATCAGAATTGCTCGGGGTGATCGCGGTAGGCATACGCCCACACTGTCACGGCGACAGTCACAGCGCGAGTCCACGCGTCACGGACAGCGTCCAGTTCTGCGCCCTCGAAGCCCTCCGCCAGGAGACGGTGCCCGACCTCCACAGTCGGCGCGATGAAGGCGAGCACGTAGCGCAGAGGCACGAATGGCGTCGAGTCCGCCCCATCCGTCGCGTTCTTCGCCGCGGTCATGTGTCGAGCTCCGATCAGGTACTGGTAGTCCAACCACGCCTGATCCCGCTCGCGCGTGCACATGTCGATGATCCACTGGGCGAATCGGGGCTTTGACGCCTGCGCGTACTCGGGGTTCGGCTGTCCATCCGGATGCGCGGAATGTGCTGCCAGGTAGGTCTTTTGAGCCAAAATCCCGCGCCACGTGTCGACCATTTCCATGGCATGCGGCGCCAGGATGGGTTCTGCTCGCGCGAGCAGCTCTGCGTCACCGGGCTGGACGTGCGCGGCGCCCTCAATCTGGCGTAGATCCTCGAGTGTGAGCGGAGACGTGGGGACGGCATCGGTGCCGTAGGTGTACCCCGACGAGTGGTCGTAAGCGGTCATGCGAACCTCCTTGAACTCATGCGTCAATTGTAGAACGTGCTCTTGCTCAGGTCAAGTCCTGTGGAGTGGTGTAATCGTTTTGTGTCCTTCGGGTTGGGTTATGCGCTGAGTTGGAGTGGGGTGTCCTCCTGTTGGGTGGGTTGGGGTGTGAGTCGTGATTTGGTGAGGATGTCGAGGCTGAGGTAGCGTCGGCCTTCGGCCCATTCGTCGTTTTGTTCGGCTAGGACGGCTCCGACGAGGCGGATGATTGCGTGGCGGTTGGGGAAGATTCCCACGGTGTCGGTGCGTCGGCGGATTTCGCGGTTGAGGCGTTCGTTGGGGTTGTTGGACCAGATCTGGGTCCACACCCCGGTGGGGAAGGACGCGAACGCGAGGACGTCTGCCCTGGCTTGATCGAGGTGATCACACACGGCGGGGAGCTTGTCGTGCACGTAGTCCAAGAGCCGGTCGTATTGAGCGTTGACCGATGCGGCGTCGGGCTGGCTGCACCGAGTGCAGCATCGCTTTGACAGCGGGCCATAGTGCTTTGGGGGTGACGGACATGAGATTCGCGGCGTAGTGGGTGCGGCATCGTTGCCAGGTGGCTCCGGGTAGGTTCGCTGCGATGGCCTCAACCAGGCCCAGATGGGCGTCACTGGTGACCAGGCGCACGCCGGTCAGGCCTCGGGCGACCAGGTCAGCGAAGAACTCCTTCCAGGCTGGAGCGGTCTCGCTGGTGGATACGCGCACCCCCAGCACTTCGCGGTGTCCGTCATTGTTGACTCCGGTGGCAACCAGGACCGCGCACGAGACGACGCGCCCTCCTTCGCGCACCTTCATGGTCAATGCGTCAGCGGCGACGAACGTGAAAGGCCCGGCATCGTGGAGGGGCCGGTTGCGGAACTCGTCCACGTGTTCGTCCAGGTCCGATGCCATACGTGAGACCTGGGACTTCGACAGTCCTGTGATCCCCAGGGTTTTGACGAGCTTGTCCATGCGGCGCGTGGATACTCCTGCTAGGTAGCAGTCAGCGACCACTGTGATCAACGCGGTTTCACAGCGTTTACGGCGCTGGAGCAGCCACTCTGGAAAGTAGGTTCCTGAGCGCAGCTTGGGGATCGCCACGTCGATGGTGCCGACCCTGGTGTCCAGGGGCCGGTAGCGATACCCGTTGCGCCTGGTGTGACGCTGCGGATCTTGTTGACCCCACTGGGCCCCGCACACCGCATCAGCGTCCGCTGATAGCAACGCGTTAATGACGTGCTGGAGCAAGGAACGCATCAAATCTGGGGATGCCTGGGACAACGCCTCGCCAAGCATGCCAGCAGGGTCGATAATATGAGGAGCGGTCATCGTTGTGCCTCCAAATCGTTTCGAGTCAGAAGTAGAAGAGCTTTCTCGAAGGATCACACGGTGACCGCACCCATCACAAGCAACGGGCCGATCACCACACGGTTACACCACTATGCGGGACGCTACTTGTGAACTAGATGAGAAGGCGCAGCAGCGAATCATCGACGCTGGACAGTTGGTGCTGCGGGCACGCGAGCGGCACCCCCAGCGGTCACTCGCGGAGCACTACAACCCGTTATCGATGGACCCAATTCTGCTCAAGGCTCACAACAACTTGGACCGGGAAGTCGATAAGGCTTTCGATGTGGCACGCAAACTCACCAACGAGCGCCAGCGCCAGGAGCTACTGTTCGCCAGCTACGGGGAGTTGGCGAGGGGCTATGTCTCCTCGCTTTCATCAAAATCGAAACCACCAGCAGGGTCGTTCCCCGTGCGGGTGATTTTGATCGGTCCCGCTGCTGGGTGTAGAACCCTGTCGCTGGCAACGCCGGGAACTATGACTGTGCCCGACGAGAACACGTCACTGCCATAACGCGGCTCACGGTAGACGAACATGGGTCGTTCACTACTACTGGTGGATTTCGGTTTTGGTGGTGGGGGGATTACCGCCGCCGGCCTCGATTTTTCCGTTGAGGAGGGCGTTGACTACTTCCCGATTGTGAAATGGGCCGATGGCGCGGTGAAGAGGAACCAGTCACCTGGAAGAGATCGATCCAGTCGCTGGTGTGCAATCTGGGAGGTAGGGTTGCGGGGTCGATTCCTCGCGAGCGCAACCATGATTGTGTCTCTGAACGTGATGAAAACAACCCTGCCCTTCGGAGAATTTCCCCTATCCCGCGTC